>OJFP01000001.1_pt1 | contig 463284 bp, 416 predicted proteins | sample 1594141 | NCBI WGS metagenome assembly OJFP01 (sample SAMN05416843, study PRJEB24817) | seawater metagenome | isolation source: Sea water | place: Canada:Atlantic | collected 2013-07 | reverse complement strand
CGAGAACCAATACCAAGAACAACTGAGAAGTGTCTAAGGTATTAGTGGCGATTCAGACATCGCTCCGTATGCATCCACTGATACACTTTTGGCAAAGTCGATGTAACGTTTGGTTGTTTTAAAGCTTTCGTGACTCATCAAAGTCATTAGTGTTTGTCGGATGGAACTTTCTGATTCACCTTTGTCAATTAGGTATTTAGCGACATAAGTAGCAAAGGTAGCGCGTAAGTCATGGAATGTGCGTAATAGTATTTCTAATCCCTGCTTCCTTTGTTCTTTTCTAACTATGGAAATAGTATTCCCCGGTGTATCTTCGCTTATCCGCGATCCTGAACTATTCATAAACAAAGGAAGCGGATGTTCGCTATTGTCCATACCATGATTAGTCTCATGTTTGGTACGTCGCTTCATATTTTGAATTGTCAAAGTGTGATTGTACAAAAGCTTCATTAGAACTCGCGCTATTGTTAATCTCACTGGCTTATGTCCTTTTCGTACAATGTTCAATTTTGGAATACGTTTCTCGTTTTCTTTTTCATCAGGGTTAAAGAGGTCTTTCTGGTCGATGGCCGAAATTTCAAAAGATCGAAGTCCACCTAACAAGGCACACTGCAAATAAAGTTTATAAGTCTCTTTTTGAGCTGTATTCGTCTCCAGTAACTGTTTAAGTTCTTTTGGAGAATATGGTTGTAGACCTTTGTCTGGTGAGTCTTCTTTTTGTTTCAATGTATTTGGAATGCTCAAATTACTGACCCATTTCCATAAGCCCCCAGAACGATTGTTGCTGGTAGGTAATTGAAACAACGAACTGACACCTGATTTAGCTTTCGATTTAATACGTACCTGTTTGTATTCAAGTGAGAAGGGGAGGCTATCTATAGCTCCGCGCTTATGGCTCCATATATAGAATGCTTTAACAGCTCTAATTCGTTCTTGAGCGCTGTTAAAGCTTATGCGTTTAGACTTATCTTTGGTTTCGACTCTTTCACATAAATGTTTGTGATATCTCCACACAGGTAACCTAGAAATCTCATCATCTACAGACTGTTTCGAAAGTGGCGCGGCTATTACTTCAAAATAGGATGCACCATCTTTATCCAACCAATCTAAGAAAGCTTTTAAGTGCTTAGCTATACTGCGAACAGACTTAACATCTAATGGCTTTCCCGGTTGGCTGGCATGATAAGCGTCACTAAAAGCCTCATTGTCTATTTGATTCTTTTTGAGACTGAAATGACCTTCAAAGCGGTGCATTAAAAATAAGTTCATTTCTTGGCATTCGGTGAAGCGAGTCGGGTGATATAGCACTGGAAAATTAGGTTCTATTTTATCGTGCCTATATGAATGAGTTCTGATGCCTTTTTCAGTCTTAATAGGTTGCCCTGATTTATCGAGGTGAAAAGACATTCCTTTTCCAAAGTTGACTGATGTTTTAATTATTTTAGTTTTTGTTGTATTTCGAAGTATCATTTTCGTTCACCTTTGATTCTTAGCTAGAGTATGTGTGTAAAAACTTTTTTGTTCAAGTTTATTAAGGGTATGATAGTATTATATCAATTCGGGGGTGATTTTAGATGAATCGCAAAATTTAACTGCTTCACAACTCAAAACCATTATCACCCGATGTGGGGAAGGAACTAAATTAATATGCGGGGGTAATTTAGGACAAATCGATAGTAACTATCTGTCTGCGGTGACCTCAGGATTAACCTATATCGTTGAAAAGTTCAAACACTTTGAGGGCAGTTCAACGATCACTTTAGAGGGGGTGGTAAGAAGTCGTCTAGCAGAGTTTGCCGAAAACACGCTGTAGCTATTAGCGCGGTGGATGAGTGATGGTTTATTTAAATAACGACAACTTACCTGTCCAGATATCCTTATACATCACCCAATCACCCAAAAAGCTAAACCAAGGATAGGTAAACGTTGCGGGTCTGTTTTTTTCGAAGAAAAAGTGCCCAACCCAAGCAAAGCCATAACCTGCAAGTGGAACATACAATAAGGTCCACCATAATTGTGTGAAAACCGTAAAAATGATTATGCCAAGGACTAAACTCGTTCCGATAAAATGCATTAACCTGCACTGTCGGTTTTTATGCTCTTGTAAGTAATATGGATAAAATTCTCGAAAAGAACGATAGGTTTGCATACTGTTTGACTCATCTATACTTGATTAGGCTATAATACGCTCAAGCATAAAAAAGGGCAATATTGTTACAATAGACTTGTTTTATAAGCATATTCCCCCATTATTTAACCATTACAGACACAACAAGATGATTCAAATATGAACGCACCTATTGCACCTACCGCGATTACCTTAGAAAATTTCCAGCAAATATTATTAGAAGATTCTAAACATACTTTTATTTTAGTGCAGTTTTGGGTGCCTGAAAGTGAAGCTTGTACACAAGTAACACAGATGTTATCTCGGTTTACCCCAAGATATGCCAATGTCATGCAATACACTCAAGTCAATTGTAACGAGCAACAACAAATTGCTTCACAGTTTGGCATCAAAAGCCTGCCTACCGTCATGTTAGTCAAAGACGGTCAGCCGGTGGATGGTTTTGCCGGCATGGTCGATGAAGCTCAAATTGAGGCATTATTGGCAAAGCATTTACCGCAACCGGAAGATGAGTTATTGATCCAAGCACAAGAAAAACTCAACGCTGGCGATGTTCAAGGTGCACTACCGCTAGCACAACAAGCGTATGCGATTAGTCCAGACAATATCGATTGCCAGTATATGCTTGCTGATTGTCAAATCGATGTGGGTCACATTGTGGCAGCAAAAGCCTTATTAGAAAATATCGGTTTGGTTGATCAAGACAACCGTTATGCAGTATTACAAGGCAAAATTGAATTAGCGCAACAAGCCGCCGAGTCGCCTGAGCTGAAAGCTCTGCAAGCACAGTATGCTGCCAACCCAGAAGATAAAGACGTTAAAATCGAGCTAGCCGTTGCATTACATGCAGCTCATCAAACTGAAGAAGCGTTAGGTTTGCTTTATAGTATTGTACAAATTGATTTAAATTTCGGCGATGCGAAAAAGTATTTACTCGAAATGATCAACGCGTTGCCAGATGGCGAACCATTAAAATCTAGTTATAGAAGAAAGGTTTATAGTCTCTTATATTAGTCTTAGACCAATTAATCATTAAAAATAAGATCAAAGGCGTGAAATATTAGTCATTTATTGCTAATATTCACGCCTATTTTTTTAAGCAAGTATATATAATGGCAAAGAACGTAGTCGTACTCGGCACACAATGGGGTGACGAGGGTAAAGGTAAAATCGTTGATTTATTAACTGAACGTGCAACGTATGTTGTTCGATATCAAGGTGGACACAACGCTGGACATACATTGGTAATTGATGGCGAAAAGACGGTTTTACACTTAATTCCTTCTGGCGTCTTACGTGACAATGTCACTTGTGTCATTGGTAATGGTGTTGTATTAAGTCCTGACGCGTTGATGACCGAGATGGCGATGCTTGAAGCTCGCGGTGTTCCGGTTAAAGACCGATTAGTGATTTCAGAAGCCTGTCCATTAATCTTGCCTTATCACATTGCTTTAGACCAAGCGCGTGAAATTGCACGTGGTAATAAAGCTATCGGCACTACTGGCCGAGGAATCGGTCCTGCATATGAAGATAAAGTATCTCGTCGCGGTCTGCGCGTTGGTGATTTATTTAATGCAGAAGATTTTGCTGAAAAACTCAAAGAAATATTGGCTTATCACAACTTCATGCTAACTGAATATTACAAAGTCGATCCAGTTGATTTTGATACAGTTTATGATGATGCAATGGAAGTGGCTAAAATTCTTAAGCCGATGATTGTCGATGTGACTGACTTACTTGATCAAGCACGCATCGCGGGCAAAGAAATCATGTTTGAAGGTGCGCAAGGTACATTACTTGATATCGATCATGGTACTTACCCTTATGTGACGTCTTCCAATACCACTGTTGGTGGCGTAGCTACCGGAGCTGGTTTTGGTCCATTACACCTTGATTATGTACTCGGTATTGTTAAAGCCTACACGACACGTGTTGGTTCTGGCCCTTTCCCAACTGAACTAGATTGTGAAGTCGGGCAACACTTAGGTGTTAAAGGCCATGAATTTGGTGCAACGACAGGTCGTAAACGTCGTACTGGTTGGTTTGATGCGGTAGTAATGAAACGTGCGGTACAAATCAATTCAATTACGGGTTTATGTTTAACTAAATTAGACGTGTTAGATGGCTTAGAAACCTTGTCTATTTGTACTGGCTACAAAGATGCTGCAGGTAATATCTCTTCAGTGCCACCGATGGCTGCAGACGGCTATGAGTTAATTACGCCAGTCTATGAAGAAATGCCAGGTTGGACTGAAACGACTTACGGTGTGCAGTCTTATGATGCATTACCACAGGCTGCGAAAAACTACATCAGCCGTATACAAGAATTAACCGGCGTTCCAATTGATATTATATCAACGGGTCCAGACCGTAACGAAACGATTGTATTGCGCGACCCTTACGACGAATAGTCATGGTTTAGGATTAACGAGTTTAGTCCACTGTTCAAGTATTATTTGTTCAAATTAGAATATTTAGTTTAAGGTGTGCTTTTTAGCGCACCTTTTTTGTATCAGAAAATAAGGAAATATTATGAGTTCATTACGTCCGTTCCACCTTGCCTTTCCAGTAACTGATTTAGCCCTTGCCACCACCTTTTATGGTGATTTATTAGGATGTGAAAAAGGGCGTGAATCTGACCAGTGGATCGATTGGAATTTTTTTGGACATCAAGTCGTCACGCACCTTGTGGCGGCGATGCCATCAGCGCCAGTTAGTAATGCCGTTGATAATCATGCAGTGCCTGTCCCGCATTTTGGTGTGATATTAACCTTAGAGGATTGGCAAGTGTTAGCGGATAAGCTAAAAGCACATAACGTTAAGTTTGTTATCGAGCCTTATACCCGCTTTAAAGGCGAAGTGGGCGAGCAAAGTACGTTATTTTTGCTCGACCCGTTTGGAAATGCCCTTGAATTTAAAGCGTTTGCTGACTTATCCTCTTTGTTTGCCAAATAAGTCAACGTCTGCCGCAAAGATTTAGCGTGTCATGAGCACCTGTGCTTTACCACGTCCATTGGTTTCAGAAGCAGCATCGACTCGTTTGCCATTGACACTAATGAGTTGCAAATCACCAAAGCGGCGCTCTTTGGTGTCATACCCCATAGTTTTTAAGGCATCCAAAGTCGCTTCAGGCATGCCTTTATGGTGGCGGATTTCATTGATTGGTAACAGTTGATGGTGAAAACGTGGCGTATCGACAGCTTCTTGTGCGCTCATACCAAATTCCAATATATGCAAGATGGACTGATACACGCTAGAGATAATCGTTGTCCCGCCTGGTGCACCGGTTACCACTCTGACCTCGCCATTTTCTAAAACAATAGTGGGTGTCATCGACGATAACATTCGCTTATACGGCTGGATCTCGTTCGCAACTCCGCCAACAGCACCAAAGAAATTTGGCACGCCAGCTTTAACACTAAAATCATCCATCTCATTGTTTAATAAGAAACCCGCGCCAGCGACAACAACACCATTACCAAAACCAAGGTTGATGGTCGTAGTATTGGATACCGCATTACCAAATTTATCGAGGATGGAATAATGGGTGGTTTGTTCGGATTCTTTTAACCCTGGACGGATTAACTCAGTTGTCGAGATACTATTGCGCTGCACGCCACTGGCACGTTTAGCAATATACTCAGGGTTGGTTAAGGCTTTTACGGGTACATGATAAAAATCCGGATCACCTAAGTATTCTGCTCGGTCTGCAAACACGCGTTTACCGATTTCAGCTAATAGATGCACGTATTCAGGAGAGTTATGCTTTAGGTGAGGGCTAGAGGTGCCATCTTCATTGATGATTCTAGGATTCAAACGTTCAAACATATTCAGCCACTGTGAAATTGCAATGCCGCCTGAGCTAGGTGGCGCAGCGCTCACTAGGGTGAAATTACGCCAAGGGGTGACTATTGGTTTACGCTGTTGGGCTGTATATTCGGCAAGATCTTGGGCACTAATGAGCCCATTGTTTTGCTCCATATATTGCACTATTAAGTGTGCCGTTTTACCTTGGTAAAAGCCCGCTGCGCCTTGATCTCTTATTCGTTCAAGCGTTGCGCCAAGCTCAGGTTGAACAAATACTTCGCCGGCTTTCACCGTGCCAAAGTACTCTGCAAAATTCACATCTAACTTGCGCGTATCAATGCGCTCTAAATAACTGGCAACATTACGAGCTAATTTAGGATGCACAATAAATCCCTTATTGGCTAAATCAACCGCGGGTTGGACTAACTCTGCCCAAGGTAGTGAACCATGTAAATCGTGCGCTTTGGCCATACCTGCAACGGTACCAGGGGTACCTGATGCTAACACACCGTATAAGCTCTTAAGACGTTCTACTTCGCCTTTGGCATCCAAATACATGTCACGAAAAGCTGCTTTGGGTGCCGTTTCGCGATAATCAATAAAATCATTCCCTTGGTCTGTGTGGATCACCATAAATCCACCACCGCCAATATTCCCCGCCTCCGGCAGCGTTACTGCTAGGACAAATTGCACCGCGATAGCAGCATCAATCGCGTTACCACCGCGCTGTAAGATGTCCATAGCAACATCGGAGCTATAACTATCAGGTGTTGCTACAGCCATTGCTTGAGGCACAATCGGAGCTTGTTTGGTTGGGCTCGCTACTGCAGCATGTGCAGACACAACGATGGCACAACACAAAGTCATCGCGCTGACGCAAACTGTCAATGGTCGTAGTAGTGATGTAGTCGTCATAGTTAGCATTCCTAAAAATTATCAGTAAATTAAAATAGCGCTGGTAATAGTAAACGCGATGATACTAAGCCCGCCAGCGACCAAGGCATAAGGTAATTGGGTTTTGACATGCGTCAACAAGTCACACCCTGCAGCAATCGAAGAGACTGCGGTGGTGTCTGAAATTGGAGAACAGTGATCACCAAAAATTCCACCACTTAAAATAGCGGCAACAACCAAAGAGGGGGGTAAACCTAACGTTTGCACTAATGGGATCCCTATGGGGATTAAAATAGCAAACGTGCCCCATGATGTACCTGTCGTAAAAGACATAATACCGCCCGCAATAAACAGCATAGGCACAACCAAAAACAAGGGTAGGTAGTCTCCGACTAAGCTAGCAACAAAGATACCCGTACCTAAGAGTTTGAGACTAGCACCAAGTGTTATCGATAACAATACAATGGTCACTAGAGGGAGGATTTCACCCATTCCCTTAAAGGCGATGGTAATCGTTTGATGATGAGTAAAGTGGCGGTAAAACACCAGCAAAAAATAAGCCACACTACAGGCTAAAAACGTCGCATATAATACCGATTTACTGCCGCTGCCTTGAGTTAAATCACCATTACCAGTGAACCACATAAAACCTAACATTGACAATACCATGGTCGCTAAAGGAAATAACATATATCGGGCTTTACTCGGTTTGTCGGACAAATCAGGGCGGTGTTCGACTTGTGCCTTCGAACTGTCTTGTTGGCCATTGACGGCGTCATATTTTGCTTGAGTTAATTGTTCTTCGGCTAACATAGGGCCGTGCACTTTATCGGTGATCACCGTATAAGCGACAATCATTAGGGTGAAAATAGCATAGAAATTAAACCACACACTGCCCCACAAAATATTCACTGATGATTCCGATAATGTGAAGTTATCTAGAAGACCTAAAATAAATGCGCCCCAACCATTAAGTAAAATCAAGATGCAGATTGGTGCACTGGTACTATCAATTACATAGGCAAGTCGAGCACGGCTCATGGCAAATTTATCATATAAACCCCGAGCTAAAATACCTGACGTCAATACACTTAGATTTGATTCAACGAATACCGCGACTCCGGTAAACATCGTCAAGCCACCAACTTGTTGGCGAGTCTTCGCAATCCCTAAATGCATGATACGGCTAACGGTAGCTGTCACGCCACCTGAGTCCCGGATCAATGCTAAAAGCCCACCGACCAAGATGGAAAATAATAAAATACGCATATTGCCCCCACTTCCTGCAACTTCAACAACGCGCTCAAGCGTGGTAATAGGACTTAACCATAATGAGGACTGTGGATCGATCAATAACAATAACACTTCAGAAGAAAATAGTGCAATAAACAAAGCCGCGATGACTTCTTTTTTCCAAAAAACGATAACAATTGCCAAAATAGGCGGGATGATTGATAACCAATCCATAATGAACCCAATGTGTTAATAGTGCTAAGGCAAATGCCCTGATATGGGACATTGTGCCTAGTGATAGAGTCAGTGTCTAGCGATGCAGAATACTTTCATAAATTAAACTAATAATACTGCCATATTTTCCTGTTTCAAATGTTTTTGCTGCAAAATCAAACGCTTCATCGTCACCGACTATGGGCGAGTGGCGCATATTAGTCAGTAAAATTATCGCTAAATCATGTTCAGGATCGATAACTGTCGTAGTGCCTGTCCAGCCAGTATGGCCAAAGGCACGCGGTGATGCATAAGGACCAAAGTGCCAGTTGTTTGCACCCCGACCGGCACGTCGCCAACCCAAGGCAAAATGTGAATTGAGTTTGGTAGGTTGAATAAATGTTTCTAAGGTCAGTTCACTAAATAACCGATGTTGACCATAACCACCCCCATTAATCAGTAATTGCGCTAATACTGCAAGATCCTCGGCACGACTAAACAATCCTGCATGCCCAGAGACGCCATCCATACTATAAAATGCGTTTTCATCGTGCACTTCGCCGCGTATGATCTTCGTTCGAATGCTAGGAAAATCAATCCTACCACCACGTGTGTTACCTTGAATTTCGGTCGCTGCAAACTGGTTCTGTACAAAGCCTTTTTGTAACGGATTAAATAGTGTATGAGTCAGACCTAGAGGTGCGTAAAGGGTACTTTCTACGAATTCATCTAATGGTTGTCCCGTTACTCGTTCAATCAATAGTCCTAAGATCATAAAATTGATATCAGAATATTGATGTTGACGTTGTAACGGTAAGCTAAACGGAATAGCTGTTGTCAGTAGTTCACTTGTACGCATTTTGTCTTGGCTAAAGTAAGCTTGACCTAACGGGTTATCCGGTTGATAAAATTGTATTTGCGAGGCAAAACCGGACTGATGTGATAACAAATCGCGGATGGTGCGAAATTCTCGACCGCTGCCAATAAATTCAGGTAAATAGAAGTTAACGGGTAAATTAATATCTACTTGCCCTTTATCATGTAAGTGCATCAAGGCTAAGGTAGTGGCGAAGGTTTTGGTATTGGATGCTAAATCAAATAATGTATCCGTATGCATAGACTCTGTTTTGCTATCACTCACCTCTCCATCATTACTGACATAGCGCTGCGCATACCCATACGCAGAATGTTTTATGATTTTGCCTTCGTGCAACACCAATAATACCGCACCAGGAAATCCTTGTTCGATCTCCTCGTTGATTAACGCATCGACAGCATTAAATTGATAATCTTGGGAGCGAGAGGCAACGATTTTCGGGTAATCAATCCCGATTAATACTTGCGCCCCTTCCGGCTGTACATCTGATACATGTAACGTATTTAAACCATTGGTGGTGCGTCTACGTAAATCATATTGATACACATATTCGGGTTTAAATGGCTGAGCGATATTTAAGGTTTGGCCGTTGATCTGTATGCGCGCATGGGTGGCATCCTGTGTGGTAATGCGAATATTACCTTGAGATTTTAAGCCATAGAATTTTTCACGATCATTGACCCATTTTCGTTTTGAACGTTGTTGATGGGGAAAGATCATCGCAACTTGCTGTTGTGCCTGCCATTGTGTTTGGATCAGTTTGAGTGTATCGCTGTCTTGGTCTGACAATTGCACAGATTCGGTCTGAGAAGCGAGTGTTGATTTAATTGGCAGGTTTGTTTGATATTGTTCGAATAAGGCTTCAGCGTGCTCTGGAAAATATCGATTTAATAACGCCATCACGGTAGCCGCAGTCAGTGCATCGGGTTGTGCGGTGACATGTTGTGGTAAAAAATGCATTTGAAATGCACTGATAACATTACTGGTATAACTATCGAGCTGTCCTGTTAAGCGGACTTGATAACCATATTTATCTAGGGCTTGCTGTAGCCATAACACATCTGGTTGATGCTGCGTGAAGGTGGTTAAATAAGCTAGCTGCACTTCTGGATCAAACCACGCCCCAATCCCTGCATCATATAATTGTTGCCATGGAAACCGCGGGCCGGGGTCGCTTTTACGTTGTGGGGCAATATCTGCATGTCCAATAATAGCTGTTGGATGAATATCAGGATGGCGTGTCAAAATATCTTGTAGTAATGCAATTACCAATGTGACTTGTTGTGGGTCAAAACGAGGATAATCACATTCACGGTTTGCCCCATAGCGATTATTGATGGTGTCATCGGCATGATATTGACATTGCGGCACGTTGACGATTTCAATGCCTATTGAGGAGTCATTCAGGCCCTCGCGTCCTTGCCAATAACTTTTGCCAGCATGCCATGCTCGGTCAGATTCGTCGACAAGTTGCAGTACGGATAATTTATTGGATTGGTAAGACGGATCATTGGGTTCAGGTACGAGATAATGGGAACTTAACCCTCCTTCATCGACTAATGCCGTGACTGATTCTGCAAAATCAATGGCAGTATAATGAATAACGATTGATTTGACTCGCTTGCCATAATTGGCAGATGGGAGTTGTTTGTACTGACTAACACAACCCGAGATAAGCAGTGTGCTCAGAGCAACTACAATGCTACATGTAAAGACTGAACGCCATGATGTAGATTGAGGTTTTCTCACTGTGTGATCCTGTTGATAAAGGCTTGGTGAGAAGGCATGGCATTTATTGTGTGACTAATGGCATCTTGGATATTATTCATATGTCTTACAAGCTCAGTGGCTGACATATTATCAGCCAAAGGATGATAGTGAGTGGGAATAATACCTTGGCCATGCATGACCGAGAACCAACTCAATTCATCAAATAGCTCATTGCTATCACGAATGATCCGCCCAGTTTGCTGATACATGTCGATTTTATAATGTAAAATTTCTGGTACTGGCATGTGTTTTACGTAGCGCCAAAATTCGCTATCTTCTCGTTGTGTTGCTTTGTAATGCAATATGACAAAATCCCGAATTTTCTCTATTTCAAAATCAGTATGTTTATTGTATTCGTTGCGATCTAGCGCATTAATCTGCTGATGTGGGAACAAACTCAATAGGCGCATAATAGCCGATTGAATAAGTTGTAAGCCGGTGGATTCTAACGGTTCAATAAATCCAGCAGACAAACCTATTGCGATAACATTTTTATGCCAAGCTTTTTTACGTTTACCGTTACACCAATTGAGTAAGCGAGGTTCAGCAAGTGCAGGGCTGGGTAAATTATCAGTTAATATCTGGGTTGCTTTGTCTGCTGTCATAAACTGACTGGCAAATACATGGCCATTGCCAATTCGGTGTTGTAAAGGAATTTGCCATTGCCATCCCGCATCACGAGCAGTGGCTTTGGTATAAGGGTAAATTTCATCTAACGCAGCGCTAGGTTGTGCGACCGCTGAATCACATGGCAGCCAATGCCGCCAATCTTCGTAACCTACTTGACAAGCCTCTTCGATTATCAGTCCTTTGAATCCTGAGCAATCAATAAATAGGGGGGCTTCTATATCAGGACGAGAAGTGAGACTAACACTTTTAATATCGCCATTAGGGTGCTGATTAACTTTTGTGATTGTGTCATCAATCCACTCGACACCTCGTGCTAGCGCATAGTCTTTTAAAAATGCAGCATATTCTGTGGCATCAAAGTGATAGGCATAGTTTATATTTTTGAGTAATGAGCTGGTATTCTCGTCAGGACGGGAAAACTTGTGCTGATTTAAGGCATGATATTCTAAGTTATATGCGCTAACCGGATGTGGGATCTGCAAGGTTTTAGCACGTAAATAATAATGATAAAAGGGGATACCATGCATATTGACGCCATATGGACCAAAAGGGTGGGCGTATTCATCGCCGATATGACCCCAATTGAAAAATTTGATCCCCAGTTTAAAGCTACCAGAAGTACGCGTTATAAATTCATCTTCGTTAACGCCCAACATGGCATTAAATTGTCTAATTTGTGGAATAGTCGCTTCACCAACACTAACGGTTCCTAAAGTGCTGGATTCAATTAAGGTGATTTTGGTATGTTGTGGATTGAGATTTTTGGATAATGCGGCTGCTGTCATCCATCCTGCAGACCCGCCACCAATAATAACGACATGTGAAATAGACTGTTGTGTCATCTGTAGTTACTCATCCTTTGCTACGATAATATCAAAATAAACAGGTACCTAACGTAAATTAAGTACCTGTTTATTACATGCATTGCGTCATAGCTTCAGACTAGAAATTATAGACTGCATTTAACGTGATAGAACGCCCCCTTGGATCTGCTACACGTGGATCAAACGCCGCACCTGGCGAGTAATCATTTTGGTGTGCAGTAAAAGGAGGATCACGATCCAACAAGTTTTTAATTCCCACAGTTAACACTGCATTCTCTACGCCGGTATAACGCATGGAATAGTTATAAATCAAATAACTACCCACTTGACCGGTATAGTTACTCGCTAGTGCGATTGCAGCAGCATCGCCAGCAGCAATTCCTGGTGGTGCTTCATCATCATAACCGTTACGGAAAATCTGCGTTAGGTTATGGCTGAAATCGCCATAGTCATAACTTAAGTTCAACGTATGTTTCCAACGTAATGGAATGTTACCACGCGAGTGAGTACCAACTAGATTAGGACCAAAATCAGAGGTATCTAACAGTTTCTTCTTATCTTCAAGCAAATAAGAGCCGTTAAACGTTAATGCCCAATCACCTGGACCATATTCGCCATCAGCAATGAAACCTAACTCAATACCACTGGTATTGCGCTCACCAGCATTGATATAACGTAAATCAATCGATTGGATCTCACCACTTGAATCACGCAAGAAATTCCCTTCAAACGTATCATAATTAGCAAGTAAATCACTAAACCCAGGGATTTGGATCGTCCCATCAATAACAATATCCCAGTAATCAATGTTCATACTGAAGTTATCTGTCATCTGATAGACAACGCCTAATGAATTTTGTGTCGATTCTTCTGGACCAAGATTAACATCACCACCAAATAAACGTGTCGGTTGTATTGGCGTTGCACAGGCTGCTACTGCAGGATCAATCACTCCATTCGGACAATCACGAGGATCAGCTAAATCTTGTCCTGTATAAGGTTCTTCTGTAGTGCCATTAAATAATTGGTTGAAGCTAGGAACACGGAAGCCGGTACTGGTTGCGCCACGTATTAATAACCCATCGATTGGACGATACGTAAAGCCTAGTTTAGGATTCGTCGTGCCACCAAAACCAGAATAATGGTCATATCGGACTGCAGCGTTGACTTCTAATTCTTTGCTAACCGGTAAAATCGTTTCAACAAATATCGCTGAAATATCACGATCCGCACCTGCAAGTGCATTGCCGTTATCAAATGGGGCGCCGTAGATTGCCAGACGCTCATCAGCAGAGCGTGCATCCCCATTAAATCCATATTCCTCTTTGCGAATATCAACGCCACCGGCGACAAGGATAGTGCCATCATCCATACCAAAGACAATACCCGTATCACCAGAGATTGACGCGTCAAATTGCGTTAATGTGGTTTTACCGCCGAATAGTCTTACGCCTCTGGCTGACCCTTCCTCTAGCGCTGCTAAACCTTCAGCAGTTTGGCTTTGACCTGGGAGTAAGAATGGACTAATTAATCCAGTACCTACTACATATTTCAAGTATTCAGTATAGTGATAGCCCGAACCTAGCTCAGACGCCGATTCATTGTTAGAGCGAGACAAGCCGACTTTGTAATCCCAATCACCGTAGACACCGTCTAAGCCTAGTTGAATTTTATAAGAGCTAGTAGTGGTTTCGATTTCACGAGGACCACACTCCATACAACGCCAGCGATAAGCGATAGGGGCGCCAATATTAAGTTGGTCTGCGCCATAGTAATCAGATAATGTATCCACAATATATTGATATGATGCCCCAGTAGATGGATACCAACCACCGCCCGTTGACCAGTCGCCATTGCCGACAGCCCAAGGAGTTATTTGATTCGGTTCAAAGACTTTGTTGGACACAACTTCAGAGCCTACAAATTCGATGAAACCTTCTAAATTATCCGTCAGTTTCATGGTGCCACGTGTCACGACATCAAAACTTTCAACGGGCTGTTGTAGAACCGAAGCTCTAGGATAATCCCAAGCACAACTGACATCAGTGTTACGATCACGGTTCCATAATGCCGCGCCATCATCACCCATTAAGTCAAATGAATCGCATCCTGGTTGACCTGGTAAAGCAAGAACGTTCATGACATCGTTTTCTAACCCTGTATTGGGGTTAATTAGGCCACTACCGACTAAATTATAATGTGAACTTCTTGGATTGTTTGGATCACTAAAGCGGTCATTGATCGAAGCAAAAGGTGTACCGCGGGTATCCGCAGATAAACCTAATGAAGGTTGGAACGTATCAGTAAAGTCACGGTCTATACCGCGTAAAATTTCCGCTTTTTTGAATGACACCGACGCCATGACATTAAAGCCATCAGATTCAATATCACCCATACCGGTTAAAAAGTTGAATCGGTAAATATTACCACTGCCTTCGGTCGTATGATCGGCAAATAAACCGACTTGATTACCTTGGAAATCTTTGCGTAGGATAAAGTTGATTACCCCACCAATAGCATCAGTACCGTAGACGGCTGAAGCACCATCTCGAAGTATTTCAACGCGCTCGATAGCGGCAAAAGGAATTGAATTTAAATCGACCGAACGGCCTTTTAAACCGTGTGATGCGATGCGGCGTCCATTTAATAAAACTAACGTTGAGCCAGCACCTTGTTGACGTAAGTTGGCACTAGATGAACCATTATTACCGCGTTCTTCACCGCCGACAATTCCTGCGTTACTGGCGAGATTATCATTAGAGTTTGAGGCGATGTTCAGCTGAAGCATCAGTTGTTCTGCAGAGGTGATACCTGCAGCGTCAATGTCAGCTTTAGAGATAACGGTTAAGGGGAGGTCACCTTCGTAATTGGTTCGTTTGATGCTTGAACCGGTGACAGATATACGTTCTACTGTATCTTGTTTGATCGTGTCTTGCGCATCCTGAGCTAAAAGCGTACCACTGATCCCAGACATGGCTAACACGAGAGCTATTTTATTAAGCTTCACTGTGCCTTCTCCATTTTGTAATATGTGTTTTGTAATTTAATGTGCCCTGTAACATTCATAAATGTATAAAATATATACATTAGTATATAAATTAGCATAATGTTAGTAATGAGACTATAAGTTTTTTATGAGATTAAAAATATATGATTAATCAGATGGTTAATAGGTTTGATAAGTTATTTACGCAGCCGCTAAGCATCGTTGTGTTGATATGTTTAAGTATTATTATTGTTGAATTAAGTGGCAAGGTTTATGCGAACACTCCTGATACCCACATTGACAAAACCAAGATGCTTGGGCAAAAACTCATGCTCGATTTACGTTATTTTTGTCCAGATGACACCCCAAGTAAGCAATGTAAGCAACCTGTCACAGAACTACCCTCAGAGTTAAGTCGGTTATTATCGCGACATGCAATTGGCGGCGTTATTTTATTTGCTGAAAATTTAGTAACAACAACACAGATCAAAAAACTCACTGCGCAAATTCATGCAACAGCCATAGACCATGATTTACCCATGTTTATTGCCGTAGATCAAGAAGGCGGGCGGGTCGCACGCTTACCGACTGACTATTCTCCTGCATTTAGTGGCAATATGGCGTTAGGCGCAACCTATGCTAAGCATCAAACTCAACTCGCTAGCCAGGTTGCTGAAGTGATAGGGCAAGATTTATTAGCGATGGGGATTAATGTTAATTTTGCGCCTACGGTTGACGTGAATGCGAATCCGCAAAACCCAGTCATTAATGTCCGTTCATTTGGTGAATCAGTGCCACTGGTGAGTGCATTTGGTAGTGCTTTTACGCAAACATTACAAGCCCAAGGTGTGTTGGCTGCGATAAAGCATTTTCCGGGACACGGTGATACGCATGTCGATAGTCATACTGGGTTACCGCAAGTGATTCATGATAAAGCAACGATCATGGCACAAGATGTTGCGCCTTTTGCACATATCATCGCCACAGCCCAGCCTTCGTTTGTAATGACTGCGCATATTCAATTTCCAGCACTTGATGATTCTACCTTGATCACGACAAAGGGTGAAAAACAAATACGGCCTGCCACCTTATCACGCCCAATATTAACTGATTTGCTACGAGAACAATTAAAATTTGACGGCTTGATAGTGACAGATGCGTTAGATATGGCGGGGATTGCGCAATACTTCACTCCTTTAGATGCTGTACTTGAGACATTTAATGCGGGTGCTGATATAGCATTAATGCCATTTACCATCCGCAATCACCAAGATATTCGTGAATTTGCTCGATTTATGTCTGCGTTGTCTACAACCATTAATCTTGCTGATATTGAAGATTCCTTTACACGTATTAAAGGAATTAAACAGCATTTAATGACCACAGGGTTGGCTACCAATACTGACAAAAATTGGCCAGTTGTTCGTAAGCAACAATTAGCCGCGAACATCGCAAAGGCTAGTGTTACACAAGTATTTGGTGCGACAAAGGCGTTGTTTTCTGCAGAAGAGCTCAATGCTGGTACGCAAATGAAAATATTGTTGGTCATGCCTGATGAGTTACGTTGTGCAGGATTAAATCACGCCATTAAGGCTCAGCAGATAGATATTAATCCGACTCAAATTAAACTTCAAACTGATGGATTGCAATGTCTGAGCACGACGACCTTAGCACCAGCAGATCCGCGCATTACTATGCAAGCACTAGAGCAATACGATGTAGTGATTGCCGGCGATATTTCACCGCAGGTCAGCTTAATAGAGATGGGAGGGATGGATGATTTATCAGCGTTACAAGCCCTCGGCAAGCGGCGCAATTCATTGGCGATGCAGCAACAATTACTCAAGGATATTTTAGGCAATGTTCAACCAGACACGCACACCGTATTTGTTGCGCTAAGAACCCCCTATATTATTAACGAGTTTACTGAATTGAGTGATGCTGCCTATGCAATTTATGATTATCGGGTAGATGAAACTAATTTACACAGTGATAGTTTCAATGCGTTAGCGCTGTATTTATTTAATGATCTGGCAGCGCCAGGGGTGTTACCAGTTACGATCCCGCTTAGAAACGGTAGTGCGGCGATCCCAGCTGTTAGTCCTCGCTAAGTGCTGAGTAACTCATTAATTGTAATAAGTAATCCAGATGGAGATACGAATATGAGGTTTGCGGCACTATCTGGCTGCAAATCTTGGTAATCACTGATTAACTGGTAGCCACTGAGTGATAATTCTTTGAATCCTTTGACTGTGTGACAATCTCCAAGATGCTCAATGTTGGTGCTCCCGTGTTTATCGACATTAATAGTGATATCGATGGTAAAAGGATGATCGGTATTAGCGATCAGTAAGTCGGTTAATTTCAAATCAACGTACACGTCATCTTGATGTTCTGGGATAGCAAAATAATCTTCAATCGTATAATGCTCATATTTATTATGCAGCAACGCATCGAGTAAGGTGAAATAGGTCAACACATTCATCTTTCTTGCAACTTGGCGATGCGGATCATTAATAAACGTACCGGATTCAATAAGTATCGTACTCACTCCTTGAGACACGATATTATCGCCAAATGAACGCGGTGAAAAAGTATCATCAAAACGAGCCACGTGATTTGGTATATATTCACGTAACACTTTTTGTGCTGCACAAATCAGTTGCATGGCTTGCTTACGAACTGGCGTAATATGCTTAGCATGATCAGCAACGGGCGCTAGCATGGCAATGGTTGATGTATGTTGGCGCTCACTGATCCCATGATATGCATTCTGGTCATGCAGATTTAACGCTAAATCCGGTTGTAGGGAGGAAACTAAATGTTGTAATACACGTCCTTCAGGAGATTGTAATACCAGTGCATCGCGATTGATATCTATAAACTGGCCATTGACGCGAGTATGTTTGGCGGCGCCATCGGGGTTTAGCATGGGCACAATATCAATGGTGAACCGTGTTTGCCAATCATTAAAATTATATTCAGTCTGACGGCATAATAAGTGTATAAAATCCATTAACGCTGCTGTAGCCGTCGATTCATCGCCATGCATTTGGCTCCACATTAATATCTTTACGGGTCCTGTTCCCATGCGTAAATGTAAGATAGGACGCTGTTCAAAAGAGGTAAATGATTGTACCAATGTGACTTCAGGGTAAGCTAGTATTTGCTCTAGTACCGGCGCCAATATTTCAGGTGTGATATGGGCGACATTTAATGCTGAAAAATGCATGTCAGTATGTAATTGAGCTATGGTTGCATGATTGATCATAAACACCTCTAACGCCTAGCTTACTCAGCGGGATATAATAAATAGGGTAGTCGTAATTGTCGATAATGTGCAAGTGGTTGATGCCATTGCTCGGTAATTTCAGAAACGGTTTTACCTGCTTGTAAATCAGTTCTTAATGTTGTCGTACCGGCTAATTGATCAAAAAAATCAGGGGCAGTAATTAACTCAATCCGTTGCTCGTCTGCTAAAGCAAACATCGACAACAATAATGAGATATCAAATCCTGCTAAACTTGGCTGGTATTGCTCAATCAATATTGCTTGTAATGGCGTATTCTCCCATTTGGGATAAGGTGCTGACGTAGGCATACTGATAGGAGTCACTGATATCGCTTGTGAGGAGATAGATAACTGCGGATGGCCGAGCATCTGAAATGGGTAATCGGTACCCCGACCCACACTGATATGCGTCGGTTCAAATAGACACAATGAGGCGTACCATTGTACTGCTTGTGCATTGGGTAAATTGGGGCTAGGTGCAATGGGAAGTGGATAAGACATCGATTTGCGATAGCCTTGCACTGGGATAACACGCAGATCTAATTGTTCAGCGAATGCAATCCATTGTTCTCCTTTAATCATCTTGGCTAGCTCGCCCACTGTTAAGCCATGCACGATAGGGATAGGATGCATGCCAACAAATGATTGTAACGATAAATCTAATATTGGGCCTGCTGTATAGTGGCCGTTCGGATTAGGACGGTCTAACACAATAAACGGAATATGGTATTGTGCGGCGGCTTGCATGGCATAGTGCATGGTTGAAATGTAAGTGTAAAAGCGCACTCCGACATCTTGTATGTCAAAAATTAAGACATCAATGTCAGCGAGCATTTGCGCGTTAGGGGCTTTATTTTCCCCATATAGTGAAATTATCGGTAACCCTGTCTGGCTATCGATATTATCGTCGATAGTTTCACCAGCTCCGCGATCCCCTCTAAAGCCATGTTCAGGTGCAAATACTTTAACGATGTTGATGTTATCTGCTAATAACGCATCGACTATGTGAGTGGCTTTTGGGGTATTGGGATAGAGCACGGATGTCTGGTTTACAATTAGCCCTACACGTTTATTTTTCAGATATGGGTAATACTGTGAAATTTGCTCGCCACCTAAACGAAGTTCTTTTGATGTAATTGGCTTCGTTGTATGTGAGCACCCACTTATTAGTGAAATAAAAAACGTCAAGAACAGCCATTTTGTGCCGACATTGTTGGCATTGTTTAAGACGAGATAAATGAAATTACGCATCTGGGGCTGAATCTTTAGCTGCTTGCAGTGCATGACGTAAAAATCCATCATGTTGTAACAATAAACGAGTCGCCTCGTTTGGGTTAATATCAGCAAGGATACATAATATTGCTGACTTTGGTTGATAGTTAGTACTAATTAATGTGGTAAGTGCTTGATGCTCATCACAGCCGGTAGCCTCAACGACAATGCGCTGTGCTCTAGCTTTGAGTTTAGCATTGCTAGCATTGACATCGACCATTAAGTTTGTGAATGTTTTACCTAGTTTGATCATGCTCGCTGTACTGAGCATATTCAGGATCAGCTTTTGCGCTGTCCCTGCTTTCATCCGCGTTGATCCGGTTAAAATTTCGGGGCCTACTGCGGCACAAATATTAATAGCGGCCAATGTATTGATCTTGCCATTGGGGTTACAACTAACGCTGATACTAGCTGCACCGAGTTGAGAGGCATAGTTTAAACCGCCAATCACATATGGGGTTCGACCTGAGGCTGCGATGCCTACTAACACGTCGTTAGCGTTAAATGATATGGCAGCTAAATCAACAGCAGCTGCATTAATGTCATCTTCAGCGCCCTCTACTGCGTGAGTGAGTGCTTGCTCTCCTCCAGCTATGATGCCCTGAACTAATTCATCATCGACGCTAAACGTGGGACGACATTCTACTGCATCTAAAATACCTAAACGACCAGAAGTGCCTGCACCCAGATAAATCAATCGCCCACCTAGTCTTAATTGCTTCACGATGACATCAACGGCAGCGCTGATCTGAGGTAATGCCTGAGCGACTGCAACAGGCACAGTTTGATCGGCAGAATTAATGATCTGTAGTATTACATCCGTGCTCTGCATATCAATATCCATTGAGTCGGGATGTCGACTTTCAGATAAGATATGTTGCAGGTCTTGGATTTTTATTATGCGCATTAATTCTGTCCTGTGTTTACTTGTCGTTAGTACGTGATCACTTCGCTTGTTGCGCAACAATCCAAGCCTTTACTTGACGTTCAAGAATAGTCATCGGTAACGCTCCGCCACCTAAGATAGTGTCATGAAAAGCCCGAATATCAAATTTATCACCTAACTGTTCTTCAGCCATTGCACGTAAGGATTGAATTTTTAACATACCTATTTTATATCCCGTCGCTTGTCCTGGCATCACTAAATAACGACGCACTTCGGATTGTGCTTGCTCAGAAGTTATGGCCGAGTTTTCTTTAAAATAAGCGATGGCTTGGGCTTCACTCCACCCTTTTGCATGTAAACCCGTGTCCACGACAAGTCGAATAGCACGCCACATTTCCGAACCTAAACGGCCAAACTCAGAAAGTGGATCTTGATACGTACCAGGCATTTGTTTTGCTAACCATTCTGAATACAACGCCCAGCCTTCGCCATAGGCATTCAAATAAGACTGTTGACGAAATGTAGGGATCCCTTTTAATTCTAATGAAATAGCTATTTGCATGTGATGTCCAGGCAAGCCTTCGTGGTAAGCAATGACTTCTAATTCACGTTTAGGCATGGCTGTCATGTCAGATAAATGTGCATAATACACACCCGGTCTTGAACCATCAGGAGTACTTGGGGAATAATGTTGTGCGGCGCCGTCTTGTTCACGAAAGGCTTCAACACGTTTTACGACCATATCAGCTTTAGGTAAGATCCCAAAGTACTCAGGTAATACGGCTTTAATTTTATTAATAGCAGCCGTGGCATCATCAAGGTAACCCTGACGCCCAGCATCAGTGTTAGGATAATAGAGACGTTCATCATCTTTATTTTCACGTAAAAACACGAAAAACTCTTGCAGTGAACCACTGAAACCAAACTCAGCTTTGACGACTTCCATTTCATTTTTTAGACGAGTCACCTCAGCTAAGCCAATATTATGAACTTCATCAGCAGTCAGTGTCGTGGTGGTTTGATTTGCTAAACGTTGGTTATAATATGCTTGCCCATCAGGCAATGCACTGACACCTTTGGCTTGAGCTGTAGCATTAACTTGGTCGGTTTTCTGCCATTGAATTAAGCGCTCATAGGCTGGTTTTAATTTGGTGACAAGTGCAGTTTTTATGTCGGCTAAAAGCACATCAGCTTCAGCGGGCTCTAACAGTTCCGCTTCAACCAGGCCATTAACTTTTGTTTTAGCATCGCTCCATATGGCACTATCAGGGGCATCAGTAAATGGCGCGCCGGTGATGATTTTTTGCGATTCATTAATCACCGCATTAAATGCAAAATAGGGCGGACGTACGCCTTTAGCAGCAATGGCTTTAGATGATGCGATTAACTGATCTAAACCATGCGCACTGCCACTGATACGTTGTAAATAAAATTCCATATCTTCAACGGTTGCTACTGAATGCAAGGCGATTAACAATTGTGGGAAAAAACTATGTATTGCTGTCATTTGATCAAATACATAACTGTTATCACGATACGCATATTCTGCGACCGCTTGTTCAGTTTGGTATACCCAAAAATCATAAGAGATTTTAGCGGTATCACTGAGTTGACTGTAATCAAATTGTGCTTTTAATTGAGCTAAGTTAGCTTGTTTCGTCGCAATACTTTTAGCCATGGCTTCTGGAGAAAAGTCGTCAATTTCCCCTTTGCGTTCACTGCGTCCTAGATACGTAAGATTAATTGGGCTTTCTAATACTTCGGCTTCATATTTAGCATTAAACCATTCATTTAAACGAGCTGACTCATCCACAGCGGATTGTTGAGCGGTCACAACCGTGGCTGAAGCATCGGTTGGTGTGGTTGACTGAGGAGCTTGAGTACAAGCGGTCAAAGCAAGTGTTGTAGCCAGTGCGATAAGTGATAGACGCATGTTGAATCCTTATTAATTTTATTATTTTATTGAGTAGGGTTATTTTTGGGCCATGCAGCAACAAGGCAAGACGCCAACGTACCAAGGCATAACTGCCAAGTAAAGCCAATATTTAAACCAAAGACATAGGGTTGCATTAATACTGGCACTATAAACCCAATAATTAATGCTAAGCTCATGCTCGTTGCGTTACCTCGGTGGGTAAATAACGTCACAAAAAACACCCCCAACAGACCACTGTATGAAAAAACCATAACTGATAATGCGAATGATAATAAAGGCATATCTGAATATTGTTGTAAATAAAAGCACAGTGCAGCCATTAATCCCAATCCGATCCCTACTCCAATCATAGCTAGGCGACTGAGTAACAACCAGCGAGCATTCGATAATTTATGTTGGCGTAATCTTGGTTTCAATAAATCATCAATGATGACCGACGCCATCGCATTTAACCCTGAGTTTAAGGTAGATAAAGCCGCAGCGATAATACCAATTGTGACCCAAGCTTTAATACCTGCAGGTAAGGTAGTTAATACATAGTGCATAAATACGGTGACTGTTTGGCCTGCAAACTCTGGTGTCACACCCGATGATCCAGAGTGCATCAAATCGGGACGTTGATAGTACACATAAAGTAACAATCCAATGACTAAAAACAACAGCATGACAGGGATCAATAAAACGATAGATAACAACATCGCTCGCGCACTTTGGGTCGCTGATTCACAGGTTAAAGCACGTTGTGTGAGATCTTGGTCTAAACCAAATGCAGCAATATTTAATAATACAAAACCTGTAAAAATCGATGCCATGGTAAAGACCCCCGCTGCACTGAAATCCCAGCGCCAATCAAATAATGTGAGTTTAGAGACTCCTGAAGACGTGGAAATGGGTTCGTTTAAGGCATTATAAATACTCGTCAAATCCGCAGGGATACTATTAATTAACACGATCACCACAGCAATTGCTGCAGAAATATATACCGCACATTGAATTGCATCTGAATATATGACACTGCGAATACCCCCGACAATGCTATATGCAATACCTATCACGACAATAACTGTAATTGCGCTCATGACACTACTTGATGCAATATCGCCAAAAAGGATCATTGCTACCGCAATGGCAGCAATATACAGCCTAGCACCACTGGCAAATAAACGGCCAAATAAATACACCATACCCGCTCGTTGTTTCAACGCTTCTCCAAATCGCTGTTGCAGCAGTTGATAGACGGTTGATACTTGTCGCTCATAAAATAAAGGTATCAGCCAACGCGCGACAATGATGGCAGCAATGAATGCGCCGATATTTGTTGCAAGGTAAGTTAAATTGCCTTGAAACCCTTGATCTGGTCCGCCTAAAAAGGTCGCGGCCGACTGGGAGGTGGCAAGAATCGAGATCGCTACTAACCACATTGGCATTTGCTTTTGCGCTAAGAAAAAATCTTGTGAGGAGACTGCTGCACGATTGATCCACCAGCCACTGGCTAATAGCAAAAGTCCATACAGTGCAAATACTAAAATATCTAATGAGGAATATTGAGCTAGCATCTTGGCTTATTTTTATATAAATTAGTCATTAACAGGATAACGTAAGTTATACCATCATGGAAATGTGTTCAATCACTTAAGGATATGTTGTGCCGCGTCAGACTTTTGCCAATATTAATTTAGCGGCTGTGCTTCACAATTATCATCAAGCTCAGCAAGCTGCACCGCACAGTAAAACGATGGCTGTGATTAAAGCAGATGCCTACGGGCATGGAATGTTAGCGATTGCGCAGTATTTACAGCAAGTCGCAGATGGTTTTGCGGTTGCGTTTATTGATGAGGCGATAACATTACGAGCACATGGAATTACCCAACCAATACTTGTGCTTGAGGGGGCGCATCAGCCAATAGATTTGACGTTAGCATTGGAACATGATTTGTGGATGGTAGTGCATCAACCAGAACAGGTGATTTGGTTATTATCGGCATTAGCAGCAGGTCAACCCATCCCAACATTATGGTTTAAGGTCGATACGGGGTTACATCGTTTAGGATTGACGGTCGCGCAGCTTGATTACGCACTCGCTTCTCTGCCCGAAAAAACGCTAGAAAACGCAGTATTAATGGGACATTTTGCTTGTGCGGATGAACCGAAAAATGGGTTTAACGGACTACAAATGGAGCGACTTACCCAGGTAGCTAGTACCTACCAGCTACCAATCAGCATGGCTAATTCACCTGCCATCGCTGCCGACCCGATGTCTCATGGATTATGGAATCGCTTAGGCATCGCATTATATGGCGCCGAGCCAATGAATCAATCCTCGCAACATACTTGCACACTGTCACTGCAACCGGTCATGCAACTTACTGCTGCGATCATTGGTTTACGTCACATTAAACAAGGTGAGGGAGTCGGGTACGGACAAACTTGGCATGCAAATAGAGATAGTGTCATTGCGACTTTAGCCATCGGCTATGGTGATGGTTATCCTCGTCATGCACCGACAGGGACGCCAGCTTGGTTGCACGGACAAACGATCCCTTTGGTTGGTCGAGTCTCAATGGATATGATTACCTTTGATGTTACGGATGTTGTTGAGCCGCTGGCTATTGGAGATAATGTCGAATTATGGGGGCAACATCTGAGTGTCACAGCAGTGGCCAAACACGTCCAAACAATTAATTATGAGTTGCTAACACGAATTAGTCATAGGGTAACGAAAAAGTACCACTATAATTAAGAATTTATTAGTGATTACTCTAGCAACGTTTGGCGATTAACGATACATTACGGCCTTTGAAAATCGTCGCTAAATATAATAATAAAAAAGGTGGTGCTATGTTACACACACAACTCTCTAATCCAATCTGTCCGTTACGTCAAAAAATTCGTGATTTTTACCGTATTGATGAAGATCAAGCGGTCGATCATATTCTCCCTCAAGCAGAAGTAAACATGCGAGCACGCAGTCGTGCATGGGAACGTGCGCGCAAAATGGTACTACAAATTCGCCGTGAACAAGAACGCCATGGTGGTGTTGATGCTTTGCTTAATGAATTTTCCTTATCGACTGCCGAAGGTATAGTGTTGATGTGCTTAGCTGAAGCATTACTGCGTGTACCAGATAAAGACACTCAAGATGAGTTGATCCGTGACAAATTAACTCAAGGCGAATGGACTCCGCATTTAGGCAATAGCGATTCATTATTTGTTAACGTATCTGCATGGGGTTTGTTATTTACGGGTAACATGGTTGAGTATGCTGACGAGAAGAAAAAAGCACAATTTGGGTTATTGAAAAAAACGATTGGTCGTTTAGGTGAGCCAGTAATTCGTAAGTCCATGACTATTGCCATGAAAGTCATGGGGCGTCAGTTCGTAATGGGCGAGACTATCAAAGCTGCTGTGAAGCGAGCTAAAGGTAAAGAGTCACATGGTTATGTGTATTCGTATGACATGTTAGGCGAAGGCGCACGAACTCAGGAGGATGCAGATCGTTATTATCAATCTTATGAGTCTGCAATTCATGTTATTGGTAAAGCTGCCAATGGCAAAGGACCGATTCATTCTCCTGGTATTTCAGTCAAGTTATCTGCAATTCATCCTCGTTATGAATTTACGCATAGTGAGCGCGCACTGGCAGAGATCCCAGCAAAGCTAAAAGCGTTGTGTTTGTTAGCCAAGCAATATGATATTGGTTTAACCGTCGATGCTGAAGAATCAGAACGTTTAGATATTTCATTAGATATTATTGAAGAGGTATTTAGTGATCCAGAATTAGGTGATTGGGAAGGCTTCGGTTTAGCTGTCCAAGCTTACCAAAAGCGTGCTATTCATGTGATTGAGTGGTTGCGAGTACTAACCCAAACTGTAGGTCGTCGAATGATGGTTCGTTTGGTCAAAGGCGCTTATTGGGATAGCGAAATTAAGCACACCCAGCAAATGGGATTGGACGAATTTCCAGTATTCACCCGCAAATCATCAACGGATGTGTCTTACCACGCATGTGCCAATAAATTACTCGATTATCGCGATACGATTTTTCCTCAGTTTGCTACACATAATGCTTACACCGCATCAGTGATCATTGAATTAGCGGGTGGTGATAGCATCAAACGCAATGAAGCAGGATTTGAGTTTCAATGTTTACATGGTATGGGGGATTCGCTGTATGACCAAGTCGTTAGAGAAGTCGGTATTCAATGTCGTGTATATGCTCCTGTAGGTGAACACGAAGATTTGCTTGCTTACCTGGTTCGTCGTTTATTAGAAAACGGCGCGAATAGCTCCTTTGTCAATGCGATAGTCAATCCTGACTTACCGGTTGAGTCGTTATTATCTGATCCTGTGGAACGTACGCAGCGCCTAGCCAATAAAGCTAATCCACATATTGTTCGCTCCAAAGACATGTTTGGTGCACAACGAATCAATTCAAAAGGACTCGATATCAATGATTCTCAGTCATTGATTCAATTACAGTTGGATATGAATCGTTGGGTCGATGAGCATATTCCTGTTATGGGGACGGTAGGTAATGCTACGCCAGTATTTAATCCTGCTAATTTGTCAGAGAAAGTCGGTGAATTAAATTATCAAGATGCACAAACCATGTTGGCTAAATTAGATACGGTTCAAGGTGCCTTTGCTGATTGGTCCGCGACTAATGTGACAGAACGTGCAGGGATTATCAATCGTATTGCGGATGCGTTAGAGCGTCATATGCCAGAGTTAATTGCTTTGTGCGTTAAAGAAGCTGGGAAAGTCACCCAAGATAGCATTGATGAAATCCGTGAAGCCGTCGATTTTTGTCGTTATTATGCAGCTCAAGCGCAAATACTCGCTAACGATGAGCGTTTGCAGGCACGTGGTGTAATCTTATGTATTAGTCCGTGGAACTTCCCATTAGCAATTTTCTTGGGACAAATTGTTGCTGCCCTTGCAACAGGTAATACAGTATTAGCTAAACCCGCAGAACAAACCAGTTTAATGGCATTGTTTACGTTGAATTTAATGCATTCCGTTGGTTTACCTGAAGGCACCGTCGAACTGATTATTGCTCCTGGACAAGGTGTCGGAGAAACATTATTACCTGATCCACGTATCAAGGCCGTCATGTTTACCGGCTCAACTCAAACTGGCACGTTAATATCTAAAATATTGGCACAACGCGGCGGGGAACAAGTACCATTAATCGCCGAAACCGGTGGACAAAATTGCATGATAGTTGACTCTACAGCGCTACCTGAGCAGGTCGTTGATGACGTAATTTCCTCTGGTTTTCAATCGGCAGGGCAACGTTGTTCTGCAATGCGTGTGTTGTTTGTGCATGAAAAAATAGCAGACAATGTGATTCGCATGATCAAAGGCGCGTTGGCAGAATTACACATCGGCGATCCAGGCTCATTAGAAACAGATGTGGGTCCGGTGATTGACCCCAAAGCATTACATGCTTTGACCTCTCATGTTACATACATGGACACGCAAATAAGTGCTAAGCGTGCTCAGTTACTTTATCAATCTGATCTTGGTTCATTAGCAGAAAAAGGGCATTTCTTTGCACCAAGACTGTATGAAATCGATCATATTGATGTACTAGAAAAAGAGGTGTTTGGTCCTGTAGTACATGTCATTCGCTTTAAAGGCAATGACGTTAATGGACTGGTAGAACAAATTAATGCTACCGGTTTTGGTTTAACGATGGGGATACATACTCGGATTGAATCTCGAGCCGTAGAGTTAGCGCGATTATCGCGTGCTGGGAACATTTACATCAATCGCAATATGATTGGTGCAGTGGTTGGTGTGCAACCGTTTGGGGGTCGTGGTTTATCTGGAACCGGACCTAAAGCCGGTGGTCCTCATTATTTACCTCGTTTGTTACGAGAAGTGGCGACACCTAAAGCCACTCAAATTGTGGCCATTGATGATACCGATCCGGCGTTGCAATCTGATGCGCAGGCACATGTTGAAGCACAACAATTTATGAAACAAGCCCTTGCCATTGAAAATCCATGGCGCTTGACGTCACTCAATGACCGTATTTCAGCGGTACGTCAATTATTGGCGAAGATTGCCACCGTGGACTCGGTTGATGAATTTGCGGATGATTTAAATCACACCCTTGCTGCGGCACGCGATCAGTTAATTCATATAGAAAAACGTTTGCATAAACCGACAGAGTTACCTGGTCCAACGGGCGAATACAATGCTTTGTCATTGGAGCCACGTGGTGTGTTGATTTGTTTTGCAGATAAAGATGTTACTTTTGATTATTGGACATTATCGATTGTGACAGCATTGGCTACTGGAAATGTTGTGGTTGCGGTGGTATCAGACGTATTTTACGCTGAGGCGATGGCATTTCGAGATAAATTAATTGCAACAGGTACCGATGCTGCTGTTTTGCAAGTGGCGAAATTACGTCATTTAGATGCATTATTACAAGATGAGCATCTTGCAGGTGTTGTGGTGGACAGTAATACAGATCGAAGTGCTTATATAGCAAGTATGCTAGCTAACCGAAATGGTGCAATACTACCGGTGATTACGGCAGAATATAACGATAATTTAATCCAACGTTTAGTCACTGAAAAAACCATCAGTATTGATACTACCGCATCTGGTGGTAACACTTCTCTGATGACTTTGGTAGATGATGAGTAAGTATGCCTAAAAAAATCCAAACGCCGATGGAAGTCGAATTAAAATTAATTGCGTTAAATAATCCACTGCTTGCCTTCGAAGAACAGGTGTTACCCCTGTTAGATGGGCAAGTGGAGGTGTCTAAAAAGACCTTGAAAAATCAATATTTTGATACGCCAGAGCAGCTTTTACGCCAGAATAAAATGGGCTTACGTGTGCGCTCAACTAATGACGTACACGAACAAACATTAAAAATGAAAGGCACGACTGTCGGCGGTTTACATCAACGTCCTGAGTATAATTTGCCGTTGGCCACGGCGAATGTCGATATCCGCTTATTTGATAACGAAATATGGCCTGTCACTTTTGATATTAATCAAATACAAAATAGTTTAGGACCGTTGTTTACTACTCATTTTCATCGCACAACGTATCGTATAAATGATGCTGAAGGCAATGATTTTGAAGTGGTATTTGATGTTGGAGAAGTTGCTACTGATAAAGACCAGCATCCAATTAATGAGATTGAGCTGGAGTTAATCAAAGGTAAACCGAATGCATTATTTACTTTAGCAAATATTATAGCTCAACATTGTGATGTGCGGGTTAATAATTTGACCAAAGCGGCGTATGGGTATGCGTTGGTGAGTGGTAAAGCGTTACAACCTAAGAAAATGGCCTATGTGTTACCAATCGTTCGCAACGCATCCACTGAGCAAGCTTTTGAATCAGCGGTTGCCTATGCTTTACAGCATTGGCAGCATAATCAAACTGTGTATGTAGAAACTTATCGACTGCAAGCCTTAACTGAAATGGTGCGTTCGATTCGTCTGTTGCTGCAAGTGTTTTCGTTATACTTACCAGTTTTACAGTGCAAAGAACTATTAGAACTACATCGAGATTTGATCAAGTTTTTGCAAAAACTACAATGGCAAGATGAGATCCATGCCATCCGCTATTTACGTTCGCGCAAAGGGCCTTTTAGCAAACGTTTAAATAAAGACTCAGCCTTAATGAGTTATTTACAAGGTCGTAAAGAAGGGCTGCTGAATGCACATGCACCACAAGATATTATTTTTTCTAAGCAATCTGCGAGTATTCAACTGAAAACTGCTGCATTGTTGTTAAACCGCCCTTGGCGTGAAAGTGCGCATGGCTTTGATGCGCCAGTATTAGAGCATGCACATGGTTGGTTATCACAAGGTTGGCAAACGCTACTTCAGGCGATGCCAAATAAAACAATGCAAGCCCCACAATACCTATCTGCACAAGTAATATTGCGACAAACGTTACTGAATGGATTTATGTTGGCAGGATTATTTGATGAAGGACGAGAAGGCTTTCGGGCACCTTGGTTAGATTTAGCGATTGGAATGGAAGAATTGAACGCGTTGGCATTGTTACAGCAAATTTTACAAGAGATAGATTTAGATGATAAGACAGAATTACTTAAGTGGACATCAGATAAAACCAATGCATTATTGAATGTAATGGAAATGACAAGGAATGTGGCATTAAATGCCGAAGTATATTGGTAAAAAAGCATCAGTTAACAAAATACCTTTTTTTTGCTATACTTATAACGAAAGGAAATATTAAAAGGGCAATATTATGAAATTATCAAAGTTATTTAAACGCAGAAGTAAATACGCACCCATTGCATTTTTGGGCCGTAAAAAAATTGAAAAAATCTTAGATGCAGATATCGAGAAACTCAACAAAAAGCCGAAAGCTGTAGAGGCGAAAGCATCCGAATCTAGCGATACGCTATAAGGCTTTTACCAGCCACTTATAAGCCAAAAGCTCGATTAATAATCGCTTGTGTAAATGGCTTACGTAAATAAAATCCTCTTGGTCGGGTTTGTATAGTCTGACCGTCGCTGCCAATTGCATCCGTTAAGGCCCTGCCATTGGCAGCTTTGGGGCGAATGTGTAATGCTTCGCCCATTTTAGCTGTTATTTGTTCTACCTTCCCCAAACTAATTAATTCCATTAACTCTTCCCAATCGTGCGCTAGCAGGGCTGATTCTTGTTCGCTAGGTTGCCATAGGATTGGCATGCCTAGTTGTCGTTCACGAGGTGGGATGGCGCGTTCACCTACTACTGGAATAAATAATACCTGTGAGAGTTTATTGCGTACGGCGCTGGTCTGCCATTGCTCGGCAATATGGGCTAACAGATGGACATAGCATACATAAGTTGTTTCTAATACTTGTCCTTGTTGATCAATTGGGATGGTTTTAAGCTCTATCCCTAATTCAGGAAAATCTTGCTGTTGCTTTGAACCTGCACTGGCACCAAGCCATAATTCAATTAATTGACCGGTGAATCCTTTATGTTGCTTAAAATGTTCAGGCACGACAACGTCCGCGCTATCACCTAATTCGCCTAACGTTCGCCCAGCAATTATTTCTGCACGGGCAAACAATTCTGCAGCACTTGCCGGCGGCATAGTCGGAGGGCGATGGTTAGATGCATCAATATAAGGCTCATTAGCTGTGCTTTTAGTCATTTATTTCTTTGATAAGTGTCAGTTATTACTAGGAAAAGATAGTGGTTTATGAAAGAATGTCAACATATTAAATATTCACCGAATTGGTTTCCAAGTGATAGATACTGAAGGATTCCGTGCCAATGTCGGTATTATTATCTGCAATAAACAGGGGCAGGTTTTTTGGGCGCGTCGTTACGGCCAACATTCGTGGCAATTTCCTCAAGGTGGAATTGATATAGGCGAAAACCCTGAGCAGGCAATGTATCGTGAATTGCATGAAGAAGTAGGTCTCAAACCTGCAGATGTGGAACTGTTAGGGGTAACCCGAAACTGGATCCGCTATAAGTTACCTAAGCGGTTGATTCGTTCAGGCACTCAACCTGTGTGTATCGGTCAAAAGCAAAAGTGGTATTTGTTGCGTCTAACTTGCGAAGAAAAAGATGTGGATGTATTGCACTCATCCCATCCTGAATTTGATGATTGGCGCTGGACTAGCTTTTGGTATCCCATTCGTAATGTTGTCTCATTTAAACGTGAAGTCTATCGTCGGGCGCTTAAAGAGCTGATGCCATTTGTATTTAACGGATTAAAACAACAAGTCAAAACCGAACAAAAAACAACACAAAAGCAGAATCCCAATAGGTCAGCACGTCGCAATAAGACACGCAGAAAAAAGCGGCCTACTAATTAGCTCATTGATTTTTTTCTTGGAGAATGAATTAAGATGCTCACGACCTTAAAGCAAATTGTACAAGAAGTCAGCCGCACGCCGGGCTTAGACGCGGCCTTAAATCGTTTAGTTACTCTGGTTAAAGCGGCAATGGAAGTTGATTCGTGTTCTATTTATTTAGCCAATTATGAAAAGCAACACTTAGTGTTAACTGCAACTAACGGCCTCGATCCTAATGCAGTGGGAAAAGTGTGCATCGGTTTTTCAGAAGGTTTGATCGGGTTAGTGGGGCAACGAGAAGAACCCTTAAATATTGAAAACGCGCACGAGCATCCACGCTTTAAGCATTACCCTGAAGTAAAAGAAGAAGAATACAATGCATTTTTAGGCACCCCAATCATTTACCAACGTAAAGTGCTGGGGGTGATGACGATGCAGCAAAAAGACATGCGCCGTTTTTCACCTGATGAAGAAGCTTTCCTGGTTACGCTTGCGACACAAATTGCATTAGAAATTGCTAATGCCGATATGCTTGGCGAATTGATTCAATCCGAAAGTTTAGCATTACCTTCAGGTACTAAAACCGTCAATGGCGTGCCAGGAGCGAATGGGCTAGCAATGGGGATTGGTTTTGGTTGGAATCAACAAGTCTCGTTGAGCAACTTAGTTAATCGCCGCCATAAAAATGAAGCGTATGAAATTATTGCTTATCGCGATGCGGTTGATATTACTCGTGCAGAAGTGAAACAACTGTCGGCTGGCTTAGACGAGTCATTACCGGATGATATTAAAGCGATTTTCACCATGTACGATCAGCTTCTGGATGCGAGTAGTTTAGGGCGTGAAGTCGAACAGCAAATCAAGGAAGGCTGGAATGCCGCGACTAGTTTAAAAATTGTTATCGAAAACTATGCCGCTCGGTTCAAGGCAATGCAAGATCCCTACATGCAAGAGCGGGCTGTTGATATCATCGACCTATCGAATCGCATTTTAGGATATATATTAAACCCGACAAAGCAAGCGCGACAATTTCCAGATAAACCGTTTATTTTGGTCGCAACAGAAATAACAGCATCGATGTTAGCTGAGTGTCCAAGTGATATGCTCAAAGGGGTTATTTCTATCCATGGGTCCCAGAACTCACATGCCGCAATCTTAGCTCGCGCGTTGGGTGTGCCAGCCATTATGGGGATCTCGTCCGTATTGCCTTCATTGCTTGATAATAAAATGTTATTGATTGATGGCTATGCCGGCGCAATAACGATTGCACCAGGACCTCAACAAGCTCGTGAGTTTCAGCAGCTGATCAATGAAGAACAATTACTGTATGCCAAAATTGACGCTCTGGGCAATGAGCCGTCGATTACCCAAGATCATCATGAAATGCATTTGTATGTGAATACGGGTTTAGCGGTGAAACATGATTTGGCAGATAATGATAATATTAAAGGGGTAGGATTGTTTCGTACTGAAATCCCCTTTATGCAAAGTGATTATTTTCCTCCGGAACAAGAACAATATGAATTGTATCGTAGTATTTTACAAGTCAATCCAGACAAAGATATTACGATGCGTACTTTGGATGTCGGCGGAGATAAACCGTTATCTTATTTGCCGATTGTTGAGGATAATCCCTTTTTGGGATGGCGTGGAATTCGCTTAACTCTTGATCAACCAGAAATATTCTTAGTTCAAGCACGCGCAATGATCCGTGCCAGTGAAGATTTTACCAATCTGCAAATCATGTTACCTATGATTACGACTGTTTCAGAGGTGAAAGAAGCTAAGCGGTTACTCAAACAAGCTTTTTTTGAAGTCAAAGAAGAATCAAACGATCCACATTCAACGTTAATGATGCCCAAATTAGGGATCATGCTAGAAGTACCAGCGGTGGTGTATCAATTACCACAGCTAGCTAAATTGGTGGATTTTTTCTCTGTAGGTACTAATGATTTAACCCAGTATTTATTAGCGGTTGATCGAAATAATCCTCGTGTATCATCTTTGTATAACAGTTTTCATCCATCAGTATTAGCGGTGCTACAAACTATTGCAACGCAGGCTAATACCCTTAATAAACCGATTACTGTGTGTGGGGAGTTGGCTGGTGATCCGGCTGGAGCTGTATTATTAATGGCAATGGGTTATCAAAAACTCAGTATGAACGCGTATAATATTCGTAAAATTAACTGGGTTATCCGAAGTATTGAGCTCAAGCAAGCACAACAATTATTAAGTGAAGTCATACAGCTTGAAGACGCATGTGATGTAAAAAACCAAGTCGAGGCCTTTTTAGAAGCTCATGGCTTAGGCGGTTTAGTGCGTGCCGGTGGCTAATTTGTTAAAAGAATTCTATCTATGAGTCCAGAATTAAGTATTTTAGTTATCTGTATTGGTGTCGGCAGTATTGTCGGATTGAGTGCTGGTTTGTTAGGGATTGGTGGTGGCTTGATTATTGTTCCAGCATTGACTTATTTGCTGAGTCATTTTTTGGGAATATCGCCATTTGATGCGATTATCATTGCGATTGCAACATCGTTATCTACGATTATTTTAACCGGCTTTTCTGCCTCTGCTGCCCATTATAAATTAGGCAACTTAGATAAGCATGTCATTGTTTTTACTGGTTTAGGCATAGCGGTGGGAGCGAGTATCGGTGGTTATGTTGCCAGTGCTATCCCTGGACAATATCTAAAAGCGACGTTTGCAGTGCTAGTCATGGCTGTTGCCATATATATGATTTTTGGTAAAAAATCGGCGTCACGCTTTGCCGCAAATCGGGCAATATTGTCTTTAGCTGGATTAAAAACGGGCTTCATATCTGCGTTAATGGGAATTGGCGGAGGGGCGATTTTAGTTCCAGTATTGGTTTTTTTCCAAGTTGATATCCGTAAAGCAATCGGCTGTGCGGCAGTCAGCGGATTGATAATCGCTATTTTTGGCACCACCAGTTTTATTATTGCCGGATGGAATGTGCCTGATTTACCTGCATATTCTTTTGGCTATGTTTATTTACCAGCAACCCTAGGCATTGTTCTCAGTTCTGTATTTACCGCACCAATTGGTGTTAAACTAGGTTATTCAATGGATACCCAAAAGCTCAAGCGAATTTTCGCTGTGTTTATGGTATTAGTCAGTATCCGCATGTTGATAGGAATCATATAAACCATGCTACAAGCCCCCTTACAAGAAGCACAATATTGGGTGTTTTCTAACATAGACCCGGTCATTTTTTCTATCGGTCCCTTAGCGGTTCGTTGGTACGGATTAATGTACCTAGTCGGATTTATTGCAGCGTACTTGTTAGCAAAAAAACGTCTTGCTCGCACGGGTTGGAGTGAAGATGATTTGAGCGACTTATTATTTTGGGGATTTTTGGGTGTCATTATTGGCGGCCGCCTAGGGTACGTGTTGTTTTATCAATTTGAATATTTCGTATCTGACCCTATTTATTTAATAAAGATTTGGACTGGCGGTATGTCATTTCATGGCGGCTTACTTGGCGTCATCACGGCCATTATATTGTTTGCTCGCAAGAAAAAAGTATCATTTTTAGCCGTCGGTGATTTTGTCGCGCCTTTAGTTCCTATTGGACTCGGTGCTGGCCGTATCGGTAACTTTATTAATGGTGAACTGTGGGGGCGTGCAACGGATGTGCCTTGGGCAGTGATTTTTGCTAGTACTGACCCAGATAGATTGCCGCGACATCCATCGCAGTTGTATCAGTTTGCCTTAGAAGGTGTGGTGTTGTTTACTTTGTTATGGTTGTTTTCACGCAAACCAAAACCGGTAGGGGCTGTGGCAGGGATGTTTTTACTGGGTTATGGCATTGTCCGTTTTGTGGTTGAGTTTTTCCGTCAACCCGATGCACATTTAGGCCTTAATTCACTGGGTCTATCACAAGGCCAATTACTCAGTCTCCCCATGGTCATCATTGGTGCGGTCATTATCTATCGCGCTTATTCATACTCGACGACTAACAGCATTATTAACTCGACAAAAAAATAAAGGGTTTACCTCATGAGACAATATGAAGATTTATGTCAACGCATCATCAATGAAGGTGAATGGGTAGCCAATGAGCGCACAGGCAAACGCTGTTTGACCTTGATAAATGCAGATCTCGAATATGATGTTGAGAATAATGAGTTTCCGTTGGTCACTACGCGTAAGAGCTTTTATAAGGCGGCGATTGCGGAATTACTCGGTTATCTTCGCGGTTATGATAATGCTGCTGATTTTCGTGCAATAGGTTGCAATACGTGGAACGCGAATGCCAATGAAAACCAAGCATGGCTCAATAATCCTCATCGCAAGGGTGAAGATGATATGGGGCGTGTGTATGGTGTGCAAGGTCGTGCTTGGCAACGTAGTGATGGCACAACCTTAGATCAATTACAAAAAATCGTTGATGATTTATCTCGTGGGGTTGATGATCGCGGTGAGATCTTAACATTCTACAACCCGGGTGAGTTTGAAATGGGCTGTTTACGTCCATGTATGCACACGCATCACTTTTCATTACTCGGAGGTAAATTATATCTCAATAGTATGCAGCGCAGTGCGGATATTCCATTGGGGATCAACTTTAACCAAGTACAAGTCTTTGTCTTATTGGCTCTGATTGCACAAATTACAGGCCATAAACCGGGCAAGGCGTATCATAAAATTGTTAATGCGCATATTTATGAAGATCAGCTTGAGTTGATGCGTGATGTACAGCTAAAACGTGAACCTTTCGCCGCGCCTAAATTAACGATTAATCCTGATATTAAATCATTAAAAGATATTGAAACTTGGGTTACTCGAGATGACTTTACGGTTGAAGGCTATGAATGTCACGAGGCGATAGCTTATCCTTTTGCGGTGTAACCTCGTTAGTTATATTGGAATATCGTTGATTAATTTCATTTATTAGGTCAAAGATTTCGGCTGATAATCGGACATTATATTTATTTTTTTTGTAAGTAGAAGGTTCGAATTTTATAAGCTGAAGTTCTTGCAGTTGTTTCAAGTAAGTACGATAAGCAGGATATTTTTGTATAGGATTAGGTAAATCTTCATATAATTCTAAAATCCCAATTTCTTTATTTCCACTCATTGCACTGTGAAGTACAGCAAGCATCGCATAACCATAATTTCTGTCTGAGAAAGGTTGTAATTCCTTACAATAAAGCATGGCAATAAAATCAAAAAACATGATGTTTCCCCTCTTTTGTAACAAAACTGAATCTATGAATCTATGTAAGTAAAAGTCATAACCGGAAGTCGCTTAAATTTTGAACAATGCAATGCACAAATTGAATTAAAGGTAAAAATTTTGTCTTTAAAATAATACTCTGTTCAAAGTATAAAATATACTACATTAAATTTAAAGTAAGAAAAATTCTTAGTCTCAGCAATTGTGAAGAGTAAAAATTAAATAACAAAAACAATATTAAGGACTGAAAAAACTGGAGTAGATAAAATTAAAACTATTAAAATCATAGCGTTATGAAAGCGTCAACATCCTAAAAATAGAAAAACTATCGAAATAAGATGGTTTATTTAGTTCATTAAAAAACATTGATATATCAGAGCTATTAATTAATCGGCTTTTTGCACGACTTACAAAAGGGTTATACTTAAGTATAGTTTTTGTCTTGACGATGTTAATTGACTTAAGGGCATATTATGTTGGATTTTTACAAAAGCAAATATTTCATGGAAAAGGGCTACGGCGTAAGCTTGTTGAGTATTTTGTACGGGTATAGACAAGAAAATAAGCTAGTATATTTATCTAAGCTTTATGAAGAACTCCCTCAACCAAAGCCTCAATACAATGCATTTAGAAAGTACATTGACAGACTAGAAGATGTTGAATGTATAGAGATGATTGATTCAAGAGCGAAAAAAACAAGAAAATGTGTGAAATTATCCGATGACTTCATTCTTAACTGTAGCCAATACGATATGAAGATAATATCAGGGATAAATCAGCTGTATATGTTAAGTGAGCAAAACACCCTAAGCGAAAGTCCTTATTAATAACAGAATACTTTCCAAGAAAAGTGTTTATTGATCAAGAAAGTTAGCTTTAATCATTATTTATTATTTTCAGTAATTAATAATAATGAATGTATGAAAACAGACAATATTCTTTCAAACACTCAATTTGACGAGTTACACAAAGACGAAACGTTGCAGCCTTTTTTTGAAAAAGGCTACTCTTTTTATTTGCTGAGAATTTTATATTGTAACTACTTCGAAAAGAAAGAGTTAAGTACTTTTGATATTTACCTCAAAATCCCAAAACCTAAACATCAGTTCTGTGCATTTCGCGCATACGTCAAACAACTTGAGCGTTTGGGGCTTGTGCAATCAAAAACCTCTAGCGTCAAGAAATCAAAAAAATTACTCGAATTAACAGAACATTCATTCGAGAGTATTGACTTCATAATTGATACAAAATTTTGATACTAACCTCCTTTTTAAGTGTCATTAAATGATAATTTTTAAATAACAAAGAGTGAACTATTCTATTCAAACTATTTTGGATATGTTTAGTTTCGGCTGTGTTCAAAATACAAAAAAGAGATACCTAAAATTTAATAAATATCGGGAATGCAAAATATGCATTCCTTGCGGTAGCTATGGCCTTAACACGATTATTGCAGATTCAATCACAAATTTTCAAGGGCTTTCAAGGGCTTACAAGGGATAAAAGGGATAACATTATCATGAAAACATATGTCAAGTTAGCATTGGTATCCGGCGCTTTATTGTCTTTGCATGGGTGTTCAGGGTGCAGCGATAACTCTACAACCATACAAAATCCTAATGTCATTGAATTACCGAGTGAAACAGAAATAACAGATACCGTAATCTCTGGTTCTGTACTTAATAAACAAACAAAAACGATTTTGACTGATGTAGCGATTACCTTAAGTTTCTTTGATGAGAATTTACAACCCGTTTTAGTTAGAGATATTACGGGTACAGAAATAAGTTCACTCATGCTAGAACAAAGTGAGTTTGGGTTATTACTGCCATCTATGGCTAGCTACAGTAAATTTATAATCGTTGCTTCTGCACCAGGGTATGTTGAAAATCGATTTGATTTTGATGTCGCATCATTTACCCAACAACAAACCATAGTATTAAGTTTAGCACCTGAAATCGCAACGGGATTAGTTAAATCCACCGAACCAGTCACAGTAACAAACTGCTTAGTGGAGCAAGACTCACTCAACCAAACACAAACGGTATCGGATAATACGTCTAATCAGGCTGGGATTAAAAATCAAACGGGCTTTTTGGATGCGAATGGCGATACGGTATGTCCAACACAAGTCAACATTGAAGTTGTTACAGTAAAGTCTACTGATTTAGTGAGCAATGACGTTAATGAACTTTATGTGGCTGATGTTATCCCGACAGGTTTTGCTGAATTAGCCACGCAGGTAACACAAACCTTAGTCCCTATATCGATAGCTTCTGTTAAGGTCACCGATGAAAATGGCAATGACATCTCCCGTTTTACTCAACCGCTAGACATCACGATGTCTTTTCCAGAGATATTTTTGCCCAGTGCCGGTCGGAATGTCCAAGTTGGCGATTTAGTGACATTGGCATCATTTGACGAAGGCGATGGGGCTTGGGAGATTGAATCATCAGAAATTGCCGTTTCAGGTCAAGATACAACAAATAACACTTTTTCAATTACGTTTAACACAGACCATTTAACTCAATTTGCGATTTTTGATACTGTTGCAACGTGTATTCCAACGACCAATTTTGTATTTTTTGGGGCCACAGTGCCTAACACGGGTTTGTTACTCGATATACAAACCAGTAACAATCTCTCCTTGTCCAAAGTGGTTAAAGGCGATTTTACCTTATTGGATGAAATCGGGATCGATACAGACATAACTTATTCTGTGACAGATTTTAACGGCAACACATGGGCTGAATCCACTGCTACCGATATATGTGGAACTGACGTAGGTATCAATCTTACGTTGCCTTCCGGTGCCGTTGATGAAACATTAACGCTCGAAGCCGTCTGTGAGCAAGACACAAATATTACAGCACTTCGTTCAGCAGCTTTCATCAGTTATCGTATTGCCCAAAGTGGCCAAGCTTTCCTGTCAGCAACGAATAACGGTGATGGGACGTATGATCTGCCTAATCTAGTCTTAGATGAAAACTACGAAGTGCGCGTCATCCCACCTGATGCTGCGAATTTTACTCAGACCATTTTGGCTGATAATCAATCCGAGACTATACAGTACAACGTGCAATGCCGAGTTATTACTGGTGCGAGCTGATAATGTCCAGACTAAAGCATCTTTTACGTTTTACACAGGTCTGCTGTTAATGGGAATAATAGCAAACCCTAGTGCTTTAGCGGCTCTAGACGAGCAAGTTAATAGCAATTATCAAGGAGTCAGTGGGTTAGTTCAGATCCCGACGGCAGCAACAATTCCCGAAGGGTACTTTGAGTTTTCAACTACTAATTTAATTGATGGGATTTATAAGCGCGAATATCAGATTGGTGAGGGAAATTATCAATCCGGTCATAGTAATCACTTATTGTTTAGCCCATTAAGTAACGTCGAAGTGTCACTGCGTAATGTCGGGGTTAAATTTGGTGAGGGGAATGATTTAAGTGCCAATATTAAATACCGCTTTGATTATTTTGCTCAGTATGGTGTCGATATAGCTGTTGGTATGACCGATGTCGGCGGCTTAGGAAGCTATTTTGATGGGTATTATGGGGTCGTTAGTAAAACTTATCGTGATTTGACGTTTACGGCTGGGATTGGACAGTATTCGCCGAGGAATGACACAGAAACGAGTATTGCATCACGATATAACGATGGCTTTGCCGGCGTAGAGTACCGAGCCAATGATTGGCTTAGTGTAATGCTCGAACATGATGGTGTGGACCATGCTGCAGCAGTGACATTGCGCACCCCTTCAGCGTGGTTTAATAATCAGCTGTCGCTGTATAGCAAAATAGTCGTCACCGATGATTATAGTCGAGCGAATAATAATACCGTTGATGTCTTAGTCGGGATACAAGGCCGTATTGCTACATCAACGCCAGCGGTAACAAGAAGTAAAACACGACCTGCAACGCACAGGTTAGCGCCTGCTTTTAGCAACAACGAAACACGCATAGCAGCGGATGCAGAAAATCAGAATATACCAGGTTCAGATCTCACAGCACTGATAAATGCCGGTGAGAGATTCACGACACAAGGAAGTGTCGCTTTTAAATCGTCTGAAATGTCTCATCTATCGGTCATCTCGCAACTACGTGCTCGCATAGCAGCTCAAGGGTTTGATAGTGTCTGGGTTGGCGAGCGAGATAAAGATTTAGTGGTGACATTTGAAAACAATGTATTTAACCGCAATGATATTGATGCCCTCGGAGTTGTCTTAGGCTTGATTAATGCCTGTGCATTAGAAGCATATCATTATGAACATGTCATATTAGGCTTGAATAACCTTGATACTCCGGTAATGAACATTAAGCTAACAACGACACACTTATCAGATTTTTATGCCGGTATGAGTAAGTTACAGTTTGAGACGTTACCATTAACGCCGGTGTTTCATCGTGGAGATGTCAGGGTCGGTGGGGTAACTCACCCGTATTGGCGGCCACAAGTGAGCATCGCGCCTAAATTACGCAAATTTATGGCAACCGAAATCGGCATGTACGATCATGCACTGGCATTAAATACCCATATCCGAATGCCATTGTTTTCAGGGACCGAACTGAGTCTATATCATGATTTACCAATCAGCGAGTCGGACGACTTTGCACCAGGCAAAGCCTTTTATCCATTTAGGATCCAAGCTGGCGTAAAAAGCCTTTTATTGAGACATACACGTCATGTCGGTTTGTTTGCTAAAGACGTATTTATCAGTGGTGCTATAGGGCAATACCAAGATCCATTTGAACAGCCTTATTATGTCGCATTCACAGAATCACAGAGCACGTTAGCAACAAATCATAACTTGTCACTACGAGTAGGAGTAGCATCGCACAAGGATGTGTCTTTAACTAAGCGCATTGCGACAGCTAAATATCGTTATTACATATCGCAGTGGAACACTGATTTGAGTATCGAAGCTGGACAATATTGGAATCAAGATCAAGGGTTTACGTTGTCAGCGCAAAAACATTATGGCGATACCCGCTTACGCGTGTTCTACCAAAACACTGATCGGCATTCGGTCGGTGTCGATATTACTATCCCTTTCACGACATACAAGGATGTGACCCCCTCTTCATGGGGGCAACTAAAAGGTGCGGATAGTTGGGTGTATACCGGTCAAACCATTGTTAAAAGCGTCCCTCAAGGTGGCAATAATTTATCCGTCCAGCGAGCGTTTGTGCCTGTCCATCTTAACTACTTAAACACCACTTATTTTAATGACGATCGTTTACACAAGGATTATTTGTTGGCTAATCAAAACCGTCTAAAACTGGCTTACAGGACATTTGTACAATGAATTGTGAACGTTTCAATCATACAAAATACATCTGTATTGCATTGTGTGTGTTTGCTTTAACTGCCTGTACCGTTATTCCCGGCTCACACATCAACCACGGGCAATTACCGCAGACGCAAGATCTCACTGCTAAGCTCGATGTTAACTTGTTTCCTATCTCAGCCAAGCTCGTCAATCAGCTCCGCAAGCAGGCAAAGAAAGAACATGTAACGGTCCTTAGTACCAGCGCCGGCTACCTTTACCGGGTTGGGGTGGGTGACGTATTAACCATCGTGGTTTGGGAGCATCCCAAGCTAACGAACCCATTAGGGCTGACCGGTGGGGCTGGTGAAAGCGGTAATGTGGTGCGTGCAGATGGGACGATTTATTTCCCTTATGCGGGTAATTTAACGGTAGCAGGTTTGACGGTTAATGAAATACGTCAAAAACTCACTGATAAACTTAATAATTATATTGAAACTCCACAAGTTGATGTGCGTATAGCCCAGTACAACAGCCAACATGTTTTAATCACGGGTGGGGTTGGACAGCCTGCGGTGTTGCCCATTAAGAACACGCCTCTGCATGTGTTAGAGGCACTAAACTTGGCAGGTGATATTTTACCAACAGCTGATATTCACAATGTCACGCTTAATCGCGGCGGCAAAGAATACCCAATACCCTTGTATGCACTGTTATACCAGGGACAGTCACAGTATAACGTGTTGTTGCAACATGGAGATGTTGTCCATGTGGATAACGGGGCACAAAATCAAGTCTATTTACTGGGCGAGGTTAATCAGCCGCAAAGTATTGTTATGCCACATCAACCTCTGTCCTTGACCAGTGCCCTAGCGCAGGTCAAGGGGTTAAATAAAGACAAAGCGGATGCCAGTGCTATTTATGTGATTAGGCGTGCTAAGAGTGATGAGCAAGTGGACATCTTTCATCTTGATATGCAACAAGCGTATCAACTGATCCTCGCGAACCAGTTTGAGTTGCAGTCACAAGATATCGTCTATGTCAGTGCTGCGCCAATCAGCCGTTGGAATAGAGTGCTCAACAACATATTACCGACGTTTACGGGTCTAAGTACAGTCAGTCGGATCGGTAATTAAGATGTTTAATACGGTATTGATTTTGTGTCACGGTAACATATGCCGATCACCGGCTGCCGAGTATTTGCTTAAAGCATTACTTAAGCACAAAGCAATGACGATTCATTCTGCTGGTTTAGGTGCATTAGTAGGGCATGCTGCGGATAGTCATATGCAAGAGATGATGCTCGATAAAGATATTAACCTTACACCGCATAAAGCCCGTCAAGTCAACACTAGTATGATCCAACAAGCAGATTTGGTGCTGGTCATGGAGCAACAACAAATCGAAGCGGTAACGCAACTGAGCTTATCTGCCCGTGGCAAAACCAAGTTACTGACACAATGGACAACCGGATTTGATGTACCCGATCCATTTAAACGTTCCCAAGAAGTGACAGAATTATCACGCGATGCCATCATTCAAGGATGTTTGGCATGGGTGGATTATTTAGACTAATAAGAAGAATCTCGACTATGAATGATCCCAAGCAAGCACCTTTATACAATGTAAATGCATCAGAGCCACCGCATGCTGATGATATCGATTTTCATCGAATATTCATGAATTTATTAGGGCATAAGTGGCTAATTATAGGCGTGACTGTTGTTTGTACCTTGATTGGTAGCTTGGTTGCCCAGACCGGGTTAAATGTATATCGAGCACAGGCATTATTACAAGTTGAGTCTAAGTCGGGTGGCGTTGTCGGTTTAGGGGATATTGATCCCCTATTCGCTCAAGATAGTTCCGTGGTCACTGAGATTGAATTGTTAAAGTCTCGTTCTGTGATCGAAGAGGTGGTTGATGCATTAGATTTAACGACTCAAGTTTCACCCAAGTTAATGACCATCCTAGGACGGCACTTTTATAGCAATATATATAGTTATAATCGAACTCTCAATCAATTGGCAGAATCCAAATTTAGCAGTTATGCCTGGGGTGGAGAGCGGTTAGTCATTGATGAGTTACAAGTTGATGACTCGCTTATTGGCAGAACGTTTGTGTTCACGACTGTTGATGACTCAACTGTCAATATTCATCTTAATGATGCCTTTATAGGTGAAGCACAAGTAGGCGAAATGGTCAGCCTACCTGGTATACAGTTTACGCTGACAGATATGCGGGCGCATCCCGAAACCGTTTTTTATGTCACCAAAGCAAGCAAAATATCAACGGTTAAAGCACTCACTGCACAAATCAATGCAACGGAACGTGTCAAACAGTCTGGTATGTTAAGTATCACAGTAGATAGCGTCTCACCTGAGTATGCCGAAAAGGTACTCAATGAATTGGCACAAGTCTATGTGAACAAAAATATCTCAAGAAGCGCGTTAGAGGCAACCAGTAGTTTAGAGTTTTTGGAGGCTCGATTACCCATTATTGAATCATCGCTGAAAGAGACTGAGCGTAAGCTAAATGAATACCAAAGATTTAATGAAACGGTGGATATTGCGAGTGAGACAGGGACGCTACTGGAACAAATAGTGTTGGTTGAGAGTAAAATCTCAGAGCTGCAATTACAAGAAAAAGAAATTCAACGGTTATACAAACAAACTCACCCTGCTTATGAAGCATTTTTGTCGCAAAAACGAGAACTACAGTCTCGCAAAGCAGCCATTCAAGAAGACATAAAAGCATTACCAGAAACCCAACAAAACTTGCTACGCCTAAAACGTGATGTAGATGTCAGTACACAAATTTATATCCAACTGTTAAATAGTATTCAAGAACTAAACATATTAAAAGCCGGAACAGTGGGTAATGTCAGGATCATTGATGATGCCCAGGTGGATATTTCTGTCGTTGTTTCTCCAAAGCGAAATATAAAAGTAGCCATAGGATGCTTGTTCGGACTCTTTATATCTTGTGGCTTTGTTTATTTAAAAGGGATGTTTAAAAGAGGGGTTGAGAGCCCGGATGAAATTGCTAAGCTCAATGTACCAGTCATTGCGGCAGTTCCTTATACGCCATCATTAAATAAATCCAATGTGGATAACCACAAAGAGTCCGTGCCATTAGTAGTACGTGAGCCAAATAATCCTGCGGTAGAAGCTATCCGAGGTATACGCACCAGTGTGGTATTTGAGGCTAAACACAGTAATAAAAACATCATTATTATTACGGGCCCAACAGCGGGTATTGGGAAAACCTTTACCTCGGTTAACTTAGCGGCCTCGTTAGCTCAAGCAGGCAAAAAAGTGCTGTTAATGGATATGGATTTAAAACGCGGTACAGTGCATAAACATTTTGTATTGGATAAGCATTTTAATATTGGGCATTACATAAAAGATGAATGCGATTATACCGAATTACCAGTTGATAGCGGTATTCCGCATTTAGATATTGTTATATCAGGAAATCCAAGCTCTGGTTCTTCCGAGTTTTTATTAAGTGACAAGTTTCAATTTTTGATGGAGTACTATTCTGAACATTATGATTATGTCGTAGTCGATACACCTCCCATCTTAGCGATCAGTGATGCACTCGTTATATCTCAACGAGAAGCACAAATTTATCTAGTTAAAAAACATGCCGTCAATACTATTTCAGAATTGAAACAGTGCTTAAGTAGGCTATCGCACGTGGGTAGTCGATGTGATGGTGTGTTAGTTAACGTAGTGAAAGAGTCTTCCTCATATAGTGATTATTACTATTACTACAGTTATCAGTATGGGGCTGAAACTGTGAAATCGTAGGCCTTTATTGATACGTAACCAACTTTAATGGAATTCGAGGCCGGTAGTAATGGATTCGTATACAAGATAATAAATAGGAACATCTCATAATTATGTCATTAGATAACCTCAAAATCGCAGTAATCGGTCAAGGTTACGTTGGTTTACCTTTAGCCGTTGAATTTGGTAAAAAATATAACACCATTGGCTTTGATATTAATCAAATGCGTATCGCTGAATTACAATCAGGTATCGACTCTACATTGGAAGTGAGCACTGACGAGTTAGTTGAATCAAAGTATATTTCATACTCTCATAATGTAGATGACTTGAAAGACTGCAATATTTATATCGTCACAGTACCAACCCCAATTGATGCGCATAAAAACCCTGATTTAACCCCGCTTATAAAAGCAAGCCAAATGTTAGGCAAAGTCGTTAGCGTTGACGATATCATTATTTATGAATCGACTGTATATCCAGGGGCGACTGAAGACGTGTGTTTGCCTGAGGTAGAAAAAACATCGGGATTAACGTTTAATAAAGATTTCTTTGCTGGTTATTCACCGGAGCGTATTAACCCAGGTGACAAAGAACACCGCGTTGTAAACATAAAAAAAGTGACATCAGGCTCAAATGATGAAATTGCTACCTTTGTCGATGACTTATACAAAAGCATCATAATTGCCGGTACACATAAAGCGTCAAGTATTAAAGTGGCAGAAGCAGCTAAAGTCATTGAAAACACCCAGCGTGATGTAAACATTGCGTTAATTAATGAGCTAGCCATCATTTTCAATAAATTAAACATTGATACGTTGGAAGTCTTAGAAGCTGCAGGCTCAAAGTGGAACTTTTTACCATTTAGACCCGGTCTGGTAGGCGGACATTGTATTGGTGTTGATCCATACTATTTAACCCATAAAGCAGAATCAGTGGGTTATCATCCTGAAATGATCTTAGCCGGCCGTAGATTGAACGATAACATGGGTGAATATGTTGTTTCACAACTTGTAAAATGCATGCTTAAAAAAGGCATTCAAGTCAAAGACGCTAATGTACTAGTCATGGGTTTAACTTTTAAAGAGAATTGCCCTGATTTACGAAATACCAAAGTAGTTGATATCGTCTCTAAACTAAATGAATACAATATGAATGTAGATATTTTAGACCCTTGGTGCAGTAATGAAGGTTCTCAACATGAATATGGTTTAGAGGTTATTAAAGAAGCATATAACGATAAGTACGATGCAGTCATTCTAGCTGTTGCTCATAACGACTTTAAAGTAATGGGACCAGATGCTATCAAAGCATTAGGTAAAGTAAATAGCGTTATTTACGACTTAAAATACGTTTTACCAAAAGAAGCCGTAGACCTAAGACTATAAGCCTAAGTCGTCATTCTCTATTATAGTCGTTCTCGCCTAGTAACGTCTTTCTTGCGAAGTCGGGATTCTACAAAAATATAATAGGATTATTATCATCATTCCCGCGAAGGCGGGAATCTTAAATAAATTACATCTAAAATGACTAAATACGATCAAATAAAACAAGACCTGCTAGCCAAACCTAAAACGTGGCTTGTAACCGGCGTTGCCGGTTTCATTGGCTCAAACCTTTTAGAACACCTACTAAAGCTAAACCAAACCGTTGTAGGCCTAGACAACTTTGCAACTGGTCATCAACATAATTTAGATGAAGTACAAGGTGAAGTTAACCAAGAACAATGGACTCGCTTTAACTTCATTGAAGGTGATATACGGAATAAAGAAGATTGCAAAAAGGCTGTAATCGGCGTTGATTACGTATTACATCAGGCGGCCTTAGGCTCTGTTCCACGTTCAATTAATGATCCTGCAACAACGAATGATGTAAATATATCCGGTTTCCTTAATATGTTAATTGCAGCACGAGATGAAAATGTTTCAAGTTTCACCTATGCTGCCTCAAGCTCTACCTATGGCGACCATCCAGCGCTACCCAAAATAGAAGCAAATATCGGTAATCCATTATCACCTTATGCAGTAACCAAATACGTCAACGAGCTATATGCGGATGTATTCGCCAGAGCGTATAACTTCAATACAATTGGTCTTCGTTACTTCAACGTCTTTGGTAAACGCCAAGATCCAAATGGAGCTTATGCCGCTGTAATTCCTAAGTGGACATCAGACATGATTAATAACGAAGAAGTCTTCATAAATGGTGACGGTGAAACCAGTCGTGATTTTTGTTTTATTGAAAACACTGTGCAAATGAACATTCTAGCTGCTACAGCAACTGATGATGCCAAAACTCAGGTATATAATGTTGCTGTAGGGGATAGAACCACTCTAACTACCTTATATGCCAGTATTCAAAATTCTTTAAACTCTAATGGCATAGCATGCAGTAATGCACCAACGTACAGAGAATTTAGATCAGGGGATGTTAGGCATTCACAAGCCGATATCTCAAAAGCTAAAAATTTATTAGCCTATGAGCCAGAGTTTAAAATTCAACAAGGCATCGATAAAGCCATGCCTTGGTATATTCAATTTTTGAAGATAATTAAATAACATGAAAATACTAGTTACAGGTGGCGCAGGGTTTATTGGCTCAGAAGTAATTCGTCACATTATTAAAAACACCCAAGATTCAGTTATTAATGTTGATATATTAAACTATGCAGGTAATTTAGAATCATTAACTGAAATTGAAAATAGCGATCGCTATTCATTCTGCCAAACTGATATTTGTGACCGATCTGCATTAGATAAAATATTTACCGAGCACCAACCAGATGTGGTTATGCATTTAGCTGCAGAAAGCCATGTTGACAGATCAATCGATGGCCCTGCAGAATTTATTGAAACTAATATTATTGGCACTTATACGTTGCTAGAAGCAAGTCGTGCTTTTTGGAATGTCTTACCTGAACACAAAAAATCAGCGTTTCGCTTTCATCACATATCAACGGATGAAGTATATGGTGATTTAGACGGGCCTGAAGATTTATTTACTGAAGAAACGTCTTATGCACCAAGCTCTCCTTATTCTGCCTCAAAAGCATCAAGTGACCATTTGGTTCGCGCATGGCAACGTACCTATGGTTTACCAACCGTAGTTACAAATTGTTCAAACAATTATGGGCCATATCATTTTCCTGAAAAATTAATCCCATTAATGATATTAAATGCCTTAGATGGCAAGCCATTACCCGTTTATGGTAATGGCCATCAAATTCGAGATTGGTTATTTGTTGAAGACCATGCAAGAGCGCTATATCTTGTTGCAACCGAAGGTGATGTAGGGGAGACCTACAATATTGGTGGTCATAACGAAAAAGCCAATATCGATGTAGTGAAAACTATCTGCGAATTATTAGAAGAACTTGTACCAGATAACGCCCATTCGAGAGCCTCTGCCCGTCATTCCCGCGAAGGCGGGAACCCATCTGGTTTTGAATCACTAATCACTTACGTGAAAGATAGACCTGGCCATGATGTACGTTACGCTATTGATGCATCGAAAATCGAACGCGAATTAGGCTGGAAACCAATCGAGAGTTTTGAAACGGGTATTCGAAAAACAGTTGAGTGGTATTTGAATAATAATACGTGGTGGCAACGAGTTTTAGACGGCTCATACTCCATGGAACGACTGGGTCAAGGCGAATAGAGATTTACTATGACACATAAAACTAAAGGCATTATTTTAGCTGGTGGCTCAGGTACTCGCTTGTATCCAATCACTAAAGGCATGTCGAAACAGTTATTACCAGTATACGATAAACCAATGATTTATTATCCGTTATCGGTATTAATGCTTGCAGGAATTCGTGAAGTTTTAATCATCACAGCACCTGAAGAACAAATAAACTTTAAACGTTTACTTGGAGACGGAAGTCAATTTGGGATCGAGTTGACATTCAAAGTACAGCCAAATCCTGATGGACTAGCTCAGGCATTTATCATTGGTGAAGAATTCATTGGTGATGATCATGTGTGTTTAGTACTCGGCGATAACATCTACTTTGGTCAAGGGTTTTCTACTAAATTACTAAAAGCAGCAAGTCTTGAAAAAGGTGCCACCGTATTTGGGTATCAAGTCAAAGATCCTGAACGATTTGGCGTGGTTGAATTTGATGAAAACCAAAAAGCAATTTCTATAGAAGAAAAACCATTAAAAGCCAAATCTAATTTTGCGGTTACGGGTTTATATTTTTATGATAATGATGTCATAAAAATTGCTAAAAATATTAAACCGTCTGATCGCGGCGAATTAGAAATTACCTGTGTTAATAATGAATATTTAAAACGTGGTGATTTGAGTGTTGAACTGCTTGGGCGTGGTTTCGCCTGGCTCGATACGGGTACGTATGACAGTTTAATGGATGCTGGACAATATGTGCAGACCATTGAACATCGCCAAGGTTTTAAAATAGCGTGTCTTGAAGAAATTGCGTTTAATCAAGGTTGGCTAAATGAAGATCAATTGAAAAAAATAGCTAAACCATTAATGAAAAATTCATATGGTGAATATTTAGTGAGTTTAATAAATTAATATGATCGCCTTAAACAGTCCTTTAAAACCAAATCTTAAAAAACTTCAAAAATATCTTGAGCAAATCAATGACAATGGTTGGTATACCAATTTTGGTCCATTACATAATGAATTAACAGATAGGCTTGAAGATTACCTTGGTGTTAAAAACTTATTATTAGTAAATAATGGCACATCAGCATTACAAGTTGCAGCCAAAACCCTGGGCACAGAATCTATTCTATCAACGCCATTTAGCTTTGTCGCAACGGTTAGTGCGTTTAAATGGCAAAAAGATGAAGTTTCCTTTTGTGACATCGACAGAAATTCTTATAACCTCTGCCCTGAGGCTATAATAAACGCATACAAAAAAGGCTGTAAAGCTGACACGATTGTAGCTACTCATGTTTATGGTAATCCTTGTGATGTAAATGCGTTTGATAAAATAAGTGAAAATAAAAACGTTAAAGTGATATATGACGCAGCGCATGCGTTTGGTATAAAAATTAGCAATGAATCTGTTCTTAATTATGGCGATGCAAGTACGTTAAGTTTTCATGCAACCAAAGTGTTTCATACCATTGAAGGTGGTGCGATTGTTTTTAAGGATAAAGTTAATTTTGATAAAGCCAAAGAGATCATTAATTTCGGCATCAATCCTGGGCAAGGTGTTGTTAATGTAGGTTTAAATGCTAAGTTAAATGAGTATCAAGCAGCGGTTGGATTAGTAAATCTTGAAGAAATGGACAATGTACTTGATCATCGTTCAACTTTATTCGAACAATATTGCACTGGATTAAAAGATATTTTTGAAATACCCCATTGGCATCCAGAAGCTACTACCAATGGTGCCTACATGCCAATTAAACTTGAATCTGAAGAACAACTTAATAAAGTTATAAAAATACTTTCAGATAACAATATTCAAAGTCGTCATTATTTTTCGCCATCATTAGAAAAAGTGTTTGTTGATAATTTTAATTATGGTACTCCCAATAGCCATCATGTGTCAGAAGGGATCTTATGTTTACCCATGCACGCGCATCTATCAAAAGAAGATGTTTATAAAGTAATAACTGTTATTAAAGAGATATAAAATGGCATTTTATAATAAAGAAGAACTCGAAAATATTGGTTTCAAAAAACTGGGAATAAATGTTCTTATTTCGAATAAAGTTAGTTTTTATGGTTGTGAAAATATTGAGATAGGTGATTATTCTCGGATTGATGATTTTTGCGTTATTTCTGCTGGTCAAGGAGGCATAAAAATAGGAAGAAATGTTCATATAGCGGTGTTTTGCTCGGTCATTGGTTCTGGTGAAATCGTTTTAGATGATTATTCATGTATTTCATCAAGAGTTGCTGTTTATTCTAGTAATGATGATTATTCTGGGGAATATATGACTAACCCAACTGTTCCAATGGAATTTACTAATGTTACTTCAAACCCCGTTCGTATAGGCAAGCATGTTGTCGTTGGGTCCGGTAGTGTAATTTTACCTGGAGTTGAAGTTCATGATGGCTGCGCTGTAGGCGCTCTGTCATTAATTTCAAAAAGTTGTGAAGGTGGTTATATATACATTGGAAGCCCAGCTAAAAAAATAAAGAAACGTAGCGATAATATTTTTAAACTTGAAATGAAATTTTTAAGTAACAGTAATAATTATTAATAAAGTGAAAACTATTTATCCTCAATATTTATTCAGCTATATAAAATGCATATTAGCAGAAATCTTAAATAGAGTGATTTTTATATGAGCACGCTAAATAGTCTAAAATGGAGTGCCATAGAAAGGTTTGCAACACAAGGTGTTCAATTCTTTTTGATGATATTTTTAGCTAGATTACTTGAGCCTGAAATGTTTGGGGTCATTGGCATGCTAGCTATATTTTTAGCTATATCTCAAACCTTTGTTGACAGTGGATTTTCTTCAGCGTTGATTCGTAAAGGTAAACCTAATGAAATTGACTATTCAACAGCTTTTTATTTTAATATTTTTATTGGATTTTTCGTATATATAATCCTTTACTTGATCGCTCCTTTGATTTCCACGTTTTTTGAAAATGAGGAGCTAACATTAATAACTAGAGTTCTGTCTCTAAACGTATTAATGAATTCCTTTGCTGTTGTTCAAAGAGCTAAGCTTATTGTGGCGATGGATTTTAAAACTCAAACAAAAGCCAGCTTGATTTCAATATTTATTGGCGGAAGCACAGGTGTGTGCTTGGCCATTAATGGGTATGGTGTTTGGGCTTTAGTGTTTCAAACATTAACAACTACCATGTTTACGGTAGTTTTACTTTGGTATTTCAATAAGTGGTACCCGAAAGAAAAGTTCTGTTATAAATCGTTTAAAGAAATGTTTAATTTTGGCTCTAAATTATTGGCTTCGGCTTTAATTGATACGTTTTATAATAATATCTATCTGGTACTTATTGGTAAGTATTATACAGCAACTCAATTAGGCTTATTTACACAAGCTCAAAAATTATCTGAATTTCCATCGGTTGCTCTTACTGGTATTATTCAACGAGTGAATTTTCCATTAATGAGCCAAATAGATTGCGAAAATAGCTTAAGAAATAGCTTTGTAAACGCAATCAGTCTTTCTGCCTTTATATTGTTTCCTATTATGGCTGGTATAGCAGCAATGGCAGACCCTATCATTGGACTAATGTTAGGTGAAAAGTGGTCAGGAGTAGCTGATTTCCTTCCCTTTTTATGCCTTGCTTTCATGGTGTATCCTATACACGCTATTAATCTTAATTCACTTAAAGTGAAAAATCGGTCAGATTTATTTTTGAAACTTGAAATAATCAAAAAGATAATAATAACTGTAATGCTTTTTATTACAGTACCATTAAGTGTAACAGCAATTTGTATTGGTCTTGTTATTACCTCATACACATCTTTGATTGTTAATATGTTTTATACCCAAAGGATGACTAGAGTAACTATTTTTGAACAGTTTAAAATCCTTCTACCTATATGGTTTGCTGCAATCATTTCAGGTTTAATTACGAACCTTGTAATTATTAATATAGATATACTCATTTTTAAGATATTAATAGGAGCTATTCTAGGCTCAACTTTATATTTGGTTAGTTCAAAGTTCCTGTTTTCAAAGCCATTAGATCAGATTATAAACTTTAGAAAAAACCAATGATTTTACCAATCCCCCTTTCCTACTTATATAGAATAAATAAATGATATTACATATAGCGACCGATGAAAAATGGATAGATTTAGCCTATAGCCAATTTGAAAATGTGAGTCCGAATAATAATAAGGTTGTTATCCTTACTGAAAAAAATAGTGTTGAGTATATTAAAAAAACTCCTTTCAAAACACTACGACAAGATCAAATTACGAAACAAGTATTAAATGAATTGTTTGAAAACGTTAGTGCTGTTGTTTTACATTCAATTGATATATTAAACTTTAAAATATCAATTCCAAATCAACTAAAAGTATTATGGATTGGTTTTGGATTTGATTATTACGATTTTATTTACAAAGATACCAATAGGCTTTTATTACCAAAAACGTCTCACTTAAAGAAAAAACTAATTAAATTTAATTTTAAAACGAAAATTAAAAAAATGGCAGCGATTAACTGGTTAATTGAAAAGTTAAAAGGTAGGGAATTAAAATTAGATTATATAAAAAATATAGATTATTTTGTTCCCGTTATAAATGATGAATATAAACTAATCAAAAATAATCATTCTGGTTACTTCCCTGAGTTTATAGATTGGAATTACGGGACTTTAGAAGATGACCTAGTGAGGGGCTTTGAAAGCAAAACAATTGATGCCAATAATATCCTTATCGGAAATAGTGCTACATTTACTAATAATCATATTGAAAGCCTTGATTTATTGTCTCATTGTAATATAAAAGGTCGAAAAATCATTTGTCCTTTAAGCTATGGTAATGAGTCCTATGGAGATGAGATAGCTAATGTTGGGAGGGGGTTATTTGGTTCTGATTTTCAGCCTTTGAAAGAGTTTATGGAAATTGATGATTATATAAAAACTATTTCGTCTTGTTCAATTGTTATTTTAAACCATGTCAGACAACAAGCTGTAGGAAACATAATAACAATGTTGTATTTAGGGGCTAAAGTGTTTCTCAGGGAGGAAAATCCTCTTTATACAAATTATAAAAATGAAGGAGCTAAAATTTTTTCAATTTCAGAGATGATCAAAGATCCAAATTTAATTAATTCAAATTTATCCTATAATGATATAGAACAAAATCGAATATTTCTCAGAAAATTATATTCAAGAATTGTTATTAAACAGAAAACAGAAATTCTAATTCAAAAATTATTGAATTAAATCTTTATTTAAGAGTAATGCTAATGCAACGCCCATTAATATCAGTCACCCTTTCTGCATATAATGTAGAAGAGTATATCGGTGACTGCCTCCAAAACATTATAAATCAAACATTAAAAGACATTGAAATTATCTGTATTGATGATGGTTCTACAGATAAAACACTTTCTATATTAAACCAGTACGCAGAGAACGAAAGTAGGTTTACTGTAATAAGTAAACCTAAAAATGAAGGATTAGCGATAGCCCGTAATGAGTCTCTTGAGTTAGCAAAAGGAAAATATGTCACTTTTGTTGATGGTGATGATCTAATGGATTTAGATTTATTGAGAAAAGCTTATGAGTTAGCAGAAAAAGATGCTGCTGATATGGTCATGTGGGATTATGTTACTTTTATCAATAATGATGAAATTAAGGATGAAAAGGCTACAAAACCAACGCTTCTTCGTGAAAAAGTCAAGAATAAAGAATATTTATTAAGAAGACCTGCTTTTACTTGGACTAAATTAATACGAACTGAAAAAGCAAGAGAGCTTGGTATATTCTTTCCGTTAAAGCTAACAAGACAAGATATTCCCGTACATTGGCACTTGATCACTAAACTGGAGAAAATATCACTACTACCTGAAGTACTCTCGTTTTATAGACAGCAATCAAATGCAACCACATATCAAACTGATAGAAGAGTCTTTGATTTATTAAAGGTGATGGATATAACTCAAACATACTTAATTGAGAATAATCTATTTCAAACATACCAAGAACTTTTCTTTGAAATGCAAATTAATTTTATGTTTGGTATGTATGATAAAGCTCAAAAAGATTTAAAGGTAGAAGCTTTGAAAATCATTCAATCTACCTTAACTCCACTACATTGGAATTATATTAATAGTAAATCACAACTACGGTGGCAAGCACGTGAATATTTTAAAATGTCTGATGGATCTATTAACTCTACTTTTAAGTACAATGCTTGGAAATTTACTAGGTACTGCTTCAGGGCATTAAAAAAATAGTATGAAACAATTAAGAAAGCTTTTAACAGGTATGAAAAATGACAATTTATTTTTCTACTACTTCTGGACTTTGTATATATATTTAAGAGGTAAATTGGAACTTGCTTTAGTTTCAGATATATCCTCAATAAATAAAAGATATAAGCTATTTTCATCATCATTGCCGAATGTAGACGCCCCCGTATCGTTTAGCGAAAAAATGCAATGGTTAAAGTTGAATTACTATAATGAGTTAATGGAAATATGTGCAGATAAACATGAAGTTAGAGGCTGGCTTAAAAGTAAAGGATATGAATCCTTGCTGAACGAGGAATATCGTTTATATAAAGATGTTACGGACATTAATATTAACGAACTACCCACTCGCTTTACGATTAAAGCGAGTCATGGCAGTGGCTGGAATCTAATTGTAAAAGATAAAAATGATATTAACTGGTTTTTGTGGCGTAAAATCATGCATATCTGGCTGCATTCAAGCATTTTTTGGGCCGGACGAGAGTGGGTTTACAAAAACTCTATTCCTAGTTTAACTTGTGAAAAATATCTTGAAGATGGCAGTGGTGAATTAAAGGATTACAAGATTCACTGTTTCAATGGGGATCCTAAGTATATACAAGTTAACCAGGGGCGTGGCTCAGCAAGTCCAATACAAAATTTTTACGATCTAGATTGGTCCTTACAACACTTTGGTAAAGACATTGCACATAATGAAAATGTTAATCTATCACCTCCAACTCAACTCAATTATATGCTAGAAATAGCAAAAGATTTATCGTCATATTTCCCATATGCAAGAGTAGATTTTTATCAAGTCGATGAACAAGTGATTTTTGGTGAAATTACATTTTTTCCAGCTGGCGGTTATCCTGATTTCAATCCTTCTAACTATGACAAGGTTTGGGGTGATATGCTCGTGTTACCAGAGAAGAATCATGACGCTCCCAAATAATAAACTTAAGGTTCTTCAAGTTGTCGGTCGAATGAATCGTGGAGGTGCTGAGGTCATGCTAATGGATCTCTATAGAAATTTATCTGACGATATTAGCTTTGATTTCTTAATTAATTACAAAGTGAACCAGGGGATAACCATTGGTGATTTTGACTCTGAAATTGAAAGTTTAGGTGGTTCTATTAAATACATAGGGACGCAATGGGATATTGGACCTATAAAGTATATTAATGAATTTAAAAGGATAATTAAAGAGGTTGGTAAACCTGATGTCGTTCACATACATCTAAATGCAAAAAGTGGAATAATAGCACTGGCAGCGAGGTTAAGTGGAATAAATAAAATAATAGTGCATTCTCATGGGATGCTAAAAACAGATTTTATGTCAATAAAATTATCTTTAATTTCTTTTGAGTTGATTTTTCAAAGAATGTTAATTAATTTGTTTGCCACTGATTATTGGGCATGTTCAGAACAAGCATTTAAAAGTTTGTTTTATAAATTAAATCTAAAAAAAGATAAAAAGCAGTTAATTAATAATGCTGTTGATGTTAATAAATTTATTTGTGTTGATGAAAGTGATATTTTGATTGCAAAGAAGAGTTATGGCGATGAAAGTTTTGTCATTGGAGTTGTTGGTCGAATTGTAAAAAGTAAAAATTTAATGTTTGTAATCGAAATATTAAAAGTATTAAATGGTTTAAAGTTTGATTTTATATGTGTAGTTGTTGGTAGAGTTGACGATTGTAATTATATGAAAGAAGTAGAAAAAAAAATACAATCTTACCAGTTACAAGAAAAAGTCAAATTTATTGGTTTAAGTGACGATATACCACTAGTTATGTCAACTTTTGATTTATTCATCAGCCCTTCAGAAAGGGAGGCTTTTGGGATGGTCGCTGCTGAAGCACAAGCTGCAGGTTTACCATGTTTATTATCTAATAATTTTCCTGATTCAATTGATATGAAGCTTGGCTTAGTCACATTCTTAAATATCTTGGACCCTAACGAATGGGCTGAAAATATTATAAATTTGAATTCTAAGAGAATTGTGTGTAAAGATTTAATATTAAATACATTTAAAGAATTAGGTTTTGATGTAAATAATAACATTTTGAAAGTAGAAAATGTCTATAGAAGTAACGACTTATAATTGGATGGGAAGTCTATAATGGAAAAACTTAATTTAGTTATTTTGGGGGATATTTGTCCAGTTGAGGACATACTTCAACACTTTAATGAAGCTACACCAGAAAATTTATTACCAGACATTATACCATTACTTGACGCATCCGATATCTTGATTGGAAATTTAGAATTTTCATTGTCTAGTAAATTAAAACCTGCAATTAAAACAGGACCGATATTACACGCTTATCCTCAATGCATAAAATTTTTTCAAAAATTAAAATTTGATGCCTTGAGCTTAGCAAATAATCATATTAAAGATTGTGGTTCAAAATCCGTTTTGGAAACTATTGAAATTTGTAATGATTCAAAGATTAAAACCTTTGGTGCAGGAAGTAATCAGGACGAAGCTAAAGAACCCCATATCTTTGATAAAAATGGGATTAAAGTCTGTTTTATTTCTTTTGCTGAACATGAATTTAATGCTGCGTATGAAGATGAACCAGGGGCTGCACTTTTTGATCCCTATTTTGACTTGGATAGAATTCAAACATTAAAAGAGAATGTCGATGTCTTGATCGTTATATATCATGGTGGAATGGAACACTATCAATATCCTAGCCCTGAATTACAAAAAAAATGCCGCCGAATGGTTGATAAAGGTGCTGATTTTGTAGTTTGTCAACATAGCCATATAATTGGTACCGAAGAACAATATAACAATGGACGAATATTGTATGGCCAAGGAAACTCTATTTATGGGTATCGAAACAATGATAAGGCTTGGAATCAAGGTTTAATTGTTAACTTACTGATTACTAAGGTTGCTGATGATATAGATATTAAGTTCGAATATACACCAATTGAGGCGACAAAAGGCTCATTGAAATTATTAGACTCTATTGCTGCAACTGCACTATTGGATGATTTTAATCGCGATTCATCTTTTATTCAAAACTCAGATTTTATACAGTCAAAATGGTTGGATTTTTGTGACTCTAAAAAAGGTTTATACTTTCCTCAACTCTATGGTTTTGGACGTGTATTAAATAAGGCTAATAGACTTATAAACAATAAAATAATAGATGTTTTTTTTAATGATACAAAAAAAATGATAACTCACAATCTTATCCGTTGCGAATCACATAATGAAGTTGTTCAAACGATCTTAAATAAAGAGAGTTAGAGTTGATTCCTTACATCTTACTTTTATTGATAGTTACGCTAGTCTTGTTAGCAGAAAAAATAATCCATAGTAAAATCCGTATTTATTTCATTTTACTTATACTCGTTCTTTTTTGTGGTTTAAGGGCGTCTTCGGTAGGGGTCGATACGAATAATTATGTCGGTTGGTTTCTTAATATCGACATGAGTCAACCGTTTTTTAATAATCCTTATAGTACAGAGTATGGTTATACGCTTTTAATAAAGACCATTTCCTTATTATCATCGGAGTATTGGCCGTTTCTGCTTATTTCGGGTGCCCTGGCCATTATAATTAATGTTCGAGCTGTATATGTGCTTTCTCATAACTTTCGTATTTCAATCTTTCTGTTCCTTACTACATGCACCTATTTTTTTATATTTAATGGTTTGCGGCAAGGCATTGCAGTTGCATTCTTTTCACTTGCTATTGTTTGTATTGTTAAGAATGAAAAATTTAAATATATTGGCTGGGTGTTAGTTGCTGCATTATTTCATCAATCTGTGTTAATTACCCTGCCGATTTTTTGGATTGTTAGGCAAAATTTCTCATTTAAGTTTATAGCATATCTTACAATTTCATCTTTGTTGTTTATGTTAGCTATAAGTAATTTAAATTTATTTATGCAAGCAAGTGAAGCGCAGCGATATACTCAATATATTGACAGGGGGGCAACAGGTGCGGGGCTACTTGCCATTTTTTTTACCGCACTACCATTTTTATATATTTATCTTCGGAGATTCATAAAATTTGAATATTTATTTGAATTCGATATTTACCTAAATTTGAGTGTTGTAGTTTCTACCATTTATTTGTCTGTTGTTTTGATGGGACTAGATGTTAATTTTATTCGTTTATCTCTCTATTTTTCTTTTGGTCACTTACTTATTTGGCCAATTATATTTCAATCTCAACTTAACAGTTTAAAACCGATTCTATTTTTTGGTTTTATATTAGTATTTACTTTATTTTATTTTGTATATTTGAATAAAATGGGTTATCTACCTTACGTATTTAATCCCAATATTTTTTAGTTTTAAGGAGAAACACTTGGCAGTCATTACCGTAATTATGGGTGTTTATAACTGTGAAACAACACTATCTGAAGCAATTGATTCACTATTAGCACAAACATTTACGGATTGGCGCTTAGTTATGTGTGATGATGGTTCTGTTGATAGTACTGCAAGTATTGCAAAAGAGTATGCAGAGTCTAATTCTAATATAACATTAATATTTAATGATAAAAACTTGGGATTGGCTGCGACTCTTAATCATTGTTTAGAGTATGTGAATACTCCATTTACGGCGCGAATGGATGGTGATGATATTTGCAGCCCTGTTAGGTTTGAACATCAGTTAAAATTTTTGAAAGAAAACCCTAACTTCTCTTTAGTTAGCACCGCTATGCACTTATTTGATGAAAATGGTGTTTTTGGTAGAGTTACACCAAAATTTAAACCTTCTAAAATTGACTTTATTTATGGAACACCTCATTGCCATGCCCCGATGATGATGCATACGTCTGTTTTAAAGGAAATAGGGGGCTACGATAGTTCTCTTAAACGTGCTCAAGACTATGACCTCTGGTCAAAGCTTTATCAATTAGGCTATCTTGGAGCTAATCTAGAAGAGCCTTTATATTCCATGAGAGATGATCAAGCGGCTATTTCTAGACGTGGGATTAAAGTTAGACTATTAGAAGTTAAGCTACGATATGTGATTTTTAGAAGACTAAATATACCCTTTTTATATTGGATTTTAATTTTTAAACCTTTAGCCCAAGTTTTTTTACCTGTTTCACTTATAAGTAAAATAAGAAATTACATTTATAAAGTGTAAATTACTTAGGAAGATTTAAATGAAAATTTGTTATGTCTTTTCCGCATCACAATCGGTATACCATTTTATGGAAGGACAACTTGATTTTATGGACTCTAAAGGTGTTTCTATTACGATAGCGATTCCTGATGATGGAATGTTTGAGGACGTAGTTAAGAAATACCCTTTTGCGAGTGTAGTAAAGACTCCCATAATTAGAAAAATCAACTTGATTATTGATTTTTATACGTTACTTTTCTTTATTCAGTTCTTCATAAAACAAAAATTCTCGATTATTCATCTTCATACACCTAAAGCTGGTTTACTTGGGGGCTTATCTTCTCGCATATGTTTCTGTAAAAATATCATATTCCACTTGCATGGTTTAGTTTCTGTTAAAGGAGGCGTGCTTGAAAATGGTATAACCAACAAGATGGAAAAACTTAGTATGTCTCTTGCTCACAAAGTGATATCTGTGAGTCCTAGTATGGCAAAGTTTTGTATTGATAATAGATTGGTCCATCCAGATAAAATAAGTGTCATATTTAATGGCTCCATTAATGGCATTGATTACGAAAATAGATTTAATTATTTAAATACGGTTAGTGGCGCTTTATCCTTAAGAAATGTTTTAGGATTGAAAGATAAGTTTATTATTGGTTTTTTAGGACGGGTAAACGAAGATAAAGGTCTAAATGATATAGTGTTAGTTTTTAAATTTTTATTAGCTAAATATCCTAATGTTCATTTGTGTTTGGTTGGTGAGAGTGAGCTGGAATTGAATTTAAATTCATTCTTAAACTCCAAAATTGGGTGTAGTTATACAGTTGTCGACAAAGTCACGAATCCACAAGACTATTTATCAATGTTTGATTTACTGCTATATCCATCTAAACGCGAGGGGTTCGGTTTAGCTCTCGCTGAAGCTGCGGCATTAAAAACTCCATCGGTTGCTTATAACATTTTTGGTGTGTCTGATGTTGTACAAGCTAAAGTCACAGGACAATTAGTACCATATAATGATGTTCAAGCATTAACTAAAGCTGTAGAAGAATATATAGATGATCCTGTATTACTATCTAACCATGGTGATAATGCACACAATTATATTGTACAAAATTTTAAAAGAGAGGATATTTGGTGTGCACAATATAAACTGTATCAAGCCTTATGTAGAGATTCATTATGAAAAGGTTTTTTGATTTTTCTATCGCTTTATGCGCTTTTATATTGTTATCACCTATTGTGCTGATAATCTAAACAAATTGTTGTTGCAATTGCTATTAGTAAAGTAAGAAAAATGTTAGTTAATCAATTAGCATAAGTTGGAGTTAACCAACTAAACATATCTTCTCAAAATAATGTATTGATGGATGATGTCGAAATGGACGTAGGTTCATTACTATGTCCCTTTGTTACATTAACTTCAAACATTAAGATAGGTAAAGCGTTTAACGCGAACATTTATAGCTACGCAGCTCATGATTGTGTAATAGGTGTTTTGTTACGTTTGCGCCAAGAGTTATGTGTAATGGGAATATTCATATTGAAGAGCATGCTTATATTGGTACCGGTGCTATTTTAAAGCAAGGTTCCCCTGATAAACCACTGGTGTTTGGGAAAGCGGCTATTGTTGGAATGAAGGCTATAGTAACTAAAGATGTTGCACCTAATGCTGTTGTAGTCGGTAACCCAGCTAAGCCATTAGTTAAAAAATAAATCTAATATTTTTTGCTCTAGCAGTAATGATGAATTAAATAATATGTTAAACACAAAATTTTCTCCATGGCCTTCTTTTACTGAAGAAGAAGCCGATAAAATATCCGAAGTTTTATTATCCAACAAAGTTAATTATTGGACATGCCAAGATGCGTGAATTCGAACCTGAATTTGCTGCGTATATAGATAGCAAATATGCCATAGCATTAAGTAACGGTACTCTTGCTTTAGATCCAGCTTTTGTTGCATTAGGTATTGGCTCTAGAAATGGCGGTTCAGATACTGATGAAGTTATTGTTATGTCACGTACATTTTAGCTTCAGCAATTGTTACTGCTGGCTCGTCCTGTATTCGCTGATGTAGATGTTAATTCACAAAACATTACTGATGATACTGTTAGCGATGTTCGAACTTCAAATGCTAAAGCGATTATTGCTGTTCATTTAGCTGGGCTTCAATGCGAAATGGATGAATTGATGGTTCTTGCTGATGCAAATGACTTATATGTTATTGAAGATTGTGCACAAGCACATGGCGCTAAATATAAAGGTCGCTCTGTTGGTTCAATAGGTCATATTGGTTGTTGGTTTTCTGCCAAGATAAGATCATGACTACTGGTGGTGAAGGCGGCATGATTACCTGTAATGATGAATCATTCGGTACGAACTGGTGTCTAACTGAAATGCAATCAGCCATTAGTCGTATTCAATTAGGTAGAATGCATGAATATTTTAAGTTACGTGGTAAATACGCTGATACGATCGCGTCTACTTGTTCTGAGTCTCAATGCATACGCGTATCAACAGTTCCTGTTTGCATTGAGCACGCTAATTACAAGTATTATGTATTTGAGCGACCAGAGTCATTAGCTGATGGTTGGGCTAGGGATCTCATCGTAGCTGAAATAAATGCTTTAGGTGTTCCTTGTATGCAAGGCTCATGTTCGGAAGTGTATTTAGAGAAAGCATTTGATGGCACTGATTTTAAACCTTCTTCATCATTAGCCGTTGCATGTGAACTTGGTGAGACCAGTTTAATGTTTTTGGTACACCCAACTGTGACTTTAAATGAAATCAAACAGCCAATTATTGTTATCACAACGGTATTTGAAAATGCGCAAACTATTAATTAACTATCTTAAACACAAAATGCTAATTAAGTAAGGTCATAAATGTCTAAAAATTTGAAATATCGTCCTGATATCGATGGGCTTCGTGCGGTAGCAGTCTTATCAGTAATACTTTTTCATATGAACCCAAACTGGTTACCTGGAGGTTTTTTGGGGGTTGATATATTTTTTGTCATTTCAGGTTTTTTGATCACAACAATCATCCATCGCCAATTAATTAACGGGAGTTTTAGTTTTAGTGAGTTTTATACTCGAAGAATGAAAAGGATTTTGCCCTCATTTTTTACAGTTGTCCTAACATGTCTTGTTGTTGGTTATTTTATCTTGTTACCGATACACTACGATACTTTAGGCAAATCGGCATTTTCAACAATATTCTTCATTTCAAATATTTACTTTGCTCGTTCTGCTGGCGGGTATTTTGAATCTAATGATACGTTACCTTTATTGCATACTTGGTCCTTAGCAGTAGAAGAACAGTATTATTTTATATGGCCTATTATTCTAATGATGTTATTAAAGTTCGGATTAAAGCAAAGAACTTTGACGTATTCGTTGGTAGCGATGGCCTTACTGTCCTTTATCGGAGCAACGGTTATTGCCGTTAGTGGTACAGCTTTAACTACATGGAACTATTATATGCTTCCATCTCGAGCAGGAGAACTCCTTATCGGTAGCATATTAGCCATACTGCTAAATCATGGATACAAATTGCGGGACAGTGAAAAATGGGGGGGTATTGGTATCCTATTTATTTCTCTAAGCTTTGTTTTGGTAAATAGATTAAGTGTTTTTCCTGGTATTAATGCTTTATGGGCTTGCTTAGGTGTTGCATTCATTATTTTCAGTAGCCCAAATAATACGGTAAATAAAGTTTTATCAGTTAAGCCTTTGACGTATATAGGCTTGATTTCATATCCACTATATCTATGGCACTGGCCGATTTTGGCTTTTATGCGGTATGCGAATCCAAATAATCAAGTTGACCAGTCTTTGTCTAATTCCCAATTACTTTTTGTAGCTACTCTAACTTGGCTGTTAGCTCACACAACATACAAATTAATAGAATTCAATACGAGGTCTGTTAAAACCTCGTTTCCAAAAACATTTACTTTTTATTTAGTTACACCATCCTTGGCTGTTTTTGTGATTTTCGGAACTATATTTATAACAGATGGGGTTCCTTCAAGGTTTGGTGAACATGGATCTGAACAACTTAGACATACGCCGAAACAAATTTGTCCTAGGTCGGTAGAAAGAGGCTGCATTTTAAGTTCAAGCGAAAATGAAATAAAAATAGCTTTAGTCGGCGATTCACACGCACAATCATTAGAGTCATTTTTTCTTCTTGTAGGGGAAGATAATAATTTAAACATTAGAAATTATGCAAGTTCAAATTGTGCGTTAGGAAAACCTTTAGCTCGATTAGATATTAAAGCTAGAAGGGCGTGTGTATTGACTAGAGCTGCATTTAAAGAAAGAATTACAAAAACTGATGTCGTAATTATTGTATCACGCTGGGATTGGTTGTTTTTTGATACTTTTGATAACACCAAAAATGGTGGGTCAGGGGCTATTGTAGATTATTATGAAATATTGAAAAGAGAAATTATTCACCTAAAATCTCAAGGTGTTAAAAAGGTAGTTTTAGTTAATCAAGTACCCAAATATAACCAATATATGATGAAACTTGCACTCCCTCTTAATGACTATGTATTCAGTTCGGATAAATTATTTATCGAAGGGAATAAAAAAATCAATAAATTAGCTGTAGAACTTGATGTGTTTAATGTCGATTTTTCTGATGTTTTTTGTAACGACGGGAATTGTAGTCCAATTGATAAAAAGGGTAATATATTATATTACGATGATGATCATCTTAACGTTTTTGGTGCTAAATGGTTGTATGATGAATATCGAAAAACAACTAAATATAGCCAGTTTTTGGATTACATCAATTCCTAATTTAAGCATGTAAAGATAAAACAGACAGTTAATTATATTAGAGGATATAACTAAAAAAGGACATAATTCTGATTCTTTATGTTGCGCATTGTTTCTGTTAGTTGTGTACTTTGCAAAAAAATTCATAAATATTATTCACTCATTATTCACTCATTATTCACTCATTTATCACAAATTAACTCAAATGGATTTAACATGAAAATTGCAATCGCCGGCACAGGATATGTTGGCCTATCTAATGCCATGTTATTAGCACAACACAATGAAGTTGTTGCTGTTGATATTATTCCCGAAAAGGTAGAATTATTAAACTCTGGTAAATCTCCAATTGAAGATACAGAGATATCTGGTTTCTTAACTAATCGAGAGCTTAATTTTAAGGCTACTTTAGATAAAGAAACTGCTTATAGCGGCGCAGATTATGTGATTATTGCTACGCCGACCGATTACGACCCAGCAACCAATTACTTTAATACGTCATCGGTAGAGTCTGTAATTAAAGATGTTATGGCGATTAACCCATCTGCTTGCATGATCATTAAATCAACAGTCCCTGTTGGCTATACAGCTCGTATTCGTGAAGAACTAGGTTGTGAAGGTTTAATCTTTTCTCCTGAGTTCTTGCGTGAAGGTAGTGCTTTATACGATAACCTTCATCCATCGCGTATTATAGTCGGCGAAGATTCAGTGCGTGCTCGTGTATTTGCAGGTCTGTTAGTTGAAGCCGCTTGGAAAAAAGATATAGATGTATTATTTATCCGCTCTACAGAGGCTGAGGCTGTTAAGTTATTTTCCAATACTTACTTAGCAATGCGCGTTGCTTATTTTAATGAGCTTGATTCTTACGCCGAAGTACATGAATTAGACTCTCGTTCTATTATTGAAGGGGTTAGTTTAGATCCGCGTATTGGCAGTCATTATAATAATCCTTCATTTGGCTATGGTGGTTATTGTTTACCAAAAGATACTAAGCAGTTATTAGCTAATTACGCTGATGTACCTAATAACATGGTTGGTGCAATCGTTGATGCCAATCGTACACGTAAAGACTTCATTGCAGATTCTATTGTTGCAAGAAAACCGACAATTGTTGGTGTTTATCGCCTAGTAATGAAGACAGGTTCTGACAACTTTAGGGCATCATCCATACAAGGGATTATGAAACGCATTAAAGCTAAGGGCATTGAAGTCGTTGTTTATGAACCTGTACTTAAAGATGCTGAGTTTTTTAAATCACGTGTGATTAATGATTTAGAAGAATTTAAATCTATTTCTGATGTAATTGTTTCAAATCGTATGGACGAAGAATTAGCTGATGTGGTTGATAAAGTTTATACGCGCGATTTATTTGGTAATGATTAGATTTAAATTATTGTTAAAAAATCCTGACTCAGTCAGCATTTTTTAAGGAAAAAAATATGAAATATTTAGTTACCGGCGCTGCTGGTTTTATTGGGCACTTTGTTGCACAGCGTTTGTGTGAACAAGGACATACAGTTATTGGTCTTGATAACTTAAATGACTATTATGATGTGAGCCTAAAAGAAGCACGATTAGAAAACCTTAGTAAGTTTTCTGACTCTGGTTTATTTCAATTTGTGAAAATGGATTTAGCTGATCGCGAAGGTATTGCTAATTTATTTGCGGAAGAAAAGTTCGAACGCGTTATTCATTTAGCTGCACAAGCTGGCGTACGTTATTCAATTGAAAACCCACTTGCTTATGCAGACTCCAACTTAATTGGTCACTTAACCATATTAGAAGGCTGTCGCCATAATAATGTTAAGCATTTAGTCTATGCATCTTCTAGCTCTGTTTATGGTTTAAACACTAAAGTACCTTTTGCTACATCAGATAGTGTAGACCACCCTGTATCACTTTATGCAGCGACCAAAAAATCTAATGAGTTAACGGCTCATAGTTATTCGCATTTGTATAACTTACCAACTACGGGCTTACGTTTTTTTACTGTTTACGGGCCATGGGGGCGACCAGATATGGCTCCGATGTTATTTGCTGACGCAATAACCAATGGCCGTGGAATAAAAGTATTCAACCATGGTGATATGCGCCGTGACTTTACTTATATCGATGACATCGTCGATGGCATTATTCGAATTCAAGATGTGATACCAAAAGTTAACCCAGATTGGAATGTAGAAAAGAGCTCTGCGGCTAATAGTTCTGCACCTTACAGCATATATAATATTGGTAATGGTAATCCGGTTAAGTTACTGGATTTTATTGAAGCAATGGAAACTTCATTAGAGATAAAAGCTGAGAAAAATTTTATGGATATGCAACCAGGTGATGTTTATCAAACGTATGCTGAAGTTGAAGATTTATTTGAAGTTACCGGACAACGTGCCAAAACACCGGTGAAAAAAGGTGTTGCTGAGTTTGTTAAGTGGTACAACGATTATTACACAAAAAAATAAGTGATGACTTCCCAATTTCGGGTTCTTAGGAATTGACCTTGTCGAATTATATCGAGACTAGTTCGCAGTGACCAGTTTGCCGCTTTCGGTGTCTGAAAAGATAGACGTTTTTTTACAAAACCCCATAGAAAAGCGTTAGCTAGAAAATTACCCATAGAAGAGTGACACTCATATCGGTTATGCCCTGAATAGTGAGATATTAGGTTTGAACCTTTACGTCTCTTCGCGAAGAAGCTCTTAGTACAAACACCATTGGGGCTCTTTTAGCTACAGTAGCTAAGTTAATCACTCCACTACCATAATCAATAAATAATACTGGACACCATGAAACGACTATTCGATAAATTAATTGCATCTTTATTGCTATGCATACTTTTTCCCATATTGCTTATCATTGGCTACAAAATTAAGCAATCATTAGGGAGCCCCATTATGTTCAGACAGCAACGGCCTGGGTTGGGTGGAAAACCCTTTAAAATGATGAAGTTCAGGTCTATGAAAGACGCCCTTGATGAGGATGGTCAACCTTTGCCAGATGAACAACGCCTCACTCCTTTTGGCAATAGATTGCGCAGTATGAGTTTGGATGAATTACCCACACTGTGGAATGTGGTCAAAGGGGATATGAGCTTAGTGGGGCCTAGACCGTTATTGATGGAGTATTTACCGCTATACGATGACAAGCAATCTCGTCGGCATGAGGTAAAACCTGGGGTAACAGGCTGGGCGCAAGTTAATGGACGTAATGCCATTTCTTGGGAAGATAAATTTAATTTAGATGTGTGGTATGTAGATAACCAAAGCTTTTTACTCGATATTAAAATACTGTTTTTGACGGTAAAGAAAGTATTGGTCAAAGATGGGATCAGTCAGGAAGGTCACGTTACGATGTCAAAGTTTCAAGGGGCACCATCATCTAATGACTAAGTTAATTATTTTAGGGGCTAGTGGACATGGCAAAGTCGTTGCTGAAATTGCAGAAGAATGTGGTTTTACGGTAATTGAATTTGTAGACGACCGCTACCCTGAACTACAAACTATCGGGCCTTGGCCCGTCGTCAATACCATTCATGAATACTTGGGTTGTTATGATCCCGTAAATGGGTGTGAGCACAGGCATATTGTTGCGATCGGCCATAATCAAACCAGAATGACTATTCAAAATCAACTAGAACACGTGCAAGCCAAATTAACATTGTTAATCCATCCTAGTGCATCAGTGAGTAAATATGCCAATATTGGTGAAGGGTCAATTGTGATGTCGAATGCAGTGATCAATGCGTTTGCTGATATCGGTAAGGCATGCATTATTAATACTGGCGCGATCATCGAACATGATTGCCACTTAGGTAATGGTGTGCATATCAGCCCCAATGCCACGCTAGCGGGTGCGGTAACAGTAGGAGAGTTGTCCTGGGTGGGGCTGGGCGCTGCTGTTCGTCAGACTATTCAAATAGGCTCAGGCGTGATTGTCGGAGCTAATTCAACAGTCATTACCGATATTGACAAGCACTCTATTGTGTATGGCAGTCCGGCGGTTTCTGCTAAACGTACTTAATTATTCAATCCATTAAATACAATGGTAATCAGACAATAGGCGCGAGTTTATTGCTATCGCTATTACTGATGTGAAAGTGTGTTTGTCTATGACAGTAAAAGCGGATTGGTTTGCCAAAGTGATTAAAGGCTTGCAATCATAAGTTGGCGGTGCCATCTTTTAGTACTAAAATCGCTCTATGAGAAGAAAACATTAAAAGACACTAGCACTCATTTTCTCATTCTCACGTCCAGTTAGTGGCAACGTGAAATGGCAGGATATTGAGCAGCTATTTGTTGAGCTGGGGGCTGAAATCACAGAAGCCGAAGGTTCTCGTGTATGTGTTTGGCTTATCCGTTGCGGCTCCGCCTTCACTACAAAGCCATGCGTGCCGTGGGCGCTAGTCTTACTCTTTTATTTTATATGGCTATTTAGCCATATTTATTCTACACTAAGTTTATGAGCAAAACGGATTTTGAATGGCACGAAGCGAAAAACAATGAGAATCTAGAGAAGCATGGAATAGCGTTTGAAGACGCTGTTTATGCATTTTATGATAAATCACGACTTATCGCTTTGGACGAGAAAAATAGTACGGAATTAGAGCATCGATACTTTTGTTTCGGCAAAGATCGGAATGGTAACGGATTCCTTACTGTAAGATTTACGTATCGTGATAAGAAAATACGTATTTACGGGGCAGGATACTAGCGAAAAGGAAAGAAACTTTATGACCAAAGAAATAACTTATAGTGACGAAGAAATTGGTGATGTTAAGTTTGTTACTGATTTTTTACCATCACCATCTGAGCTAAGAGACCGGAATGAAAACACTAAAGTAACAATAGCACTGAGTAAAAGAAGTGTTGAGTATTTTAAAAAAGCAGCTGTTGAAAACCACATGCAATATCAGAAATTGATTCGGCAGTTGTTGGATGATTATGTTTCTCATCAAGATAAGGTTAACAAGAGCAGTCAGCGGACCTAGCGGCCGCTCCCGCGAGTGTTAGGTTCCAAGAATATGTAAGTGGTATGCAACGATACCCTCAGGTACTCATCAATGTTCAGCTAAGTCACAATAACGCTGATCTGCACGTATCACAAACTCAAGCAGAGCATATCGCTAGCGCCATCAGAGCCCTAGCTAAATAAAAAATTGAATTCCAATATCCCCACTGTCACCACCACTAGGGAAGAGCGATTGTTAATTCTGCACCACCCGGTAATGGTGTAATTGAAAATATACAATCAATACTTTTGCAACGTGAAATCATACTAGAAATACCCAATCCTCTAGAGTAATTAGGGTCAAAAGCAATTCCTCGTTGATTCTTAACAGTAATAAAGAACTTATCGCCTTGGCAATATGATGTAATGGTTATTTCTTTTGCTTCAGCACGTTCATGTGCGTTGTGAATGGCTTCTTGGAGAACCCTAAATATCTCTAAATTAAAGGATGCGCTGGTTTTTTTGTATTCAAGTAGCTTAGTCATATTCCAAGTAATATGCACATCTAAGAGAGCTAATGGTTCAACGATTTGTTGACGTAACTGGCTGCAAGTAATGAATAACGTTTCATATTGTTGATGCATATTAAGATCAATTTCTAACATTAAACGTATTTCATTAATTGAATACTTAGTTAGTTTCCTTATTTGATTGTAATCATATTGGTTATTACGCTCAGCGATGCTGTGTATGATTGATAAATTACCTAATACGCCATCGTGTAATTCCGTAAAAAATGTTTCTTTTTGTATGTGTAAAGCTCGTAGTTTTTCTGCTTCGCCAAGGTGTGTCAACTGCACAGTTAGCTCATTTGCTTTCTGGTTTAACAGTTTCTTATATTTGATATTTTCTCGTTGTTTGTATATAGATTCATTTAATACAGAAATCACAGCTAATATTAATAAAAAGTAGATTTTAACTAATGGGATTAAGTAAAACCCTGTATCTATTAGGCTAAATCTAGCAAGTATTCCATGGAGAAAAGATATTGCCATGAATATTAACGGGCTAGATTGTAATATTAATAATGTTCGATCAGTTTTAGTATATTCAAACGTTAGATCGGATTTGTGAAATATTTTGATAGTGGAATGAAAAATACATATTATGGAAAGGATTATGGTGACGGGTAAGTTAAAAAATAAATGATATTGTCCAATGTTAAATTCAGGTAAATAGACCTGTAAAATGCATGCTGCAATAGGTAAAACGGTCAGTAAGATAAAGATGAATGGAGATAGTTTGATTTTTTCTTTATATTTTGAATTTGTCCAATCAAAAAATATTAAGATTATGAGGGCTGAAAAGGTAGCTGGTACAAAAATGTAGTCATTTAATAGTGTTACATGATTAATTAATTCAGAAAATAAAATATATACAGATATGGTTGGAATGTGATAACTAATGAAGTGTTTATCGCCCTTAATGTAAAAAATTAGAGAGACAAGAAATACAAAAGATGCAATCCCAAGTATGAAATCACTAAATCCAGAATAATAATAATTAATAAATTGATGACTTAGAATGAAATCTGAATATCTACCAATTTTTAGAGCTGACAGGTTAATTAAAGATTTTTTAACATCGTTAATGTTGACCTCAATGGTATAGATGAAGTCTATGCTTTTTGGTATCTTGATTAATATAGATCGTGAGCTCAAGACTCCAGTGTTGACGTACTCGTAGTCTTGATACAAGATAGCTTGGTTAACTTTTAATGTCAGTTGACCATTTATATTAGGTAAATGAATATAGTTATTATTTTCTGTAATTTTGATGTTAGGCTGCGCGATAGCATTGATTTCTTCTTTCGTATTTAGTTTTACCAGAGTGTAAGGTAATTCAATGTTATTGAACTGGATAGATTGTATTTCTTCTCTATTATTGTCTTCCAAAAATAAAAAAACAGTAAATACTACAGTCAGAATTATCAAACCAAATATTAACTGCTTATTCATTTTCATGTTCATCGGATAATGCCGCGTTCTCTTGCTTCGATAAGCATTTCTGTACGGTTACTGATACCCATTTTTTTGTATATATGTCTGACATGTACGGGTAATGTTTTGATAGATATATTCATGACATCCGCAGCTTCAGCATATGAATATCCTTTAGATAAAACGGTTAATACTTCAATTTCTCGTTTAGTCAGGTTAATAGTAGGCAAGGTCTCATTTTTTTCCTCATGCAAGGAGATGACAATTTTTTTTGCGATTGAAGGGGTAATCGGTGAGCCACCAAGTACTGCCTCTTTAATGCTTTGTATAATACTTAGCGAAGGATCATCCTTGTGTAAGTAACCAATTGCACCTAATGATATGGCTTTCATAATGGTAGTGGGGTCGGATAAGGATGAAATGATAATAATTAAGCACTCAGGATTAATATTTAAGATATGTACTATACTACTAAATCCTAATCCATCAGGTAGCTTAATGTCGACCAGACAGAGATCAATCTTCGAAATATCTGCATTTTTTTGTAAATCTTTGTTAGTAAAATAAGATTGGACACTTTCAGCTATACCACTGCTGTTTATGATATGGCTTAGACGCTCGGAAATTTCTACAGAATCTTCTAATATGGCAATATTAATTTTGTTCAAGTTCATCCCTGTTTGCAGTAATACTGATCTTAGCGTCAAGATAGTTTATTTTATTGTCTATGAACATACTGTCAAGCAAGTATATTATTTAAAGACCCTTAAATCAGTATTTTTTAAATATGTCCGACGTATAACCTAGTCCAAATTTTTATTTGGAACACAACGATGCAAAATATTCTTGTAACGGGTGGGTGCGGATACATTGGCAGCCACACGCTTGTCTGCTTAGTACAAGCAGGTTATTTCCCTATTGTATTTGATAATTTATCAAATTCGTCACAACGTACTTTGGAGAGAGTTGAACAGCTGACAGGGATAAAACCTGGCTTTATGCTAGGTGATATTACGGATTTTAAGTCGGTCGACTACATTCTGAAACATGTGGATTTTGCTGCAGTGATTCACTTTGCTGGTTTAAAAGCGGTGGGAGAGTCTGTAAGCGACCCACTTAGCTACTATCATAATAACGTCTATGGCAGCCTTCAATTGATAGCTGCAATGAAAAAAAATGATGTCAAAACATTGATTTTTTCTTCTTCGGCTACGGTTTATGGACTACCCACTTCACTCCCTTTAAAAGAAGATATGCCCCTCTCTGAACCTACCAACCCTTATGGCATGACTAAGCGCGTAGTTGAGCGCATGCTATCAGATCTCTACGAGTCTGACCCATCATGGAGCATCATGCTGTTACGTTATTTTAATCCAGTAGGAGCCCATCACTCAGCATTGATTGGCGAAGACCCCCGAGGGATCCCAAATAACTTGATGCCTTTTATCGCCCAAACGGCCATTGGTACGCGTGAAAAAGTCATGGTCTATGGCGATGATTATCCGACACCAGATGGCACAGGGATCAGAGATTATATTCATGTAATGGATCTTGCAGAGGGACATGTTAAGGCGCTCGAGTATTGTTTAGATAACACAAGACTTGAACTCGTTAATTTAGGGACCGGAAAGGGCTATTCCGTTATTGAAGTACTAACAGCATTTGCCAACGCTAGTGGGATGGATATTCCATTTGAGATAGTTGAACGCAGAGCCGGTGATATTGCCTCATGTTACGCTGATCCATTGCACGCCAAACAGTTACTAAATTGGCAGGCTCAGTATGGGATTGAGCAGATGTGCCAAGATGCATGGCAATGGCAATTACTGAATCCTGCGGGATATGATGATTAAAACAGATCTAAAGAATGAATTTTTAAGAGACTGATAACTCCTCAAGTCATTTTGTATTCTATATAAAATATTCATGAGTAAATTATTATGTTGGGTACTAATTTTTCACCTTGGCCATCTTACACTGAGGAAGAAGCTAATAAAGTCAAAGATATTCTTCTTTCGAACAAGGTCAACTACTGGACTGGGACAGAGTGCAGGGAGTTTGAAAAGGAATTTGCTGAATATACCCGTTGCAATTACGCCATCACCGTTGCAAATGGAACGGTAGCGCTTGATTTAGCGTTAATTGCACTAGGGATCGGTGCCGGAGACGAGGTAATTGTTACGCCCCGTACCTTCATTGCGTCTACGTCGAGTATTGTGAATGCTGGGGCAATACCTATATTTGCTGATGTGTGTCCAGATTCGCAAAATATCACACCAGAAACTATCAAGAATGTGCTGAGTCCAAAAACTAAAGCAATAATCTGCGTCCATTTGGCCGGCTGGCCTTGTGATATGGACCCGATTATGGCACTGGCACAACAACATAAATTATTGGTGATTGAAGATTGTGCCCAAGCGCATGGCGCCGAGTATAAAGGTCGTCCGATAGGGAGCATCGGCGATATTGGCTGCTTTAGTTTCTGCCAGGATAAAATTATGTCAACTGGTGGAGAAGGCGGCATGGTCACAACCAATAACCAAGATTATTGGGATTTTATGTGGTCATACAAAGACCATGGTAAATCCTATAATAAAATTTATCATGATGAACACCCCCCCGGGTTTCGTTGGCTGCATAGCCGTTTTGGCACCAACTGGCGTATGACTGAGATGCAGGCTGTGATTGGGCGATATCAGCTGAAACAGCTCAAGCAATGGAATACTACCAGAAATCATTATCAGTCAATGATTTGGGATACGGCGTCTAATTTATCAGGCTTACGCGTCCCGCAATTATTCTGTGCAAATTGTGATCGAATTTGTAACCGTTCAACAATGTACACGACGGAACAACCAAGTAAAGACACACTCCCTTGTTTGCATGCAGCTTATAAATGTTATGTATTTGTTGAGACAGATCAGCTTAAGTCAGGCTGGGATCGGGACAAAATAATAGAAGAGATCACCAACTTGGGTGTTCCTTGTTTTTCTGGGTCGTGTTCAGAGGTATATTTAGAAGAGGCATTCACGGAATCAGGTCTGTGCCCAACTGAGCGATTACCGGTAGCAAGGAAATTAGGTGAGACGTCGCTGATGTTTCTGGTGCACCCAACCTTATCCGAATCTGAAATTTTGTTAACCTGCCAGGCAATAAACATAGTCATGGAACAAGCATCCACTCAAATACAGTTAAAGTTTGGATAGATATAATGCAACTAACTCAAAAGCATAGATATATAGTTAAAATAACGTATGACGCATTTATTTTTGTCATTGCTTACATAGTTTACTTTTCATTTCTGGGGATCAACACTCTAGGGCAACTTTCAGCGGCATTGCTCAGCGTGTTGGGTCTGCATTTACTAGCAAGTTTATTTTGCTTCTATAAAATAGGCTTATACCGACATGTAATCAGGTATTTTGATGTCCTGTTCGTACACAAAATTTTATTCCCTGTTATTTGCTCAAGCATTGCTCTCAATATTTTGTTGGTATTTTTTCTCGGTATAGATAATGCATTTTTCTACTCATTGGTTTATGTCTGTACATTGCTGGTGGGCATGGCAGGTGCGCGTTTAGTCCTGTATCACATGCTGGTTAATGCCGTTACCACCGGGAACAGTGAAACCAAATCGGTATTAATATATGGCGCCGGAAGTGCCGGGGTGCAACTCGCCCATATGCTCAAATACAATCAACATTATTGTGTCAAAGGTTTTGTTGACGATAACCTAGAAAAACAAGGGTCTGTAATATTTAAATATCGAGTTTTTCCTAAAGAAAAGATTAAACAGCTTTCTGCTCATCATGACGTGCAAACAGTGATACTGGCAATACCCAGTGCAACAAGAGAACAACGAACTGCTATTATTGATGAGTTATTGGGCTGCAAGCTAGAAGTTAAAACCATTCCATCCTTGGAGTCGTTATTAGATGAATCTCAACCGGTTAGTTACATTAAAGAGTTGGATATTCAAGATATCCTTGGGCGAGAAGAAGTTTCACCTAATCCTGATTTATTGGCCCAAGATATTTATCAAAAAACGGTCTTGGTGTCAGGGGCCGGGGGATCGATTGGCTCTGAGTTATGCCGCCAGATCATCCAACAACACCCAACAAGGTTGCTATTGTTAGATGTCTCTGAATATAATTTATATATGATTGATAAAGAGCTAAATGCGCATCGTGTTGACAAAAATACGGGCAAAACCATTGAGATCATCTCGTTATTAGGCACAATTCAATCTACGGAACGTTTGAGAGAGATCTTTGAGCATTATCCCATCGATACTGTGTATCACGCCGCTGCTTACAAGCACGTACCATTGGTGGAGCATAATATAATTGAAGGCGTCAAAAATAACATTTTTGGCTCACACAACCTCATTCAATTTGCGATAAAAAATAAAGTAAAACGGTTTGTGTTAATCTCCACGGACAAAGCCGTTCGTCCTACCAATACGATGGGGGCGACTAAACGCTTCGCCGAGCTGATCATGCAAGCCTATGCTTCACTAGACCACCATACCACTATTTCCATGGTGCGCTTTGGCAACGTATTAGGATCATCAGGATCGGTAGTCCCCTTGTTTAATAACCAAATTAAACAAGGCGGTCCAATCACCGTGACCCATAAAGAGATTACACGTTATTTTATGTCTATCCCTGAAGCATCCCAATTAGTCATTCAAGCTGGTGCTATGGGTAAAGGGGGGGATGTGTTTGTTTTAGACATGGGCAAGCCCAAGAAAATCCTAGATTTGGCAAAAAATATGATTACGTTATCGGGTTTAACACACAAGGATGATAATAATCCGCAAGGGGATATCGAAATCTGCGTCACTGGGTTACGCCCCGGTGAAAAGCTCTATGAAGAACTATTGATTGGTGACGATGTCAATCCAACCTCGCATCCAAAAATAATGACAGCAGATGAACTGAGCTTAGCTCCAGCAGAGTTAGATGTGTTTTTAAATAGATTGCGTTTTGCTTGTGTCAATTCTAATTACACAGAGATCAGACGGGTATTACTGGAAGCACCACTGAGTTTTTCTCCAACTGATGATAATGTAGACCATATATTGGTTTGTAAAGAAAAACATCACAGCAGCTTTCACTCACCTACACCAAAGAGCGAGATTAAAACAGGTTAATTAAACCTCCTTTAATGCAAGTGATAAGGCTGTAAAACATTGTTTAAGATGTTAATAAGTTGAATAAGGAAAATCAATATGCCAACATCTGCGTACCACACATGGCCCCATTATACTCAAAGTGAGGCTGAAATAATTAAACAAGTGTTGCTGAGCAATAAAGTAAACTATTGGACCGGTACGGAAACCAGAAAATTTGAAATTGAATTCAAACATACAATACGGTGTCGCTACACTATCGCTGTCAGTAACCATGACGCTGCTTTTGATTTAGCCTTGTTGGGATTGGATATTCAATCGGGTGATGAGGTGATTTTATCACCGTTAACCGATTTTTATAGTGTCAATAGTCTGGTCGCTATCGGAGCGACCCCAATTTTTGCAGATGTTTGTCCTCAAACCAATAACATAACCCACGAGACCGTTGCAGAAGTAATCAGCGCGCAAACGAAAGCGGTAGTATGCTTACACTATGCAGGATTGCCATGTGATATGGATCCTATTTTAGATTTGGCCTTCTCGAAAAATTTGTCTGTGATCGAGGATTGTTCGCAAGCCTTAGGTGCGCAATACAAAGGTCATCCTGTCGGTTCATTGGGTGATATCAGTTATTTTAGTTTTAGCGATGACGCCATTGTTACCACTGCGGGTGAAGGCGGGATGGTAGCAACTAATAAATTTCAATTTTGGGATCGTATGTGGGCACACAAAGATGGGGGTAAATCATTTGATAAGATGACTTACCTAATGCCTATTAACGCTAAACTCGTCCATGACCGTTTTGGTACCAATTTACGTATGACTGAATTACAAGGCGCAATAGGACGTTTACAATTAAAGAATATCAAACGATGGAATGTAAAACGTAACGCCTACTTGACCTCTATATGGAAAACGGTATCAGCGATCGATGGTTTGTTTGCTCCCTTAGATAGCCACTCATCGAATGTCTTGGCTGGCGACTTACAAGACCAGATAATCCATGGTGGTTACAAATGCATTGTGTTAGTTGATCCATTAACACTCAACCCCGGTTGGGATAGAGATGCGATCGTAGAAGAACTGCAAGAGTTAGGTGTACCTTGTTATTCTGCTAAATATGAAGAAGTGTATCATCAGACAGCAGTTAAAGAAGCAAGGTTGTGCCCTGCTGAGATACTTCACGGTGCTCAGTATTTTAGTGAACATGGAATATTGTTTGACGTCCACCCAGCATTGTCGATTAAAGATGTTGATAAAATTTGCCGTGATATTAAAGCTATTATGCAATATGCATCTGGTCAAAAAAATCAGCAATCGCGAGGTTAAGTGAAGTCACATCCGCTCTTCCATACGAATGATCGGTTCACGGATCATGCGTAAAAAGAGTAAACTTGGGATCACCATCAGAGCAGTTAAGATAAAAAACAAGGCCCAATTACCATCCAAGCTATCTACTATATAACCGCTACTGGATGCCAATAATGTTCGTCCAAAGACACCCAACGAGGCCATTAACGCATATTGAGATGCACTGAAGGCTTGATTGCATAATAACGAAATAAACGCCACCAAGGCGACTGAGCTCCACGCAGCGGTAAATCCGTCAACAAAGACAGTCGCGGCAAATAACGCAGTATTGGGACCCACCATAGCCATAAAAGCAAACATGATGTTGCTAGCAGCCATGGCAATCCCGCCCACCATCAATCCACGATATATTCCGTAACGCATATTGACCATGCCGCCAATCACGGCAAAGATGATAGTGACCCACCAATTTAGTAATTTTGAGTACGTGCCTATTTGCGTATTACTAAAGCCAATTTCTTTATAAAATACGATCGACATGCGGCCTAAAAATGCCTCGCCGATTTTGAATAAAAAGATAAAAAGTAAAATCGATAACGCAAGCTTAACGCCGTTGCGTTGAAAGAATTCTCGAAAGGGTTCAATTAAAGACACTGCTAACCAAGCTACCATACGATGACTCCATTGCTGGCTATTGAGCGTGAGTTTATCGGTATAGTTAGCACTGGCTTGGGCTTGAAATGCTTGGCGTTCAGTTTGTGGTTCACTGATCCAAAATACCGTCGTGGTTAATAACACCATGATCCCCGCCATCGCAAAATATAAGTTTTGCCACGTAAACCCTGATAAATCCACTAAGAAAAAAGGGATCGCACCCAGGCCGCCATAGCCTGTCCACCAACCTGCGGTTGCCATTGCCGAAGCGCCTGATAAGGCGGCTTTCTCATGACGCGCTATTGTATCGACCCTAAAGGCATCAATGGCAATGTCTTGGGTGGCTGACGCTGTTGCAATGCCCATCCCAATAACCGCAACCCAATAGAGTTGTCCTGGTAAACTGACAAAGCCCATGGCGAGACACAACAAGATAATGCATATTTGGGTGACTAAGATCCAACCACGGCGTTGTCCGAGTTTGAGAAGTTGCACTCTATCCAGTAACGGCGACCACAAAAAATTAATCGAATAGGCGACAAAGATGACACCAAACAACCCAATTGCACTGCGTGATAAGCCTTCTTCTTTGAGCCATGCCGTCATTGCTGAACCAATTAATACCCATGGGAAACCACTTGCCATGCCTAAGCAAAAAATGGCCATTAAGCGTTTATCTTTATAGGTACTGAGGGCACTGCGGAGACTGGAGATGTGGGTCATAAATCATTCTAAGGAAAACAAGATAACCTCATCATACCATCAAGTTTGACAATTATGCTATTGAGGGCGCACGCCAACGCAGTCAAATGGGCAACGTTGTACTTCATCAGACAGGTTATCGGCAGATTTTATTCAGGGTTGAACCAATTGAGTTGTTCGCGTAAATTGACGACAGTACCGACAATAATTAAGGCTGGTGGTTTGATATTAGCAGCTTCTACTTTTACGACAATATCGGTTAACGTACCAATCACCACACGTTGATGTGGCATAGTAGCTGAAGCGACAATCGCAATCGGCATATCAGGAGACATCCCATGAGCAATCAGTTGCTTACTAATAATCGATAAGCCTGTCATGCCCATGTAAAAGACAGCAGTTTGCTGAGGTTGTGCCAAGGCCGTCCAATTTAGGTTAATTGTGTCATCACGTAAGTGCCCAGTAGCAAATACCACTGACTGAGCATGGTCACGGTGTGTCAGAGGGATGCCCGCATAGGAGGCAGCGCCGCTGGCGGCAGTAACAGCTGGCACGACTTGGAAATTAATACCGTGTTCAACTAAGGTCTCAAGTTCTTCGCCGCCGCGTCCAAAAATAAAGGGATCACCGCCTTTAAGGCGCACTACACGATTACCTTCAAGGGCTTTGTCGACTAATAGTTGATTGATTTCATCTTGTGGGATGGTATGTTTGGACTTAGCTTTACCGACGTAGATCTTTTCTGCATCACGGCGAACTAGTTCAACAATTTCGGGTGAAACCAAACGATCATAGACGACAATATCGGCTTTTTGCATTAAGCGTAATGCGCGAAACGTTAATAAATCAGGATCACCAGGGCCCGCACCCACTAAGTAGACTTCACCTTGAGAATGATCGCCATTAGCAAAATTATCGAGTTCTTGGATAAAGTCTGCATCAGCTTTTACTTCATTACCTTGTAATACTGTTTCTGCAATATCACCATCAAGTACTGATTCCCAAAAATATCGTCGCTGGGTGACTGTGGCTAGACGCGATTTAACTGCATTGCGGAATTTTTCAGAAAAACGTCCTAATCGTTCGACTTTATTAGGGATAACACTTTCTAATTTTTGGCGTAAATAACGCAACAAAACAGGTGCGACACCACCACTCGACATGGCAATAATTATCGGGGAACGGTCGACAATAGAAGGGGTAATGAACTTACATAAAGGGGTATTATCAACCACATTGACCAAGATGTTGTGCGCGCAGGCATGATCATGGATATGTTGATTGACATGCGGATCATCGGTTGCCACAAAAATCATATTGTGGCTGAAAATATCCGCATCTTCAAATTTACGTTCGTGCAACGTAAGTGAGTGCTCAGCGACTAACAGCTTAACCGTATCACTCACCCAAGGAGACACTATGGTCACCTTGGCTGGCGTTTTTAGGATCAACTCAAGCTTACGAGCACCGACTTCGCCGGCACCGACGATTAAAACAGATAAATGCTCAGCATCAATAAATACTGGAAAGTACTGCATGCTCGTCTATTCCTTGCTTAGTCTTCTGACTTTTTAGGGCCTTTGCGGTGTTCTTTTTTTGCAAAATTTGGCTTTGGACGATCACTACCGCCATCTTTACCAGAACGTGCTGGTGGCTTTTCAGACCATTCGCGAATGGCTAAGCGTTGACCGGCAACACGAGTACCACTTAATTGTTCTTTGGTTTCAGCTGGCATAGCAGCGGGTAAGTCAACCGTTGAATAGGTGTCATAAATTTCAATGGCACCGATGTTCTTGGAACTGATGTTTGCTTCATTAGCAATTGCACCAACAATATTACCAGGCTTAACATGGTGCACATGACCCACGTCAATACGGAAACGTTTCATGCCGGCATCTGGAGCAGTACTAGTTCGTTCACGAGGACGACGTTCTCCGCGCTCACCACCACGACCACCACGATCGCCGCGCTCACCACCACGACCACGCTCACCATTACGACCACCGCGCTCACGACCGCCGAAGCTATCACTGCGTTCACGACGCTCTGGCATTGCGTTTAAGTCTGGACGATCACCTTCTTTTAGTAATAACGGCTCATCACCTTGAGCGATTTTAGCTAGGGCTGCCATTAATACTTCAGCATCCACTTCTGCTTCTGCTTTAATCGCAGCAATGATAGGGATTAAAGATTGGATAGAATCATCTTTGGTTGCTTCAATAACTGATGTTTTGAATCGACCTAGGCGAGACTCATTGATATCCGAGATGCTAGGGATGGCCATCTGATCAATTTTTTGATTGGTTGCTTTTTCGATTTGAAACAATAAACGCTTTTCACGATGAGAGATAAATAATATCGCATCACCTGAGCGTCCAGCACGACCAGTACGACCGATACGGTGAACATAAGACTCTGTGTCATATGGAATATCAAAGTTGATAACGTGTGAGACACGTTCAACATCCAAACCACGTGCTACCACGTCAGTCGCGATCAAAATGTCAATATTACCTGATTTAAGACGCTCAACAGTACGTTCACGAGATTTTTGTGGAATGTCACCGTTTAAGGCTTCAACATCATAGCCGCGAGCTGATAATTTATCTGCTAGTTCGAGTGTTGCTGTTTTGGTTCGAACGAACACAATAACGCCATCAAACTGTTCTACTTCTAAGATGCGCGTTAACGCTTCTAATTTATGATGCCCTGCAACTTGACAATAACGTTGACGAATAGACGGTGCAGTAGATACTTTTGACTCAATTTTAACGTGTTTTGGATTATTCAAATAACGTTGTGAAATTTTCTTGATTTGAGGAGGCATAGTTGCAGAAAATAACGCAGTCTGACGTTCTTTTGGCGCATGCGATAAGATCAGTTCAACATCATCGATAAAGCCCATACGCAACATTTCGTCGGCTTCATCAAGGACCAAGAATTTAAGTTGGTCAAGTTTAAGTGTTTTACGTTGGATGTGGTCGATTACGCGACCAGGTGTGCCAACAATGACTTGAACGCCGCGTTTAAGTTGGCGGATTTGGTTGTCATACGACTGGCCGCCGTAGATAGGTAAAACACGAATTTTTTTGGAGAAGCTGGCATACACTTGAAACGCTTCAGCAACTTGAATCGCTAATTCGCGAGTCGGTGCTAATACTAGTAATTGTGGGTAATTAGCTTCTACATCAATGTTTGCCAGCATAGGTAGTGCAAATGCTGCGGTTTTTCCTGTACCAGTTTGTGCTTGGCCTAATAAATCGTGCCCGTCTAAAAGCAATGGAATACTCTCGGCTTGTATCGGAGAGGGTGTTTCGTAACCTACTTTTTCTATTGCTTGTAATAATTCAGAGGGTAGATTGAGGTCTTTAAATGTCAAATTGACAGTATCGGTCATGGAGGATCCTGATGTAGATCATCACTAGGTTGAGTCAAAATGAACGTATAAAGTGATGATTGATATTATTCAGTGGTAATTATAATCATAAATCCCCCGATATACCATTTAAGTTTGCAAGATTTCTTGCTGAAGTTGACTTTATGGTTTTAACTTAGTCAGTAAACTGCCTCAAATTATATACACATTGCTCAAAAGGATTTTGTCATGCTACTGCATTTTGGTACTCGTTTATCACGTACTATTCGCACCTTATTCATTACTACAGCATGTGTCATGCTCATTGCTTGCGGAGGTAAATCCGTCGAAGAGCATATAGCTCAAGCCCAACAACATATTTCATCTGGGGATAATAATACTGCGATTATTGAGCTCAAGTCTGCAATTCAAACTGATCCTAAAAACGCGGAAGCACGCTTTTTATTAGGTAAAATTTATATGCAAACGAACGAGTTTGCGTCAGCAGAAAAAGAGTTAACACGTGCTCGAGATTTAGGTTATTCTGCGGCTGAAGTGATCCCTTTGCTTTCACAAGCGTACCAGCGGAATCAGACTATTGTTGGTCTGAGTACATTAGATACCTCTGCAGTATCAAATAATGCGACCGCAAAAGCTCAAGTTAGCTTTTACAAATTACAGTCGTTAGTTGAGCTTGAAAAGAAGCCTGAAGCTTACCAACTCATTGATGAAATCAAAGCCCTAGATACCGATTCAATTTATCAAGATTTAGCGTTAGTGTATGTGACTATTTTAGATAATGACGAGGTTGGTGCGGAGTTACAACTGCAAAATATTCGTAAAGAGGCGCCTACTAATCGTGATTTACTCGATATGCTGGCACGCTTATATATAGTGCAAAATAAACGAATCGAAGCTGCTGAAGTTTTAGGCGAATATATCAAACAATCTCCTGATGATTTGGAAAAATTATTTATATATACCGGTTTATTAATTGAGGTAGGTCAAACTGACGAAGCACAAATACATGCTGATAAACTGATTAAAATTTCACCAAACAATCCATTGTTGAATCAAATGCAGGCTGTGATTCTTGCTTCGCAGGATGAGCATCAAGGTGCGTTTGTCGCTGCAGAAAAATCCATTAATTTAGGTAATTCAAATCCTGTAGCTCGATTAATTGCAGGTTATTCCGCTTTTAAAGTTAATGATTTTATTAATGCAAATAAACACTTATCGCTAATTGCAGCTAATTTACCGGATGATCACCCTGGTTTGAAAATGCTCGCTGCAAGTCAACTTGAACTGGGCTTATCATTGCAAGCTAGTCAGGTTTTATCTCGGGTAGACGAGGATTCGTCAAATAACCCCCAGTTATATTCAAAACTAGGCTATGAACTGATTCAAGATGGCTATATCGAGGAAGCCAAGGCGTTAATTGCAAAAACGCAAAACATGACGAATACCAATCAAGATCTAACGCGCATAGGAATTTTAAAATTATCGGTTAATGATTTAGAGGGTATTTTAGATCTTGAGAAAGCGGCAAAAGGAGCTCCAGATGATGTTCCCACGCAAGTTATTTTGGCAACCGCTTATCTAGCCAATCGTGATTATGCTAAAGCTTTAACGTTAGCACAAAGCTGGCAAAAAATGATGCCAGATGAGCCTAAAGCTTATGTATTGGAAGCTGAGGCAGCCGTTGCCACCAGTGATTATGCGCGGGCACAAATGGCGTTAGAAAAAGCCTTACAATTAGCGCCAGATGATCCTATTCCCAATATGTCATTGGTGCGTATTTTAGCCCGTCAAAAAGACTACTCTGCAGCGATAGCTCGCACGAAAAAAGTGTTGGCGTTGAAACCTGCTTTTGAACCAGCGCTGATGATGTATTACGTGTTGCACAATCAAATAGACACCGAACAAAAAGGTCCAAGCGATATAGTTACCTATCTTGATAAAGCGATTGCTGCAGAGCCGTCGCCGGCTATATACATCCTGAAGGCTATAATTTTGAATTCTGAAGGCCAATACGACCAAGCATTGAGTGTATTATCTCAACCCAATGCCATTGATTTGAATTCAAACGGCTATTGGCAAACTAAAGGCCAAGCATTAGTGGCGAGTGATAAAGTGAATCTTGCGCAAGAACATTACACGCAATGGCTTGATGCGTTTCCTAACAGTTATGATGCTGTCATCGGACGATTAGTCGTCCACGATGTTAAAAGTGAATTTGCAGACGGATTGGCATTAATTAAATCCAAACCTATGTTACGTGAACAGCTCCCGATTAAAATTATGGAGTGTCAATTTTTAGCCCAAACTAATGACACACGTATGGCTCGAAACTTATATAATACGTTGAGCAATGAAGTAAAAGCCTTACCGGATGTTGAGGCCATCAATGCACTGTTATTGATTCAAGAAAACAATCCTAAAGCGGCAGTTAAGCCAGCGCAAATTGCGTATGCCAATCGTGCCAATCGTCGTAATTTTCTGACATTGATTAAAGCATTGGATGGAGCGAATCGTCCTGTAGATGCGTTAGTGCTAATAAATAAACATGTAGCGGCGAGACCCAATGATACTGTGGCAAGCCTGCTATTGGCAGAGCGTTCGATGAAATCAACACCACAAAAATCTATTACGATTTACACGAGCCTAGTTGCACAGCAGCCTAATAATTTTGTAGCGTTAAACAACCTAGCGTACTTACTATATGAACAAGATGAGTTTGCTAAAGCTGAGGGGTATGCCAAGAAAGCAATGGCGATTCAACCAGATAACGCAGCGGTGGTGGATACGCTTGCGCAAGTATACAATGCTCAAGAGCAGTATGATGAAGCATTAACGTTATACAATCGTGTTGTCAGTGATACAATGCCAAACGAAGTGATATTCTTAAATTACATAGAAACGTTAATTTTGGCGGATAATCGTTTGTTAGCCAAACGCAAGCTTGAGTCAAGGCAGTGGCAAGAGCGAAATTCACAACAACGGATTGCAGTTATCAAAGCGAAGTATAATATTTAAATGATTAATTTTGTTACCGCAGATTTTACTCAGCCTAAGCATGCACAAGCACTCATTTTTTTAATGGATGCGTATGCTCAAGATCCGATGGGTGGCAATGCCGCTATCGAGCCAACTATTTTAGCGCAATTACCAGCGATTTTAGCATCACGTGATGATGCATTCACTGTGCTTGCATATGCCGATGATACACCAATAGGCTTAGCTAATTGCTTTGTTGGATTTTCCACCTTTGCAGCTAAAGAGTTAGTCAATGTGCATGACTTGGTAGTGGTTGAATCACATCGCTATCAAGGTATTGGTAAAGCTTTATTAGCAGAAGTAGAAAAGCGTGCACTATCACGTAATGCATGTAAAATAACACTCGAGGTATTACAAAACAACGCTCCAGCGCGAAAAGCGTATCAGGATGTGGGGTTTGTCCCTTATGAACTGTCTCCTGGCGCAGGTGTTGCAGAATTTTGGCAAAAAAAGCTTTAATTAACTTACCGATTTTATAAATATTATGTACACAACTCTTGTTGCTGCGTTGTCGGCGTTACGTCACAATCGCATTTTTGAGATGGTGGTGATCACGGTCATCATTATCTCCGCTTTAGAAATTGGCGCAAAAACCTTTCCACTATCTGACACCGCGTTGTTGATCACCAAGATCATGGACAGAGCGATTACGATATTTTTCTTATGCGAAATTATCATTCGCTTTGTTGCTGAGCCGAGGAAAAAAGATTTCTTAAAATCCGGTTGGAATATTTTCGATACTCTTGTAGTGGTCATCAGTTTAGTACCGGTTAATGAGTCTGAAATGGCCTTGTTGGCGCGTTTGATCCGAGTATTTAGGGTCTTACGAATGATTTCAATCATTCCTGAGTTACGATTATTGATTAACTCACTGCTCAAAGCGATGCCCAAAATGGGCTATGTCGTGTTGCTCATGTTTATTATTTTTTATATCTACGCAGCCATGGGTAGCTACTTATTTGCCCCGATTAACGAGGTGTTGTGGGGTAATATTGCCATCGCGATGTTGACTTTGTTCCGTGTGATGACGTTTGAAGATTGGACGGATATCATGTACGAAACCCAAGAAGTCTACGGATTTTCATGGATTTATTACATGACGTTTATTTTCTTAACAGCGTTTGCATTTTTGAATATGGTGATTGGAATTGTCATTAATGTCATGGAGCAAGAGCAACGAGAAATACGCGAAGAAGAGGCTGCTACTCACCCTGAGTTGCAAGATATTAGTAATAAAGAAGTCAACGCAGAACTACATGCGCAAATCAGTGAATTGCAAAGTGAGATTGGTGAAATCAAAGCATTGTTACTTGCTCAGCAAGCACAACCTAGATAATCGACTATGGCGAGTGAGAGACACCACTCGCCATAGTAAGAACATCAAAGGTTGACTAGTTAGACGCTTGAAGGCCTTTATTTAGGGTTTCGATGTCTGCAACAGTCAACGTACCCGCAGCGCGTTTAAGACTAATCACAGCAGTGATAAAATCATAACGAGCATTGGCTAAGTTTTTACGTGCGTTAAACAAATTACGTGTTGAATTAAGTACATCAACAATCGTTCTGATCCCCACATCAAACCCTTCTTCAGTCGCGCGTAAGGCTGACTCTGCTGAGATAACCGCTTGTTCAAACGCTTTGATAGTGGACATATTAGCTGAAATGTCATTAAACGAATTACGTACATTACGCACCGTACCGCGATAGGTTTGTTCAAGTGTTTCACTTTCCGCTACAAAACGTGAGCGAGATTGTGCAGTACGAGATGTTGTTGCGCCGCCACTATAAATAGGCACACTCAACGTAATACCTAAACTGCTAGTATCCGAATCACCATCCACACCATCTTGGTCGAAATCAGAACGACTCAATGACCCAGATAAGCCCAGTGTTGGTAGATGTCCTGCCTTGTTACCATCAATATCTGCTTTGGCGATATCAACAGCAAAGCGCTGTGCTTGTAAATCCAAGTTGTTCATTTGTGCCAAGTCTAACCATGCTTCGACCGTTTCAGGCGCAGGCGCTTGCGCAGCAAACGTCGTCGTATTTAACGTGTTAACTTGGTCATAATACAACCCAGTAATTTCACGTAGCTGTTCTTTGCGTAGTTCGAGGGTATTGCGGGCAACAATTTCTTGAGCTATCGTAGTATCGAAGTTAGCTTGCGCCTCATGTACATCAGTAATGGCGATTAAGCCCACTTCAAAACGTTGCTTAGTTTGTTCTAGTTGGCGTTCGATAGCACGTTTTTCAGCTTGAACAAACTCAACATTATCATTCGCTCGTAAAATATTCAGATACGCATCGACAACACGGACAATCAAATCTTGTAATGTGGCAGAGTAAGAGGCTTCGGCTTGTTGTGCCACTTTTTCAGCGCGATCCATGCCTATCCATTGTGCATGGTCATACAACGACATGGATAAACCGACACGATAGTTTAATGTGTCGGTATCGACATTATTAGAATCAGACATTGTGTAACCAATTGAACCTGACACTTGCGGTAATAAAGGAGCTCGTGCTAACGTCACACCCTCAAGTGATACATCTCGCAATGCCTTTGCACGGTTAACTACAGGGTCTTTATCTAACGCTTGTTGATAAATCGCCGATAAATCTTGAGCATGTAGTGATCCGGTAAATCCTATACTTATGATGGCACTTAATAGTGTTTTTTTCATATTGCTGCCTTAAAAGAGTTAAAATGAAACTATTATTGTTTCTAGTCTGTGCATTTGTATACCGTGAGTGTAAGAAATTCAAGCGGATACATATATACTTATCACGTTACGAAATAGGGTTATGTGTAACAGAATGTAATCGTATATTCATTAATTAGGGAAATTATGTCAATTAGACCTCAGTTTAGCAACCAAGACGTTGAAGTATTAACCACAAATAAATTATACGACGGTTTTTTTAAAATGGTGCAGTATAAAGTCAAACATAAGTTATTTGCAGGTGGTTGGTCTGATGTGGTGACCCGAGAAATGTTTGAACGTGGGCACGCCGTCGCATTACTCCCTTATGATCCAAATACACAAGAATTTGTATTAATTGAACAATTTCGACTAGGTGCGATGGCTACATCTGATTCACCGTGGTTAATGGAAGTCATTGCCGGCATGATTGATGACGGCTACAGCGCTGAAGATATCTGTCATAAAGAAGCCCATGAAGAAGCGGGTATTCGTTTAAGCCATTTAACCAAAGCCTGTAGTTACTTATCGAGTCCAGGAGGCACTACCGAGCGATTGCATATTTTTATGGCTAAAACCGACGCCACTCAAGCCGATGGGATCCATGGCATTGATGATGAATCAGAAGACATTTTAGTGCATCGTGTTCCGGAGGGAACAGCAAAGCAATGGCTTGATTCTGGTCGAATAGATAACGCTGCGGCAATTATTGCACTACAATATTTCTTTTTAAATAAACAAAAAATCATAGCGGATTGGCAGTGAGTATTCAGTATAAAAAAAAGTACGTCCCCCATTTACCCAGTCTGTTAGCGATTGGGGATCACAATTATGCGCGCTTTATGCGTTTATTACCGGATTGTGATACAGCAGCATTATCTTATGATTTTTGTGTTGAGGCTTTGTTGAGTTATTCGATCACGATTGTCGATTGTGCGCGTTACACCACGACCGTTGAAGTAAAACAAATCGCAGAACAACTACCTAATTTTATGAAACCTTCAATGACCGTACGTTTGTACCACGATGCCAAATCTGCCGAGGTCATTAGTTGTCAGCATGTTGGAAATCTAAAGGCGAGTTACGAATATCCTAATTTGCACATGCATCAAAAAAATGAAAAATTTATGGTTAATGTCTTTTTATCCGAATGGCTGCAATTTTGTGTGGCGTATCACAATAAACGAGCGGCGCAAAAACAATGAGTTTCCCACAAGCACACATTCTTTATTTACATGGTTTTTTAAGCTCTCCGATGTCTGCCAAAGCTCAAGAAATGCGGCATTATGTTGCGCAGCATTTTCCGCACATTCAACTGCATATGCCGGTGTTGTCCGGGGTGCCAGCTAAGGCAGTAGAGCAAGCCATAACGCGATTTACTGCTCTGCAAAATACCTATGGAGAACGGTTGTTAGGCGTGGTGGGCAGTTCAATGGGGGGATTTTTGGCGACGCATTTAGTCGAAAATGTCAGTTCATCTGAGCATTCAGCCAAAGCGGTACTAATTAACCCTGCGGTCGCGCCTCATCGACTTTTTCCTGAGTACTTGGGGGAGCATGTTAATCCTTACAGCAAAGAACAATTCACGTTAACCCATGCTGATATTGATGCGATTGAACAACGCAATATTACTCAGTTAAGCGTCCCTAAACAATTTCAAGTATGGTTGCAAACCGGTGATGAAGTGCTCGATTATCGCCTTGCGGAGACATTGTACAAAGAAAGTGATTTACGCATTCGAGTCGGTGGTGACCATGCTTATCAAGATTTTAGCCGTGAGTTACCAGCGATTTGTAAGTTTTTAACGTGTGAAAGGTTTGCTCAATAGTTGGGTACTTGGTAATATCGCGAGATAATAATTCAGTTACCCGCGCGGCACTCGTGTGATGCGTAACAACCACTAAGGCGTAGTGTTACATGTCAGAGCAATATAATTCAGATGCCATTGAAGTCCTTAACGGGTTAGATCCAGTCAAACGTCGTCCGGGCATGTACACCGACACTACTCGCCCTAACCATCTCAGCCAAGAAGTGATTGATAACTCTGTGGATGAAGCGTTAGCAGGACACGCCTCAACGATTAAAGTTATTTTGCATGAGGATCAATCACTAGAAGTCATTGATGATGGTCGTGGTATGCCGGTGGATATTCACCCTGAAGAAAAAATCTCTGGGGTAGAGCTGATTATGACCAAGCTGCATGCTGGTGGTAAATTTTCTAACAAAAACTATGAATTTGCAGGTGGTTTGCACGGGGTTGGTATTTCAGTAGTAAATGCCTTGTCAACGCGTGTTGAAGTGACTATTCGCCGAAATGGTGAAGTGTATCAAATCGTATTTGCAAACGGCGATAAGATTTCTGAGCTGGCAGTAATTGATACTTGTGGGAAACGTAATACAGGAACAAGTGTACATTTTTGGCCTGATGTCAGTTATTTTGATTCAGGTAATTTCTCGGTACGCCAACTTTTACACGTGTTGCGAGCAAAAGCGGTACTTTGCCCTGGTTTACGCATTCGCTTTGATAACAAAATTAACAAAGAAACGACCGAATGGTATTTCGAAGATGGCCTACGCGATTATTTGTATGATGCTGTCAAAGGATATGAAACTTTACCTCGTGATAATCCATTTGTGGGTAAATTTTCGGGTAACCACGAAGCAGCTGATTGGGCGGTTATGTGGCTGCCAGAAGGTGGTGATATGATCACTGAATCTTATGTTAACCTTATTCCTACAGCCCAAGGTGGGACCCACGTCAACGGCCTAAGACAAGGTTTGTTAGAATCAATGCGAGAGTTTTGTGAGTTTAGAAACTTGCTACCTCGTGGCGTAAAACTCACCCCTGATGATATTTGGGACCGTTGTAGTTATGTGTTGTCGACTAAAATGCAAGATCCACAATTTGCAGGGCAAACCAAAGAGCGTTTATCATCACGCCAAGCCGCAGCATTTGTCTCTGGGATCGTAAAAGATTCATTTAGTTTATGGCTTAATAAGCATACTGATATTGCTGAATTAATGGCAGATATGTGCATCAATAATGCCCAAAAACGCCTGCGTCAAACCAAAAAAGTCGCCCGTAAAAAAGTCACACAAGGTCCAGCGCTACCAGGTAAATTAACCGATTGTTCTTCACAAGATACTAGCCGTTCAGAGTTGTTTTTGGTGGAAGGGGACTCAGCCGGTGGTTCAGCTAAACAGGCACGTGATCGTGAAATTCAAGCGATCATGCCACTACGAGGCAAGATCCTTAATTCTTGGGAAGTGGATTCGTCACAAGTACTCGCTTCACAAGAGATCCACGATATTTCGGTGGCATTAGGGATTGACCCTGACAGCGAAGATCTATCTGGCTTACGCTACGGTAAAATCTGTATTCTTGCGGATGCTGATTCCGATGGATTGCACATTGCGACCTTGTTATGTGCATTGTTTGTGAGACACTTCAGAACGTTGGTAAACAAAGGCCATGTATATGTGGCAATGCCGCCTTTGTTTCGTATCGATATTGGTAAAGAGGTGTATTATGCGCTCGATGAAAGTGAAAAGCAGGGTATTTTAGATCGTATCGAAGCGGAGAAAAAACGTGGTAAAATCAACGTACAACGCTTTAAAGGTCTAGGTGAAATGAATCCACTACAACTGCGAGAAACGACTATGGATCCTAACACCCGCCGTTTGGTGCAGCTGACAATTGATGATTCGGATGAAATGCTCGAAATGATGGATATGCTACTAGCTAAAAAACGCTCCGGCGATCGCAAAGTATGGCTAGAAGGTAAAGGGAATATGGCTCAAGTTGAGTAACATTTCTTTCCGCAATAGCAATGTCTAATATCTGTAAAGGATGAATCACACATGGCACTCAAGCCTACTATTTATAAATTTTCGATCGCCATTTCTGATTTAAATCAGCATTATTATGAGACGTTAAATTTGACTGTCGCTCAGCATCCATCAGAAACCGCAGAGCGAATGATGGCGCGTTTAATGGCGTTTTGTTTGCATGCTGCAGATGATCCTGAGCAACTGATGGCCTTTACCAAAGGCTTAAGCTCGCCTGATGAACCGGATATTTGGCTTCGTAGTTTGGATGATGTATTGCATTTATCAATCGATATGGGCGAGCCTAGCGGCGAACGAGCTAAAAAAGCGAGTCGCCTAGCAAAGCACGCTTACATTTATAGTTTTAATTCTAAATCTGATGTGTGGTGGCGACAAAGCGAAGCTGAATTGAGTCGTTTACCTATCAATGTCAGGCAATTTGAATGGGCGCAAATCCAAGCCCTTAGTCAATCACTGCAACGTACCATGTCGTTATCATTGACGATCACTGAACAATCTATCTACGTGGCAATGCCTGATGCACAATGTGAAGTACAGTGGACTGTGTTGCAATCTGTATAGATGCCGTTTATATGTGTCGTACTTTACTGTTAATTAATCCACACTTGAACACCATGGGCGGCTAAACTTAGTAATAGTTGACCGTTACTATCACTGACCACCGTACTTGTATTAACGTTTGTTGAGTCATACAGGTTACTAAAACTAACATTGGTCATGCCGACATTAATATTGTGGTTTACTACGGTTTGAGTTCGTAAATTTAGTGCGATGACTACGGTTGTGTCCCCTGATTGTGTCTTCCAGATGAGTATTTCATCATTGGGTTGACTTAATGCGGTTTTAGTCCCTGTTGCAATCTCAGGATAAGCTTGGCGCAGCGCATAAAGTCTTTGGTAAAAAGCATATAAGCTATCACTGTCATTGACTTGTGCAGCCACATTCGTTGTGGTTGAGTTGGCGGATAATCCCCTAAATAGATCCGTGCCAGAAGTGAAACCGGCAGTCACCGAATCATTGGTCCAACTCATTGGTGTGCGCAATGATGCATCGGCTTGTAAATTAGATCCTGCTGCCATACCAATTTCTTCACCATAATACGTAAAAGGGTTAGCAGATAACAGTAGATAAGTGGCAGCGGCGACACGATATTGTCCGGCGTTGTCATTCAATTGGTTAGCGATACGATCACCTGCAAAATAATCATGATTAGCTAAAATCAATGGCATATTTGCTAAGTTTTCATCTTCTATAATGGATATTAAGCCTGACACGACACGGCCAGCTTTGACCGACTCTAGAATTCGATGTCCAGCACTAAAGTGAAACGCTTTGCCACAGGAGTTATCTTGAGCGAATTGTTGGTAGCTACTAGGTGATTCACAGACCATGTATGCATGAGGGTATTGCGTAATTACGTCACGCATTGCGCGCATGACGGTATGATTTTGTGATTGGTTCTCTAATTCTCCTGGGCCGTTTTCGACTAATACCCCGACGGCATCAAAACGAAATCCATCTACGCCTTTATTGAGCCAAAATGCGAGATTATTTTGGTGAAAAGCGATAACTTCAGGGTTGAGTAAGTTAAAATCAGGCATGCGCGAGGTAAATGCGCCATAGAAATTTCCTGATATTCCCGTGCGCCATGGATTTCCACCCCATAACGACCAATTATTAGGGGCGACATCGCGCCAGACAAACCAATCACGTTTTACATGATTCGGACTGGATGCAGAGTCTAAAAAGACAGGGTTAAGAAAACTTGCGTGGTTAATCAAATAATCAATGACGATAGCGATACCGCGTTGATGGGCTTGTTCTAGTAAACGTTCAAAATCCGCCATTGAGCCATAATCTGTTTCAATCCCCCGGTAATCTTGAGTTTCGTAACCATGATCATTATCTGAACTTTCCATAATGGGCATTAACCATAAACCTGTAACACCCAGGGCTTGCAAATAATCGAGTTGTTCAGTTAAGCCGTTGAGATCACCGATGCCATCACCATCGGAGTCTTTGTATCCACGTACATATATTTCCATAAAGTTGGCATTGCTCTGCCAATTGTCCGGTAATGTAGAGTTAGTGACTGCAACACTGACAGGGCTCAAATCAATGGCGTCGGATGCATTTCCAATTGAAGCTTTCAGCGCATTAAACGCAGCTCGAGCACTCGCTTCATCGGCAAAAGGTTCGGCGTTAGCCCCTGTAATATTCACGGCGGTATCTTGGACGACCCATACTTGAGTCCCAAAATCATCCGGGATAACGCGTAAATCATAAGCAGGGCTTTTGATATCGCCAAAATGCACAATAAAATTAAAATATTCACTGCCATCAACAATCGGCACTTCAAAGATAGCGTAATCGGCTTCAACTCTCGTTACTGGTCGGGCATTTTGCCATGTTGTGACGTCTTGAGGTGCAATCGCATTACCCCATAAATGCAAACCCCAAACCGCATATTGTTCTGATGTATGCAAAAAATGAATTTTCATCATCGTTTGCGCAGAAGGAGGCGTTGTTACAGGGTCGGGTGGAGTCGAGGCTGGGATACTCGTCACTGGGATGCTTAATGAACCAGTATTACTGAGCTCTCCATCAGACACACTCAGTGCCGCTAGGTAAGTCCCGTTTTCGGGAACGGTAAACGTATATTGAGTAGTTGTTACGCAGTTAGTTATCGCGTGCTCAATCGTGATCGCACCGGTAACCGCAACGCTACAACTAAGGTTAGTCTGCTGGCTATCACTTACACGCCACGACACACTCACTTGGCCGTTAGTGTTGATACTACTTACAGCTAAACTGTCGATATTTGGCGCGGTATTGACCGGTTGAGTCGGCTGACTTGGTTGTGAGGGGGTATTAGTACCACCTGAACCGCCGCCGCAGCCAATGAGCGCTAATAGTAATAATGAACACCAACCTAATTGAGATATACGCATAGTAAATTTTCTTATTATTTTTAACTATAGTAATGTTTTATTCAGTAAAAGAAAACATCACTTTTTGAATGGTACTGATCATACTCGTTTGGTCGATTGGTTTAGTAATAACATCATTCATGCCAATTGCCAAAAAGGCTTTGTGTCTAGCGGCAAACGCTTCTGCGGTTAAGCCAATGATCGGGATATTTCTAGGCGTTTGTCTGGTAAGGCTCTTATTTGTTTTGTTGCTTCTTCACCATCCATAATGGGCATGTGAATATCCATTAGGACTAAATCAAATTGATGTGCTTGAACGGCTGCGACGGCATCTTGTCCATTCGTCACAGACAATACGCGATAGCCATTTTGTTCCAACATGTGTTGTGCCACCATCGTATTGATTTCATTATCTTCTACTAACAATATGGTGAGGAGTTTTACGGGCTCTTTATCAAGGGATTGCGGTAAAGTTTGTGTCGTTATGGAATGCTCACTCATGCCAATGTCGACAGGAACAGCAACAGTAAATGTCGACCCTTCATTGATTTTACTTGCAACGCTAATTGTGCCATCTAAGAGTGTTAATATTTTTTTGACGATAGTTAATCCAAGTCCTGTTCCACCATAATTGCGCGTGGTGGAGCTGTCAGATTGTGTGAAAGATTCAAACACCGCATCTAATCTCGATTCTTCTATTCCGATCCCTGTGTCTTGTACCGTGATACAAAATTGATGAGGTTCGTTTGTGGATGATTTATTGGTGTCCAAGCCATTCGTGATTTCGCCATTTTTGTGTACTGGAGGCACCAGTTTCATTTCAATATGTATAGAGCCTTGCACGGTAAATTTGACAGCATTACTCACCAAATTAAATAGTATTTGACGTAATCGAACAGGGTCCGAATAAATATAGGTCTGTTCATCAATGTCACAATTACAATACAATTTGGTGCCATTTTCTAGTGCTAACTTCGCAAAGATAACCTCTAAGGTTTGCATTAACTCTATTGGACAGACGGGCGTATGCTCAATCGCGAGTTTACCGGATTCAATTTTAGATAAATCCAGTACGTCATTGATGACTGAAGATAGTGTTTGGCTTGATTTGAGTAAGGCATCAACATACTCATGTTGTGCGGAAGTTAACGTCGTATTATTTAGCAGTTGTGCCGAACCTATGAGTCCATTGAGAGGGGTTCGAATTTCATGGCTAATCGTCGCCAAAAATTCACTTTTAGCACGATTAGCAGCTTCTATTTTTTCGATGCTATCTTCTATTTCTAGTGACATGGAAGTTAATTCATCAGCCAAATCTGATAATTCATCTTGGCTAGTAAACGCAATGGGGAGATGTTTTTTAGTTTGTGAAATGACTTGAGTCGCCTCTTTGAGCTTTTTAACACGTGCAATAATGACTCTGTTACTGATCCACCACAATAATAATGAGCCAAAAAGAGATGTAAAAATAGTAGCGAAAACGGTTATGATTCGTAGTTGATTAATTGGCTGAGCGATAATGTCGACTGATTCAGTAACGAACACTTCCCATTCCCAATATGCAAAATAAAACCCCGAGAATAATCGTTGCTGGTCATTTTCTGTGTATGTGCCTGACAAAAACATTTGATCTTTAGGCCAAGTCATATTGACTAAAGAGGATGCTATTATTGAGGGAGTGGAGGTATAAACTAATGTGCCTGATGGTTGGTGAACGATATGAAACGATTTGCCAGTTTCTTGCTGTAATTTTGTGAACTCTGCAAATACTTCGTTTTGATATGCCGTTTTAAAGGATTCTATTTCAGCTAATCCTGATTGAATTAATAATTCTACACGGTCTTCTACAATGGACTGTGTGACTTGACGAGTGAGTATTTCTAGTAAATATAGCTCTCGTTCCTGAGTGTGTTTTTTGGCTAAATAATAAGATAAAAAACCCAAAGAAGAGATGGTGACAATCAATATAGGAACAAATAATAACAGTAGCTTTTGGGTTAAGCGCACAACAACATCCTTGTGTTAATGATAAACATGATTTTTGGCTAAACTAAGTATTGATGATGGAAATACAATATTTAAGTCTAAGGCAGTGGAGACATTTAGAGCGACGATAAAACGTTTAGATTGAGTAATGGGATGCTGATTCGGAGGCATCCCTAACAATATTTTATGTGTAATAATCGCTGCTGAGCGACCTATAATGTATTCATCACACATAACACCAAACATGGCGCCTTGTGCGACAACGCGCTCATCTTCTGCGAAAATAAATGGGGTCAGAACCGAATTTTGAATCACATCATACAGTTCAAGATCGTGGGCCGCTGGGCCTACCGCAATCCATAATACATCGATATCATCGCGAAATTGTCGTAACTGAGTCACGATACGAGATTGGTTTGTGGCAAGAGCATCTTGGCCATAAGCAAATGTAAATTTAATTGGAATAAATGAAAACTGTGGGAAGTCTAGTGCTGCACGAGCTATTTCTTCTTGTGCTAGCATTGATGAAGGGTAATCCGAATAAATTAATCCGATACGTAATGGAGTAGTGGTCATTTGAGATAATAAGCGTAATTTGGTATTGGACGCAATAACATGAGCGATACCCGTTATATTTAATTGACTTGTTTGCCCCATCGCATCGACTACTCCAGCCGCAACGGGATCGCTGACCACCATAAATTGCATAGGAATATCATGTAACTTAGAGGTCGCAACGACGGCTTTAGTGGCGACGGTGGCAATACTAAGTATCAGTGATAAGGGGGGGCCAGTGGCTAATTGTTCCGTGATTAATGAGGTTGCTTTGTTCATGCTTCCTTGCGCATTCGCGATAATAAAGTTGAAATCTACATTAGGCATTAACTGGGATAGCTCAGCTTGGTAAATTGCATTTGACTGTTGAATTATTGCGAGTTCCATCGTCTCTAAAATAAAGATATTTAGACGGACATTTTCGGGTTTTTCAGATATGGACTCTGTTGCAAACCCGAGCGTAAACGTTAAAAGTACCCCAATACAAGATAGTATAGTTTTGATGCATGATGACATGTTAACTCCCCAAAACAAATACAGCGTGTATAATTAGAATATGAACGATTATATTTAAAAAATCTTATATAAGTATATACGGTAGATGTACTTTTTGGTTGAATGAAATTTCAAGATAGCATTAAACCTAAAATAAATAAAAAGGAAATGATAGGTGAGCAATAACAAATTTATAAACAAGTACTTAATGCTTATATTAATAACGCTAAGCCTGAATGGATGTGGCGGAAGTACAACCGGGCCCGTGCCACCTATCATAGATGAAACCATTGAACCCACTGTACCTCAAATCATTGCTCCAAAACTTACCGGTGCTAAATTAAAGCCTGCAAATAATGAATCATTTTCTCAATCAGTAAAAAATGGCATTTTTGCCAATTATGATCACAATACTCGAGTGAATACCCCTGCTTTACCGTCTATTGCGCAATCCGATAGCTTAGCGACCCCTAGTAGTGAGTCTTTTTCGCAAACGATTACTCAAGAAATCGGAGTGGACGAAATGGATATCATGAAATTTGATGGTCAGCATTTGTATGTGGTTGAGCGAAATATTCAGGCTATTACGAATGCCAAAATACCAGATATTAATGCACTTTCACCAATGCCATCGGTTCAACCGATGCAAACTCAGATACGTGTATTAGCCAAGCAACCGGACGATAGCTTACAAGAGCAATCAACTATCGTTGTGTTAGAAAATGACGCCATGAATTATACTTATTTAAGAGGGATGTACTTGCATGACGATCAATTGGTCGTCATAGGTGAAGGTTATGAAGGCAATGATTATACCGCTAATAATAGTATTTGGTGGGGTGGTCAGAGTCAGTTTATGGTTGAGTTATTTGCGATGAATAACACTGCAGAACCAGTCTTGACCAATCAAATTACGGTCGATGGATACTTGATTAGCTCTAAGCGCATCGACAACCAATTATTGTTGGTCAGCTCATACATGCCGAGCATTCCGACTTTTAATGGTTTGGGTAATACGGACGCACAAAGACTTGCAGGTTATAACACGATCCAAGAAACGCCGATCAATGACCTGATCCCTTCGGTGACTGTCAGTACAGATCCTGAATCAGTCTCAGCGAGCCAACCGTTATTTGCACCACAAGATTGTTATATTCCAGAAAATGCGACAGCACTTGATAGTACTCGGGGGATGATTATCTTAACGGTGATCCACTTAGATGATCCTACCCAGCGTTCAGTAAAATGTGTCAACGGACAATATGACGATGTATATGTGACCACCGATGCAGTTTTTGTGCATGGCAATACAACAGAATATACTGATGTTGGTGAAATGCTTAATCAATACACCGTAGTGCACCATTTTGCCTTGGCAACTGACCAGTTTATTTATAATGGTACGGTTGAGTTAGCAGGCACGTTAGGCTGGTCTTTACCTAATTTGCGCTTAAGTGCTACTGACAGCCATTTACGAGCGGTGACTACCGAGTTTATGGGTAATGATAGTTCTGATCGTTTTGACCATGCATTACATGTCGTCTCGCTAACAGCGCAAAATAATCAGCTCAATGTCGTGGCTTCACTGCCCAATGCTAATGCGCCTGCTGAACTAGGCAAGCCCAATGAAGATATTCGAGCTGTACGGTATTTTGGTGATACCGCCTACATGGTAACGTTTGAGCAAATTGATCCGCTATATGTGATTGATGTGTCTAATCCAAGTATGCCGATGGTGACAGGTGAACTAGAAATGCCAGGATACTCATCATACCTGCATCCTATTAACGAAAATTTCATTTTAGGGATTGGTCAAAATGTCCCCGTCGGTGGTTTTGATTTGCCGCCTGCATTATCGGGTGCAGACGAATTTGGTGCAAAAGTTGCGTTGTTTGATGTCTCTGGTACGCCGCGTATTGTCGATGAATATATCTTTGCGAATGGTTACTCGCCGGCAGAATTTGATTATCATGCACTGACGTATTTACCACAATCGGATACAGCGTTCTTATTTGCAATGCCAATGCAAAGCTGGACCATGACGGATAATATTTGGGGTGAAGATAATCGCTTAGAACTGTTTCAAGTTGATCTTACTGGAAATGCTAGCATGAGTAACGATTCACGTGTGACAACGCCTAATACACAAAATCAGTATTATGGCGCGTGGGAAGACCGAGCAGTGGTCATAGGAGATGTAATTTATTATGTCAAAGCAAGCCAAGTATGGCAAACTACGCTTAGTAATACCGCTATAGTGAATGGTCCTTATTAATACCCTAATTTCGTTTTTATTAAAAATAGCCACATTTATTGCGGTTATTTTGTTATGTGTGCATTTTTTACTGTTGCAAGAGCAGCCACTCGTGTCTGTGTCTTCTGCGCAGCAAGTTGATCAAGCGCAAAGCGTCAATGATCTTATTTACGACTTGTCGAAAGTATTTAAAGAACGGCATGTCGGACATCATGTTGCAGTAACTCAAGCTCAGGGGCAAAGTTTACTCGGTTTTATGCAACGCGCGATGCCTAAGTTTAATGGCACAATAGATTTCACCCAACAAGGTGGTGAAATGCACATGAGTATATTACTTAATAAGTGGTTTACACCGCGTTATGTCAATATCTCGATTCAGCTAGCAAGTAGTCAAGATATCGATATTACGGATCTGTCAGTCGGTAACGTTCCTTTACCAGGAAATGCCTTGTTAGCTGCAATCAGTTGGCTAGTTAATATGTATACCGATAGTCAAATTGCAACGCAAGCACAAGCTCAAATTGACTCATTGACCTTTAGTCAGCATCAAGCGGTCCTGAGTGTCATGCCTATGCATGATTTTTTAACTGAGTTGAAATTAGTCCGAGAGCGTATTGATTTTGGTGGCGATAATAGCCAAGAGATCCGAATTAGTTATTACCTTGGTTTTTTAATGAATGTGCAAAGCATTCCTAAAACCAATAACACGTCTTTGTCGGCATATATTCGAGAGCTTATGCTTGAAGCGCAGATTCAAAGTCAGCCAGACACGGCACACTTAGAAAATGAAGCGGCAATTCTTGCATTAGCAATATACGCTGGGAGTTCAAGGTTTGCCAACTTTGTAGGGCTGACGCCACCATTGGCTAGAGATGTATTATATGGCGATTTTATGCCGAAGCTCGCTAATCGTAATGATTTATCTCAACACTTTATTTTTTCCGCAGCGATTAAATTACTCTCAGACCAAGGTGTGACTGTTGCAATTGGCGAGTTCAAAGAATTAATGGATCGAGTCGTAAGTGGCAGTGGCTATAGTTTTGTTGATTTGGCTGCAGATAAGGCGGGCGTCAAGTTTGCAGATTATCTGACTGACCCCGATACAGCAAAATCTGCACAAAGTCGTTTGTCGATTGCGAGTAACGAAGATTTGCTTTTTCCTGATATAAAGGATTTACCCGAAGGCCTAAAAACAGATGCATTTAAACAGACCTTCAAGACGGTAGACTCACCTGAGTACCAACAGATGATTACCGAAATCAAAGGTCGTTTAGCAGGGTTACCGCTGTATCAATAAATCCGTAAACATGGTATTGATAAGGATTAAAGCGTTGCTTTAAACTGCATTAGGGTGGATAACAGCGCTTCGATTTGTTGTACGATTACGACCAACTCTGGTTGTAGCTCATTGATAGGCACGGCAGTAAAATCATGCGCTAAAAACGTATCCATGTTTCCAGCAACCTCTTTTACATAAGGTTCAAAACGTTTTGCACGTGTTGTAAACGGGCTATTGTCTGCGAAAATAGTTGCAAATTTACCTTTGCCTTGTTGCTGCAGTTGATTTAAGGCCGCATCAGCGTCGATAGATTTACGATAAATGATTTGAAGGTTATCTTTGAGTTTGTCGAGAACAATTTGCATATAATAATGAGTAAATTTCTGAAAATATGATTAAAGTTTATCACAAAACTGCCGTTAACAAGATATCTGATTGTATGTGCAGCGTTGATAGGATAAAAAATGAACATTGATTCTCAAGCAGTATCTCCAAATATCCAAGCGCAGCTTGATGTATATGTATAGTGCATATAGGTTTAGTTTCTCACGTTTAGTGTCTTAGGCTTCACGATATAATCCTAAGTCCACCGGTGTTTTACTTGCCTCCCCACCAATCTCTCGCACAAGTTTAGGTACCATATAGCCTGATTGTTTAGTTATCACATCGCGCATAATGGCGACCGCACGTTCATCCGAGATCGCAAAGTGTGCTGCACCTTGTACCTTATCAAATAAATGTAAATAGTATGGCTGGATCCGATGTGTAAATAATGTTTCGTTAAGCGCCATTTGGGTGTCAGTCGAATCATTAATACCCCGTAACATGACAGCTTGATTTAACACTGTCACACCGACCTGAATCAACAATGCGACCTTGTCTGCTAACTCAGCGGATATTTCTTGTGGATGATTAATGTGCAATACCATGATTATTTGCTGCTGAGCTTGCTGACACAGTTGCAAAAATTGTTCAGTGATCCGATACGGTAACACGACAGGTAGGCGCGAATGAATACGGACTCGTTTAATGCTAGGAATGAGGTTTATTTGTTGCAGCATCCATAGCAAATAATCATCATTAGCCATCAATGGATCCCCACCCGAAAGAATGATTTCATCAATATTAGGGTCAGAACCAATTTGTTTAAACACTTCGAGCCAGTCGGCTTTGTTATTATGATGCTCAGCATAGGGAAAATGTCGACGAAAGCAATACCGGCAGTTTACAGCGCAGCCCCCACGCACCATCAGGAGCACGCGGTTATGATATTTGTGTAACATGCCTTGTTCAGAACTTTGCTGTTCTTCCAGTGGATCAGTAGAAAAATCAGGATCAACGACAAACTCATCCGCGACGGGCATAACTTGTTTAAGTAAGGGGTCATTGAGGTCGTTTTTGGCCATGAGATCAGCGAAAAAACGGGGTACCCGAACTGCAAACAAGTTGCGAGCCTGATTGTCTTTGGTGTGCGCTTTCACATCAAATCCTAGGTATGCTAGCAAGGTTTCTGGTGAATTAAAGCTATTAGCTAATTCTTTTTGCCAGTTAGGGTCTACAGGGTTCTGTTTTTTGTGTATGTTTTTGTGTATATTATGCACCGTAAAACCAAACATTAAGTGATATTAGAGGAATTATGGCGAATTTTAGCACCAATGAGTTCAAAGCAGGACTAAAAGTTATGCTTGATGGTGAACCATGTAACATTTTAGAAAACGAATATGTTAAACCAGGTAAAGGTCAAGCTTTCAACCGCGTTAAAATTCGTAAATTGATTTCGGGTAAAGTCCTAGAAAAAACGTTCCGTTCAGGTGAGTCTGTTGAAGGCGCTGATGTAATGGATACCGAATTATCGTACTTATATAACGATGGTGAATTTTGGCATTTCATGAATAATGAATCGTTTGAACAATTTGCAGCTGATGAAAAAGCGCTTGGCGATACGGTTAAGTGGTTAGTAGAAAATGATTTGTTTACTATTACATTATGGAACGGCACACCGATTGTTGTAACGCCGCAGAACTTTGTTGATTTAGAAATTACCGAAACAGACCCAGGTCTTAAAGGTGATACTGCAGGAACCGGTGGTAAGCCTGCAACACTAGTCACTGGGGCGGTTGTTCGTGTTCCATTATTTATCCAAACGGGTGAAGTAATTAAAGTGGACACTCGTAGTGGCGAGTATGTTTCCCGCGCTAGCAAATAAGCGTAATTAAGTATGAAAAATAGCCGGTGTCACCCAGCAGATCTTGCTGCTTGGCAGATGCAAATCACACCGGCTAATTTACACCTCCGCGCGCACTTATTAGCCCGTATCCGTGCATTCTTTAGCCACAAAAACGTGACTGAAGTTGAAGTTCCTGTCCTGAGTCATTCGGGTGTCACAGATCCCTATTTAGACAATTTTGTGACTCAGTTAACGCTCGGTCAATCTACCACATCTTTGTATTTGCAAACCTCTCCTGAGTACGCCATGAAACGCATGTTAGCCAGCGGATCAGGCTGTATTTATTATTTGGGTAAAGCGTTTCGACATGAGGATGCAGGGCGCCAGCATAATCCTGAATTTACGATGTTAGAGTGGTATCGCATTGACTTTGATGATCGCGCGTTGATGCAAGAAGTTGATGCATTGTTGATGGATGTATTAGATGTCTTAAGTGCTGAGTATCTGAGTTATCACGCGGCATTTTTGTACTACATTGGACTAGATATTAATACGGCAACTCACGACGAGTTAATTGCCGCGTTAGCGATGGACTTTCATTATGATATCCAGCAAGCACCCCGTGACCATGTGTTGCAATTGTTATTTAACATTCACATTGAGCCTAAAATAGGACAAGAGCGTCCGTGTTTTATCTTTGATTTTCCTGCATCACAAGCTGCATTGGCTAAAATCACAGCGGCTGATCCGCGCTACGCGCATCGATTCGAGGTCTATTTCAAAGGCTTAGAGCTTGCCAATGGCTATTGGGAATTAACCGATGCGGTAGAGCAATCGCGTCGTTTTGCTGCGGATAATGCCGTGCGCGAAGCTATAGGAGTGGAGCAAGTTGCGCCTGATTCACGCCTAATTGCGGCATTAGAGCATGGTTTACCAGAATGCGCTGGTGTGGCACTGGGTGTTGATCGTCTCTTTATGCTGGCTCAAAACTTGAATTCGATCGAAGATACGCTGACATTTCCATTGCCTAAAGCGTAATTCTCCTTCTCCTTCTCTACTAATAACCCACTAGTTAAACGTGACTTCAGGTAATATTTCCGCTTTAAGTAACAGAACGGGTTCGATAGGCACATCTGGTGCTCGCAAATTCATACTGTATTGTGTCTCTACTTCGCTAATCGCATCCAAGATGTCACTGCCTTCAGAGACATAACCAAAGACCGTATAGCCCCAATTGCGGCCTGGATCTAATGATGGCGTATCTCGCATATTAAAATAAAATTGACGCGTCGCTGAATGGGGATCATTTTGACGTGCCATGGCGATGGTATAGGTTTCGTTTTTCAGACCATTGCCCGATTCATTAAAAATAGTACCTAGCGAGGGTTTAGGTTCAAACTCAGCAGTATAACCACCGCCTTGCACCACAAATCCAGGGATCACACGATGAAAAATAGTATCTTCATAGCTGCGCAGATCCACATATTTTAAAAAATTATTTACAGTGATTGGCGCTTTACGACGATCAAGCTCAACGACAAAAGCTCCCATTGACGTAACCAGTTTAACTTTAGGATAATAATTATCAGGTTGGATCTGAGAGCCGTCTTTAGTCGTGCGAGTTTTCGCAGCGGCATCGACGCTTCCAGCAGTAAATAACATTGCACATGCACACAACATCGATATCGTCGTGATAAGTGATTTAATAGAGTGATGCATAAGTCTTTCCTCAATGATTATTGTTATTCGCTGCACAGCGTCAGATTCGGTTTATTTGGCGTTTTTGTATGTCGACAAAATACTAAATTTAGCATTTGTTGCGATCACACTAAAACCGCCAAAGCGCTTTTGTAGCATATTGCCGTACGGTAAATGGCGATTGCCAATGATCCGAAGTTCACCACCATGACGCAGCACAAACTTGGCATCTTTAAACATTTGCCACGCGATATGGTCGGTCACAGCATGTTGCTGATGAAATGGGGGGTTACAAAGCACTAAGTCAACATGTGAAATATCCACATTTTTAAGCCCGTTAGCGACCACGAAATCACATTGGGAAAACTGTTCTGGGAAGTTGTCTTGTACATTGCGTTTTGCACTGGCTACAGCCATGTAGGACTCATCAACAAACGTAATTCGAGCATTGGGTGCTTCTGCTAATACGCTACAGCCAATAACACCATTACCACAACCTAGATCCACAACATGCTCACCACCAACAGGAGGCAAATGTTGCATTAAAAAGCGCGCGCCGATATCTAGATGCAAGCGTGAAAATACATTGGGTAAATGACTCAAGGTTAAATCAGGTTTGGTAATTTCCCATGAATTCCATTCATTATGCTCAGGGGGAGTTAGCTCAGCATCATAAGAACCGATGACTAAGCGAGCCTTTTTGACGGCTAAAGAGGTATGGCATGGGCCGACTATTTGGTTGAAGAGCTGCTGCACATTTTTAGTCACAGCGGTAAGTTTTCCACCTGCAATAATGATGGTATCACTATGCACACATTGGCGTATTTGGTGTAATTGATATTCCAACAATGCCAGATTTTTTGGTAATTGCATGAGAACAACATCAAACTGAAAATGTAACTGATCTGTGCTGGCAACAAACTCAACACTATCGACATCTAGTTCATTTTTAAACAGGTTGTTACGACATCCGAGTTGTGAAACATGAGAATCACTAATATGCACAGGATTAAACTGATGAAACGCACAGGTCAACGCGCCAAAATCGTCATTAAAGATTCCCACGCGTTGGGCCTGGGTAATCGACTCAAGTAGCGGAGCATGATTATTTTGTACATAGGATATGATATATTCATCAACAGCATCCCATGCTTGTAACGATTTATGCTGGTGTTCTTCAGGATAGCGAACCAGTTGGTGTGCGCCTCGGGCATGGGTAAAATCAATGTTCAAAATTTTCTCAATACGTAATAGGTTATTATGCAATTATTTGATACACCACAAATCGCAATGGTTGATGCTGATGTACAATATTATCCTAACTGGCTAGGTATCAGTGACGCGGATGCATTTTTTGCGCAACTGAAACAGAACCTGTCTTGGTCACAAGATTATATCAGAATTTATGGCCGTGACGTAAAAATCCCTCGTTTACAATGTTGGATGGGCGATCCTGCTGCAACTTATACTTATTCTGGGTTACAAATGCAGCCGGTAGGATGGGCTGAACCTGTCAGACAGATTAAAGACTATTGCGAACAAGTGACAGGGCATTCATTCAATTCGGTGTTAGCCAATTGGTATCGAGATGGGCAGGACAGTATGGGGATGCATAGTGATGATGAGCCTGAATTAGGTGCTCAGCCTGTGATTGCTTCCGTCACTTTAGGTGAACCAAGAAAATTTATTTTTAAACATAAACAATTAGGCATCAAACATGAAATCCCTTTAGCACATGGTAGCTTGTTAGTTATGCGTGGAACAACACAGCAATATTGGCAGCATGGGATCAATAAAACAAAACGGGAGATTGATGATAGAATTAACCTTACTTTTCGACATATTTTTAATAACTAGCATTACATAAGAGCGATAAGACCATTATGACTATACATCAACAGCTGATTGATAAACTAACTTCGGCGTTTAACCCACATGCGTTGTTTGTTGAAAATGAAAGCCATATGCACAATGTTGCCCCTAGTTCAGAAAGCCATTTTAAGGTGACGATTGTTAGTGATAACTTTGAAGGTAAGCGCTTACTAGCATGCCATCGCATGGTTAATCAGGTTTTGGCTGATGAGCTAGCTAATGATATTCATGCGTTGGCCATTCATACTTATACTGCAGAAAAATGGGCAAACGTGGATGTGATCCCAACCTCACCCAATTGTATGGGCGGGTCAGGCAAGTAAGGTTAGTTTTCGACTTGGGTAAAAATGGCTTCAAGACTGAGTCCTTGATGACCTAGCATGTCTTTGAGTCGACGTAAGGCTTCCACTTGGATTTGACGCACACGCTCTCGGGTTAAGCCTATTTCAGCACCCACATCTTCGAGCGTTGAGGGTTCATAACCCATGAGTCCAAAACGACGCGCAAGCACTTCGCGTTGTTTAGGGTTAAGCTCTTGCAGCCAGCGCACAATACTTGACTTGATATCGTTATCTTGTACTTCTTCTTCGGGACCAAAGCTGTTTTCATCTGCAATCACATCAAGCATCGCTTTGCCGTCGCTATCAGGTCCACCAGATGTATCGACCGAAGTAATCCGTTCATTTAGGCGAAGCATTTTGGTGACATCTTCGGTTGGAATATCTAATGCCTCGGCAATTTCTTCGGCGGTCGGTTCATGATCTAATTCTTGAGACAATTTACGTGCGGTGCGCAAGTATACGTTTAGCTCTTTGACAACATGGATTGGTAATCGGATTGTGCGCGTTTGATTCATTATCGCACGCTCGATAGTTTGACGGATCCACCATGTTGCATAGGTTGAAAAACGAAAACCGCGTTCTGGGTCAAATTTTTCAACCGCGCGGATCAAGCCTAAGTTCCCTTCTTCGATAAGATCGAGTAATGCTAAACCACGGTTTTTATAACGACGTGCTATTTTGACAACTAAGCGTAAATTACTCACGATCATGCGTTCACGGGCACGTTCATCACCTTTTAACGCTTTGCGTGCATACAGCACTTCTTCTTCGGCACTGAGTAGGGGGGAAAAGCCGATTTCACCTAGATATAATTGGGTGGCATCTAAGTTTTTTTGGACATCTTCAGAAACATTAAAATCATCAAATACGTCGGTTTCAGCCGTCGTTTCTTCCTCATCAGGATACAAGTCGTTGTTGTTCACTTCATTTGAGGATTTACTGTCAATTGCACTAATAGTATTTTTGTTAGCACGACGCTTTTGCGTCAAGCCTTGTGTATTAATAACATTTTGACGCGATGGCGCATCCACTGCTGCATCGTGTTTGGATATATGTGAAGTAGCGTCTGACGCTACTATATCATCTTTTTTTTGACCCATTAGCACTTCTCCTGTCTAAAACGGAATGGTTATACTTCTCCTCCTAACTTACATATTTTATTATTATTTTTGTTTGGGCAAATATTTCAGTGGATCAAGAGACTTCCCGTTGTAGCGGATCTCAAATCTGAGTTTTGCACTATTAGTTCCTGAGTCACCCATTACGGCAATTGGCTGTCCAGCTTGGACAATATCTCGTTCTTGAACTAATATTTTATTATTATGTGCATACGCACTTAAAAAATGGTCCGTATGCTTTATGATAACCAGGTTTCCATAACCTCTAAGAGCGTTACCGCTATAAACGACTTTACCCTCGGCTGCTGAGACGACCGGTGTACCGATGGCATTCGCAATTTCGATGCCTTTGATACCCGCTTCAGCGGTTGAAAACGTACCAACAATCGTTCCTTTTGTCGGCCAAACCCAACGTTTAACACGTTCAGGTAGTATAGAATCAGATACCTTTTTAGTTTCTGATTTATGCTTACTACGATACACCGACTTATTATTCTGTGCAACTGTCTTTCTGTTAGGAGTCTTTACAATTACTTCTTTTGTATCGGCGGTAAGTGATGCTTGTTTAATGGTTTTCTTGACTAAATTAAGCTTCTGTCCTACCCCTATGGCAAAGGGCTCTTGGAGGTTGTTGTTTTGCGCGAGCATTTGATAATCTAGACCGTAGAGCCACGCTATCCCATACAGGGTTTCACCTTCTTGAACTTGGTGTGTGTCAGCATTATCCCAAGGACTGATTTCTTGTACTTGAGTATTAATTTTTATAACTGGTGCAGGCGCAGGTCTACCAGCGCAGGCGGTGAGTAAAATCAGACTGCTGAGTAGCACTAGACGAGAAAGATGATGTATTTTGAGAGATATTAACAACATAATATCGGTATTATCTTACAAGCAAGTAAGCGATAACGGCAAGAATAACGACCGTCCAGCCCAAGAATTCGACATATTGACGCAATTTCGCTTCCATTCGAGCACCACCCCAATACATAAGTGCAGCGACTAAGAAAAAACGACAGCCACGACCAATAAATGATGCGATGACAAAAGGGACAAACAACATGCCTAGTACACCAGCACTAATCGTGAATACTTTGTAAGGAATCGGGGAAAAGCCAGCGATAAAGACCACCCAAACTCCGTATGCTTCAAACCACGTCGTTGCTGTAGCGAGTTTATTTTCATAGCCCATGCTGGTAATAATTGGAGCTATTAATGAATCAAATGCTAAGAAGCCTAAGAGATAACCTGCCATTCCTCCTAGCACAGAAGCGAGCGTACAAATAAATGCATACCACCAAGCTTTTTCTGGTTTAGCCAAAGCCATGGGCGCCAACATTACGTCTGGTGGAATGGGGAAAATAACTGATTCAGAAAAACTGAGACCGGCTAAATATTTTTCTGCATGGGGATGCTTGGCCCAACGCAAACAGGCATCGTATAAATGGGTAAATAACTTCACAGAAGATCTCCTGGAACTAGTGGTACAAATTTCACTGCTTCAATAATTTGATGGCTAAAGGTATCACCGTCACGTTGATATAGGTATAGATGCTGTTCGGTTTCTCCGACTGGGATCAGTAAACAACCCTGCTCAGACAGTTGCGTTAGTAATTTTTCTGGGAGTGTGGCGGCTGCTGCGGTCACGATAATACCATCAAACGGACCTTTGGCAGCCCAACCTTGCCATCCATCGCCATGCTTTAATGAAAAGTTATAGCAATCAAGGTGTTGTAGGCGTCGTCTAGCCTGAAATTGTAATGCTTTGATACGCTCGATACTAAATACATGGGAAAATAATTGAGTTAATACCGCGGTTTGAAAACCAGATCCGGTGCCAATTTCAAGGATCTTTGGTTCTACTATCGCTTGATTGAGCATGTGTTGTCGCAAAATCGTACTCATCCTAGCTACTGTATACGGCTGCGATAAGGTTTGCCCTTGTCCAATGGGTAATGCATTGTTTTCATAAGCTTTATGAGATAATGTCGGGGGTAAAAATAACGTGCGATCAATATTGCCCATCACATTTAATACCTGCTCATCATCGACCCCTAACGCGCGAATAGTATCGATGAGTTGTACTGCTTTTCTTAACATGAGTGTGGTACCTAAATTACGTCGTGGGCTGAGTGGCATCTAGCCATTGGGTTAATGTCTTTAAGCCTTGATGATCGGTCATATCAATACTAATTGGCGTAATGGACACTTGGCGTTGGTTTAATGCATAAAAATCAGTCCCTTCACCGGCATCTTGTTCTGGGCCTAAACGTCCATACCAAAAAATATCACGGCCAAACGGGTCTTGGGTTTTGACCATATTTTCTGCTTTATGCCGTGAGCCTAACCGAGTAATAGCCCAACCTTTGAGCTCGTCATAAGCAATATTAGGTACATTAATATTTAAAATTTGGTGGTCATTTAGAGGCAATGACGATAATTTATCGAGTAATGCTAAAAGTACTTTACCAGCTGTTTCAAACTGCCAGTTTTTGTGGCCATCCATTGACACTGCAAGTGCTGGGAAACCTAAATGACGACCTTCAGTCGCCGCGGCTACAGTGCCAGAATAGATAACATCATCACCAAGGTTCGGGCCGTGATTAATCCCTGAAATAACAATATCAGGCTGGGAAAATTGATGTGTATTCACCCCTAATTGCACACAATCAGAGGGAGTGCCATTGACCGAATAAAAACCATTTTCGAGCTGCGTTAAGCGTAGCGGTTGATGCAATGATAAGGCGTTACTGGCTCCTGAGCAATTTCTGTCAGGTGCAATAACGGTGACATTATGTTTGGTTGACAAAGCTTGGTATAAGACTTGAATACCTTCGGCAAATGCACTGTCGTCGTTACTGAGTAATATATTCACAATGTTCCTTATAGAGTTTACGCGTCGAACTGATTCGCTGTTAAATGAGCTATGTTAGGTATGCGTCACACAACACTCTCGTAATACCGATGTGGCAAAGCAGCCAACGGGTAATGTAAAACTAATGGTTAATGTTGCATCATCGATAATTTGTGTTGTGATATCTTGTGGCAACAAATGCAGCGCTCGGCGTTCTTGTTTAAGACCTAGCAGTGCTAATGATTCGCATATCTGTGGGTATGAAGTCGCTAATTGTGATTCTAATGCCAATGCGACATCTTGCGCTGCAACTGAACCTTGTCCCCATAAAGGCGCAGATAAGTCGACATCATGTTCATTTAAGCGTTGTTGTAATGAGCCTATTTCATCATGTTGTGCGATAAAATAGCTATTGCTACCACTGAGCATGACGACATCACCGGCTAAAATAGTGTGATCAATACCTGATTGAATACGCTGTGATACACAGACATTAAATAACCAACTACGTAAGGCTGATATCGCTACCGAACGTTTATTGCGGTTTTTGATTTTGCCACCAGTAAAGAGCTGTTCGGCTAAGATTAAGTTGCCACCCACTTTGGTTTGTTGCTGTTGGTTTTCATCTAAAAAACGCACTTCACCAAAGCGCTGCTGCCCATAGTAATTAGGCACACCCGTTTGTTTAATGGCTGCTAATTTGTTAACAATCGCGGGTATATCCCTGACTTCGCGCAACGTGATGATAAATTGATTGTGCTTGAGCACGCCAGTACGTAGTTTTTTATCGTGGCGAGTGACTTGCAAGATCTTAATGCCATCTAGCATAAACGCATCCCAATCGAAGGCTTTTTTCCCAGGAGAATGAATGCCAAACCATTGTGTGGATGTTGAGAACTTATCTTTACGCCCTGCATACGTGACATTTCTGAGGGGCAGCTGCGTAAAACTGGCAAATTGTTCAGCAACATATGCGGTGTTTAATCCGGTTTTCTCCACTTGAACAAAAATATGCTCTCCTGTACCCGTAGGCGTAAATCCTAAGACTTCATTGACTTTAAAGTCACTTAATTCACGTTTAAAAGCGGCGGTTGCCGATGGCGCAGCATGCTGATAAGCAAAATCTAAATCAGGAAACTGTGGAAAGGTAAGACTATCGGTCTGAAGACTCATTATAAGGAAATATCCGTAGTTCTTTGTACTATAACGACGGCATGGGTAGCAATGCCTTCTTTACGTCCGGTGTAACCTAGACGTTCAGTCGTGGTTGCTTTGACATTAATATTGTTAATGCTGGTGGTCAGCACATTCGCAATATGCGTGCGCATACTATCAATGTGCGGTGCCATTTTTGGGGCTTGGGCCACAATCGTAATGTCGGCATTGCCAATGCTATAACCTTTTTCCTGCACTAACGTGTAAACATGTCGCAACAATGTAGAGCTATCAGCTCCTTTAAATGCTGGATCAGTATCTGGAAAATGTTTACCTATATCACCCAATGCAACCGCGCCTAACAAGGCATCACATAAAGCATGTAACACAACATCCCCATCAGAATGAGCAATCAGTCCGGTTTCATATGCGATAGTTTGACCGGCTAAAATGAGGGGGTCAGTGCCACCAAATTTATGGACATCAAATCCATGACCAATACGGATATTCATGACAATCGACCTTGTTGGGTTAAATAAAATTCAGCCAAAGCTAGATCTTCTGGCAGCGTTATCTTGATGTTACTTGCCAGCCCTTGCACGAGTTGGACACGGTAACCTGCATATTCCATGGCTGACGCTTCGTCTGTGATCGTCAGGTTTTGTTGCTGCGCTTGTTCGATAGCACGCTGCAGTGAATGGGCGCTAAATAACTGCGGCGTTAGAGCGTGCCATAAGGTCTCACGATCTATTGTGGTGTCGATAGACCGTGAGCCTCGTTGTATTTGTTTCATCGTATCAATAGCCGGTTTGGCTAAAATGGCGCCATGTGCTGATGGTTCATCAATAGTGGCTAAGAGCTTATCAATATCGGTGTGCGTCAAACAAGGTCTGGCGGCATCATGCACCATCACCCATTGATCATCGGTCAATGTGGCTAACCCATTTAAGACTGAATCAACACGTTCGTCACCACCTACTACACATGTTATTTTCGGATGATTAGCAATGGCGAGGTGGGTAAATTGTTGATCTTGAGGATGTAACGCAACGATAACGGATTCGATACGAGGGTGGTTCACTAACAGTTCTAAGGTATGAGCTATGACTGTTTGACTACCAAGCGTTAAATATTGCTTGGCGGTAGCTGCGGCCATACGAGAACCAATGCCTGCTGCTGGCACGATAACGGAAATTGGAGATACGTTGGTAGTTAGCATAGTTTTAGCATGGTTATTATTAATTAGTACTCTTGGGGATAATCCGGTAAAACGTTTCGCCTTCTTTAATTAATCCTAACTCATTACGCGCACGTTCTTCTATCGCGTCTAAGCCAATTTTGAGATCATTAATGTCTGCCGCGAGGAGCTTATTTCGTTGTAACAAATTGGCGTTTTGTTTTTGTCGCTGTTCAACTTCCTGTTGTAATGCTAAGTAATCAGGAATACTACGTTTGCCAAACCATAAGCGGTATTGCAATGCAAAGAGCAATGCTACTAATACCACTAAAATGATTTTATTTTGCCACACAACAATACCCCTTATTAATCCAAGGTATTGTAAAGGGTTTAACGACTTTTGCCTAGTCTGAGAAGAGCTTGCCTTTAAGTTTGTCTAAAAGCTTATCTTTAATTTGCTTAGAACCGCCTAATTCACCACTCAAAAGCCCTTCTAAATCAGCCAGATCGGCGTTGGCCAATTGTAATAATTGAGTAACTTGACCTAATTCACTATTAGAAATACCGAGTCCTTCAGCAGCTTGTGCTTGTAAGGATTGACGCAGTTCTGCCAACGGGCCTGCTTGATCGGCTAAAATTCCATTGACTAAGGCTTTTCCTAAGCGATTATCTAAATCTGATTTAAGTGAAAAAACCGGCGCAAAGACATCACCAGAATATTTAGATGTCACTGTCAATGAGTCTAATGTTGATAATGTTTGGGCTATGATCTTTGTATATTCATCACTCCCTTGTGCTTGGAGTTTTAATTTATCAAAAACAAAATCAGCCGCACCAGAAATAACATTGTCTTTCATCGTGACCGAGCCTTTAGAAAATAAAGAAGCCGTTTCAATTAATGCTTGTAAGCGTGGATCATCACTTACTGATAGATTATCTAAGATTAACCCTGCAATATCCCATTGCTGCTGTGCATTAATGCCATTGGCTAAGATCTCAAAATTACCCGACATGGTTACCGCTTGCCATAATTTTCCATTACTAGCCTGCATATCAAATGTTGTGGGTATTTTGGTGATCATGTGTTGGTCGGTAATATTCTGCCATTGACTGGTAATGGTTTCAGCGCCAACATTAAGGTTTACTTGGGCTTGTTTAACCAGTAAGTTGGGATATTTGGCATTTAGATCTATTGCTGTAACAGGCTCATCTGGTTTTTTCGCAAACATGGGAGTCACAGTATTGATAACCATCAACAACGTTTTATTAAATTGCTGGGCTTTTGCACCAAACACCATTTGTGTCATTTGTGCTAAGGCATCACTATCACCGGCGATTGCGCCTTGTAATAATTGATAATCTGCTTTGGGAGCGGATTGTAGTAAAGCAATTTGTGCTTTGACAGCCGTATTTGCTGTGGATGCTAATGCTTTAAATTCTTGGATATTGACTTTATCAGTTTTAATTTTGGCTTTGATGTCATCCCATTGTTTTTTAGCATTTAACAGGGCAACAGGATCGTTGAAGTTAGTTTGTTTGAGTGTATTAAATTGTGCTTTATAAGTGGCAATATCGGCTTTCGTCGGCAAGCTCTTGGCTTTAGCTTGCAAGGGTTCGATATACTTGGCTTTGGTTTCTTTGGCAGCTTTCACTGCCCCAGGCGTTTGTAATGCTGAGCGCGCTAATAATTCATCCTTGGTGGGGATGTCGTCTTTACTGGGGAGTCCAGCTAATATATCTTGTAAACTTGCTCCAGGCTGACGATATACATCACCTGCTTGTGCACGCAGTTGGCTAAATGCCACTTTATCAATGAGGACATTATCTAAAATCACTTTTTGCGACAATAAAGGCATGAACTCGACATCTGCTCTGACTTTACCCACTTGAATTTGATTGAATTTAGGGGCATGCGCATCGGTGATTTCAATCCCATCAATCGTGATGGTGATAGGAAACAACGTATGGTCAATTGAAGCTATATCAACTTGTGCACCATGAGCATTGCCGATTTCTTTTTCCGCAATTGCCTTGATAATGGAATTAGCAAAAAAGAAATAAACGATAATGATGAGAACTAAAATGCCCAATAACACTTTGCCAATTGTTCCGGCAATACTTTGAGAGGCCATTCAATATTCCTTATTGAGTTAGTGTATTTACGCTTATAGTAATTGTGGCGTAAAATAGAAAAAAAGACAGTGCAGTTTTGATATTTCTAGCATTATTGTAACAACTGCGTCATTGCGGTGGCTAACATTCGTTGCATTTTGATCCCCGCATGGTTAACCGAACGATCTGAGGCTTCGGGATGTGAGGTTTGCGCAGCAATGGTGAACTCACGTCCGCCTTGATAGTAAGGTAAACAAACATGTGCTAAAACGACATGCTCACCGGTATTTCGAGTTTCGCTCGGGCCCCAACCAATTTTTTGAAAGATTCGCCATTGTCCTTGCGTGGCATTATCAAGGATGCGTTTAGGATTGTTAACGGATTGTCCGGCAATCGCCTCCGCGATAGCTTGGTGCAAAATTCGACTGATCCCCAATGCCATGCCACCTAGATCTTCAGGTTGCTTGCTAAGGGCTTGCTCACCATAAAATAAGGTTTCAATATCGATAGTTTGTAACTCGGGGTGTGCGGTTAGTGGATCACGATCATGTGCAGCTAGACGTTTGAGCCATTCGGCTTGTGCTAGCGTGGTCATTGGTTTGTTGCCATTTAAGCCACATGTTTTACAGCGATACCCTTGATAACCAGGATCATCTGTTGCTTGAGAAAAACTATTAATATTTACCACGGCTTGGGTCGTGAGGTTCAACCACGTCGGTGCCGAAGGCTCAAATGCAGTCGGGCCGTATGCGCCACGAAAACGGATCAATGGATTGTGTAATAGTAACCAACGATCATGAAACAAACTGGTCAAAAAATCGCGTCCAGCTACATTCGCAAAATAGGTGGCGATTGCATTGGAATTTCCATCTGCATTGGCACTCGGTTCATAAGTATTAATGCTGGTAATTAAATCGGATATACGATGCGCACCCGCCATTGCATGTGCGCTCATACCTTGTTGACGGGCTTTGGCTAGCGCGCCAGTGTAGGCAAAGATTTTAGATGATGACCAAGGTTCATATAGAGTGTCGTAGGTATTGTCATTACTGAGATATCTATATCCTAATTGCGTTTGACCTTGTTGTGTGACTTGACCAAAGTCGATCACTAATACTTTACCGGCTTGGGCATCAATATTAAAAAAATCCCAATCGGATTTAACCCGATTTTCCCAATAAGGTTGGCTAAAGTCTGTGCTGATTGACGCAGCATACTGCTCAGTATTGCGAGCGGTTAACGTACTGCAACCTAGCTCAGTTCGTTGCAAGTTATGTGGTAAATAAGGTTTGATATTCATCATATTCGCATAATAATAATCAACAAAAGCATCTGATGGTGGTATGTATTCTTGTCCTTCTGTCATTTGTTTACTAGGAGACATAGGAGAACTAAATTCCGGTGGAGCATTAGACGGAGGTTGAGGCGTCGATTGTCCTGCTGCCGGAGATTGAGCGGGGGTGGGTTGCTCCTTGGGTGGAGCTGGTTGTGCTTGCTTGAGTACTTCATCATCAATGATGATTTGCGCACTCAAAGAAGCGGTAGCGCCCAAGCTCAATATAAACACGCTTGCAATTATACGCCAACCCATTGAATATAAGGTTATTGGTTTAGCTATGTGTGGATTCACGTGCACGGTTCAACCTGCGAATAAAATAAGTATAAACTCAGGATACAAATTTGTGACTCAAAAAGACACCCTTTTTATTGGTATTGATGTTGGTGGTACTCGTTGTACAGCGACTGCCTATTCATCTGATACTTGTCTGATTGCACAGGCACAGGCGCCTTCGGTGAATTTAGGGGTGAGTGTGCAGCGGGTCTTGGCCGCGTTAGATGATGTATTAGCTCAATTGTCGCAAACGCTTGAAAGATCTTTAGCGGATGTCTCAATCGGGATTGGTTGTGCTGGGTTTAGTCATCTTGTCGGTCGTGAACGTTTATTGCAATGGGCGCAAACGTATCCTAATTGCCATGTTACATCGGATATTCACATTGCTAGTTTGGCGGCGAATGCCGGCGCAGCTTGTGGTGTTGTGATAGCAGGTACAGGAACATGTGGTGCGATTTATCAGGATGGGCAATTGACTCAAGTGGGGGGACATGGCTTGTTACTCGGGGATCATGGCTCTGGAGCATGGCTAGGCTTGCAAGCTGTGAAGCACTTGCTCGCTGTGGATGATGGCTGTTCAGTACCTACTTTATTAAGCCACGCAGTGAAAACATTTAGCGCGGAGCGAAACAAGGACGGCGGAAAGGCGCCATTGACATCGGTGCAATATTTTTCTAGTTATAACTCAAACGAATTTGCTCAACTTGCTCCATATGTATTTAACGCTGCGCGGCAAGGCGATACTCAAGCATTGCAAATGCTTGAATCTGGGTTAGGGCATATTACTGAATTGGTTAATCGGGTTAGCGCAAGTCACACATTACCGGTATTTTATTTAGGCGGCGTGATGCAGCCTTATTTGGCGATTGCGCAAGCATCTTTTTCGCAGCATCCGCTGTTACAGACCGATCTAAAGCCGTGTATCCATCCTCCTGAGTTTGGTGCTATGCTTTTTGCGCGCCAAGTCAGCGATAATCTGCAGCTTATAAAAGGAACGACATGAACTCATTTGGTAAAGCAAGCGATACGACTATATTTGCTGAATATGCCTTGATTGACGGTCAGTGGCGCAAAAATACTGTCGTGACTATCACGAATTCTAAAATTGCGTCGATTATGTGTGATGTGTCATCAATACAGGCTCGTCAAAGTAGCTGGCAGGTTGAATATTTAACGCCTAGTTATATTGATGTGCAAGTGAACGGCGGCGGTGGAATTTTATTGGGAGAATACGTTACTCCAGATGATTTACTCACGGTCGCAAAGGTCCATCAAGCATTTGGTACTGGGGCGTTACTGCCAACCTTAATCACTAATAACAGTGATGCGATGGAGAGAATGGCTGATAGTACTGCTGCTGTGATTGCACAGCAAACACAATCATATGCTGCGGCGAATACACATATTTTAGGGGTACATTTTGAAGGGCCTTGGTTGGCTCATGCCAAAAAAGGCATTCACTTAGCTGAGCATATTCGTCCACCCACTGAGCGCGAATTACAGTGCGTTACTCGTTCCGATATCGGTAAAGTAAAAGTGACCTTGGCACCAGAAAGCGTATCGGTAGATGTGATCCAAGATCTGGTTGCACAAGGTGTAATAGTCAGCCTTGGGCATACGAATGCTGATATTGATACCACACTAGCGGCAATTGCTGCTGGGGCTTCTGGTTTTACGCATCTATTTAACGCAATGTCAGGTTTTACTGGACGAGCACCCGGTGTACTTGGAGCTGCATTAAGCAATCAACACACTTATGCCGGGATGATTATGGATCTACATCATGTGCACCCAGCATCAATTCAAGCGGCAATTCATGCCAAAGGTCTTGCATATAGTGTGCTGGTGACTGATGCAATGGGGCATGTTGGCGCAGATGTTGATACCTTACCCTATTTCGATTTATCGATAACTCGTACCGGAGATAAGCTTACCACGCCGGATGGTAGTCTTGCTGGCTCATGTTTAACCATGCATCAAGCGGTTTGTAATACGTTGACTCATTGTGATGTTACATGGGAGCAAGCGATTGCGATGGCAAGTATCCACCCATCTAATTGGCTTGGATTAGACGATATAGGCGCGATCCGCGTGGGCTATATTGCGAATCTATTAGGTTTATCCTTGCCACTAGTCGAGCCAGGTTTACCGAATACAATTTCAATAAATACACAGCCAACCATCACCCATCACTGGGTAAAGGGTCAATATGTCAAATAATACCTCATCGCCTTCCACCGCCCTTACCGTCAGTATCTTGGGCGGATTATTTTTTCTATTCGGCTTTGTGACTTGGCTCAATGGTGCATTAGTGCCATATTTACAGCTCATTTGTGACTTAACTGAAACACAGGCGTTATTAGTGGCATCGAGTTTTTACATTGCTTATGTAGTGATGGCATTACCCATGTCCTTTGTATTGGATAGAATCGGCTTAAAACAAGGGATGGTGCTTGGCTTAGCGTTAATGAGTGTCGGCCTATTATTATTTATTCCTGCGGCATTTGGGCAAACATTCGCTCTATTTTTATTGGCGCAGTTTGTTTTGGGTAGTGGGCTAACCATTTTACAAACGGCATCAAATCCGTATTTAGTGATTTCCGGGCCCAATGAAAGTGCTGCAGCACGCATTGCGGTAATGGGTATCTTAAACAAAGCAGCAGGGGTGTTAGCGCCGTTGTTATTTACCGCATTGGTCTTATCTGGTTTTAGTGATGTAAACCAAGCCAGTCTGTCCTTGCTTTCCGATACTGAGCGACAATTTCAAATTGGTCAATTAGCTGAGCAAATGGTTATCCCATATTTAGGCTTAGCAAGCATCGTAATGGTACTGGCATTAGGAATGGCAAAATCGCCACTATCCGCATTAGCTATACCCAAAGATGCGCAATCATCTCGATCTTTATTCGATTTTCCACATCTGGTATTTGGTGTCATCGCCTTGTTTTTCTATGTTGGTGTAGAGGTGATCGCCGCAGATACAATTGGTTTATATGGCTCATCGTTAGGATTGCCAAATGTGACCGCCTTAACTGCTTATACTATGGTATTTATGGTGGTGGGTTATGTTCTTGGCTTACTTTGCATACCGCGTCTTGCATCGCAGTCCATCGTTCTGGGTATCAGTGGTATTACAGGTATCGTCTTGTGTATTATGATTAGCGTGGTAGATGTACAAAGTACCGCTTTAGCTGACGTCCTATGGGGCTGGAGTGGGATCCCATTATTACCCAATCCTTTAGTGCTGATTGCGTTATTAGGCTTGGCTAACGCGATGGTGTGGCCGACTATTTGGCCGCTAGCGATAGCTGATTTAGGAGATTATACCGCACGTGGTTCAGCTTGGCTGATCATGGCAATCGCCGGTGGTGCAATTTTGCCACCGTTGTTTGGTCAGGTAGTCGCGCAAATCGGTTATCAAAGCAGTTATCTTACCTTAATCACTGGCTATGTGGTGATTACGAGTTATGGCATGCTGCAATACCAGCAACGCCGAGTTAGCTAACTGGGCTAAAAACATGTTAAAATTTTTTTATTATCAACTAAGTACATATATTTATGCCTAATTTTACGACTGAGCCTTCTATATTTCGAACGGTGCGTTTTTGGTTAATCGCTGTTGTAGTTACAATAATTGCAACCTACTTATTAACCGTCCGGTATGTGGATAGTCAATTAGCACAGCGTAATGACAACAATATTATTAACGATTGTCATAAAGTATGGTCAACTCGCGGCTTGGTCACTGATGTGGATAATCGATTAAATGATGCAAACTCGATTGCGTCTATTCAACTCGCTTTTGCCCAAGGTGCTAAGGGTGTCGAAGTGGATGTCTACTTTGATTTGGCGATGGACCGCTTTATTGTCAGTCATGACCGTCCTTATAATTTAAAAAATGGTGAGTTATTAACGCTAGAAACATTGTTTAATGCCCTCCAGCATCAAGGATATATTTGGTTAGATTTTAAAAAAATGACCCGATTAGATGAAGCAGGCGTGCAGCAAGCTGTTGCTCGGTTACAAGCGATTACAGCTGATTCTGATATGGCGCAGCGGATTTATGTGGAGTCTGAACATCCAATTAATTTAGCGTATTTTCATCGAGCGGGTTTTCAATCGTTATTCGATACTCAGCCGTTACCAAAATCATTTATCGGTACCGAGTTGATTCATAACCTGTATAAAATCATTTTTTTCTTTGGTGAATATTCTGTGATGGGCATTGATTATGGCGAAATAGATGATCCAGTATATAACGATATCTCAGAACGTGTGTTACAAAACGTACCGATGTTCGTTTACCATGTACCTGATAACCAAGCATTAATTACGAGATTAGCACAACAAGATAATGTTCGAGTGATATTAAATGCGAATGAGACTGTCGCTGGGTTTGGTGTGAGTGCTTGTAGTGAGTTGCAGTAATCAAACTCTGTATAAGGTTTGATCACTGCGCTAGTTGATACATTTAATGATCGTGTTACATACGCTCAAAAATCGTCGCTATACCTTGCCCATATCCGATACACATAGTCGCTAAACCAATCTCATGATCTTGTTGTTCCATGACATTGATTAACGTGGTAGAGATACGTGAGCCAGAACAGCCTAATGGATGACCCAGTGAAATCGCGCCGCCATTTTGGTTAACTTTTTCATCGTATTGTTCTAACCAACCAAGCTGTTTAATGCACGATAACGCTTGTGCAGCAAACGCTTCGTTAAACTCAGCAATGTTAATGTCATTCATGCTTAAACCTGCTCTTGCAAGGGCTTTGTTGGTAGCAGGTACAGGACCATAACCCATAATCGCAGCATCACAACCCGCCACAGCCATTGAGCGAATTTTTGCACGTGGTGTTAAACCTAGCGCTTTAGCGCGATCAGCCGACATCAATAGCATCGCCGATGCCCCATCCGAAATTGCAGAAGATGACGCAGCTGTAACGGTACCATTGACTGGATCAAATACTGGACGCAGTTTGGATAGACTTTCTACCGTTGACTCTGGACGAATGACTTCATCACTTTGGACTAAAATCAAACGACCGGTTTCATCATGGCCTTCAATCGGCACAATTTCATTATCCCAAAGACCATCAAGATGTGCTTGATGTGCGCGTTGATGAGAGCGAGCGGCGAAGATATCTTGCATTTCACGGGTAATACCGTTTTGCTTGCCTAATAATTCTGCCGTTAAGCCCATGCTGCCTGACGCCATAGCGGTATGCTTATTCATGCTTGGATTCAGGTCAATATTGTAGTTCATTGGGACATGACCCATATGCTCTACGCCACCAATCATATAAACATCACCTTGTCCTAACATTATGCCCATAGCGCCATCGTGCAATGCTTGCATCGATGAACCACATAAACGGTTTACCGTAACAGCTGCAGTGGTGCGTGGAATGTCTGTAAGTAGTTGGGCATTTCGCGCAATATTAAAGCCCTGTTCTTTGGTTTGTTGCACACAGCCCCAAATAATATCTTCAATTTCAGCGGGATCAACATTTGGGTTACGTGCTAATAAAGCACTCATTAAATGAGCGGATAACGTTTCGGCGCGGACATTTCTAAATACACCGCCCTTGGAACGACCCATTGGGGTACGAATACAATCGATTACGACGACTTCTTTCATTTTTCTTCTCCTTGGTCGTTATGCGGTAAAATAGGTTTTGCCAGCGGCAGCCATTTCACGGACACCATCTGAAACTTGATAAATAGGACCTAAATGTGCGTACTTGTCGGCTAATTCGACGAAGTTAGCTAAACCCATGGTATCGATATAACGGAAAATTCCGCCTCTAAATGGTGGGAAACCAATGCCGTAAAGTAAGGCTATATCAGCCTCTTCAGGACTACCTATGATCCCTTCTTCCAAACAACGAATAGATTCATTAGCCATTGGAATCATTAAACGCGCAATGACCTCTTCAGGTGCGAACGCCTGAGTAGCAGCTGCATGCTCTGCGATCATAGCGATAGCGACAGGTGCGGGTGTTTTGCTTGGACGACCGCGTTTATCTTTACCGTGGTCATAAAAGCCAACTCCGTTCTTTTGCCCTAAACGATTGGCGTTATACATTAATGTGACAGGGTCATTCTCAATTTTGAGCATTCGTTCAGGGATGCCATCAGACATCACACTCGCAGCATGATCCGCGGTATCAATACCGACAACATCGAGTAAGAAAGCCGGTCCCATCGGCCAGCCGAACTGTTTTTCCATGACTTTATCAACGGCAACAAAATCAGCGCCATCTAAAATTAATCGGCTAAATCCTGCAAAGTACGGAAACAATACACGGTTGATAAAAAAGCCAGGGCAATCATTGACGACGATAGGAGTTTTACCCATACGTAATGACATGGCTACAACGGCTGAAATGGTTGCTTCATCCGTCTTTTCACCACGGATAATTTCGACTAGTGGCATTCTATGTACGGGGTTGAAGAAATGCATGCCACAAAAACGCTCTGGTTTTTGTAACGATTTAGCCAAATGATCAATAGAAATGGTAGATGTGTTAGACGTTATAATCGCGTCGTCAGCAACATGAGTTTCAGTTTCTGCTAACACGATACCTTTGATTTTTGGATTTTCGACGACCGCTTCAATAACCAAATCTGCATGACTGATGGCACTGTAATCGAGTGTCGGTGTGATGTTGTTTAGGGTCGAGGCCATAACTGCTGGCGTTACTTTACCGCGTTGCATGCCCTTCTCTAAGATCCCTGCTGCAGTTGTTAAACCTAAATCCAACGCAGCCGTATTGATATCTTTCATAATGGTTGGCACGCCTTTGACAGCACCCTGATACGCAATACCGCCACCCATAATACCAGCACCTAAAACGGCGTTTTGTTTGATATCTTTGGTTGCTTGCTTAGCCATTTTCTTACCTTTGGCTTTGACCGCTTGATCCGCTAAAAAGATCCCGATTTGCGCTTTTGCTGCATCGGTCTTGGCTAGAGTAATAAATCCTTTATGCTCTAACTGCATCGCTTCGGCGCGACCTAATCTAGCTGCAGCTTCAACCGTGTTAACCATCATGTGTGGTGCAGGGTAATGTTTGCCAACTTTCGCAAATACCATGCCTTTGGCTGTATTAAAGCTCATGATCGCTTCATTTGGGCTCAATGTTAATGGACTAACCTTAGTCTGTTTACGACTTTGCCAATCCAATTTGCCGGCTATTGCGTCGTGTAGCATTGCTTTTGCTGTTGAGATAAGTAGATCAGGAGCGACCACTGCATCAATTGCACCATCGGCTAAGGCTTTGTCGGTTTTTTTATTTGCCCCGGTTGTCATCCATTCTAGCGCGGTATCTGCGCCGATAATGCGAGGTAAACGGACCGTACCACCAAATCCAGGCATGATCCCTAATTTAACTTCGGGTAAACCCACTTGTGCGGTAGTTTCGGCAATTCTAAAATCACAGACTAATGCCATTTCAAATCCACCACCTAATGCAACGCCGTTAATGGCTGCAATGGTTGGTATAGATAAATCTTCAAAACGGTCAAACACTTGGGCAGAAGATTGGATCCATTCCAGCATTTCTTCATCTGAAGCTGCAAACATCGTGGTGAATTCGGTAATATCTGCACCAACGATAAACGCGGGTTTGGCAGAGTGTACGACGACACCTTTGATACTGCTATCTGCTGCGATGGCTTGGGTCGCGGCATCAAACTCTGCGATAGTTTGACGATCAAATTTATTCACTGAACCGGCTGCGTTGTAACAAAACTCCGCGATCCCATCTGCATCGACCGTAACGGTGATGTTGGTACCTTCATACATCATGATTATCTCCTTTGGTTAGACCAAATCTGAATTGTGTAGGGTAAAATTTTTATAGTAACTGGTCTTATATGTAGTACTATTGAAAAACAATTTGTCAAACAGTGCAAATGAATTCTATGCTTAGAGGTGTATAGGTAATACTTATAATAGGTTAAAAATTAATTTTCATTTTTTGTGGGAAAACTCACGTGCATCGATTAGATACAAGGCTTTCAACGCAATTTTACTTGCACCCACGATATGTTTCGATGGTGCATTGTTTGACCTTATCCTTGTCCTGTTCTGCTTTAATCTTAATTATAGGCATGTTATTTAGTCCGATTAGCACTGCTAACCCTATAGTTAATCAGTCTTTAACGCCACAACAAACCTTATATATAGATGCTCAAGCAGCGATCGCGCAAGGGAACCAGCAAAAATACTGGGAATTTCGTAAACATTTATTAGATTACCCATTGTTACCTTATCTTGAACGTAGTTACTACACTAAATTTATGCGTCAGTTACCACAGAGTGTTATCGAAGCATTTTTACAGCGTTATGCTCAAGATGATTTTGTGAAAGGCTTACAATTTCGGTATGTCGCTTATTTGTCGACTAGAGATAAAGAGGCATTTCAAACTTGGTATACCCAAACTCCAGTACATTGGTTGAATGTACAATTACAATGCCGATACCTTGATAACATCACCCGTTCAGGAGAATTTACAGCTGCGCTAGATAAACAAGTCAATGCACTGTGGCAACATCCACGTTCACAAGATAAAGCGTGTGATCAAGTATTTCAACGGTGGCAGGAGCAGGGAGGGATAACGACAGAGCGAATATTACAGCGGATTAAACTGGTCGCTAAAGAAGGTAAACCTCGTTTAATCGTTTACCTTACTCGATTGTTACCCCCAGAATTACAGCCAATTGGACGATTGTGGGGACAAGTTGCGAATTCAGCTGGTTACGTCAGTCGTATAAATCGCAATAAAGATTGGCATGATGTAGACCCAACCTATCTCACGCCGATAGTAATGGTGGGGCTGGAACGTTTAATTTGGCAAGATGTTGAGCAAGCGATGAGTACCTTTATAGCACTGCCAAGCAATGTTCAATTGACCCAGGCTCAGGCATTTTTCTTAACTAAAACGATTGCGATTCGTTTGAGTTTATATGATGAACCGGGTACGCAGTTATGGCTGGATAAAGCAAGAGATTTAGGCATGGCTGATGATCTGCGTGATTGGCAAATATCGCATTATATTCGCCATAACCAATGGCTTGGATTAACGCAGTTTGTAACAAAATTAGATGCTAAATTTCGAGCCGATAGTCGAGTCCGTTATTGGCAGGCAAAGGCATTTGATGTACTAGGAGAAGCGGAGCAAAGTGCGGAGCTATTTACAAGTTTAGCCCAAGAGCGTCATTATTACGGATTTAAAGCCAGTGATGCCTTATCTCTACCAATTCAGTTAAATCAACAATCAGTGTCTGAGGATAAAAAGACGATTGCGTTGGTCCGTAATAATGCTCATTTTAAGATGGCCAAGGAACTGTTTGCCTTAGCAAAGTTCTCGGCAGCTCGTTATCAGTGGCGACGGTTATTGAATGAATTATCCGATACGCAAGGCGCTCAGGCCGCGACCATTGCCTATGAAATGCAATGGTTTGATCGTGGTATCTATGCGCTAGCTGAATTTGGAAAAAGTAATGATGTGACAAGGCGCTTTCCTCGACCTTACCCTGAGTATTTTGCTGCATCAGCCACAAAGTACAGTCACCCTAAAAGTTGGCTGTATGCAATTGCACGACGTGAAAGTGCATTTGCACCCGATGCGCGTTCCTCAGCCAATGCACGCGGGCTAATGCAAATTCTTCCGCAAACGGCTAATTACCTCACTAAGAATGGCCATAAAACAAGTCAACTCAATGATCCTAAGCGCAATATTGCACTTGGTGCACAATATTTAGGCTATTTATCGGATAAAGTGACTGATAACATCGTGTTACGCACAGCGGCCTATAACGCGGGCTGGAAAAATGTACAAAAATGGCTACCACTGGACGCTATGCCCTTAGAGCAATGGATTGAACTCATTCCGTTTAAAGAAACTCGTGAATATGTCAAAGCGGTGATTACGTATGAGCGCATTTATGCTCAGCAATTAAATCAACTTTCTGCAATACAGCCGACTAACGCTGAAGAATATGTTAGCTACACGATCCTGACATCAAATTTAGAAACTGGTACACTCTCCGCAAGGTAAGACCAACAACAATAATAACGACGAAGGATTTTTGTATGAGTGATTTTAGCGCCCAAGTTGCGACTTTATATCCTGAGCATGTGCAGTACATGCAAGGGTTGACACAAGAAGCATTAGCTCGTGAAGGACTAGATGGATTGGTTATTCATTCCGGTCAGGCAAAAAGAATGTTTTTGGATGATAATCATTATCCATTTCATGTCAATCCACAGTTCAAAGCGTGGTGTCCAATCACTGACAACCCTAACTGCTGGTTAGTTGTTAATGGCGTTGATAAACCCAAATTAATTTTTTATCGCCCAGATGATTTTTGGCATAAAGTGCCGCCTGCGCCACAAGATTTTTGGACAGATCAATTTGAGATTGTGCTGTTAGCTCAAGCGAATCAAGTAGAAAAGCATTTACCATTTGATAAAGCTAGGTATGCGTATATCGGTGAATATATTGAAGTTGCTGAAGCGCTGGGTTTTGCGAATGTTAATCCCGACAGAGCAATGCATTATTTACATTTTCACCGCGCTTATAAAACAGATTATGAACTGGTCTGCATGCGCGAGGCTAACCGTATTGCTGTTGGCGCTCATCATGCTGCAAATGCCGCGTTTTTAGCGGGTAAATCTGAGTTTGATATCAATCTTGCGTATCTTGATGCGGCACGTCAGGGCGATAATACCGTCCCGTATAACAATATCATTGCACTCAATGAGCACGCCGCGATATTGCATTATACTGTGTATGAAACCAACGCTCCGAGCGAGTCGCGGACATTTTTAATCGATGCCGGCGCAAGTGTGAATGGGTATGCTGCAGATATTACTCGAACCTATACGACTGATAAGGGCGAGTTTGCCAAGATAGTACAGGCTGTCGATGAATTAACCGTAGCATTAGCGAATAAACTCACGCCAAACCATTCTTATGTTGAGATACACGAACAAGCCCATAGCGGCATTGCTATCATCTTAGAAGACCGTGGGATTGTCAATTTGCCAGCGCAAGATATTGTGGCTAAAGGGATTACAAAAACGTTCTTTCCACACGGTATTGGCCATATGTTAGGACTACAAGTTCATGATGTGGCTGGGCATGTGAATGATGATCGTGGCACACCTAAACCGGCGCCAGAGGCACATCCATTTTTACGTTGTACACGAACGGTTGAGGCACGTCATGTTTATACTATCGAACCGGGCTTGTATTTTATAGATAGCTTGCTAGCGCGATTAAAGTCATCACCAGAGTCAATGTATATAAATTGGGAAAAAGTGTCTGAGCTTCAGCCTTTTGGCGGTGTACGAGTAGAAGATAACATTGTGGTGCATCCTACTCACAATGAAAATATGACCAGAGAGCAGGGGCTTGACTAGCCTCTTTTTGTTCGACCTTTTCTAGGCGACCCTATCTACAGATAAATGCGCTAAGCCAATTAGCGCGTCTTTGTACTGCGATTCGGGGATGATACTCAGGGCTGCAATCGCTTTTTGGGCTTCGTCTAGGGCTTTTTGTTGGGTGTATTCAATCGAACCTGATTGATGCATAGCGGTTAAAATAGTGTCTAAATGTGCGAGACCGTTACCTTCCTTGATCGCACTTTTAATCAACAGAGATGCGGCTTGATCGCCATTCCACATGGCGTGAAGTAAAGGTAACGTTGGTTTTCCTTCGGCCAAATCATCGCCAACATTTTTTCCCATTTCATCAGCATCAGCGGTATAATCAAGAATATCGTCCACTAATTGAAATGCGGTGCCAAGATGTTTGCCATAATTTTGCATGGCAATCTCGACTGCGTCATCTTGCTTGGTAAGCACGGCAGCCAACTGGGTAGCGGCTTCGAACAAACGTGCAGTTTTGCTGTAAATAACATCAAAGTAGCTAGCTTCAGTCGTATTTGGATCATTCACATTCATGAGCTGCATGACTTCACCTTGAGCAATGCGATTGGTTGCATCAGATAAAATCTGCATGACTTTCATACTGTCTAAATCAACCATCATTTGAAAAGCACGAGAGTATAAAAAATCACCCACTAATACGCTCGCTTGATTACCAAATAATGCATTGGCAGTCTCACGTCCACGGCGCAATAATGATTCATCGACCACATCGTCATGGAGTAATGTTGCAGTATGAATAAATTCAATAATCGCAGCTAAATGATGGTGTTGTTGTGATTGAATATTCAACGCACGAGCAGCCAAAACACATAACAACGGACGCAAACGCTTGCCGCCGCTATTGACAATATAAAAGCCAAGCTGCTGAATGAGTGCAACGTCTGACTCAACCTGTGTTTGGATGAGTTGATTTACATGCTGCATGTCGGGGCTAGCAAGTTGCTTAATATCTTCTATGTTCATGGTTTTGGTCATGGATTCTATGATTACTGAAATACCAATACGATGTAAAAATATGTATTGAATTATTCAAATTATTGCCATAATGTTACATTAATTACGAATAATTTCAGCTTGTTTGTACTTTTTTTTAATCAAAAAGTGAAAATAATTTTCCGAAATGACTGGTTTTACGCGCTGTGTACGACAAATTGTAATAAAACTCAAATTACTCCTTGAATCGATATCTCATTTTACGTATACTCTGCGCCCTAATTTTTAAATAAAGCGTCTATGTACGCAGAGCGGAGTAGAATATGTACGCGGTTTTCCAAAGTGGTGGTAAACAACACCGTGTGGCTGAAGGCCAAACCGTTCGTCTAGAGAAGATCGAAGTCGCCCCAGGCGAGTCAGTAGAATTCGATAACATCTTGATGGTGAGCAATGGTGAAGATGTTAAGATCGGCACGCCTTATGTTGCCGGTGGTAAAGTAACTGCAGAAGTTGTGACACACGGTCGTGGCGAGAAAATTAAAATCGTCAAGTTCAAACGTCGTCAAGGTCAGAACAAAAAGCAGATGGGTCATCGTCAGTGGTTCACGGAAGTGAAAATCACTGGTATTAACGCATAATAGGAGAACTAACACATGGCACATAAAAAAGCTGGTGGTAGTACCAAAAACGGTCGCGATTCAGAAAGTAAACGCTTAGGTGTTAAACGCTATGGCGGCCAAGAAGTTTTAGCTGGTAACATCATCGTACGTCAACGTGGTACTAAATTCCACGCAGGCACTAACATGGGTATCGGTAAAGATCACACCTTGTTTGCTCTAACTGACGGTAAAGTCCAGTTTGAAGTAAAAGGTCCAAAGAATCGTAGATTTGTAAGTATCGTTGCTGAGTAAGCGATATTTCAAGATTCTCTAAAAAACCCCGCTCAATGCGGGGTTTTTTGTGATCTAAATAATAGTTTTTAAAAAATGACGCGTGTTTTACGGATGAACTGCGCACATATGCCTTGATAAGTGTATAATTAAGGTTCATTAGCGACAAAATTGAGTAATTAAGAAAGTCATGAAATTTGTAGATGAAGCAGAAATTCGCGTCGAAGCTGGCGACGGTGGTAACGGCACAGTTGGATTTAGACGAGAAAAATACATCCCTAAAGGCGGCCCTGATGGCGGTGATGGTGGTGATGGCGGCAGCGTTTTTCTGGTGGCTGACGAAAACTTAAATACGCTAATTGATTATCGTTTTGAACGTTTTCATCGTGCAGAGCGCGGTAAAAACGGCGGCGGAACAGATTGTACTGGACGTGGTGGTGCAGACTTAGAGGTCAAGGTGCCTGTAGGAACGCGTGTAACCGATAAAGATACCTTGGAAGTACTTGGAGACCTACTTAAGCATGGACAGCGTCTGAAGGTTGCTCAGGGCGGTTTCCACGGATTAGGTAATGCTCGCTTTAAAAGCTCAACTAACCGTGCGCCACGTCAAAAGACCGATGGCACACCGGGCGACATCCGTAATCTATTATTAGAATTAATGTTGTTAGCTGACGTAGGTATGCTTGGCCTACCTAATGCTGGTAAATCAACATTTATCCGCAGTGTATCCGCAGCTAAGCCTAAAGTGGCAGATTATCCATTTACAACGCTAGTGCCAAATCTAGGTGTGGTGCGTATGGACGCGATGCAAAGTTTTGTAATTGCTGATATCCCTGGTTTGATTGAAGGTGCTTCAGACGGTGCTGGTTTGGGTATTCAATTTTTGAAACATCTTGAACGTTGCCGGATCTTATTACATTTAGTCGATGTGATGCCAGCCGATGGCAGTAATCCGATTGATAATGCTCGCGCTATTGTCAAAGAACTAGAGCAATATTCACCTAAGCTTGCTAACAAAAAGCGTTGGTTAGTATTTAACAAAATTGATTTAATGCTTGAAGATGAAGCGCAAGAGTTATGCGCATCCATTGCTGCAGAATTAGGTATTGAAGATTATTATCAGATATCTGCATTCCAAAAACTAAACGTCAATGAATTGTGTCGTGATGTGATGACCTACCTTGAAGAATTACCTGCTGATATTTTAGCGGATGAAGAAGAGCAAATTGATTTCAAATGGGATTCTTACCATGAACGAACAATTGCAGAGCACGTTGATGTTGAAGACGATGAAGATGATGACGATTGGGACGACGAAGATGACGCGCACCCAAATACATTTTACGTATAATGGTCTAACACTCGATTCAATAGTTGAACAATGAATTAGTGTTGTACAAACTCAGCATAATACTCTAACGTACGGTTTCAAATAACCTTATGGAAGTCAATTATGCTGAGTTATATTACTTTAGGTGTGTCAGATTTAGAAAAATCCGAAGCCTTCTACAACGAACTTCTCGCGCCGCTCGGAGCAAAAACCTTAATTAAAATGGAACGCATTATCTTTATTGGTAAATCAATGGATGAACCGATGATATCGATTTGTGTGCCGTACAATGGTGATGCACCCAACCCTGGTAATGGCAATATGTTTGCGATTGCACCAGGCTCAAAAGAGCTCGTTAATCAGTTACACGCACAAGCTATTAGCTTAGGTGCAACCTGTGATGGCCCTCCAGGGCAACGTATCCCTGATGTGTTCTATGGTGGATATTTTAAAGATCCAGATGGCAATAAAGGCGTGTTTAACCACTTCGGCTAAACATCACCTTTTCCTGTATTGCTTAGCTTTGGCAGACCGTTGGGTTTGCTGGAGCTATATCCTTATCATCAATATCATTAGTTTCTGCAATGCTAGCATTAGCTGTCGCTTTTGGAATAGCGATAAACCAATTCCGTAAGTTTTTCACAATCTGATAATTGCAATCTTCTGCTGCTGAATTGACGCTATATCCAACGTCTGGTTGTTTGGCAATAACGCTTAAATTCCTGTGGAAACAATGCATGTAATGCTCGTTCTTCAGGATGTATTTGAAAACGTGTCATATAGATTATAAAAACCAGACACACGAATGGAAATAGCATACTTTGTAACGCGATGCCGCTAGCGATAATCAATAATACAAAACCCAAATACATAGGATTGCGACTGATACTTAGCAAGCCTGTTGTGAGTAATTGACTGGTGTTTTCAGGTTGCATAGGATTGACCGTTGTTTGGTGTCGACGAAATTGCCATACGGCTAACATAATGCACAATAGCCCGCTGAATAAAAATAGGCTTCCTATACTGATAGCTAACCAATGCGCCAATCCAATATGGGGCAGGTACAGCTGCGCGGAAGCCATTCCTGTAATACAAATTAACAAGATTGCGACGGGGGGAATTTTTAATTCTAAAAAATGCATGGTCTATTTCATTGTTTTTCCTGTAATATATTTAATCAAAAAACAAAACAAAGTGCAAAAACATGTCTCATTTATCTATGATTGTCGCAATGGCTCACAACCGCATTATTGGTGCGGATAACGATATGCCATGGCATTTACCGGCTGATCTACAGCATTTTAAGCGCACCACTATGGGTAAACCTGTCGTGATGGGGCGTAAAACCTACGAGTCGATTGGTAAGGCTTTACCTGGCAGGCATAACATTGTTATCACCACCAACTCAGAATATACATTAGACGACGCTTCAGTTGTCTATAGCGTTGAAGAGGCGTTAGCATTGTGCGCGCAAGAAGAGGAAGTCATGATCATTGGCGGCGGAAGTATTTATGCACTGCTAATCGATCATACCGATACCTTACATTTGACGTTTATTGATAAAGATGTAGCCGGAGACACTCAATTCCCAGATTGGAATGAGTATGGACAATGGCAAGAAGTCAGTCGAGAAGCGCATCATGCAGATGATAAAAATCCTCATGACTATGAATTTGTCACATTACAACGGAAATAATGAGGCGATAAGTAATTTGTTCTGCGAGAGCGTTTTATTTTATTTGGTCTTTTTTGTATAGGCTAAATGTATATACATAACCATATAATCCACTAAAAAATATTGACGGAATGACCGTTAACCATAGATTCGGCGTCGCATTAACAAGGTTGACTCCAATGACGATTGTTCCTTGTAATGCCATCGGGACTAATGGAGCAAAGAGTGCTCCGCTAAACCTATTCGCGTGTAAGTAGCCTGCCGAATTATCTAATAATTGATTAAAACTGCGTTTAAATTGTTTAGCATAAGGCGTGTTGTGATAAGGCATGCACAGTAGTGGAGTGACGAATGCAAATGACACACACCGTTGCCCAAAACGTCGGTAACTCCACTCGGTCAGCACCGTAAAACCAAGTGTGATTGCAGCACTGGTAGTGGCTTGCACTAGAGCGATTTGGTACAGAGCTGTGTTAGTGACAACCTGAGACAGATTGGCATAAAAAGCCCAAGCTCCGTAAAAACAAAACGCAATAAGCGCGGATAATAATAAGCGTAAATATGCAGGCATTATGCTGTTTTCCTTAACATTGAGTAGGTTAGGGTCTATGACCACTTAGGGTATCGGTAAACTCGCTGGTGCAATGATGCCATATTGAATCAAGATCACCATAGCAAGCATCATTATAGGGATGGCTACCACAGTCGTAGAAACAACAATGTTGGCGGCTAAGACGGGATTAGAGTTGGTTTTTTTTGCCATAATGTAACTCGCTGCAGCAGTAGGAGAAGCACTCATCAAAAATACAATGCCCATTTGTACACTATCCAGCTGTAAATAATAACCGATAGATAAAATCACAGCAGGGTAAAGCATGCATTTACCCACATTCGCAATTATCATGGAACCGATGGCTTTACGCATCGCAAAAAATTGTAACGAGGCCCCAGTACATAATAATGCCAGTGGTAGCGTTAATTGTGCGAAATATGCCAAACTGACTTCTGCAATCCTTGGCAACCTGAGATGAAAATACGAAGCTAATAACGCCAATACAATACTGATAATGATTGGATTTTTGAGTAATGCCAAGATGTTATCTTTGATGGAATGGTGTTTGTCTGAATAAAAATTTAACAATATCACAGCCAATAAATTATATACCAATGTGGTACAGGCCATAAATACTGATGCGGTGGCGAAAAACTCAGGATAAGCGTTGGCACTTAATGCTAATCCAACAATGCCGATGTTGGAGCGATAAGCACCTTGAATGATGACGCCGCGGTCGGTCCGTTCAGGGATCATGATATGCACTAAACCCATCGCAATGATGACGAATACCAAGGTTCCAACGACACTCGCCATGATCAAATCGGGATTCGCAGCCGTGGCAAAGTCAGCAGTGTAGATAGCGTTAAATAGTAGTGCGGGGAGTGAGACGTTGTAGATTAGCTTGGAGCCACCTTCGACAAAGGCGTCATTCATTAGCCCTACGCGTTTAAATAGCACTCCAGCAATGATTAAACACATAACAGGGGCGACAACAATTAAAGCTGTCATTAAAGCCGATGACATGCTTGTCATTCCTTCATTTAGCATAGTTAAGTTGTGCTGATTATACGCTTTATTGGTGTAACGTTCACACAAAATAAAACCCCTAGGATTTTCATAACCTCTTAAGAGGCCTTTTAAGAGGTCTCGAAAATCCTAGGGAATTTAAACCAAGGTATAAACAGAACTAATTTTTACAAATTAATAACAATGCTTAGACAGCTTACAGCTTAGTTTGATACATTCAACTTACTGTAATAGGAGCAACAATAATGAGCGAACAAGCATACTTTACCCGGATGCAAGATGGTACTTTAGAAGAATGGCAAATTATCGCAGCTGCGCACTATGAGCATTTTAAACATACCGCGGATACCTACATTGATTTGCTAAAAAGCCTAGAGCAACATACCTTGGGTTTTGCTTGTGATCAGTTGCAACATGCGTTGATGGCAGGTACGTTGGCGCGCCGTGCAGGTGCAAGTAATGAACATATTGTTATCGCCTTATGTCATGATATTGGCAAATCTATTAATGTGCCTAATCACGGTGCAATTGCAGCAGAAATGATGAAACCCTATATTAGTGAAGATAGTTACCATGTGATTTATAATCATCAAGCATTTCAAGGTGAGTACTATTATCAATACCTTGGGGCTCCGACCGACCTAAGATTGCAGTGGAAGGATGAAAGTTGGTATCCACTCGCATGCAAATTAGTCGATGAGTGGGACGCACCGGCCTTTGATCCTGATTTTGAGGTTGATAGCTTAGAGAGCTTTATTCCGTTAATGCGTGAGGTTTTTCATGATAAACCGATGGCGTTAGGTTAACGTATAAATGGCGTTAGGTTAACGTATAATTAACGGAAATCTCCGCTGAAATATGCTACTCTGCACCCGAATTTTTTATGGGTGATAGATTAATTATGTTTAAATTTGATTTTGCTGGTGCATTTTCTAATAACAACGTTAAAAACGACGTGTTATCAGGGATCACCGTGGCATTGGCACTAGTGCCAGAAGCCGTCGCGTTTGCCTTTGTGGCCGGCGTTGAACCAATGGTTGGCTTATATGCTGCCTTTATGATGGGATTGATTACCTCTGCAATCGGTGGTCGTCCGGGTATGATTTCTGGCGCGACTGGTGCGATGGCAGTTGTGATGGTCGCTTTAGTGGCGCAACATGGCTTACAATATTTGTTTGCAGCCGTAATAGTGGCTGGGGTATTGCAAATTTTAGCTGGCGTCTTCCGCTTAGGTAAGTTTATTCGCTTAGTGCCTTATCCGGTGATGTTAGGGTTTGTGAATGGCTTAGCGATTGTGATTTTCTTAGCGCAATTAGGGCAATTTAAAATCTTCGATGCTAACGGCATACAATCATGGATGACCGGCGAGATGCTCTACATCATGTTGGGTCTGACTGCATTGACGATGGCGATCATTGTGTTGTTGCCTAAAATCACAACGGCGATCCCTTCTTCATTAGCTGCGATTATTACTGTCACCTTGATTGTCCACGGCCTCGACGTAGAAGCCCGTACCGTTATCGATTTTGTGCGTGATATGTTGCCAGAGGCAGATAAAGCCACAGCAACACTTGCCGGTGAATTACCGAGCTTTGCTATTCCAATGGTTCCTTTCACCCTCGAAACCTTATATATCGTATTACCAACAGCTATTATTTTGTCCCTAGTTGGCTTGATTGAATCATTGCTGACGTTGACGTTAATTGATGAAATGACCAGTACACGCGGTCGTGGTAACAAAGAATGTATCGGTCAAGGCGTTGCCAATACCGTGAACGGTTTCTTTGGTGGTATGGGTGGTTGTGCGATGATCGGTCAGTCAATGATTAATATCAACTCAGGTGGTCGTGGCCGTTTATCAGGGATTACCGCAGCGTTAGTCTTACTTGGTTTTATCTTGTTTGCGTCACAATTAATTGAAATGATCCCATTAGCAGCCCTAGTTGGTGTTATGTTCATGGTTGTTATTGGTACATTTGAATGGGCGTCGTTTAAGATCATCCGGGGTGTCAATAAAGAAGATGCGTTTGTCTTGTTCTTAGTGACATTTGTGACGGTGATTGCTGATTTAGCAATTGCGGTTGTTGTCGGTGTGATTGTATCTGCATTGGTGTTTGCTTGGAAACATGCGATACACATTTCTGCTAAAACACACACAGATAAAGATAACTGGAAAGTCTATGAGTTAGACGGTCCGTTATTCTTTGGTTCAGTATCGTATTTTAAAGAAATATTTAATCCTGAAAATGATCCAACCGATGTGGTGATTGATTTTAATGAATCACGGATCTGGGATTCATCAGGTATTGACGCATTGGACACGTTGGCCGATAAGTACGAAGCGGCAGGCAAGAAACTGCATATTCGTCATATTTCACCAGAGTGCCGCACGTTATTGCGCAAAGCATCGCGCTTTGTTGAAATCAATGTAAATGAAGATCCACGTTACTATGTTGCGAGTGATGAATTGGGTTAAACCTATAGAATTTATGGTATAGACAGTATTATTGCTGTCATTAATATAAGGCTACTCAGCTAATTGAGTAGCCTTTTTACTATGTATATTAAGATTCTTACAACTTGCGCCACTTGCGAACTTCTGAAGCGGTGATGAGCACAAATACCCCTGCACTAAATAACCAGCCGTGAGTAAATATTTGCTCAATAATTGGAGTGAGTTTGGTTGCTACTGGATTATTCACGACGAATAAAGACGGTAAAGACCAAAGCGTCAACATCACACCAATATATATCATATACTCTGTGATATATGCCCCCATTGACCATCGAGTCCAATAGGTTTGAGTGAGTCTGTATATTGCAGCGATGAGCGAGCCTGCCATCACAATCGTTAGTATGATCCGCCAGTGCTCCATATTCGGCGCAATACCAAGTATTAGACTGTTATAGGCTTCTTCGTTGAGCCACAATGGTGTCCAAAGCAATAACAAGCCAAAGACACTGGTCATGATATCTGATATACCATCAGAGGTTGATATACGCTGCGCATTGGCTGGCGGGAGAGTCTCCGGACTCCATGATGGATATCGCCACTGTGCCAAATATCCACTTTTACCTAATAAGTAGAACGTTGCTGTGATGACAATCAACATGCCACCGATGTTATCCCAAACACTACTTAACACGACGAGCAAAAACGCAATGGCATTCACGCTTTGGGCATTAATTAAATAACTTCCTGCGGTCACAACCGCATAAACGAATAATACCAATAGCCCTTTTAACACGATGGTTTTGTATAAGCCCATATCCTCACTCGCCACTAAAGGATATTGTGGCGCATAAGATTGAGCTATGCGTTGTGGGTGGTCTTGGCGTTGCAAGAATGTTGTCAGTGCCACGGTATCAGTCTGATTGGATGCATTGATCCCAAGAGACTCTAATTCGTCTAAAAGATTAGCACGCAGTTCGCGCATAATATCTTGTTTTTGTTCAGCGGGTAAATAATGTGCCACTGCTTGAACGTAACGATCTAATAGTTCCATTTTGCTTATTCCTCTGTTCCTAAAATTTGTAGCAAACAACGATTTAAATCTTGCCAATCGGTTGTTAGTTGAGTGAGTGTGTCACTGCCCATTTGTGATAGCTGGTAATAACGACGATCTCTACCATCAGTTTTTTGCCATTCACTATCTAATAATCCTTGCTCTGCTAATCGACGGATCAATGGATACAGCGTTCCTTCATCAATATCGATACCGGCATCATTGATATGTTGCCGTAAAGAGTAACCATATTGCGGTGTTTTACATGCACCTAATACCGCCAGAACGAGTACGCCCCTGCGCAGTTCTAAACGAAGTTTATGTTGGCGTTCTTCAGTCATGTTGACCCTTAAAGTGAAGCTTAAATTTACTATGTGATGCATACTGTATGTCACATAGTGTGGTGCACAATTAGATACTAGTTGATGCACAGTAATATGTCAAAATTTTAAATTTTTATTAAATAAATAGGATGCTAGAAATTGACTATACAATGCATGCATAGTAACCACACAAAAAACAGTTGGTTTTGTTCGCTTCGCTCTCTACTATAAGCAACCATCATTTGCATCTTAATGGGGCGTTAGCTGTATTTCCCAAGTTGGTCACTAGGTGCTACTATAGTGATACATTTGTTTGGGGATTATTATGAGAGTAGAACTAGTAACAACATTGAAGCGTCAAGCAACGAAGATATTATCTGAACTTCATTCTACTAAAGAACCTGTGTTAATAACTGAACATGGACAACCATCTGCATACTTAGTAGATGTTGATGACTATGAATTTATGCAAAAACGCATGCAAATTCTTGAGGCTCTTGCAAAAGGAGAGCAGGCGATAAGTCGTGGCGAAACAATGTCTAATATTGAAGCTAAAGAGAAAATGAATAAATGGCTGAAATAATTTGGACTAATCCAGCTTTAGATGATATTAACGATATTGCTGAATATATTGCATTAAGTAATTTACTGTCAGCGAAAAAATTGGTTTCCAAAATATTTGATAAAGTTTATATTTTACACGTTATGAGACAAGAACGAGACTTAAGAAAGTTTTTGTTGTTAACTTAACATACAGCTAGCAAGTTGCTTAAACGGAAAATTAACAGTTGGTACAAAAACCTCCTACCTAGATCCTACTAGATTTGGAAACGCAGGTGATTTGATTCGAGCTGATTATCTGATTAAAGGCGATGGATTTAGTATTTTAGACGCACTAAAATAGTACTCGAGAATATTGAAAATATGACCTCTATTGATGTGTCAAAGCCAAACGTTCTAACACAGACATAGCAGCCTGTTTATCAGACCAATCTACAAATATATGATCATGGTAATACGCCGCCACGACATTAGCACTGATATCAGCGTCGCCTAAAGCAGTCGCGAATGCAGCGGTCAAACCCACTGCCTCAAGTGATGAATGCACGGTAAGCGTAATGCACGCAAATGGGCCCATACATTCAATGTTGTTATCGACAAGCTCATCAATGGTCGCAATAACGGTAAAGCCCTCATCCTCAACAAATAGACACTTAGGCACGACAGATAACGCGTTAAAGCTGGCTTTATCCATAGTTGCAAAGCCATACATCTGGTTGTCACAACTGGGTGACATACTGGCGAGTAATTTGTTTAGGTTAGTTTCACCGCTCATATTGCTAATAACCTTTTACTTATTTCATCGTCGATAAAAAGACAATCAAATCCACCATATCATCAGGTGTCATGTCACGCGTAAACTGCGCTTGGAATTTGCCATTAACGATGAAATTAGGCACGCCAGAGACATGACGACGAAATTGCTCAATCGCTTTGTTGTTCTTTTTGAGCATAGAATTAACTGCAAAGCTCTTGTTCATTTTATCAAACTGAGCCGCATCAATACCATTATCAACTAATATCGTACGAACGTCGTTTGCATTAGTGATTTTGCCACGTTGACGATGAATAAAATTAAATATCGCTAAATTGACTTGCTCTGATTTATCTAACGTACGACCAATCATCATGGCTTTAGTCACATCATCTTGTAGATCTTGACCGGCAAATCCCATGAAATTGACGTGTACTTTGTCAAACTTCACACTTGGATCGAGATTCTTTTTCATTTCAGCAACTAGCGGTTCAAAGTTAAAGCAGTGCGGACACCAAAACGAGAAGAACTCTTTGACTTCAGGTTTAGCCGTTGCTTCGTCGCTAATCACTTTGTAATGTTCGTTTTCGACAAAGCGGATTTGTGCAGATGCTTGGGCACTAATGAAAACACTCAAAACGGCAAATGCGATACTGATGATGGTTTTTTTCATAATGATAAGACTCTTAGAATTAATAATAAAAACAAAATTATGGGGTGATAATACACAAGCTTGACTTGGTTTAACACCCCAATTTTATACCTAGTATACGCCGATTAGCTGAATGGTCACTTAATTACATTAAACGTAGCCCGGAGCTACCATTTATAAGCAAATGAGACGCTAGCTTTGCGTTCTAATCCGCGGTATCCCACAATGTCTTGATAAGTATGATTGAGTAAGTTATCGATTTTAGCATTGACAGAAAACTGCTTAGATACGGCAATATTAACGTTTGCATTAATCAACCAATAAGGGCGCATTGCGATAATTTGTGACGCTTGCGGCCATGGCGGAAAAAACTGGTCGAATTTAGGACCAACGTAACTGGCACTCACATAACTAGATATCGAATCAGACCAATTGTAACTGGTATTAAACGACGCATTGTGACGCGCTCGGCGGAGTTCTACGCTTTGTGCTTCGCCGCTTCCTTGAGTCGCATCTAAATAGCTATATGTCGCATTAATCGCTAAATCTGATATGCTCCAAGAGACTTCAAATTCAGCACCATCACGATCGCTTCGGCCATCGATATTATCAGCCGTAAATCCTCCTGACGCGTTATCAAAGACAAAACCATTGATCTCGTCTTCAAGTTGCGCGCTAAAGATATTGAACTGGGTATTAAAACCGCTAGATGTGTAGCGCAATCCTAATTCAACTGTGGTGGCGATTTCAGGTTGGAGTTCTGAGTTACCAACAAACGTTCCTGCATAAAAACCAAAGCGTTCCGTAAACGTTGGATTTTTACTGGCTTGTCCCACACTCGCAAACCAAGTAAGCGCCGCGGACTGTTGCCAATTAGCTCCGATACGATAATCGGTTGCCGCTGCAAATTCACTATTGTCGGTATAGCGTAGCGAAGCATTAATAAATGCACGATGGGTGACACTGACGACAGCATCAGCAAAGACACTGTTACTATCAATTGTTTGGGTCTGATTAGGATCACCAAAATCAACCGGACCACGTTGTGTAAAATCAATCTCTTCCAGACTTGCGCCGACATGAAATTGTCGGGTCATGTCCTGGTTTGAATAATCTAATTTAGCAATAGAAGACAGGCTTTGGGTTGTTGCATCGGTAAGGGAAGATAACTGGCCATCACTGGTATTATCGACTACATTGCTATGCGTACTTGCGGTGGTATTGAGTGACCAATTTGCCGCATCTGGCGTCAATAACCATTGTAGTTTTGCGCTTTGTTGACGACCTTGCGAACGGTTATCCGCATCAACCGGTAAGCCAGTTATTACAAAATCAGTTGCATCAAATTCCGTCTCATAATCAACATAATGAAATACGGCATTCAAAGAATGCTGCTTATTCACAATATAACCCAGTTTGCTATGGATACTGGTATTGGTGTAGCCATCTTTTTCGTTGTTGTTTGGCACTATACTGATATTTTGGCCATCAGTACTGATATGGCTAACTGTGATCCCAAATTGCAATTTATCGGATTGAGTTTGATGTTGGAACTGGGCTTGCTGCGTGTTTTGCTGGCCAACACTTAACTTTAAGGCACTTTCATTACCATCAGTTTGACTACCGTCTTTGGTGATAATGTTTAATACGCCGCCTACTGCACCATCACCCCAGAGGGCACTTTGTGGACCACGATAGAGCTCAATACGGGCGATACTTTGTGTTGATAAATGTGCCAAATCAACCAGCCCGCCTTGGCCTTGATCATTGACTGCAATACCGTCAATGATAACTAATATATGATTGGTTTCGCTGCCACGTAAGCGCAGTTCGGCGAACTGACCGACACCGCCATTAGTAGAGATATCAACGCCAGCGAATTGAACTAATAAATCAGCAACAAATGTCGCTTGGCTTCGAGCTATATCTTGCTCGGTAAGGACACTAACATTACCTGCTAATTGAGCAATCGGTAATGCAGAATGAGAGCCTGATACGGTAATGGTTTCAACGAATGTGTCCAGTGACTCGGGTTTGATTTGTGTATTCGCCAAGACTGGGGCACTACAAACTAAAGCAGCAAGTACTTTACAAGATAAAATGCGGGATGTTTTCATGTTAGTTTTGTCCATTGCCTATTCCCACCGAACAGGTTAAATCATCGCGATTACATCATATATGCAATCATCGGTACTTAGGCCGGTATCCAGGCTCAATAGGCCGACGTGCTTAACACTCGTCGATACACTCACCGCCTTCCCATTTAAATTAAAACAGTGACGCCTAAACTCTAAAGATAGAGATTAGGTTGTAAGTGGATTTGACCTATATTACTGTTGCGGGGGCAGCAAAAGATTTGACACTTTTTTCCCGTTTAACTGTTTTTGTGAGTTTGTGAATACTCAACAGCACCAAAGCGGGAGGGAGTATAGCCCAGTTGTATTCTCTGGGCTAGTATTGAATGATTAGAGTCGGGGATGATATTGCTTGAGGAGCCTTTGTTCGGGAGGTTAAAGCGTCAAGGATGGTTCTTGCAACGCTGACATTTGTTCTTTGAGTGCGAGTATTTGACCTTCCCAATATTTATCATCAGCGAACCACGGAAATGCTTGCGGAAAAGCCGGATCTTGCCAGCGCTCAGACAACCACGCCATGTAATGCACCATACGCATAGCGCGTAGAGGTTCAATTAAGCGTGTTTGTTCGGTTGGAAATGTATGAAACTCATCATAGGCCTCGACTAAGGTATCGAGTTGAATAAATTGTTGGTGACGATCACCTGAGAGCATCATCCATAAATCTTGTACTGCTGGTCCCATACGGCAATCATCCAGATCGACAAAACTGGGTCCGTCACGCCATAAAATATTTCCAGGGTGACAGTCACCATGTAAACGGATCAAGTCACCTGAAGGCTGATATAACTCAGTTGTCAGCTTGACGACGGGCTCTAAAATGGCAAAAAATGCAGTCTGTAAATGTGCCGGTACTAATATACTGTTGCGTAATTGCGCCATCGGAGTTGCCAGATGCGTCTGCGCATTCAACGGGGCGCGATGGGCGAACGATTTGGTTTGTGCCACGCGATGCATTCGCCCTATAAAGCGTCCCATCCATTCTAGTTGATCTAAATTATCCACTTCAAACTGTCGTCCGCCAACGGATGGAAATACTGCAAAACGAGTATTCGCATAGTGGTGTAACGTTTTGCCATGAATCACACTTGGGGCCACTAACGGAATGTCGTTTGCTGCGAGTTCCAACGCAAAGTCATGTTCTTCTTGGATCTGCTCATCACTCCAGCGCCCAGCACGATAAAACTTCACCACATAGCGATGATAGTCATCAGCGAACTGATATACACGGTTTTCATAACTGTTGAGGGCTAATAAACCCGTAGCTACTTGAATATCAATACTAGCTAACGCATCAAGGATGACATCTGGATTGAGGTGTGAAAAACTAAAATCCACTGACGTATCAAGGGTTGATGCGTCAGTGGTTGGAGGTATAACATTCATTAGCGGTATAAAAACTTACTCGGCTCTTCGACTGACACTACTGTACCATCATTTTGGGTGGTGGACACCGAAAAGGTAAAGCTGGTCACTGCATCGTCAATATCATATGCATCCATAGCAATACTAATAGGCAAACTAAACACTTCTCCGCCTGCAACTTCGACTTGTTGTTCGCCGATAAATACAGCGTCTTTTAGTCCTGATACGCGAATGGTATAGACCTGAGAGACTTGAGATTTATTGAGTACTTTGAGTGTGTATACATTCTCAATTAGACCTTCGTTAGTCTCTCTATATAACGAATTACGATCACGGATAATATCCACTTCTAATGGTTTTCGCGTCATAAAATCCAAGCCTAAGAGACCGGTCATGACACACAATACTAAGGCATAACCAATCAATTTAGGGCGAAAAATCTTAGTTGTGCCGCCCTTAAGTTCATGCTCTGAAGTAAAGCTAATAAGACCTTTGGCATAACCCATTTTATCCATCACACCATTACATGCGTCGACACAGGCGCCACAGTTGATGCACTCATATTGCAATCCGTTACGAATATCAATGCCAGTAGGACAAACTTGAACACATAAATTACAGTCAATGCAATCACCTAAGTTTTTAGCTTTTAACTGCTCAGGCGTTGTTTTACGCGAACGGGGTCCTCGACCTTCACCACGTCGTTCATCGTAAGCGACCGTAAAGGTATCTTTATCAAACATAGCGGATTGAAAACGGGCATAAGGACACATATGAATACACATGATTTCACGCATCCAACCGGCATTACCATAAGTACAAACCGTAAAAAAGATGATCCAGAATGCCACCCAAAATCCAGTTTGAAAGGTAAAGAAATCAATGAATAATTCGCCAATTGGCGTAAAATAGCCAACAAAGGTAAGCGCTGTAAGTAATGCGACACCCACCCAAGAAAAATGCTTCAGAGCTTTGCGCCAAAACTTGTCAAAGTCTAATTTACGTTGGTCTAACTTCATCCGTTTGTTGGCACTGCCTTCGATTTTTTCTTCGAGCCAGGTGTACATATAGGTCCAAGTCGTTTGTGGACACATAAAACCACACCACACTCGACCAGCAAAAGTGGTGACAAAAAACAACGCAAAGGCACCGACAATAAAGATGTAAGCTAAAACGGTGAGATCTTGTGGCCATAACGTAATCGCAAATAAGTTAAAACGTTGCTCGGGAATATCAAATAAGATAGCTTGTTGGCCGTTGTACTGTATCCAAGGGATGGCTGCAAATAATCCTAAAAAGATAAAACCAAAGAATCGGCGAATATTTTCCATTGTGCCTTTCACTGCACGAACATAAATTTGCGAGCGAGCAGGATAAACACCCACCCCTGCATCATCGGCAGGTTTAATGGTGACTTTTTTGGGGATCGCTTTGCTGGCTTTAGGTTCTGCCGGGATCACCTTAATTGGGATCTGTTCACTCATGGTTATTGGCCTTTTGGAAATATCTATACGACAAGTATAAAATAGTACACCTATGTTTTTATTGAAGTATATCAATCTTTGGTTGGATTTAGTTTGATTTAGTTGGATTTAGTTTGATACGAGCGTGAATTACTGGTTTTCTAAAAGAATAGTTATTCTCAGACTGAATCATAACTGAATGTGTTATGTTCGAACTAGCTAATATATCTATGGCTGTGCTATGTTTAAGTTAGCGACCTTTGTTTAATTTTGATTTAGGAAATGGGATGAAAATTCAATCTACCGTTGTTAGCTATATTAATCGTTCTGTGCAGTTGTCTGCCTTGGTTTTAAGCTTAGCAGCCAGCTCAATTGTATTCGGAGTCAGTCATGCCTCGGTTGACGATCATGGCGAGCATGATGCATTACAGGTATCAGCATTAACAGTGACGTGGGGTGATTATCAGACGTTTACTGATGTGAAGCCTGCGAATGGTATGCGTAAGGCGTATGCTGAAAGTACATTTAAGACGTTAGAAGAATACATGCACAAACTTACCGCAAACCTACCTCAAGGTCATACTTTGGCAATGACAATCACTAATCTAGATTTGGCTGGACGTGTATTACCCGGCAGCTTCACTGGTTTAGGGTTACATTCAGCCGATATGATCCGGGTTATCAAAACGATTGATATCCCGCGTATTGAATTTACCTATGAATATAAAGACGCTAACGGTATCGTGTTAAAGAGCGATACCGTTAATCTAAAAGATATGTCATTTATGACGGGTCACAATCCGTTATTCAGTTCTGACTCCCTCAAATATGAGAAAAATATGCTGCGTAAATGGTTTAAAGACACATTTGCTTCAAGCTTTAGCTGACTCGATGGTTTAAACACCGCATCATAGTCAGCTAAATACGTTATTTACCCAATAAAATCAGATAACTCAGTTGCATTTACTGCATTGGCACCTTGTTCAACAGCTTGTTTATGGAGCTGTGCACGAGGAAGTAGGTTACTGAGGTAAAACTCACCCGTTTTTATTTTGCCTTTGGCATAAGCTCGGTTAGCGGTGTTTGGAAGTGTATCGAGCATTGACAACCACAGTACTCCAATAAGTGTATAAGAAACATAATTTAAGTAATCACACGCCACTGCAGCGCAATGTTCTGCATTGGTCTCTAACAGAGCTTGCGATAGATTGTGCCATTCAGCTAGTAATGCATGCGCTTGTTGTTGATTGGCAGCCACGGTAATGTTATTGGCAATGTCAGTAAAAACATCATGCGTAGCTTGCATCATAGTACCATTGGAACGAGTGAGTTTTCGGCCGATTAAATCAGCGGCTTGAATTCCGTTTGTCCCTTCATACAGTTGCGCAATACGCGTATCTCTGACTAGCTGCTCCATACCCCATTCACGGATATAGCCATGTCCCCCATAGACTTGAATGCCATAATTAGACACCTCCGTCGCCATATCGGTGAAAAAAGCCTTACAAACAGGCGTTAGATACGCAATAACATGATCAGCATGTGCTTGTTCTTCACCATCGGTATACTTTTCAATATCCATGAATTTGGCATAAAGCATTGATAATGCACGAGAACCTTCGGTTAAAGCACGTTGAGTTAATAACATGCGGCGCACATCTGGTTGGAAAACGATAGGATCAGCCTTTTGCTCTGGTGCTTGAATACCTTGTGGAGCGCGAGATTGTAAGCGTTCTACTGCGTACGTGAGTGCACCTTGATATGAAGCTTCTGCAATCCCAAGGCCTTGCAGTCCTACTTGGAAACGCGCGTCGTTCATCATGGTGAACATACAGGCTAAACCCGCATTTTCTTCACCCACTAAATATCCAATAGCATCATCGTAATTCATTACGCAAGTCGGAGATCCTTTGATCCCCATTTTATGTTCAATGCTGCCGACACTTACACTGTTTTTAGCACCCAATGAGCCATCAGCATTGACCATGAATTTAGGTACTAAAAACAAGCTGATCCCTTTTACGCCTGCAGGAGCATTAGGTAAACGGGCTAAAACTAAATGCACAATATTGTTCGTCCAATCTTGATCACCTGCGGTAATAAATATTTTATTGCCGGTAATAGCATAACTGCCGTCATCGTTAGGCTCGGCTTTCGTCGATAACAAACTTAAATCCGTGCCGGCATGAGGTTCGGTCAGGTTCATGGTACCTGTCCATTCACCACTAATAACTTTGGCGAGGTATATGTCTTTGAGCGCTTGGCTTGCATGCTTAGTCAGCGCAAGGACAGTACTTTCTGTCAGCATGGTCGTTAAACGCCAGCTAAGATTAGCTGAATTCAACATTTCATGTACAGGGATCGCCATTGAATAAGGTAAATCTTGTCCGTCATAATTAGGATCACCGAGCATGGCGTTCCATCCATTTGCGATATATGTATGATAGGCAGCAGCGAAGCCATCAGGTGTCGCAACGTTGCCATCAACCAAACGGCAGCCTTGTTCGTCACCCAATTGATTGAGAGGTGCAATTTCACCTTCAGCAAACTTGGCACCCTGATTAAGGACTTCTAATGCGAGCTCACTATCCATACCTGCAGCCTTGATACGTTGATAATGTTCATCAATCTGTAACCAGTCATTTAATAAAAATGCAAAATCTGTTAATGGTGCTTGATACTGTGGCATGGTGTATCCTTAATCTCGGTGGTTTGACCAGTTAATCGCTAAAGTAATACTAAATGATCTTGTGCGAAATTCATACTCATTCTAATTGTTGCAGAACTAAAAAAATCAGTGATGTATGGCTTCTGTAGACAGAGGAGTCGATGCTGGCGTTGCGATAAATGCATCCCGGAAAGGTACTAAATCATCTTCAAAACGAAAAGATTCTTGTTCTAAATCAAAGAGATCATATAGAGAAACTTGTACACTCTCAGTCAGCGCAAAGGACGGGCTTGGACGAGGAAAGTGATTGATGTTTACCATATCGTCTGCTACACAGGCAAATATAATCATCCCGTGTTTAGTTTGTGCGACAGGAAATAACACTTCCACATTTAACCCTGTTTCTTCGAAGGTTTCACGATGAGCTGTACATGCGAGTGATTCATCCGTTTGTGCACCGCCACCTGGGATATCTAACCGTTGGCTAAAGCGATGGGTAATAAGCAATGTTTGATGTTCAAATCTAATTAAGCAACCTGCGTTTGAGCTATCAGCGGCATAGATATAATTATCCGTATCTTGTTGTTGTGCGCGGCAATATGGTGCAGGAGGCATGTCATTGGTGCAACCAGTTACATTCATTAACAAAATTAAATATATAAAAAACAATCTAAACATAATCTAACACAGTACAAATTTTGGTTATCATTATATAATACGCTTGTTGAGGTTAATTTTGCATGTAATTGCACAATAATAAATAAACATATAAAAAACATAAAATATTAATTACAGAATAAAATTATACAGTAGCGACATCGCTATTAGTTTTAAAGGAATATTATGTCAAAGCGCGTTAGTTTTTCACCTTTATGGGTCGGTGTTCTAGCCTTAGTGGGTTTCTTAGTCTTTATTAATTGGCCAGTTGATGAACCTGCTCAACGTCAAGGTAGTAGAGCGACCCCTGTCGTTACGCAAATCGTGAGCATTCAACCTTTTGCGGTGACTTTGCAAGCACTGGGGACGGCAAAGGCGAACGAATCAGTCATGATCACGCCACAAGAATCCGATGTCATTACGTCGTTAAACTTCTCTGATGGTCAACAAGTTGAAGCCGGAACTATCTTAGCGCAGCTCAATAGCAATGAACAAAAAGCACGTCTTAATGAACTCAATATCAATCTTGCTGAGGCAGAACGTCAGCTTAAGCGGATCCAGAATTTAGCATTATCTAATTCTACCTCGACACAATTATTAGATGAACAACAAGCGCGAGTTAAAGCTTTTATAGCACAACGTGAAGTCGCACAAGAAAACTTAAATAAAACCTTTATTACTGCACCATTCTCCGGCAAGTTAGGCCTACGTCAAGTCTCGTTGGGCGCGTATGTCAAGCCGGGTGATGTGCTGACAACCTTAGATGATATTGCGACGATTAAAGTTGATTTTGCGATATCTGAGCGTCATTTACCGAGTGTCAATGAAGGGCAAACCGTGTTTGCTGAGTCCGTTGCTTATCCGGGTATTCAGTTCGAAGGGACAATAACAAATGTAGACTCACGTATTGATCCCGCTACTCGTTCATTTAGCATTCGCACAGAGATTGATAATACCGCCGAGCAACTTCGTCCAGGCATGCTATTGACCATTACATTACAAAAACGGGTACTTAACACTTTAGTTATAGATGAAAAAGCCTTGGTACCTGATCATGAAGACCAGTTTGTTTTTAGAGTGGTTGATGGTAAGGCTGTCAAAACAAAAGTGATTATCGGCGAGCGTCGACCGGGCAAAGTACAAATTTTAGACGGTGTGGTGATAGACGATGAAGTGGTTGTGCAAGGCACTCTGCGCATCCGTGATGGCTCAGAACTGCGTGTTCTTAATTCTACACAAGGATAGTCAGCATGTTGTTATCAGATTTATCGGTAAAACGCCCTGTTTTTGCGAGTGTGGTTAATCTACTCTTAATTGTGTTTGGTTTGGTTGCTATCAGCTTATTGTCATTACGCGAATATCCGGACATTGATCCGCCCATTGTATCCGTGAGTACCAGTTACCCTGGTGCGTCGGCAGCGATTATTGAAACTCGGATCACGCAGTTATTAGAAGATCGAATTAGTGGCATTGAAGGGATCAAAAATATCTCTTCTTCATCGCGTAACGGTCGGTCCAATATTTCAATTGAGTTTACACTAGCGCGAGATATCGATGCTGCTTCGAATGACGTACGCGAGCGTATAAGCCGTGCACTAAATAACTTACCTGATCAAGCGTTTCCACCCGAGGTGTCAAAATCAGGCTCTGATGAAGACGTCATCGTATGGTACAACTTACGTTCGACTAATTTATCCGTCATGGAGTTAACGGATTATGCGGATCGTTTTATCTCTGATCAACTATCGATTGTTGATGGTGTTGCACGTGTTCGTTTAGGTGGGGGACGCAGTTACGCCATGAAAGTATGGCTCGATAAACAAGCGATGGCTGCTCGAGGAGTCACAGTATCAGATATTGAGCGAGTGATCCGTACTGAAAACGTAGAATTACCTGCTGGGCGTGTCGAATCAATTTCTCGTGATTTTGAAGTACGAGTCGCACGTTCATTTTTGACCCCTGATGATTTTGCTCAATTAACCATTAAATCTAATCTTGATGGCTACCTGGTGCGCTTGTCTGAAGTGGCAACAGTCGAGTTAGCAGCTGATGATGATGAGACTGATTTTCGGGGTGATGGGGTCAACATGATTGGTTTAGGGATAGTCAAACAATCAAAAGCCAATACACTTGAAGTGGCACGAAATGCTAAGGCTGCGATCGCGCAAATCTCCAAAACGTTACCAGATAATATTTTTATTGTCCCTAGTTATGATTCATCCGTCTTTATCGAAGAATCGATTAGTGAAGTGTACAACACTTTAGTAATAGCAATGCTAATGGTGATTGTCGTGATTTATATTTTTTTAGGCAATATTCGCGCAACAATTATTCCTGCAATTACGGTACCGGTGTCCTTAGTCGCTGCATTTATTGTCATGTATGCGCTCGGCTTTTCGATTAATTTATTGACGTTGTTAGCCTTAGTTCTGGCAATCGGGTTAGTTGTTGATGATGCCATTGTCGTACTTGAAAATATTTATCGCCGCATAGAAATGGGCGAACCGCCTCTTTTAGCTTCATACCGAGGTGCGCGAGAAGTAGGCTTTGCGGTTATTGCTACCACACTAGTGTTGATTTCAGTATTTGTACCATTGGTGTTTTTGGAAGGTAATATAGGGCGTTTGTTTACTGAGTTTGCGTTAGCAATTGCTGCTGCTGTGGCTTTTTCGAGTTTCACCGCATTAACCTTATCGCCGATGTTAAGTTCTTATTTATTAGAAAAACGCAGTCGCAGTAGTGGGTTTGGTGCTTGGGTCGAAAGCGCCTTCAAGAAAGTCGAATCAGCTTATAACGCACGACTACAAAAAACCATCCATCAACCAATTTTGGTGGTGGTGTTAATTGCAGCTAGTTTAGTTTTGTTATATCAATTAGATGATTTATTACCACGTGAATTTGTACCCAAAGAAGACCGCGGTAACTTCTTTGTATTAATGCAATCTCAAGAGGGGGCAAGTTACGAATCCAATAGTGAGAACTTAGAGAAAATTGAAGCGATTTTATTGCCGTACTTAGAAACAGGCGAAATGAATCGTGTGCTAGTGCGTACGCCTGGTTTCGGTGGTTCTGCTGGTATTGCCATTGTTGGCGCTGCGGATTGGGATAAACGTACCCGCTCGACCTTTGATTTAATGGATGAAGTGACCGGTAAGTTGCAAGCTATTCCTGACGTACGTGCATTTGCCATTATGCGTTCAGCACTTGGCGGGGGCGGCTTAGGTCGTCCTGTGCAATTTGTACTGCAAGGTAATACTTACGAAGAACTAGTACAATGGCGTGATACGTTAATTGAAAAAGCAGCCGAAAACCCGAATCTCTTACGTATTGATTCTGATTATAAAGAAACGACGCCGCAGTTAACGGTCAATATTGATCGAGAGCGTGCAGCAGATTTAGGCGTGAGTATTTCTGACATTGGTGGCACATTGGAAACAATGCTGGGTCAACGCCGAGTGTCACGCTATCTCGATCGTGGTCAAGAATATGAAGTAATCTTAAAAGGTGAAAAGTCCGATTTTGGCAGTCCAAACAGTATTGATAATATCTTTGTCCGCTCTAATACCACGAGTCAATTGATCCCATTAGATAACCTCGTTAATGTAGCCGAGCAAGCGACATCATCGACACTTAACCGTTACAATCGGATGCGTTCCATTACTATCTCAGCAAATTTAGCGGATGGATACACACTGGGTGAAGCCTTAACGTATTTAGAGAATATTGTGGCCACAGAATTGCCCGAAGACGTCTCTATAGATTACAAAGGTGAGTCTTTGCTATATCAAGAGTCTGGGAGTTCGTTTTTATTCATTTTTGCCATGGCATTAGCAGTCACCTATTTGGTATTAGCGGCACAGTTTGAAAGTTGGATACATCCGTTAGTGATTATGTTTACTGTCCCATTAGCATTAGTCGGGGCTTATATTGGTTTATATCTGAATGGCATGACTTTGAATATCTATAGTCAAATTGGATTGGTGATGTTAATTGGTCTCGCGGCGAAAAACGGCATATTGATTGTTGAGTTTACTAATCAGTTACGCGATGCAGGTATGGAGTTCAAGGAGGCACTGTGTACGGCATCAACACAACGTTTACGTCCGATTGTGATGACTGGTTTCACAACGGTATTCAGCGCATTACCATTAGTCTTAGCCACAGGACCAGGGTCAGAGAGTCGAGCAGTTATCGGAATGGTTATTTTTGCTGGAGTGTTATTCTCAACGTTCTTAACGTTGTTTGTTATTCCAACGATGTATCATATCCTTGCTAAAAACACGTCATCACCTGAGGCATTGAGCCAAAAAGTGGAAGAATACGAGCAAGCAATGCCGTATAAAAAAGGCGAAAATATATAGATCCTGGAACAATCATTATAAAAAAAGCCCTGTATCATTTGATGCAGGGCTTTTTAATATTTACTCAACAATATCAGTCATTATTAAGACATTGTTAAGACAAAATTACTCGTCTAAGAAACTTCTAAGCTGCTCAGAACGGCTAGGATGACGTAATTTACGTAATGCCTTCGCTTCGATTTGACGAATACGCTCACGAGTAACGTCAAACTGCTTACCTACTTCTTCTAACGTGTGATCGGTATTCATATCGATACCAAAACGCATGCGTAAAACTTTCGCTTCACGTTGCGTTAATCCAGCTAGGACATCTTGAGTCGCATCTTTTAAACTTCCGCCGGTGGCAGAGTCTAACGGCTGAATGATCGTCGTATCTTCGATGAAGTCACCTAAGTGAGAATCTTCATCATCACCAATAGGGGTTTCCATTGAAATCGGTTCTTTCGCAATTTTAAGTACCTTACGGATTTTATCTTCAGGCATGATCATGCGTTCTGATAATTCTTCAGGTGTGGGCTCGCGACCCATTTCTTGTAACATTTGACGTGAAATACGGTTAAGCTTGTTAATCGTTTCAATCATATGAACCGGAATACGGATAGTACGGGCTTGGTCAGCGATAGAACGCGTTATAGCTTGGCGGATCCACCACGTAGCATAAGTTGAGAACTTATAACCACGGCGATATTCAAACTTATCAACCGCTTTCATTAGGCCTATGTTACCTTCTTGTATAAGATCCAAGAACTGTAGACCACGGTTAGTGTATTTTTTCGCGATTGAAATTACCAAACGTAAGTTTGCTTCAACCATTTCTTTTTTAGCGCGACGTGCTTTAGCTTCACCAATTGACATGCGTCGGTTGATATCTTTTATATCAGCGATACATAGACCTGTTTCCGCTTCAACCGCATTCATTTTACTAACGCTGCGCTCAATATCTTCTTGGAACGTTTCTAATACCAACACGTATGGCTTGTTGGATTTTAATATTTTAAAATACCAATCAGTTGAGGTTTCATTGCCCGCAAACGCTTTGATGAAATCTTTCTTAGGCATTTTGGCTTGGGCTACACAGTGTTTCATAATGAGACGTTCTTGAATGCGAACGCGATCCATCATGCCACGCATGTTTTTAACCATACGATCAAATTGTTTGGGGATTAAGCGGAATTCTTTGAATACTTCTGATAACGCAGCAATTTGACGTTTAGCCGTTGCATTTGAACGACCTTTCGCTTCGATTGCATCACGTGTTTTAGCGTACTGCTTACGCAACGCATCAAATTTTTCTCGTGCTAGTTCAGGATCAGGGCCGGTGTCTTCTTCTTCCTCTTCGTCACCTTCAGAATCATCATCTTCTTCTTCAAGTTCTTCTTTGGATAAATCAGATCCTATGTGAGTAGCAGTTGGAGCAAGATTGGCTTCTTCGTTAGGATCAACGAACCCAATTATGATATCACTTAAACGAATTTCCTCTGCTTCATATAAGTCCCATTGATCAAGTAAATACGTGATCGCTTCAGGGTACTCTGCAACAGAACACTGTACTTGATTGATACCATCTTCAATACGCTTGGCAATTTCAATTTCGCCTTCACGTGTCAATAGTTCTACCGTACCCATCTCACGCATGTACATGCGCACAGGGTCAGTCGTTCTACCAATTTCGCTTTCGACGGTTGCAAGAGCTTGTGCCGCAGCTTCAGCAACTTCTTCGTCAGTCGTTGATTCGGCCATTAACAATTCATCAGCGTCTGGAGCAGATTCAAATACTTGAATCCCCATGTCGTTGATCATGCTAATAATATCTTCAATTTGGTCTGAATCAACAATGTCTTGCGGCAGGTGATCGTTAACTTCGGCAAAGGTTAAGTAACCTTGTTCTTTACCTTTGGCAATCAGGAGCTTAATCTGAGACTGCTTACTTTGCATAAATATTTACACTTCTCATGCGAACCAATGTAAAACGACTTATCCTAGCGTCCTGTGCCACGGATCATTGATTCGTTGATTTTGGAAACGTAACTCTTCACTGAGACGTTTACGAATAGGTAATTATAGCAGAAAATGAAAGAAAATTGCTAGATACAAATTCTACTATGGCGATATTTCTAGCTTTATGACGTTTAAATATCGACCTTTTTTTCAAAATGTCAAATTTGTAACGAAAACTAATTTTTTGTTAGTAATTTTTTTAGTGTGTGTTTCTCTTCGTCGCTCAAACCAACATTCCTTGATTTGGCGATTAAGGCTTCGGTTTGACCAGTCAAAAATTGGTCAACTAAACGTTTAAAGGTGCTGACATATACTGTATTAATATCATCGTCAGTAATTAGCCATTCTTGAGCTAATAATGTCTGGAGGTGTTTGGCATAAGCGTGCTCGCGAAAATATTCAAAGACACTCGCGGTATTGACTCTTTTCTGTCGGGTACAAAATTGGTGTAGCTCAATTAAAAAATCCAAGCCAGGTAAACCGGCATCGGCTAACGCTAATGGATTAACTTTAGGAATAGTATGGGCTAAGTTTGGATGTTCTACCAGTAATCGGATCAACATTCTTACTGGAGTTTGTGATAGCTTTTGTGGTGAACCGCTGCCCGGATTAGCCATCTTACGAGGGCCTTTGTTGGCTTTATTTATATCACGTTCCAGTTGAAAACGGTCATATTCGCCCAACAGCTTGCTTAATTCGCCTTGTAGGATTTCTTGTTGGATAGTCCCAGCAACTAATGCAATTAACGGCTCAGCCTCAGCGCGCAACGCTGCTTTACCTTCTATTGATGCGACATTATGACGTTGTAATAGGTTTTCAAATAAAAATTTAGACAAAGGCATCGCTTTGACGAATTGTTCTTCTAGTGCTTCTTTGCCAATTTGACGTACCATCGTATCGGGATCTTCACCATCGGGTAAAAACAAAAACTTCATAGCTTTGCCATCGTTTAAAAATGGTAGGGCATTTTCCATTGTTCGCCATGCTGCCCCTCGTCCGGCTTTATCTCCATCGTAACAACACACGATTTCATCAGTATTGCGAAGCATTAATTGCACATGTTCGGGTGTGGTTGCAGTCCCGAGAGACGCAACGGCATAGTTGATGTCAAATTGACTGAGCGCAACCACATCCATATACCCTTCTACAACCACAATACGGTCGATATGACGTTGCATATTCCGAGCGCGGTGTAAGCCATAGAGCTCAGTGCCTTTAAAGAATATGCGTGTTTCAGGGGAGTTGAGATATTTTGGGCCTTGGTCGGCATCGATGACTCGTCCACCAAATCCAATCACTCGACCGCGCTTATCTCGGATCGGAAACATTAAGCGATCACGGAAAAAATCATAACGCTTACCGTTATCATTTTGGGTCATGATTTTTAAATCAATACATTGCTGAATACGCTCAGGCGAGGTGCCTAATGTATCGGCTAGCGCTTGCCACTCGGGTGGTGCATAGCCGATTTCCCATGACTTAACAATTGCGCCGCTAAGCCCACGATCTTTAAGATAGGTAATGACTTTTTCTGAATTAGCGTGATGTTTGAGTTGCTGTTGAAAAAACTGTGCGGCTTTTTCCATTAACTCAAAATCATTTTCTAATTGTTGTTTCTTTTGCTGTGAAGCTGCTTTATTAAATGGCTGACTGCTTTGCTCTCTTGGTACTTCTATTGAATGGTGTCCAGCAAGCTCTTCGATTGCCTCGACAAACTCAAGACGATCAAATTCCATAATAAATGACAATGCATTACCGTGTTCTCCGCAGCCAAAACAATGATAAAACTGTTTTTCGGCAGATACCGTGAATGAGGGGGATTTTTCATTATGAAAAGGACAGCAGGCTTGATAATTTTTACCTGCTTTTTTCAATTTGACGCGACTATCCACGATATCTACGATATCGGTACGCGCAATTAAATCATCAATAAAATCTCGAGGGATCCGGCCAGCCATAAGGGCGCGGTTAACCTAATTTAGCTTTGATCAATCCGCTGACTTTACCCATATCTGCTCTTCCTTGCAGCTGCGGTTTTAAAACGCCCATGACTTTACCCATATCTTGCATACCTGCAGCACCCGTTGCTGTCATTGCTTCACTGATCAAAGCATTGATTTCATCAGATGTTAACGGTTGTGGTAAAAAGCTCTCTAAGACCACGATTTCAGCATATTCAATGTCTGCAAGATCTTCACGTTCGGCTGCAGAAAACTGTTGCGCCGCATCTTTACGTTGCTTGACCATTTTAGTGATAATCGCTAATACGTCACCATCGGTTAATTCAATGCGTTCGTCAATTTCACGTTGTTTAACGGCAGCAAGTGTCATGCGAATCGTACCTAAGCGTAGTTTATCTTTGGCACGCATCGCGTCTTTTTGTGCTTCTCTAAGTGTTTCTAATAGAGTCATGACAGATCCTTTTGAATAATGTTGACGAGTAATGTAAATAGTGTAACAAGTTGCTATAAATGCGACAACACAAACTAAAAAGGCAACCTGTTGGCTGCCTTGATATGCTTTATTCCTGGGAAAGGAATATTTACTAAAAACTGCTTAGTAAAGTTTAACGCGACGTGCGTTTTCGCGAGAAAGCTTTTTAAGATGGCGCTTTTTAGCAGCCGCTTTCTTACGCTTACGTTCCCAAGTTGGTTTTTCAAAGAATTCGCGCTTACGAACTTCTGATAAAACACCAGCTTTTTCACATGAACGTTTGAAGCGACGAAGTGCTACGTCAAACGGTTCGTTCTCTCTAACTTTAACGATAGGCATTAAATGTAAACCTCAATAAAAAATAATCTTCAGAGCGAGTTTTAAGTTCGTGGTGATGGCAATATTGATACAAGATATTGCGTTTTTACACACCACCAGAAAAGTCACTCTGGCTAAAAATGGTGCGCAATAGTAAACATTATCGCTAGGCTTGTAAAGGGTAAATTAGAAAATCGCGCTAATTTTTTGGTAGTACTGGTCTTAACCACCGTAAATGCGTAAAATCCCACATTAATTAGTTATTAAAAGAATATTACCACACTATGCGCATTTTAGGTTTTGAAACATCTTGTGATGAAACAGGTATCGCGGTTTATGATGATGAACTAGGTTTATTATCGCATCAATTATATTCGCAAGTTAAAACTCACGCCGATTATGGTGGTGTGGTACCTGAGCTAGCTTCGCGTGACCATGTCCGCAAAATTATCCCTTTGGTACAAGCTGCCCTCAAGGACGCCAATACCAGCGCCGATGATCTTGATGGCATTTGCTATACGAAAGGGCCAGGTTTAATCGGTGCGTTATTAGTGGGTTCGTCCGTTGCACGCAGTTTGGCGTTTGCATGGGACAAGCCGTTAGTGGGTGTACATCATATGGAAGGGCATTTATTAGCGCCTATGCTCGAAGACAATAACATTCCTGAGTTTCCGTTTATTGCTTTATTAGTATCTGGTGGTCATAGCTTAATTGTGGACGTTAAAGGTATCGGTGAATACGCGGTTCTGGGTGAATCAATTGACGATGCTGCCGGTGAAGCCTTTGACAAAACCGCTAAGTTATTGGGATTAGATTATCCAGGAGGCCCATTATTAGCAAAATTAGCGACGAAAGGCGAAGCAGGGCATTATCAATTCCCTAGGCCAATGACCAATAAACCTGGATTAGATCTGTCATTTAGTGGGCTCAAAACCTTTGCTGCAAATACCATTCGTGCAGCTGCAACAGATGAACAAACCCACGCGAACATTGCCTATGCGTTCCAAGAAGCGGTAGTAGATACCTTATTGATTAAATCTAAGCGTGCATTAAAGCAAACGGGCTATTCCCGTGTTGTCATTGCTGGCGGTGTGAGTGCGAACCAGCACCTACGGCAGGTATTTGAGCAGTATATTGGGCCCAATGGTAAAAATGTGTTTTACCCGTCATTAGCGTTTTGTACAGATAATGGTGCGATGATTGCTTATGCAGGAATGCAGCGTTTGAAAGCTAAACAATTTGATGGGTTTGATGAACAAGTTAAGCCCCGCTGGCCGTTAGATTCATTGCCGCCATTGTAGATAGTGGATTAAACTTTAGGTTCGCTGCCTTGTAGTAACCGGGCGATATTGGCATGGTGGCGCCAAACTATGAGCGCCGCCAACATACTCACCGCTAATGTATATTCGGGTTTAAACCAATAGCAAGTTATCGGAGCAAAGCATACCGTTACCAATGCCGCTAAGGATGAAAAACGGAACAATCGATAAGTGATGAGCCATACAGCTAGTAGCGATAAACTAACCGGCAAACCGAGTGGAAATAGACAACCAAATGCCGTAGCGACGCCTTTTCCTCCGGAGAAACCATAAAAGATGGGATACATATGCCCCAGGCATACCGCAATGCCTATGACCCCTAACCAGAATGGCTCGATGCCCAAACGGTAAGCACCATACACCATCACGGTTCCTTTGAGTAAATCAAACAAAAATACGATGATGGCAGGGATGCGTCCGCCTAAGCGAAACATATTGGTTGCTCCGGGGTTATTAGAGCCAGATGAGCGAGGATCGGGCAATCCAAACAGCCGTGCGACTATAATAGCACTGGCACAGGACCCAATTAAATATGCGCTCAAAATCATTAGAATGATTATTAGTTCCATATGATTTCCATATACTTATCCCTATAATTCACGCTACAATATATTCAATTTACTAAATTGCATCGTTTTTTACTAGCGTTTTGCTAGTGATTCACTCGTTAAAAACGCATTACCAGAGATTAGCCCACATATGACGTCACCTATTGCTCATTCTGACCGAGTTTTGATCCGCAATTTGCAATTAGATGTGTTGATTGGTGTGTATGATTTTGAACGTTTAGCGCCTCAGCGCGTGATTTTTGAAGTGGATTTACATACGGATTGTCGTCCTGCTGGCTTAAGTGACAACGTCGTTGATGCGGTTAACTATGCACAAGTGACTGACGTTATCACTAAGATCAGTGTGGCCAGCGAATATCAGTTACTAGAAGCCTTAGCTGAGGATGTTGCGACCCAAGTTTTAGCACAATTTAGTACGGTGTCTTGCATCGATATAACCATTCATAAACCCGATATTATGCCTAATGATGTCAAAGTAGCGATTGCGATTTCTCGTACTCGTGCTGCGCAATATTAGGCTCTGATATGTCCGCGACTCAGCCTACACAGTCTCACCATATCCTGATTAGTCTGGGATCAAATGTAGATCGCCAGCGATATACTCAAGCGGGCATTACTGCATTATCCACGCATTTGAGTAATATTAAATTGTCGAGTACCTATGAGAGTGAAGCGGTAGGGTTTGCTGGCGCACCTTTTTACAATCTGGTGATGAGTGCCTATACCACCTTGGATATTGCGGAAGTGGGTCGTTTATTTAAAGAGATTGAACATCAAAATGGGCGACTTAAGACCGATAAGAAGTTTGCCCCACGCACCTTAGATATTGATTTGTTAACTTATGATGATGTGATTTGTGTGGAGCCGGTAGTATTGCCGCGTCCAGAAATTGAATATCATGCCTTTGTCCTTGAACCTTTGGCTGAGTTGGTACCGACGATAGTGCATCCCAATACCAACAAAAGCTACGCGCAATTATGGGCGGAGTTTGATCAACCAGAACAAAAATTATGGATAGTCGATTTAACATGGAGAGTAAAATAGTATGACGTTTTTTGAAATAGTGATCTTAGCAATTATCCAAGGGATCACCGAGTTTTTACCGATATCATCTTCTGCACATTTAATTTTACCTGAAGCACTGCTTGGCTGGAATAGTCAAGGCTTAGCCTTCGATGTAGCCGTGCATGTGGGGAGTTTATTGGCGGTCATTATTTATTTTCGCAATGATATTATTGCGATGACGGTGGATTGGTTTCAATTTGGTTTTACTAAAAATCAAACTTCAAATAGTCAATTAGCTTGGTTTGTCATACTAGCCACTTTGCCAGCGATTATGATTGGCTTTGCCTTCAAATCATTCATTGAAGTGTATGCACGATCAGGTACCGTCATTGCTTTTACCACCATTATTTTTGGTTTGTTACTCTGGTATGCCGATGTCAAAGCAACTTCAGTACGCGTGATCCACCAAATGACGTGGCGTCATAGTGTGTTGATTGGTCTGTCACAAGCCATCGCATTAATTCCAGGCACATCGCGATCCGGTATCACCATGACAACGGGTTTGTTACTTGGGTATGATCGAGAAAGCAGTGCGCGTTTTTCGTTTTTATTATCAATCCCGGTTATTTTAGGGGCCGGTTTATTAGCGACACTGGATTTAGTTGCAGAGCCATCTGCGGTGGATTGGAGTGCATTAGCATATGGCGCACTGTTTTCGTTTGTATCTGCGTATATTTGTATTTCATTGTTTTTGACTTGGATTAACAAAATCGGCATGTTGCCATTTGTGGCATATCGATTATTGTTAGGTTCTGTTTTGATTTACTTTATTTACGCTTGATGGAGAAAACACATGAGTGACACGATTTTTACCAAAATTATGGATAAATCTATCCCAGCTGATATTTTATATGAAGATGATGAGGTCTTGGCATTTAAGGATATCAATCCCCAAGCGCCGTTGCATTTTTTGGTGATCCCCAAAAAACCAATCGCAACCATTAACGACATTACTTCTGAGGATTATGCTGTTGTCGGCAAGTTATCTGGCGTCGCAGCGCAACTAGTTGGCGAACATGGGATGGCGGAGCAGGGCTTTCGAACGGTGATGAATTGCAATGAATATGGTGGGCAAACGGTATATCACATTCATCTGCATGTGCTAGCCGGTAAACCTTTAGGCTGGCCGCCGTATCAAGATAAGCTAAAGCAATCGATATAGTTTGGTAAAATTGATTGCGTTAACTTAAAAGACGCAGAAGGTTATTCTGCGTTGAGCTCTAATACTTCAGTTAAGTAATCAGCAAAAGCGACCAATTCCGCAGACATCAAGACAAAATCAGCGTCTAAGCGTGCTGCTTTCTCATCTTTAGGGATATCTTGGTTTTCTTCTTTTAATGAATCCGAGTATTTAATGCGCTTGATAGAGCCATCACTTTCTAGCATACAGGTTAACTGATCGCTAAAATCGACGCCTAATTTTTCTACCCACTTACCAGCATCGATATGACGTAATACTTCTTCAGCTTGTAGATCTTGATTTTTGCAGCGAGCAACAGCGGCTTCGTCATCATTGGCTTTGAGTTCAATATCGGTTAACAACTGGATGTGCTCCGGAGGATTAGCCGTAACCCAGTTAGTTAAATAACTTTGAATACCAGAGCGACATAACGGCACGACCGGTAACGAGCCCAGTGCTTTACGTAACATAGCCAAAAATGTTTCAGCTTTACCATCGGCAGAAGCATCAACAATGACCAATTTGTGCTCTGGACAAATAAATCCATTTGAAAATGAGTTTTTGGTAAATGCTTGCGGTAACAAACGTGCCACTATCTCTTGTTTTAAATCTTGTTGTGCTTTTTTACCAACGGGGCTGCCGGTTTCTTGTTCAATTTGTGCGACTTTTTCAGCTAATTCAGCATTAATAACCGCAGCGGGTAAAATGCGCTCTTGTTTCTTTAGACTAAACAAATAGCGACCATTTGCATGGTGAAATAATAGTTCAGAGCCCGTCAAAGGAGGAGTAAATCCCATTGTTGCTAGTTCTTGAGAACCACACGGGCGAAATATGACACTTGATAGACAATCTTGTAAATTGTCTTCGTTAAACGTTAACGGTTGGGTTAATTGGTATAACTTTGCATTTTTAAACCACATGGTGAACATGACTCCAGTCAGGAAATGGAAAAAGGGCGCGCAGAGTAACAATATTTGGTAGGGTTGACAATTATGAAAAAAAGCAATAATACGAATAAATATGACAACGTTAATAAAAATGTCATATAAACAGTGAATAATCGAGAGCCATAAGTAAGTCATAATTTTTATTTTAGGAAAAAAAATATATGTCTCGTACTATTATGTTAGTAGAAGATGAAGCGCCAATTAGGGAAATGTTAAAGATTGTTTTAGAACAAGCGGGCTTTTCGGTCAACGAAGCGGAAGATTTTGATATCGCACTAGAGAAGATGGTCGAACCTTATCCGGATTTGGTCTTATTAGATTGGATGCTACCTGGTGGTAGTGGTGTGCAACTTGCACGTAAATTAAAAGAACATGAATTTACCCGTGACATTCCCATTATCATGCTTACCGCGCGTGGCGAAGAAGAAGATAAAGTCAGAGGCCTAGAAGCCGGAGCTGATGATTATATTACTAAGCCATTTTCGCCAAAAGAACTCGTTGCACGCATCAAAGCGGTCATGCGCCGAGTGACGCCAACGGCGAGTGATGAACTCATTAACTTTGCAGGCTTGGTCTTAGATCCTGTCGCGCATCGCGTTTCGGCAAATGACGACCGAGTAGACATGGGACCGACTGAGTTTAAGTTGCTGCATTTTTTCATGGCTCATGCGGAACGAGTCTTTTCGCGTGAACAGCTATTGGATAATGTTTGGGGTACCAATGTCTACGTCGAAGATCGGACTGTGGATGTGCATATTCGACGTTTACGCAAAGCGATTTCAGCGCATGGACATGATTCAATGATCCAAACAGTTCGCGGTGCTGGCTATCGTTTCTCAGTTAAATAACATAGGTTTACCCACGTAATGTATTATCCGTTTTCATGGTCTAAAAACATTGTTCAACTCACGATATTTGTCATATTGATCATTGTCTTGGGTGGTATGTTTGATGATTTTGTATTAGCTGTAGCGCTAGCAACCATTGCTATTTTAGGGTTTAATTTTTATCAATTATATAAGCTCAATCAATGGGTCTGGCACAGCAAAAAAATCTCCCCGCCTAAAGTCTACGGAGCGTGGGAATACATTTACGAAGGTATCTATCAGCTACAACGCCGTCAACGGGGTAAACGTAAAGAGCTCAGCGAATTGGTGAAACGGTTTCGTAAAGGTGCAGAGGCGTTACCAGATGCAGTGATTATTTTGGATAATGATGCGACGATTATCTGGTGTAACCGTTTAGCACGTCTTGAGTTAGGGATAAAATGGCCAGATGATTTAGGTATGCGCATTGATAATTTACTGCGCCATCCTGAATTTGTAGAATATTTCCAAAACGCGGATTATACTTATCCGATAGAAGTGCCTTCCCCTGCTAATCCAAGAAAAACTAATGAATATCGGATCATGCCCTATGGCGATGATAACCTGTTGTTGATTTCGCGAGATGTGACTCGTGTGTCTCAATTAGAGGATATGCGTCGTGATTTTGTAGCGAATGTTTCGCATGAAATGCGCACGCCATTAACCGTAATTAATGGCTATTTAGAGATGTTACCCATGACCTTTTTGAATGATGATCCGTTAGCGCACAAAGCCATCTATGAGATGAGTACCCAGACTAAGCGCATGCAAAATCTAATCGAAGATTTGTTAGTGTTGTCACGCATTGAATCAAGCTCTGAGCGAATTTATGAGCATATCGTCAATATGCCAAGTATGTTTGCGCAAATAGCGATGGAAGCCAGACAATTAAATACTGATAAACAGCATCAAATTGAGTTTCATATCGACCCTGAATTACACGTTTATGGTGTTGAGGGGGAGCTACGGTCAGCGTGTTCGAATCTTATTTTTAATGCGGTACACTATACTCCTGATGGCGGTAAAATTGATGTGTATTGGTCTAAAAATGGCCATGATGCAGTGTTTAAAGTCGTAGATAATGGTGATGGTATTGATGATAAGCATCTGTTGCGTTTAACTGAACGTTTTTATCGAGTGGACAAAGCGCGCTCTCGCAAAACTGGTGGTTCCGGCTTAGGCTTATCTATCGTTAAACATGTATTAAATCACCATAACTCATTATTAGAAATACGAAGTATTGTTGGACAAGGCAGTGAGTTTTCGTTTAGGTTAGGCTATGAATTAATTCCTGTAGAGTCGTCTAAAACGGACCATGCTAAGTAAACGATTACCCCATTTTTTGAAAGTTGTGCTCATTGTAATTGCGAGTACAGCCTTACCTTGTTGGTCCGAGGAATCTTCAAAAGAAGCACCTCAAACAAACGCACCTAAGACAGAGCTGCTTCAACCTATAGTCCTACCAGCAAAAGGTATTGTTGGTAACATGTCTTCCATTGGCTCCGATACATTAGCGAGTTTAATGACAGTGTGGTCGGCTGAGTTTAATCGTATTTACCCTCAAGCCAAAATCCAAATCCAAACGACAGGCTCATCTGCTGCCCCCATTGCTATTACGGCAGGTACAGCTTCAGTAGGACCTATGTCACGGCCATTAAAACCCTCAGAACGACAATCCTTTATTAATAAATATGGTTATGAGCCATTGATGATAACCGTGGCGATTGATGCGATTGGTGTGTTTGTGAAGGACACTAATCCATTGACGTCGATAACGCTAGCGCAATTAGATGGCTTGTATAGTGCGACTCGTTATTGTGCGCCACGTCGGGCTATCGATAATTGGGCGGAGTTATTAACTTATGACGAATATAATCAAGCTGAATTTTCCAACATGGCTAGATTTCCTGTGAAACTATATGGGCGAAATTCTGCATCAGGTACGTATATTTTCTTCAAACAACATGCATTATGTAATGGCGATTACAAAGCACAAGTGCAACAATTACCGAGTTCATCATCGATCATTCAAACTGTTGCTAATGGTCTCGGTGCAATGGGTTATGCCTCTGTTGGGTATCAGTCTTCTGGTGTAAAAACCTTAGCGATAGCAAGGTCGTCGATAGAGCCTGCCTATGAGGTCAATGCTCATAATGTGCAAACTGGGCAGTACCCTTTAGCGCGAGGTTTATTTTTAATGATCAATCAACAGCCTGGTAAGCCTTTCTCTCCCGTGTTAGCTGAATTTCTCAAATTTGTTTTATCTGACTATGGCCAGCTTATTGTGGTTCAAGAAGGATACTTTCCGATTGCAGGATCTCAGCAACAAGCTCAATTAAACACCTTGTTTGATGCGGCTAAACCCACTCAATAAAAAGTCATCTCCACCCCCAACTATGAATGTTTTATGACAATTTCTATATGTAACATTTTTGTCATTATTGGTGAGTAATATTTGCTTAACTTTTACATCAAAACTTAAATTTCATAGGAAATACACATGCGTTTAAATGATTTATTTAAAGTCACTGCGATTGCTGGTGCGCTTACTCTTGCTGCTTGTGGCGGTGATATCAATATTACTCCAACAGTGAATGACAACAGCGTAGATAACAGCCAGTCTAACTCAAATAATGTGACTGAAACTGCTGCCCCAGTAGTTGCAGACGTTGCATGCGCATCTTATACCGATGCACGTGGACTAAACGAAGGCACGAAAACGGGTGAAGATTGCGTATACAGTACCTCGTTTGCTAGTGCGACAGTTGAAATCGAATCAAACATTACTTTACGTGCGTTACCTAATGACGGTATTCATGTATTTGAAGGTGCATTACAAATTGGTAAGGATGTTACCACTGATGGCACAACTGTCGTTGTTCCAACAACCAATCCAACACTCACCGTCGAACCAGGTACAACGGTAACCTTTACTTCTGGTGAGGCAATTGTGCGTATCGCTCGTGGTGCTAAAATTCAAGCGGTTGGTACTGCTGCTGCACCTATAACCTTTACGTCAGCCAAAGCATATGACCGTTATGACTTAGCTAACGAAGGAGCTAAATATGCTGATTGGGGTGGTATTATTATCAACGGCCAAGCCATAACTGACCAGTGTGATGACGCTGCTCGTGCCGCCAATACATGTAATATTCAATCGGAAGGTATCGCGTCTAACTTTGGCGGTAGCGATAACACTGACAGTTCTGGTGCAATTAAATTCACTAAAATTTGGTACGCAGGTTCAGGTCCTAGAACCGGTGGCTCAGGTGATGATCTTAACTCGCTGACATTAAATGCAGTCGGTAACGGTACGGCTATTGACTACATCCACATTCACCAGGGTTATGATGATGGTATCGAAATCTTCGGTGGCGACGTTTGGTTCTCGCACGTTGTTGTGACTGACACACAAGATGATTCATTTGATTTTGATGCCGGTTGGCAAGGTGGTGCACAATTTTTATTCGTACAACATGGTACTGCCGATGGTGCAAACATGGGGAACGGTGGTTTTGAGCAAGATGGTAAAAAATCAGGTGGTTCAGCTGTCACCGCAGCAGATATTGCTAACGTAACCATCAAAGCTACAGGTCTTCCTTCTGTTCGTGATGAAGATGATTCGGTACCAATGAAGTTTGATGATGAGTACACAGCTGAGTTTTATAACGTTGTTATTACTAAAGCCGCTGCGGACAATGCATGCTTAAACTTCTCATCTGATGGTCAGAAAAAAGCAGATTTGATCACCTTAAACAACTCAGTTATTGCCTGTGACACATTATCTAATCCAGTGACATTTGGTGATACTGCCCCTGCTGCACTGCAAGGCACGGCAGTCGCTGATTGGTTGGCAGCAACATCTGAAGTCGTCGCTGATGAAACGGTTGGACTTCTAGCTGCTAACGGTATCAATACGGATATGACGAATATCACAGTGACGCCTGAGACTGATTTAGCCAGTAAAGATGCACGTTTTGTTGACGCTGACTACATCGGTGCGGTAGCTGCGGATGATGCATCTTCGGCATGGTATAACTGGGTTGTCGCAGCTGTTGCAGCGGCCAACGCAGACTAATTAAGCCTCTTAGCTTAATTAAGTCATTAAATTGGGCGCAGTCTAATTCAAAAATTAGTCGCGCCCTTTTTGTTAATTCTTAGGAAAGATTATGAAAACACACCACAATCTCCACAAATTATCCCTAGCAGTATGTGTTGCGATCCTAGGTACCTCCTCGTTGGCTATGGCTCAACAAGATGAAGATGCAGTGATTGAAGAAGTGGTTGCCACCGGTTCACGTCTTCAAGGTAGTGCGACGGCAGTGATTGAAGAACGTAAAAATCAAGCATTTGTTGCTGATATATTAGGTGCTGAACAGATTTCACGAACCGGTGATAGTGATGCGGCCTCTGCACTTCGCCGTGTAACAGGATTGACCTTAGTTGATGGTAAGTTTATTTATGTCCGTGGTTTAGGGCAGCGCTATTCATCAGCTCGGTTAAATGGAGCGAATGTCCCTAGTCCTGATTTAAGTCGAAACGTCGTACCATTAGATATTTTCCCTGCATCAATCATCGAAAGTATGGCGGTACAAAAAGCTTACTCACCGAATATGCCTGCCGCATTTGGTGGCGGAAATATCGATATTCGTACCACTTCAGTACCTAATGGGTTTACTTCAGGTTTAGAAGTGTCGGGTGGGATCAATACCGCAACTTCTGATGTGTTTGATTACAATCGTGATGAATCGGCATTATCAACCACCATGCAAGATGCAATTGGCAATTATAGAGGGATTTTCTCATTAGCCAATATTGCACGTTTGAATGGATTCTCCGGTGAGACCGCTGGCACAGACGCCATTGCTGTTAATAATGGATTATTAGCCTCATTACCGCGTGATTATGCCATTACTGAAAAATCAGCTAAGCCTAATTATGGTGTGAAATTTCATATTGGTAATGCGTTTGATGAAGATGTGTTTGGTGGTAAATTTGGCGTATTATTGTCAGTCAATTATGACAACAAATCTAGCTCAACGGATAAATCCACCGCGGTAATCGCACAAGATCCACAAGCTAACTGTGTCACGGATATTATGGCGGCAGAAGATGTGGCCTTATCGTGTTACAACACGTTCAAGGATGTGACAACCACAACGTTAAATGAGCGCTTAAATAGCTATGTCAATGTCGGCTATAAATTAGATGCGCATTCGGTGTCTTACACCAATATTCAATTAGCAGATAATGAAGATACCATTGATGTGTCTGTGCAACAATCACCAGCAGGCTCAAGTATTTTCTCTATCTTAGGCAATGGACTCGCTAATCGTTTTCACGAGTTCAGATATGAGGAACGTGAGCTGAGTATTAATCAATTTATAGGTCAACATACGTTCAAAGAACTGAATAACTTGGGGCTAGATTGGCAATACACCCGTTCACAAGCGAAGACGGATATCCCTGGTTCGGCTAAGTTTGGTTTCTTAGATCGCTATACTGATGCAACCCGAACTGAATCAAATATTACGGGTGATGATAACCGCGTGATATATGAGTTCACTAATATGGATGATCGTCTCGACTCATATGGCGGTAATGTGTCTTATATGATGTTTACTTCTGATTATGAAATTGAATTTAAAGCGGGTTATGATTTTACCGACCGAGCTCGGTATTACACCACTTCAGGTTTTAGTGTCTCGAATGACTCAGGCAGTGCCATTACGATCAACGATTCTGGTAGTAATTTTTTAGCTGATTCTGGTTATCTGATGGGAGATTTTATTACTAACAACGATGTATTAGTTGATTTTAATGAACCACTTGCACCTAATGCAGATGATTATTTGGCGGCTCAGCAAATTGATGCTGGCTACGGTATGGTCGATGTCATTATTGGTGGCGAGTACCGCATTTCAGGTGGATTGCGTTGGGAAAATTTCCAACAAGTCGCGATTGGTACATCCAGTATTATTTTTACACAAGATGATTTGAATGTATTTTATGACCCTGCCAAGGTGCAAGAGTCGACCATCAATGAAGATGATGTTTATGGCTCACTGGCTTTTACCTATATTGGTGGCTCTGATTATCAAGTTCGAGCTAGTTATGGTGAGACGATTGTTCGTCCTGATTTACGAGAGGTTGTGCCTGTATTTTACTTTGATCCACTTACTGATATTCGCACCAACGGTAATTCAAACTTAACTTCTAGTAATATCAAAAACTACGATTTGCGTTATGAATATTATGGTGATGTAGGTAATAATTTATCGGTCGGTTTATTTTACAAAGATATCACAGCACCGATTGAAACCGTGTTGCAAGCAGGTGATGAAGATTATGCAGCCTACTTTATTAACTCTGATGATGCGACGTTGATTGGTGTTGAGACTGAGTGGTTATATGGGCTTGATGATGTGGTGAAAGGTGTATTTACCTCTGGTAATATCACTCTCAGCGAATCAGAAGTGAGTATTGATCCTGCTCGTGCTGGTAACTTAACGAACACAACGCGTCCACTTACGGGGCACTCTAAGTATGTTGTTAACTTGCAGTTAAATTATGATTCAGATAATGGCGAACACAGTGCTTCATTGGTATATAACGTATTTGGAGAGCGAATTACCGCAGCAGGGATTGAAGGGCGTGGTGATGCACTTGAACAACCATTCCATTCTTTGGATGTTGTCTATAGCTACTATCCGGATTTTAATTCTCAAATCAAAGTGAAAGTGCAAAACTTATTGGGACAAGATCAAGAAGTGACACAATCGGATATCGCAGTGCGAACTCGTGAAGTAGGAACCGGTATTAGTGTGGCTTACAAGTACGACTTTTAATAGTCCTTAACCTTAACTATTAATATTACAAAGAGGCTTCGGCCTCTTTTTTTTGTGAATTCCACGCTATATGACACTTTTGTGAAGTCTGCGCTTTGTCACTGATTGGTAATATAACTGTCATATACATTCTTTATCATTTGCTCAGTAAAAAAAGCTGCCTATAAAGGCAAATTTCACAATAATAGGTCTTCATATATGAAACGCGTAAGCTCTCTCATACTGATCTTATTGAGCGCACTGGTGGTCACTACCAATAGTTACGCTCAAGAAGATAACACGGTAAAACAAGTGGTTGATAATGCTGCATTGATAAATCAAGCCGCAGCTAATTCACAACTCAAAATTAATAAGATTGCGGATCAAATAGATAGCAAATTACAACAATTCAAAGCCTTAAATAAAGAAATTGAAGGCTTGAATGTCTATAACGCGCAATTGCAAAAACAAATTAACTTCCAGAATCAAGAAATGGCAGATTTAAATGCCGCGATTGATGAAGTGAGTGTCATTGAACGTCAAATTACGCCACTAATGATGAATATGATTGATGGATTAGCGCAGTTTGTCACCTTAGATGTTCCTTTCCTTCCCGAAGAACGCAACCAAAGAGTGACTGATCTACGTGCCATGATGGATCGCGCTGATGTCGCTCCTTCTGAGAAGTTTCGCCGAGTAATGGAAGCCTTCCAAGTAGAAATGGATTACGGACGCACCTTAGAAGCCTATCAAGGATTGCATGTGATTGATGGTCAAGAACGTGATGTGGATTTTTTACGTTTAGGTCGGACTGCGTTGATTTTTCAAACGCGTGACGCGGCTCGTCAAGGAGTGTGGAATAAACAAACTCGTCAATGGGAAGAGTTAGATTCAAGCTACCGCCCCCAAATTACCAAAGGGTTACGAATGGCTAAAAAGCAACTTGCCCCAGACTTATTAATGCTACCTGTAGCGATTACCGACTAAGAGCATGAAAATGAAAAAATTATTTACTCCTATCATTGCGCTCATATGTGCCACTCTGTTTAGTGTTGGTGTACATGCAGCAAACGAGCGCGCGTTAGATTTAGATGCGCTATTAAAGCAACTTGAACAAGGTCAGTTTGCCCAAAAGCAAGAAAATGCTCAACGCGAAAAAGAGTTTGTTGCACAACGAACACAACAAGATAACGTATTACGCGATACCACGACACAACGCGATAATGCATTAGATTTGTCAGAAAAATTAGAAACACAATTTGAAGAAAATGAATTCAAATTAGCGGATTTGAACGAGGCGTTAACCAATCGTTTAGGTTCACTAAAAGAATTGTTTGGTGTGTTACAGCAAGTATCGGGTGATACCAAAAACAAATTTTATAACTCGGTGGTATCGGCACAAATTCCAGGTCGTTCAGAATTTTTAGATAGCATGGCTCAAGATATGGGCAAATCCTCTAAGCTTGCTTCAATCACTGAAATTGAACGTGTGTGGTTTGAAATCCAACGTGAAATGACCGAAGCGGGTAAAGTGACTAAGTTTACGACATCAGTAGTCGAAGCCAGTGGTAATAAAGTCGATAAAGAAGTGGTTCGAGTCGGTCCATTTGCACTGATTGCTGATGGTAAATACTTAGAATATAACGGTGTAACAGGTACGGTATCAGAATTAATTCGTCAACCGGCTGCACGCTTTGGTTCTTCGGTCGCAGATTTACAAAACTCCAATGGTGAATTAGTACAATTTGGAATTGATCCTACAGGCGGTTCGATTCTGGGTTTATTAGTACAAGCTCCAAATCTAAAAGAACGCATAGAACAAGGTGGTTTGGTGGGTTATATCATCTTAATTGTCGGCGCGATTGGTTTGTTATTAGCACTTGAGCGTTTAGTGTCATTATTCATCATTAAAACAAAAGTCGACAAGCAACTTAAATCTGACAAATTCAGTGATAGCAACCCTTTGGGTCGTATTATGAAAGTCAAAGAAACTTACCCATCAGCGGATACTGAAGCACTGGAATTACATCTTACTGAAGCTATTTTAGGTGAAGTGCCCAAACTCGGACGTAACTTAACGATTATCAAGATTATCTCGGTAGTGGCGCCACTGATGGGTCTATTAGGTACCGTCACAGGGATGATCAATACGTTCCAAGCTATCACGCTTTTTGGTACTGGTGATCCTAAACTGATGGCCGGTGGTATCTCGACAGCATTAGTAACAACAGTACTCGGTTTAGTGGTGGCGATCCCCATGACATTATTGTACGCGATACTTAATACCCGTAGTAAAAACATCGTATTTATCCTGCAAGAGCAAGCTGCAGGTGTTATTGCAGAGCGTTCAGAACGAGGCTAAATCATGATTGAGTTTTTTGAAGCCATTCGCGACTTTACAGAAACTGGTGGCCAAGTACTCTTGGTCATCGGGTTCTTGATCTTCGTGATGTGGATGCTCATTCTAGAACGTGTGTTATATGTGTTTGTGTCACACAAAGACAACAAACGCAGCGTCTTGGAAGGGTGGCATGCTCGTGATGATAAATCATCATGGAACGCGGAACAAATCCGCCAAAAAGCCATTTCACGTTTAATTTTGAATCTCAATGGCAGTATTCCGGTTATCCAGGCCTTGGTGGCCTTGTGTCCATTATTAGGATTGATGGGAACGGTTACTGGAATGATTGAGGTCTTTGATGTGATGGCGATATCGGGTTCAGGAAATGCACGTTCAATGGCCGCTGGCGTGTCGAAAGCAACGATACCCACCATGGCTGGAATGGTGGGCGCATTATCTGGGGTTTTTGCTTCGACGTGGTTAACCCGTATTGTGAAAACTGAACGCATGCACTTAGAAGATGCAATCCAAATTGAACGTCCTACCACACAGGCTGAATCAGCTGCGCAGTGATGATTAAAAAGGTAAGAATATGAAACAACATTTTCAAAATTTAATGGATGAAGAAGAAGCGACAATTGATATGACGCCAATGCTTGATGTGGTATTTATCATGCTGATCTTCTTTATCGTCACCGCTTCATTTGTCAAAGAAGCAGGTATCGATGTAAACCGGCCTGATGCAGCTACGGCAGTCAAAAAAGACCGCGCGAATATTTTAATTGCGATTAGCGAAACCGGTGAAATTTGGATCAACAAGCGTCGCATCGATGCGCGTGCCGTTCAAGCCAACATCGAGCGACTGCATGCCGAAAATCCGCAAGGGACCGTGGTGATCCAAGCTGATAAAAAAGCGACCACTGAGGTCTTGATTAAAGTCATGGATGCATCTCGCTCAGCGGGTGTATACGACGTTTCAATCGCCGCGCAAGAGCCATAAACTGATGATTTCACGTTTTCTAATTGCTATTTTGGTTTCTGCATTCATTACATTAGGATTATTTTTTGTGATGCAGTCATTAATCAAAAGTGGTGGCAGTGCATTAACCGAACCGCCCAGAGGCAGTGTGATGGATTTTGTTCGTGTCAAAAAAGAAGAGTCGGTTGAGAAAAAAGATCGTAAGCCGAAAAAGCCGCCCCAACCAGAAGCGCCCCCTCCAGAAATGACGTCTCCGCAAATGGACTCGCCGTCACCTGATGCCGATGCAACAGGTATGGATTTTTCCGCGGATGTGGCTACTGATATATCGTTAGATGGTGGACTATCACTAGACTCTGGTGATGGTGAGTACTTACCTATTGTAAAGGTGGCACCAGTCTATCCACGTCGAGCATTACAGCGCGGTATCGAAGGGTTTGTCATCGTTGAGTTTACCGTCAGTAAACTAGGCGCTGTAACCAACCCAGTGGTAATTGAAGCGCAACCTGCTGATATTTTTGATCAAGCGGCGTTAGATGCGGCTAAGAAATTTAAATATAAACCACGTGTTATTAACGGTGAGCCCACTGCGGTTGCCGGTGTGCAAAACCGTATTACCTTCAAGATCGATGGTTAAAGGCATTTTTAAGGAAACCTAATGAAACAGTCTATTACACAATCCTTGTTAGCTTGTTGTTCAGTCATGTTACTAGTTAGTAGTATCTCGTTAGGTTCGGGGATGATGTTTGCAGCGCAAGCACAAACACCCACTAAAGCGAGTGACAAAGCGACACGCAAAGTTCCAACTTTGCGCGGTAAAGTTTACGAGCAATTATCCCGAGCACAGAGTTTTGCCGATAACAATCAAACCACCGAAGCTTTTGCGGCATTAAAAGAAGTAGAAGATAAAATTTCGTCAATGAACAGCTATGAAATTGCGATGCTATATAATTTTTATGGGTTTATCTATTACAACCTTGAGCAAGCTGATAATGCCTTAGCCGCATTTAAAAAAGTTATTGAGCAAGAGGGGATCCCTGAGTCATTTGAGCAAAGTACCTTGTTTACGCTTGCCCAGTTGTCAATGATGCAAGGTCAATACAAGAATTCGATTGATTATTTAAATCGTTGGGAATCGCTTAACGTGGGAAAAGTCCCAGCCAAAAATTTATTCATCAAAGCCCAAGCTTATTATCAAGACAAACAATATGAAAAAGCGGGCGAGTTTGTGAGTCAAGCAGTTGCCAGTAAGGAAGCGGATGGCATGATCCCGGATGAAGGCTGGTTGATCTTGCAACGAGCTATTTTTTATGAGCTCAAGCAAGTTGAAAAAGTGAAAGATGTCCTAATCAAAATGGTCAAATTATTTAATGAGCCTAAGTACTGGATCCAACTGGGTGGTATTTATGGAGAATTAGGCTTAGAAAATCATCAATTAGCGATCATGGAAGCCGCTAAACAACAAGGTTACCTCACCAAAGCATCGGATATCTTTAACATGGCGCAGCTTTATTATTATCACAAAGCACCTTATAAATGTGCTGACATAATGCAGCAAGGCATGGCTGAAGGTGTGTTAGAGGAAAATATTCGTAACTTGAAATTTCTAGGTCAATGCTATCAATTAGCTAAAGAAAATGACAAGGCGGTGCCGGTGATGCGCGCAGCCGCAGAGTTATCCAGTGATGGTGAATTGTATGCCACATTGGCGCAATTATTGTTGAATATTGAAGATTATGATAGTGCCATTGCTAACGCTGATTTAGCACTTGCTAAAGGTTCATTACGTAATCAAGGTACTGTGCATTTGGTCTTAGGTATGGCCTACTACAACAAACGTGAGTTTGTAAAAGCAATGAATCAATTAGCTGTTGCAGAACAATTCACAGCGTCACGTAAAATGGCTGAACAATGGCAAAAATTTGTTGAGACAGAAAAACGTAGTTATGATCGTATTCAATTAGATTTAGCCAACGAAAAGCTTGTAGCTAAGAGCGAGTAGTTCGGGTCATCCAGTTGGGGTTCATTTTTTTGTGTTCTATGCTAATCTTTATTTTTTAAATAAGGATATGCTTATGTCTGACAATAACAAACCATATAAGAGCCAATGGCCTCCCCGATATCTAATGGACTCCGAGTTAATTAACAGTAAGTTACTCGGGGTGTTGTTAATATTAGCCATTTCAGGATGTAGCCCGGCAACTTCGACAGACATCAATCAGCATACCGATGCTCGTTCAGTATCTACCTCATCAACGAGTATTGCCAAACATAGTGACCCTGATATGACCTATCCAACACATCTTGCCAAGCGTTTTCCTCGTCTACCTGATATCGCAGCTACTGCCCCTGTCGCTAGACGTATTGAGCATAGCGAAGTGCATCATGGTCTGACGTTAACCGACCCATATCATTGGCTCAAAGATCAAGGTTATCCTGAAGTTAATGATGAGCCGGTACTCGATTATCTCAATGCAGAAAATGATTATTATCAAACATTTTTAGCCTCACATAAACCGCTGGTGGAGACTCTTTTTGCTGAGTACAAAGGTCGTGTCGATCCGACTGATGTATCGGTACCATTTACTAAACATGGGTATGAGTATCGCTATGAATACCTAGCTGAGGGTGACTATCGGACTTTAATCCGCAAAAACCTAGCTAATGGCGGCGAACAGGTTTATCTAGACCAACCCGCACTGGCAAAAGGACAGGATTATTTTGTGCTGGGTGATTATGATATTAGTCCTGACAATAATCATATGGCGTATTCTTTGGATACCAAAGGTGATGAGCGGTATACGATTTATTTTAAAGATTTACGGACGGGTAAAATCAGTGATGTCAAATTTGACAACACCTCAGGTGATGTCTTGTTTGTTAATAATGGTCAAGGGATTGTTTATGGGCAGTTGCACGCTGACCGTTGGGCGACTAAATCAATTAATTATTATGATACGGTTACACAGCAAATTACCGTGTTACAAACTGAAGCGAACGATGAGTTTTCTTTGGGTTTCAGCAGCACTTCAGATGAGCAATTTTTATTAATCTATTCAGGCACCAATGATGTCACTGAAATCTCAGCTGTGAACCTAGAGGATGTAACTCGGCCAGTGTTTCCGCTTGTTTCTCGTGAACAAGGATTCAACGCCCAAATCGATCATGCTCACGGGCAATTTTATATATTAACCAATGATACGCATGTTAATTCCCGTTTAGCGGCGGTGTCTTCTGCGCAGCCCGATTACGCCAAGTGGCAGACGTTGCTTGAAGGGAGTGACACGCAATATTTAAAGTCGCTACAAACGTTTAATTTTGGTGTTGTGTTGCACCTGAGTCGTAATGCATTAGAGGCGATAGCAGTTATGCCTTATGATGAGCAACCGATGTATGATGTAGACTTTGCCGAGACCGTATACGATGTGTCTCTAGGTACCAATCCTGAGTTTGACACGGCGACGTTGCGAGTGAATTACGAATCAATGATCACGCCTATGCAAGTGATTGATATTGATGTTGCAACACAAACCCAAACTATACGCAAACAACAAGCTATCCCATCTGGATATACGCCAAGTGATTATGTTACAGAACGGATTATGGCACCTGCCCGTGATGGTGCACAGATCCCCATATCGATTGTATATCATAAATCATTTAAGCCAGACGGCACTGCGCCTCTCTTACTTTATGCTTATGGTGCATATGGAGTCAGTATGTCACCGAATTTCTCAACGACTCGTTTGAGTCTGCTCGATCGAGGATTTGCTTTTGCGATTGCCCATACACGCGGTGGCGATGAAATGGGGTATCAATGGTATCTCGATGGCAAAATGGAAAAACGCCAAAATGCGTTTAATGATTTTGTCGATGTCGCCCAGTATTTAGTGGATAAGCAATATACTCATGCCGGCAATATTTCCATTATGGGGGCTTCTGCGGGTGGAAAAATGATGGGTGCAGCGATCACAATGGCACCAAATATGTGGCGTTCGGTGATCTTAGATGTGCCATTCGTCGACGTGCTCAATACGATGCTTGATGCCAGTTTACCCTTAACACCACCGGAGTGGAGTGAGTGGGGGAATCCAATTAGGGATAAAGCTGCCTTTGAAACGATTTTATCTTACTCACCATATGAGCAAATACAAGTACGTGAATATCCGCCGATGATGGTGACTGGAGGGTTAAACGATCCACGCGTAACCTATTGGGAGCCAGCTAAATGGACGGCTAAAATGCGCCATCGTAAAACAGATAATAACTTATTGGTCATGCGCATGAATATGAGCGCAGGCCATTTTGCTAATTCTGGACGTTATGGTCGTTTACTCGACATTGCAGAAGAATATGCGTTTATTCTGGTTGCACATGGCATAAACCAATAAGATGGTTTATGCGCTAAAATAGCGACAAATTTACTATCTAGTAACCGACTCAACCTGCCGATACAGCATTATTGATATTTTAATACTGACGGCAGGTAATCATTTATGCACACCGATTCATTTAGCCTTGATAACCACAATGCTCATAAGTTACTAATATGGGTACTTTTAGGGCAAGGCGCATTCTCACTTGGGATAGGCGTATTGACCGATACGGTGGCTTTAGGTGTGATTGCCAGCGTAATTATCTTGACGGTGCCAATTTATCTGGGGCTTTCGCAGCCCAATGCTGGCGTGACCAAACATGCGTTAGCGATAGGCACTCAACTCATGGCATCCTTACATATCCAGCAAACCTTAGGTATGACGGAGATGCATTTCCAAGTTTTTGTATTACTCGCATTTTTATCTGTATATCGTGATTGGAAAGTCATCCTTACTGGTACCTTAGTGATCGCGACACATCATGTTTTGGGGTTTGTATCACAACATACTATGGGTGGAATTGTGGTGTTCGAAGATGCCTCTCCTGCCTTGATTATTTTGTTAATTCATGCAGCATTTGCGGTGATGGAGTGCAGCGTGTTAGCGTATATGGCACACCGTGCAAGTCAAGAGCATGCGGTCACCGTTCAGATCGAGCAAGTGATCCAACGAGTAATGGTAGAGGTGGATAAGATTGATCTCAGCGACACCAATATTCCAGTGCATAAAGATTTACGACAATTGGCTGATATGCTGCAAGCGATGCGTAAACTGGCCTTACAGACGAGTCATGTCGGCACTAGCTTGGTGAATATCGTCGATAAAGTGCAAACGTCTACAACCGAGCTTGATGCTTCGGTTGCTGAACAAAATACGCAAGTGTTGTCAATTTCAGATGCCATGAAAAATATCACTGAACGTATTCATAATGTGGCTGATTTATCCAAAAACGCCAATACGATTGCTGATGATGCCAAAAATAATACACAAGCCACACGCTCGGCAATTGAAAGTAGCCGGGATAATATTGGTCAGTTAAAAATCACCTTAGAAACGACTTCTGCAGCAATTGCGGATCTAAGTGCAAAATGCCAAAATATTTCTACAGTTATGCAATCAATCAAATCAGTGGCGGAGCAAACTAATTTATTGGCGTTAAATGCTGCCATTGAATCGGCACGTGCCGGTGAGCATGGACGAGGATTTGCCGTCGTCGCCGATGAAGTCCGTAACCTAGCCATTAAATCTAAAGAAAGTGCTGAAGAGATCGAAAGTATTACCTCTCAGCTCACCCACAGTGCAAATCATTCCGTTAATAATATGAATGAGTGCGTGAATATTGTTGATTTAGCGGTAGAGTCATCAACCAAAGCCACACGCAATATGGAAGAGGTATTTAGTAGTATTGAGCAGGTAAATGATAACGTCACTCATGTCGCCAGTTCAGCGACGCAACAAGCTGATGTCTCAGCTGGAATAAGCCGTTCTACTGTTCATTTAACCAAATTATTTCATGGTGAAAGAGCCCAAGTGACGAGTTTGCAGCATGATGTGAGTGAACTAAATTCATTGGCAGAACAGCTAAATACACAACTTAAACAATTCAAATTTCAGTAATGAAATGGATGTTGGTAGGGTGGTTTATCATAGCGACGGCGTCCATATTTGCTGTTGGGCTTAGTAGCCAAACACCGTTTGACCCGTCGTTGCAACTAGCGCAGCAAAGCATGTCGTTAGATTATGAAAAGACATTAATGGCTAGTTTGCCGGCGAATTTACCTGTTAGTTTATCGGCTAATTTTTCTTCTAGTGATAGGGCTAAATCATCTCAGGCGACGCTTTTTCACATCACGCAAGGAGCGTGTTTTTGTGAATGGTTAGCGCGCAAGCATCGCAATAATTTAACCCAATGGGGCGAACTTAATGATGTAACAAATATCGATATTACGATCCAAGATCATCCTCAATTAGCCACATTAATCCCATCAACACCTGCGGTTGTGGCGGTTGATGCACGGGGCAAGGTAATTTATGTGGGGCCTTATGCACGTGGACGAGGGTGTTTTGCTGGTTCAGGTCAGGTCGATGAGTACTTGCAACGTTGGGATAGTCTTTCAAAAGCCGATAAAAACTCGCATCAGCCGATTATTGAGACCGATGCGAGTGGTTGTTATTGCTCAACCTGAGCGAAACAAAGAATCAAATAGACGAATGCTTAACGCTATTACATGTTGTCTTCAATATCGGCTTTTTTGCCTTTTCTGTCTTTTTTGTCCATGTGCTGCTTCATTTTACGCAATTTCTTTTGTTGTTTAGCGTTGAATACTTGCTGAATATCGAATTTGGTTTTAGCGCGTAATACACCAATTTCAATTGCTGTTGGTGCGAATTCGTCTTGCAATGTTTGCCACGCTTGAGTATCAAACTCTGCCGCTTGAATGAGTGAACGCTCCGCCATCTTATGTGTCATCACAGTACTGTGATAGGTTTGCATGGCGGTGGTTGCATCATTATGGATTGTCGTTAACTGTGCTAATTGAGCTTCTGTTGCATCGACTTTATTGGCCATGCGTAACAATTGTTTAAGACGTTTTTGTTCGCGCTTGAGTGGATCGTGAACTGCATGTCTTGCTGCTTGATTGGCGTTAAATTTTGCTTGTTGTTCCGCAGTTAATACCGCAAATACAGCCTGTCTGCTTTGTGCGTTAGCGAGCTGATGAGCTTGTCTATTGATAAGTTTACTTTCCACCAATCTACTCGCTGTAGCTGCATCCCACGTCCCTGTTTGTTTACTTTGACGCATTAACTCTAGTGCTTCATCACGTTCGCCTTTGAACAAAGAACGGCCTTCTTTGGCTTGTTCACGAATGGACTGTATGGCTTCTTTTTGGCTGTCCGACAAATTGAGTTCTTGCATTGCAGAGCGTTCATGGTCGCGCTGGTGATCGCGTTGTTGAGATTGTGCTAATACACTTTGCGTGCCTAAACAAAACAGCAATGTAGTCGCAACGGTAACTATTTTTTTCATATTTGACATGGTAGTGTCCTTTAGGTGATTAACAATTTATGACCCTTTAATCTTAGCAATAGGTTTGCAAAGAAACGCCAATGCAATGTAAAGCTTGTGTAAAGATAGCTAAATTGATGTGCTCCACGACGAAAAAACAATATAATTCAGTTAATTATATAGCACAATGTGACTATGACTTTTGAGCAAGGTGTTTTATGCATAAATTACTAATCATTGACGATGATGTCGCATTAACGGAAATGCTACAAGAATACTTAGCCCTGCACTCACTTGAAGTGACGGTGTGTAATCACCCTATTACAGGAATAGAAACCCTGCGTGAACAAGCCTTTGATGTGTTGTTACTGGATGTCATGATGCCCGAAATTGATGGGTTTGAAACCTTACGCCGGATCCGCCAGTTTTCAGGTATACCCGTTATTATGTTAACGGCCAAAGGCGATGATTTTGATCGTATTTTGGGATTAGAGTTAGGTGCCGATGATTATTTAACTAAACCGTTTAATCACCGTGAATTGGTTGCGCGGATCAAAGCGCTAACACGACGTTGGGTCGATAAAAGTTTAGTCAATGACAGCTCAGAAGCATCGAATTCCTCGGCACCATTAATGCTAAATGGGATTACCTTAGATGTGACTCAGCATAGCGTGTTGGTGGCGCAGCAGCCGATTGAGCTAACGGGCACAGAATTACATTTGCTCCATCAGTTGATGTTACAACCAGGTAAAGTTGTGACCAAAGAAGCCTTAAGCCAAGCAGTATTGGGACGTCGGTTAAGTGCTTTTGACCGCAGCCTAGATATGCATGTGAGCAATATACGCAAAAAACTTGCTCAGCACGATATTAATGATGTCATCAAGACAATGCGTGGTACCGGCTATATGTTCATCCTAAAGGATAACGTTGAATGAATTTACGTCAGTTAAACCCGAGCAATAGCTTGTTTGGTCGGATTTTTATTTGGTTTTGGTTGGCGACGCTAGTCATGCTGGGCAGCGGCGTTTTACTTGCACGGTTGTTAGTGTCGAATGTTTCTTTGGATGAAGTCGATGAGGTCAAGCTGCAACGCGCAATGGTATATACTGAGCGAATTGAACGCCGCCTCGAGCAAGGTAAAACTATTCAGCAAGCGGTTAATCGTCAGCAACTAGGACGCGCGCTTGTTGTGGCATATCCTCAAGGACAAAACCAGCCAATATTGAGTTTTCCGCAACCGTTGTTACGCGATTGGCATGCGTTTAAGTCTTTATTAGATGAACCAAAAGCGTGGGATATCCGTTTGCATAACAGCAATTTTATTGGTCCGATTGTGATTTCGAGCAATGGGCAATCATACCAAGTTTTTATTGGTCGTTTACTCCCACGAGAGCAAGTTAAAGACGACTTTAATGTAGGTATTATCGTGCTTATCGTTGCTTTGATTTTAAGTGCTTTATTCTGTGCAGCCTTGGTGACGAGTTTGTCCAAACCAATTGGCTCATTACGCCAAGCGACCAAAGAGATTGCCGCTGGCGATTTAGCTTCACGTATCACTGGATTGAGCCATCGTAAGGATGAAATTGGACAATTAGCCCAAGATTTTAATCAAATGGCGACTCGGGTTCAATCTTTAGTGGATAGTCAGCAACAATTACTGGCTAACGTGTCACATGAGCTTCGTTCACCATTAACACGTTTACAATTAGCGGTTGCGTTATTGGATGGGGCTGCTGATGAACAAACAAAAATACAAAACACACAACGTATAGATAAAGAAATAAAAGCGATCGATAGCTTGATAGGGCAGTTATTAACACTCGCTAAAGTAGAGACTCAAGAAGTGTTAATAGTGGATGAGTATTCCTTAGTGACATTGCTGCATCCGCTATTGGAAGACGCGACATTTGAAGCCTCGACCATGGGCAAAACCCTCCATGTCAGTTTATTACCAGACGTTGTTATCGGAGCTCAGCACGAGTTGTTTAATAGTGCGGTGGATAATATCTTGCGAAATGCGCTGCGTTTTGCAGATCACTCCGTGACAATTGACGTACAAATGGCATTACATAAAGAGCAACAAGGTGTCAATATTCGCATTTGTGATGACGGAGCAGGAGTCGATGAACAAGCGTTACGACAATTGTTTGAGCCCTTCTATCGCGCGCGCAATCAAGTTGCAACGTATAATGGCGCTGGCTTAGGGTTGGCAATAGCTGCCGCAGCGGTCAAACATCATGGTGGGCATATTCGTGCGGAGCAGGCGATACCTTCAGGCTTATGCATTATAATTTGGTTACCTACACTGCGTTAAACTTCAATCAGTTACCTTACTCCCCAACTAAAACGACAATCTCAATTGTCGTTTTTCGTATATCTCTCTTATACTTAATATTTAGTATATCTCTATTGTGATTAATGTTTAGTATATTGGATGAGCACTGGTTTTGATTCAAAAAATAGTTATTGGATACAATTAAGGTGCCCGTGCATATTATAGAATGCTATAAATGAGTTGGATTAGACACAATATGAATTCACAGATTACCGTTTTAATATATGATGAGAACTACATACCGTGGCTAGATGAACCTAACATATCAAAAAGCTTTAAGTTGCATCATTGTATGGACCCATTAAAAGTATTTGATTTGGTTATAAATAAGCAAGTTGATGTTCTATTGGTCAGTGATAAAATTAAGTCGATAAGTTGTGTGGAGTTTATCGATAAATTACAATCATTTGATATATTCAAAGATATTCTGGTTGCCATTTGCAGTGATATTACGGATAAAAATTATCGAATGATGCTTCTCGATAAAGGAGTGCTAGATGTATTTGAAACCCCTTCAAATGTTGAGCACGTCGCCTTTAGAGTCAGTATAATGATGAAGCTGGCAAAACTTCATAAAAATCTATTATCGCTCGCTAAAAAAGACTCTAATCTACAAGAAAATGTAAATTTGTATGGGATACAACAACCCCTTCCAGATAAAAAATTATTTCCGTCATTTGATTATATGTTAGTAAAATCGGCTGTAGAGTTAATTAAATCGGATTATACCGAACAAGATGCGCTCGATATACTTGCTGGCAAACTTCACACGAACGAACGAACACTAACCAATGCCTTTTTTGCGATTTATCAATGTTCCATATCAGCTTGGATAAGAGAGGAAAAACTGCTTGTTGCTAAAAAACTGATCTTAAATGGGTGTGGTAATATAACTCAAATTGCGCATGAATTAGGATATGCTGATATCGCTCATCTTTCTCGTTCATTTAAAAATCGCTTTGGCTGCTCACCTAAGAAAATGTATCGCAAAGATTATTTTTTTAACGCGAATGAAAAGACATAGTTATGACAAATCTGCCGAGTATATTGAAAGACTTACACTATTTCATATCTTGTAAAGAACAAGTTGTTAATATTGAGTTATTTCACACTCAATATGACATTGCATACCAACTTTGCTTGTTTATACAGACCCAAGCAAACACTCCTTTTGGGTTAGTAGCTGGCTCTGAACTTCAAACCAATCTGATTATGTTATTTGCACAATGTCAGCGTGAACGAAATATTCATATCACCAATAAAGAGCAAATAATTCGAGATTGTATGCATTATATTTCAGTGTATGTACAGCATGTTAATGTCGTCAATTATCTTATTTTTCCAAACCAAGCAAGATATGAATATCCGCACTTTAGTCCAAGTTATACTAAAGAGCATTCTCCACAATATTTGATTGTGAATGTGTCTGGTTCAATGCAAAGCATTGATAATATTGACATGTTGAATTTATTTAAGTTTATTCGCGAATCATATAAAAAAACTGGACGCTTTATACATGATATTCAGTATATTGATAATAATATTATTGCCCTGGACTTCACCTAGTCAAACACCTACAAAACACCTACCACGCACACTTACAACACATCTACCACGCAACAATCTCATTGCTTATAATGCCTGTGAAAAAAATGCTTCAGCCTGAGTTTTATTTGTCTGAATGATCACAATTTTATCGGTATTTAAGGTCACCGTAGCTTGTTCTAATAGCATTGGTGGGACTGACTGAGTCTCCATAATAAATAAGGCCCTTGCGGGCCTCTAAATTTCTGTTAATTATTGCGTTGTATCGACCTAATCGCGAAGCATACGGCGTAGCAATTTGCCTACACTCGATTTAGGTAATTCATCTAATATATGAATTTCTTTTGGTACTTTGTACGCGGTGAGTAATTTGCGGCAATGCGCTTCAATGTCATCCGTATCAACGGTGTTTTTCAATGCAACATATGCACATACGCGCTCACCTGTTTTGTCGTCAGGTTTACCTATGACAGCTGCTTCTAACACGCTAGGATGGAGGGTGAGCACTTCCTCAACCTCATTAGGATAGACGTTAAAACCCGAGACAATGATCATGTCTTTTAAGCGGTCAACAATCTTAATACAGCCATTATCTAGTATGATGCCAACATCGCCTGTTTTAAAATAACCATCAGCCGTCATGACTTCAGCTGTTGCATCTGGTCGCTGCCAGTAACCGAGCATTACTTGAGGGCCTCGGATGGCAATTTCACCAGACTCACCTTGTGGAAGTTGTGAACCATCATCGGCTAAAATCGCGATTTCAGTGCCATCGACGGGTAAGCCGACCGTGCCATATTGTTCATTGCCAACTTCATTAAATGCGGCAACCGGGGCAGTTTCTGATAAACCATACCCTTCTGTGATTTCACAGCCAGTTACACCCCGCCATGCGTCAACGGCTGCTTGTGTCAGTGCGGTCCCCCCTGAAATAGTCAACTTAAGTTTAGAAAAGTCGCAGGTTTTAAAGTCAGGATGAGATGCTAATCCAACGAATAACGTGTTAATACCGGCAAAGGTCGTAAATTGATGTGGTTTGATGGCAGCAATAAATGCATCAGGATCACGTGGGTTAGGGATCAATAATATATGCGCACCTCGTGATGCAAATGCCATCATACATACCGTAAATGCATAAATATGATAAAGCGGTAAGGGACATATAACCATTTCATCTTGAGCATTAAAATTATTACCCAATCGACCTATGGTTTGCACGCAGTTGGAGATAATATTGCTATGGGATAATGCTGCACCTTTAGACACGCCGGTAGTGCCACCTGTATATTGCAATGCGGCAACATCATTAATATCAATGCCTGTTCTCGGTGGAAAGTCAGCGAGTGCACCTTGGGCTAATACATTAGTAAAATTAACATGTTCGGTATGCTCCGACGCTGTATTAGGCATGAGTAATTCTGTTGCAGACGTAATAATAACGGATTCAATAGCTACATCTTCAGCGATTTCATCGTATTTAGGCAAAAAATCAGCCAAGATAACCAGTGCCTTTGCTCCTGAATCATTAAATTGATGTTTCATTTCTCTAGGGGTGTAAAGCGGATTAGTATTAACGACCACTAAACCAGCACGAAAAGCCCCATAAACTGCAATCGGATTTTGCAACACATTGGGTAATTGTATTGCAATCCGATCCCCAACTTTAAGACCTAGTTGATTGACGCAATAAGTCGCAAATTGCGCGGATGCTGCGTCTATTTGTGCGTAACTGTATGTTTGACCTAGTGCGGTATAGGCAGGAACAGCGGCATGTTGTGTGAAAAATCCTTCAACAAAATCACCAATTGACGATATGTTTTCAGGAATGAAATTGGTAGAATTCGACATAACAAGCATCCTATATTTGATTTTAAGTTTAATCGGTATAGTGTGCCTGAGATTAATCTATTTTTACAATTATTTTACATTATTAGTTTGAGTTATATTGTAGGGGGCGGGATTTTATCGGATAGACAAACCAACATGCCCCGATTAGCCCGCATAATATTTGCAACAATAAACCAAAATCTCGTGCGCCAGCAATCAAAGTGACCTGTAATATCGGGTACATAGCGGTGTGGATAGCGCCGATAGTGATCCCGCCAGCCAAAATGAAGCTGGCCTTTACAAGGGTGCTTCTGGCCTGTGTGAAGTGAAATATTACGGCGCAGATCAACCAACCAAGTAACAATCCTCCCGCGATGATCACGCCATATGAGGGGAGTAGTCCTAGCCAATCTTGCCCTGTCATGGCTATTCGCTGATTCAGGCTAACTGCAATATCTACTTTACCTAACTGCCATATATTAAATTGGGTATGTGCCATACTTGCAAGGGTGAATGTTAAAAACCATGCACGTATAAAACGCCACCAAGGCCAAAGTGTGATGTTGCGCATAAACAAGGTATCCTATTACTCAGTTTTTTATTAAATTAATGACTCAGTTAATGACTCAGTTGAATTTCACCAAGGACATGTGATGATGCAATGGTATCAATTTTTAATGTTAAGCACAGCTAGCTGTAAAGTGAAGCAATATTCGATTATCTTGCTGCTGGTGTGTTCCATGAGTGGGTTAAGTCAGGCCGTGCATGCAACGAGTATAGGGCTTAGTCAAACTCAATATGGACTTTACCCTGTATTGTCACAACTTGATATGCCTTGGGCGGTCAAATCCGATCAACAATCGCGTTTGTGGGTCACGTTAATGTCAGGACAAGTAGTGGTCACTACCCCTTTGAATTTATACCAGAAGCCGCAACCTCTCAATTTCCAAACTCTTGATTTAGCATTGCCAGAACTCTATGTAGCAGGGCAGGGTGGGTTAATGGACTTGCTAATACTATCTGAATCAACGGCAACACAAAAACACCTTCTCGTGACCTATGCAAAAGGAAATGATAGTCATAATGCCTTAGCCATACAACGAATCACCTTAGGTTTGGTGCATAGTGAAGATCGCTGGCAACTAATATCCAGTGAGTCTATTTTTACCGTCAGCCCCGCTAAGTCGACACCAGTTCATTATGGTGCGCGTTTGGTACAATTAGCCGATGACAGCATTTTGGTTACCGTTGGGGATGGATTTGATTGGCGTGAACAAGCCCAAAATAAAGCGTCAGGATTGGGTAAAATCTTACGTATGAGCCTCACCGGCGATCCTTTGGTTGACAATCCTTTTTATCAATCGGCATTAATTGGATCTGACCCTAATATAATGAAGCAATGGGTGTATTCTTTGGGGCACCGTAACCCTCAGGGACTATTAGTTGATAAACATGGCGCTATTTGGGCACATGAACATGGGCCCGCTGGTGGGGATGAAATCAATTTAATTCGTCCTGGTCTAAATTATGGGTGGCCAGTTATTACCAAAGGAATCGATTATTCCGGGGCACAAATAACACCTTTTAGCCAATACCCAGGAATGACGGCTCCCGTTGTGAATTGGACTCCTTCTATCGCGCCTTCTGGATTTATTCGCTATGAGGAAGCGTTATTTCCTGAGTTGTACAATTCCTTCATTGTGACTAGCCTTAAACTCAAAGGTATTATTGCTGTGAATGTAAAAGATGGTGTCTATGAGTCACAAGTTAAACTCGATGCCGTGAGAGTCACTGAGACTAAAACACAAATCGTGACCTCATCTTTACCTCGCTTACGAGATATTACGACCTTACCATCTGGGGAAATCATCGTACTTAGTGATGGTGTAGATGGCGAACTATTGAATTTAAAGAGTCGTCAATAAGCCATAAAAAATGAGTCTTGATGCCGTTAGACCAATGTATGGTATATTCAAACGATAGATAGGTTAAAATGCAAAATAGTCTGTATTGCTGATTCCGACTTGATTTTATGAACGTAATATTTAGGCGTAATATTATATCCAGCAATATTGAGAACCGATTATATCGTTTAAAATATAGTAAGATACAAATGCATAATTACTGTGAATGACCAGTATTATGGATATAAACCAAAGTTTCATTCATTTTTTTTCAAAAAAACGCTATAATTTCAGGGAATTATCATTACCTAATTTGGCGTTTTATATAAAACGTAAATTCACAACGAAAAAGAGGACATTATCGTGTTAGTAGAATATCGTAAACACGTCGCAGAGCGCGCTGCCGAAGGGATCCCGCCGAAGCCGCTTAATCCAGAGCAAGTCACTGGTTTAGTTGAATTATTAAAAAACCCACCAGCAGGCGAAGAAGAGTTTTTAATCGAACTAATTTCTGACCGTGTTCCTCCTGGTGTAGATGAAGCTGCATATGTAAAAGCGGGTTTTTTAAGTGCTATCGTTAAAAACGAAGTCACTTCGCCACTTATTTCGAGAGATGCTGCAGTACAGTTACTAGGTAACATGCACGGTGGATATAACATTGTCACTTTAGTTGATTTGTTAGATGACGCTGATTTAGCTGAACTTGCTGCTGAAGAATTAAAGCATACATTGTTAATGTTTGATGCGTTCCATGATGTGGAAGAGAAGCATAAAGCCGGTAATAAATTTGCAACAGACATTATGGAGTCATGGGCTGAAGGAGAATGGTTTACTTCACGTGATGACCTACAAGAAAAAATCACCGCAACTGTATTTAAAGTGACTGGCGAAACCAACACGGATGATTTGTCACCAGCTCCAGATGCATGGTCACGTCCTGATATTCCATTACATGCAAAAGCGGCATTTAAAATGACGCGTGATGGCTTAACCCCTGAAAAGCATGGTGAAATCGGTCCATTAGCACAAATTGAAGCTATAAAAGCACAAGGTCACCAAGTGGCATTTGTGGGCGATGTTGTTGGTACGGGTTCGTCACGTAAATCAGCAACTAACTCAGTCTTATGGTTCTTTGGTGACGATTTACCAGGCGTACCTAACAAACGTGGTGGTGGTATTTGTATCGGTTCTAAAGTTGCTCCGATCTTTTATAACACCATGGAAGATGCGGGTGCATTAGTATTTGAAGCCGATGTTGAACAAATGAACATGGGTGACGTAATTGAGATTTATCCTTTCACGGGCAAAATCACTAAAAACGGTGCAACGATTGCTGAATATCAATATAAATCTGACGTGTTATTAGATGAAGTACGTGCCGGTGGCCGTATTAACCTAATCATTGGTCGTGGTTTAACAGACAAAGCGCGCGAATCATTAGCGCTAGGGCCAACGGATTTATTCCGTAAGCCGGATCAACCTATTGAATCTGATAAAGGTTATACTCTTGCGCAGAAAATGGTAGGTAAAGCATGTGGTGTTGAGGGTATTCGCCCAGGCACATATTGTGAACCTAAAATGACGACAGTTGGCTCGCAAGATACCACCGGTCCGATGACGCGTGATGAGCTAAAAGATCTAGCTTGCCTAGGTTTCTCTGCAGATTTAACGATGCAATCTTTCTGTCACACCGCTGCTTATCCTAAACCGGTGGACATTGATACACAACATACGTTACCTGATTTTATGATGAATCGTGGTGGTGTATCGCTACGTCCAGGTGACGGTATCATTCACTCATGGTTAAACCGCATGTTGTTGCCAGATACAGTGGGTACGGGTGGTGATTCACATACGCGTTTCCCTATGGGTATTTCATTCCCAGCAGGTTCTGGTCTAGTTGCTTTCGCAGCAGCCACTGGCGTTATGCCATTAGATATGCCTGAATCAATTTTGGTGCGTTTTAAAGGTGACATGCAGCCTGGTATCACACTTCGTGATCTCGTTCATGCGATCCCTTTATATGGAATCAAACAAGGTTTATTAACGGTTGCTAAGAAAGGGAAAGTCAATGCTTTCTCTGGCCGTATCCTTGAGATTGAAGGTTTGAAAGAGTTAACTGTTGAGCAAGCGTTTGAATTATCAGATGCATCTGCTGAGCGTTCAGCTGCTGGTTGTACGATTAAATTATCAGAAGAGTCGATTGCTGAATACTTAACCTCTAACATCACTATGTTACGTTGGATGATCGCTGAAGGTTATGGCGACCCACGAACACTAGAGCGTCGTGCACGTAAGATGGAAGAATGGTTGGCTGAACCTACATTAATGCAAGCCGATGCTGACGCAGAATACTGTGAAGTCATCGAAATTGATTTAGCCGATATTAAAGAGCCAATTTTATGTTGTCCAAATGATCCTGATGATGCCAAAACACTATCAGACGTTGCGGGTACTAAAATTGAAGAAGTATTCATCGGTTCATGTATGACTAACATTGGTCACTTCCGTGCGGCAGGTAAATTACTAGAGCAGTTCGGTGGTACATTACCAACACGTTTATGGATGTCTCCACCGACTAAGATGGATAAAGCCGTCTTGATGGAAGAAGGTTTCTATAACATCTATGGTCGTGCTGGTGTGCGTACTGAAATGCCTGGTTGTTCATTGTGTATGGGTAACCAAGCACGTGTAGAAGCCGGTTCAACGGTATTATCAACATCAACACGTAATTTCCCTAACCGTTTAGGTGATGGCGCTAATGTGTACTTATGTTCTGCTGAAATGGCAGCGGTAGGTGCTATTATTGGTAAGATCCCAACAGCGGCAGAATACATGGAATATGCGTCTAAGATTGATTCAATGGCGGGTGAAGTTTATAAATACTTAAACTTTGACCGTATTGAAGCATTCAAAGCTGCAGAAGAAAAGGCCAAAGCGTCGATTATTCCTGCGTTGAATATTGCTTAATATTTTATAAAAAGTAAAAAATAAAAAGCCAACTAAGCTAATACTTAGTTGGCTTTTTTTGTTATTATTACGGCTGTTAAAACCAATAAATCCCTATGAGGTTTAATGTGACTGTGCCTACTAGAGCTATTTTGTTGTTAAGTGCTTGTCTACTATTGGGCTGTGCGGTACCTGATGCTGCGGCAAATTCGACACCTGCAACGTATTTACCTGACGGTGTTGAAATGGTGCAGTTTGGTCAAGCCAAAGTCAAACTAGCCAATCAACTTTATACCTTAGAGTTTGCGGCCAATGATCAACAACGTGCTCGTGGATTAATGTATCGTAACGAGTTATGTGCTGCCTGCGGTATGCTATTTGATTTTGGCAAAAGTCGTTATGTCGGGATGTGGATGAAAAACACCAATATTCCTTTAGATGTAGCCTATATTAGCGCTCAAGGATTGATTATTAATATTGAACAAATGCAGCCACACACTTTACAAGCCCATCATTCGGAGGTTGCGGTGCGTTATGCCATAGAGATGAATCTTGGGTGGTTTGCACAACATCAGATTGAGGCAGGAGATAGCGTTAGGTTTATTTCTGCTATGCCAAAAAACTAAATCGTTTTATACTAGTGTTAGTAACCCATTACAAAAGTAATAAAAATCTAAGATGGGGTTAATTGAGTACCAAGCACCACGACAGATTCGACTCAATTTTTACGGAAAACACACAACATGAATTCAGCTTTAACGATTGCAAAATTTGGTGGCACCAGCGTTGCCAACTATCAAGCGATGAGTGCGTGCGCCTCAATTATTGCACAGCAAAGTGATACTCGCGTCGTTGTCGTCAGTGCCTCTGCTGGCGTAACCAATTATCTTGTTTCATTATGTCATGATGAACTTGATGCGACTCAAATTGATAGTATTATCAATGCCATTTCAGATATTCAATATGCTATTGAAAAGCACTTGCCAAACAGTGAGCAACGCACCAGTGCGCTTGAAGCATTACTCTCTGAGCTGACTTTATTAGCCAAACAACCTTCATTACGCACCAATGATATGCTTAAAGAACAAGTATTATCGATGGGTGAACGCATGTCATCGTTATTGTTTACTGATGTACTCAAAGTCCACAATGTGCCAGCCCAAGTATTTGATGTGAAGGAAGTCATGCGTACTGATTCTAATTTTGGTGCTGCGAGTCCTGATCTAGACCAGATAAAAGCGTTATCCCAAGCCCATTTGGCACCTAAAATTGTCAGTCATGTGCAAGTGACACAAGGCTTTGTCGGCGCGGATGAGCAAGGTCGCACGACAACACTCGGTCGCGGTGGTTCTGATTTTACTGCTGCATTATTAGCAGAAGCGCTAGGTGCGCAGTTATGCCAAATTTGGACAGATGTGATTGGTGTGTATACCACTGATCCGCGCATTACCGATAAAGCTAGACCGTTACCTGAACTAAGCTTTGAAGAAGCCGCTGAAATGGCAACATTTGGTGCCAAAGTATTACATCCTGCGACAATGGAACCGGCGTTACGCCAAGATATTAAAGTGTTTGTTGGTTCATCCAAGGAGCCTGAAAAAGGCGGGACTATTATTGTTCGCGATTGTGAGATAGAGCCACCTTACCGCGCTATTACTCGCCGTAAAGAGCAAGTCATGGTCACAGTTAAAACTCCCAAAATGATGTATGCCCAAGGTTTCTTAGCCAAAGTGTTTGAAATTATCGCCAAACATGAATTGAGTGTTGATTTGGTGACAACGTCAGAGATCTCTGTGTCATTTACCTTAGATAACCCGCCTAATTCAGTTGCAGAGCGACTTAATCGTGAAACGATTGTAGAGCTACAAGATATCTGTGATGTGACGGTAGAACGAGGATTTGATTTAATCACTGTGGTGGGCAATAACATGCAAACTTCGGTCGGGGTTAGCAGTAAGATCCTGAGTGCTGTATCAGATTATCAATTACGCATGATTTGTTTTGGCGCTAATCCGCATAATATGTCGTTCCTTGTACAGGAACAACATAGTGATGAGATCGTCAAACAACTGCATCGTGTGTTGTTTGAATAGACGCTAATAGCCAGCGACTTAGACTTTAAAATGTTGAATCGATTGTTGTAATTGTTCAGCTAAATCAGCGACTGATTTGGTTGATTCAGAAGTTTGTATTGCGCCAACACTGGTTTCTTGTGCGATACCCACAATCGATTCTAATTTAAGACTAATATCATGCGTTGTTTCTAAGTTGTAACGAGCAGATTCTTCAATTTGGAAGCTAACAGCATGTGCTTTGTGTACCGCATCGGTAATCGAGTTAATCGCTTCGGTAGCACGTATGGTTTGCGCAACACAAATATCGGTTTGTGCTTTGCCTTGATGCATAACCTCGACAGCACGCTTCGCCCCTTCTTGTAACATCTCGATCATAGAATTAATTTCTTGAGTTGATTGTTGCGTCCGGTTTGCTAATGTACGGACTTCATCCGCAACAACAGCAAACCCTCGGCCTTGTTCACCGGCTCTAGAAGCCTCTATTGCTGCGTTCAACGCTAGTAGGTTGGTCTGGTCTGCTACGCCGCGAATGACATCTAAGATCCTACCGATACTCGCACTGTCCTGATGTAGCTTGTTGATCACTTGAGCGGCGGCATCTACATCGGTAGCAAGGTTTTCCATCGTTCTTTTATTTTCTATTGATAAATGTTTGATTTTGGTTGCTTCGGTATCTGCAAGTGTGATTTGAGCTAAGGTTTTTTCTGCATTTTGTTTGACACCTGCTGCTCTAATTTGCATTTTGATGGTGGCATCAGAAATGACTGTGATTTGTGATTTTTGTTCACCAATTGATAATGTTGTTTGATTCGTTACTGACGTGGTCTGTTCCGCAGCAGCTGATAAAAGTTCGGCACGATCAGCAATCCCTATAATCATCTGCTTAAGATTGGAGACTAGCGCATTCACGTTTTTCGCTAATTGGCCAAATTCATTATGACTAGTATCATCCAGTTGTTGTGATAGATCCCCTGATGCAATTATGCTTAACATGTTATTGGTCTTACGTAAGGGCTGTACAATCGACCTTACGGTAGATATAGCAATTACTATAGCCGTGACTAAGGCTGCGATGGCAATGAATACGATTTGCCAAGTCGCAAGGTTTCCCGTTTCAGATAAGTACGTTTTAGCGGCCCTATCGTGTGTATTCATTGACTCAATTAGATCATCTATTTCACGGATAGCTAAGCCCATTTTCTGTTCAGAAGCTGCAAAGGCGAGTTGTGATTTTGATGCTGTCGTGATAGAAAAGGGTAGAATGTTAGGGGCGGTATCATTAGTGATGAGGGTACTAGTCTCACTAATACCACCAATAACAGCACCCAGGCGCAGAGGCTGCTGTAGCGACTGAACTTCTTTTGTGTGTGCTGAGAACATCGTAACCGTGTATGTAATGTACTGGTTATATGAGACACCGATAACCCTAAGTTGAGCGTGGAGGTCGGGGTCACTTTGCGTTAATACTTTTAACTGTGCAAAAGTGTTATCAAAATCCGTTTTGTGTTCAGAGAATTTTTTTTTGGTCATTGTAATTTCGTTAACATCTTGGTGTAAATACGCCTGAAACATCAATTTACTCATCAACAAAAATTGTGCTTGCAAGTCTTTACTTAAACTCAACACAGGCAATGTTTGCTCGTGGACTTTGGCCGTGGCATGTTGAATGTTATTAATATATACCAGAGAAGAAAGACTAATGACAATAATCAATACGCCCAGTAGACTAAATCCAGAAATCAAGCGCTGAGAAACGGTAAGCTGCATAATACTTCCTTGTATATGAGGGGATTGGTGCTGTAGATATAACAAACTAGTTATCAATGGTAACGGCGATATACGCCGGAACTTTATGCTTTTATTACGATGCAGGTATTATTAGTTAGATTAAAACAAGTTAATGCATTACCCCATACATAGCCGGTATCTAATGCGATAAATTGTCGATCGTTAGTTTGTCCAAGTAAACTGGCCCAATGTCCGAATAATACACGTTGCTGCTCTGACAAATTAGGGTTGTGCTGCTCAAACCAAGGTTTAATGGTGGCAGGGGCTAGATTAGGCTGCATTTTGGCATTAAAATCTAATGCGCCATGTACTGTGATATACCGCATGCGGGTAAACGCATTAATAATAAACCTTAGGCGCTGTTTTCCCGTTAATTTACTATGCCAAGAATAGGGTTGATTACCATATAAAGTATTAATTTGTTTAGCAAAATCGGGCTGTTGTAACAAACATTGAATTTCATCAGAATAACGAATCGCTTGTGCGAATGACCAGCCAGGATAAAGTCCTGCGTGGCTAATTAATGTATTGTCATCATATTGATAAGCGAGAGGGTACTGTCTGAGCCAGTCGATATATTGGTTAATTTTTTTTGATTGGAGTAAAGGCGCAAGCTTATCACTTGGCTTTATTTGCTTTAGCCCAGCTTGTGTTGTCAATAAATGTAAGTCGTGGTTGCCTAATACCGATGTGAAACTGTTACCCAGTGAATAACATAATTCGAGGACACCGAGGGAGTTTTCACCGCGAGCAACTAAGTCGCCCACGGCAATTAATTTATCTTGATGAGGATTGAACCCTATCTGAGTGAGGAGTTTATCCAGACCAATTAGACATCCTTGAATATCTCCGACGACATAATCAGTCATCGGTTACCAACAACCCATATTAGTTAAGGGCATTAGCAACGGCCAAAGAAAAAACATTGATAGGCGCTTTAAATAGAGTCCCATCTTTAGATTCGAATTCATAATGGCCTTGCATGGTACCAACAGGGGTGTCTAATACCGCGCCGCTACGATACTCAAAACTCTCGTCTGGTGCAATAACGGGCTCTTCGCCAACCACACCAGCACCACTCACTTCTTGAGTGTCACCGTTACCATCAGTTATTAGCCAGTAGCGGTTGCGCAATTGCAATGGTTCAAGACCGATATTCGTCATTGTTATGTGATAAGTAAACGCATACCTTATAACATTATCACCTGTATGCTGCCCGATAAACTGCGTGTTAACTTCAATAACAATATCAGAGGTTGCTTGCATCGTTGGTTCTCGTACTATTCATTTTCGTTAAAGGTTGCATGATTCGCAATCGAGGCGAATTGCGCTAATGAAAGACCTTCTGCTCGCCAAGCGGGATCAATCCCAATAGCGGTCAATCCGTCAGCATCAATCGCTGATTTTAAACTGTTTCGGATAGTTTTTCGGCGTTGATTAAATGCAAGCGCAACGACTCGTTCTAAATCCTGTAAATGATTAACCTTTACCGGCGGGGTTTGATGCGGGATTAATCTTACTACTGCACTATCTACTTTCGGTGCAGGGGTAAATGATTCTGGTGGTACTTCAAGGACAGGTACCACTGTACAATAGTATTGCGCCATCACCGATAGACGACCATAGTTTTTATGACCAGGACGTGCTGCCAAACGATTCACTACTTCTTTTTGGAGCATGAAGTGCATATCTTTGATTTTATTTGTGAAAGTAAATAAATGGAACATCAATGGTGTTGAAATATTGTATGGTAGATTACCAAATACTTTGAGTGGACCTAGTTTCGCTAATTCAGTGAAATCAAATTTCAGCGCATCCGCTTCAATCACGTTAAGCTTTTTAGACATAAACGGATGTTCACGTAAACGCTTCGCTAAGTCGCGATCTAATTCTACGACATTGAGATGATCGACAATTTCACAAACGGGCTCTGTCAATGCGCCCAAGCCTGGGCCTATTTCTACCATGATATCTTCATTGTTAGGCGCAATAGCACTGACAATTTGATCAATGACATAATCATCGTTTAAGAAGTTTTGTCCAAAGCGTTTACGCGCTTTGTGTCCTAAGTGTGTGCTGCTCATATACGCCTATTTGCTAGTTTGATTGCTTTAAGGATTGCGCGGTGCAAGCTTCCTGCATCGGCTTCACCTTTACCTGCTAGATCGATAGCGGTACCGTGATCGACCGAAGTTCGGATAAATGGTAAGCCCAAAGTGATATTCACCGCTTGGCCAAATCCTTTATATTTTAATACGGGTAAACCTTGATCGTGATACATCGCAAGAACAGTATCTGCATCATCTAAATATTTTGGATTAAAGATAGTATCAGCTGGTAATGGGCCCGTAATATTGATCCCTTCATCACGAAGTTTGTTTAACGCTGGAATAATAATATCCAACTCTTCGCGCCCCAAATGCCCATCTTCACCTGCATGAGGGTTCAAACCACAGACATAAATATGCGGCTTATCAATGCCAAATTTCAATTTCAGATCGGTATTAATGATATGAATGACTTTATCTAAACGTTCTTGTGTAATGGCCTTAGCAACATACGCTAACGGAATATGCGTAGTTGCCAATGTCACGCGCAATCCATCAGTGGATAACATCATAACCACATCACTGGTATTGGATTGACTGGCAAAGTATTCAGTATGACCGCTGAACGAAATACCTGCTTTATTAATAATCCCTTTGTGTACCGGGCCCGTGACCACGGCATCAAAATTTTGATTCATGTTCGCTTCACATGCTTGCTTCAGCGTTTCTACCACGTAGTGACCGTTAGCTGTGGATAACTCACCAGCTACGACAGGTGCATCACACGGAATATGATGCACATACAGACTGCCCATGGGAGCTTTGGTTGTTTGTCCTGTATAAGGAATCAGCGCTAATTCAATATTCAACAAAGCCGCACGTTCTGCAAGCATATCTTGGTCAGCGTAAATCACAAGTATTGCATCCCAGCTATGGTGAGCGAGCTCTACGATTAAGTCTGGGCCAATGCCCGCTGGCTCGCCTGGGGTAACTGCAATTTTACTCAATGCATTCATTAGTCCGATGACCCTTCTTCATCTAACACTTCGATAAAGGCTTCTTCACGCATTTCACGTATCCACGCATCGGTTTCTTCGGCAAATTTACGGTTATAAATAAGCTGATACGCTTTGTCTTGTTTTTTGCGATCAGTGATATCATCAACACGGCGATCAAGCAGTTGCATTAAGTGCCAACCGTGAACCGAACGTACTGGTTCTGATATTTCATCTTTGGCTAATTGCATCAACGCGTCTTTAAATGCTGGTACGTACATATTAGGATCTGCCCAACCCAAGTCACCACCTTTGATCGCTGAACCAGGATCTTCGGAGTGTTTCTTGGCTAAGTCTGCAAATTCAGCCGTTCCCTCTAATATTTCGGCTTTGAATTCAAGTAACATTGATTGTGCTTTTTGCTCAGAGAGAATAATCGATGGCTTAATCAAGATATGACGAGCATTGATTTCTTCTAATTTAGCGACTTCAACACCACGAGTTTCCATAATTTTTAAAATATGGAAACCGGCGCCACTTCGAATTGGACCAATTAAATTATCTGTCTCTTTACCTTGGATAACTTCTGCAAACAAGGTTGGCATTGAATTGATGTTTAACCATCCCATATCACCGCCATCTAACGCTTTTGGACCCGATGATGAAGCGATAGCGATTTTGGCAAAATCAGAACCCGAATTAAGCAAGTTTAATACTTTATCTGCACGGTTACGCGCCGCAGTAATATCATCATCGGTCGGCTCAGGCGGAAAACCAATTAAAATATGGCCTAGACGATATTCTGCTTGTTCATTACCTTGCTCTTCAATCAATGACACTAATGTTGAGATTTCTTGTGGAGTAATATAAATTCGGCGACGTACATTGGCTCGGCGCACTTCACCGGTAATCAGCTCTTTACGGACTGATTCACGATAGTTTTCATAATCTAAACCGGCTTGCGTAATTGACGCGCGGAGTTGATCCAAACTACTGTTTTGATTTTGAGCAATATTGGCGATGGTTTGCTCAAGTTGCGGATCTGACACGCGGATCCCCATGCGATCTGCTACTTGCATTTGCAGATTATCCAAGATCAAACGCTCAATCGCTTGAGTTCTTAATGCGCGGTCGGAAGGAAGCGCTTGGTTGTTTTTAGTCGCATTGTCTTTTACCGTTTTAACTAACTCACGGATCTCGCTTTCTAAAATAACACCTTTGTCGACGATTACCGACACTTTATCTAACACTGTCTGCGCGGCTAGATTGACACTTGCAGATAAACAAATACAACCAATCAATATACGTAAAAACTTCATAAACACTCTTTTTATTTTTGTGTTGTTAAGACACTTTAATTGATGAGGTAAGGCTGGCGATAACCAAACATACCATCTTGTAACATACTCTTATTGCGTCGGTTTGACGAAATACCTTTAAAACTAAATTGCAATGCTATCCCAGAATCAAACTGATTTATATCTTGGATCCCATCATTTGAGTAGCGGTTGGCTAAGTTGCGTTGCCCGATTAAGCGCACGGACCAACAACATGATTCATATTGCAGACCAACATATGCCTCAATAGTTCGCGATAAACTCCGATCTTTATACCAACGACCAACCCATTGCCAGCGATCTGATATCGGCCAAGCCGCACTTAAGCCCATCTGATTAATGGTTTCTTGCGACAAATTGCGAACATATCTGTGGGATAATTGTATCAGACTTTGCTTGTCTTTGCGGTATTCTAACGAAACACTACTGCGTTCTACTTTATCGACTTGTGTTGCTAGCTGTAATTGAGAATGTGCAAACCAGCGCTGTGATAACCTGAAATCAAATTCTGCAGCTAACGCTGAAGTTTGCACCGTTTGGGTTTGGTTGAGTAGACGTGATTCATCAAAGTAAAAAATTTGTCCAACACTAATCGATGCGCGTTCTTGATTATTGCCATCCATGATCCGCGAACTTAAGCCAATGGTTAGTTGGTTATTATCACTGATGCGGTCTAAACCACTAAATGCTTGGCCTCGAAATAAACCATTAACGTTGTTAAGTAGCTGCGCTGAATCATACAATCCAATGTCGTTTTGCTCCGCATAAGACGTGTATAAGTACTGAATTTTGGGTTCTAATGTGATGATTCCATCCGTATCGGTAAACGATTGAGGACGTTCAAAAAAAACAGCACCAAACAAGCGGGCTTGACCAATATTACGGTTCACACTAGGCGCTAAATCAGAATCACTCAGATGACGTTGTTGATAATAAGTGGAGTACCACGTTAAATCCGCACTCAGTTGTGTGCCCGGTGTAACCTGGTTATAACTAAGTGTTGGGGCAAAATGAGCACGGGTTGCTGTCGGTAATTGTGGATTGTGGTTATCGAAATAACTCAACTCTGAATGGATATCTAAACGCCAATTTGGATCTAATACCTGGGTATAATCGAGCGCAATGTGCGGCAAAGCACGATAGTTATTTGCCGTTTCCCCGATGACATCAAAATCTTGAAAAGTCGTTTGCACGGTTAAGTTGGGAGAGTGATACAACCATCCTATTGCACGGTTAACATACGTGTCAGCACGATTATAAAAATCCGACCCTAAATCAACAATATAGTTTTCATCACTGATTTGATTAAAATCGACATACCATTGTAGATTTTCAGTCACATTACCTTGGTGTTGTACACGTAAAAAGTAGCGCGCATCATCATTAATATAATCATCATCTGAAGCAAGGTATTCAAGGGTCACTTCGCCTTGTTGATGCGCCGTTAAATACCTAAATTCACTATTAAACTGAATGCCTCGGTTGGTCAGTAAGCGAGGGGTTAAGGTCGCATCTAAATTAGGAGCGATATTCCAGTAGAAGGGTTGGGAAATATCAACGCCATTGGCGCTGGATGAGGAAATATTGGGAAAGAGCAAGCCTGATTGACGCTGTGAGGTAACTGGAAAAGCAAAGTAAGGTAAATACAGCACTGGGAAACCCGCCACATAAAAGCGCGTGTTAAAGGCTTGTCCGAGATTACCCGCTTCACCAATATTGAGTTGTGACGCTTTAATCGACCAATCCTGTTGGTTTAAAGGACAGGTGGTAAAGCTCACTGTATCAAGCGTTAAACCTGATTTGCTATTAATGCTAATTTGTTCAGCCAACCCATTGCCGTTGATATTAGCAAGTTGGTAACGGGCGTTGCTGATTACAAATGAATCGGTGATGCCATTGAGGGAAATCGATTCACTTGTTACTTCTAGTTGCTCATTAACAAACCCGACTTCGCCTACGGCTACGACACCATTGCCATTATCAGTCACAATCGCTTCATCTGCGAATATCTGACCGCGCGAACTGATAATATTCACATTGCCGCTAAATTGCGCACGCTGAGTTAAGGTCATGGTGGCAGAATCTGCTGTCACGACAACGGCATTAGGATCAAAGGTGGTGTTAGCGTTAAGTACTTCAGGAGCAAATAGTGCAGGATTAGTGCATTGGAGTAAATCAATCGGCTCACTTTGAGCCTGTGCTTGCGCATTGCCGGAGGCAATCGCTAGGATCGCTGCGAAGATAAGGGTAACGGCAAATTTCATGAAAGCGCATGGAGTCCAAAATTCAAGTAAAGGCGATTTTAAAGGTTTATGGCTAAATTTCCATGTTTAAGTCGTAAAAATCCCTTTTTCATTGATTTTTTTTCATAAAATGTGTTTATTGCCAATCCGACGACGGTTATAGTAGCGTTATATCAAGTGTTACAGTGACTAAATAATGCCATTCATGGGAAAATTACTAGGGTTTGTGTTCGGATTTTTATTGCTTAAATTACCTGGGGCAATACTTGGCTTAATTGCTGGACATATGTTCGATAAAGGAATGAGCAATGATTTCTCTCGTTCAGGTGGATTTGGACGCTTTTTTGCTGATAACGAAAGATTGCAAAGTAGTGCGATATTTTTTCATGCTTTGTTTGCTTGTTTAGGGCATATAGCCAAAGCTGATGGTGCGGTTACTCAGTCTGAGATCAATGTCGCCTTAAAGCTTATGGATGACATGCAGCTTAATGAAAATGACCGGCGAGAGGCTCAGCAAGCGTTTCGCGAAGGCAAAGATCCGCAATTTCCTTTAGAACATATCTTAAAAGATTTAAAGCACGATTTACATGGTCAAAGAATCATTCTGCAAGCCTTTTTAGAAATGCTTATCGAAGCCTCTTTTGCCGATGGGCAGTTATCGGTCAGTGAAGTCGAAGTACTTGATAAAGTGGCTATAGGGCTTGGTTTCGGGCATAAAGATCTGGATCGCTTGATCCGTAAATTCGAAGCCGAACTGCGCTTTCGCCAACGCCAAGATGCGTTTAGTCAAGCCCGCGATGAAGCCCGTTCTCGCGCACAAGAACAAGCTAATGCCTGGCGTGACAAAGCTCAACAACAATATACTCGGGCGCCTCAATATTCAGATAAACAACGCCTGACGGATGCGTACCGCATTTTAAATGTCGCACCGACAGCTGATGAAAAAACGCTCAAGCGTGCCTACAAAAAAGCCATGAATGAACATCATCCTGATAAATTAATCGCTAAAGGGTTGCCTAAACAAGCTATGGAGCTAGCCAAAGTTAAAGCGCAGGATATTCAAGCGGCTTATGAGCTAATCAAAAGCACGCGGCCTTAACGGGAGTGAGGGTGCTTATCTCGGTAGATAACCAACAATCGATGGAAGCATTTTTGCAAATGTTGTATCTGGAAAAGGGCTTATCAGATAACACGTTGTCGGCATATCACACGGATTTGCGTAAATTATGTGAATACCTGACGGCGTCTGATCTAGACTTTCGTTTAATTGATATCAATGAAGGGGAAATACGGGATTATTTAAGCCATCGTCAAAGGCATAATTTATCCGCCCGCAGCACGGCACGTTGCCTGTCATCTTTAAAAACGTTTATCAAATATTGCCTGTCGGAGCGGATCCGTGAAGATGACCCATTGCGTCACATTAAACCACCTAAAATAAAAGTGTCATTACCCGATACGTTAACGGAGCAACAGATAGAAGCATTACTCGACGCTCCAGATGACAATGACGCAATTGGATTGCGTGATAAAGCGATGTTGGAAGTGTTATATGCCACAGGTTTACGGGTGACTGAGTTGGTGAGTTTACGCTTAGATCAAATCTCGCTACTACAAGGGGTAGTAAGGGTTATTGGTAAAGGAAATAAAGAACGGTTGGTCCCTTTAGGAGAACCAGCCGTTGAGGCAATAGAAACATTTGTTAAGGCTGGCCGTCCGGAGTTATTAAAGCATAGTAGTGATGTGGTTTTTCCTAGTTCTCGCGGCACAATGATGACTCGACAAACCTTTTGGTATAGGATTAAATTTTACGCCACGGTTGCTGGCATTAAGGTCCATTTATCTCCGCATACATTGCGGCATGCGTTTGCCACGCATCTGTTAAATCATGGTGCGGATTTGCGTGTGGTGCAACTTTTATTAGGTCATAGTGATCTATCTACTACCCAAATCTATACCCATGTAGCAACTGAACGATTAACGCATATTATTGCAACGCATCATCCTCGTGGGTAAAGTTACCACTCTAAAGTAGAGTGGATCATAAAATGCGAATTAAGCAGGATTTTTATCTTAAAGATGAATACAATGAACCCTTATTGCGGTCTATTATAGCAAGCTCAGACCTTTAACATCGAATTTGGATACCTATAAGTAATGAACAATGTATTAATTAAAAAAGCAATCTTAAGTTTATTCATCCTTGTCAGCATTAGTGCCTGTGCGCAAGAAGCAGAAGTCACAACGCTTCAATCAGCATCTCTAGCGACTACCAATACCGTTGTATTGAGTGATGAGTTGATTGAAAAGTTTCAAAGTAATACGCGCTTGAGCATTTTAAATGTTGAGCAAGCGCCGTTAGATAACTTATATCAAATCACGACGGACCGCGGTATTTTCTATCTGTCCAAAGATGGAAAGTTTTTTATTAACGCCGTTATCTTTAATCTTGATAAAGGCATGTTAAATGAAACAGATATCGCAATGAATGGTATCCGTTTGCAAAAAGTCGCACAAATACGCGATTCTGGGATTGTCTATAAAGCGCCAAATGAAAAGTATATGGTCGATGTATTTACCGATATTACTTGTGGATATTGCCGTAAATTACACCGTGAAATGCAAGATTATCTCGATGCCGGTATTTCGATTCGTTACTTAGCTTACCCGCGCGAAGGACTTAATGGCGATGTTTATAAACAAATGCAATCTATTTGGTGTTCAGCCAATCCACAAGACGCGATGAACCAAGCTAAAGGTGGTGATACGGTTGCGTCGAAAAATTGCAAAAATGATGTTGCAACACATTATCAAACAGGCGCTGCGATAGGCGTGACTGGTACTCCCAATATTGTCTTAGCTGATGGTTCATTGATTGGTGGTTATCAACCTGCAAAAGCATTATTAGCTGAACTGAACAAGCGTTTAGGCGAATAATTTGTCACTATCATCTTCTGTGCAACCGGCTTTCATATCAGATTTAGCTATCGTGCCACGATCTATGCCGAGTGCCTTATCTGATAAGACGACTGATGCGCGGACCTCCTCAGTACTCAGTGCCGAAGATTTTTCAGGCCCTTATGGAGCAATGCTCGCACGCATTTTCCGCACACGTGGCATTGATTCGTTGTCAGACTTAGCCACAGGCGCCAAAGACTTATTACATTTTAAACAACTCAACGGTATCGCTCAAGCTGTCAAGTTATTGTCGCATGCGGTGACCACACAGCAACGTATTGTGATCATTGGTGATTTTGATGCTGATGGTGCAACTAGTACTGCGTTGTGTATGTTGTGTTTACGCGATTTGGGACTCAATAATGTTGAATATCTCGTACCTAATCGCTTTGATTTTGGGTATGGCTTATCGCCTGAAATCGTCGATGTGGCAATTAAGCAATTTTCTCCAGATATCTTATTGACGGTTGATAATGGTATTGCTTGTCATGCTGGTGTAGCGCATGCAAAAGCACTCGGTTTACAGGTGATTATTACTGATCACCACTTACCTGCTGCGACATTGCCCGATGCAGATGCTATCGTCAATCCTAACCAGCATCATTGTGAATTTGGATCGAAGCATCTTGCTGGGGTTGGGGTGGCGTTTTACGTATTAAGTGCCCTCAAAACCAAGCTGATGCAAGAGGGTTGGTTTAATGAGCAGCGGCCGGCACCAAACTTAGCGCAATATTTAGATATCGTTGCGCTTGGTACGGTTGCAGATGTCGTTAAATTAGATAAAAACAATCGAATATTTGTCTATCAAGGCGTGCAACGCATTCGAGCCGGACGCTGTCGTCCTGGGATCCGTGCGTTATTGGATGTAGCTAGTAAGCCCACTGATAAAGTCACCTCGATTGACTTAGGGTTCATTTTGGGCCCGAGGCTTAACGCCGCAGGTAGGCTTGAAGATATGGCACAAGGTATCGAATGTTTACTGGCCGAAGACTATGACACCGCCCGTGGCATGGCACATACTTTGGATTCACTCAATCGCCAACGCCGAGAAATTGAAGGTCAAATGCGCGATCAGGCCGAAGCGACGTTAGCTACGTTGCAACTGGATCATGACATTTTACCGGATGGCTTGGTCTTGTTTGATCCTGACTTTCACCAAGGTGTGATTGGGATTGTCGCTGGGCGTATTAAAGAGCAATATTACCGCCCAACGGTGGTGTTTGCGAGTCAAGATGATGGAGAGCTTAAAGGCTCTGCGCGCTCTATTCCTGGAGTGCATATTCGAGATGTGTTTGATGAGGTCAATACACGTCACCCTGGGATCATCAAAAAGTTTGGTGGGCATGCGATGGCGGCGGGATTATCGATTGTGCCAGAACAGTTAGCCGCATTTAATTCGGCAATCCTCGAAGTTTTAGCCAAACACATGGCACAGATCCCTAATGAAGCACAAATTCTTAGCGATGGGCAACTGGCTGCAAGTGACTTAAGTCTAGATTTTGCTAATGCTTTAATGCAATCAGGTCCATGGGGACAAGGTTTTGAAGAGCCTATTTTTGATAATGTATTTATCCTTGTCAATCAACGCATCGTCGGTGAAAAGCATCTTAAAATGGTGCTGCAGTTAGATAACGTGACGATTGATGCGATTGCTTTTAATGTGGATGTAGAGGCATGGCCGAACCATCAAGTTACTCAAGTGCATGTCGCGTATAAGCTCAATATTAATGAATTTCGTGGACAACAGTCGGTCCAATGCATGGTGGTGAAATTTGCCCCCGTTAGATAAATTATTGCAACAGCACCCACAACTCACTCATTCTCAGGATATGAAAGTCACCTCTCATGTCCAGCGGGAGAAAGATGATTGGATTTTGCATACCGTCATGTTAGCCAATATTGATGTGCCGTTTGTGTTTAAACGCAAAAAACGCTATCAATCTTTGCAAGGGGCTAACGTTAATTTAACCTACTATCCTGCCTCGGTAATGATTGCTGGCATGGAAATGGAACAAATGCGCGTTGTCCGAATCAAAAGGTCATAATGATGAGAGGCGGTAATAGCGTCTGGGTTAGTGGATTTGTGTTACATCGTAGACCCTACCAAGAAACGAGTTTTTTAGTGGATATGTTTACCCATGAATTAGGTAAAATTCGCTGCGTTGCTCGCGGCATGCGTAGTGCTAAATCAGATCGTAAAAGTGTATTGCAGCCATTTCAATCGGTTACCTGTGAATTATCGGGTAAAGGTGAGTTAAAATCGGTTAAATCCGCCGAAATTAACGCAAAAGGTTATAATTTACAGCATACCGCTTTATTTTGTGGGATGTACCTCAACGAACTCATCAACCGCTGTTTACCTGCGAATATACCTTGTCCGGATTTATTTGCCCAATATCAACGTGCCTTATCACATCTACACGCTTCCCTAGAAATTAACGGTACCCTGCATGCAGCCCAAGAAGCAGCATTACGGGTGTTTGAATTATCATTGTTAAATGAACTGGGATTTTTACCTGATATCAGTGTCGATGCACATTCGCAAGAAGCGTTATTTGCAACGATGGATTATGTGTTTATCCCAGAAGAAGGGATGTTACTTAAACAATGGTATCCCCATTTACGCGCTGTGCCGGGTCAATGGGTTATCAATATGCTCAATGAAGAATGGGATCCTAATAGCTTAAAAACGGCTAAGTGGATTACGCGCCAAGCATTACAACCTTTATTAGGCAATAAACCATTAAAAAGTCGTGAATTGTTTGTATCAAAATAGCGATTAAGCCATAATTAACGCATTGTTTTTACTCAGAGAAATCCATCATGCAAATCAAAGAAGTCTTACTCGGTGTCAATATCGATCATGTTGCTACATTACGTAATGCACGTGGAACCTCTTATCCTGATCCGGTGCATGCCGCAGATATTGCTGAGCGTGCCGGTGCTGACGGCATTACGGTACATTTGCGTGAAGACCGCCGCCATATTAATGACCGCGATGTTGAAATTTTAGCGCGCACGTTAAATACACGGATGAATCTAGAAATGGCCGTGACAGATGAAATGCTCGCGATTGCGAAGCGGACTAATCCTGCATTTTGTTGTTTAGTCCCAGAAAAACGTGCTGAATTAACCACCGAAGGCGGGTTAAATGTCGCAGGTAACTTGTCACGTATGCAAGATGCATGTGGCATGCTAGCTGAGCAGGGTATTTTGGTGTCGTTGTTTATTGATGCCGAGCCAGAGCAAATTGACGCTGCGGTTGCCTGTAAGGTGCCCTATATCGAAATTCATACTGGGCAATATGCAGACGCACCCACTATTGCTCAGCAACAACAAGAACTCGCAAAATTAACCGCAGGCATTCAATATGCGCACCACAAAGGTCTACATGTTAATGCCGGTCATGGTTTGCATTATCATAATGTGAAGCCTATCGCAGCGTTACCTGAGATTGTTGAGCTGAATATCGGGCATGCAATTATGGCACGAGCGATGTTCGATGGACTGGCTAAAGCGGTGAGTGATATGCGCGCATTGATGCAAGAAGCTAGGTTGCAAGGACTAATCGAGTTGGGCCAATAATATGGCGATTGTGGGTATGGGGACGGATATAGTACAAATATCACGGTTTGGTTCATCACAAGAGCCTGCTAAACCTGAGGGATTAGCCAAAAAAATCCTCACTCCAGATGAGTTAGCCACTTATATTAATCATGCGCATCCACATCGTTTTCTAGCCAAACGCTTTGCAGTAAAAGAAGCTGCGGTGAAAGCCTTAGGCACTGGGATAGGTCATGGCGTAAGTTGGCAAAATCTATGGTTAACCCATACCGACAAAGGTCAGCCACAGCTACAATTTAGTGGTGGTTTTGCCGAATATGCAGCACAGTTAGGGGTCACGCATTCTCATACTTCCATTTCCGATGAACAAGCATACGCAGTGGCGACTGTTATTTTAGAGGCGCAATAATCATGGCGCAATTTTTTAAAGCCAATAAACCTAAACGTCGCGGCACGCCATCATTACCGGCACTGACCATTACGATTGACGCCTTAACATTACAAGGTCAGGGCTTATGTAAATCGCATGTGCCGATCATTATTGTTGATGGCGCATTACCAGGCGAAACCGTTAAAGTTTCAGTAACCCAGCAAAAGAAAAAAGTGTGGTTTGCTAAAGTATTGCAAGTACTTGAGTCTCATCCACAGCGGATTGCCGCACCATGCATGTTTGCCCAAGATCATACGCCAAAACAAACACCAATATGTGGCGGTTGTCAGTTACAATATGTCGAGCCTGAAGCATTATTGACACTCAAAGAAACTGCTATTTCCGATTATGCCACGCATGTGTTACCCCTGACTGAATTACCTTGGCTCAAGCCGGTATTGAGCTCTGATGCGTATCGTCGTAAAGCACGCTTAGCGATTGATGCTCGTGATGCTAACAATATCAAAGTAGGTTTTCGCCAAGCACACAGCAATAACGTCTTAGCGATCGATCATTGTCTGGTGCTAGATCCACGTTTGCAACCAGTACTGAGTTATATTCAAGCCCATTGCCAGCAATGGGGATGGCTTAGCAACGTCGGTCACATGACACTGTTCGCAGCAGATAATGAAACGGTGTTAGCCTTGAATGCACAACGCCATCTCAATGCTGATGCATTAAGTGCGCTGTCAGAATTAGAAGCACAATTAGCAATCCGTGTTGCGGTGCATCAACAAGGATTGGTCAACGCCCCTAAAAAAGCCGCTAAGTGGTATTTTTTACCGGCTTCAGGGCAAACTGACGCAGGTGCGTTAACCGTCCCTGATTTGTGGCTGTCTTCGATTGACGATTGTCGTTATCCGGTTGATTTAGATGATTTTGTTCAAATAAACAAAAAACTCAATGAACAGATGGTTAGTGCGGCAGTGTCGTCACTGGAACTGACTGCCACTGATCGAGTCTTAGATTTATTCTGTGGTGCAGGTAATTTTACTCTACCGATTGCTCGTCATGCTGAATACGTATTAGGGATTGAAGGTGTACCAACTATGGTGCAACAAGCGCAACGCGGCGCACAAACTTGTGGCATAAATAATGTCGAGTTTATTCATGCGGATCTAACGACTTCCGCTGCCTTGGATAAAATAAAGGCTGCGAACGTCAATAAACTACTGCTCGACCCCTCGCGTGAAGGGGCTAATGCAGTGCTTGAGTGCTTACAATACAGTGACTTAGAAAAAATTGTGTATGTTTCTTGCAACCCCCAATCGTGGGTGCATGATTGTGCATTAATTATGGCAAATGGCTTTACCCTTGAGCAGGTGCAAAGTTTTGACATGTTTAAAGGCACGACGCATACTGAATTATTGAGTGTATTTATACGTTAAACGGATAAACCAAAGGACACGGTGTGGTAACGATTAGAACGGTGCATCAACCTCAACGCCCTAGCTTTGATAAATGGCTTGCTGGACTTGCGGTATCTGACGCAACACGAGAAAAATTAGCATCCATTTCAGACCAACCGGAGCTGTTGCTAATTGGTCAAGAAATGGTTGAGATCCTCCATGAACTTAATATGGATGATGAGACGTTGCAAGCTGCGCTAGTGTTTCCCTATTGTGAAATGCATGCCTTGAGCGATGCCGATATTGAAACTGAATTTGGTCGTCCTATCGCCGATTTGGTGGATGGTGTGCGTCAAATGGATGCAATCAAAGCGCTCCATGGCAAACATCAACATAATGAACAACAAGTTGATAATATCCGAAAAATGCTCATTTCGATGGTGGCAGACGTACGCGCTGTGGTTATCAAAATGGCAGAACGGATCTGTACGTTACAACAAGTCAAAGAAGCCGATGAAGAAACCCGCGTGTTGGTTGCTCGTGAATGCTCAGCGATTTATGCTCCTTTAGCAAACCGCCTTGGGATCGGGCAGCTTAAATGGGAGCTTGAAGATCTCGCATTTCGCTATCTACACCCTAAACGCTACATGGAAATCGCCCAATGGCTCGATGAAAAGCGTGCCGATCGACAAGATTATATTAATCACTTTGTATCCTCATTATCTGCTACGCTAAAAGCGAACAATGTCGATGCGCAAGTATTTGGTCGACCTAAACATATTTATAGCATTTATAAAAAAATGCAGAAGAAAAACCTCTCGTTTGAACAGTTATTTGATATTCGTGCTGTACGTATTATAGCTAAGACCTTACAAGACTGTTATGCAGTTTTAGGCGAAGTTCATGCGACTTACAAGCATATTCCCAACGAGTTTGATGATTATATCGCCACACCCAAACCTAATGGCTATCAGTCTATTCATACGGTCATAAAAGGACCTGAAGGGCGCACAATCGAGATCCAAATTCGCACCCAAAAAATGCATGATGATGCTGAACTCGGGGTCGCTGCTCATTGGAAATACAAAGAAGAGCACACAAGTAAACTCTCAGCTGCCGAAGAACGCATTAATTGGTTACGTAAAATTTTAGCGTGGCAAGAAGAAGTTGCCGAATCTGGTGATATTGTCGAAGAGTTCCGTTCGCAAGTCTTTGATGATCGTGTTTATGTGTTTACACCCACGGGTGATGTGATTGATTTGCCGGTGGATTCAACGCCGTTAGATTTTGCGTATTACATCCACTCTAATGTGGGGCATCGCTGTATCGGGGCTAAAATTGATGGGCGTATTGTGCCATTTACCTACCAGTTACAAAGTGGCGATCAGGTTGAAATTTTAACCGGAAAACAAATGAATCCGTCGCGTGATTGGATGCACCCAGGCTTAGGCTATGTGCACTCGTCGCGTGCGCGCGCCAAGATCCATACTTACTTTAAGAAATTAGACAAAGATCAGCATCTTGCTGCTGGTAAAGACCTCATTGAACGTGAGTTGGCGAAGCTTAATTTACACTTAAAAGATGTGGCTAAAGCCGTCGAAAAATTCAATATGAAAACCAGTGATGATCTGATTGCTGCTGTCGGTGCTGGTGATGTTCGGGTCATGTCTTTAGTGCATTTTTTACAACAGTTACTGTGTCCTGAGCCTGAATTAAAGGCCCAAGATGTTATCACCAAAACAAGAATCAAACGCCAAACTAAACAAGGTAATAATAACACCATAGAAGTTGAGGGGGTGGGGCACTTAATGAGCCAGCTGGCGAATTGTTGTCAACCTATCCCCGGTGAGCCCATCCTTGGTTATATCACGCAAGGGCGTGGGGTCAGTGTGCATAAAAGTGATTGCGATCAGCTCGCGCATTTATTGACGATGCATCCTGAACGGGAAATTGACGTCAATTGGTCGAGCGATATCTCTGTTGGGTTTGCAGCTGAGTTACATTTGAAATGCCATGATCGAACCGGCATTTTAAAAGACATTACGACGATCCTAGGCAATGACAAAGTGCCAGTGTTGGGGATCAATTCAAACAGTGATACGACGCAAAATACCTGTGAAATTGATTTGAAAATCGAAATAAAAGACGTCAATCGATTAGCACAGCTGATCAGTAAATTACGTAAAATCCGTTCAGTCACAGACGTTTATAAGACATCGTGATCGCTAAACAAAATATAAGAGTATTATGCAATCACATCAACGCCAACAATTTATCGATTTAACCCAATCTGATCCGGTGACGGCGTTAGTCAAGATAATGCAACAACTGCGTGATCCGCACTCAGGCTGTCCGTGGGATATTGGACAAACGATGCAAACCATCATTCCGCATACAATCGAAGAAACGTATGAAGTCGCAGATGCGATTTATTCTGGAGATCCCCAGCATATAAAAGAAGAGCTTGGTGATTTATTATTTCAAGTGGTGTTTTATGCGCAGTTAGGGCAAGAGCAAGGTTGGTTTGATTTTGATGATGTCGCTCAAGGCATGTGTGACAAACTCATTCGTCGTCATCCGCATGTTTTTACTGACCAATCGGAGTTAACTGCGCAGCAGGTTGAAGCTCAATGGGATGCGATAAAACAAACTGAAAAAGCAGGTTTACCCATTCCCACTTCTATTTTAGCTAATATCCCAACGGGTATGACGCCACTCATGCAAGCGCATAAAATTCAAAAAGCGTGTGCCAAAGTCGGCTTTGATTGGTCTGATATTGCACCTGTTGCGGATAAAGTAAAAGAAGAACTTGCTGAAGTGCGAGCTGCGATTGCATCAGGCGACCAAGCGCATGTCCAAGAAGAAATTGGAGATCTGTTATTTGCGGTCGTTAATTTAGCGAGGCATGCAGGGGTTAAAAGTGAAGTGGCTTTGCAACAAGCCAATCGAAAGTTCACTGCACGCTTTATGCAAGTAGAAGCACTCGTCGCGGCTGACCAACACGATATGCAATCGCTCGAACTTGATAGTTTAGAAGCGTATTGGCAGCAAGTTAAACGCTCAGAGTCACAACCTAAGTAGTTAAGTGAAACCATGTAGATAATTAACTAAGCAGCACTGTAGCTTGTAACCGAGTACGTCCAAAGCGTGACATTTTCTCAAATTCCTCATTTGCAATGGGTAAATATTGACAGTCCATCGGACTTTCACTGCCGTCTTCTTGAATGAAATACGGGTCATGCACAAAAATACAATGGGCGTCGTAACCAGACATGACGACCCAATGGGGCGATTTACTTTGATCCATTCGATAAGTGCTAATCAGAATAAGCGGCAAGGCGCCATCATCAAACGCTGCGGTTAACTCTTTGAGTGACAGCGTGCTATAGGTGACAGGTATGGCTTGTTCAGTGCACTGTCGGGTGAAACTCTCGTGCACCCTTGTAATGACTTCTTTTTTTAAAATATCTCTAACACCATCAACGAACAGCGGATTAGCATCACTAAGGCAAACTCGCGCATCCAAACCACGTTTTTTAGCCGCTAAGGCCAATCCCATAGGGTGACAGCCGCCGTGCCCCGATGTCATAAAGATCGTTGTGGCTTCGCGCCAAATATCCAATTCGTCTTCAGGAGTGACAGGGTAATCGGGTTGTAATGCACGCAATGCCATTTGTAATGATGCAGGGCCACAGGTAAAAGGTGTGCCTTGCGCTACCCACGGAACAAGTCTCGAAGTATGTGCAGGCGCAGCGCCATGTAAACGTTTTTGCATTCTGATAGCATTAGAATGATCCTCATAATAATCATTATATTGACCAAATACACGATATCCGAGCTTTTTATACAGCCCAATCGCTTGGCTGTTGGCATCACTGACTTCCAGACGCAAAATACGACGACCACGGCTTATAGCAATGTCTTCACAATTGTGGATGAGTGCTTGGCCAACACCTAAATTACGTGCCTGATTGGCGACTGCAATAGAATATAAGCGTGTTAAGCTCGTTCCGTGACGCAGATGCATCAATGCATAGCCCAATAACGCGGGTGTGCCATTATCATTACCCGCGGTATGGGTTTCGGCAATAATTAACTCTGAAGCCGAACTGGTAATGGCATGCCGAAAGCTACGTCTGTTTAAGCGATCACAATTAAATGCCTGAGTCTCTAATTGTAATAATGCCGCTACATCGGCCAGGATCGCAGGACGGATAGTCATTGGCTGATCCTGCGAAGCTAATGTGCTGTTTGGATCAGGCGTGACACTCAGCGCTGGCTTGTGTGCTTGGGAAATAGTTTTCATAAAATAATGACAGTGATAGATGCACTGAGTTTATGCCTAAGTGGGAGTAAAATACACTATTATTTACGCAAAAAATAATTGCTTTTTAGCATATTATTTTGATTGTCAAATACTGCAAATAAGCGCAATATCGCAACTACAAGCGCGACTGTTTTAGTCGCTCCTTTAGAGCTATGTCAGAGCAGTATCAGACCTGTATTAAAACTATATTTCATCAATAAGGATAGCATTTACCGATGGCACAAACTTACATTGTCATTGATCAGCCCAAAGATTGGTCTGCGTTTTTCCCAAGTGAGCGTGTAATCACTTTTTCTCAATACCTCAACATGACCAATAAACAACAGGGTCGTGTGCGAGTCATTAATTTATGTAAAAGCACTAAGTATTTGTCAGACGGATATTATTGCTCGTTATTGGCTGAAAGTCGTGGGCATCATGTGATGCCGTCTGTCCGGGTACTTAATGATATTAGTAAAAAAGCATTGTATAAAATGCAAGTAGCACAGTTGTTGCCTAATCTGGCTGAACGCTTAGGCACACCAGAGCAACCAACAGAAATCAAATTTCATTGTGTGTTTGGGCATACCCCGCAACCAGAGATGCAAGAATTTGCACGCAAATTATTTGAAGCATTGCCTTGTCCAGTTTTAGAGGTGACCATCAAGTTTCGAAAAACATGGCAAGTGAGTGATTTAAAAATTGTCTCCCACCATGCACTAGATGATGCCTTAGAGACGCTGTTTGCGGAGTCGTTAGAAACGTTCAGTAATAAAGTGTGGAATAAATCTCGCAATATGCGCACGGCAAAGTTCGATTTAGCCATGTTAGTGAATGAACATGAAGCCATGCCGCCAAGTGACGCACAAGCACTGAAGAAATTCATTCAAGCAGGCAAGCAGTTAGGTATTCAAGTGGATATGATCAGCCCTAAAGATATTATGCGTTTACCGGAATACGATGCCTTGTTTATCCGTGAAACCACCAATATTGATCATCATACTTATCAATTTGCGAAAAAAGCTGAGCAAGAAGGCTTAGTTGTCATGGATGATCCTCAGTCTATTATGCGCTGCACCAATAAAGTGTATTTAGCCGATTTATTTGCGACGCACAAAGTACCTTGCCCCAAAACTCGAATTGTACATAAGGGTGAAAAACACCTTGAAGACGCATTAGAAGCCTTGATTGATTACCCTATGGTCGTCAAAATTCCGGATGGTGCTTTTTCTCGAGGGGTGATTAAGGCCAAAGATCGCGCATCATTGACGGAAAGTTTACACACGTTATTTAAAAAATCGTCACTGTTGTTAGTGCAAGAATATCTCTATACAGAATTTGATTGGCGGATCGGAATGCTCAATAATAAGCCTATTTATGCTTGTCGATATTTTATGGTAAAAGATCATTGGCAGATTTATCAGCATAATGAAAATAGCAGTGATAGTGGCGGTTTTGAAACGATTCCGACATTTGAAGTTCCACGCCGTGTCTTACAAGCAGCGATTGCAGCAACTAAACCGATAGGTGATGGATTGTATGGAGTGGATATTAAAGAGATTAATGGTCGTGGCTATGTTATTGAAGTCAATGATAACCCGAGCATAGATCGAGGTGTCGAAGATAAGTACTTAGGTGATGAATTATATATGTTGATCATGGCTGAATTTTTGCGACGGATGCAAGCACAGCGCAGTTTACATCAATCTAAAGGGTACATTGGTTAATTAATTAACAAAAACACTTTAAATCTTGACCAAATCGCGTATAATTTTGCGCCTGCCCAGTTACACCCATCTGTGGGAAGATGGAAGGATCAATAGACTCGAAGGGGTCGACAGTTGATTTGGCGTGTTTTTACATGGTGTAAAAGCATTCGTAACGTTTTAAAATTCGGGTGAATTTAACAATGAAAACTTTTGTTGCAAAACCAGAAACAGTTCAACATGACTGGTATGTAGTTGACGCTGCAGACAAAACATTAGGTCGCTTAGCGGCTGAAATCGCACTACGTTTACGTGGTAAACATAAGCCAGAGTATACACCTCACGTGGATACTGGTGACTATATTGTTGTCGTAAATGCAGAAAAAATTACTGTTACTGGTAATAAAGCCAAAGGTAAAATCTATTACTCACACTCTGGTTACCCAGGTGGCTTAAAAGATACTACATTTGAAAAATTAATTGCTAAGAAGCCAGAAATGGTTTTAGAAAAAGCAGTTAAAGGCATGTTGCCAAAAGGCCCACTAGGTCGTGCGATGTTCCGTAAACTTAAAGTTTATGCTGGAACTGAACATAACCATGCGGCTCAACAGCCTCAAGTACTAGACATTTAAGGAGCGAGACAATGGCAGATACTCAATATTACGGCACAGGTCGCCGCAAAAGCTCTACCGCTCGTGTTTTCTTACGTCCAGGTACAGGCAATATAGTAATCAACAAACGTCCAATTGATGTATTCTTTGGTCGTGAAACAGCACGTATGGTTGTTCGTCAACCGTTAGAGCTAGTTGAAATGACAGAAAAATTTGACTTATACGTCACCGTAGCCGGTGGTGGTATTTCTGGTCAAGCCGGTGCTATTCGCCACGGTATTACGCGTGCATTGATGGAATTTGATGAGACTTTACGTCCAGCTCTTCGTCAAGCAGGCTTCGTTACGCGTGATGCGCGTAAAGTTGAGCGTAAGAAAGTCGGTCTACACAAAGCGCGTAAGCGTCCACAGTTCTCAAAACGTTAATATTACGTATACAGTTCTGCAAAATGCCACTTCACAGTGGCATTTTTTTTGCCTTTTTGTTACTAATTGTGCCTTTATCACTACGTTATAAATAAAATATTTGTGATAAATCAATGCAATATTCTATGTAAGGCTATATCATTGCGTTACAGAATATCACTGTAAAGCAGATAACCCAGTAAAGACGAACGTCTTAGCCGATTTTAGTAGATAAATGTCATGATAGACTTGTTTTTATTGAGGCTTTTCTTTACCATTTCGCGCAGTAAATTATATTAGGTTGTATATCTACCCCGTGTAACTCCTTGCACCTGAGTAAGTATCTTCCAAGTTTTGGAGAAAAGTGGATGAGTAATGTATCAGCAGATGCAAATCAATCAGCTTCAAATGAACAACCCCAAAGCAGTAATCGCCGTAAATTTTTAACGGTAGCAACTTCTGTTATTGGTGGCGTCGGTGCCGTTGGCGCGGCGATCCCATTTGTAGCTTCATGGAACCCAAGCGCGAAAGCGAAAGCCGCTGGTGCGGATATTGAGGTTGATATAAGCGGTGTAGCACCGGGTCAGTTGATTCGAGTGATGTGGCGCTCTAAGCCTGTATGGATTGTGCGTCGTACTCCGGAGTTACTTGCCAGCTTAGAAGGGATTGAAGACCAATTACGTGATCCAAGTTCTGAACAAGAACAACAACCTGCTTATGCGCAAAATCGCTATCGTTCGATTAAAGAAGAATACCTAGTATTAGTGGGTATCTGTACGCATTTGGGTTGTTCACCACAGCATCTTACTGAAGGTGCATTCGCTGAATACGCAGAAGGCGTGCCAGAAGGATTTTTCTGTCCTTGTCACGGTTCTAAATTCGACATGGCTGGCCGCGTATTTCAAGGCGTACCAGCACCATTAAACTTAGTTGTGCCACCATATCAGTTTTTGACTGACACGACTTTGTTAATCGGTTCAGATGCATAAGGGCACAATATTATGAATGGTTTTTTAAATTGGATTGAACAACGCATCCCTATGATGCGCGTGGCAAATATGCACGCGATTCAATATCCAGCACCGGTCAATATGAATTTTTGGTATGTGTTTGGCTTTTTAGCCACAATTGTTTTAGTTAATCAGATTGTTACTGGTGTTTGGTTGACGATGAACTTCGAACCTTCAGCAGAACGCGCGTTCTTTTCTGTTGAATACATCATGCGTGAAATCGACTTCGGTTGGTTGATTCGTTATATGCACTCTACGGGCGCCTCAGCGTTCTTTATCGTTGTTTATATGCATATGTTCCGTGGCATGATTTACGGTTCATACCAGAAGCCTCGTGAGCTATTGTGGGTATTCGGTATGCTGATTTACTTAGCATTAATGGCTGAAGCCTTTATGGGCTATGTATTACCTTGGGGACAAATGTCTTACTGGGGTGCTCAGGTTATCGTATCGTTATTCAGTGCAATCCCCGTGATTGGTCCTGATTTAGTGATTTGGATCCAAGGTGACTATGTTATTTCTGGTGCCACACTAAACCGATTCTTTGCTTTACATGTTATTGCGTTGCCATTGGTCATTGTAATTTTAGTGTTCTTACACATCATTGCTTTGCACGAAGTCGGTTCTAATAACCCTGACGGGATTGCGATTAAACACAAAAAAGGCTCGTTAGCCGAAGAAGACAAAACTAAATACAAAATCCATGAATACTATACGGATAAGTATGATATAGCAGATGATGTTGTGCCGTTCTTCCCACACATAGTACTTAAAGATCTTGTTGCCTTTAGTATTTTCTTAGGTGTCTTTTCTTATATTATGTTCTTTGCGCCAGAAATGGGCGGTTACTTCCTTGAACATCCAAACTTTGAAATTGCAAACCCGTTGAAAACACCGGCACATATTTTTCCTGTTTGGTATTTCACACCATTTTATGCAATCTTAAAAGCGGTGCCAGATAAGTTGTTTGGTGTATTAGCCATGTTTGGTGCGATTGCTGCACTGTTCGCATTACCTTGGGTTGACCGTGGTAGTGTGCGTTCATGGAGATATCGTAGCGGGCTACATACGTGGAACTTAATTATCTTTGCGATTGTATTCATTTTCTTAGGCTATTTAGGTGGTACACCTCAAGCTGACTGGAAAATCGTTGCGTCACAAATATTAACGGTTATGTATTTTGGTTTCTTCGGTTTACTATGGATTTATAGTAAAAATGAAACCACTAAGCCTGTACCTGAGAGGATCACTAAATGAAAAAGTTAATATTAGCGATCGCGTTATTGCTTCCAAGCCTAGCGTTTGCAGCAGGTTCTAAGCATCCGTTAGACGATGCTGATTACGACCTAACAGACAAAGCATCATTACAAAATGGTGCACGTATTTTCATGAATTACTGCTTAGGTTGTCACCAACAGCAATACCAACGTTATTCCCGTACGTTTGCGGATTTAGATATTCCTGAAGAAATCGGTCAAGAGTATTTGCAATTTACGGGTGAAAAAGTCACGGATTACATTACGACACCAATGCCAGCAGATGCTTCTGCAACTTGGTTCGGTGCACCGCCGCCAGATTTAACGTTAGTAGCACGTGTTCGTGGTGCAGATTGGATTTATACTTATTTGCGTACCTTTTACGTCGATGATTCTAAAACTTTCGGTGTCAACAATCTAACGTTCCCTAACGTGGGGATGCCACATGTACTTCAAGAACTGCAAGGTACGCCGCGCATTTCGTATGAAGATGCATTAATTGATGGTGAAACAGTGAAGCGTTATGTTGGTATTCAATCAGATGGTGACGGTGAATTGAGCCCGGATGAGTATAACAAAGCCATCTTAGACTTAGTCAATTACTTACAGTATACCGGTGAGCCATCACGTTTAGGGTCTGAAAAAATCGGTAAAGGTGTATTGGTATTTATCTTTATATTCTTCATCTTTGCTTATTTATTGAAAAAAGATTACTGGCGAGGCGTGAAGAAGTAAAAAATTCATGTATAATCACAAAAGGGGCATAGCGCCCCTTTTTTTAATGCTTGTCATAAATGCTCGCAAAGCGGCATTTTATAGGAGAAACATCAATGGCAGTAGCCACCAATAAACGCTCTATCATGACTCTGTTTTCAGATACGATTGATATCTATAGTCATCAGGTACGCATCGTCTTAGCTGAAAAAGGCGTCACCGTTGACATTAATTATGTTGACCCTACTAATCTACCTGAAGAAATGCTAGAGCTAAATCCATATGGTACTTTACCAACTTTGGTTGATCGTGATTTAAATTTGTACAAATCACATATCATTATGGAATATTTGGATGAGCGTTTCCCACATCCACCATTGATGCCAGTCTATCCAGTTGCTCGTGGTAACAGTCGTCTTATGATGCACCGCATTGAGCAAGATTGGTATTCTGTTGCAGCGCAGATTTTCCGTGGTGAAGGTGATACTGAAGCATTACGTAACAACTTACGTGAAACGTTATTATCATTAGCACCTATTTTTGCTGAAACACCGTACTTTATGTCTGAAGAGTTCAGCTTAGTAGATTGTTACTTAGCACCACTGTTATGGCGTTTACCTGCGCTTAATATCACCTTAACGGGTGCTGGCAGTAAAGAAGTATTAGCCTATATGAAACGTATCTTTGAACGTTCATCGTTTGTTGCATCATTGACGGATCAAGAACGTGAGATTCACAACCCGTTATAACTAATCCGTGATCACTAACATAATACGTAACTAAGTCGCAGCAACATAGCGTTAATTAAAGAAGAACCAAGATATGAGTGAGTTTACAATGACATCTAACCAGCCTTATTTGCTTAAAGCATTTTTTGATTGGATAGTCGATAATGGACTCACGCCTCATCTTGTTGTTGATGCGACTCAAAACAATGTCAGTGTGCCTATGCAATATGTTAATGACGGACAGATAGTATTGAATGTATCACCGGGTGCTTGTATGAATTTTAATATGACACCAGAAGGCATTAGTTTTCAAGCTCGTTTTGGTGGACAGCCGCATTACATTCATATTCCTAGTCACGCCGTATTAGCAATATACGCACGAGAGAATGGGGCCGGTACAGTCTTCACGGCGGAATCAGATTTATCTATCGAAGATACCGATGAGGACGTTGTAGAGCTATCGGATGGGATGTTGGAAGAGACTGTCTTAGATAATAGCGATGAACTGTTAGATACTGCAGGGGGAGCTCGGGTTAGTGGCGCACCAAGCCTAGGGATCGTTAGTTCGTCTCAAACCGAAAGTCGCAATGTGGATGAAGCGTCAGAGCTGACCAAAACTGCTAAGAAGAAACCAACATTCACGATAGTGAAATAACGACAAAACCTTAAAGACATAAAATGTCTTAGCGTCTTGTCGCATTTTTTATTATTGAATAATTTCAAATACCCGCACAACACTTTTGACATTGTTTATGTTTCTAGCGATTTCGACAGCGCGAGTCGCTTGTTGATTATCGAGTAAACCCATTAAAAAAACATCTCCGCCATTTACAACCACATTGATCCGGTTAGATTCTATCTCTTTATTCATTAATAGTTTTGCTCGAAGTGCATTGGCAATTAAAATATCTTTTGCTTGCATCGATGTGCTCAACCGCATGCCAATTCGAATCTGATTATGTGATTTGCGTAAATAGGGGTCACCTGCCAGAACAGCGTTGATTTGAGGTTGCCAAGTTGCATCATCAATTGTACCGGTTAATAATAGCTGGCGATTGAATACATCCACTTCAATATCTGACGCCTCGGATAATCCTTCAATTTCAGACAGACGTAATGATATACGGGCAACAGCATTTGTGTCATCTATCTGAGTTCCGATAGAACGAGGATCTTGACTGGCTGTGGCACCGATGGTCGCAACAGTACCTAATGCAATGGCGGTGCAGCCTGTTGTTAGACTAAAACAAATGATAGCTACCAACCCCATGATCAATTGACGATTACTACGACTCATTTCATATACCTTAAATGGTGTGACTAGTTAGATTCAGGAAATAAAGCGTCATCAATGCATTCACATAAATTGTGAATAGCCAATAAATGCACTTCTTGGATACGCGCCGTTCGGTTTGACGGCACACGTATCTCAACATCATTCATGCCTAAGAAACCAGCCATTTCACCGCCATCTTTGCCGGTTAATGCCACGATAGTCATATCGCGAGATAAGGCGGCTTCCATCGCATTGATTACGTTTCGTGAGTTACCACTAGTTGAAATAGCTAATAAGATATCACCAGGTTGACCTAGTGCACGAACTTGTTTTGAAAATATTTCGTCATAACTATAATCATTAGCAATCGATGTGATGGTGGAGCTATCAGTAGTTAATGCCATTGCAGGTAAACTTGGACGGTCACGTTCATAACGGTTAAGAAGCTCAGATGAAAAATGTTGAGCATCTCCGGCAGAACCACCATTACCGCAACTTAATATTTTATTACCTCGGATCAATGCTTCAACCATCATATTGGCGGCGTTGGCAATCGGTTCAGGTAACACTTCGCTTGCAGCGATTTTGGTTTGAATACTTTCGGTAAAACTTGCTTTGATATTATCAATCATATTAGATCCACTCAATTAGACACCTTTGTGCCACTTTGCTCGCGTACCATCTATAGCAATCAGATCAACACGATGCGCCACATGGTGTGGGTTTAACGCGTGTTTAGCCATAAATACATACATTGTTTTAACTACCTTGCGACGCTTTTGCTCAGTAAACATTTCCGTCGCAGCGCCATGACTTTGGGTTGTGCGGTATTTTACTTCAACAAATACCCAACAAGCTCCATCGCGCATGATTAAATCTATTTCACCGCATTTTGCACGAAAATTTGCAGTAATAAAGTGCAATCCTTGCTGTATTAAATACCGTTTTACTTTTTGTTCTACAACCACACCTAATTGATAGGCATGCTGAGGCTTACTCACTCGTCAATCGTTCAATTTGTCGAGTGGTTATTTTGGCACGCGGTAAAGTACGTGTCACTTGATTCTTATCATTTATTGCCAAGCTGCCAGTTAAACCAGGTAATAGTAACCCCTGAACTTTTTGTAATGGCTGGATTTTGCCGATTAAGTTTAATGCATCATATCCAAATGCGAATAGGCGTTTTTGCGCGGTAGAGGCTTCAGAAAATACTGTTTCATATTGAGCGAGTAATTCAACATTGAGCGTATCATCAAGTAACCAAGGCATATCAATAAAAATCACATTTTGTAAATCACGTAACGAGTTCTTGTTCAATTTATGATTATAACTACGCGAACTGGCAAATACGGGTTGTATCTCATCAGAGAACGTACTTATGCTGGCTTCAATCATCGGATTAATCAGTTCTGTTTGTTTCGCGTTAGCGAAGACGACAAACGCATCAATATCTTTGCGGTTACGTGTCACACTGAACATTTCTTGGCCTAAATAACGTTCTAGTATGCTTATTCTATCGCGGCTTTGTTGCACGCCGAGTGCATCACCAATCGCCTTGCGCATTGATTTGTTATCGCTAAAAGAAAGGGTAATGGTACTGGTATGTTGTGTTAGCGCCTGCCAGCGTGCGGTAAACGCTTCGGCCATACGGGTCGCTGTGCGATCTGGCGCATGGATTAATATAGGTTGTTGATATTGCTGAGTAAACATAAGCTCGGCAATTTGTTCGGCTTCATCTTCTGGTGAAAGTGCAAAAAAAGTGTGATTACTCAAGCTCGTATTTGGTAAAAACTCTGTCGATGCAGGGGCGTCCAGTTGAGGAACCAATGAATCAGTGTCAAGCCGATTCAACCCTAATAATTGTTGGTTAGGTTTGATATGCGGCAGGATTAATTCTAATTTAGGTTTTAACAGTGGCCCAATAATTAAATCCGCCTCGGCAATAGCTGCAATTAATGCTTCGTCGGTTTGCGTATTGGTATCCACAAAATATAACGATTCAATCATTTGCTCATAGCCCTGGTATTGTGATTGACTGGCTAAATAAGCGGCAACTACACCTTGTTTTATTTGTTGTGCTTGGGCAGCTAGACGTCCAGTTAGCGGCAATAACACAGCAACACGCTGGGCAGTGTTATTACGAATTTGCAACAACCCAATAATTTCCGAAGGTAAGTGTTTAACTAACGGATGATTCGGGAACTGATATTGAAACTGAGTTAACTGGCTAGCTAATTCGTATTGGTTTAAGGCGTGTTCGCGAAGTATCTTAGTGAGGCGAATAAATCCATCAATCTCGGAATTACCAATTAATTGTAGTTGTTCACCAGGAATTTTTTGTGCCAAACGCCACACATAATTAATATCATAATCTTGTGATGTGACATGCGCATTTACGGCATTGCGTGCATCAAACAGTGCTTCGTAAATGACAGCTTTGGCATGCCACTGTTGCTGCTGTATTAATGACGAAGATGTAGGTGCCTCAAGTAAAGTTAACCGAGTTTGATAAGTATCATTAGGGTGAACACATTGTGCTCGGTATAATTTCGCTTGAGCCAGTTGTTCTGAGTCTAATAGTGGGTAAATAGGAGCTAACACTGAATGCACGTGCTGGCATTGTTGTGCGGTATTGGCTAACTCTGCAGCTTGAAGTAAATACTGATTGCGACGTAAAGCTTGGTCATTATTCTCGGCTAGCTCAGCTTGATCGAGTAATTGCGGAAAGGTTAGAGTTAAAGCAACGGCTGGAGTATTCACTATTGGGGCAGACGTATGAGTCGATTTAGGTGTTGTTGCAGAACACGCACCTAACCCTACAAGCAAAGCAAGTAAAGCCATACGACGGCAATTGAACAATGAAAAATTTATAGTCACTAGTTAATCCATAAAAGCAAGTGAATGAAAGCCATACATAAGTGTATAATATGCATCATACTGTATTTTAAAAAGATCCGCATTATGTCTGACACTGGTTGTTTATATATCGTTCCTACTCCCATCGGTAATTTGCAAGATATTACACTTCGCGCATTGACGATCCTCAAATCTGTTGATGCGATAGCATGTGAAGATACTCGTCATAGCCGAGTATTATTGCAGCACTTTAGTATTGATAAACCGACGTTTGCTGTACATGATCATAACGAATCTATGATGGTAAATAAAGTGATCCAAAGACTAGAAAAAGGGGAGTCCATCGCTTTAATTTCAGATGCCGGTACGCCGTTGATTAGCGATCCCGGTTATGTGTTAGTGCATGCCTGTCGTGAAATCAATGCCAATGTCATTGCCTTACCCGGTCCTTGCGCTGCCGTAACAGCATTATCCGGTGCTGGTTTACCTACTGACCAATTTATCTTTCGGGGATTTTTACCGGTAAAACAACAAGCTAAGCAACATGCGATTGAAGCATTACAGCATTCGTACTGTACGAGTGTATTCTATGAAGCACCTAGACGTGTATTAGATACGATGAAGATGATGGAGCGATGCTTACCCGATACTATCACCATTGTAATGGCTAAAGAGATTACCAAAACCTTTGAAACATTCATCAGCGGTAGCGCGTCTAAAATTATCGAATGGTTAGAAGCCGAGCCAGCCCATCAAAAAGGTGAATTTGTACTTATGGTTGGTCCTGCCGAAAAAGACACCAGTGAGATTTCATTAGAAGCACAAACATTAATGCGTAGTCTACAGTCTCATCTGCCACCGAAAAAAGCCGCAGGTATCGTTGCCGAACACTATGGTTTAAAGAAAAATGCGGTGTATCAATGGAGCTTAAATTAATGCTTCAATTAGTTTAAGACGCTGATAGTAAACATACTGTCTTTGTTGGATGTTGAAGAAAAGAGCGCTTAGGCGCTCTTTTTGTGCATTTAGTCATCGCGCCTTTATTGGTAATACCAATTCCTGCCTTTGGTAACGGGGTGGGTTGTTATTTTGGTTAGTGCAAAATAGGTGATATTGGTTAGTGGTTAATTCGGGCAATTGGTTGATAATTTGGTTTTTGTTTTGTATATTACAGATAACAACTTGGCAACATTAATATAACAAGCGGACAGTAATTTTATATTCGCTAATAAAAATACAACGGAGAACTCGATATGTCGTTGATATCAGGGAAAAACATGCACTCAACTAGTCAGGAAGAACAATTTACATTATCACCTGTTGCAAAATGGGTAAAAGCCGCAATGATTGTTTCTGTTGCGAGCACAATTGCTTTTTCTGCCACTGCACAAGAAGCTCAAGATGAGACACAAGCCAAAGTAGATAATGATATTGAAATCATTGGTATTGTTGGTACGCGTAAAACAATTCAAGACCAAATCGCAATTAAACGAGAGTCGACGACCGTTGTTGATGGTTTATCTGCTGAAGATATCGGTGATTTACCCGCATTATCAATTGGTGAAGCCCTAGAGTCTATCACCGGCGCAGCATCTCACCGTGAAAATGGCGGTGCAACTGAAATTACTATTCGAGGCTTAGGGCCATTTTTAAGTGCTACTCACATCAATGGTCGCGAAGCAACCAATGGTAGTGGTGATCGCTCGGTAAACTTTTCGCAATTCCCATCTGAGCTAATGAAAAAAGTTGCCATCTATAAGACTCAAGATGCCTCAATGATTGAAGGTGGGGTTGCAGGTGTCATTACGCTTGAGACACTCAAGCCGTTAGATTTTGGAAAACAGCGTTTTCAAGCAGAGCTCAAAGGAAACTACAATCCAGACCAAGCCAATGTAGAAAATTCATTAGCAAGTGGCTTAGGTTATCGCGGCACTTTAAGTTATGTTGACCAATTTGAATTCGCCGACGGCAAAGCACTCGGTCTTACGGTGGGTTGACAACGTCAAACTATTAGCCAACCAGAAGCTGAAGCTCGCGGATCTAGCCCTACTGGTTCATCATTGTGGGCATGTTTAAATGATCCGACAAATACCGAAACTGGATTTTTTAATAGTTCAGTTGATGATTGCGAAGATAAAGTCGTTAACGGTAGTACCCAAAACCAAGGTTATAACACCGATATAGATCCTGCAACCGGTCAAGCCATTGATGCCGGTACACCCTACGCGTGGACGGGTTCAAGTCGTAGTTTCCGTCAGAATGAGACATTAGATGAACGTGAGTCTTTGTTCTTTGGTTTACAATTCCATCCATCACAAGATTGGAATATCAATTTAGATGCGCAACTATCTGATCGTACCCAGGAAGAAGCACGTCACGATTTGATCTATTTGCAAAAACGTGTGACCCCTGGTGTTACAGGACAAAACCTAATCACTAATAGTGATGGTGGGATCTTACACTGGGAAGGTGCTGACCGTTTTGAATCTGCGGGTGAGCAATATTCGCGTGAAGAAAACTACAAGGGATATGGATTAAATATCGAACATTTTGTCAATGATGCGTTAACCATCACTGCCGATGTCTCTTATTCACAAACAAAACGTGAAGAATATCAAATATCTAACCGTGGTCGCACCGGATTTTTCCCTGAATTTTCATGGGATTTAGGAGAGTATATTCCTAATCTAACCGTGTCAGATTTTGATGTGACTGATATTTCTAACTTTACGGACTCTTTACGCACCAGACTTGACCATGAAAATGTCAAAACAATGGAAAATAAAGCCGCAAGACTAGATTTTGATTATGCATTGAATGGCAACACATTCACCAGTTTACAAGGTGGCGTTCGAGTTTCTGAACTTACCTTTGTCAGTTTAGGTGGTACCAACGGGAATGGTTCTAGAACAACGCACACATTAAATGAAGGAACGACGGCAGCCATTGACGTACTAGAAAGCTGTCAAATTGACTTTCCTGAAACAGACTTTCTATCGACTGTCTCTGACGGTGATTTGATCACTAATGTGGATAGTTCAGGTAATGTTATCGCAAGTGGCACCGGCTCATCTTGGGCAACTTATGATAATGTGTGTTTCTCTCAAGCTGTCGCGGCTTCGCAAGGTGCTGAATGGGGCTTCCCTGAAGCTGAATATGAAAATTCAGGCACGATTGACGTAACAGAAAAAACGACTTCTGCTTACTTGATGCTAAATTACGATACCGAAATGTTAGGTAAAGTCACTCGTGGTAACTACGGTGTGCGATTGGTACAAACGGATGTTACATCCATTGGCTTTAGACAAGGTTTTGATGTCACTGTTGACGCATTAGGTGTATATGACTTAGTACCGACCGGAGACATTGATAGCATCGTTGGTGGAGGAAGTTACACCGAGTTTCTCCCTAGTTTTAACCTAGTCGTTGATTATAGTGATGATGTGCTATTACGTGCTGGTGTTTATCGCGGTATGTCTCGCGCCAACCCATCTAACCTTGGTTATAGCAGAACTTTCCAAACGGATGATACAGATACTCCAGTGTCAGTTGCGGATCTATTGACAGGTGTTAACGGTTCGGGTAACCCGAATACACAACCATTAATGTCATGGAACTATGATGTTGCATTTGAATGGTATCCGAATGACGATTCAATTGTTGCAATCGGTTTATATTACAAACAATTCACTGGTGGTTTCCAACAACGTACAGTTCTCGAAGATTTTACTGTTGATGGCACAAATGTGACCTTACCAATTACCAACTCAGTGACAACTGAAGAAAGCAGCGATCTATTTGGTCTTGAAGCTTCATTTGCATATCGTTGGGACAGTGGCGTCGGGGTTAAATTCGGTTATAACTTTGCAGATACTGACTTTGAGTTTGAGGACAGCCTATACGGCGATACTTATATTACCGGTTTAGATGGTGTTACTACTCAATTAACTGAAGGTATTGTCGATCCAGCTGGCGTACCTGGTTTCTCTGAACATGTATTTAGTGGTCAGGTTTATTATCAAGTTGGTGATTTTGATACGGCACTTATCTACAAGTACCGTAGTGAATACTTCCAGCCATACACCACTAACGGAACACGTTTACGATATGTCGATAATGTGGGTGTTTGGGAAGCCCGTGCTTCGTACAAAATCAACAAAAATGTTCGCGTGAAGGTTGAAGCGATTAATTTGTTCAGTGAACCTAAGAGTACCTCGTATTTCACTCAAGGGAATGCCGGTGAAGTCAACGATTATGGCCCTCGTATATTTGCAGGCGTAAGCGTTAAGTACTAAAGAATTAAATTTTCAGGAGTAGAAAGCATGTTTAAAAAAGCATTATTACCCGTTATCGTAGCGACAGCCTTAGTAGGCTGTGGTGGCGATGACCAGGTCGAAATAGGAAATAATACGCGTGGCTCAATTGCCATCAGTGGCAGTGATTTTGTTGCCGGCACGACATTGACCGCAGCAGCCTCGGACGCCGATGGCATTGTAGCGGACTCGATTGTCTATGCTTGGTCTACAGGTGCAACGGGCACTTCATATACCATTACCGAAGCTGATGAGGGAACGATTATCTCGGTATCAGCTCGATACACCGACGAAGCTGGTTATACAGAAGGTGTTGGTGCATCTACAACGGTCGTTTTACCTACTTTAGACGTAACAGCGAGTATTATGAAAGGGCCAGTTAGTGGTGCCAATTGTGATATTTTTGCTGTCAATGCTAGTGGCGTTGCGGAGTCTGTGGCGCAAGCATCGGCACTTTCGGGAGCTACCGGTAGCGTAACGTTTGCAGATGTGAATTTTGAAGGGACAGGTTTAGTATCTTGTACTGGTGGTACATATACAGATGAATCGACAGGTCAATCAAAAACAGCCCCAACGCTACGCTCGGTCGTGACTGTTGTTGAAGGCACGACCGAAGATCCAGCGCCTGCGTATATTGTTTCACCTTTAACTGAAATGGCTGTGCAAGGGGCAGGGTCAGATTTAACGGCATTTGCAACAGAAGCGGCAGAGATTAATGGTCGTTTTGGGATCCGCTTTGATATTACTCAAGTTAAGCCTACTATTGTCGGCGTTGACGCTGTAGGTGCACAAGGTGCTGCCGATGCGGATCGATATGGTTCTGTATTAGCGCTCTTATCGCAATTAGATGCCGATGATGCGAACAAAGATATGGCAACGTTGATCAGTGATATTGTGACTGACTTAGCAGATGGTACATTTTCTGATGCTACATTAGACGTGTTTGAAACAGCACAAACCAATTTGCAAACGACCTCGCAAGTTGCCAGTGCTGTTGACCAATCACTACTCGATGTTATTGGTTCTGCCGTTGGTTACAATAATGATCCTGTGACAGCAATTCTTGAAGGTGATTTAAGTGGTACGGTTCAAAACACAGTCGCGACACCGTTAACAGGTCAAGTTTTAGTAACGGATCCAAACTTTGAAGAAGAAGCGATTGTTCCTCAAACTGACGTTGCACTTGATTTTGGTACTTTTGGTATTGATGCCGCAGGTAACTGGTCTTATGCAGTCGATGTTGCCAATGATACTGTAGCCAATCTTGCTGTCGGTAACTCAGTCAACGATACCGTCACGATCACATCAATCGATGGTACGACAGCTGATATCGCAATCCGAGTCGCAGCACTGACTCAAGTTGTCAAAATCAGCGATATTGGCAATGATACGGGTGAAATTAGATTCGCAGTGAATAATCTTCGTCAAGGTCTACTAAGTGCCTCTTTCTCAAAAAGCGTAGCACTGGGTAGTGATGGTAATAACAAAGATGCGTATATTACGCTTTATGGTTCATCTGGCAGTTCCAGCGAGTCATTGATTGATTTGCGTATTCAAGGTAGCCAAACTGATAGCGAAGGTAATGCTATTGACCCTCGTTTCCTAGTTCGAAATACTGATAATTCAGCGTACCCTGGAGATATGATTACCGCGCCATTTGTGGAAGATCAGTTCTACGATGTACAAATTTCATGGGATTTAGATGCGAATGAGCAGATTACAGTCACCATCAATGGTGAAGTCATTGCAGGTGGTTCTTTTGCTACAGCGGCGGTGGTTGACTCAGATTTTACTGATTTAGACCAGTGGTTTGTTGACGGTATCAAAGCAATTCAATTTAGATTCGGTGATAACGATAGAACCATTCCGTTTGGTGCATTTTATGTTGATAACATTGCAGTGTTTTCAGATACAGCCGGAACGGTTAGCGTCTTTGCGGATGATTTTGAAGGATACTCGGTAACTGATACTTTAGATGGGTCTGACAGTCTTTACAGTTTAGCCATCTACTCAGAAGTGGAAGTGTTCGATGTGGGTGATGGTACTGAAGAAGCTGTTCCTGCAGCATTATTCGACCTTACCGGAGCGCTAGCTGCGGATGCGACTGATGCATTAACCGGTGCGGTTAGCGTCATAGATCCAAATGAAGGTGAAGCCTTTATAGTGCCAGCTTCGATGATTGGAACTTATGGTTCGTTATCAATCCTTGAAGACGGTTCTTGGACTTATACCCTCGATTCGACGAATGCGACGATTGCAGCACTTGTTGTTGGTGAACGTGAGACTGATACCTTTACCATCCAATCTAATGACGATTCTACTGCAGAATTAGTGATTACGATTACGGGAACGGTTGTCGTGAATACGGGTGCAAATAATGTGGCAGTCGTCATCGATACAGATTCAGGTGATACGGGTGAGCTACGTTACAAAATTGGTGATGACGGTCTTGCTCAAGGTAAAATTACAGCTAAAATAAAACGCCTTGATGATGATTTAGGTGATGGCGATGCATTTATTACCCTCTATAACTCATCCACTAATAATGGCGGTGCTATCTTAGATCTGCGTATAAAGGATGATAGCTTTAGTGTGCGTGACAGTAGTGTCGATGCTTCTGTAGCTACAGTGTTATTAGATCAGTTTATGGATGTTGAAATTACTTGGGAATACCCAGGTGGTGATACATCTGCAAATCCTATCATTAAAGTGTCGATTGATGGTGTGGCATTTGCAACTGATGGCTTCACCACTACTAGTAGTCCTGTTGGAGGCGTAACCCATGTTGCCTTTAGATTAGGAGATAATAGTCGTGTAATGGCCGATACGGGTAAGTTTACGATTGATGACTTCTTCTTGTACTCAGATACTGCAGGTAGCGTTCTTGTATTCTCTGATGACTTTGAGAACTATGCAGAAGGTGATTCACTAGATACTGACAATGCCGCTTCTCCTTATAACTCAAGTACATCGGAAGCTTCCGTTGAAACCATTCCAGGTGTTGGTGGACCGGGTACTATAGGGAATAAGTTAGCAGAAATCCGTGATACTGATTCTGGCGATACGGGTGAACTACGTTACAAAATTGGTGATGACGGTCTTGCTCAAGGTAAAATGACTGCTAAAGTTAAACGCCTTGATGATGAGTTAGGTGACGGCGATGCATTTATTACCCTCTATAACTCATCCACTAATAATGGCGGTGCTATCTTAGATCTGCGTATAAAGGATGATAGCTTTAGTGTGCGTGACAGTAGTGTCGATGCTTCTGTAGCTACTGTGTTATTAGACCAGTTTATGGATGTTGAAATTACTTGGGAATACCCAGGTGGTGATACGTCTACAAATCCTATCATTAAAGTGTCGATTGATGGTGTGGCATTCGCCACTGATGGCTTCACCACTACGAGTAGTCCTGTTGGAGGCGTAACCCATGTTGCCTTTAGATTAGGGGATAATAGTCGTGTAATGGCCGAGACTGGTGTCTTTTCAGTAGACAACTTTGCTATCTATTCTGATACTTCGGGTACAACTGAAGTATTCTCTGATGACTTTGAAGCTTATGCTGAAGGTGATTCATTAGATACTGATAACGCAGTTTCACCTTATAATTCTTCAACTTCTGAAGCGATTGTAGGAGTTGAATAACACTTAGTGAGGTGCTCTGTTTAAATTGTTGAAGAATCACAGAGCACACCATTTGGTCTTTGCAATAAGGGTACAAAATGTATATTTTGTACCCTTATTTTTTGAGTAATAAGAAATGACACATAAACATTATAATAACCATGTGATGATTGTATTCATGATCCTATGTACAACTCTGTTCACGTTAATTGTTACAGGATGTGGTTCATCTGCATCCAACTCGTCAAGTTCTCAACCTAACACAGCACCGACAACGGCGGCTACTAATCCGACTGCTACTCCGAGCACACCGGTTAGCAATCCTGTCGGGTCTGAAAATTTCATGATAATTTCTGAAAAAACGGTCTCTTCAGATGGTGTCAATAGTGGGTTAAGTGCTTATCAACTTATCACTAACGCTTTTGGAAATGGCTCGATTGAATCACCGGATTTGTATCGTGGAAATCATAATGATGTGGTCCATATTTATGAAGATACGGATGAGATCCAAGGCGACCATTTTGTGTTTCTGGCTCATCGTGACTTGGATAAAGACAGGGATAAGAATTCAATCGACCGACAACGCAATGAAATCAAAACCTTTGATCCCTCTCATGCATCACTGAAAGGATTTTTAGGAGATTCGGTGCAATATCAATGGCGGTTCAAAGTTACCAGTGACATGCAGTTATCCAACAATTTTAGTCATTTTTTTCAAATAAAAGCTAAAAATGCGAGTGAAGATAATGCCAATGGCAATGATAGCCAACCAATCGTGACGTTATCCGGTGCAGAAAAAAGCTCATCAGGCAATGAGTTACAAGTGCGATATAGCAGTGGAATTAATCCTACTACTGGGCAAGTTGAAGGTGAGTATTTAGCGAGAACTCCGTGGAGTTTGATCACGGATGAATGGGTCGAGGTATTGGTTCAAGTGACCTATGCCGAAGCGGGTGCACTTAGTTTGACGCTAACTCGATTACGTGATCAAGCTGTGATCCTTGATATTGATAAAAACAATATCGATATGTGGCGTGGCAACGATTCAAGTGATTTTGCTCGACCTAAGTGGGGGATATACCGTTCAATTAGCGATATAGAGAGCTTGCGCGCAGAGGAAGAGCAAGTGCGATTTGCTGATTTTACTATCCGTAAAGGCACTAAGCCTTAACCCAAAAAAGCCTGTCTGCTAACATATACAACATCTATTTTCGATGTGTAATGTCATTAGACAGGCTGTTATTTTTATTATTATCGGTTTATTGTTATTATTATTTTAAGTTAAAGATCGGTATCAATATCGTTAGATGCCACAATTATTTAAAACGTATAGTTCAAGCGTGCATAGTAATAACCACCTTGCCAATCGACAATGTTGCTCGACCAGTAAACATTACCACAACAATCATCGCCACTATCCTTATCTGGGTATTCATCAAAAATATTACGTGCTCCGGCAGACAGACTGACACTTTCAGAAAGTTGATACTGAGCCTCTAAATCAAAGAACACCGTAGAGCCATATTTTTGAATGTTCGTGGCGCCAGAATCTATCGCATTTTCATAAGAGCCATAGATATTGGCACGCAGCATGATACTTAACATATCAAAGTTTCGTTTAGCAGACATTACCGCACGCCAAGCTGGGATAGCGTTTTCGATATCAAATTGATCTTCTGCATTTAAATACGCAGATGCATCAGAATCAATTTCAGTTTTGTTGTAGTTTAAAGATGTTGAAAAAACAGTGTCATCAAGCGTGTAGGTGGCGACAAAATCCATCCCTTGAGTGACGGTATCAAATGCGTTTTGGAAGTAGTTAACACCACCAATAGAATTGGCACCCGATACCCCTGCTGCGTCTAATTTCAGGTAGTTATCATAAGCATCACCACTGGTAGGATCGGTAGACACATCCAAGGTCGATACGGCATAAAAACGATCTTCTAGTTCAATTCTATATAAATCGAGGGTCAGATTTAAGCGGTCTATTGCACCTGTAAAACCCAAGGCATAGTTTAATGATTTTTCAGGAGATAATGCTTCAGCTCCTAGTGCTTGACCTACCGGACTAATTGCTGGAAACAGACCTGTCGCGACAGGTAAACCATTTGGTAATCGAGTGGAAACGTTAGTAGTACCTTGTTGACCAGGCGTTGGCGCTCTAAACCCAGTACCGACTGAACCACGTAGATTAAAATCATCTGTTAACACATATCGAAAGGCGATTTTGCTGACTAATTCAGAGCCAAAATCAGAATAATCTTCAAACCTCATCGCACCTTGCAAAAACAATGATTCGGAAACATCTGCACTGACGTCGACATACACGCCTTGCATATCACGGTCATAAGTACCTGAATACTGTGGTGAATAACCAGGAAAACCATTTGAACCCACACCCACAACTTGGTATGTAGGATCACTACTGTCTGCACAATCTAAGCTAGAACCATTGGCAATGACAGCTAAACCGGCTGCGGTAGCTGCTCCCTCAGCACAAAAGCCCCATGGATCAGGTAATGCGTAAGGTCCAGCAGAATATGATGCTTCATCACCTTGAACTAATTCATAGCTTTCTTCCATATAAGTCGCACCAAAACCAATTAGTACTTCATCATACAAACCAAAATCAACCCCTTTAGAAAAATCAGCAGAGAATTGTAATTCTTCGTTGACCAAATCACCTGGGTTAAAAGAGATAGGGGAATCAGGACCCATTGATGGGTTTATGGTGTTGGCTAATGTGTATGAAATTTCATTTGAACCAAAACGTCCACTAATATCATAGGTCATGCCATTGGCAAATTCGCCCTCTAAACCACTGACCAATGAATAATCGGTAATATCACCAAAAAATCGCGGGGTAAAACCACCTGGGAATTTTTCTAATGGATTATAAATGGAACCATCGGATTCGCGTAAATCCATAATGGTACCGTTACCCGGATAACGGTAGTAAAATGAGCCATCGCCTTCACTTTCAGAGTAGTTACCAAATGCGTAAAATTTCATCGTATCGCTAAACTCATAACCACTATTGAAAAATAAGCGAGTACCAGAGGTGTTAGGTTGTCCCCAAGGTTGTACGACATCTTCACCCCCCAAGTTGGCATCTGCCATACCGGCGATAAAGGCAGGATCACTAAGATAAGGATTATCAGCACCGCGCGGATCAGCGGCGTTACCACACCACCAGCTTTCACAATATTGTTCAGAACGTGACGTTGATTTTGAATCCGAGTATTCGGCAGAAAGACTTAAAAAGCCTTTATCGCCAAGAGCGAAACCTAAGTTACCTGTCATCGTCAGTTGTTCACCATCGCCTTCATAAAACTGACCGGTTTGGAGTGAAAAAGAACCGCCTTCATCATTGTCTTTTAAGACAAAGTTAATCACCCCTGCAATCGCATCTGAGCCATATTGTGCTGCTGCACCATCTCGTAATACTTCAACATTTTTTAACGCTGAGGCTGGGATGGTCGCCACATCGGGGCCTTGTGTGCCTGAGCCACCAATTTGTACTAGGGCGGAACGATGACGACGCTTAGAGTTAACTAATACTAAGGTTTTATCCGTTGGCATGCCTCTTAAAGTCGCTGGGCGGATAAATGATGCACCATCAGAAATAGGTTGGCGTTGTAGCGAGTATGACGGAACGAGTGTCTTGAGAATATCGTTGGTATCGGTAAATGGGACGCTTTGTAAATCATCCTCACTTAATACGTCGACCGGTACCGGTGAGTCGGATAAAGAACGCGGCGCTCCTCGTGAACCCGTAATGGCTATTTTTTCATAAGATGCTACGTCAGCATCTGCTCCATCGGGCGTTTCTTGTGCCATGGCTGTAGCTAGGGGCACTGTGCTAAGCGCCCACGTCATTAAGCCTGTTTTGATTGCTGTGTTTAGCTTTGTATGCTTGAACATAATGTTCCCCTTGATTGATAATTTTGCTATGTAAAATGTATTAATATTGTTATTAGTATTTTTATTACGGTTTTGCTAATACCATTTCTATCTCGATCAGCATATTAGGTCCACCCGCTAAGCCGGCGATTTGAAAAGCCGAGCGTGCTGGTTTATTAGGTTGATCCTCTGTCCCAAAATACTGGGTATAGGCTTTCATAAACCCAGCAAAATCCATTTTGTTATCAAGCATTGGGTCGCCAACCATAAACACCTGCATTTTGATCACATCTTTAAAACTAACCCCTAGTGATTTGAACGACTCCTCAGCACGTTTAAATACGTTTAATGCCTGAGTTTCTGTATCACCATAATAAGCTCTAGAGCCTCGTTCAGCGTTTGGATTAACGGGACCTGGAACTAAGCCACTGTGATATATGATGGTCGTGTCCGGAGTTACCTCAACCGCCCTTGCAATCGGGAATGGGTTATTATTGGGTAAAGCATGGCGTGTTACTTCTCCGCTACATGCGGTACTAAAGAGGGCACTAATAGCTAATAGGCTAGAGGTGGCTAAACGTGTAGATTGTTTCATGAGTGTTATTCCTAATTGTTTGAAATGGGTAATGAGGTAATGTAAGCCGCGAGATTGGCAGCATCTTGTTCGGATGTAATGATCGCGCTAGCGGCAATCATTTGCTGACCATAAGTGTCGGTGTCTTTGTTACCTCTAATTTGGTTTCTAAAATGGTTCAATTGCGTGACGATATACCAATCATTTAAACCGGCTAGTGCAGGGGCTCCGATGGGCTTATTGCCTTCTCCTTGCGCCCCGTGACATGCTGCACAGCTAGTAAACAAAGTTTTACCTGCGAGGCTATCTGCGATTAAGGTGGGTTCCGGTTTGGGTGACTGGGTTGTGGCGACCCATTCAGCAATATTTTTAATTTGCGATGGCGTAAATTCACTGACCATAGGACGCATTTCCATCCCTCGGTCATCACTTGTGTGCACACCACGAATACCATCCTTAAAATTTAATAATTGCCGTTCGATATACCATTGAGGCAAGCCACTGAGTCGAGGCGCGCCGATATTGACGTTACCTTTTAATTGACTGCCATGGCACACGGTACAATATTCTAATCCCAGAGGCGTAGGGGCGGTTGCGTAAGTATTGAAACTACAAACAACACTCAAACTCATTAATATATTTAATAAATATTTAGCCGACACGTGCGTCTCCTCCTTGTTTGCTGTTCATGCTGAGTAGCATATTGAGTTGATTTAAGGCTTGTTCACTAGATGCTAATGCACCTTCTTGCCACCCACTATGATGGCTAATTTGATCGCCAATCATAAAGTGACGACCTTCTGGGCGTTGTAGGATTTCGAAATATTGCTCCCAATCTTCATGACTCATACGCATGCCACAGCCCATTTGATGGTTCATACGTGCCCAAGGGATACTGATCCCGTTTTCGATATATTGGCTGTAACCTGGGTGGATTTTTTCCCCTCCTTTAGCGCCTGCAATTAAGCGCTCAGACGGAGTCATTGCTTCAAATGCGGCGCTTACTTTTGGATTCCACGTATACGCACCAAGCAATATCCCTTTGGGGGCATGAATATCATGCGATGGGTACCACAGTTGTGCTACTGGATCGGAGGTGTAGGAAATGCCACCATAAATACCTTCTTTTTCCCAAAAACGCTCTTTCATCTGATAAGCGATTTTGAACAAATGGCCTCGTTTAATGCTGTCTAAGCCATTTTGGTAAATAGTGGAGAAGTTGTTATCAATTCCAGCCATAAAATAAGCAGGAATATTATTAAAACAATAATCAGCATGGACGGTTTTAAACTCACCATTATGTTCGTAGGTGACAGTGACACCATCATCTTGGTTATGTATTTTTTTGACTTGGGCATTTAAGATAGGCTGAGCTTTGAGATGGTTAGTAAAACCTTTTACTACACTATCCATACCCCCAATCGGCTCCATTAATGGCTCTGCCCAATCATAGGCTTCTGCACCCATTAATCCGCCGTACCAGAAATTACTGTGTAGCATCGCTTTTAACTCTATCGGTGCTTTAGCTTGCGGAAAGTCCAGCATGCGGTCTGTGATGGAGCCGCTGCGACCAGTACCGACGTACTTGCCGGCTTCGTTGAGGTCGCCATACGTGCGTGCAAATTTCATCAAATTAGTGACGTCTTCTTCATTCAAAAACTGATCATATTGTTGGGCATCTGCTGATTTCCACAATAATTCAGACATGAGCCCACGGACATCAGCATGGTACTCAATTTGTCTGACAGGTTTCCCGTCAAACGCGTTGTCATCTTGAAAGTAAGCTAGTTTACAACTGTTAGCTTTGATCTGTAATGGGACTCCCAATGCTCTGCAATAGTGCAATACACGTCGGTGATGCCCTGGAATTCGAGCCGGTCCACAGTTAAAAAATAAATTTTCGTCGTTATCAAATTGGCATATTTGCGGTTGTCCCATTTCATCGATTTTGTCACCGTGACGGACGGTTAAATTACGCCCCCCAACACGATGCGATGCTTCTAAAATGGTGACATGAAATCCTGCTCGTTCTAATTCAAGTGCCGTGGCTAATCCTGCAATCCCCGCTCCTAATATTAATGCTGTTGGCGCGTAACCTGCGGCTCTAGAATTGATTGCTACGGGTCCTTCATAGGCATCATGAGTCATCAAGCCCAGAGCCATGTTGGCTTTGAGTAATGCGGCAGAGCCTCCGGCTGCACCGACAAAAGTGAGAAATTGTCTACGGGTGATATTTAGCATCAGTCTGTTTATGCCTTTTGTCGTCGGGTTAGGTAAACCCACATTTAATTTTTCAATACAAAATATCTTAGCGATACTCGATTGCTGACAGAACGCATATTTGTGTAGATGGGCTCAATATTTTTCTTATACCCCTATAATTTTTAAGGCTAAATTGCCAAGTTATATGATGATTTTATTTATCAAATGGTTGACCAAATCGTCCTTTACTCCAGACTAGACTTATACTGGCATTAATATTGCTGCCAATGTGGTAAGACAAAAGCAATCCGTTCCAAGCACAATGAAGATATAGCATTACTGCAAGGAAAAGATGTACAGATTAGGAGCTCAATGAATACTAAGCAGTTACAATATTTTTTGGCCACTACCGAACAGGGCAGCATTTCAGCGGCAGCTCGAAAACTTGATGTGGCTCAACCTGCAATCAGTTTGCAATTAGCTAATTTGGAACATGAATTAAAAATTAAACTATTTGAACGTGATTTTCGGGGAGTAAAATTGACTGACGCTGGGCGTCTTTTTGAAGAGCATGCGCGGATTATTTTAACTCAAATGAACACTGCAAAAATGGAGTTAGTTGGTAACCAACAAGACTACAAAGGTAAAGTGATAGTCGGTTTAAGCCATTCTTGCGGTAATGTACTATCAATTGAAATGCTCACTGAGTTGGAGCATCGCTTTGCTAATATCCAGTTAAGTTTTAAAATTGGCCCTTCCCATGTTGTAGAGCAATGGTTTGCGAACGCTGAAATTGATATTGCGTTGAGTTTTGATTTACCCAAAGGGAGTGATACACCTCGAACGACCGCACTAATTCGAGAGGCATTATATTTATACATCTCTACTCAACCACAAAACCCAGCTTACAGTGAGTTAGCTATGTTGAGTACGATGACGTTTAAGGATTTAGAGTATTACGATATTTTTATGCCTGAAGCACCGGACTCAATGAATGTATTGCTCTATCAACACGCTAAAAAACAAGGGATTAAACTAAAAACTAAAAATGCATTTGGGCAATTGATGACAACCTTACATTATGTCTCGCAAGGTTTTGCATTAGTGGTACATCCATCTTCAGCGACATTTCATTTAGAGTCGAGTCAGCAGATCCGAGCGATTGAAATTACTGAACCGAAGTTATACCGCGATGTCTATGTGCAAGTAGTGGCGTCTAAAGCCCAAGATCCAGCAGTGAATACCGTGTATGAACTGATCCGTGAAGTCACGGCGAATATGCATTATCAAGGATGCTGGCGAGGTGAGTTACTTGATAACAAATATACTCGATCTGTATCCTTATGAGGTGAGCCATTGCTGGATCTCCGCAGTTGAAGGCAATCCTCCTTTATGTACAACGGTTTCATCTAGTACAATGGCAGGAGTCGACATGACCCCGTAACTGATTATTTGCATGGGATCTTCTATTTTTTCGACACTGATCGTCTGTCCTAATTCAGCCGCAGCAGTTTCTAATAGAAGTACGGTAGTTTTACATTTGGCGCAGCCGGTTCCTAAGACTTTAAATTTTTTCATGATAGTGTTCCGTTTAGAGTAAAAATGCGACGCTGTTAAATATCCATCCAACGACGGTAAATGATGCTAATAACATAGCAAATAAGATGGCTAGTAATTTCCATTGCATCACTTGTTTAAGTAAAATAAATTCAGGGAAACTCGCTGCAACCGTGCTCATACAAAACGCTAAAGCCGTGCCTATCGGCAGGCCATTAGTGATCAAACTCTCCATAACTGGGATCACACCTGTGGCGTTGGAATACAATGGGATGCCAACTAATACCGCTGCTGGCACCGACCACCATTGCCCCGTGCCTAAATGAGTTTCAATCCAGCCATCTGGAACAAAGCCATGTAACGCTGAGCCCAGTCCTACCCCGATAATAACCCATATCCAAACACGACGAAAAATATCGAACATTTCTCGTTTAGCAAATGCATGTCGTTCGCTCATTGTTAAGCTTTGTATCGTGCCGTTGGTTCCTGCTGAAGAGTATGTTTGGCCTTGTTCAAGCGCCTTAGCAGCAAAGGATTGTAACCAGCGTTCGGCTTTTATCGTGTCCAGAAACAAGCCACCGAGCATGCCTATACTCATGCCAACGATGATATATAAAATCGTAAACTTCCAGCCTAATAAACTCATCAAGAGTAAGACCGCAACTTCATTGATTAAGGGAGAGGTTAACAAAAATGCCATAGTGATCCCAACAGGTATCCCCGCCGAGGTAAATCCTAAAAAGACAGGAATGCTGGAGCAAGAGCAAAATGGTGTAATAGCACCAAAGCCGGATGCGAGAAGATAACCTAAGCCGCGATTTTTACCGGCAAGAAAATCCCTCACTCGTTCTACATTCATCGAGGCACGTAGCAATGCAATAAGGTAAATCATGACTAACAACAGGGCAAATATTTTACTGGTATCTTCGATGAAAAAGTGGAGAGCATCACCCAATTTGGTATCTGGGCTTAACCCCAAGACACTAAAGCTGAGCCAACTGGCTAGATCGGTGAAAATTTGAAACACATTGTGCCTTAAGTAAATCTAATCGTTAGATAACCTTAAGGATACACAATTTTAGGAGAGACAATTGAATAAGCGCTAAACCGTTGATCTAGCGCAATAAATCAGTTTAGGACAAACGCCCCAAGAAATCTTCGTAGGTAAACTCTCTAATCAGATCAAACTTGCCGTCTTGACGTAAGATCCCAATAGCAGGATGCTGTACTCCATTAAAGAATGAGGTTTTAACCATGGTGTAATGCATCATATCTTCAAATACAATGCGTTGACCTACTTCAAGTGGCTCTGCAAAACTGTACTCAGGTAACACATCACCGGCTAGGCAAGAGTTGCCACCTAAACGATAGGTAAACGCCAGTTCATCTGCTTCTTGCGCATCTTTGATGCTTGGACGATAGGGCATCTCAAGGACATCTGGCATGTGCGCGGTGACGGATATATCGAGGATGGCGATCGGGCCGTTGTTTTCGACAATATCAACGATTTCTGCGATTAACGGACCAGTTTGCCATGCAACAGCAGAACCGGGCTCTAAGATAACATGTAGATGAGGGTACTTAGCTTTGAAATTATTAAGGACACGGACTAGATGCTCGATATTATAGCCGTGTTTTGTCATTAAATGGCCACCGCCAAGGTTAAGCCATTTCAGCTTCGGGAAATAACTAGAAAATTGCGTTTCGATGGCATTGAGCATGCGCTCGGTTGCATAGGAGTCGCACTCGCACAATGCATGAATATGGAAGCCTTCAACATCCCTTAAGTCTTGACCTTTTAGTTGTGCTGCGGTAATACCTAAACGTGAACCCGGTGCACAAGGATCGTATAAGGGCGTATCGGCTTCTTGATGCTCAGGGTTAACACGCAATCCCATGCTGACATTTGCTTGAGCACAAACGTCTTTGTGCAGTAAAAACTGCGCGACACTGTTAAATGAAATGTGATCCACTTCTTGGACTATTTCTGGCATTTCAGCAGCTTTAAACGCAGGGGAAAATGCATGAACTTGTTTGCCAATGCGTTTAGCTAACTTAGCTTCCCATAAAGCACTGGCAGTTCCGCCTTGTAAGTACTTACTTACTAAATCGAAACATGACCACATTGAAAAGCCTTTTAAGGCTAAAATAATATCTACACCCGTCGCGTTTTGCACGTCTTGCATGAGCTTGAGGTTAGCAATTAACTTTGCTTCTTCAAGCACATAACAAGGGCTTGGGATCGCAGGATTGTTGGTCCAATGTGGCATGTTATCTATTTCCTTTTACCGGGTTTATTTGCTAAATGGGCTGCTGTCACATTCCATTACATGCCATGGTAAACCGTGCTCATTCAACATTTTCATGAACGGGTCTGGGTCCATTTGCTCCATGTTGACGACGCCTGCTTGACGCCATGTGCCATTAAGCATTAATGCTGCGCCAATCATTGCAGGGACGCCGGTGGTATAAGATACCGCTTGAGAGCCGACTTCTTCATTACATACCGCATGTTCACAGTTATTGTAGATAAAGATGGTTTTTTCCTGACCGTCTTTAATACCAGTAATATAAGTCCCAATACAGGTCATGCCCGTATAGCCTTCAGCCAGTGATCCTGGGTTAGGTAATACCGCTTTTAAGAACTCTAATGGTGCAATTTGTTGACCATTAAAATCAATCGGTTCGATACTCGTCATGCCGATACCTTCAAGTACCTTGAGGTGATTAAGGTAAGCATCACCAAACGTCATCCAAAAACGCGCACGTTTAATGGTAGGGAAATGTTTGACGATAGACTCGAGCTCTTCGTGATACATCAAATAAGAAGCGCGAGTACCAATATTTTGGTAATGCAGATCTTCACGAACAGTTAATGGCTCAGTCTCTAACCATTCGCCATCTTGCCAATATCGACCACGTTGGGTGATTTCACGAATATTGATTTCTGGATTAAAGTTCGTTGCAAAGGCTTGACCATGATCACCGCCATTACAATCAACGATATCTAAGGTATGGATCTCATCAAAATAGTGTTTAGCTGCATAGGCGGTATACACGTTAGTCACACCTGGATCAAAGCCACTGCCAAGTAGTGCCATCAAGCCTTTTTCGGCAAAGCGTTCTTGATAAGCCCACTGCCAAGAATACTCAAATTTAGCGACATCTTTGGGTTCATAGTTAGCCGTATCAAGATAATCGACGTTACAGGCTAAGCATGCATCCATGATGGCCAGATCTTGATAAGGTAACGCTAGGTTAACCACTAAATCTGGATTGCAATCATTGATTACCGCTTCGACTTCATGAGCATGATCGGCATCAACGGCATAGACTTTTTTGACTCGGTCAATACCGACTTCAGCTTGTAACGCTTCGCATTTGGAAACGGTACGTGACGCTAAATAAATTTCTGAAAACATTTCAGTTAAGCGAGCACATTTTTTGATAGTAACCGCAGCAACACCGCCGGCACCAATGATTAAAATTTTAGACATAGCAAGACCACCTTTGTTATTTTCGCGCATCCTATCAGAAGAATCTTAATTTACCAATATACAATTTGCTTATGCTGCATGCATGGTAAATGCTGGCCCAATAGTAACGTGTCCTGGTAGATAGGTAACAGGAAAATAATATTGTTGGGAAGCACCTGCATATAATGTCACATCTGCCACTATCACGTCAGTAAAAACCCGATGTTTTGCTTCAATAAATGCCATGTATAAGATCACAGAGTTAGCGTTTTGGACATATTCAGTACGTTGAGCAACACGCTGCTCTAAACGTTCAATCATCCCAATACTCGCAGATACGTTTGTTGTGGAGCCTGCCGCTGAAGATGTTGAAGATGATTCGTACAATGACTGGTCATCATGTTCTTGCATGTCATCGAGTTCGTTACACAATATAGCTTGAATATCGCCATTTAAATCGACGGCAGCCAGTGGGTAAAACGTATCGTTATTACGTATTAACGGTTCACAAACGGCAATACAAGTGTCAAGCATCGTTTTGACGCTATTGGGTAATGTTGAGTAGGAGATGGTCAAAGTGATATTCCGGCTAAAAATCATGCTATTTAAACGACTTTAAATTAAAAATAGTTCATTAGTATTAGTCGCGCATCCCCTGCAAACCGCCGGTGTGATAAATAATAATGTTGTCGTAATGATCAAGTTGCTGATTTTTAAATAGATCTTGGACGGCGAAAAATGTTTTACCAGAATAAACGGGTTCGATAATAAAATTGTCGTCACTGAATGTTGTACAAAAATGCACTAGTTCTTTCGATGATTTGGCATATCCACCGGTGTGATAATCAAGATTAATTGACCATGATGGTCGAGGGTGCGTTAATGTACAAAGTAAATCCTTGGTTGATTGGACTAGATAATCATCAGACTCTTGAGAGTGAGCCTTGAGTACGGCAATGCCTAATATGTCCGTTTGGGTTAGTTGTCCACTTTGCTGTGCTTGAGCAATACCTTGTATGATACCGGCTAAGGTGGCTGCTGTGGCCACCGGGGTGATAATGAGATTGCGCTGGTGAGTTAACGTTTGATGTAGCTGCTGCGTGAGTTCTTGAACGCTTTGTGCAACCCCGCGTAACGCCATTATAGAGGCGCCGCCCTCAGGAATAATCAATGCATCGGGGTACTGTGTTTGTAACGCATCGAGATAATCGCTGTCATGCCTGCGTTTGTAATTAATTTTGGTGCTCCAAATACATTCACCCTGCCATGAGGCGATATCACGTAAGCATGGCGTTAAGCGTCCCGAATAATCACCGCGTATTATCGCATGAAAAGGAATACCCAACTTGTGACAGGTATACGCTAAGGCATGTAAATGATTGGAATAACCGCCACCAAAGCTAATAATTCTCTGCGGTAAGCGCTCAGACTGTGTTAATGAGCCGGCTAATTTACGCCATTTGTTACCTGAGATAATAGGATGGATAAGATCATCGCGTTTGACCCACAACCTTGGTGAGGTCTCGTTATCATCTTGCGCTGAAACCTGCGCAAACGTAAATGACTGCAACGGTGAAGGCAGTTCAATGGACAATTGGTGGTGTATATTAAATAAAGACAAAGTGATCAAAGCATGGCTAAAGTGGGTAAATACTAGCATACTCTTCAATAATTGATACCAAGAGAAACCGTGATGATTTACAGACAACGACCAACGACAATCGCGATGAAATTAAAAGTGATTCTAATGCTTTCCTTAGCCACGTTTGGGGCTGTTTCTTTTATTGGTAGTGTCTCGCTAGCGCACGCTCAAGCACAAGTTCAGGTATCGATGAGTTTAAATGATGCGGTTACTATCCCTGCATTTGTCGAGAAGGATTTACCGGCGGCGCGAGTGGTTGGTCAAAGTCGACTGACGATGTTTTTTTTTAAAATTTATGATGCGACTTTGTATGCGCCTTTAGGTCAATTTGATAAGAATAAACCGTTTGCGTTATCGCTGGCTTATTTACGCGATTTTGATGGCGCTGATATCGCAGAGCGATCAGTGGATGAAATGCAAGATCTGGGCTACACCAATAATGAGCAGTTAACGCGATGGCTGGTACAGATGGAACAAGCGTTTCCGAATATTGCTAAAGGCGATGTGTTGACGGGGATGGTTGACGAACAGCAGCATACACAATTTTATTTTAACGGTGAGGCAACCTACAAGATTTCCGATCCGTTGTTCACGCAAGCGTTTTTTGCAATTTGGTTAGATGACAACACCTCACAACCTAAAATGCGCAAACAATTATTAGGACAATCTAAATGAGTATAACGATGATTCACAGACTAACTGTAAAGATAACCTTTCTATTTATGATGGCTTTAATGGTGAGCGGGTGCTCACTAACTATTGATGGTAAAGACTACCAAGAACAAGCGCCGACGTTTAACTTAGTCGAGTTTTTTGATGGTAAAGTTACCGCATGGGGGATCGTACAAAATCGCTCTGGGGAAGTAGTTCAACGATTTATTGTCAACATTGATGGCAGTGTGCAAGGTGATGAATTAGTGTTGGATGAAACTTTTCAATACATCATTGGAGAGGGAGTCACTGAACGAGTGTGGCGTTTACAAACGAATATCGATGGCACATTCACCGGATCGGCTGGTGATATCGCGGGTTTAGCGACTGGTACTGCTCATGGTAATGCGTTTAATTTCGTTTATGAAATGGACTTGGCCGTTGACGGGTCGACCTATCTTGTGGCGTTTGATGATTGGTTTTTTGCAATTGACGAGACCACATTGATGAATCGCTCTTATATCAAAAAGTTTGGTTTGGTGATGGCTGAAGTGACAATCTTTATGCAGCGTCAAGGGAAGTAAGTGACTGAATTAGACGATTTGTTTATAACGTCAAATAATCGTATTTTTTTTCTGGATGATAAAAGAAGCTCTTCTTAGGATTGTAGGGGGTAAAGTTAAGATACTTTCCCTCTTTACACATCCGTTGGATTTTTTGCCAATATTCAGGCGTCATCAAGTCACCATGCAATTCTTTTAGTAAATCTTTTAGGTGTTTTTTGCCGACAATAAAATGTTCAAATTGCTCAGGAAAAACATCATTAGGACCTACTGATAAGGTGTCAACCGCAAAGGGATCGTCGGTTTTTGGCATTTTTCTAAAATTACGCTCATTCATAAAACAAATTTCATCATAATCATAAAATATCACCCGACCATGTTTGGTGATCCCAAAGTTTTTGTGCAGCATGTCACCTGGGAAAATATTTGCCAAGGCGATTTGTTTGATACATAAACCGAGTTCATCAATCGCGTTACGTATTTTGTCTGGATCCGTTTCTTCGTTAAGATAAATATTCAACGGTGTCATTCTACGCTCAATATACAAATGATTAATAATCAATTTATCACCGTTAATCGTCAAGCTACTAGCACAGGTGTCTTGAAGGTAGGCTAATAATTCAGGATCAAAACGGGCTAAATCAAACGTAAAATTCATATATTCGTGGGTATCGGCCATGCGCCCAATACGATCGGAGGTTTTGACTAGGTTGTAGCGATTTTTGACAAAGTCGCGGGTGATCTTTTTACTTTCGGCAAACTCATCTTTGATGACTTTAAAAACAATGCCATAACTGGGCAAATGAAACACCGCCATAACCAGACCTTTGATACCCGGTGCTAATTCAAAGTTATCCTTTGATGCGGCCACATGAGCGATATAATTGCGATAAAACTCGGTTTTACCGTGTTTGTAAAAGCCCAATGACATGTATAGCTCAAATTGTTTTTTGTTGGGTAGCAGTTCTTGTAAAAAAGCAACTAACTCAGCAGGGTATTGGGTATCAGCCATAAAATACGAACGAGCAAAGCCAAAAATAATACTCAGGTCTTTGCGGTCAGTCAGCAAGGCGTCTACAAATATCTCATGGAAACGGTTGATCCTTAGTGCAATAACAAATGGGATCGTTTCATCGGGCATACAGATGCGCCCAATTAAGTATGCTGCTTTTCCGCGATAAAATACTGGCTTGAGCATTTCAACCGTATGGACACTGGTTAACTGTTCAGGGGTCAAAAGTTGACGTAAACCGTGATCTAAATTACCCAAATCACGGGGTAAATCAGCCAGCGGCGTGTTGAATCGATATACAGTGAATATTTCTTCAAACATGTGCCTTACTGTGCCGGTGGTATCAAATGCATTAATGACATGTAAACGATCTGGGCCAGGTAAATAGCAACGTGTTGAGTTGACGTACATCATACTGTCGTCAATTTTTCCGTGTTGAAAGATCCGGCAAATGACCGAGTTATAGAATGTTTCTGCTAGTTCGAACTGCGGGTGCGTGGATAATAGCTGGTTGAACTCATGTTTGAGTGCGTGCCAAAATTGAGTCGGTTCTTGTGCTGGATTGAGCGCATTATAGAGTTCGGTCACCACATCGGATACACTTTGGTCATAGTGATTAATCCGATCTCGATTTGCTTGTTGAGATTCTGTCCATAGACGTTTCTCGAAACGTTCTTGCGCCCCGCGCGTGATCCGAGAATACCAGCGGTAGTTTTTATCAAAGCCACTCATTATTTGATAAGCGATTTTTTTAGCACGTTGCATGATCAGTCCTTGTGCTTAGTATGCAAATGATATCAACGCTATAATGCGATAAATACGATAGTAAAAGCAGATAGACATTAGTCTAGGCTAGCAAGGTGATGTAACTGAGGTAGATAGCGCAAACACCCGACCAGTCATTTAGCAGTTGACATTTAGACGTCTATACGGCAAATTGAACACATGAATAAAACAAATAACACTAACGACATGATTATTATAACCACCCTTCTCAGGGCGGACGTTGGTTAGTGCATATTCACAAATCATCTGAAGCCCGCTAAATTAGCGGGCTTTTTTGTTTTCAGAGCAATATTTTTGGCGTATTTTATACGTGGTTAATACGTATGTTACGTGTTAATAAAGGAACTAGGAGTCCATATGAAGGTTTTAAAGTTTGGTGGTTCATCACTTGCCGATGCAACGCGATATCAAAATGTCGCAAAGATTGTTGCAAGCATTCACCAAACCGATGGTGCAGCGGTCGTCCTCTCAGCACCTAAGGGCGTCACCAACGCACTTTCATTACTAACCGAACAAGCAGAGCAAGGTCTTGATTTTGGTGAGTTGCAAGCCAAGCTGTCGATGACCTTACATAGTATTGCTGACGAGATTGCTCAAGACATTCCTAAGTTTGATCATCAGGCTGTCAAACATGTTATTGACTCGACGCTTGATTATCTTGATAAACGTTTAAACGGTATTAAGCTACTTAACTGTGCACCAGATACTACCGCTGCTGAGCTAATGAGCTTGGGTGAATACATCTCGGTTAATTTGTTAAGCCATATTTTTCAAGCGCAAGGTGTGACCAATACGATCCTCGATCCGGTTAATTACATCATTGCTTCAGGTCAGTACTTAGACGCCATTGCTGATGTATCAGCTTCCAAAGCACGCTTCAGTGATGTAGACAACTCAGGCAAGACCTTATTGATTATGCCGGGTTTTGTTGCGGTTAATCCAGAAGGTGAAAAAGTCACCCTAGGGCGTAACGGTTCAGATTATTCTGCCGCCATCTTAGCTGCATGTATTGATGCGTCAGTGTGTGAAATTTGGACTGATGTGGATGGGGTCTATAATGCCGATCCAAATCAAGTCGAAGGCGCAGTCTTGATGGACAAGCTGACATACGAAGAAGCGATGGAGCTATCGTATTTTGGTGCTAAAGTCTTGCATCCAAAAACCATTGGTCCAATTGCACAGCATCATATTCCTTGTCTAATTAAAAACACCTTAAACCCGAGTGCACCTGGTACCTTAATCAGCTCAGAGAAAAGCGAAAAATGGACGAGTGTTAAAGGCATTTCAAATCTTGATGACATGGTGATGTTTAATATCGCAGGTCCAGGTATGAAAGGCATGGTCGGTATGGCGACACGTATTTTTGATTCGTTGGCCAATGCCTCCATCTCGATTACTTTAATTACGCAATCTTCATCAGAGTACAGCATTTCATTTTGTATTCATGCCAAAGACCAACATAAAGCCTTGGACGTGTTACATGATGAGTTTGCCTTAGAGTTGCATAACAACTTACTAGAGCCGATTGATGTGCGTGAAGACTTATCGATTGTCACTCTAGTCGGTGATGGCATGAAGCAATCACATGGAATGGCGGCGAAGTTTTTCCAAGCCTTAGCACAAGCCCGTATTAATAACATCGCGATTGCTCAAGGCTCATCAGAACGTTCTATCTCAACGGTCATTGAAGCAAGTAAAGCCAAAAAAGCCATCAAAGTAGTACATCAAAACTTTTTCTCTGAACAACAATGTATTGATGTGTTTTTGATTGGTTGTGGAACTGTGGGCGGCGAGTTACTGCGTCAAATCAACAAGCAACAACCTGTCCTCGCTGACAAGTCAATCCGTTTGCGTGTCTATGGTATCGCGAACTCCAAACAGATTTTGTTTAACGACAATGGCATTGATTTATCTGATGATGCTCAGTGGCGCAGTGATTTAACAGCCAATGGTCAAGATTATGGTCTGAAAGAGCTACAAGCGTTTGTGGTGAAAAACAGCTTAACTAATCCGGTATTTGTGGATTGTACTAGCTCACAAAGTGTCGCAAGCCAATATGTTGATATCATCAACGCAGGTTTCCATATCGTGACACCAAACAAAAAAGCCAACACTGATAGCGCTGAATTTTACGCACAAATCAAAGCTGCTGCGCAAAGCAATAAACGCCAATATTTGTATGAAACCACCGTTGGTGCAGGTTTACCTGTGATTGATAATTTACAAAAACTGGTTACTGCCGGTGATCAACTGCATACCTTTGAAGGGATATTATCGGGTTCGTTGTCATATGTATTTGGCAAATTAGAAGATGGATTAAGTCTTTCTGAAGCAACCATCGTTGCTAAAAGTAACGGTTTTACAGAGCCTGATCCGCGAGACGATCTCAGTGGAACCGATGTTGCGCGTAAACTTCTCATCATGGCGCGTGAATCCGGTATGGAGCTGGAGTTATCGGATATAGAGATTGAATCTGTATTACCGTCAGGCTTTGATGATAGTGGTGATATTGATACGTTCATGGCCAATTTACCCAAAGCAGATGCTCATTACGCTGCCTTATCCGCTGCCGCGCAAGCCAAAGGCGAAGTACTGCGCTATGTCGGTCAAATTAATCAAGGTAAATGCAAGGTAGCCATTCAATCTTGTCCTGCGACACATCCATTAGCGGCGGTTAAAGACGGTGAAAATGCCTTAGCGATACATTCAGATTATTACAGCCCAATCCCGTTTGTTATTCGTGGTTACGGTGCAGGTGCAACGGTTACGGCTGCCGGTGTATTTGCCGATGTATTAAGAACCTTAGCGTGGACTCAAGAATTATGAAATTAACCGCATTTGCGCCTGCTTCTATCGGCAATGTTAGTGTTGGCTTTGATGTATTAGGCGCAGGTCTTTCGCCTATTGATGGCACCTTGTTAGGTGATAAAGTCTCGATTGAATCAGCAGATGAGTTTTCTTTAGAAAGCACTGGTCGGTTTGCTGATCGTCTACCACCAGGCATGGAAAACAACATTGTCTTTGCCTGTTATGAGTTTTTTAATACCGCATTGACACTTAAAGGTGTGGATTTAAAACCGTGTAAAATGGCACTCGACAAAGCCCTTCCTATAGGCAGTGGTTTAGGCTCCAGCGCCAGTTCCATTGTTGCTGCATTTTATGCGTTAAATGCTTTTTATGACTACCCATTTGATAACAATGAGTTGTTATATATGATGGGTGAATGTGAAGGTGAGATCAGTGGTAGTGTCCATTATGACAATGTAGCACCGGCGTTATTCGGTGGCATGACATTGATGACGGGGCTACAAAATCCAATCTGTGAACAAGTCCCCGTATTTGAAAACTGGTACTGGGCAATGTGTTATTCTGGTATTAGTGTCTCAACGGCTGCTGCGCGGGAAATATTACCTAAGCAATTTGATATGGCGACAACGTTGGCGTTTGGTCGTCAATTGGCTAATTTCATTCATGCCAGCCATACTCAAAATGAAGCACTCGCGGGCCAAGTCTTTTTTGATGTACTGGCTGAAGAACATCGTCAGGTGTTATTACCGCACTTTGCGCAAAGTCGTGAATTTGCAATGGCACAGGGTGCAATTGGTTTTGGGATCTCAGGATCAGGGCCAACGGTATTTGCAGCTTGCAAAACCCAAGAACAAGCACAAATGATTGCTGATTATTTAGCACAAGAATATATCCAAAATGAAGATGGCTTTGCCCACGTATGCAAAATAGATACGCAAGGCACACGGTTAGTCTAAATTACACAACATATTGAAATTGAAAGCGAAAGGAACAACCATGAATTTGGTGAATTTGAAAGACAGTACACAACAAGTGAGTTTTAAAGAAGCCGTCAAAACCGGTCTAGGTCGCCAACAAGGGTTGTTCTTTGTTGAAAGCATTGAACCTTTAGCGGATCTGGATAGTGTATTAGCACTGCCGTTGGCTGAACGCAGTAAAGTCATTTTAGGGCATTTGATTGGCGATGAATTTTCTTCTGAGAAATTAGGTGAACTCATTGATAATGCGTTTACGTTTCCTGCGCCAGTAGTCCAGATCAGCGAACATATTCATACCTTAGAGCTGTTCCATGGCCCTACGTTAGCTTTTAAAGACTTTGGTGGCCGCTTTATGGCACAGTGTTTGACTGACATTTCTCAAGGTGCGCCTGTAACAATTTTAACCGCAACATCGGGTGATACTGGTGCTGCCGTAGCGCATGCATTCCACGGTATTGATAATATCAACGTGGTAATTTTATTTCCGAAAGGCAAAATTTCTCCTCTGCAAGAAAAACTCTTCACGACATTAGGTGGCAATATCCATACGGTTGCCGTGGATGGCGATTTTGATGCCTGTCAGGCGATTGTTAAAGATGCCTTCGAAGATGAGCAAATGCGTAATGAGTTACACTTAAACTCCGCTAACTCGATCAATATATCCCGTTTAGCTGCCCAAGTTTGCTATTACTTTGAAGCATTTGCACAGCTTGATGAAGCTGCACGTAAAGAGTTGGTTATTGCTGTACCGAGTGGTAACTTTGGAAATTTAACTGCTGGCTTAATTGCCAAGGCAATGGGCTTACCTATAAAGCGTTTTATTGCTGCAACGAATCTTAATGATACTGTACCAAGATACCTTGAAGAAGGTGAGTGGTCGCCTAAAGATACGATTGCCACGTTATCTAACGCTATGGATGTGAGTCGTCCTAACAACTGGCCACGCATTGAAGCGATGTTTGAAAAAGGGATTATTGATAAAAATATCCTAACGGGTATGGCAATTGATGAAGATTGCACGCAGATGGCAATGAAACAATTGCAAGCGTTAGGCTACACGAGTGAGCCACATGCTGCGTTAGCATATCGTAGTTTATGCAAATCATTACAAGACGGAGAAACGGGGTTATTTTTAGGTACGGCTCATCCGGCTAAATTTCGTGAGTCAGTAGAAAATATTTTGGGTGAACCCCTTGCTCTACCTCAACCTCTAGCGGATGTTGCAGGCAAAAACTCATACGCAGTAGAAAAACCCGCAGACTATGCCATAATTAAGCAACATATGTTTGATTTGCTCAAGAAATAAATCTTGAGCCGGTCAGGTTTTATTGCAAAATAGAGGTTCTATGACCAGTTGGGATACGTTTTTACAAGACCAGCAGGATGCATCATATTATAAGGATATTCAAAGTAAGCTAGCGGCTAAGCGTGCCAGTGATGAACCTGTGTATCCTCCTGAGGATCAGGTATTCAATGCATTGCGGCAATGTGCTCTAGAAAATGTCAAAGTGGTTATTTTGGGACAAGATCCTTATCACGGAGCAGGGCAAGCTCACGGCTTAAGTTTCTCCGTGCCTCATGGGGTTGCGGTTCCGCCATCACTTAAAAATATTTATAAAGAGTTAGCAAATAGCATTCCGGGGTTTATTACTCCGGAGCATGGCTGTCTCGAGCATTGGGCACAACAAGGGGTGTTGTTGTTGAATACAGTTTTAACCGTCACTAAAGGACAAGCCCACTCTCATGCTGATATAGGCTGGCAGACTTTTACTACTAAGATTTTAGAGACAGTCGCGCAGTCACAACCTAATGTGGTCTTTATGTTATGGGGTGCACATGCACAGAAATTTGCTAAGCAAATCCGTCAGATTGATTGCAAGCACCATTTGATCTTGAATGCACCTCATCCTTCGCCATTATCAGCGCATCGGGGATTCTTCGGTTGTCATCATTTCCTGCATGGTAATGAATGGTTGGTCAAAAAAGGCTTATCGCCCATTGACTGGCAAGTGTAACTTACTCCACGATCATTCAAGGTAATAACGAAAAAAGGGTAGATACTTCAGCATCTACCCTTTTTTAACTTAACCTTATACAACATAACCTGTTAGTAACCTTCGTCTGAAAAATCGTAATCGTAATCAAAATCGAGCGCATTGAGCTCTTTGCGCAAACGATTATCTTCCTTAATTGCCTCGATTTCCTGCCATTTACGTTTTTTGTTTTTACGTTTGGCTTTGTTTGAATGATGTTCACTTTCTAACATTATTGATTCTTCCATGAGAACCTCCGTGTATGATGTCGAATCTTCTGACATCCGAGTAATGTTACGACCAATGTAACGATTATTATAAGGGTAGTATTCAAATGACATGGGTAAATTTCCTTACGTGATTTACCCATATAACTTAAATACAATATAATAAAGTTTCATGACATTTCATTGACTAAATCATGACAGCTGCATGATGTATTCAGTATTTATTATTAATCGGCAATTTTCCAATAATTGAATAGATATTTTTGGTCTATAGAACTATAAAAATGATATAAAATACTAAAATAACGACGATCCTTCGCCGGTTTTAATGCTGTATATTAATTTTGTCACTGCACGTATTATTGCTTTAGCGCTGCTCTAAACTGGTTAATTAACGCTTGCGTGGAACTATCCATAGAGGCATGCATTTCGCCGCTATGAATCGCATCCAATACTTGATTACCTAATACTTTACCTAACTCAACACCCCATTGGTCGAAGCTATTAACTCCCCATATCACGCCTTGTACAAAGACTTTATGCTCATACAGTGCCACCATAGCCCCTAATGTAAATGGGTCAAGTTGGTCAAAGGTAATGGTGTTCGACGGTTTATTACCCGGCATGACTTTATGCGCTGCTAATGTATCTTTTTCAGCATCAGTCAATGCATCAGGCAATTCAGCACGGCATTCTTCAAAGGTTTTACCTTGCATTAACGCTTGGGTCTGCCCAAAACAATTAGAAGCTAACATCGCATGGTGCGCGTCGTTTTGGTTAGGCACATTCAACGGCATAATAAAATCAGCCGGAATGATCGTATCGCCTTGGTGGATTAACTGATGGAAGGAATGCTGACCATTGGTGCCTTCTGAACCAAAGATTATCGGGCCTGTCGCGTAATCTACCGCGCTACCATCTGCAACATTGCGCTTACCATTAGATTCCATATCAAGTTGCTGTACGTAAGCAGGGAAGCCTCGTAGGTAATGATAATAAGGGAGAAGTACATGACTCTGCGCATCTTGGAAATTACGATACCACACGCCGAGCATGCCGAGGATCACGGGTAAGTTTTGCGCTAAAGGGGTCTCTTGAAAATGCGTGTCCATAGCATAGGCGCCTTTTAGTAAGGCTTCAAAATTTGCATACCCTATCGCTAAAGCTATCGGCATACCAATTGCAGACCATAACGAATAACGTCCACCAACCCAATCATCCATTGGAAAAACTAATTCTGGATTCATACCAAATTTAACTGCCGCAGGGACATTCGATGAAATCGCCGCAAAATGCTGAGCAACTGCCTCAGCTGGTGCGCCTGTACCTAGGAACCATGCTTTGGCTGTGAGGGTATTTTGTTTAGTTTCTTGAGTGCCAAATGACTTAGACGACATCAATACCAAAGTAGTTTCAGGATCACGCTCAGCGAGCACATCTTGAATATGACAACCATCGACATTCGCAACGAAATGCACATTTAGGTTATGTTGATGATAAGGCTTTAACGCCTCTGTCATGATTTTTGGACCTAAAAATGACCCACCAATCCCTATGCTGACAACATCAGTAATTTTTTTACCAGTGTAACCAGTGTGGACGCCATCATGCAGCGCTTCTGTGAATGCTTTCACTTTAGCGCGTGTAGCTTGAACTTGCGGGAGTACGTCTTGACCTTCCACAATGATAGGGGTGGAACCAAAATTGCGCAGAGCAATGTGCAGCACAGCGCGATTTTCAGTGTAATTAATGGGTTTTCCGGCAAACATGGCGGCACGTGCATCTTCGACACCTGCTGTTTCGGCTAACGTTAAAAGCTGTTCAAAAATTGCAGGGGTAACTGTATTTTTAGAAAAATCGACATTGATCCCACACGCTGATTGATTAAATGTTTGCGCTCGCGTTGGATCTTGTGCGAACCAATCGCGCATATGCTCATGTTGATGAACTTGTGCTAGGTCTGCTAATCTTTTCCAAGGTGCGCTATTTGAAATACTCATTTAATGTCATGTCCTTTATCATTCGTGTTGTGTAAATTACAGTTTAGCTTGTAACAATGCTTCAAGTTTAATTTGATCAACGGTGAAGTTGCGAATGCCCTCTGCGAGCTTTTCAGTTGCCATCGCATCTTCATTCATGTCCCAACGGTATTCACTTTCGCTTAGGGCGGCAGGAGGAGGTGTGGTTGCCCCTTTATCTTGTAACTTAACCATCAACTCACCTTGAGTATTGGCTAATTCTTCTAATAATGCAGGGGCAATGGTTAAACGGTCACAACCGGCAAGTTCAATGATCTCATCAGTGTTACGGAAGCTTGCACCCATCACAACAGTTTTGTAGCCATGCGCTTTGTAGTAATCATAAATTTTAGAAACCGACTGCACACCTGGATCTTCTGCACCAGGAAAACTATCTTTGCCAGTTGATTTTTTGTACCAATCTAAAATACGACCCACGAATGGTGAAATTAAGAAGACATTTGCTTCTGCACAAGCACGTGCTTGAGCAAAGGAAAATAATAACGTTAAGTTACATTGGATGCCTTGTTGTTCTAATTCTTCAGCAGCTTTAATGCCTTCCCATGTCGATGCCATTTTAATCAATATACGGTCTTTACTGATCCCTTCGTCAGCATACATGGCAATGAGCTTTTGTGCTTTAGCAACGGTCGCTTCAGTATCAAACGATAAACGTGCATCGACTTCAGTGGAAATACGACCTGGGATCACGCCGACAATTTCTTTACCGATTAACACTGCTAATTTATCAGCAGCATCTGCGACTTGTTGTACCGCATCATTACTTTGTGTTTTCGCCCATGCAATCGCATCATCAATCATGACTGAATACTGCGGAATATCCGCTGCTTTTAATAATAATGATGGGTTGGTAGTGGCATCAACCGGCGCATATTTTTTGATTGCATCCACATCGCCAGTATCAGCAACAACAGTAGTAACAGCGCGAAGTGCGGTAAGTAAATTAGACATAATAATCCTTAGAATATGTGATTGTGTATAGATTACCTTGCTCATTAAAAAATGGCTAGGGCTGAATGAGAATAAAGCGATGAATATAATAGATTTTTCTCATTGGCAGTGGAGTATTCAAGTCCGTATAGTAACCAGTAGTAAAATCAAAACATAGTTTATGTTAAGATCTTACTAAAGCTTAATGCGTTAAATACTAAAATCATTATTAAGGAATCTGTCGATGTTAGTTGTTGTTTCTCCAGCCAAAAATCTAGATTACACCACGCCGGTTGCGACTAAACTGTTTAGCCAACCGGCATTACTGGACGATACACAATCGTTGCTAAAGGTGTGCCAAACACTCACACCTGCAGATTTGTCTGGTTTGATGGGGATCAGTGATAAGTTAGCATTGTTAAATGCCGAACGTTTTGCGACGTTTCAGATGCCATTTACCTCAGAGAATGCGCGCCAAGCAGCCTTAGCATTTAATGGCGATGTGTATACTGGATTAGATGCTGGCTCCTTAAGTGCAGCAGACTTAGACTATGCTCAGCAACATTTACGTATTTTGTCTGGTTTGTATGGGGTCTTGCGACCACTAGATTTAATGCAACCTTATCGTCTTGAAATGGGCACTAAGTTGGCGACAGAAAAAGGCAAAAACCTCTATGAATATTGGGGGTTAACGATTACGAATAACCTCAATGAGACGCTTGCTGAACAAGAGACTGAAGCTCATCCAGTATTGGTTAACTTAGCCTCAACTGAGTATTTTTCCGCCGTCAAACCTAAAGAGCTAAATGCGCAAATCATTACGCCGGTATTTAAAGATGAAAAAAATGGCAAAGTGAAAATAATTAGTTTCTACGCCAAAAAAGCCCGCGGGTTAATGGCACGATTTATTATTCAAAACCGTATTGATAATGTGGCTCAACTTAGTGAGTTTAATACGGCTGGTTATCGTTTTGCCCCAGAGCAAAGCACCGCTACAAGCCTAGTTTTTGTTCGGTTAGAGCAAGATCGGCCGGCTTAATTAAGTCACGCGGGAATGTAATCAAACATTCAGAGTTATCATTTAATTGTGGTTGAGCAAGTGTTGATTCAGACGCATTTGCTCGTTGGTTAGTGAGTGATATGCTCGCTCAAACTCAGTCAATGAAATAGGTAAAATAAATTGCTGTGTGTTAATGGCGTAAGCAAATTTGGCGACGGTCCCAGTGGAAAATTCGGTCAGTAGTTTTTGATCAATTTTGATCATTGACTGACATGCGGCGGAGGTACACTGGGAAATAGGTAATTGAATAGCCGGATGAGCATCGACTTTGATCCCTAGACCACTTGCCTTATTGATATTCGCCGGTAAACGCACCATTAGTGCACCGAGCTCACTCGCAAATGCATAGTTTATGGATACGCCTAACATGACTTGTTTTGCTGCCTCATCCCTGGCAACTAATTGAGTCATGGCACAATTTTGTGGGCCACAACTGACACTCCACGAACCGAAGGTTTCACTTTTTACAGTTTGCGCATGGGATGATCCGATAAACAATCCGCTGAACATGATGCTCGATAAAATGGTCACTATACCCAGGCAGTTAACGACAAAAATAAGTGAAGAACGCAGCGAAAAAAACAATGTTATACGTGACTGACTCATAGATTAATCCTTAAAAAAAAGGGGATTAAATCAATCCCCTTCATACTTACTTGTCCAGATACTTTAATATTGAGATTAGTGTAGTTTACGTTTTCTCGCAAATATCAATAATCCACTAGTCAATAAAATCAACAATGTACCGGGTGCATTTACAGGATCCGGTCCTGGACCGGTATTAACAAACTGAGTGATCGCAATTTGATCCATGTTCAACGAACCTGTTGAGTCGAAAGTTAAACCTGCAATAAAGGCATCAGGGAGGGTTGGATCCACCATATTACTGATATCAATGCCTAAAATACGGAAACGGTCGACAGCATTCGCAAAGTTGTACGCGATACCACCAGTGATTTCGATACTTGCATCAAACCAATCTCCCACTAAACTATCCCACAACCATAAATCAAATAGATTATCGTCAAACCCTGTAGGCAATAATACGGAAGCGAAATTAGGTCCAGAGTTAACAATATAGTCATATCCGATAGCAACATCCGGATCGATAAAGATACGAGTGTTAGGATCGATTACTTCAAATTCAAAATGAAAATTAGTCGGGTTAGACGGATCGATAACAGGCATGATTGGGTTAGCCGGGGATGCGCCAGGTAAAGCACCTTCACGAATTTCAAAACTCCAGATACCGGGCGTAGATGTGTTACTGAAGATCTCATCAAGATTAGCTACCGCACTGGTTCGTGAACCAGGTAAGGTGAAGAAATTCGTACCATCACCAGCATCATAACCTGCTTGAGCGGGTACCCCACCAGAAGCGCTGCCGGTAGTCCAGTTAATATCCTCATAGCGAAATTGAACATCAAAGTTGCCCGCGCCCTCGTCTGCTCGGTCTATCAATACCAGTTGGAAGGTGTTAGTCGTTGACGCATTATTACTATATACACCAACAGAATCCCACGTAAATACCATAGTATTGGCATCTGATGCGCCCAGGTAAACGTTGCCGCAAGCGGAACAACGGGTATCTACATCAGCCCAATAAGGGGCGATCATGGGTTGGTTGGTTTGTGGGAATGGATTAGGCGTAAACGAACTTAACGAGCTTTGAAACGTAATGTTCCCATTGTTGTTAACGTAAAACCCATTGTATGTATTGCCAAAAAAGTTGACACCTGAATCGAAGTTTAACTCGGTGAATTCATTAAAGCTAAAATACCGGCTCGATGAGTCATCATTTTTAGGCATGGCAATCTGGCCATAAACGCTGGTTGCTGACGGTGAAGTATCCCAACCGGAGAGTAATACAGAGGCGTGTGAGGTTTGCAGTGCACTGGCTGATGCTAATAGCAATGTACTCAGTGCAGCCTTCGAAAAAAGATCCTTAAATTTATTATTCATTGCACTATCCTAGTGTTCGTAATTAATTGAAATTATGGAAGTACTGCAGGCATCCAGCGAATCAATCTATTTACTGCAATAAATGTTCCTAATTATAACTGTTTGAAATAAAAAGGTATTTCATTTTAAAGGATAGATGGTTGTAAAAAATTCAGACAGGTTTATCTATATTGATATTTATAGATATCTATTCACTCGACAAACATTTCGTGCTTAAAGGTCAGCGTTTGTTCTTCTGTTACTTGACGTAGTGTGATGTCAAAGGTGTAATTCTCGCCATGCCGAAACGACAAGGGCGCAAGATAATAAATCGCATCACCATCGATAACACGTTTAAATTTCAGTTCTTTGGTTGTCCCGATAAGGTTTCTAGCCGTGCCGCTAATATCGACTCGTTGGGCAACCTGGGTCGCAGTGTCTAATACTGATATGTTAACCAACGCATTATATTTACTGCGAACAATGCCATTGGCTTTGGCGATTTCAGGGGTTAAAAACGTGGTATCAAAGACAATGTAATGCACATCCCATTTTCCTAGCGTCACTTTCTGTTCAGCTTGAGCGCTAAAACTAATTCCAAATACTAAGCTCAGTGTTATTGTTAATGTCGCTAGAAATAATCGAATGTGCATGTGTCACCTTTTATCTATGAGAGTAATGTTCAGGTTGTAACGGATGAGAGATTAAAACGGACCAATCAAGTCTTGCAACAACAATTGTATGAACTGTAATGCAATAATCGCAATCAATACCGACAAATCCAAGCCACCTAATGGCGGGATTATTCTACGGATTGGAGCGAGAAGGGGCTCGGTTAATTGTGACAACACATACTCAAACGGATTGCCCCCTTGGGATACCCAACTTAAGATCGCACGTAAAATTAACATCCAAAAGATCAACGATAAAAATTGTTTAAGTAACGTGATACTGCCAATAATGAGCACTGCAAGTGGATTGAAAGCTGCATTCGAGAAAAATAGACTAATCACCGTTATCTTGGTGCATGCAATTAATAAGGCAAATACAAATGTCGCACTATCAAATGCGCCCATTGATGGAATGATGCGACGTAAAGGCGCAACAACCGGTTGGGTGGCTTTGACAACGAATTGTGAAAATGGGTTATAAAAATCAGCACGCACAAATTGTAACCATAAGCGTAAAATGACGACCATCAGGTACAAGTTAAAAAACGTATCGACTAAAAAAAATGAAGCGCTCATAAAAATCCTATTTAGATAATCCGGTTAAGGTAAAAAAAATTACATGCTAGATTGCATGGCTACGGCTCTGTCTACAGCTGCTTGCATCGCACCTGCTATTATATCGGCAAGTTGTGCTTGATTGAAATAATCAATTGCTTGTGCCGTTGTTCCCCCTTTAGAAGTGACTTGTTTGCGAAGCGTGCCAAAATCTGTATCGGGATTGGCTAATAACATCGCACCAGCACCGGCTAATGCCTGTGCGACTAGGCGCTTAGCATCCTCTGCAGATAAACCTAAAGCTTCAGTTTTTGCTTGCATTGCTTCTGCAAATAAAAATAAATATGCCGGTGAGGAGCCAGCCGCAGCAATCACAGTGTTGATATCTTCCTCATGGGCGACCCATAATACATCTCCCACTTGAGTTAATACATATTCTGCGCAATCTTTTAGGCTCTGCGGTGTATCTGCTGACGCGTAGAGTCCAGTCATCCCCATACCGATAGACGAGGGGGTATTTGGCATTGTTCTAACGATTGAGCAGGGCGCACCTAGCATGTCTTGTAAACGCGCAACACTCACTCCTGCAGCAATAGAAATAAACTGTGTTTTAGGCACGTCACTTACTGGTAAAACAGCACAGACTTGAGCCAACATTTGTGGCTTGACGGCCAGTACGACGGTCGTTGCGAACGTTAGTGCGGTAGCATTGTCCTGACTAATATGACAACCGGTCTCTGCTTGTAATGCAGTAAGTTTAGGTAAGCTGGGATTCGTCGCCATAATTAAATCAGCAGGGTAGCCATTGGCAACCATCCCTTTGATAATAGCTTTAGTCATATTACCCGCACCGATAAACGCGATCTTAACCGGTGAAAAGGTGTCAGTTTGTGAATGCGATGTGTTTTGGGTATTCGTTTGCGGCATAGTGACTCCGTTCTGTAAATAATAAAAATCGTTCCGTTACTGGCGCTTGCCAAAGATCCCAGTGCCAACCCTTACCATAGTTGATCCTGCTGCAATCGCGGCATTGAGGTCGCTACTCATGCCCATGGATAACGTATCTACTTGAGGATAGCGTGTTTTGAGCTGTCCAAATAGGGCTGCTAAGCGGGAAAAACTAGATAATTGAGTGTCATAATCAGCGGATGCTTTCGGGATTGCCATAATACCACGCAACGTTAAATGTTCCATCTCTGCAATTTGTGCTGCCATCGACATTAATTCTTCTGGGGCAATTCCTGCTTTGGATTCTTCATGGTCAATATTTATTTGGATGCATATTTGTAAAGGGTCTTGTGACGGCAATCGCTGATTATTTAAGCGCTGCGCGATTTTTAAGCGGTCAATACTGTGACACCAAGCAAAGTGTTCGGCAATAAATTTACTCTTATTTGACTGAATCGGGCCGATAAAATGCCAGACGATGTCATTTAAATGCGCCAAGGCTTGAGTCTTCTCAGTACCTTCTTGCACATAGTTTTCACCAAAGTGACGTTGTCCAGCTTGATACGCAAGTACTAAATCCGATACGGGTTTAGTTTTGCTAACCGCTAATAATTGGATAGTAGCAGGATCTCGTTGGGCTAGTTTTGCCGCAACCGTTATTTGGTTCAGTGTGTTTTCCAACTGGTTTGCAATAGTATTCGACATGGTCTGATTTTTTAATTTATGAATTAAGTAGAGTTACAAAATGGATATTACCGAACTTTTAGCTTTTAGTGTCAAAAATAATGCCTCGGATCTGCATTTATCTGCAGGTTTACCTCCAATGATCCGAGTCGATGGTGAAATGCGTCGATTAAACATTCCAGAACTCGACCATCAACAAGTGCATAATCTCATTTATGAAATCATGAATGATATGCAACGTAAAGAATACGAAGAAAATCTAGAAGTGGATTTTTCTTTTGAAGTTAATGAGTTAGCGCGTTTTCGTGTCAACGCTTTTATGCAAAACCGAGGAGCTGCAGCGGTATTAAGAACTATCCCAAGTAAGGTATTAAGCTTGGATGAACTTGGTGCTCCGGCTATATTTAAAGAAATTCTAAATCAACCTACTGGCATTGTCTTAATTACAGGTGCAACCGGTTCCGGAAAATCGACTACCTTAGCGGCGATGATAGATTACATTAATACCCACAAGCGTGAACATATTCTTACCATCGAAGATCCAATTGAGTTTGTGCATGATAATAAGCTATGTTTGATGAATCAACGTGAAGTGCATCGAGATACTAAAAGCTTCGCGAATGCTTTACGCTCTGCTTTACGAGAAGATCCAGATGTGATTTTAGTCGGAGAATTACGTGATTTAGAAACGATTCGTTTAGCCATCTCTGCTGCAGAAACTGGGCATTTGGTATTTGCTACATTGCATACCAATTCGGCCCCTAAAACTATTGATAGGATAATCGATGTATTTCCTGCCGCAGAAAAATCCATGGTGCGCTCTATGTTATCAGAAAGTTTACGTGCCGTTATTTCGCAAAATCTACTGAAAAAAATCGGAGGAGGGCGTATTGCAGCACATGAAATTATGGTTGGCGTTCCGGCTATCCGTAATTTGATCCGCGAAGATAAAGTACCTCAAATGTATTCCATTATCCAAACCGGCCAAAACCATGGCATGCAAACGATGGATCAATGCCTTCAACGCCTCGTAGCACAAGGGCAAATCACGCAAGAAGATGCTAAAAAACTATCCAAAGATAAACAACCATCTACTAATTTTTAGGAGTCACAGGTGTATCTCGAACAACATTTACAGAATATGGTGACTCAAGGGGCTTCGGATGTATTTATTACTGTAGGACGTCCTGTCAGCGCCAAAATTAATGGTCGCATGACAAACATTGCTGGTTCGGTGTTAACCTCTCAGGATGCATATGAACTTATTCAAGAAGCCATGACTCCTGACCATTTGCATCAATTTAAGACGGCTAAAGAATGTAATTTTGCGATTGCACTCGATGGTATTGGGCGCTTTCGTTGTTCGGCTTTTTGGCAGCGTGAAATGCCAGGCATGGTGGTACGCCGGATTGTCACTGACATACCACAAGCCGATGATCTTGGGTTACCGGACGTGTTAAAAAATATCATTATGGCAAAGCGTGGATTAGTCTTATTTGTGGGTGGCACGGGCACCGGTAAATCCACATCACTTGCAGCACTGATTGACCATCGCAATAAACAATCTTCTGGGCATATTTTGACCATCGAGGATCCGATTGAATTTGTTCATGAACATCAACAATGTGTTGTGACACAACGTGAAGTGGGTATTGATACCCATTCGTTTGATGATGCGCTCAAAAGCTCCTTACGCCAAGCACCTGATGTCATTTTAATAGGTGAAATCCGGTCGATGGAGACGATGGAATATGCCATGTCCTTTGCTGATACGGGGCATTTATGTGTTGCTACATTGCACGCTAACAACGCCAATCAAGCGATTGAGCGCATTATGCATTTAGCACCCAAAGATATGCATGACAAATTACGTTTTGATCTGAGTTTAAATATGCGTGCGATTGTCGCGCAGCAACTTGTACCCACGATTGATGGCAAAGGTCGCGTTGCTGCGATTGAAGTGTTACTTAATTCTCCTTTGATTAGTGATTTGATCCAACGCAATGAAATGACGGGTCTTAAAGATGCCATGACCAAAGGCAAAGAGATGGGGATGCAGACATTTGATATCGCGTTAATGGCCTTATATCGCGATAATAAAATTACGTTAGAACAAGCATTACATCATGCTGATTCGCCGAATGACTTACGTTTGATGATAAAGCTTGATGAAAAGGCAGGTAATAGTCTAGGATCATTGTCTAATGTTTCCTTTGATATGGACTAACACCTAAGGAATTGAAATGCCGCTATTTTACTATGATGCGCAAGTATTTAAAGTTTATCAGATAAAGCAATTACTTGATGATGCGCAGATCCCTTGTGTGGTAAAAAATGATTTTGCACAAGGCGCTATCGGTGAGTTATCGCCTATTGATAGTGCACCAGAGGTATGGCTTGTTGATGAATCGTGGCGCCCTAGAGCACAACAACGGGTCGATGATTTTTTGGCTGAGCAAGTTGCGTTAGCTGACGATGAGGACTGGCAGTGCGCTCAGTGTCACGAAGATAATGAAGCTAATTTTGGTATTTGTTGGTCGTGTCAAACGACGCGTTAGCCTTGGGTTTCGTACCAGGCTTCAAAAATTACGCATGCAGAGACACTATCTACTTTCTCTTTACTGAGTTTTTTGTAGCCACCGAGTTCAAATAAACGTGATTTAGCATCGGTTGTCGTGAGGCGTTCATCGACTTCCAATACTTGGGTTTTGCAACGTGCGGCAATGCGTCGTCCAAACTTACGCGCACGTATCGTCATTTCTTGTTCGCTACCATCCATGTTGAGCGGCAAGCCAACAAGCATCGCTGTGGGTAGCCATTGTGCATGTAAATGGGTGATTTCATCCCAATTGGGGATCCCATCCTTAGCTTTAATCGCCGCAAGTGGTTGGGCGGTACCGGTAATAGTTTGACCTATTGCAACACCAATACTTTTGGTGCCAAAATCAAATGCTAAGTAAGTACTCACTAGGCGTGACCTGCTTGTTCTGTCAATTGCCAAGGTTCAATACCGAGTGCTTTTATCGATTGACTCCAACGATCATGAAGGGGAGTGTCAAAAACTAATTTATGAGTCGCGGGGATCATTAACCACGCATTATCAGTCAGCTCTTCTTCTAGTTGTCCGGGTGACCAACCAGCATACCCGAGTGCAATAACTTGCTTTTCTGGACCACGTTCGTTGCCAATACATCCCACAATATCTTTTGATGTAGTGACAGTAAACTCGTCATTAAGACGCATACTGCCTTCCCATTCACCATGCGGATAATGCAAAATAAACCCTCTATCTGGACTAACTGGCCCACCTTTGACAATAATTTGCTCGCCTTTAGTATCGTTGACTTCCGAGCCTGGCGCTGCTTGTTCAACCATTTCTTTAAGGTTCATCTCAATAGGCGCATTAATAACAACGCCCATTGCTCCATCTTTATTATGCTCAAAGATATAGATTACTGTTCGGGCAAACGCAGCATCTTGCATTGCAGGCATCGCAATAAGTAAATGATTGGCAAAACTAGTCATGAATAGTGACGTTCCTATTGGTTTTGGTTGGCTGCAACACGTTGGGCGACAGCATCAAATAATTTACCACAAATATTCACACCTGAGGCTTTTTCTATTTCACGAACACAAGTGGGAGAAGTGATGTTGATTTCGGTAACGCGGTCACCAATCACATCTAAACCTACAAACAAAATACCATGTTTTACTAACGTCGGGGCAATCGCCTCTGCTAATGCGCGATCGCTAGCACTAATCGGTTGCGGACGGCCTATGCCACCTGCTGCCAAATTACCACGAGTTTCTGTTCCTTGTGGTAATCGAGCAAGACAGTAATCCATGACTTCACCATTGACGATAAGAACGCGTTTGTCGCCATCCTTAATGGCAGGTAAGTAAGCTTGAAACATCGCTAACTTTTGCCCATTTTGGGTTAAGGTTTCAATCACTACACCTAAATTATTAGCATCTTCTTTGATCCTAAAAATAGACGCCCCCCCCATACCATCTAAAGGCTTGCAGATAATATCTTGATGTTTAGCATGAAACGCTTTGGCTAATGTTTTGCTACGCGTGACTAACGTGTCAGGGATTAAATCTGGAAAATAAGCGGTGAATAGCTTTTCATTAAAATCGCGCAAGGCTTGGGCTTTATTGACAACGACAACGCCATATTGCTCCGCAAGTTCAAAAATATGTGTGGCATAGATAAATTGATCGTCAACAGGCGGATCTTTGCGCATCAATAATGCATCAAAATCGCCTAAAAGCTGAGTCTGCTGCTTGCCTAATGTATAAAAATCGGTTTCACGGTCAATCACACTTAATGAGCGAGTTAGTGCATAAGGGATCCCGTTATCAATGAACAGATCTTGCATCTCGATATAGCTGATCTCATAGCCTCGACGTTGCGCTTCAAGGCACAACGCAAATGACGTGTCTTTATAAGGAGTAATATTAGCAATTGGATCCATAACTATTGCGATGCGTAGACTCATAGTGTGAGATCTCCATATTGAGCTTGAATAATGGCGATTGAAGCAATCGCAGCTGTTTCTGTACGTAACACTCGAGGGCCAATTTTGACCGTATTAAAGCCGGTTTGCTCTGCGGCATAAGTTTCAGCTTCGCTTAACCCACCCTCTGGACCTATGAGGATACGCACCCCATGTTGATTAACCGGTAAGGCTTGCAGGTGTTGCTGGGCATGAGGATCAAACGTAATACGATACTGTTCGGTCGATTGTTTACACCATTGAGATAACGTTATAGGTGGGTGCAATATAGGGAGGACATTACGTCCTGATTGTTCACAAGCTCCAATAATGATTTTTTCCCATTGAGCGGATTTTTTTGCCCAACGTTCTGCCGATAATTTAACATTACAGCGTTCGGTAATAATCGGGGTGACTTCCGTCACACCCAATTCGGTCGCTTTTTGCAGTACGGTTTCCATGCGATCACCTTTGGCAATACCTTGCCCAAGATGAATAGGGAAACGTGACTCGACAGTCAAAGCAAGTTTGGCATCAACATTAACAATCAGTTTGCGCTTTTGTACTTCGTTAACGATGGCTGAATATTCATTTCCATCACCATTAAACAGCACAATGGGCTGATCTTGTTTGATGCGTAAGACATTAATTAAATGATGCGCGGCATCATTTTCTAATGTGTAAATATTATCGACACAAATGTCGCCTGAAACAAAGACTCTAGGGATTCGCATAATGGCTTAATACTGTTTTTTTGCAATTGTACCAATACGCGATTTGGGGCGCTACTGCTAATTTTTTACGCTGAAAGATGAGGTGTCGGTATTTTTTGGGGTGATAGGCTGATTGTACTTAGACTCTGCGCTATGCCTAGCATGAATAGTATTGCGGCCTTTGTCGGAAGTTAAACTAAATACGAGTAAGGCTACGACGACGAAACATAAACCTAAAAGATAGAACATTATAAAGTCCTTTTAATAATCTGTAGTACAAGCTTACACATTGAAAAGCAGTCAAAAATGTACTAGTGAAAATTGAATGAGTTGAGTTTGAGATAACGTGTAAAGTTATATTGAAATTTAGACTAGATTGACAAAAATACAATTAAATATGTAAAAAAAAATGACAAAATAACGGTAAGTCATTTGTATCTAAAACAATTTTTGTTTGCAAAAAATTATAAATTAGCTAACTTACATGACAGGTTATGGATAACACAGTGATCTTGTAGCCGAGAATCAATCGACAATAAATATAATAGGAGAAATTGATGTCTATCTTAGCGATGTTTACATCAACATTACAAGCAGCACCGACGGAGCAACCGGCTACACCATCAGCCCCTACTCAATCCGTTACAGAACAAATGATGGGAGCCGGCAATGCGCTTGTCAGCTTCGATCTACAAAATTTTATTGATACTTATGTGATGCCTTGGGGTATCAATATCGTACTGGCGTTAGTAATTTATGTGATTGGTAAAATCGTCGTCAAGGTATTAGTGAGTGTATTTGGCAAAATCATGGCCAAATCCAAATATGACGATATGTTAATCGATTTCTTAAAATCGATCGTTAATTCGATCTTGATGTTGTTCGTTATTGTCGCTTCTTTAGACCAATTAGGCGTAGACACAACGTCGCTAGTGGCTATATTAGGTGCTGCAGGTTTAGCGATTGGTTTGTCATTACAAGGTTCGTTACAAAACTTTGCTGCTGGGGTTATGTTATTGGTGTTTCGTCCCTTTAAAGCAGGTGATTTTGTTGACGCTGCAGGTGTCTCTGGTTCGGTCAAAACGATCGGCATTTTTTCTACCACGATGACCACCGGTGATAACAAACAAATCATCGTCCCCAATGGCAAAATTTACAGTGATAACATCACTAATTATTCAGCGAAAGACACCCGCCGTGTGGATATGGAGTTTGGTATTGGTTATGGCGATGACTTGTTAAAGGCAAAAAAAGTCCTTGAGTCTATGTTAGATGATGATCCTAGGGTGTTAAAAGAGCCAGGATATAAAGTAGCCGTTGGTGCCTTGGCTGACAGTTCCGTTAATTTTATTGTGCGTCCATGGGTTAAATCTTCTGATTATTGGGGCTTGAAATTTGATTTTACTGAAGCGGTGAAGTTACGTTTTGATGCCGAGGGGATTTCGATTCCTTTCCCACAAATGGATGTGCATCTAGATAAGTAAAGTTAGCGATATGTTCCTTAGCGAATAAAAAAGGACAACGGTGTGAAGAGAATTCACTAAGCTGTCCTTTTTTGTTGTCAGTTTATGTTGGTGTTTGTCGCTGATGCGTTAGAACCTATTTATTCCAAGGCATAATTGCCATTAGGCGACCCAGCCCACAAAAACCAGTAATGCCGGCAAACATCATACCTGCACCAAAAAATCCGGATAACCAAATAAAGTTAGGATTGATCGTTTGAGACAAAATCACGCCTGTCAGAACACCCGTACCTATGGTCAATTGAACTTGGCGATCAAGCGGTAAAAATGCAGATTTGGTTTTGTTGATAGCCATACCCGCAGTTTCCCAAGCGATAATCCCACCTTCCAGATTATAAAATGCGGTATCAGGATGTTGTTCAACTAAGGTTTGACAAGCTTTTTGTCCGCGCATCCCTTTTTGACAATGAATAATCACTTTCTTGTTAGTGGTATCAATGCCATCTAAATTGAGATTACTTAATGGCTTGAGGTGTGCTTGAGTAATATTGGCTTGACGATGTTCTGCAGGTTCGCGGACATCGATTAAAACCGCTTCATTATTTGCTAATAATTGCTCAGCATCAACGCTGTTAATTGATTGGTATGACATAGATTAAGCTCTCTTTAATTGGGATAACAATAAGCGAGATACAGTGACGATAAAATCGATAACGTCACCGGATCGGTAATTTTGTAAATAATGGACTTGCCTTCTTTGTCAGCCGTAACGACCTCCGCTTCTTTTAACTTCGCTAAATGTTGCGACACCACCGATTGTGATAAGCCACTTGCGGCCACTAGCGAACTGACATCTTTGGGTGCATCTTGTAATAAACATAAAAGCATTAATCGATTAGAGTTGGCTAATGATTTTAGTTTTGTTTCAGCCTTACTTGCTGACTTATAAAGGTTTTCAATATTTTTCATTTCTATATAATATTAGCATTTACTAATATATCAAGGGGTTTTATTAGGATATATCAAAACGGTATTAGCATGATTTTTTTATATATATAAAGTCTAATTAGTCGCTTGCTTATATTTCATTTGGTTATATATTATAACTAAATATATAAATAGGCTTAGTATACATGATTATTTTAGGATTTTTGGCAGCAGTGCTGATGGGTGTCGTATTAGGCACCATCGGTGGTGGTGGTTCTATTCTTACCGTCCCAATATTAGTCTACTTATTAAATGTAGAGCCGAGTACAGCGACGGGATATTCATTATTAATTGTTGGTTTTACCGCGGCCTTCGGTGCGGTAAGTTATTATCGCCAAGGGTTGATTGAGATGAAGGCGGCGATTACGTTTGCCATACCATCGATTATTGCTGTTTATGTGACTCGTGCTTTTATCATGCCAGCGATACCAGATGTGCTACTTGAGACACCGTTTGTATTGCGTAAAGACATGTTGATTATGGTGGCGTTTGGCGTATTAATGCTTGCAGCTGCCATCATGATGTTAACCAAAAAACAGTCTACAAACACCCATCAATCAGGCTCGCATAATCCATTGTTGATAGTGGCTGAAGGCGCGTTAGTTGGTATGGCGACTGGCATGCTAGGTGCCGGCGGTGGTTTTTTAATTATTCCAGCATTAGTATTGTTAATGGGCATGGAGATGAAAAAAGCTGTCGGGGCATCACTCTTAATTATTGCCTTAAAATCCCTGATTGGGTTTACCGGTGATTTACAAGCTGGTATTGAGATTGATTTTACGCTTATCGGTTCGTTAATAGCCTGTACGTTGGTAGGGATGTGGATCGCAACCAAAATCGCAGATCGCTTAGATGGAGACAAGCTACAAAAAGGCTTTGCTTACTTTACTCTGATCATCGCAACTTTAATTTTCATTAAAGAATTACTCTAAAGGAGCCGAACATGTTAGTAAAAACGTTTCATGATAATGCTACCGCCACCTTCACTCATGTTGTAGTGGATGAATCTACCAAAAAATGTGCTGTGATCGATTCAGTATTAGACTATGACCATTTTTCGGGGGCGGTAAAAACGGACAGTGCCGATGCGGTTATTGCGTACATAAAAGAACATGATTTAACCAATGAATGGATCTTAGAATCACATATTCACGCCGATCACATTACCGCATCAAGTTATTTGAAAACCCATATTGGTGGGCAAACCGCGATGGGTAAAGGTATCAAAGAAGTATTGGCGATTTGGGTACCGATGTTTAGTAATCAAGAAGATACGCCGATTACGGGCGAGCAGTTTGACCAGTTATTAGATGAAGGTGATACGATAACTATCGGTAATATTACGTTGACGACGTGGTTAACACCGGGTCATACGCCAGCTTGCGCGAGTTATTATTGTGCAGAAAATCAGGCGATATTTGTTGGCGATACGATGTTTGCTCCTCATTTAGGTACGGCTCGTTGCGATTTTCCTGGTGGCAGTGCTGCTGACTTGTTTAAAACAGTACAGCGCTTTTATACTTTACCGGATGAAACTCTAGTGTATTTGTGTCACGACTACCCCGATGATGGTGAAGCTGCTATTTCTGTAGTGAGTATCGCTGATGAAAAAGCCCATAATATTCAAATTAAACCTGATACTGTGTTTGCTGAATATGTGAAAAAACGTGAGGCTCGAGATGCGACGTTGGCTGTGCCTAAGTTATTATTTCCATCAATTCAAACTAACATGCGTTTAGGTGATTTTGGAGTCAAATCTGAAAACGGCCTTCAGTATATTAAAATCCCGGTGAATGCCCTTTAGGAGTGAGTTATGGATATCAGATACATCAATAAAAACATTTCCGTGTCACCACAAATTAGTGTCGCAGATGTACAGGCGATTTTTGATTTGGGATTTAAATCCATTGTATGCCACCGCCCTGATGGAGAGGGTTCTGATCAGGTTAGTTTTACCGAAATTCAAAAAGCGGCTGAAGCGCTAGGGATTCAAATTGTTTACCAGCCAGTGATCAGCGGCAAGGTTATGGATGAAGATGCTGAAGTATTTAAGACGCATCTAGACACATTACCCTCGCCGATGTTTGCATATTGCCGCACAGGGACTCGTTCAACGACGTTATGGGCATTGGCTCTGGCAGATCAGCTCACCACTAGTGAAATATTGCATACGACTAAATTAGCGGGTTATGACATGTCAGGTGTGGTCCGTCGCATTGTCAATGGCGGTAAAACTCCCAGTGACAGTAATGACCAGACTTTTGATATTGTGGTTGTTGGTGCAGGTGCTGCAGGTATTTCAGTCTGCGCAAGTATTTTAGAGCGTGCGCCGAACGTAAAAATTGCAGTGATCGATCCTGCGGATATTCATTATTATCAACCTGGTTGGACGCTGGTCGGGGCGGGGGTGTTTACTCCTGAGGAAACGGTTAAAACTATGTCCTCGTTGATCCCTAAAGGCGTAACTTGGCTCAAGCATGCTGTCGCTGCGTTCGAACCTAAACAAAAACGTGTGTTATTAGATGGTTGTCATACCATTGCCTATGATAAGTTGATCGTATGTCCGGGGTTAAAATTAGACTGGGATAAAATTGAAGGGTTAACTCATACCTTAGGTAAAAATGGCGTTACCTCTAATTATCGTTTTGATCTTGCCCCTTACACTTGGGAATTAGTGCAGCAATGTAAATCCGGTAAAGCAATATTTACTCAGCCTCCGATGCCAATTAAATGTGCTGGTGCACCACAAAAAGCCATGTACTTATCCTGCGATCATTGGTTATCAACGGGTGTGCTAAAAGACATCGACGTGGACTTTTGTAATGCCGGTGGAGTGTTATTTGGTGTCAAAGAATATGTGCCAGCACTGATGAGTTATGTAGAAAAATATAATGCAAATTTGCATTTTTTCCATAACTTAGTCAAAGTCGATGGCCCGAATAAAACTGCCTATTTTCAACAAATAGGGCCTGATGCGAGTGCTGAGCTGATTGAGAAAAAATTCGATATGCTCCACGTAGCACCACCCCAATCTGCACCTGATTTTATTAAGGTCAGTCCGTTAGTCGATGACAACGGCTGGGTCGATGTTGATCAAGCGACACTGCAACATAAACATTTTCCTGATATTTATAGTTTGGGCGATGTCATGAATGCACCTAATGCAAAAACCGCAGCAGCAGCACGTATGCAAGCGCCAGTCGTGGCTGGGAATGTGTTACATGATATGGGATATAAAGTAAAACGTACCATATATAATGGTTATGGCTCATGTCCGTTGACGGTTGAAAAAGGCAAGATTGTGTTAGCAGAGTTCGGCTATGGTGGCACTATGTTACCGACATTCCCGACCTGGTTGCTCGATAGTACTAAGCCTTCACGATTAGCGTGGTTTCTAAAAGAGAAGCTGCTACCCCCGATTTACTGGCAAGGCATGCTAAAGGGCAAAGAGTGGTTGATTAAGCCCAAAGAAATATCTGAGTAATACCGAAGCATTATTCAAATAAAAAGGAGCGATTAATGCTCCTTTTTTGATCGTAATACAATAACGTTAAGACGTTAAGGTTTACAAATTGGCTTTGTTTTTACGGCTAAATATTCTGCCATAACTGAAGGGATAGCGGCTTTTAAGTCGGCAATGCGCGTTTCATGCGACGGGTGAGTTGATTGCCATTCTGGTGGGGTTTTACCTGCTGAAGCTGTGGCCATATTTTCCCACAGTTGTGGTGCAGCATTTGGATTAAACCCCGCTTTAGCCATCAGTTGTAAACCAATGAGATCGGATTCAGATTCATGTGCACGACTAAAAGGTAAGTTCACGCCATACTGCGCTAGCAGACCTGCTCCAGCCATCATTAGTGCTTGATTACTATCGGTGACTCCTGCACTTTTTAGACCGACATTAGTAATTTGTAGCCCTAGGTTTGATAGGGTTGCAATCGACATTCTTTCATTGCCATGCTCGGCAATAACATGACCAATTTCATGGCCCATGACCGACGCCAATTGATCTGGCGTTTTAGCGACGTTTAAAATACCTGTATAGACGCCAATCTTACCGCCAGGTAACGCAAATGCGTTGATCTGTTCGTCTTCAAATACGACAACTTCCCATTCGCCATCAAACGTGCCCGCTGGAATAAATGGGATCAATGCGTCTGCAATACATTGTACATATTGATTTTCAACGCGTTTGTTTGATATTTTTTGCTCTGTCTTTAATGACGCGAATGTTTGGCTACCCATTGAGTTCAGCCGGTCTGAAGAGAATAATTTGACCTGATTGCGTCCGGTTGGTGAGGTCGAACAAGCGGCAATAACCGTGATGGCGAGCAAAGTAAGTAAAATACGCATAGTGTGTCATTCCCTGTTCTGAGCATAGAAGTTGTTATTAGATATAGTATCGACAACGAATAATAATTCAATAAAAAAAGGAGCCTCAGGGCTCCTTTTTGCTATTACATGTCGTTGCAACTAATTACAGTGCGGCGCTTAGCTGTGCAGCTATATCTGTGTTTTCCCAAGGATAAGCGGCATTACCAAAGTGGCCATAAGCGGCTGTTGGTAAATATATTGGACGTTCTAAATCTAACATTTGAATTAGGCCATAAGGACGCAAGTCAAAGTGCTCACGTACAAGCTGGGTAATGACGCTGTCGTCTACTTTACCAGTGCCAAACGTATTAATACTGATTGAGGTTGGCTCAACCACACCAATAGCATAAGAAATTTGGATTTCACATTTATCAGCAAGACCCGCAGCTACAATATTTTTAGCTACATAACGACCTGCATAAGCGGCTGAACGGTCAACTTTTGATGGATCTTTTCCTGAAAACGCACCACCACCATGACGAGCCATACCGCCATAAGTATCAACGATAATTTTACGCCCAGTCAAACCGCAATCACCCATTGGGCCACCAATCACAAATCGACCAGTAGGGTTTATATGGAATTGTGTTTTAGGCGTGATCCAGTGAGCAGGCAAAACGGGTTTAATGATTTCTTCCATCACGGCTTCACGCAGTGCTGGCGTCGCAATATCTTCGCTGTGCTGAGTCGATAATACGACCGCATCAATACCAATCGGCTGGCCATTTTCATACACAAAAGTGACTTGTGATTTGGCGTCTGGACGTAACCAATCTAGCTTGGCCGACTTTCTCATTTCAGCTTGTTTTTGCACTAATTTATGCGAATACATAATCGGTGCAGGCATTAATTCTTCAGTTTCATTACATGCGTAACCAAACATCAATCCTTGATCGCCAGCGCCTTGTTCTTCGCGCTCTCCACGATCAACACCTTGATGAATGTCGTCAGATTGTTTACCAATCGCATTTAAGACAGCACAAGAATTAGCATCAAAACCCATTTCTGAGTTGATGTAGCCAATGTTACGTACGGTATCACGGGTAATCTTTTCAATATCGACCCAAGCGTGAGTATTAATCTCACCACCGACAAGCACCATGCCTGTTTTAACGAATGTTTCGCACGCGACACGCGCCATTGGATCTTCGGTTAAAATTGCATCAAGTACCGCATCAGAAATTTGATCGGCAATCTTATCTGGATGGCCTTCAGAAACAGATTCTGAAGTAAATAAATGTTGTGACATAGTGACCTCTTTACAGGGTAAACCATTAGACTGTTGTTACTTGGGGACTAATAGTCTTATTATTCATGTTGTTAGTCGTTAACTAAACCACTTTATGTGATTTGATGACACCAATTCTATCAGTCTAACCATCTAGACGTCTATACGTCTTTTACATTAGTTTTTATTTTTAGTTCACTTTTGTTTCCTATTTGCATTCCCATAGTTTGTAATTAGCTTCTAATTAAATAATACACTGGTCTAATTAGCTTGTTTATTATCCTGTTTATTCCGATTACGTGTTGAACTAATCACACGGGTAGGCGACAATGCGGTTAATCCATTTTTACAATCTTTAAGCATTTGTTTTGGTACATAAAAATACTACCTTACCACTTTTGCTGTGATACCTCAGGAGTCATTCATGTCATCACGCCAACAACTCGCGAATGCAATCCGTGCATTAAGTATGGACGCTGTTCAACAAGCTAACTCTGGTCACCCAGGTGCCCCTATGGGAATGGCTGACATTGCTCAAGTATTATGGTCAGATTTTTTGCGTCATAATCCAACCGACCCGTCTTGGGCGAACCGCGATCGTTTCGTATTGTCCAATGGTCATGGTTCTATGTTGTTGTATTCACTTCTACATTTATCAGGCTATGCGTTACCGATTGAAGAGTTAAAGAATTTCCGTCAATTACATTCAAAAACACCAGGCCATCCAGAATATGGTTATGCACCCGGTGTTGAAACAACGACGGGTCCTTTAGGTCAAGGCATTAGTAATGCAGTCGGTATGGCAATTGCTGAAAAAACCTTAGCGGCGCAATTTAACCGTCCTGAGTTTTCGGTTGTTGATCACTTTACCTACAGTTTTTTAGGTGATGGTTGTTTGATGGAAGGCATTTCTCATGAAGTGTGTTCATTAGCCGGCACCTTAGGTTTAGGGAAGCTAATCGCATTTTGGGATGACAACGGTATTTCTATTGATGGCGAAGTAGAAGGCTGGTTTTCTGATGATACGCCTGCGCGCTTTGAAGCATACGGCTGGCAAGTCATTGCGGATGTCGATGGGCATAACCCTGAAGAAATCGCTTCTGCAATCCGTACAGCACAAGCCGAGTCGGATAAACCGACATTAATTTGTTGTAAGACGATTATTGGTTTTGGCTCCCCAAGCAAGCAAGGCACAGAATCATGTCATGGTGCGCCATTAGGTGCGGATGAAATTGCTGCAACGCGTAAAGCATTGGGCTGGGAATTTGGTGCGTTTGAAATTCCTGATGATATCTATGGACAGTGGGATCGCAAAGACCAAGGTACTAAACTACAAGGTGCTTGGCAGGAATTATTTGCAGCCTATGCAGATGCTTATCCTGAACTTGCCGCTGAATTTACGCGTCGTGTTGCTGGTGAATTACCTGCTACATTTAATGTCAAAGCCGATGCGTATATTGCAGATTTACAAGCTAATCCGGTTAACATTGCGACCCGTAAAGCATCGCAAAATGCACTCAATGCTTATGGTCCGTTATTACCTGAGTTATTAGGCGGTTCTGCCGATTTAGCAGGCTCTAACTTGACGATTTGGTCTGGTTGTAAAGGGATCAGTGCTGATGATGCCAGTGGTAACTACTTGTACTACGGTGTGCGCGAATTTGGTATGTCAGCTATCATGAATGGCTTAGTCTTACACGGTGGTTTCAAAGCTTACGGTGCGACATTCTTAATGTTTATGGAATACGCACGCAATGCCGTACGTATGGCGGCATTAATGAAACAACCAGCGATATTTGTCTACACGCATGACTCGATTGGTCTGGGTGAAGATGGTCCAACGCATCAACCTGTAGAGCAGTTAGTGTCTTTACGTGCAACGCCAAATCTAGATAATTGGCGTCCATGTGACCAAGTAGAAAGTGCCGTTGCATGGAAATATGCGATTGAACGTACTGATGGTCCATCAACATTAATATTTACTCGTCAAGGATGTGAGCAACAGCCACGTACTCCAGCGCAAGTTGCTGATATTGCAAAAGGCGGTTACGTGTTAGTGGATAGCGCCAGCGCGCCTGAGATTATTTTGATTGCAACCGGTTCTGAAGTAGAACTAGCGGTTGCCGCTGCACAGCGCTTAAGTGAGCAAGGTAAAGCGGTTCGTGTGGTATCCATGCCATCAACGGATGTGTACGACGCTCAATCAGCAGAATACAAAGAAAGCGTACTTCCAGCAGCAGTCATTAAACGCGTTGCAGTTGAAGCCTTAGCCAAAGATTCATGGTACAAATATGTGGGCCTTAACGGTGCGATTATTGGTATGGACACGTTTGGTGAGTCTGCGCCAGCTAAAGAACTCTATGAGTTATTCGGTATTACGACTCAAGCAGTCGTTGATGCTGCTAACGCTTTATAAGGCATAACGCTTGTTACGAGTAGCTATCAATGGGTTTGGTCGGATTGGGCGCAATGTATTACGCGCCCTTTACGAAACCAACCGCACTCATGCGATTCAAGTGGTGGCGATCAATGAGATTGCCGACGCTGAAGGGATCGCGCATTTATTTAAATATGATACCGCACATGGTCGCTTTGGTTTTCCTGTCGCCTTATCTAAAAGCCATGACGATTTGGTTCATCCTGACACCTTACATGTGGGTGATGATGCTATCAAATTACTGCACGAACACGAGATTGAAGGCTGCCCTTGGGGGGAATTGGATATTGATATCGTATTTGAGTGTACGGGGTTGTATGGGCACGCACCAGAAGCGGCAAAGCATATTGCCCAAGGCGCGAAAAAAGTATTACTTTCAGAGCCAGGTTCACCTGATGTAGATGCGACAATTATCTTTGGTATTAACGAAGAGTCATTGCGGGCAACAGATACGGTAATTTCTAATGGTTCATGTACCACCAACTGCATCGTGCCGGTGATCCAGGCGCTGGATGAAGCATTTGGGGTAGATAGTGGCACCATCACCACAATCCATTCATCCATGAATGATCAACAAGTGATTGATGCATTTCACCCTGATTTACGCCGAACGCGCGCAGCGAGTCACTCTATTATTCCTGTGGATACGCGTCTAGCGCAAGGGATCGAACGCATCTTACCCAAATTTGCAGGACGTTTTGAAGCGATAGCTGTACGTGTGCCTACGATCAATGTCACAGCAATGGATTTAAGTGTCACATTACGCGATAGAGTGACGATCCAACAGGTCAATCAAGTGTTACAACAAGCTAAACTCGGCAAGTTAGCCGGTATATTAGATTATACCGAACAGCCGCTCGTGTCGGTTGATTTTAATCATGATCCTCATTCATGTATTGTGGATGGTTCGCAAACGCGGGTGAGCCATGGGCAATTAGTCAAAACCTTAGTTTGGTGTGACAATGAATGGGGCTTTGCTAATCGCATGTTAGACACAGCGTTAGCGTTATCTCCCTTTTTCAAACAGAATTAATTTAAAGGAATAGTATGACTATTACTAATATGCAAGACATTGATTTACAAAATAAACGTGTCTTAATTCGCCAAGATCTTAATGTGCCAATCAATGCCGGTACTATTACCTCTGATGCCCGTTTACGTGCATCGTTACCGACAGTTAAGCTAGCCTTAGAAAAAGGCGCTGCCGTGATCTTGATGTCACACCTTGGTCGTCCAACTGAGGGGGAGTTTGCTGCTGAATTTTCGATGCAGCCAGTGGCTGATTATTTATCTACTGCACTGGGTCAAACAGTGCAGTTAGCGACAGATTTAGATTCGGTTGAATGCCTGCCGGGTCAAGTCGTATTATTAGAAAATGTCCGTTTTAATGTCGGTGAGAAAAAAGACGCAGATGCATTAGCTCAGCGTTATGCGGCATTATGTGATGTGTTTGTTATGGATGCCTTTGGTACGGCACATCGCGCTCAAGCTTCAACCCATGGCGTTGCTAAATTTGCAGCCCAAGCCGTCGCAGGCCCCTTATTAAGTGGTGAGTTATTGGCATTAGGTAAAGCAATGGATAATCCAAAACGTCCATTAGTCGCGATTGTAGGTGGCTCTAAGGTCTCTACTAAACTCACGGTATTAGAAAGCTTAGCACCGATGGTCGATCAGTTAATCGTGGGTGGCGGAATAGCCAATACCTTTATCGCAGCGCAAGGTCATAATGTGGGCAAATCATTGTATGAAGCCGACTTGATCCCTGCTGCGCAAAAACTACAAGCTGATGCGCAAGCTAATGGCGGCAGTATTCCAGTGCCTGTTGATGTTGTGACGGGGCAAGGTTTTAGTGCTGATACCTTAGTTGAAACTAAAGCGGTTGATCAAATCAATGATACCGATATGGTATTTGATGTAGGTCCAGAATCTACTGCGCAGTTATGCGAAATATTGAAAAATGCAGGAACTATAGTATGGAACGGCCCAGTGGGTGTGTTTGAATTAGCGCCGTTTGCAGCTGGTACAAAAGCGATAGCCTTAGCGATTGCCGAGAGTGATGCATTCTCTATTGCTGGTGGTGGTGACACCCTTGCAGCGGTCGATCAATTTGGCATTGCTGACAAAATATCCTATATTTCAACAGGAGGCGGTGCCTTTTTAGAATTTTTAGAAGGTAAGACATTACCTGCTGTTGCAGTATTGGACAGATAGTTGTTGAGAAAAATAAAGTAATATAAACCTCATTATCGTGCGCTCAATAATAATAATAAGTACGAAATGGAACTTTGTAACCCTACACTAAGACCTGAATGAAAAGGTAAACAATATACAAATACTCGTTCAAACAGGCTTAGATACTCATGGAGAGATGACATGCCGTCAACTATTCAACGCGACATGCTCGCAAAAGTGGCCAACGAGACCGGCTTTATCGCCGCTCTTGATCAAAGTGGAGGCTCCACCCCTAAAGCCCTAGCGCTATATGGTGTGACCCCAGACGAATACAGCACCGATGCTGAAATGTTTGGCAAAGTTCATGAAATGCGTACACGGATCATTACCAATTCAGCATTCAATGGTGAACGTGTTCTCGGTGCTATTTTATTTGAAAACACCTTAGACCGTGAAATCGAGGCTCGCTCGACTGCGCATTATTTATGGCAAGAAAAACACATAGTACCATTTTTAAAAGTCGACAAAGGCTTAGAGGATGAAGCTAATGGTGTGCAACTGATGAAGCCGATTAATAATTTGGCGGAGTTATTGATTAAAGCCAATGCCCAAGATGTATTTGGCACTAAAATGCGCTCGGTTATTAAACTGGCTAATGAAGCTGGCATCGAGGCGGTTGTTGCACAACAATTCGCAGTGGGTCAACAAATATTAGACGCAGGCTTAGTGCCGATCATTGAGCCTGAAATTGACATTAATAGTCCACAAAAAGCGCAAGCTGAGGCGCTGTTACAAGCTGCATTACTGCGTCATTTAGACCAAATACCAGACGGTCAGCAGGTAATGTTAAAATTGACCTTACCAGAAGAGAATGGATTTTATGGACCTTGTATTGCTCATCCCAAGGCACTAAAAGTTGTTGCGTTATCAGGCGGTTATGCGCGTGATGAAGCCAATACACGTTTGGCAGCTAATCCTGGTATGATTGCGAGCTTTTCTCGGGCATTAACCCAAGGTGTGAGCGCGCAGCAAAGTGATGCGGAGTTTACCGCTACGATGGATGCCGCGATTGCCGGTATTTATGCAGCATCTAGAACGTAAATTACTTGACGGTCAGATCGATACCCAATACGTCTAAGTATCTTTGTTCTTGGGCGAGGTCGGCAGAGAAGATAGGTTTCTCTGCCAGCCACTCATTGGCAAACGTGATGGCAATCTTGTCTTTATCCGGGACAAAAAATATCGCAGGATGAATACCATCTTGACGCTTAATATTCAACAGGACACTCAGGCGCATAATCACCAGCATAGCTTTGATTTGTTCATGGCTAAATTGCTCAAAGTCTGCAAACAATTCCATTTTGATTTTCTTACGACAAAACCGCACTAACAAGGCAAGCAGACGTTGTTCTTCAAGGTTAAATCCTGCTAGTTCAGTATTGGCAATAATATACGCTGAATGGCGTTGAAATCCTTTTGAGTTAATATGTAAGCCTACTTCATGCAGTAAACACGCCCAGCCCAATATGTTTTTCAGTACGCGCTTTTTCTTTAGCCACTTATAAGAGCTCTGGGCGACTAAATCATGACAGGTATTGAGTACACGTTTGGCTTGTATCGTATCGACATGATATTGTTTCGCTAGTGATTGCGCGGTACGCTCTCGGGTATCGACTTTAGTAATACTTTCATGCATTTCAAAAATCACCCCTTCACGTAAGGCGCTGGATGAAAAATCCATTTGTGTGATTTTCAAACTTTTAAATATACCAATTAAAATTGCTAACCCTGCACAAAAGACGTCTTTTCTATCAACGGCTTGTGCATTAACCGCTAGCGCGTCGACATGACCTGCTTTTATCGCATCATTCATCAGTTCATTTAAGGCATCGAGTGTCAAAATAGTATAATCACTAGTGCCTTTTTCGCGCACTAAATTTAGAATCGTTTTAATGGTACCAGATGTACCAATACATTTTTGCCAACCTAATTTAATGTAGCGATTCTCGATGAATTCTAACGTTTGCTGAGCGGCAGTAATAGCCCGTTTGAACTGCTTTTTAGTGATTTTGGGATCGGGGAAAAATTGTTTGGTATAACTGACACAGCCCATTTGCAACGAACGACAAATAACTGGTTCAAACCCATCACCAATGACAAATTCGGTAGAGCCTCCACCAATATCGACAATCAAACGCCGACCCTCATCAAAAGAGGTATGCGCGACACCTGAGTATATTAAGCGTGCTTCTTCCATGCCTGAAATAACTTCAATCGGGTAGGGCAGAATTGCACGGGCACGTTGAATAAAATCATAAGTGTTACGAGCTTTACGTAAGGTATAGGTGGCAACAATACGGACTTTTTCAGGCGCAAACCCTTGCAGGCTTTCTTGCATTAAATGCAGCGCGGTGAGACCACGTTCAATGGCTTCTTGAGATAGATTATAATCGTCGTCCAAACCTTGGGCTAATTCGACACGTTGTTTTACACGATGCACAATTTGTACGGAACCATTAACAATCCGAGTCACGACTAAATGAAAACTATTTGAGCCTAAATCAAGCGCAGCTATATGCTCAAACTCGTTGGCGGGTAAATCATTGATGACTATTTCTGGTTGGCTCAAACTGGTATTCCTAAAGTCGTGCTTATTTGTTTATGTGTATCGAGTTCTTATTATCGAGTATAGATGTTATTCGGCAGAGTCTTTTGGTGGTATTCGAAACTCAGCTTTTTCTATTGCTTTTAAATAGTCATAAGTCGCTAATTGAGAGCGTAAATGACGTTTATTGCCACGTTTGACATAAGGGTTAGTTTGTTCTTGATTAATAATTCGAGCTTTGAGGGTATCTTTAAATTGCAAATCCAATAACTCACTGATTTGTGCGATCAGACGTGGAGAATAAATCGGTGCGCCGACCTCTATTCGGTTATCCATGTTACGGGTCATCCAATCAGCCGATGAAATAAAGACACGTTTGTCACCGCCATTTTCAAATAGCATGACACGAGGGTGCTCTAAGAAACGATCAACAATACTAATAATCGTGATGTTTTCACTTAAGTCTTTGACACCAGGGATCAGCGAACACATCCCCCGCACGATAATCCGAATATTCACGCCTGCTTGGCTTGCTCGATACAGATCATCGATCAGCTCTTTATCCACCAAGTTATTAATTTTCAAGGTTATCCCTGAAGGTAAATTTTGGTTCAAATTTTGGATCTCGGTACGGATAAATGACTGGATTTTTAAGCGTGAGTTAACAGGGGATACCTGAAGATGCTTAAATTTCACATTACGATAAGGATTGATAATAAAATCAAAGACATCGAGTGCTTCTTGTGCGAGTTCTTGATTTTTGGTAAATAACGAAAAATCAGTGTATATCTTCGCTGTTTTTTCGTTAAAATTACCCGTACCAAAATGCGCATAATGCATCGTTTGACCACGTTCTTCGCGGCTAATAACGCATAACTTAGAGTGGATCTTGATATTCGGGTTACCAAAGACAACGCGAATGCCCGCATCTGTCATGCGTTTGGACCATTGAATATTTGCTTCTTCATCAAAACGAGCGCGCAGCTCGACGACGACTGTGACTTTTTTACCATTGTCCACGGCATCAATTAAGGAGTTGATTATTCTGGACTGAGAAGCCACACGATAAATATTTAGCCGTATATGACTCACATTACGATCAAATGCTGCTTGGCGGACAAATTCTGTGAAATGTAAAAAGCGATGATATGGGTAATACAAGAGAATATCGTCGTGCGAAATAGCTTCAAACACCGTATCAAAATCATTAAATTGACGACTACTAATCGCAGGCAATTTGGGGTTTTCTAGATACGCTCTACCCACATTAGGAAAACCAATGAAGTCTTTGAAATTACGATAGTGTCCTGCTTCTTGTAATGTTTCTGATGATTTAAGTTTTAAGCGCTTGGCTAAATCATCGACCATATATTCAGGCATGTTGTCATCATGGATCACGCGAACGGGTTCTGCGATTAAGCGTTGTTTCATACTCTCGGACATTTTATCCACATAGGATTCATCTATTTCTTCATTGAGGCGATATTCGGCATCACGCGTTAACTTAAATGAATACGCTTCAATGGTATCGAATTTAACAAATCCGCGAAAAATTTGTACGATACACATTTGAATAATGTCATCGAGCAGGATGATGTTTTTTTTCTTCCTCGTGCCTTCGGTCGGTAATTGTATAAAGCGCGATACTTCCTCTGTCGGAATTTGTACGACAGCATACTTAGGGTTACGGTTTTCCTGTTTTAAAGCAACATAGAAATATACAGAGGTGCCATTTAACCGTTGGGATAAATCGATTTTACTGTGCACTAGTATTGGCGCTATGTGACGTAATATTTTATTAAAAAAAAGGTCAGTGACCCATTTTTTATGGGATTCGGAAAGCTGGTCACCTTTGAGAATAAAAATATTATAGCGTGCTAAATCTTTAATAATACGGCGGTGAATATCATCAAATTGTTTGGATGCGCGAATAACTTTGTAATGAATTTTATCGAGTAAGATTTGACCAGCATCGATTTGGGTGTCATCACCCTCACTTTCGGCAATAGAAATATCACGCTGCACTGCTGCGACACGCACTTTAAAAAATTCATCTAAGTTATTTGAATAAATACCTAAAAAGCGTAAACGTTCGATAACGGGATTGTTTTCATCCGCCGCTTCTTGTAAAACTCGTTCGTTAAAAGCTAACCAGCTCAGCTCTTTGGGGTAATATAATGAGGTATTATCCATATGATTCCGTAATGACTACAAAAGGCGCTATTCATCTTATCGGATAAATACTACAAGAAGATGAAAGATATACAATCTTTATCTCGATCTTGTATTTATTTTATATTTACGTTTTTATTTCAGCTTTGATTTGCACTTTGCTCAAGTGCTTTGTAGTATACTTTCAACTTATTAAGCTCGTATGCCTATGAACTTTCTTCATTATAACAATAGCCAAAGCCGATTTTGGACTGATAACGCATTTAAGTGGTGCGTCAGGTTTTCTGGGATTTTAGTCTTATTAATCTTTATTGCGTTGATTTTGACATTGATTTATCGTGCTTCTCCCTTGTTATATTCACCTCAGGTTCGCTTAAGTGAGAATTTTTCATTACCGGACTCTCAAAAAATCCTAGAGGTTGGTCCCTCGGGTTTTACGCCTATCATTAGCTATGCACATGATCCAATACAACCTAATTTATGTTATTTATCAGCATGGGATGTTCATGATCTCAGTGTACCCATCTCGAGTTATCCGCTCAAATGTGACGCAGGTATCAAAGTGGTTGAATACAACGCCACCTTAGTCGCGTTTTATATCGATGAACAGATGTTGAAAGCGTTGAGCTTGAGTGCGGGGAAATTTGTTCCAGAGATCTCATTTTCGCGCCGGTTACCACAACATCCAACACTAGATTTACTGCCTAAATCGACATTAGTCAAACGGTTGAATCTGCTTAATGATAGTTTATTAATAGACACGAGTGCCGGTATTTGGCGTTCATCAATGTCACAAGTCACCCCATTTGAGCCGCTAACTGAGGTACGTTATTTACCCGATTCAGGCTATTCGGTCTTAGATTTAGGGCAAGCAAATCAGTTGGTTTTTTCGCAGGGCACTGATTTATTGATTAGTTCCATGACTAAAACACCGTTTGTCTATCCGATGGCTGGTGAGCTCATTGCTTTGCAACCCTCATACCAACCTAATGTTTTTTTTGCGCAGATTGTAGAGCCTGCTAGTACCGGGGAGCCTAAGCAGTTGTCACTGGTAAGATTCAGTGTAAACCATACTGCATATAGTGGGTTTACACTTGATGCAGTAGTCGTAAAGTCAATCCCTTACGTTGCTGAACGGCAGACTCGATTGTTAGTTGGCGAAAATGATATTCACAATATTCTGAATGTCATTACTGAGACCACGAATGACATTGTATTTACCATGCTAAACAGTGTCACACTTGAAACGTTAACGGTATTGACGTTGCCACCTAGCGAGTATTTTCCTGATTTGATAAAGTTTAACCGAGATGGATTTATAGTCGGTGAAGGTGCGCGCATCAGTCGCTATGCGTTTTCTCAGTTAGCCTCAGCCATTACTTATGCGGAACTTTTTTTACCACAAACCTATATTGGCTATAGCGAGCCCGCCGAACATTGGCAGACTAACCCATCTTTAGATTATCAAGATCGTAAATATAACGTGATGCCGTTATTAATTGGCAGTGCAAAAGTCAGTTTGTTAGCTTTGTTGGTAGCGATCCCTTTAGCATTGGGTTGTGCAATCTATGTCGGGTATTTTGCGCCCATCATGGTACAAAAAATTATCAAACCGTTTATCGAAATCGTAGAAGCGATCCCATCCGTTGCAATAGGGTTAATTGCTGCGGTGTGGTTGGCGCCTCTAGCAGAATCATTTTTATTATCCTTTATTATGTTTGTATGCCTACTCCCGTTGGTGTTAATTGTTGCGCATGGGTGCTTTCTATTAAGCACTAAACTCGGTATAGAACATATCTTTGTTAGCGCTGAATTAGCATTGCAAACGCTATTAATACTCGGGTTAGTTTGGATCTGTTTTATTGGCTTATCAACGCCAATGGGCGCATTATTTGTCGACTTTCAAGCGCAGGTGATGCCTTTTAATAAATCGACTCTTGTGGTAGGTATTGCAATGGGTATTGCTATCTCGCCTACGATATTTTCTTTAGCGGAAGATGCGCTTAGTGGGGTGTCGCGTTCGATGATTAAAGCCGCAGCTGCGTTAGGAGCGACACGCTTGCAAACGCTAACCTACATTGTGCTACCCGCTGCTGCCCCAGGGCTAATCGCTGCAGTTATGATCGGCTTAGGTCGTGCCTTTGGAGAAACGATGATTGTACTGATGGTGACAGGTAATACCCCCATTGCGAACTGGGATATTTTTGCTGGAGTACGCGCATTATCTGCTAATTTAGTGATTGAGTTACCTGAAGCGAATCAGACGAATAGTCATTTGACGGTATTATTTATTACGGCTTTATTACTATTTGTGTTTACGTTTTGCTTAAATTCAATTGCTGAACTCATCAAACATCAACAAAGCAAAGTGTTGCGAGGAAGCGAATGAGTATATTAGGTCATAGCAGATCCGGCTTTATCGCGGTTAATTTAAGCGCCACTGCTGCAGCAATATTATCGCTGTCATTGCTCAGTATCTTGATGTATATCTTAGTAAAGGGAGCCAGTTATTTCGCATTTTTCCCAACGGTAATAGCGCAATGGGAGCTGCCATCCGGTGAACAGCAGATTGAATTTGCTCAGCAATATCATAGCGATGCGGGTATAGACGAAGTCACATTATTATTGTACAACGCTGTCAAACAGCGCAATCAACAAGTTACTGTCGACCAGACAGACATCGTCATAACCCCGCCTTCGACTGCTGTATGGACCTTATACTTGAACAATGGCAGCCTGGTGTTTGGTCATAAACTAAGTTTATCTATGCCAGATGATAATGGTGTAAACCTATTGCCATATTCTGCAGAACACTCCGCTAAAGCAAAACAGGCGATAAATCAACTTCAGCAAAAAAGACGAGTTACCGTCAGTGCTCTCGCGCCATTACAAGTCAAATATGCAGAATTAAGGCGCATTATCACCTCCCCAGATGCACCACTCTATGAGCGTTTAGTTCAAAAAATTGACACGCAGCAGCGCATATTGCAACAGCTCGATTGGGAATTAGCACAGTATAGATTGAACTTTGAGCTAGCCGATGGCGAAGCAGAGTCGTTAGCACTATCTAATATCGAATATATCCTCAACACGAATGCATTATCGTGGTTGGATCGTGTGTCATTTGGTGCCTTGAAAATTTGGTATTTTTTGAGTGATACTCCCAGACAAGGCAATTCTACAGGTGGGGTGTTTCCTGCTTTATTTGGTACATTATTGTTAGTGTTTTTGATGACCTTTATGGTGATGCCACTAGGCGTATTAACCGCGTTGTATTTACATGAATATGCTGGAAATAACGGATTAACAATCTTACTGAGGACGATCATTACCAATCTTGCTGGGGTTCCCTCAATTGTATTCGGTGTCTTTGGTTTAGGGTTATTTGTGTTTGTTATGGGAACGAGTTTGGATGAGTGGTTTTATATGGATCGCTTACCCACGCCGACATTTGGAACCCCTGGTATTTTATGGGCTGCGTTAACCATGGCTTTATTGACGTTGCCAGTTGTAATTGTTGCAACCGAAGAAGGGTTAAGACAAGTGCCTGATGGCTTAAAAAAAGGGGCGATGGCATTAGGGGCAACCAAATATGAAATGATCCGTAACATCGTTTTGCCAATAGCAAGTCCGAGCATTGTTACGGGTGGGATTTTAGCGATTGCCCGAGCCGCAGGTGAAGTTGCTCCGTTATTATTAGTCGGCGCAGTGATGTATGCGCCTAATTTACCTGTAGATTCAACATTTCCATACGTTCATTTAGAACGGCAGTTTATGCACCTTGGTGTGCTTGTGTTTGACGGTGTCTTTCATAGTCAAAACAATATCAACGCTTCATCAATGATGTTTGCGACCTGTTTATTACTCATTATGGTTGTATTGGTGCTAAACTCGTTAGCCAGTTGGTTGCGGTTTAAGCTCAAAAAACAATATGATTGGCAATCTAATTAAGGGACGTGGTACATGAAGTTGTTTAATACCAAAAGAACCTCTCTAAAAAAACTCACACCAGACCAAATCGCAGTTGATATTGAGTCACTGAGTGTGCGTTTAAATCAAAAAAAGGTATTGAAAAAGATTTCGATGCGTATCCCAGCTTTTTCTATCACTTCGGTGATTGGACAAAGTGGCTGTGGCAAAACGACGTTACTCAATGCAATGAATCGCATGAATGAAATCATTCCGGATCATCAAACCACTGGGCAAATTTGGATGGATGGTCGTGATATTAATCACCGCCGTGAAAACGTGTCAAGTTTACGAACCAACGTAGGAATGGTATTTCAACGCCCGAATCCTTTTCCAATGTCGATTTACGATAATGTGAGTTTTGGCCTAAAGTTACAAAATAAGAATAACCGCCGGCAATTAGATGATGCGGTTGAGCGAGCATTAATCAATGCGGCGTTATGGGATGAAGTTAAACAGCGGTTACATGAGCCTGCGGGGATTTTATCAGGTGGTCAGCAACAACGGCTCATGATTGCCCGAGCGCTCGCATTAAAGCCGAAAATATTGTTACTCGATGAACCTACTTCTGCACTCGATCCGCTTGCGACACTGTTTATTGAAGAATTAATGCAAAGCCTAAAAAAGCACACGACCATCGTGATGGTGACACATAATATGCAGCAAGCTGCGCGAATTTCAGATTACACTGCTTTTATTCATAAAGGGGAGTTAGTCGAGTTTACCAACTCAGACAAACTGTTTACTAATCCTAAACGAAAACAAACAGAAGATTATATTACTGGGCGTTACGGGTAACTTTATGCCACATATTGAATTTAATACACACATCTCAGGCAGCTTTAACCGTGAGTTACAAGATTTACGTAATGCGGTGTTAGTTATGGGAGGGGAAATTGAGCAACAACTCCTCAACACTCTTAAAGCAATGCAGTTCAATGATGCGAGTTTAGCCGAGAAAGTCGTCTTGAATGATGTCAAAATCAATGGCTTGGAAATTGAAATAGACCAAGAGTGTTTACGTATTTTAGCGACGCGTAACCCCACAGCGAGTGATTTACGGTTAGTTGTAACCGTATCCAAAACGATCACTGACATTGAGAGGATGGGTGATGAAATTGAGCGAGTAGCAAAATTAATCACCAAAGGCACTTTCCAAATTGATGAGCAAATAAAGCTCAATACCATTGCTCTTGGTGAAGAAATAGTCAAAATGATGCAAAAAACTTTTGATGCCTATGCACGACAAGATGTATCCGCTGCTTTAAAAGTATACGAACATGACACTATTATTGATGCAAAATACCAGCACATTTTATTGCTACTCAAGGAGCGAATTCAACAAGATTTGACCTATTTAGATCAGTGGCTCGACATTATGTCTGCTCTGAGGGCGCTGGAGCGTATTGGTGAACGCTGCAAAAATCTCTGTGAATACATTATTTACTTAGCTGGAGGTCAAGATGTCAGACACACAAATGCAAAGAAAATACAAAAAAAAATAAAAGCACTGATATTGGCATAAAAGCTTCATAATTCTTTGATATACATTACATTAGCGCCCATTAGATAATATGTGGTATTATTTTTAGTTAATTAAGACAGTAGTAAAAAGGTTTTTATTTTGGATATAATTACAACTTATGGCGTCATGCTGATTGGCTTAGCTGCGTTTGTCGGCTTTATTATGGCATGGGGTATCGGAGCAAATGATGTGGCTAATGCCATGGGTACATCAGTTGGCTCTAAAGCGTTAACCCTTAAACAAGCAATTTTTATTGCGATGATTTTTGAGTTTGCAGGTGCTTATCTTGCTGGTGGAGAAGTTACTTCGACTATCCGCAAAGGTATTATTGATTCTGCTTACTTTATTGATGCCCCAGAATACCTTGTATTAGGTATGATAGCTTCACTACTAGCAGCTGGTATATGGCTAGCTGTAGCTTCTTATTTTGGTTGGCCTGTTTCTACCACACACTCAATCATTGGTGCTATTGTTGGCTTTACCGCTGTAGGCGTGTCGGTTGATGCCGTTGCTTGGGGCAAAGTCGGCGGAGTTGTTGGCAGTTGGATTATTACCCCTGCTATTTCAGGTGTGATTGCATATCTAATATACTTGAGTGCTAAGAAAATTATTTTTGATGCGGCGTCTCCCATTCTCAATGCTAAAAAGTATGTTCCTGTGTACATGGCGCTAGCTGGCTTTATTATGTCTTTAGTAACAATCAAAAAAGGCTTAAAGCACGTTGGTTTAGAACTTGATGCGGTAACCGGTTATTCGCTTGCAGTAGGTATTGCGGTTGCTGTTGGTGTCTTTGGATTTGTTGTTATTCGCCGTATGAAAGTAAATCTCGATGCCTCTGAAGAAGAGCAGCATGCGACGATTGAACGTATCTTTGCGGTATTAATGGTCTTAACGGCTTGTTGTATGGCATTTGCCCATGGTTCAAACGATGTTGCTAATGCGATTGGTCCATTAGCAGCGGTAGTGAGTGTTGTGAATTCTGGCGGTCAGATTAATGCGAGCTCGCCTTTAGAGTGGTGGATATTACCTCTAGGTGGTATCGGTATTATTGCTGGTTTAGCATTGTTTGGTCATCGCGTTATCAAAACTATCGGCACCAAGATCACCCATTTAACGCCGTCTAAAGGTTTTGCAGCCGAATTAGCAGCAGCAACTACGGTTGTCGTCGCTTCAGGTTCGGGCTTACCTATCTCTACTACACAAACATTAGTGGGTGCGGTGGTTGGTGTTGGCTTAGCGCGTGGGATTGCAGCATTAAACCTGAAAATGTTTAAAACAATTGCGATGTCTTGGATAGTGACCTTGCCTGCGGGCGCTGTGTTATCTATTATATTCTTCTACATCTTAACGTTCTTGTTCGGTGTCTAGGTTACTAGCCGCTGCAACAATTGGTGTTAGGTCATAGCAATATGAAATGGCCTAACATTAAACATCTCCATTATTTGTTGATGCTACATGAAGAGCAACATTTTCATCGTGCTGCAAAGCGTTGTTTTATAAGTCAATCAACGCTCAGCGCTGCGGTACAGAATCTCGAAGAACAATGCGGTAACCAAATTTTAGAACGTGATAATAAGCAATTTGTATTCACTTCTTTTGGTTTAGATCTGGTGCAGCAAGCAAAGTTATTGGTTGAGCATGCCAGTGAGTTTACCCAATTTGCTCAAACTGGCGGTGATTGGCGCCGTTCAGTCGTTAAAATTGGGGTCATCCCAACGATCGCACCATTTGTGTTTAATGACATATTACACGCAACACAAGAGCAATATCCTGATTTACGTTTGTTACTAAGCGAAGACACCTCTGCGAATTTAGTGGCTCAACTCCAAGATGGTAGACTTGATGCCGTATTATTAGCACTGCCATATCCTACGCCCAATTGTAAGCAACTCACGCTAGGTCAAGATCCATTTCATTTGGTGGGGCATCCTGAGCAACTGGAAAACCTTCCCATACCTTTTGATTATTCTGCCTTGCCCAAAGACAGTGTGTATTTACTCCAAGCAGAGCATTGCATGACTGACCATGCCGTTTCTGCATGTCAGATTGCGTATAAAGAACAAGTCAACTCCCTTTCGGCCAGCAGTATTTACACGTTACTACAAATGGCACAACATCATCATGGTTTTACGTTTATTCCTGAACTCGCTAAGCGACAAGGTATTCTCGATAATACGCCATTAACCACGTTACCGAGTGATGGCAGTGCGTATCGTGAAATTGCGCTTGTCTGGCGTAAAACGTCACAGCGTTCCGCTTTATTTACCAGCCTCGCTGCACTTATTACTCCCTTTATTCCGGTTCCGGCAGAGCAAAAGTAACCTTTTGTATAGTAGTATTTACGGGCCAAAATACTATAGTTAGGTGGCATATTTATCTTGGATACCTAATGAGCAATACACCGGAAATGACTGATTTTAATCTTGATGCTCTTATGCACTATAAGACCTCATCACACGAAAGCTATTTATCAATAGATTTTGCAGCTTATATCAATGATCTGATGCAGAATATCGCAGTATTCGGTGCTGGTATTGCATTACTCAAACACGGTAAACTAGAAGTGGTTGCTGGGTCTAGCCCTAAGATTTGTACCATCAATCCAGGCAAATTCTATACGCAGCAAACCTTCAATAATGCACAAGTTACTGAGATGATGATGCCTTTTGGCTCAGTTAAGCATGATAAACAATCGGTTATTAACGAACTTGACGTCCACTACTATTATGGTGTGCCGTTATTTATTGCTTCCAACGAATGTATCGGTTGCCTGTTTATATTTAACTGTCATTCCGCGCATTTAACTGAACAAGCTAAACTATCTATTAAATTTGTTGTGCAATTATTAGAATCTAAAATGGCACTCGCAGACGCTCATCATGTGTATCACGAAGCATTAAATTTTCAGAGTATGATTGTGAGTAACTCTGATAATTTTATTTTTGTAAAAAACCATAAATTTGAAATAATATTTGCGAATAATGCTTTTTTAAGTCTGTATCCTGAAGCTCAGCGAGACAAAGTCATCGGTTACACAACGGTTGAAGAATATGAACCAGATCAAGTCGAATTATTCTTAGCCAATGATAAAACTGCATTTACGCAAGGAGTACATAAGTGCTTGGAGACGATTGCGTTTCCGAATGGAGAAATTCGGACTGTTGAGACGACGAAAACTCGCTTTATGTATGATGAAGAGAGCTTTATTGTATGTATTTGCGTCGATTTGACTGAACAGCAACATCTGGTGCAGCAGTTTGAGGCTAAACAAAATGAGCTATCTCAGTTTGCCGATTTGGCGACACATGATATGCGTAAGCCGCTTAACAACATTCATCAATTAGTTGATTATATTATTGAAGATAATGAAATGAACTTTGATAATACAACGCATTCGCAACTCAATGAAATACAATCTCGTTGTCGATCGATGAGTACGTTTTTAAGTGACATGTATGAATATGCACAAATCGGTCAAGAGAAAGTTACGGCAACGACCTTTAATCCCAAATCTCTCGTTGCTGAGATGGCATACTTATTCGATATCCCAAGTACCATGAGGCTGACAGTATCAGATATCGAGGTTACTTTGCCGCAAGTTCCGGTGAAAATGATTTTATTGCAATTATTAACTAATGCCGTGAATCATTATGGTGCTAGTACTGGAACGATTACTGTGGATGTCGATATCGTGAAGCATGGTGTGACGATGAGAGTGACAGATAGCGGTCAAGGCATGAATGATTTGCTGCAAAAAAATGCCTTTGTACTGTTTAATCATGCTAATCGCAATAAACATATCAAAGGGTCTGGCAAAGGGTTACCCATGGTCAAAAAGCTAATTGAACAATACCGTGGTAAAGTCACGCTAACCTCTCGCTTAAACGAAGGCACAGCAGTCACTGTTTTTTGGCCTAATTGATATTCTGAGTATTCGTGGTAAGCTTTAACTAAATACTATAAAAAGAATTATCATGGAAAAATCAGTTGTAATCAGTGGTAGTGGTCTCTTCACTCCAAAACATACCATCACTAATATTGAGTTAGTCGACAGTTATAATGCTTATGCGGATCACATGAATAGTTTACATCATGCTGATATTAGTGCGGGTTTACGTGAGCCTATCCCCCATTCAAGTGCCGATTTTATTGAAAAAGCCTCGGGCATTAAATCACGCTACATCTATGTCAAAGATGGCGCATTAGATATTCATCGGATGCGCCCAAATATTCCTGAGCGCAAAGATGACGAACTTTCTCAGCAAGCAGAAATGGCACTAGATGCGGCGCAAAAAGCGCTTAAAGCAGCCAACAAAACAGCTAAAGATATTGATGCTGTCATCGTTGCATGTGCTTATACCCAACGTTCATACCCTGCGATTGCTATCGAAGTGCAAGCCGCATTAGGCGTTGCTGGATTTGCATTTGATATGCTGGTGGCATGTTCCGCAGCGACCTTTGGAATGCACCGTGCATATGAAATGGTTAAAGCCGGAACCGCTCGAGCGGTGTTAGTCATTAATCCAGAACTCGTGTCCCCACAGGTTAATTATACAGACCGTGATAGTCATTTTATCTTTGGAGATGTTGCGACGGCAGTGGTCGTCGAAGACGGTGCAAATGCAGATGCTGAGCATGTATATGAGATTTTATCGACACATGCTGTCACCTCGTATTCAAATAACATCCGTTCTAATTTTGGATATTTGAGTTACGCTACCGATGCCGACCCGTATGGCGCGGATAAATTATTTCACCAAGCCGGACGTAAAGTGTTCAAAGAAGTATGCCCGATGGCTGCCGAACATATAACAACGCATTTGGCACGCCATGAATTAGATACTACGCATGTGAGTAAGTGGTTTTTGCATCAAGCCAATATCAATATGAACACATTAATTTGTAAAAAATTACTCGGTCGTATGGCAACGCAAGAAGAAGCGCCGATAGTATTAGATGAGTTTGCGAATACTGCGTCAGCAGGTTCTGTGATTGCATTCCATTTGCATCATGCGAGCATGCAACCGAATGATATTTCATTGTTATGTTCCTTTGGTGCCGGTTATTCGATTGGTAGCTTAGTTTTGCAAAAACGCGGCTAACCGCCGCACCTTAATTTACAACGACTAACGGGATCATGGATGATTTCAAATATAGGTTACAGTATTGCTGCAGCAGGCTTTTTGGTCTTGTTGTTATTATTGTTTACTGTTCGTAGTAGTGGACTAGTCAAAAAGCTCCTGTTGTTTGCAGTGTTCACTAATTTACTGTGGGCGCTTCAGTATAATCGCTGGCTCATTCCTGAGCCTACGGTACAGCAGTACCTTACCTTTGATTCACTAAAACAATTTAGTTGGATCCTCTTCTTAAGCGCTGCGTTGTATAATCAGTTTTCGTCGTTACCCAAAATTTTGTCACAAAAAACCACCTTACTGGCCGGCTCACTCCCCATCGCTGCAGTATTAATATTGTGGCTTACGCCGTTGCCTCTGCATTGGATATATTTGATTCATACGGTTGTGGCGTTAATCTTACTTTTATTATTAGAAATATTACTGAGGCAATCTGGCGAGCAACGCTGGGCATTTAAGCCTTTAGTGCTGTATTTGGGTGCGGTAAGTGTGTTTGATTTTGTGACGTATGCCAATGCCACTATGGTGACGTATTTAGATGTCAATTACATTGCCGCGAAAGGCTATATTTATGCGCTGATGACCCCATTTTTGTTAATTGCGGTCAGACGTATGGAGCATTGGGGGATCAAGATCTTCATCTCTCGAGAAATCGTGCTGCACAGTACATTACTTACGGTAGCTGGTATATACCTATTTGTGATGGCTATGGTGGGCTATGTGATTAAGTATCTCGGCGGGAGTTGGGATACAACGATTCAAATTGTGTTAATCGCTTTATCAGTAGTGCTGCTGATTGCGCTCTTTTTATCCAGTAATATTCGCAATAAACTCAAAGTGTTTATCTCGAAAAACTTTTTTGCCAATCAATTTGATTATCGCGAACAATGGATTGAACTGACCAATGCCTTGGCAACGGGGGATGACAATTTACAAGATGTGTACCGAACTGCATTAAAAGGTCTCGCAAATGCAGTCAAATACGATAGAGGATTGTTATGTAAAGTGAATAAATCTCATTATGATATTGTTGCCAATCTGTATGCTCCAGAACCCGATCATTTGCATGATGAGGTAATACAGCGTGCCATACAATATTGTCAACAAAAGCCATGGTTAATTGATTTACATGAGTTTTTAATCAATCCCGAAAATTATGCTGGGATGGATATGGATTTAAAATTGGTTAATCAATGTGAGTATCAATTTATATTGCCAATTTATCAAGATAATGAACTCTGGGGGGTAGCAGTATTATTCACAGACGCTGCTGTAGTGCGAGAGCTAAACTGGGAATTACGGGATTATCTCAATGCTGTATTGGCTCAAGTTACTAACTACGTTTTGCACTATGAGGCGGCAAAGATTGTTGCTGAAAATGCCCAATTTGCGGCATTCAATAGGATGTCAGCGTTTGTGGTACATGACTTGAAAAATGTTATGGCGCAGGTCGATTTAATTTTATGTAACGCACAGCAGCATAAACACAACCCTGAATTTATTGACGATACGTTTGAAACGCTTGAATATACTCAAGCACGTATGCAAAAAATGCTGAAGCAATTAACGGATAAACAACTCATTACAGAACAAACTCAACAAGCTGTAGATCTATCTACTATACTCAACATAGTTATCAATAAAAAATGCGCAACGTTACAACCGTTTCCTCAATTTTCCACAGCAACAACTCAACTCGTTGCTGCTAATGCTGAGAAGCTCAGTAATGTTTTCTATCATCTCATCAGTAATGCACAGCAAGCGACACCGGATGATGGCAGCGTTGCCATCACAGTATCTGATGCTACCACACCTGGTATGATTCAAATCGATATCATCGATTCTGGAGAGGGGATGACGCCTGAATTTATTGACCATCGCTTGTTCAAACCTTTTGATACCACCAAAGGTAATGCCGGCATGGGAATCGGCGCATATGACGCCAAACAATACATTGAAGAGATCGGTGGTAAGCTGACAGTGCAAAGTCGAGAAAATTTAGGCTCCACGTTTACGCTATTATTGCCGATATATTCAACATAGCCGTCAATCAAGGATAGAGCATGAGCAAAGTATTAGTAGTCGATGATGATTTGGGAATTCAGAAACAGTTAAAGTGGAGTTTAACCGATTTTGATGTGGTGTTTGCCGACGATCGGGAATCTGCCATTACTCAGTTGCGTCGATTTGAACCGACTGTCGTTACGCTAGATCTCGGATTGCCTCCCGATCCTGCTAATGCCTCTGAGGGCTTAAAAGCCCTCGAAGAAATTTTATCATTAGCCCCACACACTAAAGTTATTGTCGTGACTGGTAATAACGATAAAGAACATGCGTTACACGCGATTGAATTAGGGGCATATGATTTTTATCAAAAACCCATTGATTCCGATACCATTAAAATTTTAGTTGCTCGTGCGCTGCATGTGTCTAGTCTCGAAGCTCAAAACCGACGTTTAATGGCCACAAGACCATCAATGGGACGAATTATCGGTGTATCAGAATCAATTCAAATAGTAAGTAAACGCGCTGAAAAAATTGCTAAAACGGATATTACAACCTTATTACTGGGTGAAAGTGGAACGGGAAAAGAAGTGTTTGCCCGTAGTATTCATGAAGCAAGTCCGAGAGCTGAAAAACCTTTTGTTGCCATTAACTGTGCTTCAATACCTGAAAACTTACTTGAAAGTGAGCTGTTTGGGTATGAAAAGGGGGCGTTTACGGGAGCGAATAAAACCACGTTAGGTAAAATAGAAACAGCACAAGGTGGCACGCTTTTCTTGGATGAAATTGGGGATATGCCGATTGGACTACAAGCAAAAATGCTCCGTTTTTTACAAGAGCGCGTCATTGAACGAGTGGGGGGACGCAGTGAAATCAATGTCGATATTCGTGTTGTCTGTGCAACGCACCGAGACTTACAAACCATGGTCAGCGGGGAAACTTTTCGTGAAGATTTGTTTTATCGCGTTGGGGAAATGGTCATTAATATTCCGCCACTACGTGATCGCGAAAATGATGTGATTTTACTCGCCAAAACATTCTTGAAACAATATGCCGAAGATTTTAGTAGTAAAGTGAAAGGCTTTAGTGACTCTGCTATCAAAGCAATGTTACAGCATCAATGGCCGGGTAATATTCGTGAACTTCAAAACAAACTGAAATCTGCGGTGATCTTAGCCGAAGGTAATGTGATCCATGCGGATGATTTATCATTGTTTGTGTCGGCTGAAGTGCAAACGGTTGAAGTATTGAATTTACGTACTATCCGCGAAGAAGCCGAAAGTAAAGCGATTCGCAGAGCCTATACTCGAGCGGATAAAAACATGTCCAAAGCAGCAGAGTTATTAGGTGTAACTCGTCCAACACTCTATTCGTTAATTGACAAATATCACTTGGAAGATCTCAAAACCAGTGTCTGATTAATTTGCTAATTATAAAGCGTCAGTGTCATAATCGAAAGATTAGCGCATTGACGCTTTATTTTTATCACCCATAGGCACTTTAATGTTTTTATTTCGTTGTGTTGTTTTACTCTTTGGTATGCTTATCAGCGTGCTAAGCTTTGCCTCTATGAGTGGCACTCTTTATAGCACTCTGAGTGGCGCTAACAATCACATTAGCAATGAGTTTGCGCAATTGCATATACCTTGGATTGGCTCGCTGACTCCTTGTATTGATTATCCCATTACTAAGCAATTAACCGCCAAGAAAATGCCGATTTTAGCGCTTGATAACAGTATTCAAGTCTGTGGCGAATTGTTACGTAATGCGGGTAACGCACCTTTTATTCTCGCTCACGCCCAACCTACAAAAAAACTAATTGTATTATTTCATGGTTTGAGTGATTCACCATATTATCTCCGATCTATTGCTCAAGAGCTCCATGCCAAAGGTCATACGGTTGTTGTGGGGCTACTCCCTGGACATGGAGTCAACAACCCTACTGCAATACTACACGATCCTCAATTAGCTCAGATTTGGCGTGAATACGTTCAACAAGTCATTGCTACTGTCAGGGAATTAGGTACTGAGTTATATGTAGGCGGGTTTTCAAGCGGAGGCACATTAGCCACTGACTACATGCTAGATCATTTAGCCAACGTTGATGGGTTGATGTTGTTTTCCGGTGCATTGCGTTTAGCGGAGAATGCCGAAACGTTATCGAAAATTCCGTTTGCTAAGTGGATCAGCAAAATAATCGATGGTGATTATGTCACGACATCGCAAAATCCATTTAAGTACCCTGAAATATCAAACCATGCTGCGTTAATTTTAATGGATATTATTCGCAGTGTGCGTAAACGCTTAGACACGACTTCTGGGATTAACATACCTATTTTTGCTGCGCATTCACAATATGATCAAATCACTCCGATTTTAGGAATACAAGAGCTGATTAGCGTCGCTATTGCTCCGCACACATTGTTTGAAATTGCAGAGAGCATGCATGTTTGCCATGCAAATTTACCACTGAATCAAGCTCAGGTTAGCGTTATTGGTCTGGACGACCCCAATCCTTTAGCGAATTGTGATGTGGTAAAAGCAAATCCTGTATACGGTCACATGATGGCGATGGCGGTTAATTTTTTGGCGCAATAACCTAAGTTTATGCGTGACAACTTATAATAAGAAGGAAAGTGGCATGAGAGGTTTTTTTTGGATAATTATAGCGATATATGTTTTTTTGTATTTTTACGCCGTTTGGTTGTATGAGGAGTTTAGCATTTGGATGGCGTTAGCCATTGTTTTGGCGATAGGCTTACAAGTGTACTTCATGAAAAAGCGCAAAGACATCTTATCGGGTGAGTTACAGCAACCGGTCAAAGTTGAAATGAAACCTATGTCGATTTGGCAATCCCCATTTCCGTATATCGGGATTGCCTTCTTTACCTTTGTCGGATTTTTGCTATTAATCTGATACTGTTTTGGCGACAGGTGTAGCGAGCTGTTCTACTTGCTCCCATACACGTAATAAATTTAGCCCTAATATACCGGTGATTTCGTTTTCGCTGTAGCCTCGGTCGAGCAGTCCTTGGATCAAATTAGGGTAGGTAGAGACATCCTTTAATTGTGTCGGTAAGGTATTGCCGACACCATCAAAATCAGAGCCAATGCCTATATGCTCAGCACCTATTGTCGCTTTAACCAAATCAATATGATCCAGAACGGTCTCTAAGTCGGCGAATGGATATGGATTAGTCTGTCGATACTCCGCCTCTAACGCCAGCGTTTCGGGACTCGTTTGACCAAATTCAACAGCCCATTGTTCGCGTAACGCCACTAAACGATCCCACCATTGACGAGCTTGAGGACTGACAAAACCAGAGCCAAAATTAATCATTATCACGCCACCATTTGCCCCCAGTGCTTTGAGCATCGCTTGATCCATATTGCGCTCCCATCCTGGGGTGAAAAAACGAATCGACGAATGCGAAGCAATCACAGGTGCGCGGGATAGCTCGATAACTTGATAAAAAGCTTGGTCTGAGACATGTGATATATCGATCAACATTCCTAGGTTATTCATTTGATTGATCAGCGTTTTTCCAAACGGAGACAACCCTTGCCAACGTTTACGAATATCATAGGATGAATCACTAATATGATTGCTTTGTGAATGCGCTAACGTGATGTAACGGATCCCACGATTATAAAAGTGTTGTAAGTTGCCTAAATCACCTTGTATTGGTGAGCCATTTTCCATGCCTAAAGGAAGAGAAATCAATCCTTGGGTAAACTGCTTACGCACATCTGCAACTGTGGTCGCAATAGCAAATTTATCTGGCGCGCGCGCAACGATTGCTTCAACCGTATCGATTAAGGTGTTAGCTAACTGAATGGATGCTTTGGAGTTATCCAAACTAGCAGGGACATAAATCGACATAAAGGGCGCATTTAAACCGCCTTGTACTGCACGAGGGTAATCAAAATCACCATCAGCCGTCGCTTGAGTCACATCGACCCAGTGTTTATTAACCCGATAAGGCACATCGATATGACCATCAACAATGATAGCCGATTTGGCAATCCGTTGTGCTTGGGTTAACTCAGTTGCAGGGGGCTTAGCTGCACAGCCCGACAATCCTAATGCAGCAAGTAAATATACCGCAGTGACACTTGTACGATGTTTCATCATCCGTCAATCCTTGTTGGTTAAAATCTAAACATCTAAACTCTAACACAATTAAAAAAATAGAAAAAACTCACATTTTTGTAACAATTTGTGGATATAACATGACATTACGGTTGAATTTTCACATAATCATCCCATAACTTAACTTACTATCACAACAACGAGAATATTTTCCATGGCGATGAATTACGTACCTTTAGATAAAGCCGTACACAAAGATATAAAACTATCTACGAAAAATGATTTTGCATTTACGCAAAACACTCACCTAGCCGCTGCTTCAATCCGTGAGTTTGCACAATTAGCCGGCGCTATTCCGATGGTATTTATCAAGGACGAACAAACAGGCAATCACCATACAGTATGTATGTTAGGAATCGAAAAAGAATCGAACCTATATTTTGCTGAAGGTCGTTGGCAGGCACCACAAGTTCCTATGAATATTCAACGCTACCCATTTGATATTCGTCCGGATAACGGTAATTTAGGTGTGTTCATTGATGATGCGTCTACATTGATCACTGATGACGGTGCTCCGTTATTTACGGCTGAAGGTGAAGCTGCTGATTTATTAAAAAATCGTTTAGAGTTTTTAGACTTCTTAGCTAATTCAGAGCGTCTAACGCAAGAATTCATCACTAAAGTGGTTGAGCTTGACCTGTTAACTGAAATTGAAATCCGTATGGTAACGGATGCCGGTGAACGCCGCGCAATTACGGGCATGTTAAGTATCGATGAAAACAAATTATTTAACTTGCCTGACGAAGAAATCTTAACGTTACACAAAAAAGGCTTCTCTGGAGCAATTTACGCATTAATGATGTCTTTAAGCCAGTTGAACCGTTTAGTTGAATTGTCGAACAAAACTGACAAACCAATTCGTTCATTACAAATTGTTAATTTAGCTGCTGAAGCTGCGGCCAAAGCGAAAGCTTTAGCAGAAAAAGAAGCTGAAGCTACTGATAAAGCATAAGTAGTCTAGTCGGCATAGACTAACTACTTCATATTGTTATAAAAAACCACAGCCTTTAGGCAGTGGTTTTTTTTTACCTATTATTTATCGCGATCTCGACGAAGACCGAGCAGAGTGTCAGGGCGTTTTATTTGTTTATTTGTGTTGACGTGGATCAGATTAGGCAATAAACTCACAAAAGTGGGTAAAAGTGGCAAAAAGTGGATCATTAAGACATACGGACATGTAAATGATTAAAAACCTGTGACACAAACATAAAAATAATAATCTTCCACCACGCCATCATTACCAAAATAAAGTCTCAATAATACTAAAAAGGGTCTTGGAATGTTCCGCGGCGCAAATGCAATCAATCTAGATGTCAAAGGCAGGGTGGCAATACCAACTCGGTATCGTCAGTCATTGCTAGATGATTGTGCCGGGCGCTTGGTGTGTACCATTGATACTGTACAAAGCTGTTTGCTACTTTACCCACTACATGAATGGGAAGAAATCGAGTTAAAACTCCAAAAACTTTCCACCACTAATCCTCATGAACGCCGAATTCGTCGCCTTTTACTTGGTTATGCCATGGAAGGGGATATGGATAAAAATGGCCGTTTTCATCTCTCTACTCCACTGCGCCAGCACGCCAAACTAGATAAGCAAATTATGCTAGTTGGGCAATTAAATAAATTTGAAATTTGGGATGCTGATGTTTGGCAACAACAAATTGAACAAGATATTCAGACTGAACAGCAAGGTGATTTTGAGCTAACCGAACGCTTACAGGACTTCTCATTATGATGGATCCCGCCCACACGTCGGTGCTGTTGCACGAATCGATTGCTGGTTTAGATATTAAACCTGATGGTATTTATATCGACGCGACATTTGGCCGAGGGGGTCATTCAAGTCATATTTTACAAGATTTATCAGAAAATGGTCGCTTGATTGCATTCGATCGTGATCCAAGTGCTATCAAAGCCGCTGAACGATTCCAAACTAATCCCAGTTTTTCGATTGTACATAGTGCATTTGCACAAATGGATGATGTGTCACCAACCAATGAGTTACATGGACAAGTCGATGGTATTTTGATGGATCTAGGTGTGTCTTCGCCACAATTAGATGAATCAGAACGTGGTTTTAGTTTTTTACGTGATGGACCTCTTGATATGAGAATGGATACTAGCTCTGGGCATAGTGCTGCGGAGTGGTTGATGTATGCTGACGAACAAGATATTGCGCAAGTAATCAAAGAGTTTGGTGAAGAAAAGTTTGGTAAACGTATTGCCCATGCCATCGTTAACACTCGCGTGCATACCCCGATTACGCATACCTTACAATTAGCTAAAATCATTGCCGATGCAATGCCTGTTAAAGATAAACATAAACACCCAGCCACACGGGCTTTTCAGGGAATTCGCATTTACATAAATAGCGAATTAGACCAATTACGTGATGGTTTAAAAGCGGCAGTAAAATTGTTAAAACCAGGTGGCCGTCTTACCGTAATCAGCTTTCATTCGTTAGAAGATCGCATGGTTAAACGCTTTATGCGCGAACAAAGCAAAGGTAAACAAGTGCCGCATAACATGCCCATTATGCAATCCGTTATTGACGCTGATAAAGTGCTCAAATTAGTCGGTAAAGCGACAAAACCAAGTGCCGCTGAGATTGCTCTTAATCCGCGGGCTCGAAGTTCGGTGTTGCGGGTGGCTGAAAAACTATGACGCTCCAACGCGCGAGTTTAGTGGATATTATGTTAACGGATTTGACCCGCAATTTTACGCGGGTTTTGTTGTTTTTAGCCGTTATGGGAACCGCCTATAGCGTAGTACTAAGTGCGCAGTATAATCGCCAGCTTTCGATTGAAGTAGAAGCCTTGATGCAAGAACAGGATCGATTGGATGTAGAGTGGCGACACTTGGTTTTAGAGCAGAGCGCATTGACCGAACATAACCGCATCGAAACGTTGGTCAATAAAAAATTAAATATGAAACGTCCGGATGCAGAAAGTGAGATTGTGGTGAAAATCGAATGACTAAGCAATCTAAAGCAGCTAAGACTGCTCAATCCACTCAACTAGCTCAAGCGCCTGCCACGGTGTATTGGAGGTTTGTGTTTGTTGTTATTTGCATTTGTCTAGTGTTTACCGGAATTGGGGTCAGAGCCGCTTTTATACAAGTGATTGAGCCAGACCAGTTAATCAAACAAGGTGATAATCGCACTAAACGCGTGCGTGAAGCCGCTGCTCACCGCGGTCTGATCATGGATCGCAACGGTCAAGAGCTTGCCGTGAGTATTCCGGTTCAAGCAATTTATGCCGATCCTAAAATCATCGCACAACAAAATTCACTGGCTGACGTGCGTCGCTGGGATGCATTAGCCAAAGTTTTAAAAAATGATACACAAGCCTTAATGGCCAAGGTCAGTAATCCCAAACGTCGGTTTGTGTATTTGCAACGGCAAGTGACGCCTGCAATGGCTAATTATGTGGATGAACTGGATATTCCTGGTGTGTACTTACGCGATGAATCTCGTCGTTATTATCCATCTGGAGAAGTCTCAGCACATGTAATTGGCTTTACCAATGTGGATGATAAAGGGATCGAAGGCATTGAATATTTGTTCAACGACTATTTAACCGGTACACCGGATAGACGTTATATTCGTCGCGATGGTAAAGGTCGCCAAATTGAGTTGTTAAAAGAAAAAGAAGGTAAAAAAGCCAGTGATTTAGTCTTAACGATTGATCAACGAATACAAGCACTGGCTTACAAAGAGATTAAAAAAGCCCTCACGGTCTATCAAGCCCGCTCAGCTTCTGCATTAGTGATTGATGTTGAAACTGCGGAAGTCTTGGCAATGGTTAATGGCCCATCCTACAATCCAAATAATCGTAAGAATACCGGTGCGCATCGAATACGCAACCGTGTCGTCACGGATGCATTTGAACCGGGTTCTGCAGTAAAACCTTTAGCGGTATTAAGTGCATTAGAATTTGGTGTCATAAAAATAGACGACATCATTGATACTAATCCAGGTTGGATGCGCTTGGGCGGGAGTCGAGTGCAAGACAGCCGTAATTATGGTGAATTAGACTTACGTAGCATTATCCAAAAATCGAGCAATATTGGAACCACAAAACTAGCTTTGTCAGTACCCAAAGAGTTTTTATTGGATACGTATTACAACATGGGCTTAATGTCGGATACGGGTATGAGTTTGCTAGGCGAAAGCGCGGGCTTATTTCATGAGCGTAGTCGCTGGTCAGAATTTGAGTTAGCGACATTATCATTTGGTTATGGTTTATCAGTGACCACAGCACAACTCGGTCGCATGTATACCACGTTAGCCAATGGTGGAGCTAACCGTGAATTAACCATTATCAAACACAATAACCACAAACAAGCAGAGCAAGTCTTTAGCGCTCAAAACACGCAAGCCGTATTGGAAATGATGGAAAGTGTGACTCAAAAAGGGGGTTCTGCTACTAAAGCCGCGGTTGCCGGTTATCGCGTTGCCGGTAAAACGGGGACCAGTCGCAAAGCGATTGCAGGTGGTTATGGCGATAATTATGTCAATATATTTGCTGGTGTTGCACCGGTTTCAGACCCACAAATCGTAGTGGTCGTGCTAATCAATGAACCCGGTGGAGACTTATATTATGCCGGAGATACGGCTGCACCGGTATTTTCAAAAATTATGGGAGGCGCATTACAGTTACTGAATATTGCGCCTGATGGTTTAGAAGCAACGAACGTTGCTAATCTCACGTTTAATCAATAGGTAAAGCTCATGATTAATTTATCATTATCGGACATTGCCCACCAAGTTAACGGTACGTTAAGTGGCGACGATCTTGTTATTAGCGGAGTATCAACTGATACCCGAGCAATAGCTCAAAATGATGTGTTTATCGCCTTAGTCGGACCTAATTTTAATGGTCACATATTTGCAAATGAAGCACGCCAAAAAGGCGCTGTAGCGATAATTGCTTCCGAACCCGTTGCCGCGCATATGCCGGTAATTCTAGTCGAAGACACTAAAGTCGCACTGGGTTTAATCGGCGCATATGTCAAACAACAAGTGAATCCTAAAACCGTTGCTATAACGGGTAGCTCAGGCAAAACCACCGTAAAAGAAATGACTACCGCCATATTAGAGCAACACGGCAAGGTATTGTCCACTGCCGGTAACTTTAACAATGATATTGGTGTGCCACTCACGTTATTACGTTTAGAGCCAGAGCATGAATTTGCGGTTATTGAAATGGGTGCTAATCATTTAGGCGAGATAGCTTATACCACCAATTTAGTTAAGCCCGATGTGGCGACTATCGTCAATGCAGCGGCTTCGCATTTAGAAGGTTTTGGCAGTTTATTTGGGGTTGCTAGAGCTAAAAGCGAAATTTTTAAAGGACTTGGTAAAACCGGTGTCGCTTTATTAAATTACGATTCGCAGTTTTATGATTTTTGGCACGGTAAGTTATCGAACGAATTCATTTACTCATTCTCTTTAGAGGCTAAACCAGGCGGTAAAGCAGATTATACCGCATCCCAAGTTGACTTGGCGTTTAATGGTTGCGCGCATTTTATTATGCATACTCCAATTGGCGAAATGAATGTTGGATTAACGATTCCGGGCATGCATAACGTTAGTAATGCACTATTAGCAGCAGCGTTAGCAATAAACGTGGGCGCTAGCTTAGAAAATGTACGAGATGGGTTGGCGACAATGAAAAACGTAAAAGGACGTTTGGATGTTAAACAATTGTCAGAACAAGTGCGAGTTTTGGATGATTCCTACAATGCTAACGTGGCTTCGGTAACCGCAGCGATTAAATTACTCGCAAGTTATCAAGGTCGCAGGATTCTAGTGCTAGGTGATATGGCTGAATTAGGCGATAAGGCTCGACATTACCATGAAGAAGTCGGCGAATTAGCGCAGCGTGAAGGCATTGATATGTTGTATACCTTAGGCGTATTAAGTCAAAGTGCAAGTAGTGTGTATGGCGATCATGGACAACATTTTTCAGAGATCGAGCCCTTGTTAACTGCTCTTTATGGAGAGTTACAACACATCGATGAAGATATTACTATTTTGGTTAAAGGCTCTCGTTCTGCGCGAATGGAACGTGTTGTCACTGCGTTGGAGGCATCCCCTGTGGGAAAGCTTGATCGCTCAATGAGGCAAATGGCATGTTGATATTACTAACCAATTGGTTAATACAACTGGATATCGGTTTTAGTGTACTTAATTACCTAACATTAAGAAGTATCCTTGCGACATTAACATCCTTGTTGATGGCAATCTTCATTGGGCCAAAAATGATCATTTGGTTACAACGTCTGCAAATCGGACAAACTGTTCGTGATGATGGTCCAGAATCTCATTTACAAAAAATGGGAACCCCCACTATGGGTGGTGTACTGATTTTAGCGGCTATCAGTGTCAGCGTATTATTATGGGCTGATTTAACGAACAAGTACGTGTGGGTAACCTTAGCTGTGTTATTAGGATATGGCGTCGTGGGCTTTGTTGATGATTATCGTAAAGTCGTACGCAAAGATGCGAAAGGTTTAATTGCCCGTTGGAAATATTTTTGGCAAACCATTATCGCTTTAGCGGTCGCTGTGTATTTGTATTCGACAACGACACAAGCAGAAGAGACCATGTTGGTCGTACCATTTTTTAAAGATATCTTGCCGCAACTTGGATTGATGTATTTAGCGTTAGTCTACTTTACCGTTGTGGGCACGAGTAACGCCGTTAATTTAACCGATGGATTAGATGGCTTAGCCATTGTACCGGTAATCTTCGTCGCTGGAGCACTGGCAATATTCGCTTATGTCACTGGTAATGTTAATTTTTCAGAATATCTACATATTCCGCATATTCCGCAAGCAAGTGAGTTGGTTATTGTCTGTGGAGCAATGATTGGAGCGGGTCTCGGATTTTTATGGTTCAACGCCTATCCTGCGCAAGTTTTCATGGGTGATGTAGGTTCACTGGCATTAGGTGGCACGTTGGGCATTATTGCCGTGCTTGTGCGCCAAGAAATTGTACTCGTTATTATGGGTGGGATCTTTGTCATAGAAACATTATCAGTCATTATACAGGTGGGTTCATTTAAATTACGCGGTAAGCGCGTGTTTAGAATGGCACCAATTCATCATCATTATGAGTTGAAAGGCTGGCCAGAGCCAAAGGTAATAGTACGCTTTTGGATCATTTCCCTGATTTTAGTCTTGGTCGGATTAGCGACCTTGAAACTGAGATAAAAAGTTGAGATAAGAAGATAATAATGAGTTTTACAACGACCTCCAATTTACAAGCGATGTTTGCTGCGCGGCATGATACCGCGCAGGCACAAATACGCATGTATGATCTTGGATTGGTTATGGTCGCATTAGCATTAGTTGCACTTGGCATTATTATGGTCGCATCCGCCTCGATGCCTGAAGGGATTGCTAAATATAACAATCAATATTTTTTCATTATCCGACATGTGATATTTAGTTGCATAGCATTGATTACTGCACTGTTTGTATTGATGATCCCAATTAGTTGGTGGCAACGATTTAACCCTTATTTACTCTTGTTGGCATTCGGCTTATTAGTCGCAGTGTTATTAGTCGGGCGTTCAGTCAATGGCGCACAGCGTTGGTTAACTATTGGACCTATCAATATTCAAGCAGCAGAACCGACAAAGTTATTCTTTTTTTGTTTTTTAGCCGGTTATTTAGAGCGACGTTATGCTGAAGTAACAGAAAATATCAAAGGCTTCATTAAGCCATTGATTGTATTTTTTGTGTTGGGATTATGCTTATGGTCACAGCCTGATCTGGGTACGACGATTGTAATGTTTATCACCACACTAGGACTGTTGTTTTTAGCGGGCGCAAAACTTTGGCAATTCATCGCATTGGTGTTTACGGGTATTGTGCTGTTTGTCACTATGATCATTTTAGAAGAATATAGGATGCGTCGGATCACCGCATTTCTTGATCCCTGGGCTGATCCGTTTGGCACTGGATATCAGTTAACTCAGTCATTGATGGCGTATGGGCGCGGTGATTGGTTTGGGCAAGGATTAGGTAATAGTATTCAAAAGCTACAGTTTTTACCTGAAGCTCACACCGATTTTATCGTGGCAATAATTGCAGAAGAGTTGGGTTATATCGGGATCGTCATACTCCTTGGCTTGATTTTAACTATGGTGATTAAAGCATTATTTTTAGGTAACCGAGCCTTGAAAGTACAAATGCCATTTGCTGCCTATTTAGCCTACGGCATTGGAATTTGGTTCAGTTTTCAAACATTTGTAAATATTGGTGGAAGTGCAGGATTATTACCAACCAAAGGATTAACCTTGCCATTAGTCAGTTATGGCGGTTCCAGTATGATTATTATGGCAATCGCCGTGGCCTTATTGATTCGAATTGACTTTGAGGTACGTTGTGCGCAATTAGAAGCGGCTAACAAACCCAAGCGTAAAACGGCACAAACGATTAAGAAGAAGGCATCAGCAAAAAAATCAATGGCTTCACAAGATCCTGCGTCAATCGATTCGTTGGATGAGGTTACTGAGATAGACGAATTTGATGATTTTGTTAATGAGGACCCAGCTAGTGCCTAAATTACTTATTATGGCTGGCGGAACAGGCGGACACATCTTTCCAGGACTCGCAGTAGCTCATACATTACGCGAAAGCGGATGGGAAATTGAGTGGCTTGGTACGGCAGATAAAATGGAAGCGAGCATCGTACCGCAACACGATATCCTGTTGCATACCATTGCTGTTAAAGGCATTCGTGGTAATGGACTCGTGCGAAAATTATCTTTACCATTTATGTTGGTAAAAGCGGTCTATCAATCTTATCGAATAATACAACAGAGCCAACCTGACGTTGTTCTTGGTATGGGGGGATACGCCAGTGGACCAGGAGGTATTGCCGCACGAATACTTGGTATACCATTAGTTTTACATGAACAAAATGCGGTTGCAGGGATGACAAATCGTTATTTAGCCAAAATCGCACAACGAGTGTTAACTGGTTTTGCGAATACCCAATTTGCTATCTCACCTGACAAAATTACATGGGTAGGTAATCCAGTTCGCGATGAAATTAGTGCGATCCCTGCAATAACAAAAGCGCATGAGTCTCCCACAATCTTAGTTGTAGGTGGCAGTTTAGGAGCTCAGATATTTAATACTAATTTGCCGCAGATATTTGCCAACCTTACCCAACAATTCAACAACCTACAGATTGTTCATCAAGTAGGTAAAGGCAATGAATCAGCAGTCAGTAGCGCTTATGCTAACGCCAATATCAGCCCATTAGTTCAGTTGCAAGTAACAGAATTTATTAATGATATGGCAAGTGCATTGGCACATGCTGATATTGTGATTTGCCGCGCTGGGGCATTAACCGTGGCCGAAGTCGCCTGCGCCGGTCGAGTAGCCTGTTTTGTCCCATTACCTAGTGCTGTTGATGATCATCAAACTGCAAACGCAAAAACCTTATGTGATCATGGTGGTGCAATCTTATGTCCACAATCTGAGTTACAAGACTTAGAAGTAACACTGAGGCAGTTAATTACGGCGCCAAAAGACCGAATCACGATGGCACAACAAGCGTATCAATTGGCTAAACCTGATGCCACTGATAATGTGTGCGCTATCATCAAGGAGATCGCGGCATGAAACAGACAAACATAGCGGTCTTGCTCGGTGGAAACTCAGCCGAGCGTGAAGTCTCTTTAGCATCTGGAGATGCCGTTTATCAAGCCATAGTTGAGCTAGGTTTAGCGGTAATCAAATTTGATCCTAAATATCGACCTTTAAGTGATTTGCATGATGAAAATGTGACGCATGTGATGATCATGTTACATGGTCGCGGAGGCGAGGATGGAACTGTACAAGGCGCACTGGAATGGATGGGGCTCCCTTATACTGGTACCGGTGTATTAGGCTCTGCAATTGCAATGGATAAATTACATACCAAGCATGTATGGCAAGCATTAGGCTTGCCAACGGCTAAATATATAGAAATTGATCAACCCATTACGGATGCGCAAGCTCAAGATGTGATGACCACCATCGGCACAACGTTGATGGTTAAGCCAAGCCATGAGGGATCTAGTATTGGCATGGCAAAAACGACAACAAGTACAGAGCTAGTCGCCGCCATCACAGAGGCATTAACCTTTGATGAGCGCGTCTTAGTTGAACAGTTTATTGACGGCTCAGAATATACAGTGAGTATTTTAGCGGGTCAGGCACTACCAAGTATATCTATGGTGACGCCAAACACTTTTTATGATTATGATGCTAAATATCATTCAGATTCAACTCAATACCATTGCCCGAGTGATTTGACTTCTGAACAGGAAACCGCAATCGGTGAATTAAGTCTGCATGCATTCAATGCCGTTTCTTGTAAAGGGTGGGGGCGAGTAGATTTAATGCGTGATTCAGCCTCGGGCGATTTTATCCTATTAGAAGTAAACACTGTGCCAGGCATGACACAAAAAAGCTTAGTCCCGAAAGCGGCGTTACAGGCAGGGTATTCTTTTGCTGAATTGGTTAAATTAATTCTAGTTGATGCATTTGGTAAAAGTGTTATCGATAACGCTATAGGTAACGAACACTTTGTAGGTAGATCCAAGGAAGGAAATGATGACTGAGATTGAGCATATTAATCGGGAAAAAATCTGGGGTTTGAGTTTTTTAATCTGTGTATGTATTGGACTAGTTTGGGCTGCAATCAATTTAACGCAATGGATGCATGATGAGCAGCAAGTCCCAATTAGTCATATCGAAATTAGTGGTTCGTATCAATATATTCAAGATCGAGATATTTCACGATTGATATCTAAAGATGTGCAAGGTAGCTTTTTTTCGGCGGATATCAATGAAATCCATACTGCTGTGCTAAAACATCCTTGGGTACATCAAGCGTCGGTTCGCAAAAAATGGCCTAATACGATACAAGTTTATTTAGTGGAGCAAACGCCAGTTGCTATTTGGAATGATGATTTATTATTAAATTCCGAAGGAGTGCCATTTGCTGGTGATATTCAAAACGACAAATTACCGACACTATTTGGTCCTAATGGTGCCGAAAAAACAGCACTTTCAGGCTATAAAGCGATGCAAATGATTTTATCAACGGGCACGTTAACCGTAGATAATTTAGTTTTAAGCGAACGATTTGCTTGGCAAGTACAATTAAATAATGGTATTAAACTTAATTTGGGTCGCCAAGAGTTTATTAATCGATTACAACGTTTTATTAATTTATATCCATTATTGCAACAAGATTCACGTGCCATTAATTACGTTGATTTACGTTACGATACAGGTGCCGCAGTCGGCTGGAAGGTATAACTGGATGAATTTAACAGACCAATTTATAGGAATAACTCCATGGCTAAAATAGACAATACCAATCTGGTCGTCGGATTAGATATTGGTACAAATAAAATTAAAGCCGTTGTGGGAGAAATGCTCGAAAATGATTATGTAAGTATTGTTGGAGTTGGCACTTATTCTGCAAAGGGAATGGATAAAGGTGGAGTAAATGATTTAAATCTGGTTACTCAATCGATTCAACGTGCAATTAATGAAATGGAATTAATGGCAAATTACAAAGCGACTTCGGTATTAATGGCTATTACGGGTCGACACGTTCAATGTCAAAATGAAACTGGAATGGTGGCGATTAATCATCCTGAAGTAGAGCAAGAAGATATTGATAATGTTATTCATACGGCACGCTCGGTCGCTATCCCTGCGGAACGTCGGATGTTACATGTGTTGCCACAAGAATACTCAGTCGATGTCCAAGAAGGTGTTAAAAACCCAATTGGGATGTCTGGTGTACGTATGAATGCCAATATTCATATCATTACTTGTGCTGAAGATATGGCTAAAAATTTCATTAAGTGTACTGATCGAGCAGACATTACCGTCGATACGATGGTGTTCTCGGCACTAGCAGCAAGTTATTCAGTGTTAACTGACGACGAACGAGAGCTGGGTGTTTGCGTCGTCGATATTGGCGCCGGAACTATTGATTTAGTAATATACTCTAATGGTGCTATTCGTCATTCAGCGGTTATTCCTGTCGCGGGTAATCAAATTACGGGTGACATCGCTAAAATATTTAGAACGCCTGTCAATAATGCTGAGGCATTGAAAGTGCGTCACGCCTGTGCATTGAAAGACATGGTGAGTATGGAAGATACAATTAATGTTCCGAGTGTTGGTGGGCGTCCAGCGCGAACGATGTCGCGTCATACACTCGCAGAGGTGATCGAACCTCGCTATCAAGAATTGTTTGAATTAATCCACGAAGAGATTAAATCAAGTGGGTTAGAAGAGCAAATTGCTGCAGGGATAGTATTAACCGGTGGCACAGTAAAAATGGAAGGTGCGGTCGAATTTGCAGAAGAAATTTTTCAAATGCCCGTGCGTGTTGGTACCCCAAATAAAATAAAGGGATTGAGCGATTATGTCAATGATCCGAGTTTTGCAGTAGCGGTCGGATTATTACAATATGGTCGTCAATCAATGGAAGAACAACAAATCTCGCAAAAAATACCTACTGAAAGCGTATTAAGTCGCATAAAAGCATGGTTTAAAGGCGAATTTTAAAATATTAACCTGTATAATAACAAGCATAACCGGAGAACAAATATGTTTGAATTAATGGATGACAATAGTTCGGAAGCTGTAATTAAAGTAATTGGTGTTGGTGGCGGTGGCGGTAATGCTATCGAACACATGGTTGCGAACAAAATCGAAGGTGTTGAATTTATCACAATCAACACAGATGCACAGGTATTAAAGAAATCTCAAGCTGATACTGTATTACAGATTGGCAACACGGTAACAAAAGGATTAGGTGCAGGCGCTGATCCAAATGTTGGTCGTGAAGCGGCACATGAAGATCGTGAAACCATCCGTCAAGCTATTGACGGTGCGGACATGATCTTTATTACGGCGGGCATGGGGGGCGGTACTGGTACCGGCGCTGCACCTGAAGTTGCTAAAATTGCTCGCGAAATGGGTGTATTAAGTGTTGCAGTTGTGACGCGTCCATTTGGTTTTGAAGGTAAAAAGCGTCTTTCGTATGCCAGTCAAGGTATTGATGAGCTAGCTAAGCATGTTGATTCTTTGATTACGATCCCGAATGACAAATTATTGAAAGTACTTGGTAAAGGTACGCCGTTATTAAAAGCGTTTGAAGCGGCTAACGATGTGTTGTTGGGTTCGGTACGTGGTATTGCAGAATTAATTACTAATCCAGGTTTGATTAACGTCGATTTCGCGGATGTTAAAACCGTGATGTCAGAGATGGGTACTGCGATGATGGGTACGGGTATTGGCAAAGGCGAAGATCGCGCAGAAGAAGCTGCCGAACAAGCCATTGCATGTCCGTTACTTGAAGACATCGATTTATCTGGTGCGCGCGGTATTTTGGTTAATATTACTGCTGGTCCTGATTTTGCGATTGATGAATATGAGACAGTCGGTAATGCTGTTCGTGCGTTTGCATCTGAAAATGCAACCGTTGTTGTCGGTACCGTTATAGATATGAATATGGCTGACGAAATTCGTGTGACGGTTGTTGCTACTGGTATCGGTACAGACAAGCCTGATATTTCATTAGTTAAAACAGATGCCCCTCGAATGACTTCTGCTGTCAGTTCAGGAAGCACTAGTGCAGGCTCAAGTGCTGGCGGTTCGCAAAGCGCGATGACGGCAACTAAACACTTAGACGATGATATGGCAGATTTGGAATACATTGATATTCCGACGTTTTTACGTAAACAAGCGGACTAAGTATTGAGGCAAAACTTGACGGCTAACTGGTAAGACCATATACTATGTCACAAGTTTTTCAAGGCACAACAATGATCAGACAACGTACCATCAAACATTCAGTACAAGAGACCGGTATTGGCTTGCACAAAGGCGAAAAAGTCACGATGACACTTCGCCCTGCTCCTGCTAATACGGGGATCATATTTCGACGTGTGGATTTAATCCCACATGTTGATATTCCTTCACGGGCTAATGCCGTGAAAGATACTGTGTTGTGTACGTGTATTAGTAATGATAATGGTGTGACTGTGCATACTGTTGAGCACCTTGCTTCAGCACTTGCAGGCTTGGGTATTGACAATATTATTGTTGAAGTCAATTCACATGAATTACCTATTATGGATGGCAGTGCCAGCCCATTTGTGTTCTTGTTACAATCTGCGGGGATCGAAGAGCTCAACGCGCCAAAACAATTTTTAAAACTCATTAAGACAGTCCGGGTCGAAGATGGCGATAAATGGGCAGAGTTAAGCCCGTTTAACGGTTTTAAAGTGGATTTTGCGATTGATTTTGATCACCCAGTAATTAGCCAAACGCGACAAAGAATGGTATTAGATTTTAGTTCTGATTCGTATATTGACCATGTTTCTCGTGCACGAACTTTCGGTTTTATGCGTGATTTAGAAATGATGAATTCAATGGATCTTGCCTTAGGTGGCAGCATGAATAATGCGGTTGCCTTAGATGAGTATCGAGTGTTAAACCCTGAAGGGTTACGTTATGAAGATGAATTTCTCAAACATAAAGTGCTTGATGCAGTGGGTGATTTATATCTTGGCGGCCACAGTATTATAGGCTTACTAAAAGCGTATAAAACAGGACATGGTTTAAATAATAAGTTGCTTAATGCCGTGTTAGACCAATCGGATGCGTGGGAATATGTTACATATGATGACGAGAGTAGCGCACCCATTCAATATATAAGTCCAGTAATGGCACTGACCTAAGTCAATATTTGATAGCAAGCCCTTTACGATATGTTTCGAAAAGGGCTTTTTTGTTTTTTAATGGTGTAATTTAGTTTATTATCTAGCACCTTTTTATTTTTACTGGAATAGTTCAGACTAAGATGAAATTAACATTTACCTATACCCATCATTCAAAGCGTGTTGAACGCACGATAGATGTGCGAAAATGGCTAAGTATGTTAGTACTAACTACGGTTTTGGTTTTGATTTCTAGTCGTTCCACTCATTCCGTTGATGAAAACATTCAACGTGTACAATTAGTTAAGCAAGGCTTATTAGCACAACAAGAAATTGTCTTTACACTGCAACAGGATAGTCAGCTCGAAGTCCAATCATTGGTAAATGAGTTAGCCAAGTTAGAACATAAATTAATGTTGCTGAGCATGCAACAAGTTCAATTAGCCAAAAATACAAATCAACAGCTTAACTTTTCTGATGGCCAAGTTGAACCTAACAGTATCATCGCGAAACCTGAGCAGTCGCTAAATATACAATCGAAGTTAACGAATTTAAATGACAAGTTGGTACAACAGATAAACCAGCTTGATGCCCTTGAAAAAATCCTCAACCACACCCATATAGATGAAGAGCAATATGTTGCTGGAAGACCAATTAATAAAGGTTGGTTATCCTCTTACTATGGCATGCGTGATGATCCTTTTACGCAAAATCCTGCAATGCACAAAGGCATTGATTTTGCTGGTACAGAAGGCGATGAAGTTATCGCTACTGCGGCTGGAATTGTCACCTGGTCTGGTGAGCGTTATGGCTACGGTAATTTAATCGAAATTGACCATGGTAATGGCTTAGTAACACGTTATGGTCACAATAAAGAACTAACAGTAAGTGTCGGTGAGGTTGTAATTAAAGGCCAAGAAATCGCACTAATCGGGAATACGGGTCGCTCAACGGGCGCTCATGTTCATTATGAAATTATCAAGAACGGTACACAGATAGACCCGTTGCCATATGTCTATCGTCAATAATCAACGGAATTAATTAACCCATGTTCACATCAATTGCACGCAAAGTTTTCGGTAGTCGCAACGATCGCCTTCTAAAAAAAATTAATAAAGCGAATCAGCAAATAAATGCGTTTGAAGAATCTCTCCAAGCATTATCTGACTCTGAACTGCAAGCTAAAACAGCTGAGTTTAAAGCTAAAATTGAAGCTGGTGCGACACTTGATTCATTGTTACAAGAAGCGTTTGCAGTTGTTCGTGAAGCGAGTGTGCGTGTATATGGTATGCGTCCTTTTGATGTGCAGTTAACCGGTGCAACCGTGTTACATCAGGGAAAAATTGCTGAGATGCGTACCGGTGAAGGTAAAACATTAACCTCGACCTTAGCGACGTATCTCAATGCCATTACCGGTCGTGGTGTGCATGTTATTACGGTAAATGATTACTTAGCAAAACGTGATGCCGATTGGAGTAGAGATTTATTCTCATTTCTAGGACTGAGCGTAGGCTGTAATATTCCAGGTTTAGGACATGAAGAAAAACGTGCCGCGTATGCTTGTGATATTACCTATGGTACCAACAACGAATTCGGTTTTGATTATTTGCGCGATAATATGGCATTTAGCCCGAATGATAGGGTGCAACGTGAACTGCATTATGCCGTTATCGATGAAGTTGATTCGATCCTAATCGATGAAGCAAGAACACCATTGATTATTTCAGGTGCTGCCGAAGATAGCTCTGCAATGTACAAGAAAATCAATTCATTGGTGCCTAAACTACATCAACAAGAAAAAGAAGATGAAGAGGGCATTGAAGGTGATGGCCATTTTACGATAGATGAAAAAGGCAAGCAGGTCTACTTAACGGAGAAAGGTCAAATCTACGTAGAAGAATTATTGTTGGAAGCCGGTATATTAGGCGCGGAACAATCTTTATTTTCCTCTGCAAATATTGCCTTATTACAGCATGTCAACTCGGCATTAAAAGCACATAAATTATTTACCAAAGACGTTGATTATATCGTTAAAGACGATGAAATCGTTATCGTTGATGAACATACCGGGCGTACCATGGAAGGACGTCGTTGGTCTGAAGGTTTGCACCAAGCTGTTGAAGCGAAAGAAGGCGTTAATATTCAAAATGAAAACCAAACGATGGCTTCTATTACCTTCCAAAACTATTTCCGTTTGTATGAAAAATTAGGTGGGATGACAGGTACGGCTGATACCGAAGCCTTTGAATTTCAACATATCTACGGTCTTGAAACCGTCGTCGTTCCGACGAATCGTAGCATGGTCAGAAAAGATATGCCTGATCTAATTTATATGACAGTCGAAGAAAAATACGATGCGATTGTCCAAGATATTTTAAGCTGTGTGGCTAGTGGACAGCCAGTACTAGTGGGTACTGTATCAATTGAAAATTCAGAATTACTATCTGGCGTATTGAAAAAACAAAAAATCAAGCACAAAGTACTGAATGCCAAATTCCATGAACAAGAAGCGGATATCGTTGCACAAGCTGGTATGCCTGGCGCAGTTACTATCGCGACAAACATGGCTGGTCGTGGAACTGATATTGTACTGGGTGGTAATTTACAAGTTGAATTAACTGATGTTACTGATCCTGCTCAACGTGAAAAGATCACGGCAGCATGGAGAGAACGTCATGATGCTGTGCTAGAGTCTGGTGGTTTACATATTATCGGTACTGAACGTCATGAATCACGTCGTATTGATAATCAGTTACGTGGGCGTTCTGGGCGTCAAGGCGATGCCGGCTCTTCACGCTTTTACTTATCCCTTGATGACGCACTGATGCGGATCTTTGCTTCTGAAAAAATGGGTAATATGATGAAGCGTTTAGGCATGGAAAAAGGCGAGGCGATTGAACATCCTTGGGTGACTCGCGCCATAGAGAATGCTCAACGTAAAGTGGAAGGTCGTAACTTCGATATCCGTAAGCAACTACTAGAATATGATGATGTGGCCAATGACCAACGTAAAGTCATTTATGAGCAGCGTAATGAATTGTTAGATGAAGGTGACATTGGTGAAACGATCTCAGCTATCCGTTCTGATGTCATTGACGATGTAATCAGTCAGTATATTCCACCACAATCTCTTGAAGAAATGTGGGATGTTGCGAGTCTTGAGGATCGTTTAAAAGGCGATTACCACGTTGAGTTACCATTACAACAATGGCTAGATGAAGACGACAAGTTATTTGAAGAAAAATTACGTGAAAAAATTCACACCGCGATTAACGATGCTTATCAAGCAAAAGTGGATGTTGTCGGTGAAGATGTGATCCGCCAATTTGAGAAAGCCGTGATGTTACAATCCTTGGATAACCATTGGAAAGAACACCTTGCTGCGATGGATTATTTACGCCAAGGTATTCATTTACGTGGCTACGCACAAAAAAATCCGAAACAAGAATATAAGCGTGAATCATTTGAGTTGTTTTCAGATATGCTCGAAAACCTAAAGATTGAAGTCATTAGCTTATTAAGTAAAGTACAAGTAAAAGCGGAATCAGATGTTGAAGAAGTTGAACGTCAGCGTCAAGAAGCAGCTTCACAACCCACTGTCACCAATCATGAAGAGCCACAAAGCTCAGTTCAGATTGGCCATCGTCAAGGTCCTAAAGTAGGGCGTAATGATGCATGTCCCTGTGGTTCTGGTAAAAAATACAAGCAGTGTCACGGTAAACTATAGTTAATATTATGCCGGTAAAACACATTCATGTTGCGGTTGGTGTGATCCTTGACTCTCCACTTAAGTCAGCCCAGCCTCAGCAAGTATACTTGACGCGTCGAGCTACCGATGTCCACCAAGGTGGTAAATGGGAGTTCCCTGGCGGTAAGGTAGAAAGCGATGAATCTACTTTTTTAGCCTTGCAACGTGAGCTAAACGAAGAAATAGGCATAACCGTCAATACTAGCGACCACTTCATGGATATTCGTCATGATTATGGGGATAAGCAAGTTTGGTTAGATATACATGTGGTGACTGATTTCACTGGTACACCTCATGGTAAAGAAGGGCAGTTAGGTCAATGGTTTGCATTGACGCAAATCGTAACGTTAGATTTTCCAGCTGCAAACCAACCTATCATTGATAAGTTGTTAACCCAGTTTACCACTTAAATTTAAGTGCAGTAGCAAAGGCAACTTTGCTGTTTTTATATGCCGCTTCATTGATGAAATGCGGATATATAGCTTGCTCACCAGTCAATAACACTTCAGTACCATCAAACATTCTAAAAATGGGATCGCCGATTTTGACTCTCTCATAATCACGATCTAGCATGTTTTCATGAACCAATCCTGCTACTTCATTTGCTTCATCGAGTGGAAATTTGACCACATCAAGCAATCGATATGCAGTAAATTCTGGGATCTCTGGCAGCGTATTTTGATTATATAAATCACAATAGGTCAAAATGTGATCTAGCATCTCTTCACATGCTAACAAGATATCCATCCGTGATACGCCTTGAGGTTGAGCGCCTAATTCGAGCATTATCCCATGCTGACCAATCGTACATAGATAAGGGTGCTCTAGATAAGCGATCTCATCCTCTAATAGTATATTTGCACTAGGCATATGAGCCTTTAAATACCCGCCCATGTTACGGTAGAAAGGTGAATCTTCGAGAAGGATCAGTGTAGCCCCCATCGCCGATGTAGTATTATGAATATCGATGACTAAATCAGTTTTCGAATCTTGCTTAGGGCCGAATTGTTGATTGAGCAGTTTAGCAATGTTTAGCTCAACTAACGTAGTATCTAAAGATGCCAAATTTTCTACACTAAATTGCCGATTTAAGTCGACATCAATAAAGCGGGTATTCTGTTCAACAGCAGCGGGGTTGGCAATGACATATGTAAAGTTAAAGGTATCAAAAACTGGATTTTCGTGTCTTTTTTTAAGTGATTGTATGATATGCACACCGGTAAGTTCGTTACCGTGTGTGCCACCGATAATAGCGATGGATTTAATTGATGACATAAGTGTGTCGCTTATTTAAAAAATGAGTCAGATTGTTGCGCGAGAAGTGCTTCTATATCTTCTATGTCAGGTAATTCAGATGGCTGAGTATTGCTATTTGCAACACACGGGATAGCTTTTACTTCATCAGCCCACTCACCTAAATCAATAAGTTGGCATTGTTTCGAACAAAAGGGACGATGTTCAGAGGCTGCGCTCCAGACTACGGTTGCTTTACAATTTGGGCATGCAACTTCCATTTAACAACTCGCCATTAAAAAAGTCACTGCTTCATCGACAGTTGCACTGTCATTATCTTGTTGTGTAAATTTCATAAAACGTACGGCATAACGGTATTTGTTACCACTGAGTGTAGGATAAAACTGTGTGTTTTTTGCTGTTTCTACCCGTATAAGTTCGACTTTATTATCAGCAATACCTTGATAAAAACCATTTGGAACCGATATTTCATTCAATTCACTACGCCCACGAATAAATTGCATTGTGGTTGCAACGGCATCTTTTAACACTGCTAATGGTGCTAGCCATTGATTGAAGTTTAATTGTTTGGTGTCTTTGTCTAAATAAAGCCAAAAATGTAATTTGGGTAAATCAAAACTACAAGTCGCACCCGGTATTGAAAAACGTTGTCGTATGGCGGTCAAGAATCTGTCAGATTTTAATTCTTGGCCAACACGCTTGGAATCTTTAAGTTTCATGACGATGGTATCAACGATTTCAAGTTGACGTTCGATAAGTTTTACATCGATATGTGGATGAGTCATCCATGCTGTTAAGGCGCTTTTGTAACTCGCTAAATCACGTAACAATTCAGTTCGTAAATCGATGCGTTCGATTAGTTCTAGCAAGTTAAAATAATCACGGAAAAATTGGATTTCAGTATGTTGTTCGCAGATTTTATCTGGCTGGCTTAGTGCCGTAAAAAGGTGTTCAACGCGCAAGTAATTTCTCACTTTTTCATTGAGTGGAAATTCATAAACTACTGGCGTCATGTGTTACTCCTAATTTCGTAGTATGCAATATTGTATAAATCCAGTTAATTTTCAAGCGTAATTTTTGATTTTCCGACATTTTTTGTCAATTTTGTATAAAAATGATGTAATTTTCTTACTTGAATCAAGCTTTGAGGAATACTTCCTGAATTATCAATAATATCATCAGCTTTGTCCAGTCGGCTAGGGCGATCAATTTGGGCTGCAATAATGGCGTTTATCGTGGCAATGTCACTATTGTCTCGGCTACTAACACGCTCGAGTTGAGTCGCTTCATTTACATCGACAACTAATACTCTATCACACAATTCATCTAGGTTGTTTTCAAGCAATAATGGCACGGATAAAATCGTATAGTGGGATTGTGAAGCTTGGAGTTGACGTTCAATTTCGGTGCGAATTAACGGATGTAATAGTGCGTTTAGCCACTGTGTCTGTGTCGGTTCTGCAAAGATTATCTTTCGCAGTTTAGCACGGTCTAAACTGCCATCTGCCGCTATTATGTCGTGGCCAAAACGAGTGATTATTGCTGATAGACCTGGGCTATTTGGCGCGACTACTTCGCGGGCAATAATATCTGCATCGACAATGGTGATACCTAAGCGAGCAAATTCATCACTAATCGTACTTTTGCCGCAGCCAATACCACCCGTTAAGCCTATGATTATTCCACTCATCAGCTTAATACCCACGTTAAGTAATAAGATTGGATCATATCGCCATACAGAATCGTTAACCATCCCGCGATCCCTAAAAATGGACCAAAGGGTAGTGCTTTATTTGGAATATCCCCGGCATGTGACACGATGTCTTTATTTGCTTGGGTGGTTTGAGAAGACTGAATGCCGTTTGAGTGCTTACTGATAGTCGGTAGCAGTAGTCCAAGCACTAGCCCGACGACTGAAGAAAGTAATATAATGATTAATAAATGTTGCCAGCCAACGAAGGCACCCAGTGCTGCGAGTAGTTTGAAATCACCATAACCCATGCCCTCTTTGCCGGTTAACAGCTTGAAACCCCAATAAATAGCCCACAATATCCCATAGCCAAAAACAACACCCAACAAAGCATCCGGAAGCGTCACAAAAACATTATTCATGGCGGCTATTAATCCTAGCCATAAGAGACCTAATGTCAAGTCATCAGGTAACAGCATATGATCAATATCAATCATAATCATGCTGATTAATAAAAAGCTAGCGAAGATCAACACTAACGTTTGCAGCGTGACGCCAAAATGTAAGGCGGCCCACAAACCGATTAACCCTGTAGCTAATTCAATTAACGGATAGCGGATACTGATGTGGGTTGAGCACTGACTGCAGCGCCCTCGCAAAAATAGGTAGCTGAATATTGGAATATTTTCCCAAGCGCGAATTTTATGCTGGCATTTCGGGCAGGTTGAATCCGGTTTGATTAGGTCAAAACGGCCCTTGGGTTGGTATTTTTTGATGAAGGCTTTCGGTAACTCGGCGCCATAATAATCCAATGTTTGTTGTTGCCAATCACGCAACATCATGACGGGTAAGCGATATATCACGACATTTAAAAAACTTCCAACGAGAATACAAAAGACAAACACACACAGATAAAACACAACCGGCAAGCTTGCGAAAATATCCATTATTACAGCTAGGTCAAACATCGTTATTGTCCATGAAAATAATCTACTTTGGAGTCTATCACACAACATTCCCCATTTGGAAAATCGGTAAATACATCGCGATAATTAGTCCTCCAATGACGACACCGAGCACAGCCATAATCATCGGTTCAAGTAAACTAGTTAATCCGTCTACCATGTCATCGACCTCTGCTTCATATATTGTAGCAATTTTAGAAAGCATTTCATCGATGGCGCCAGATTCTTCACCAATCGCAATCATTTGTACTACCATGTCAGGGAATACGTTGGTGGCGCGCATCGCCACATACATCTGCATCCCTGAGGCGACTTCTTTTCTGATAAAACGAATGGCATCACGATATACCGCGTTACCTGATGCATTGGCAGCTGAATCAAGTGCACTTATTAATGGAACGCCGGCAGCAAAAGTCGTCGCGAGGGTACGAGTAAAGCGTGCGATGGCTGCTTTTTGTAAAATCGGTCCAATGACTGGGATCTTTAATTGTTGGGTATCGACACGATCACGCAATGCGAGTGATTGTTTATGTGCTTTGACAAAGAGCCATCCCGCAGCGGCAATACCCACACCAATAAAAACGCCATAATACTGAATAAACTCTGAAAGATTTAACACCATTTGTGTAAAAACCGGTAGCTCAGCGCCAAAACTACTAAATATTGCTTTAAATTGTGGTACCACAAAGATCAATAAGATTAGGGTCACAATAAACGCTACTACGACGACAGCAATCGGGTAGAACATCGCTTTTTTAATTTTCGATTTCAGTGCTTCAGCTTTTTCTTTGTACACCGCGACACGTTCAAAGATAGTCTCAAGTGCACCGGACTGCTCGCCTGTATCTACCAGATCACAATACAATTCGTCAAAATGGTCAGGGTGCTTGCGCAACGAATAGGAAACGGGATTACCGGATTTAACCTCGTTGGCTACATCCCCAAGGATAGTTCGTGCTGATTGTTTTGAATGACCCGTGGCAATCATATCTAATGTTTGTAACACACTGACACCCGCTCCTAGCATAGTGGCAATTTGCCGCGTGATAATGGCAATGTCTGCAGCGGTGACCTTATCTTTTTTACGACCAAGTAATGATGTTTGTTGTTTTTTTACTTTTTGAGCAGAAATTCCCTGTCGACGCAATAAATGTTTGGCTTCGGTCAGTGATTTCGCTGAAATTTCCCCTTTGACGGAATGACCTCTACGGTTCGCTCCTTGCCAAGTAAATACATTGATTGAATCTGACATTTCGTACACCTCGGGTAAAACAACAATAATAGGATTAGTAATCTGCAACGGATGAATAGGATTAATATGGCATAGAGATAAACTTAACCGTAAAAAAAGCCCAGATGACTGGGCTATTTTCAACACATTTAATTACAGTCTAAAACTTAACATAAAGTTGCAGGGACACATGCCGCGGCCCAAGTGACTTTACCTGAAGCAACCGTAGGCGTTAACGTAAATGTACCGGTACCAGTAATTGAGCTATCGGTTGCCTTGGTGGTTACAATGACTCCATCAACTGTTCCTAAGCCCACGATGCCAGCAGCTGCCGTAATATCAGCAGGAATACCCGCCGCACCACCATCACACGTCGTTAAAGCACCGGTGACTTGCGCACAGACTTCGACTGCTGATTTAGCTGCGGCTGAAGCATTAGTGATTTCTGTGAACTTGGCTTTCTGGGTATAGTTTTGATATGCCGGTAATGCAATAGCCGCTAAAATTCCGATAATGGCGACAACGATCATGAGTTCAATTAAAGTAAAACCTTGGTTGTTACGAGTTGTAAATGTTTTCATATTATTTCTCCGCGATATACGCATATTTAAATTAACACTAGTTAGGTTAAATCCGTTTAGGTGATGCTGTATTCATTACTTGATGCTAAGTATATGGAGAAAAGAGGGTTTGCGAAGTATGCAGGATTATACCTATGTCTAGTGGATTGCACCCTTTGACATAGGCGGTTGTTTTTAATCAATTATTCTCAGTGATAAATCGATAGCGTGAATGTTTTTAGTTAATGCACCACTTGAAATAAAGTCGACTCCTGTATCTTTTAACTCTGCAATTCTTGCATCAGTAATGTTTCCAGACACTTCAAGTTTACTTTTTCCTGCGTTAATGGCTACTGCCTGATGGATCTGTTTTGTCGAAAAGTTATCGAGCATAATCACATCTGCACCCGCATTGATGGCTTGTTCTAATTCGGCTAAGTTTTCAACTTCAACTTCAATTAAGGTATCCGCTGCGATAACTTTGGCTTGTGCGACGGCATTAGCGATTCCGCCACATGCAAAGATATGGTTTTCTTTAATCAAGAACGCATCATACAAACCGATGCGGTGATTTTTACCGCGACCACATTGTACTGCGTACTTTTGGGCAAAACGTAATTTAGGTAGTGTTTTGCGGGTATCTAATAATGTGATGCCCGAGCCTTCGAGCATGCGCACGTAAGATTTGGTGACGGTTGCGGTGGCACTGAGTGTTTGCAGAAAATTTAATGCCACTCGTTCAGCGGTTAAAATAGCACGAGCACTGCCGGTGATGGTGACCAATAAGGTGTCAGGCGATATGGTGCTGCCATCTTTAACCTGCCATTGTATTTGTAAGGTGGGATCACACGCTTTAAAGGCATATTCTGCCCATGCGATACCACTGATGACTGCATCATCACGACAAATAATATGTGCTGTGACAATCGTATCCGCAGGAATAAGTTGCGCAGTAATGTCATTACTCGCTATTGCACTTATTATTTCACTTTGTTGATGTGATAAGACACCGAGATCTTCGGCTAATGCCTGTTCGACATCTTGTTGGATAATACTCATTGGGATGAGGGTATCGCTAGCGAGATGTTGTGGGCAATGGCTACTCGCTAGTGGCGAAGATGGGTCAATATTACTCATAGGGTAGGTACTTTTATGGTTAGTTGATTATTTTGTTGACGCAATTCTAAATCTTTTAAGACATTCATACCTAATAAAATTTTATCTGATTGCATTCCTGGATTGATGTTGGCGCGAATGTTTTGTAGTTCTATCGGACCTAAGGTTAACGAATCTAACAAGGTATCAGTCACAAAAACTGAACCGTTGGCTGTTTGTACAGGATATTGCTGACCAATAGGTAGATTAATATTTTGTGCAACTTGCGCTGGGATTGACACACTGGTTGCGCCTGTATCTAATAAGAATGTCACCGGAACACGATTGATCTGGCCTGATAATACATAATGCCCTTGGCGGTTTTGATCAAGGGTGATTGTCGTACCCGCACGCGTAGTCGCATAATTAATATGCTGATTAGGGTTATATTGATTTTCTAAAACTCCATCAAAAACAATCACTAACAGGCCAATTACACTTATCCATGCTGCAATAACCATCCATTTACCATATGGATGAGCTTGCGGGCTATCCGGTGCTGTTGCCATTTGCAAATCCTTGATTTATTGTACGTTCAATAACTATATCATAGGTAAACGTTTTGGCTATTCTCTATCCCCAAGCACAGCTTCATCCGTGTGAACATTTTAATCCACGACCAGGTGGCGATGCTGGAGACATCTCTCTATTAGTGATTCATAATATTTCGTTACCTGCGGGGTATTTTGGTGGAAATTACATTAGTCAGCTTTTTGCTGGAACCTTAGCGAGTTGCGAACATCCATCTTTTAGTGAGCTAGAAGGACTAACCGTATCTGCCCATGCTTGCATCAAGCGTGATGGTACGGTGATCCAGTATGTCGACTTTGCACAACGTGCATGGCATGCTGGGGTCTCTTCATTTCAAGGTCGTAGTGGGTGTAATGATTATAGTATTGGGATTGAATTAGAAGGCACGGATACCTTGGAGTATACGAACGCACAATACTCCGCTTTAACAGGGATATCGCAGTTTATTCTTGGACAATTTCCAAAGATTACAATTGGTCGCATTGTGGGGCATAATGACATAGCTCCAGGACGTAAAACCGATCCTGGTATCGCGTTTGACTGGCCGCGTTTTCGTCATTCACTTAGTTTTACGCGAAGCAATCCAAAAGAGCATTCGAATAATAATAAAGGACTCACCGCATGACATTAATTTATTTACTTCTAGCTTTGCTTGCAGAAAGGTTGATCAGTAAACCTGATAATTGTCATGGCAATTTCTATCTTGATCGATATATCAGTTGGTTAGAAAGCAAGCATTATCTTAACACCACTACGACTACATCAGTAATGTGGCTACTGTGGTTATTGCCTGGTGGATTATTTGCGGTGGCATTAATGATGCTTAATAGCGGATTCATTGATTTTGTCGCAACCTTGTTTGTATTATTCATGGCTGTGGGTTGCCCTGAATTACGTAATACGTATAAGTGTTATTTACAAGCCGCTAATCGAGGCGATATTCAAGCCTGTGATATGTACACCCAACAGCTAGGTTTAGCCAGTTATGAACCGCGCTCATTCGGCCAGCATCTGATATGGCTCAACTACCAACGTTACGCCGCGCCTATGATCATGTTTGTTGTCTTGGGCGTTTTTGGCGTGATTGCTTATGGTTGTTTACGCGCATTACATGGTTATAGCCAAGCCAATGCATTGCAAGCACAACCCGCATTAGCCAAAGTCTTGCATATTATTGATTGGGTACCAATACGAATTACGGCATTTGGCTTTTTATTAGTGGGGCATTTTTCACGTGCCTTACCCAAATGGATCAGCTTGTTATTTGACACCTCCAAGCATGCCAAACTGGTCTTAGCCGAAGTGGCGACGGCAGCCGAAGATGTTATCTGTGCAGATGATGATATTACGACAGAACCCACAACGTTAGTCCAGTTAGCGAAGCGAAATGTGCTATTTATACTCTCGGTTGTTGCTGTTTTAACCTTATCAGGATTGCTCCCTTAATCGTCTCATCGATTTTGTTTTTTATTGTTTACGCCCTAGATGCCTTATCTGGGCGAACCTCGCTCCGCTTAATTAATATTTTTGTTATAAACCACATAAATAAAATTAATAACATTGCTTAAAAAAACAACAGCGGGCTTGTTCTTACATTTCATATCAGATAAACTTGATAAAATTTTTGGTAAATTGGTATTACCAATTGCAAAATAACGTTAATTTCTGTTAACATTAATTTTTTGTTTATGATGTGAAAAAAGAAGAATATGTCAGGGATAAAACAGCAAAAACTATCAGATGTGATCACCGAGCGACTCGAAGCCAAGATTTTAGACGGGAGTTTTGTTGCGGGTGAAAAGCTACCTGCAGAACGCGTGTTGTCCTTAGAATTTAATGTGTCTCGTCCTTCTTTACGTGAAGCAATCCAAAATTTACAAGCCAAAGGGCTCGTTGAACGTAAGCAAGGCGGTGGAACGTATGTCAGCTTGCGCATTAATTCAAATATGACCGAGCCATTATTGGCACTCATTTCTCAACGCCCAGAAACACAATTTGATTTACTTGAATTTCGCCATGCGCTTGAAGGTATGGCGGCATTTTACTCCGCATTACGTGGACAGCCTGAAGACTATCAACATTTACAATCTGCACTTGCGGGTTTGGACGAAATAGAGCCGACGGAAGATAAAGAGAAAGAAGCCAATGTATTAGGTGAGTTTTATCTCATCATGGCCAAAGCATCACATAACATGGTGTTACAACATGTTATGCGCAGTATGAAAACCATGCTGATTGACAACATCCAACGCAATTTACAAATGTTGGCAGTCAATCCTGAAGCATGCAGCGAAATCGCTCAACAACGCGTTAGTATAGTGGCAGCCATCGTGCAACAAAACCCACAAAAAGCAAGACAAGCAAGCAATGCGCATCTTGCCTTTATTGAAGAAACGTTGTTGAACATTAATCAACGTGACTCTCGTATTCAGCGAGTGTTACGGCGTATTGAAACCAATCCAAGTTAAGCAATTATTGCAACTTGGGCATAGTATAAAAAGGAAACCACATGACTGATAAAAAGCATGTTGATCACGATCCTATCGAAACGCAAGAATGGATTGATTCATTAGAATCAGTACTTGAAGCGGAAGGGGTAGAGCGTGCTCACTATTTATTAGAGAGTATGATTGAGAAAGCACGTCGCAGCGGCGCATATTTACCGTATGATGCAACTACTGCTTATCTTAACACTATCCCTGCAGGTCAAGAACCGACCATGCCTGGTGATCAAACCATTGAAACTAAAATCCGTCATGCGATACGTTGGAATGCAATGATGATGGTATTACGAGGTTCGAAGAAAGACCTTGAGTTAGGTGGTCACATCTCCTCATTTGCGTCTTCTGCTATGTTATATGATGTTGGTTTTAACCATTTCTTCCGTGCGCCAAACGATAAAGACGGTGGCGATTATTTATTCGTTCAAGGTCACGTCTCTCCAGGTATCTATTCACGCGCATTCATCGAAGGTCGATTATCAGCGGGACAGTTAGATAATTTCCGTCAAGAAGTCGGTGGCGAAGGTATTTCTTCTTATCCGCATCCAAAATTAATGCCTGATTTTTGGCAATTCCCAACGGTCTCTATGGGCTTAGGTCCAATGCAAGCTATTTACTTAGCCCGCTTCTTAAAGTACCTAACTAACCGTGGCTTGAAAGATTGTTCAGAGCAACGTGTTTGGTGTTTCATGGGCGATGGTGAAGTTGATGAGCCAGAATCATTAGGCGCTATCGGTCTTGCCTCGCGTGAAGGCCTAGACAATTTGACGTTCGTGATTAACTGTAACTTACAGCGCTTAGACGGTCCTGTTCGTGGTAACGGCAAAATCATCCAAGAACTTGAAGGTACATTCCGTGGCGCAGGCTGGGAAGTGTTTAAAGTTGTTTGGGGACGTTACTGGGATCCATTATTAGCGCGTGATACTACGGGTAAATTATTAGATCTAATGAACGAAACAGTTGATGGTGAATACCAGAACTTCAAAGCGAACGGTGGCAAATACACTCGTGAGCATTTCTTCGGTAAATACCCTGAACTAAAAGAAATGGTTGCGAACATGTCAGATGATGACATTTGGCGTCTAAACCGTGGTGGACATGATCCAGTTAAAGTTTATGCAGCATATAAACGTGCTTCAGAAACGGTCGGTCGTCCACAAGTTATCCTAGCTAAAACCGTTAAAGGTTATGGCATGGGTGCGGCGGGTGAAGGTAAAAACATCGCGCATAACGTTAAGAAAATGGATATTGCATCGGTTAAACATTATCGAGATCGTTTCAATATTCCTGTTTCTGACGAAGATATCGGTGATTTACCGTATTACAAATTCGAAGAAGATAGCCCTGAAATGAAGTATTTGCGTGAAAAACGTGAAGCATTACATGGTTACATGCCTGTGCGTTTAGCGAAAAGCACACATGATCTTCCTGCTCCGCCACTAAAAGCCTTTGATGCGGTTCTTAAAGGTTCTGGTGAGCGTGAAATCTCTACAACAATGGCCTTTGTTCGTGTCTTAACAGTATTGTTAAAAGACAAGCAAATGGGTAAAAACGTTGTTCCTATCATTCCTGATGAAGCCCGTACTTTTGGTATGGAAGGCTTGTTCCGTCAAGTAGGTATTTACGCCAACCAAGGTCAAAAATACGTACCACAAGATGCCGATCAAGTTGCTTTCTATCGTGAAGACAAGAAAGGTCAAGTACTACAAGAAGGTATCAACGAGCTAGGTGCAATGGCATCATTCGTTGCTGCCGGTACATCGTACTCAACCAATGATTTACCGATGTTACCTGTCTACATCTACTACTCAATGTTTGGTTTCCAACGTGTTGGTGATATGGCATGGGCAGCTGGCGATAGCCAATGTCGTGGTTTCTTAATCGGCGGTACTGCAGGTCGTACTACGCTAAATGGTGAAGGTTTACAACACCAAGATGGTCATTCACATGTCCAAGCAGGTTTGATCCCTAACTGTGTATCCTACGATCCGACTTATGGTTACGAAGTGGCAGTTATTACTCGAGACGGTACGCGTCGTATGTTAGAAGAACAAGAAAACGTCTTCTATTACTTAACGGTAATGAACGAAAACTACGTTCAGCCAGCAATGCCTGAAGGTTGTGAAGAAGGCATTATCCGTGGTTTGTATCAAATAGATACTGTGGGTAAAGCAAAAGCTAAAGTGAATTTATTAGGGTCAGGTACGATTTTAGTTCAAGTACGTGCAGCAGCTAAACTATTAGCTGAAAAGTACAATGTTGAATCGCATGTTTTCTCTGCGACATCATTTAATGAACTAGGCCGTGATGGTATTGATGCAGATCGCTACAACATGTTACATGCTGATGGCGAACAAAAAGTACCTTATATCACGAAAGTCTTATCTAGCGTCGGTCATGATGGCCCAACGATTGCGACTACCGATTATATCAAAGCGTATGCTGATCAAGTTCGTGCATTTGTCCCTGGTCAATATCGCGTATTAGGTACGGATGGTTTTGGTCGCTCTGATAGCCGTGAAAACTTACGTCGTCATTTTGAAGTTGATGCTAACTACATCACTTTTGCTGCACTTTATGAATTATCCAAGCAAGGTCAATTCGATAAAAAAGCATTAGCAACGGCGATTAAAGACTTAGGTATTGACGCTGACAAAATCAACCCACTTTACGCATAAGGAATAATGTAATGTCTGATATTAAAGATGTATTAGTCCCAGATTTGGGTGAAGATGCGGTTGAGGTTATTGAAATCTGTGTTGCCGTTGGTGACAACGTTGATGCAGAAGATTCAATTATTACCGTTGAAAGTGATAAAGCTTCTATGGATATTCCTGCGCCATTTGCAGGGTCTATTGCAGAGATTTGTGTTGCTGTTGGTGACAAAATCTCTGAAGGCACATTATTAGCGAAAATCAGTGCAGCGTCTGCTGCTGCACCTGCTGCTCCGGCAGCTGAGCCAGCACCTGTGCCAGTCGCTGAAGCAGCTCCAGTGGTTGCAGAACCAGTTGCAGCCGCACCAGTAGGTGAGTCAGTGATTGAAGTGACTGTGCCTGATATCGGTGGCGACGAGAATGTCGACGTCATTGAAATCTTGGTTGCTGTTGGTGACACGGTTGAAGTCGAAGATGGCCTTGTGACGCTTGAAACTGATAAAGCTTCTATGGATGTACCTTCACCGCAAGCGGGTGTTATCAAAGCGATGCATTTAACTGTGGGTGATAAAGTGTCTGAAGGTTCATTGGTGGTAACATTGGCGGTAGCCGGTGCTGCACCAGTGGCATCTGCAGCTCCAGTTGCCTCGGTTGCTCAAACTGCCCCTGTTGCAGCTGCTCCAGTAGTTGCAGCTGTTAGCGTAATTGAAGTGACGGTGCCAGATATTGGTGGCGATGAAAACGTCGATGTTATCGATGTATTAGTCGCACCTGGTGATGTTGTTGCAGCTGAAGATGGCCTAATTACCTTAGAAACGGATAAAGCTTCTATGGATGTACCTGCTCCTGAAGCGGGTATTGTCAAAGAAGTGCATATCAAAGTCGGTGATAAAGTGTCTCAAGGTAGCTTAGTTGTTCATCTTGAAGTGACGAGCAGTGCTTCAGCACCAGTGGAAGCCGCTCCGGTTGCACCAGCGCCTGTAGCGGCCCCGGTAGCTCCAGCAGCGCCTAAAGCTCCACCAGTTCCACATCACCCATCTGCTGCTACAATTCAACCAACAGGTAAAGTACATGCTTCACCATCAGTACGTCGTGTAGCGCGTGAGTTTGGCGTTGATTTAACGCAGGTAAAAGGCACTGGCAGTAAAGGCCGCATTACGAAAGAAGATGTGCAGTCATATGTTAAATATGAACTATCACGTCCGAAAGCCAATGCTGCGACTGCTGTTGCAGCCGGTAATGGTGGCTTACAAGTGCTAGCGGCACCAAAAGTCGACTTTAGTAAGTTTGGTGAGATTGAAGAAAAACCATTATCGCGTATTCAAAAGATCTCAGGCCCGACACTACATCGCAATTGGGTTACTATCCCACACGTCACTCAGTTTGATGAAGCGGATATTACGGATATGGAATCATTCCGTAAAGCACAGAATGTTGTTGCAGAAAAACGTAAATTAGGCTTTAAAATTTCGCCATTGGTTTTCATTATGAAAGCGGTTGCCGATGCACTTAAAGCATATCCAACGTTTAATTCATCATTATCTGCGGATGGTGAGAGCCTAATATTGAAAAAATATTTCCATATTGGTATTGCGGTTGATACACCAAATGGCCTGGTTGTCCCAGTGGTACGTGATGTTGATCAAAAAGGCATCCATGCGTTATCACAAGAGATCATGGAAATTAGTATGAAAGCGCGTGATGGCAAATTAAAAGCTGCAGATATGCAAGGCAGCTGTTTTACTATTTCAAGTTTAGGTGGGATCGGCGGTACAGCATTTACGCCAATCGTTAATGCACCAGATGTAGCTATTTTGGGTGTCTCTAAATCAGAGATAAAACCAAAGTGGAATGGTAAAGACTTTGAACCTCGTTTAATGTTGCCATTATCATTATCATATGACCATCGTGTCATCGATGGTGCATTAGCAGCGCGCTTTGCCGTACATGTTAAAGATGTGCTAGGTGATCTTAGACAGATTATCCTATAACATTGCATACGAATAAATTAAACCTTTGCCAAATTAAGAGATTTTGAGGTCATAATGAGCGAAATTAAAACGCAACTAGTAGTTTTAGGTGCCGGACCTGGTGGATATTCTGCCGCGTTCCGTGCAGCCGATTTAGGGATTGATACGATACTTGTTGACGCCCGTGCTACCTTAGGTGGTGTATGTTTAAATGTGGGTTGTATACCTTCAAAAGCATTGCTTCACGTAGCGAAAGTAATTAAAGAAGCGAAACATTTATCTAGTCATGGTGTGTCTTTTGGCGAACCAGAGATCGACTTAGATAAAGTTCGTGGTTGGAAAGACAGCGTAGTTAGTCAATTGACTAAAGGCCTTAGCGGCATGTCTAAAATGCGAAAAGTTGAACATATTCAAGGTTTCGGTAAATTTACAGGAAGTAATACTCTTGAAGTGACTGGCGATAAAGGCACCACGACGATTACGTTTGATAATGCGATTATTGCTGCCGGTTCTGAGCCGGTATCATTACCGTTTATTCCACAAGATGACCGTGTTATTGATTCTACTGGCGCCTTAGAGATGAAAGACATCCCTGGTAAAATGTTAGTTTTGGGTGGTGGTATAATCGGTCTAGAAATGGGCACTGTATATCAAGCACTTGGTTCTAAAATTGACGTAGTTGAATTTTTAGACCAGTTAATTCCAGCTGCAGATAAAGACATCGTTAAAGTCTATAACAAAACCATTAAAGATACGTTTAATGTTATGTTACAAACTAAAGTAACGGGCGTTGAAGCTAAAAAAGACGGTTTGTATGTTAGCTTTGAAGGCAAACAGGCTCCTGCTGAGCCAGTTCGTTATGACAAAGTGTTAGTTGCAGTGGGACGTAAACCAAATGGTTTATTAATGGCTGCTGATGTCGCTGGTGTCGCAGTTGATGAACGTGGTTTTATTAACGTTGATAAGCAAATGCGTACTAATGTGCCACACATTTATGCTATTGGTGATCTAGTGGGTCAGCCTATGCTGGCGCATAAAGCGGTACATGAAGGTCATGTTGCAGCTGAAGTTATTTCTGGTATGAAGCATTACTTCGACCCTAAATGCATTCCTTCTGTTGCCTACACTGAGCCAGAACTTGCTTGGGTTGGTTTGACAGAGAAAGAAGCAAAAGAGCAAGGTGTTAATTATGAAGTGGCATCTTTCCCTTGGGCCGCTTCAGGTCGTGCGATTGCATCTGACGCAACTGACGGTTTAACTAAGCTTATCTTTGATAAAGATACACATCGTGTTATAGGTGGCGCAATTGTTGGTACCAACGCTGGTGAAATGCTTGGTGAAATCGGTTTAGCGATCGAAATGGGAGCGGATGCAGAAGATATTGCATTAACTATCCATGCTCACCCAACATTGAACGAGTCAATCGGTCTAGCCGCTGAGATGTACGAAGGTAGCATTACCGATTTACCAAATCCAAAAGCGAAGAAAAAGTAAGATTTTTCGTAAATTTGAGTAAATAACAAAAAATCCCTAATTCTGGTCACAGGTTAGGGATTTTTTTTGCTAAAATTATTCCATCTTGTTTTTAATATGACAAATCCATGCGTCAAATAGAGTTATTTAACGTTCCTAGTCCGTGTATCGGTGTCTGTCAGTCTGGCCCCAAAGGCTACTGTACTGGCTGTTTTCGTTCGCGTGAAGAAAGAGTAAACTGGCTTAAAATAGATGATAACACCAAAAAAATCATCAATGACGCTTGTATGCGTCGAAAACAGTCCTATGCGCGCCGCATACAAGCTAAAATCGCTGCACCTACAATCGATGTCCAGACAATTCAAAGTGCCTCAGGATCGCAATCAGAGCTGTTTTAGTTGTGGCTGCTATACTTTTTAAAACGTTTTTCAAACTTAATAGGGATTTATGCCGTTTACTGAGTATGCACAATTTGCCAACCACACCGCAACATTACCTGATATAGCGTTAAGACTACGTGAAATACTGGATGATCCCGCTACTGATGCTCAAGCGATTGGACATTTAATTGGGATTGATCCTGCATTAAGTGCAAAGGTCTTACGCCTAGCAAACTCAGCCTTATTTCGTTTTCCCGCTCAGATCGATAATATTGCCCGAGCAGTAAATGTTGTAGGAGGCGAGGCTATTTACATGTTAGTTATGGCCGAAACAGCGAAAAAGCTACAGTCACAGTTTACCACTGACTTAGTAAACCCAAGAACGCATTGGTATAAATCGATATTAACGGGGGTGTTAGCGCAGCGCTTAGCTAAGCCTCATATCCGCGGCTCTGAACGATTTTTTGTATTAGGTTTACTGTATCATCTAGGTGAGATGGTGACAGCGCTGCGTGATCCTGAAAAATATTCTCAATACATCAATGATACGCGTGCATTATCGCCTTGGCGTAAACAACTGCATGCGTTTGGTTTTGACTTTGCGTTGCTCAGTGGCGCAATATATCAGCAATGGCAGTTACCAATACAGTTATATGCGCCATTAATGGACACCCATGATAATACGATGGCACATAAACCTTTAGAAGAACGTCTGTTGTTACAAGCAAATGGCATCGTGTGGTTGCTAGGGGAACAAGATCTTTGTGAACAAGCGTATATTACTTATAGAGAAGAACTTAAAATAACGATAGAATATAAAGGGTTAATTGCTCTTTGTGAAGAAGCGCAACAACAAGCACACGCTCTTCAAGCACTATTTAGTTAAAAGGAAAGTTATGTCTCCGAATAAGGCGTCGATCGCCCTAGTTTTATGCGCATTATTTGCAACCGCGCCAAGTGTTGCCAAAGAAAAGAAACCGTTGTCGATGGACGGTGAGTTTGGTTTGATTATTACTACGGGTAATACTGAAGCGACGTCATTAAGTGCAGGGGTGACGGGAACTCAAGAATTAGAAGACTGGAGTAATGAATACTCCTTAGCTGCCTTGTACAAGCAAGATAAGGTAACTTCTACAACGGGCGATGTCACGACGACGGCGACCAAAACCAGTGCTCAGAAGTTCTTTTTATCTGGACAGTCTAACTATAAATTAACCAAAGAAAATCAACGTTTGTTTGTGTTCGGCTCGTATGAAGATGACCGTTTTTCTGATTTTAAATATCAATCGACGGTGGCGTTAGGTTGGAACCAAAAGTTATGGGACGACGCTAAATCAAAATTCAGTTATTCAGTGGGTCCAGGTTATAGCTTCTCGCAAGGTCAAGACGGTGAAGATTTAAATAGTGTGATTGTTCGTGCCGCGTTAGAGTACTCTCATAAGCTGTCTGACACCGCTAAGATTAAACAATCCTTATCTTCGGAATTCGGTGAAGCGAACACTAAAACGCGTTCATTAACTTCTGTTTCTGCCACTATCAATGGCGCGCTTTCAATGAAAGTGTCATTAAAACTAGATCACAACACAGATGTTGATGAAGGTAGTGATAATCTTGATACAGAAACGGCTGTAACGTTAGTTTATAGCTTCTTCTAAATTAACAACGCTAGAAAAATACCTATCTTTTCATAGATGAAAAAAACGCTTAACGGTTCATTTTAGTCAACCATTAAGCGTTTTTATTGTGTGTCTATTAGTATAACGAGCTAATGCATCCAGCTAATGTAAAATACTAGTGCAATATACGTGTTTTGATCGTTCCATCAATTAGCGTCAATTGCGCAAACGCATCATCGGCACGGTCTGTTTCAACGTCAATAACCACATAACCAATGTTTTCATTAGTTTGCAGATACTGTGCAGCAATGTTGATGTTCTGTGACGCAAATGCTTGGTTAATTTTAGTCAAGATACCTGGCGCATTTTTGTGGATATGCAATAAACGTGAATGTTTAGCATGGCCTGGCAACGAGACTTCTGGGAAGTTAACCGCTGACAAGGTTGACCCATTATCCGAATACTTAGCTAGTTTACCGGCAACTTCAATTCCAATGTTTGCTTGTGCTTCTTGTGTACTACCACCAACATGTGGCGTTAAGATCACATTATCAAAACGACGTAATGGCGATTCGAACTCTTCTTGGTTTGATTTTGGCTCAATAGGAAATACATCTACCGCTGCGCCGTTTAATTTACCTGACTCTAGTGCAGCTTCTAATGCTGGAATATCAATGACTGTGCCGCGTGCTGCATTAATTAGAATGGCACCGTCTTTCATTTCAGCGATTTCGGCAGCACCGATCATATCTTGTGTACCCGCAGTTTCAGGAACATGTAAGCTAACGACATCAGAGGTGTTGAGTAATTCTTTTATGGTTTTGATTTGAGTTGCGTTACCAAGTACCAATTTATCTTCAATATCAAAAAACTGCACGCGCATACCTAAATGCTCGGCAAGAATGCTTAATTGAGTACCGATATGGCCATAACCAATAATACCTAATGTTTTACCCCGTGCTTCATATGATCCGTTTGCGCTCTTGTCCCACTCACCACGATGCGCTTTTGCATTTTTAGCTGGAATACCACGTAATAATAAGATCAGAGTACCAAGTACCAGCTCAGCGACTGAACGAGTATTGGAGAATGGTGCATTAAACACTGGGATACCACGAATTTGAGTCGCCGTTAAGTCAACTTGATTGGTACCGATACAGAAACAGCCCACTGCCACTAATTTGTTGGCGCTCTCAACCACTTTTTCAGTGATTTGAGTCCGTGAACGTAAACCAATAAAGTGAACATCTTTGACTTTTTCAATTAGCTCATCTTCCGGTAACGAGGTTTTGAGATTTTCAATGTTACTGTAACCATTATTCTTTAGTGTTTCTATGGCGCTTTCATGTACGCCTTCTAGCAATAGAATTTTGATTTTGTCTTTGGGTAGTGAAACCTTACTCATGTGCGATTAGCCTGTTGAAAAAATGTTAAAAAGACATCTAGACGTCTAAATGAATAATTTACCAAAATGTGACTACGCTGAATAGTCTTTTTTAGTCTTATTTTGTAACTAATGTTACAGCTAAGGTCGCCACTAAGGTTACAAGGTCACGACACCGTCGTCCGTACCCACTAGCAATACATCTGCTCCGCGATGCGCAAACAAGCCATTAGTGACGACACCGACGATTTCATTTATTTGTGTTTCTAATTTCCGCGGGTCTAAAATGGTTAAATTATAGACATCTAAAATCACATTGCCATTGTCGGTGATGACGCCTTCACGATACACAGGATCACCGCCTAACTTAACAAGTTCACGTGCCACATAGCTGCGTGCCATTGGAATGACTTCTACGGGTAACGGAAAATCTCCTAAAATGCCGACTTGTTTCGTGTCATCGATGATACAGACAAAGGTTTTGGCTACGGCAGCGACAATTTTTTCACGCGTCAATGCAGCTCCGCCACCTTTAATCATATGCTTGTGCTCGGTGATCTCATCGGCGCCATCAATGTAAACATCAAATTGGTCAACACTGTTTAAATCAAATACTTCAATACCTAATGCTTTTAACCGCTCGGTAGAAGCGTCAGAGCTGGAGACTGCACCTTCAATAAGGTGTTTTTTTTCGGCTAAAGCTTCGATAAAATAATTAACAGTAGAACCTGTCCCCACGCCAACAATATCATCACTTTTTACGTAAGCTAACGCGGCACGGGCTGCTGCGCGTTTTTTATCATCTTGAGTCATGAGAATTTCCTTATATGGTTGTAATTATGTAGATTCGGTTTGTGTAGAGGGATATTACAACAATTTAGGCAATAGTTATGCAACTTTGTTCTGTCATAATATGCGACATCGGTATATCCCATTGCGCAACGGGAATGGCATCAATTTGTTGCACGCTATGGGCAAGTCCAATCAAGTTGGGTTGAGTGAGAATTGGCTCTGGGGTATATCCAACTCGTTGCTGTTGGGTTAAATACGCAAGCGTCCGATCATAAAATCCCCCGCCCATACCCATGCGATTACCTTTCACATCAAATCCGACGAGTGGCACAAATATAGTATCAAGCAGGTGCACTGGAATAATGTTGTTGGCAGATAATCGCGGTTCAGGAATACCATAGCGGTTATTTGTCATCGTGCTGTCCGCTCGATACTCGACAAATAATAAGGTGCAAGGATGAAAGGGATGTAACACTGGTAAGGCAATCGTTTTACCTTGAGCCCAAGCTTTATTAATTAAGCATTGTGGAGAAATTTCACCGTCATTAGGTAAATACGCTGCGATAATATGGCTATCGTTGAGAATAGATTGCGCGACATCGAGCAGGCCCTCAGCTGCGGTCTGCTGCGCTGCAGGAGTGAGTGCATTACGTTTAGCGCGCAGCGAGGTTCGCAATGCGCGCCGAGTAGCTTGCTCATGTTCGCTAAGATTAGCCACGTTGGCCATAGGTATCAATAAATAATTGCGTGAGTCGAGCATGATCAACTTTGGTTGCGACATGCACTTGTTGCGCTTCTGTCCATAACGGACTCATGGTTGACCCTGGCAGAGCAATAACCGTTTGACCACGATCGAGTTCGCCAGTCCCAACACGGGCATATCCGGTAACAAATTCAAATAAATCCGGTTGAATCAAATAAGCGAGTGGAAATGCGTCATGGAAATAACAGACACGCTCAGGTAGACCTTGTGAATAAAAATCCATGTAAAACTGTGACGCATCACGTACAAATCCACCCATGACTGGATGTTGGTTAGCTAAGATATCAACGAAGTCTGGTGCGAAAGGAATATCATACGTGACGTCTAAACCAAACATAGTAAGCGGCCAAGATGCGCCAAAAACGATTTCAGCCGCATGTGCATCATTCCAAATGTTCGCTTCGGCAACTGGGGTTACATTGCCTTTAACAAAGGCGGCACCGCCCATAATATAGACTTGTTTGACTAAGCTAGGTAATTCTGGACATAAGCGTAAGGCTAAAGCGAGATTACCTAAAGGGCCCACTGCTACCAATGTTACTTCGCCTGGATTAGCTTTGACCGTATCGACAATAAATTGAGCCGATGAGCGCGGGTCGAGTTCGCGAGTTGGATCCGCAACGGCAATATCACCAAAACCATTGTCACCGTGCACAAAGTGCGCATAGGTTGACTCAGGCCCCACCCAAGGCATGCCGACACCTTGTGTAACGGGGACATCATGTTGCTGGGCAATATCACATAGGCGTAATGCATTTTGCGCTGACATCGAGACGGGTACATTGCCGTATACAGTGGTTAAGCCGAGGACATCGATATGAGGCGACTGAAAAGCAAAAAAGACAGCCATTGCATCATCAATACCAGGGTCTGTATCAAGAATAATTTTATGCTGAGTCATGATTGTGCACCTTTATTATTGTGGTTGTTGTGCTAAAAACGCTTCTACGTCAGCGTATTGTGGTATGGATTGAGCTGCACCTGCTTTGGTTACAGCCAATGCTGAAGCCGCGCACGCAAAGCGCAATGCTGCTTTAGCTTGTTGATGTTGTTGATAATGCGCAATGAAATAGCCAATAAACGTATCGCCTGCTGCCGTCGTGTCGACAGCATCAACCACAAAGGCTGAGACGTTGATGTCAGGTGTATTATCGGCTTGTTTACTGATGAGTTTCGCGCCTTGCTTTCCTTGTGTGATAATCACTTCTGCATGGGCAAAATGAGTATGAAAGAAAGCTTCAATATCTACCATTTCGGAACATTCTGATAATTCGGCTGCTTCGACTTCATTCACGATAAGCAAATCAATATGCGCAAAATTCAAGCTTTTAATATCTTGAGTCATTGGTGCTGGGTTAAAGGCAACTTTGAGGCCTTTAGCTTTGGCTTGTGCAAGTACTTCAGCGGTTCCTGATGTCTCATTCTGCAACAAGACCCAGTCTTTAGGCGATGCATCGGCAAGGGCTTTAGTGATATCTTCTGTGCTAATTTCACGATTAGCGCCACCAAATAAAAATATGGCATTCTCACCGCTCGGTGTCACTTGAATAATTGCATGACCGGAGGGCGTGTCGGTGCAACGAATAAAACGCCCATTAATCCCTTGTTTAATCATCGCTTGTTTAAAGTGTACGTCATTTTCATTGATACAACCCACGTGCAATACTTCCACACCTGCGTTGGCTAGCGCTATGGATTGGTTTGCTCCTTTGCCGCCAAGGAGAATCTGGTAAGCATTGGTATCTAAGGTTTCGCCAGGTTGCACAAAATGATCGACTTGATAAACGTGGTCGATATTAATCGAACCAAAATTAATAACTGCCATGCGATATTTCCGTCTGTTATTAGTATTGTAGGGAATGGGTGGAATTGTCGTCAAATTTTTATTAATGAATCAACGATAACTCTAAAAAAGAAGTGTCGCCCAAGATGCCGCAGTCCATATTCGCCCAGAACGCCGAAATGTTCAAGGCGGAAGTATCATCATTACCGTAGGCTTCTCAATACGGGTTGAGCTTGCGCAATAGTAGTGGAATCAACCTCCTTAGGTTAAAGCATCGGCCAGGGACATGTATGAACATGCCAACATCTTAGGTGACTTAAAATAGGATACCAAAACTCTATATGATGTACAGGTATTTTATGTAAATATATTTGCTGACAATAAGGAAAACAGGCACGTTATTTGATAATATTTACGTTATTAAATCCAAAGAGAATGAATCATGAGCAATACCCCTGACTTTTTAACAACGACAGACTTACTCGCCAAATATGATGTACTCATTGATGGCGCTGAGGTGCACGGAATTATCTGCGGAATGTTATGTGGTGGTATGACGCTCGATAATCAAGATTGGCTTGCCGTATTGACGGACGTTTCAAATAACTCTGTGCCGTTCGCACCTGAATTAGTCACTCATTTACGTGCATTGTATGATACAACTGTTGCACAATTGACCGATGTCGAGTTTGGTTTAGAGATGTGTATCCCTGATACGGATGCAACGCTGAGCGAACAAGGGCAAGGTCTTATTTTATGGGTGCAAGGGTTTATGCTAGGTTTTGGCTTACACCAACCTTCGTTGGAAAGCAGCTCAGATGATGTTAAAGAAGGGCTCCAAGATTTTTCTGAAATCGCTCGTATGGAAAGTATAGAAGACGAAGATGAAGACACGCAAGCCCAGCTATTAACCCTCATCGAGCACGTCAGAATCATTGCTATGAGTTGCTTTAATGAGTGTCAGCCGGCACGCAAAGCGATGCCAATTGAAACCGATCCAACGGTGCATTAAAAACACGTAAAGAGTGAACTATGACGAAGATTGCTTTATCAGAATATCAAACGCGGCGCAGTGCGATACTCGCAAAGATGCAGCCAAATAGTGTGTGTGCCATCGGATCAGCCCAATTAGTGACGCGCAGTAATGATACTGAGTATGTCTTTCGCCAAGATAGTTACTTTTGGTATTTAACTGGATTTGATGAACCCGATAGTGTTTTGTTATTGCTTAAAGATGCGCAAGGCCAAACACGACAAGTCATATCTTGCCAACCCAAAGATGCGTTAGCCGAAATTTGGCATGGACGTCGTGTTGGCTGTGTGGCTGCCGTGGCATTGTTAGGTGTTGATGAAGCCTTATCCAGTGAGGCATTAACCCAGACGTTAACGCAACTTTTTTCAGGTGTTGATATAGTTTACAGTTTGTTTGCTCAGCCAATAAAATCTCAAATAGAAGAATGTATATTGAGCTTAAAGCGCGTGCCGAAACAAGGTGATTTAGCACCCACGCAAAGGATCGATTGCCAAGCATGGTTAGACGCAATGCGGCTCATTAAATCGCCAGCAGAATTAGCCTTGATGGCTAAGGTAGGTAAGATTTCGGCGCAGGCACATTGTGTGGCTATGCAAGTCTGTCAGCCAGACATGAACGAGTTTCAATTAGAAGCCCATATTCAATTTGAATTTGCTAAGCACGGTGCGCGTCAACCTGCTTACACGACGATAGTTGGAGGTGGGGATAACGCGTGCATTTTGCATTATACTCAAAATAACCAGGTATTGAATGCTGGTGAGTTAGTCTTAATTGATGCCGGTGGTGAGTTGGACGGATATGCTGGCGACATCACGCGGACGTTCCCTGTTAATGGGAGCTTTACTGATGATCAGGCTGCGCTCTACCAGATTGTACTTAATGCACAAATGGCTGCGATTGAGCTACTGCAGCCAAACACGTTAATCGCCGATGCAAATCACGCCGTGATTGAAATAATTACCCAAGGATTGATTGATCTTGGAGTTTTAACAGGCTGTCTTGCGGATAATATTGATAATTTAACGTATCGCCAATATTTCATGCATGGCTTAGGGCATTATTTAGGACTAGATGTTCATGATGTAGGGGCTTACAGTATTGGAGGGAAAGCCTGTCCTTTACAACCTGGTATGGTTATGACCGTTGAACCAGGAATTTATATTGCACCTGGCAGTCCTTGTCCTGCACGCTTTCATGGGATAGGGATCCGAATTGAAGATAATATCGTGATTACCTCATCAGGTAACCGCGTATTGACCGACGATGTACCTAAAACCATCGTTGCGATTGAAGCATTGATGGCGCAATCCTAAATGATATCGACGCTTAACCCAGTCACTTCAAGCGATTCGAACTCGCATACAGATATTATCGTGGTGGGTGGCGGTGTCGTTGGCGCTTTACTGTGCCAAGCATTATTGCATGCCAAGTTAGGATTACATATTACGCTGGTCACAACTAATGCGACTCACACAGCGGTTTACGCGGATGATATTCGTGCGCTTGCGTTGAGTCATCATACATTGTCACAACTAGAGGCAATGGGTATTGATATTAATTTTATCAAAAGCTATATAGAACAAATACATATCAGTGATCGTGGTCATATCGGACAGACACGTTTAACAGCCCGCGAACAAGGGGTCGATGCCTTAGGTTATGTAACTCAAATTAGCGTATTAGAACACGCAATCAGCCAGGCGCTAGATGCCTCGTCTGTTGCAGGACAATTAACACTAATTGAGCAGGCTGAATGTATCGATATCAACACTGACAATGACGTTGCTAAGGTATGCCTGCTCGATAACGGCAAACAGATACACGGACGTGCAATTATCCTCGCTGATGGACAAGTATCGCGTTTGAAAAATACTATTGGCATCGGCAGTGAAGTTACTGATTATGGACAACAGGGTGTCGTCGCTTTGGTTGGCGTTGATCGATATGGTCCTGCAAGATACCAGCAACCTTTAACCGCTTTTGAGCGTTTTACTGAGAACGGCCCATTGGCGTTACTTCCGGTATCACTTCCGACAGAAAGCGAAGCCGTTCCCAATCGTTCCAATGAGCACATCAAACAATATTATTCATTAGTCTGGTGTACACATGAGCAGCATGCAACGGAGCTGATGGCATTAACGCACGAGGCATTTTTGCAGGCACTGCAAGATGAGTTTGGTGATCGCGCGGGACGATTTGCTTATCTGTCGACAAGGCAGTCATTTCCACTCAAATTAACTCGTCATGATGACACCCATTCCCCTGTCTTATGTATTGGTAATGCCGCACAAGCGTTACATCCGATAGCCGGCCAAGGATTTAATTTAGCGGTTAGAGATATTGCCGATTTGGTCACTTCCGTGAAATCATTATCCACATTATCTGATTTAGGCAGTGTTGCGCATTGGCAAGACGTTAGATTGCGCCGCAAAGGTGATCGTAATATCGTAATTTCAGCAACAAATGCCTTGTTGTATGGCTTTTCTAACAATCATTGTCTATTATCAAGTGCACGCACCAAAGGATTAACTGCGTTGCATCTGGCTAAACCACTAAAAACATGGCTGGCAAGAATGGCAATGGGTTATCGATAAACTATAATTATGACTACGGTAGTCGATATAATAATTACGACTAAAATCAAGGATGATATTGTATGTATGAAAGTCACTATGGGTTAGATGCCAAACCTTTCCAATTGACACCTGACCCAAAGTTTTTCTTCGCGAGCAAATGGCACAAACGCGCATTATCCTACTTGCAATACGGACTTTCACAAGGTGAGGGTTTCATTGTTATCACGGGTGATATAGGCACGGGCAAAACTACCCTCGCTAATAGTTTATTGGCCAATATTGAAACCGATATTGTTGCCGCACAGATTGTAACACCCAAGTTATCGCCAGATGAAATCGTTAAGATGGTTGCTGCTAAATTTGACATCGACATCCAAAATAAATCTAAGACTGAAATTTTAAAAGCCCTCGAAGATTATTTGTATTCTTTATCGAAGCAGGGTTTACGTGCACTTTTATTGGTAGATGAAGCACAAAATTTACCTTTGGAAACCATTGAAGAGTTGCGCATGCTGTCTAATTTTCAACAAGATGGTAAGCCGTTATTACAAAGTTTTTTATTGGGGCAAGAAGAGCTTCAGCCCATTTTACGTGCGCCCAATATGGAGCAATTTCGTCAACGTATTGTCGCTTCATGTCATTTATCTCCGTTAACTATGGAAGAATGCGGTGAATATATAGAGTACCGCATGCGCAATGCTGGTTGGGAAGGTGAGTCGTTGTTTAGTGATGGTGCCAAAACAGAAATATTTCAATTCACTAAAGGCATACCTCGAAAGATCAATACCTTTATGGACCGCGTTTTATTGTTTGGTTTTTTAGAAAACCTCAGCGGCATCACAAGTGAGCATATCGCTAAGGTTATGACTGAAGTTTCTAAAGAAATGTTTACGCCAGAAGAAATAGCGACACATGCTGAGACGACGCCACCAGTCTCAACGATAAATACGTCTAGTGGCACGGTGGTAAGTGAGAGCGCACAAGATACTCAAGATTCCAGTCTAGCACCATTGATTACGCAAGAAAATTTTCTTGATACCAAAATGCTAACGGACAAGCCGTTAACCTCAGAAGAGCGTAAAGCATTACTCGAACAAGAAGTTGATTATTATAAGACAATGTTGAATGAATTAGTGGATGCACTAGATGATGCGATTACGCATAAGGTTAAGCTAACGCAATACATAGATAAGTTGTTAAAGAAAAAGTATAAAACGTATGTGAGATTAAAAGAAGACGAGTAATCGTCTTCTTTTACATTGGGGGGTTATTACTTGGCTGAAGTAATCTGATAACGAATCGAGACGGTTACACGCCTATCGGTAAAATCTTCATTGTTAATATTAGTAAAACCAGGTAAAAAACCCATTCTAGCGATATTACTTAATTTAAAAGATAAAACTAAATCTCGCCCAAATTCACGTTCAAATGAGATATCAGTGCGCTTAGTCGAGCCTTCACCTGTCTCGGTATCGAGTGTAAATGACTGCATGTCAGCACGCGAGTGTGAAAGGCTAAGTGCGCTATATACACCAATTTTATAGTCAACGCCCGCGGATACAGTTTGTGTATCCAACTGTGTATTAATATTAATATCACCTTCGTTCAGATCTTGGTTATCATAAGCATTTAGGTTAAAGGTTAATTTTCGTTTTTGATAGCTGACATTAAGATAATTTTGCTTTCGCACCACTATGTTATCGCCTAACGCAAAATTGGGTTGCTGAAAATTAATAAATGATTCACCTACACCCAGTTGATAATCCAGTGTATCAGGTAAAAAACAATCCCCTAAATTGACTGCGCCCACCGAACAAACCAAAGATGTTGTGGTATTACCATCAATAAATAGCTGTGCATTTGACGATACTGACTCATTGCGTCCAGCTTCAATGCGAACAGCTCGGTTATTAAAAGTTAAACTAGCATTGCTTGAGCGTCCATAATAGCGCTTTGATGCGTTGGCTGAAAAAATAGTACGTGGCGAAAACGCCCAATTTATAGTGCCACTAACAAACCCATCGTTGTCGCTCGCAGACGATGACGGTTTGTTGTAATAAATGGCTAACGAACGATTAAAGGAGGGCGAATAACTCACCCCCGCACCGACTGAACTAAAGTCGCGATCGTTGCTTTGAGTCAGTAATTCGTTACTCAAACTATTGGATTCATCTTGTGCTGTTAAGCTAAGTCCTAAATCACCAAAAATTTTAAACCCAGCATTGGCTTGGACAAATTCACTGGTAAAAGCGTCACCGCGAAATTGATCGGTTTTATTTTTGGAATAATTAACAGACCAGTTATAATAGTTAACGTCGCTACCGCTATATAAATTAACCGATAATTGATTCGAGTCGCTTTCTCGAGAATTGCCGACAATATCCGAAATGGTATTAAAGGAGGAACGATTCAGCGAAGCTTGCCCACCAAAATATTCACCTTGAATAATGTTAGACACTAAGCCAAATCTGGTTCGCTCAACTTTATCAAGTTGATCTGCTTGCAATAAAAAATCATCAATCAAAAATTGATTAGGATTAAATGAATTGTAATTTTGCGAGTAATCCGCCGTGGCAATAAGCAAGCGCTCAATCAACGTCAATTGTGATTGCACTGAATACTGAGTAAAATTGCGCGTCAAGGACGGATTATCATTATTAAAACTAGCACGTTGCTGCACGTGTGATGCCGAAGCATTCACCTGAGCTTTTTTGGCTGCGTATTGCAAGGCAACGGTAGGGACAATCTCTAAGGTATTAACTTCGAAATCATCCGAGGTAGCTAAGTTATATTGTTGTTGCACCAGACTTGCATCAAGCACTGTATCAACCGTGACCTTCCCTGCGTCAACGTTTAATGGTGCCAGTCCTGTTAAAATGGCTAATGTGATGATCGACTTCTGCATCAGTAACGCTCCATGTTTTTAATCTTGTTCTGAACCGTAGTAATAGCCATAGTAGCCTGTGTCGTCAGAATTAGAATTTGTCGATTTGTTTACTACAAATCCGATTGCCATTTCTGGGTTCAAACGTGCAACCGCTTTTTGAATATCATTGAGTTTGCTTTTGCCTTCCTCAACTACCATAACGGCTTGTCCTGCAAACCCTGCTAACACCGCTGATTCGTTGATCCCAAGCATGGGCGGTGAATCAATAATAACGATGCGATCGGCATAACGTGACGAGAATTCTCTAATCGTCTCTTCCATTTTTTTACTAGCTAATAATTCGGTGGATAAATGATGCGATCTCCCTGCTGGAATAACTTTTAATTTATCAATATTGGTGTGGTACAAGACTTCAGAGATATCATCGACTTCACCAATCAAATATTCCATTAAGCCGGATTCTGCTTTGGCATTTAACGTCCGTAATACATTAGGCTTTAGAACATCTGCATCCACTAATAGGACGGTTTTATCTTGTTCGGCAGCAATCGACAGGGCTAAGTTAACAGCAGTAAAGGTTTTACCCTCTGAAGGCCTTGCACTCGTAACCATGATGATGTTTGCGCGTTCAATGGTGGAAGATAATAAACCAAACGCATTTTTGAGTAACTTGCGTTTTATTTCGCGATATTCTTCATTGATGCGTGAGCGTGTCGCATTGATGGATACAAACCCTTTCTTTTCCAACTCAACAACATTAATGGTAATTCTGCCATCATTGGCTTCTTTTTCTGGTGCCGGTGCAAGTTGTTCAGGGGGTAATTCTTTTGCAACAGCTTTTGCTGCCATTAATTGCTCAATGGAGGTCAACTCTACAGTGTCTTCCTTGTCACTCTTTATCGTTGATGAGTCTGATTGTGCTTTCTTTTCTGCAGCGAGTTTAGCTTCTATTTGCCTTTGAAGGGCTTTTTCTATTGTGTTATCCATTATAAAATTCTCTGAATAATGTTGATATTAAGTGCTTCTGCGCCCATCAACAGCATATATAAGAATAGTATGAGTCCCGATGAGGCTGAGAAAATAAATATTTTCAATCGGTTTTGTTTATTAATATTAGAGATATCTAAATGCGTGACCGAGCCTAAAATAGGATAACTAGTGAGTATGCTCAACTGATGTGCACGCACTAATACCGGTGATAATTGGCTAATCAAAAATGCAATCCCAACGCCTGCAGCAAATCCTAAAATCAATACCACGGTATAGAACAATAAGCGCTTTGGACCGCTTGGTTCTGTCGGTACTAACGGCGGTTCGATAATTCTAAACTGTAACTCCTCAGAGGACACGTCAGCACGTCTGGAAAGTTCCGCTGATTCACGGCGATTTAACAGTTCTTCGTATTTTTGCTGCATGATGCCGTAATCACGGTTTAAGGCTGAAGACTCTGCTTCGACTTGTGGTACCAAGTCAATTTTGCTGCGTAAGATTGAAATTTTGGATTCAAAATCTTTCGAACGAACAAGTAAAGAGGCTATGGTACTTTCTAAACGGGATATTTCTAACCTAATTTCTTGGGTCAATAAATTCATTGCCGTGTTTTCGGTTGCATCTTGATTGAGTAACGCTGATATTTCTTTTTTACGAGCGTCTTTCAAGTTGCTCAAAAGGGCTTTAGTTTCAATCACATCAGGATGGATTTCAGTAAAGCGTAGCAATAATTCATCTAAACGTGATTCTAAAGTTTGGATCCGAGTATCAAACCGCGTTTGGATAGTGACATTGTCAGGATCATTCCCTTGCGGTTTGAGCTGGCTTTTTAGTGAATTGACTTGCTGTTGGGTCTCGCGGATCTGTAATTGTGTCATTTCTAAATCAGCAGTGTGCTGTTTTAGATTTTCATAAAATGATCCTTGCTGCGGTAAGATATCGGCATACTGGCGTTTAAAATCCGCTAAGCGTTGCTCGGATTCTAATAACCGCGTTTCATATTCAGCGATTTGCTCATCTAAAAATCGATTTGCGGTATCCGTATCTCGGCGGTTATTTCCCAAGGATCCTTCAACAAATAAATCTAAGGTCTCTTGCACCACAGTGCGCGACATTTCTGCACTCTTGTGATTATACGAAATAGTATAAATATTATCGCGACCGGTGGATTTTAATTTGATGTCATCACTGAGCTCACTGATGAGCTTGGTATAATCCTCATCAGTGGTCGTGGTTAAATCCAGATCAGATTGGCGTGCAATTTCTTCAACATTCGATCGGCTTAATAATGTCTTCGCCATCATTTCGATTTCTTGTTGGGGATTGGTTTGGATTGTTAATCCACGTAGAAGTGGTTTTAAAATTGAACGACTATCAACATAAACGACAGCTTGAGATTCATATACGTCCGGGAGTGCTGCGACGTATACAAAACCAATCGGACAAATAAGCCAAGTACATATAATGACAAAGCGTTTTTTGATCCATATCCCACGAACATAATCGAGTAATAAATTGATCGTTTGTTGCATATCTTGCATAGTTAAAATCCATTTTTTTGAGTTGAGTATTGTGTCACTTTAGAAAGTGGTTCAGTTCTAGAACCAAGCTTCAGGAATGATCACAATATCACCTGGCAACATATCAATATTTTTGTCGATATCTCCGTCTTTAATGAGGGTTTCGATATTTAGTGCATATGATTTTTGTTCACCATTGACCACTCGGACTAATACTGCGTTGTTGCCATTAGCAAACTCAGTTAATCCACCTACAGCGATCATTAGGTCAAGTAATGTCATATTTTGCGTGTAGCTAATGGCACTAGGGTTAGTGGCTTCACCAATTACGCGGACTTGTTCTGATAAAGGTCCTGTAAAGTTGTTCACACTGACTGTTACGCGAGGGTTGTTGATATATTTAGATAACTCGCTTTCGATTTCTCTGGCGAGCATCGTGGGGGTTTTACCCGACACATCTAAATCTTCAACTAAGGATGTTGTTACTTTTCCATCTGGACGTACGATGAAGGAGCCTGATATTTCAGGATTTCGCCATACGAAGATAGATAAATTATCACCCGGTCCCACCAAATATTGGTAGTTGTTAACATTCGTGGTGAGTGAGGTACGAACTTGTGCTGTTGGCAAAGTTTGTGTTGCACAGCCGGACAAAAAAACAGTGATAAGTGCAGCTGCACCTACCCAAATACGTGAAATTTCCATGTGTTAATCCTTTATTCACTTTTTACAAATTTGGTCGATATAACTCTTATCGGTCAGTTATCCAATGACTATAGACAATAATCTAATTATTTCGCTACCGATTTGTTAAACAATAGCATAATATAAAAAAAACAAGATATAAATAGTTAACTAACTCAAGGAAGAGTAGATGGCAAACCACCAAAATTCTAAAAATAAACGTCTTAGTTCTCTGATAATAGCCGAGTCGTTACTAATCTCATATATTTTGTATGTTGCATTTTATGTTGTGCAGCTGGCTGATCCCGTCGCACCAAATTTTGTTGTTTCGTACTTCCCTTTTTTGTTGTTTTTCGCATTTTTAATTGTCATGAGCTCACTAGCTGTCGGGTTATATGAGCCCAAATTACGCGAAACCTTTCGTGGTCTTATCCGTCGTATATTCGTCGCCCATGGTTTAGCATTTTTTGCGATGGTCGTTTTCTCAAGTCTCTTTTTCCGTGATATTTTCATCCATTCCTATTACTTTGTCGCTAGCATTGGTTTAACCATTATCTCTATTTCTATCTTTCGCTATGTCGTTATTCGTTTGGGTGCGCTGGGCTTAGTAAAAACTCGCATCGTAGTATTGGGTGCAGGCGAACGGGCTTCTATAATTGAAAAGAAAATGCGCAGAGCATCGGATCGTCGCGGTTTTGATTTATTAGGTTTTATCCCTGTTCCTGGTGATAACGTTGAGCACGGCATTCAAAACGAACCGATTCTGAATATCAATATAGATGATTCATTTAAATCGTTTATCTTAGAAAATGAAATTGATGAAGTGGTCATTGCTGCGGATCAGCGTAGAGGTACGTTACCGATCGAGGTCTTATTCGATTGTCGTTTACAAGGTACACAAATTACTGACTTATTAGATTTTATGGAACGTGAAACAGGGCAAATCGTCGTGAACTTAATGTATCCAAGTTGGCTTATCTTTTCGAAAGGGTTTGTGTCTCAAAATTATATAAGACAAATTGGAGATTTTGGTCTAAATTTATTTCTAGCAACCCTGGTTCTGTTATTTGTTTGGCCGATTATGCTCCTGACTGCACTGGTGATTTATTTAGATGATGGGCGAAAAAACGGCGCATCGGTATTTTACAAACAAACCCGTGTTGGTAAAGATGGAGAGCCGTTTTCAATCTATAAATTTCGTAGTATGGGGATTGATGCTGAAAAAAATGGTGCGCAATGGGCGGATAAAAATGATGTACGGGTGACTCGAGTCGGCGGATTTATTCGCAAATATCGTTTAGATGAGCTCCCGCAGTTATATAACATTTTTCGTGGCGATATGTCTTTTGTTGGGCCGCGTCCAGAACGACCTGAGTTTGTTGATAAATTGGTGCATGAAGTGCCATTTTATTCTCAACGACATAATGTTAAACCAGGATTGGCAGGTTGGGCGCAACTTAACTACCCTTATGGAGCCAGTGTCGAAGATGCAATGGAAAAACTGAAATATGATTTGTATTACGTTAAACATCAAAGCTTTTTGCTCGATATATTAGTTTTAGTAAGAACCGTAGAAGTCGTCTTATTCGGCAAAGGCCAGTAATTTAGGTTAAAACCGATAGCGTACACGGATTTATTTGTCAACTCTCGATTGGAGAAACCTCAGTGCAATGGAATGCAATGACAGTTGACGTGGAAGATTACTTTCACGTTTCTGCGTTTGAAAACTCAATATCCCCTGATCAATGGGAGCAGATTTCACCTCGTGTGGGCCAAAATACCCATAAGTTGATTGATATTTTCAACGAAAAAAACATCAAAGCCACATTTTTCACTCTCGGTTGGGTTGCCAAGCATTGCCCTGATGTCATTAAGCGCATTGTTGATGATGGGCATGAATTGGCCAGTCATGGCAGTAATCACCGTCGTGCCACGATCATGACCCCTGAAGAGTTTCATGCAGATGTTGCTGAATCCAAAGACCGCCTTGAACAAATAGCCGGTGCGGCGATTCAAGGCTATCGCGCACCAAGCTTTTCAATTAATACCACTAATGAGTGGGTATACGATATTCTGCACGATCTTAACTTTAAATATTCATCGAGTACGTATCCGATTGTACATGATTTATATGGTGTACCAGAATGGCCGCGCTTTGCGTTTGAGCACCATTCAGGCTTGTTGGAGATCCCAATTCCAACGTTGTCCAAGAAAGGAAGAAATGTGGGTATTGGTGGGGGAGGCTATTTTAGATTATTTCCTTATTGGTTATCCAAACGCCGTATCGAAACGTATTTAGCCCAAGAGCAACAACCGTATAGCTTTTATTTTCATCCTTGGGAAATTGACCCTAACCAGCCTCGCGTTAAAGATGCACCATTTAAATCCAAATTTAGACATTATGTAAATTTATCACGGATGCAAAACAAACTTGAACACCTTATCGATGATTTTAATTGGACGAGTATGCAAGAGGCGTATAAACCATTTTTAGAGGGGCGTAAATGAAAACGATGACAGCTATTGCGAATGTTCAATATCCTAAGTTTTTATTAAGCCTTTCGGCACTCATTATTTGTTGGTTCTTTTTCAGTTACCAAGGATTAGTATCGGCATTTGACATTTGGTATATATCAGAAATATTTCAGCACTGCTTTTTTGTGATCCCTGGCGCATTGTATTTAATTTATCTGCAACGCCAAGCGTTAGCGGGGTATGCTATCACTCCTAGTTATTGGGCTATGCCTTTTATTTTAGGGCAAATTGTCGTTTATGTTGTCGGTGTGGCTGGCGATATTCAGCTATTAATGCACCTGGCATTGTTTAGTTTATTACCGACCTTAATATGGTTTGCTATTGGTAATAAAGCGGCATGGCATATTGTTTTCCCTCTCTTTTTCATGATGTTTTCAATTCCTATTGGCGAAGAGCTCATCCCTTTTTTGCAAGAAGTGACCGCGGATCTATCGGTGTACTTTTTAGGGTTAACGGGCGTCCCACTGTTCCGTTCTGGGTTGTATATTGAGATCCCCGAAGGACGTTTTTTAGTTGCCGAAGCTTGCTCTGGTATTAGCTTTTTTATTGCTTCTATCGTGATCGGAAATTTGTACGCGTACATGAATTTACACTCTCCTGTGCGCCGTATCTTGTTTGTGGGCTTAGCCATTTTATATCCGATATTAGCGAATGCGATTCGTGTCTATGGAATTATTTTAACGGGGCATCTTACTGATATGCAACATGCGGTAGGGGCCGATCATCTGATTTACGGTTGGTTCTTTTTTGCGATTGTCATTATCAGTTTAGTATTAATAGGAGAGCTTTTTCGCCGTGGCGATAGCGTTCCTGACATGATCACGGTTACCCCAATACCGCAACCTGAATATCGTATGCTACCGGTGATTGGCATGATAGTCGTACTGATATTAGGGATCGTATGGAGTATCAATGTCGCTAACCCTGCGCCTTCACCGACGGCAAAACAAGTGATCCCACTGAGTTATCCAAATGCAAACAAACCGTCGTTGACGGCCACTCCATGGCAACCTGAATTTAATTTTGAAGCGAGTAAAAGCAAACAAACACTGACCGATGCTGGGCTGGATTTTGAAATATTTCAAGTGGCTTACTCTGCCGAAGAAGGTGAGCTGGTGGGATTTCAAAATAAACTCTATGCCCAGGAGCGCTGGACCTTAGTGGATACATCTTCACTCGATTTTGATAATGGCTTGAGCGTCTTAAAACAAGATGTCATTTCGGTTCGTTCCGAAAAGCGTGATATTTATTTTGCTTATTGGTTTGATGGTGAATTTTATACGAGTAAAGCGAAAGTGAAATTAGCACAAACATTTGCCTTATTGTTACATCAATCAGGTGAAATGCGAATGTTAGCTTTGAGTGTTGAGCCGCCAACTGACAGTCAAATTAAACGTCAACAACACGCGGTAATAAAATCTGTATTTGCTGAATTTTCGAATAACGCCGTCCAGCTCGATAATATTACTAGCCAAGTTGAGCGAGAGTATTAATGGCTATTTTATTTATTACTCAACGCGTGCCATATCCACCTAATAAGGGCGAAAAATTACGAACATATCACCAGATTAAGCATTTATTGGATAAGGGTTATGGTATTACGGTTGCTTGTCCTATTGCTGATAAACAAGAAGCTGAGTACGCTCAAGCACTCGCGGATAAATTAAGTGTAGCGGTAATCAGCGCCCCTCTGCGACAGACAAGTGTAGCCTATCTATCAGCGTTATTGAGAGGCCAGTCGTTGAGTGAGGCCAAGTTTCATTCACCGCAATTACAGTCTCTCATACAACAAGCGTTAGTTAACCAACAGTATTCTGCGATTATTTGTAGTGCATCCAGTTTGGCACAATATGTTTGGCAGCTTCCCGCTAACGTTGCAAGCACAATTAGTAGTTCGAAAGTCATGGATTTCATGGATCTGGATTCAGATAAATGGGCGCAATATGCAACAAAAGCGCCGTGGCCGATGTCTTGGGTTTATAGTCGTGAAGCCGAAAAAGTCAAACAACTCGAACAGCGTGTGGTTGATCACTTTGACCGCTCGTTTTTTATCTCACAAAAAGAAGTCGATTTATTTGAAAGTCAAAATCCACACCTAATTCAACGTCGAGTGCTCGCAATAGGTAATGGCATCGAAACAGAATATTTTTCGCCAAAGCCAATACAAGAAACGCATGCTTTGTTGACCTATTTATTTGTAGGGGTGATGGATTACAAACCCAATATCGACGCAGTGTTATGGTTTTGTGAGTATGTTTGGCCGAGTATTTTACAGCGCACTCCTAACGCAAAATTTGTGATTGCAGGGATGTCACCGAGTAAAGTTATCAAAGAGTTAGCTAAGCAGCCTTCAATTCAAGTGACGGGATTTGTGGACAATATTTTACCGTATTTTCATCATGCAGATGTGTTTGTTGCTCCCTTTCAAATTGCGCGTGGCGTGCAAAATAAAGTATTACAAGCAATGGCGTGTGGTGTGCCAGTAATCACCAGTACATTAGGTGCCGAAGGCATCGAGGCGGTGCACCAGAAAGAGTTATTAATTGCTGATAATGCCAATCAATATATGAGGATTATTGAGCAGTTGGCTGATTCTACGCATTATCAATCGGTCGCAAATGCAGCCATTGCTCGCATTGCAATGGATTATTCCTGGGATGGCCAACTTAAGTTATTAGATAAGTTAGTCGCGCCAGAGGCGCATACGTTGCCCAATAAAGCAACGAGTAAACCCTTAACACCGTCTTCGGGTCAATGCGCATGAAACCTTTTATCCGTGGATTGTTTATTATCATAGCGCTGCCTCTGTTCATCCTGTTTAGGCTGCTGGCGGTGATGTGCAAGCGCGATGCAATCTGGCAGAGTTGTACGCAATTGTTGAGTTTAGCTCCAGGAAAAGTGGGCAGTTATCTACGCGTGGCATTTTCTCGATTAACCATGAATGTGTGCGCACCTGATATCGTGATTGGATTTGGTACCTTATTTTCCCATTGTGATACCGATATCAATAGCGGCGCGTATATTGGGCCTCAATGCAATATAGGCACTTGTCGTATAGGTAGCAACACGTTGCTAGGCAGTGGGGTGCATATTTTAAGCGGTAAAAATCAACACGGTTTTGCTAACCCTAATGTCCCCATCAAAGACCAACCTGGTGTATTTGAAAAAATTAGTATTGGCGATAATTGCTGGATTGGAAACGGTGCGATTGTTATGGCTGCGATAGGCAACAACTGTATCATTGCAGCAGGCAGTGTCGTGGTAAATGATGTGCCTGATAATACCCTGGTCGCAGGTAACCCAGCAAAACAGATTAAATCATTGGCTAGCTGTCCAGTTACAGAGGTGGATTCATGAGCGACGTATTTAAAAAAATAGCATTAGGATTTGCTCAGGCATTTGGTTTTGGATTGTTTTTTATCGTATGTGGATTAATGGGTGTTTATTTTCTAACCGATATTGATATGCGTGCAATGGTGCACACTATAGGCGCTAAAACTAATTTATATGTGCCTTACGAAGTTAAACCCTTTACTGAAGCCAAATCGGTCAAAAAACAATTCTTACGGCATCAGTCCAAAATTCCTGATAACTACTTACGCATACATGCACAAGACACCGCAGGATTATATGAGGCGCTCAATACACTCAATCAGCTTGGCGGTAATGGCGTGATAATAATGGCTGATGGGGTATACAACCTCAATACTACCCTGATGATCAGGCAAGATAATATTATGATCGTGTCGTTAAGTGCCAATCCTTATAAAGTCACCTTTAAAGGATTAGGTAATCAACCTACAGGTCCGGTCCATAATATTATTAAAGTAGAGGCGTCTAATTTTACGCTTGATGGGATCACTTTGACGGATTCGCCTAATCATTTAATTCAAATTGCGGGCGAGTTGGATGCGGATAATATTGTACTGCGCAATAACATATTTCAAGATTCGTATGAACAATTAATTAAAATTAGCTATAACTTACGAGGGTCTGCAAGGATGTCAGCTGATAATGGCATCATCGAAAACAATATTTTTCAATATACTCGTGGCGTTGCAAATAATTATTATACCGGTGGTATTGACGGTCTAGGTGCCAAAAATTGGTATGTGGAAGGGAACGTTTTTAGAGATATTGCCAGTCCAAGTAAAAACATAGCACAGTACGCGGTTCATTTTTGGGTCAATTCAGAAAACAATGTCGTGACCAATAATATTTTTATTGATAATGACCGCTCGATTGGTTTTGGTCTGTTAATTAGTGCGAACAACGTTGAGGGTTATGAATTCGAGAGTCAAGGAGGCAAGATTTCTGATAATTATATTTTTCATACAGATAATAATGACCCGTTTGCTGATGCTGGGATCGTACTAGAAGCATCCGAAAATGCCGTAGTTAACAATAATGTGATTTACCAAGCCCATTCGTATCCCAATGCCATTGAATATCGATTTGCCAAGACCAAAAATTTAATGATTACCGATAACGTGACGAACCAAGCCATCCGGAGTCGAAATGATGCACAGGCGACTGTGCGCAATAATACAAATTTGTTATCACAAGAAGAAATGCTGTTAAAGCTTTCTCATGCCATGGAAAGTCATCGTATTATGCAAGTATATTAACCTATGCAAAAACACATATTGGTACTAACAGAGAATTTCCCTCCTAAATCAGGCGGTAGTGGTCGTTGGTTTTATGAGCTATACACTCGCTTACCACAGTATCAGATCACCGTGGTCACTGACGATATTGACGGGCATGAAACATTCGATGCGGCACAATCTATCGACATTATTAGAATACCTTTTGCCAATTCACAATGGGGCTTTAAGTCTCTTTCTGGATGTGCTTTTTATTGGCGTTGTTTTTGGCAGTTAAGACGGATAATCAAGACTAAACAGATTACTGAAATCCATTGTTGCCGAGTCATGCACGAGGGGGTCACTGCGTGGTTATTGAGTTTATTTATGCGAATAAAATACGTGGTGTTTGTACATGGTGAAGATGTTGAAACAACTGCCACTAGCCGAGAGCAAGATTTAATGGTGAAACAGGTATGCAAACACGCCTCGAAAATCATTTGTAATAGTCATAACACTGCAAATATTGTTGCTCGATTACATTACGCTCCATTAACTGCAACCCAAGTACTCCATCCCGGAGCGGATACCCATAAATTTGTAGTGGCGACTAAAACTGCAGCCGGCAAATGCTTATTAGGCTGGGAGGATCGCTTTGTTATTTTGACTGTAGGACGCTTACAGGCACGCAAAGGGCATGACAAAATGATTGATGCAGTAGGAATACTCAAAGAGAAGATCCCTAACGTACTCTACGCAATTATTGGTGATGGCGAATGTAAAGCCGCACTGCAAGCACAAATTGCACAAGCCAATTTAACCGAACATGTGCTCTTTATGGATGAGATATCTGATGCCCAAATGATTGAATGTTATCAGCAAGCTGATGTGTTTATTTTACCAAATCGTACCATTGATAATGATATTGAAGGTTTTGGTATGGTGTTAATTGAAGCTCAAGCGTGCGGTACAGTGGTTATTGCCGGTGACTCTGGTGGCACCAAAGAAACGATGCTCGTCAATGAAACGGGTTTCATTATTGATTGTACGGAGCCTAAGGTTATCGCTCAGTGTATCCTTGAGTTATATCATGATGATGCTAAACGTATCGCGATGGGGTTACAAGGACGTGAATTTGTAGACAAGACGTTTGATTGGACGCCACATGCCCTAAAAGCCAGTGACATATTTAGAGTCTAGAAATAATGCAAAAACAGATAAATAATACATCTTTGGTGCAGCAACATAATTCACCAATGAACTTGAAGTTATGGAAAACATTAATTTTCAACGAAGTCGAATTTTATATCGAAGTGATTAGTCGAAAGGTCCGTTCATGAAATATATTGCATTTGTGCATAGCGTTGCAGAAGTTGGTGGTGCTGAAAAAATGTCCCTAGTATTGATGGAGCACCTTCCTCGAGCTGAATTTACTTGTATATTACTGTGTCCGAGCACTGGACCATTAACTCAAGCTGCTGAATCATTGGGTATTAAAGTTATAATAAAAGAACAATTACAGCCTTCTATTCGATCACTATTCAAAAGTATCAAGCTTATAAGAGGTTGGCGTAGACTATTTGTAAAAGAACATATCGATTGGGTGCATACCGCTGATCCTTTTTGTACCAGAGTGTTGTTAACTTCGGCATGGTTAGCAAGAGTTAAAATATTGTGTCATTTTCATTTTCCATTCACTGATTCGGTATTGGATTGGATAACAAAATATCAACCTGCTCCGGCTTGTGCTGTATTTTGTAGTGAAGAGTTACAACGTTCTACAGGCAGACGCTTAGCAAAGTTCACGCCATCAATAAGTCAGTATGTGGTTCATAATGGTGTCGATATTTTGAGATTTTCACCTAATACGATACCGAATAATACTGTTAAACGTATTGGTATTGTTGCGAATTTACAAGAACGAAAAGGGCATGACGATTTTTTGCAGATGGCTAAAATAATTAAGGAACAAGGCTATTTGGTCATTTTTGATATCATCGGTGGAGATATACTTGATACTCCTCGTCAACCATATTTAGAAGCCTTAACCGCTGAACTATCATTAACCGATGATGTAATATTTCATGGTCAAGTGGCAGATGTAAAAGCTGTAGTCGCTGCACTTGATGTGTATGTCTGTGCTTCTCATCAAGAAGCATTTCCGGTGTCGATATTGGAAGCGATGGCGCTGCAAAAAGCCATTGTCGCCACGGATGTTAATGGGATCCCTGAAGCGTTAGAGCATGAGGTGCATGGTTTGTTAGTGCCTAAGCAATCTCCAGCAGCGTTAGCAGCTGCTGTAATTAGTTTGCTCGATGATGAGGCACTAGCTGCACAGTATGCTCGCAATGCCCGCCAATGCGTTGAGGAAAACTTTTCACTTGATACTTATGTTAATCATTTTCGAAATATATACAGTCAATAAAGTAATATAAAAATAAGGATATTATCTGATATGGCAATAGAATTTAGCATTATTATTCCTACTTACAAACGCTTTGAAGAGTTGATTCTTACTCTTCCTCAAGTTGTTGCGCAGATGCAGAATAATTACGAATTAATCATAATTGAACAGTCTGATTTAGCGGAAGTGCAAGCTAATAAAGAAAAACTCGAAACGCAATTAGAGGGAATCAATTACACGTTACTTCACAGTGCAGTTCCTTCAGTACCATTAGCATGGAACACTGGATGTGATAAAGCTCAAGGGCGTATTTTAATATATTTAGATGATGATGTTGATTTTACGTTTGATATTGTTGCGGCACATATTGCATATTACAATGACCCTACGGTGGTGGGCGTTGCTGGTTGCTATTATGCATCTTCTGTTGAGCATGAGTGGATACCATCAAGTAAGAACGGTATTGCAGGCAGTTTAAGTGGTGCGAATATGTCATTTCTAAAATCATCATTTGAGAAAATCGGAGCTGCATCGTCATTTTTAAAACCCTTTGCTGCTGTTGATTGGGAATTATGTGAAGCAATGAATAGTGTTGGAAAAGTTGTTGTAGGTTATGATACAACAGTGCTACATCGTGCACCCGCTAGTGGTGGATGTGCAAATCAAGGATTCAGAGGCGAAGAATGGTATTTTGGGGCATACCACAATCATACTGTATGGATGTTAAGTCGTTCATTTCCTCAATTATTTACTAATTTACCACGACATTTTTACTGGTTATTTAAGTATTGTTTACCAAAAAAGAAAACCGATATGTTTACTTTTAGTTTCTTTAAAAATGCAATTTATAATGGCATAAAAGCAGGTTGGAAGACGCATGTGGAAAATGGACGACAACGCAAAACATGGGTATTACCAGAAACATCGATGACTCTCATTGCGTCAGGCAAAGCGAGTAAAGCTAAACCAAAGATTAAGTTAGATGACTAATTAATTTGGTTAGTCTTTTCTTAACTAACCATGTTTTAATAGACGTCAAATTTTTTGTGATATCCTTAAACTGAAAATAAATATCCTTGTTGATCGCATTCATATCCTTAGGCCAGTCAGATACAGGCAGTGCATCTAAATACTGTTCTTGAAGTTTGCCTAATTCATACCGAGCAATCCGGTTTTTATATAATTTAATATCTTCTATCTTAAACATCGATAGACTATCAAACCGATAACCCGCCCCCGGTAAATAAGCCACTCGTTTCTCTAAATTATAAGGATGAAATTGAATGTCAGTATTGATGGCTTTAGTAATAAATGAATCAATCCAATTTAACCCTATAGGTAGTTTAAATGCATTGCTTTTGATTAAGTCTATCATCCGGTAAGTTAGGCCGTACAAATTACCAAAAATACAGTGTCGATCTTTAACTAATGACTCGTAAAACTCTTTATTGCGTCCCGATAACGGTAATCCTGCGATAGCATTTGTTTCAGGTGAGGACTGTTGACTTTTTGCATATAGCAGTTCAAATACATTTTCAGAAAAGACCACATCGGCATCGACAAAAAAATGTAACGCATGATCACCTGAATATTCGTGGATGTAGGTATTCCAAGCATTACACTTATCTCCTAATGCAATATCAATGACGTGCATTTGAGTAAAGTCTAATTCGCGTTTGATTTTTTCAGCCACCGCTACCGTACTATCAGTACACCCATTTGCGATGACAAAAAACTGCCCCAAATGCTTTCCTACTGAGGCATGAATGCTGCGAATCGAGTGTGCAATGTTATACTCTTCATTATAGGCAAACATAACAATGTTATAGGTCTGGTTCATGCTAACAATTTCCTTATGTTTAATAAGCGAAAGATGTGTTGTCCTTCATCCGTTTTATAATAATAGATGTAATACAAGACGGTTATTATGATCAGATAACACAGTCCAAATACCACCCCTTCCATTGCTAAATGGAGAACATTAGGTAATGTATCAAACCAATGTAATTGCTGAATTTTCCAGGTCGATAACCCAAGTAACATCATTCCTAACAGCGCAAAACTTTGTTTACGCCAAAAATAACCACTATCAGCCCCCAAATAAAACAATGTGGTGAAAAATAAAAACATAGCAGCCGTTATGACTTCGGTCAACGTTCGCCACTGGATCAGGGTAACCAAATCATTGTCTAGATTTAAAAAAATACTCCCGGCAACAAGGCTGGCAGTGATCCCTTCGTATACAAAAATGAGATTAGTTTTGCTAGATGCGATGAGCGCTCGCTTGGCATGATTAACCATAAATAACGTAATAATCAACACTGATAATGAGGCAAAGATGGCGTGATAAGTGAGCCATTGTTCACCAAGAAGGACCAATAACATTAATTGTGAGTTGAGGATGCAAAATAGTGCGATAGGGGTTGCGATCAACAATACAATCAAAAACGTAATGGAATAGTTGTACACCCGTTGTGTTTCATCTTGATGATCTTTAGCTACTTCAGTTAACAGCGGTTGCGTAATAGGACCAATGATATTCATCGACGGTAAAAATGAGATGTATTTCATGATATGAAAATTACCAAAGGCATTTTCGGAATAGTTTCTGGAAATAAAAAACGAATCAATATTGGCTTTGATATACCCAAATAATTCTTGAGGGATCATATACGCAGAGAATGACAATTGAGCTTTCATTCCACGAAAACATAGGCGGGGACGATAGGGGTGGATCATGTATGATAAACCCATTTTGAGGGTTGTTGACACAATTTGTCCAATGATTAATGCCCAGTAAGAACGATAAATCAATGCGATAGACACAGTGACGATGACCGAAAAAATCTTGGCAACGACTTGCATGGTAAAATAACGTTTTAAGTTTTGATCACGGATCAACAACCAGATACTCGGGCTAGTAAATGCACCTAATAATAATAAAACGGGGTAGGCGCGAAATAAGGCTTCAATTTCAGGATTATCATAATACTCACTGACTGGCAGAGCAGCCATTTGCATTAACACAAATACCACCAATTTTACCATAACATCTAATGTCCAAGCACTATTGACCAATTCATCGTCGATAGTTTGTCGGGATATGACATATTGATTGCTACCGGTTTGTGAAAACACCTCAATAAAACCATAAGCGAGTGCGGCAATCGCAATGATCCCAAAATCATCAGGGACTAGAATGCGAGCGAGGATCAGGGTACTGACTAACCCGATTAGTTTTTGAAATACCGAATCAAGTATCAAATAAAATGCTGAAATGACACTTTTTTTACTTCGGCTCATTCATTTCTCCCAATTTTTGCTCTGTGAGTTGCTGTTTTTGATACAGATGATAAGTAACAAGATTAAGTAGTAGCAAAAAATAAAACATTTCAAAAATTAATAAATCTAAAAACATTGAACCGATAAAAAACCCTAATATTCCCAAACTAGTTGAATTACGCACATATATGAATAAGTCATTTTGAGGATTCGCAATTTGGCTTGGACGGATCGCTTTAAAACGTTTGCGCGTGGCTATAAAAAAACTTAAGAAGCACAGCCCAGCAGGTATTCCCATATCCACTGCAATGGCGATTAGCGTGTTATGTGCTACGTGCGGTGACTTACCTGGAAAGTGGCGTTGCGATGCAACTTGAAAACGTTGCGGTCCTACACCCAAAATAGGGTACTTGGTGATTAATTGTAATCCTATCCCCCAAGAGACAATACGCGGATTGATGGTAACTTCTTGTTCTTGCCCTTGTTGGAATCGATCCACCGTATCTAATGAACGGTATATGACCGACTGCCCCTGGGTTAATACGACGAAGATAAACGACAGGACTAGAATGACGTTTAATTTTTTCGATTTGAGTAAAAATGCACTGATGACAGTGACGATCCCAGCACTGAGTAATGCACCACGAGAACTGGTCAATAACAGTGAGTGCCACAATAATGGGAGTAACATTATCATGATAATTTTGATGTAAATTTGTTTAAAATAAAAAATACCAAATAATATAAATGGCATACCACATACAAATAATATCGCCAAACTATTGCCATCACTATATGGACTCATGTTTGGACCATTCAATCGACCGTTCGTAAATTGGGCCCAGTTACTACTTAAATAAGCAGAATTACTCCAATATATATAATAAGCAGTAATAACAATAAAGGCATAAGTCGCATATTTAAGGCTGTCTTCATTGTTGAATAAACCTAACACAACAAAATACATGATGACGATAGTATTAAACGTTCCAATCACGATTTCTGAAGCCACACCGGCAAAATAGTCTGGAAATGGGGTTAATAAACTTGATAAATTGATCAATATAAAAAGCACTAACAGGGCAAGGTTTTGTTTATATTTATAAATAGAGGTATCCACTTCTCCCTTTAACAGCATCAGCCCAAGTGATGCGATAGATAAGATAGCTGAAATTTTAAAGATAGGGAAATTTTCAAAACTCCAAAACCAAATAAATTGAGGCTGTAAAACCGATACCGTCATATAGGCAATGGCACTAAGCCAAGGGTAGCTGCTAATAACGGCGCCACAAATAATTAATAATAAAATGGCTATGATTTTTACCATGTTGTCAGCTCCCTACACTGTGCATATAACGTATAGAATTCATCTCTCATCGTTTGAGCGGTGAATAAGGATTGGTAACGCGAGTAGGCGACTTTCTTATATTGAGATCGTTGCGCTGGAGTTAACAATGCTTCAATCCCTGTCACGCATCCATTAAGGTCATTATTAGCAAAGACCAAGCCAGATTGCTCATGCGCAACGACTTCAGGATTACCACCTACATTTGACACGACACAGGGTTTGCCTAAGCTCATTGCCTCGAGCAAGGTCATGGAAGTCCCTTCACTAAAAGATGGCAACACAAAAATATCCATTAACTCGAGATAGCACTTAGGATTGGTTTTATAACCGGTAAGGGTAATATGTTGTTGTAGATCCAATGCTTGGATCTGCGATTCTATAGCATTGCGGCATTCGCCATCTCCCACCACCAACAAATGCACCTTGTGCCCTTTGGCAATTAATTGCGCTGTAGCTTGGATTAACAGGGGATGATTCTTTATGGGGTCAAACCGAGAAATAGTGCCAATAATAAGGGTATCGCTAGCAATGCCCAATGAGTCTCTCAACTGCGCCACAGATGCGATTTCTACATCAGAAAATAAAACAGGATTAATACCATTATAAATAACCTGTATTTGTTTTTCGGATAAAAATTCATAACCCACTAATGCTTGTTTAGTCGCATGTGAGATTGCGGTAATATGGTCAGTGAAATGCGCTAATATCGGATTAACAAAACGACGTTTCCAACTGCTTCTATCTGGATAAAATCGACCATGTTCAGTAAAAATAACTTTGGTAGCCAAACCCATCGCCGCGAGTGTGCCATAACTCCAAGGGGTGTATTGATGGCAATGCAAAATATCAATTTGGTGTTGCTTTAGATAAGCATGTAGTGATGTTATCAAGTTTATATCAACCCCTTCTTTTCTATGCCAGCTATCAATGGGTATACCCTCATCCAATAATATTTTACCAAATGGACCAATCGGTGTTTCAATGCACAAAATACGATGTTCAACGGTATCGTCCTCATCGACCGTCGTATTTGGCGCACCACGCACGATATTCATAATGACTTGTTCAGTACCACCGATACGCATATCAAAGGTTAGATGGGCAATTTTCATGAGATGACCTGCGCAGCATTGATTTTTTGTTGATATGATTTTCTAGAGCATAACGCGGTATATTTCTCTCTTATAGCCATAAAAGGCAATTCGATTAATCGATATAAGCATTCACTAATTACACATGTTAACGACAGTGTGATAGCAAAGTATAAAGGGAAACTAATATCTAAATTGATACGTTGACTCAACGCTAGAATTTCTGGGTGTAACAAATAAATAGCATAAGAGCGAGTTGATATATACATCACGACCCATTGCGTAAATTTGCTGTATTCATGTGTCACATTGCTCGCGTAAATGATTAAAAAACTAAAGACAAAAGCGAGCACTAGCGGGCTTGGGTCGGTATAGCCAGTAAATGGAGGGAAAACTCTAAAGGCAAAAAATGAAATGAATATCAACACTGCGACTAGTGCAAATTTATCGAGCTTGACTATAACGTTCTGCCACAAAGATGCTTGTTCGTATTTTAATTGTGCGAGTAAGACCCCTGCAATGCAACAGTCCCAACGAACGTGTGATTCATAAGGATAATCAAACCAACCTAGGTATCTAAACAACGAGGGGGTGATTAGGGATAGGCACAGAATGACTGTTTTCACATGTCGATTCATGGTTGCTGTTGCAAACAATAAAGCGCCAATAAACACATAGAACTGCTCTTCAACGGCCAATGACCAACTTACGTAAAAATACGGTAAGTTAGTAAAATAATTTTGCGTAAACGTCAGGTAAGGGATGGCCGAATCAATATCTTTTTGAAATAGATAGAATTGAAAAAAGGTCGCAACTAGCACTGCAAAATAAGCAGGCATGGTTCGAAACCACCGTCGTAACCAAAAGCGTTTTACATCCAAATTACCGAAGGTATGAATTTCTTTGAATATTTGTGAACCAATCAACCACCCTGATAAAATGAAAAATAAATCGACGCCGACTCCACCAAATTGGAGTTGTTTCAGCCAAGAATCAGCATTATAAATAAGTGAAGCATGCGCTAAAAACACAAGCAAAATAGCCATCATCCTAATCACATCTAAATTGATATTTCGGTTAGTCATATCTGATATGTCCTTAATAACGTCGGCATTACGCTACGTCCATATACTTAACGTACCACATTTGAAACATCAATAAACTCCATAGCAAGTGGCTATGATCATGAGTGTTAGCTTGATGTTCATCCCACCATTGTTGAATGGTAGAGGCATTAAAATAAGTATAAATGCCGGTGGTGTGGGCAAAAAAGTAATGCGCTGCGATCTGTTTTATATGCTCTCTAAACCAAGTCGCGAGGGGAACGGAAAAGCCCATTTTTTTGCGATATAAGACATCATCCGGTAATAGTGGTTTGAATGCCTCTTTTAGAATATATTTTTTCTCGCCATTGTTATATTTCATCTTAGAAGGCAGAGTCGCTGCAAACTCAATAACGGTTTTATCGAGTATTGGCGCACGGACTTCTAACGAGTTAGCCATTGACATACGGTCGACTTTTACCAAAATACCGCCAGGCAAATACGTTTTTAAATCGGTATACAAGATTTTTGCTAAATGATCGGGTCCATCGGCTTTGTCATAGGCATCTAAGGTGATTTTAGCTGGATGATAATCGCCTAAGCGTGCAGCAAATTCTGGCTTCACCAATTCTTGCCACTGGGAATCCGTAATTTGTGAATTCGTGAGATAAAAGCCCATCGCGGGATCTAACGCTAAGCTATTTAATAGGGTGGTACCTTTGCGGAAAAAAGTATGTTGACCTTTAGCGCAAATTTTAGCTAATGCAGGGAATAAATTCTGCCGTAATCCTTTAGGAAATTTTTCCCGTAATGAGTTTTCGATCGCATCAATTGAATATTTTTCATAGCCAGCAAAGACTTCGTCACCGCCGTCACCAGCGATAGCCACTTTGACGACTTGTCGTGCCAACTGACTAACAAAAAAGGTGGGGACTAACGAAGGATCACCAAAAGGCTCATCAAAAAAACTGACAATATGCTCTAGGTGTTCTGCTACGTCTTGATGGACTGAAAATTCATGATGTTCAGTGTGGTATTGACGAGCGACAATTTTGGCAAATTCAGTTTCGTTAAAACGTTCATCATCAAAGCCAATGGTACAGGTTTTGACAGGGGTTTCTGAAGCTTGCGCCATCATAGCAACCACACCACCAGAATCAACACCACCACTTAAAAATGCACCTAAATCGACATCTGCTAACATTCTAGAGTGAGTGCATTGTGCCAGTAGTTCTCGTAGATATACGGTCGCTTGTGCTTCATCCAAATCACTTTGTTGCGCAAAGCTAACATCCCAATATTGTTGGATATCACAGTGTTGGTCTTTGATTATCATATAATGCCCTGGCGGTAGTTTATGCATGTCAGTAAAAATGGTTTTTGGATCGGGAATATATTGATAGGCGAAAAAATCATAGACCGCATCTTCACGTATAACTCGAGGTATTTGCGCTAAGGTTAAGAGCGCTTTGAGTTCGGAGCCAAATGCAAATAAACCATTAGCATGATAATAGTAAAGGGGTTTTTTGCCGATGCGGTCGCGTGCGATAAATAAACTTTGTTCAGTTTTGTCCCAAATTGCAAATGCAAACATGCCGTTTAGGTGCGCAAGGCAATCTGTACCATATTCTTTATATAGCGCTAAAATGACTTCCGTATCGGTATGTGAACGAAAGGGATAGCCTTTGTCTTGTAAGGTTTGGCGTAATGGCAAATAATTATAAATTTCGCCATTAAAGACAATGACCAAATTGTTATCATCACTGTACATGGGCTGAGTACCCGCATCGGATAAATCAATAATACTTAAGCGCCGGTGCACTAACCCAACGTGTTCATTCATATAAGTCGCGCTGGCATCCGGGCCGCGATGTAAAATAGCATCACCCATGTTAACTAAATCAGTTTGGCTCAATCCGATTGATGGCGTTTGAATAAATCCTGCTATTCCGCACATGAATAATTTCCTATAAGCTGATGTAACCGCGCACGCGACTACCAACGGTAGTGGTGACCGATAGCGGTAAGTTCCGCCATATTTGAATTAAGGTTGCTTTAATTGCTGAATCGCCTGTTCCTTGGGGACTGCTTGAAACAGGGTTACATAAATCAACCCATAGTAATGGATATGGGACTGCTCCCCATTGTTTTTTAAATTTATACGTCCCTTCATTTAAAGTCGACCGTCCAAAATCAAAATATTGCATGCCATGATCTGCTGCAACACCAATCAAGTGAGAGTAGAGCAACATATTGGGCGCAAGACGATTATATTGAGCGAGGGTTGATGCCCAAGGGATACTACACAAAGTGCCATGCATTAAAATAATACCGGCACCAATCGGAATGTCACCGTGGTAAACCACAGCCATGCACGCTTTGTCTTGATAAAAGGTCATGATATTGGCAAACCAACATTTACTGTGAGTGGGTGATCCTAGATCGCGCATATTATGTGAAAACACGCGATAAAAATCATATAGCAAATCGGTTTTATGACTGAGCTTTATCGTTAGTCCGTTTTTTTCGGCTTTGCGTATTTGGCTGCGTAATTTAGATTTATAGCTCGCCATTTGTGCGTCACTGGATGTCGCTAATGGCATCTTCATTGTGATTTTTTGCCCGTTGTACTTGGCCATTTCCTCAGCAGGGATAGGCTCCATACTGCTGCCGTTTCGATAATCTAATTGGGTAAACCCTTTTTTGCTCGCATACTCGCCGGCAAATCTTTCTAACCCTTGAGTGATCGTGAGATCTTTACCCAGCGCATGTCCCATATCGCAATAGGGTAATGCACATATAGCGTTATGCATCAATGGGCGCCTCATGATCACTAGCGGTAGGACTCCGACAACGTGACCGTCTTCATATGCCATTAGTAATACAGGCTGTTGCTGATAAGTCGTTTCCACTGCTTGCAGCCATGCAATATTATGATAAGCCGTTGCTTGAGGGTGATCACTAATATAGCTGTGCCACTGCTTGATAGCGGTGCGGTCGTTTAAATAAGAAATACTTATATTCATGCTATTTTCTGATCTCCAAGCGCGATCGGCTTAGCGGTCTTAATTAATTGATCGCGCTGCGTTAAAATGGCTGCACATTCAGAAATAGTGACGAATGTCACATCCACCTTGACTTGCATGTGTTGTACGACGGCTTGTATGGCATCACACATCGCCTTAAAGGCTTGTTCTTGAGCATAGAAACCGGTCACGCCATCAAGCAAACTTGAACTGTGTAAGTACATATGAATGACGGGATCACCGCGATCGATACATTTATCTACCAATGACTGCATATCACTAACGTTTGATAGTTCTGGGCTTAAATAAATTTTACGCATGATATTCGTTTGCCATAGCAAGCCTGTTGCTCGTAAATAGGTGAATGGAGCTTGCTCGAACTGACGAGAAATATAGCGCCAAAAATCAAAATTTTCACGATTGAATCCAACTGTTACCGGCAACTCCATGATGTCACGTTGGATCCCTAAGGTATTAGGAGCATTAATATCCGGCCAATAGGGTGTAAGCGGGGCATCCATACACGAAAAATGCTTGTTGTGATACAGAGGATAAACACTTGAATCCACTTTAAATCCTCGGGATTTCAATAACTGCATAATGTCACTATTGATCCCCCAGCGTCCGGTCCTAAACGATCGAGTAGTGACTCCTAGCGTACGCTGAATTTTATTCGTTAGGCGGTCAAGTTTCGCTTCCACTTGTGCCACGGGTAAATTGACAACATGGGATTCAAACTCCGTTGTTTTACCAAAGTAGGGAGGGTTACACCAAGGATGTAGATGTCCCCCTACCTCACATTTACCGGATTTGATGGTGGCCTTAACCTGATTTAATGCTTGAGCGTCATCAACGACGGGATAATCAATAAAGTAAGTGGGACGAATCGCAAGGGATTCACAGAACGATTGAAATGCAGGCAAAAACTGCACGTTATTCACCGAAAAGTTATGTTCAGGAAATTCAGCTTCCCAATTCCATTCTTCTTCAGTATCGATACTTAGGACAAACATGACCTCACGCTTGAACATAACCACCCCTTGGTTGATCGGTTAAGCGCATAAACAATTCTGCATATTCACGCGCCATGCGTGCTGCAGAATAATGTTCATTCACATATGCCACGCCTTTATCAGTGAGTTGTTTAGCATATTGGGTATTGGTTAATAAGCATTCCCAGTGACTTAATAATTGCGCTTCATCGTGTAGCGGTGCGAGTAAGCCCGTTTGTTGATGTTTAATTAATTGATCAATACCTGGAATATCAAATGCGGCAACAGGAATACCCATTGCACAGGCTTCCATCAGACAGCGAGGGATCCCTTCTAAAGTCGATGTCATGACAAACAAATCAAAGGTTTTGAGTAATGCTAAACGATCATCTCGAAATCCTAAAAACGAAATCACAGCGGCGCAGTTTAAGGTATTCGCGAGCGCTTCGAGTGCCTCACGTGCATCACCATCACCTAAGAAGACGAGTTCGACGTTTGGATCTTGTTTGTAATATTGTTCAAACACGCGCAATAATGCAGGAATGTTTTTACGTGATATCATCTGGCCAACGAAACCGATACGTTTTTTCGGCGTCTTTGTACTGATCGTTGGATCATCGCGCACTGCTTCAACCTCGGACAAGTCTACCCCATTTTGAATATATTCTAATTGGGGCTCAATAATGCGGTAAGCGCGCACATCGGCACAAAGTTGGGGAGATAACGGCACCACTTTGGTCGCAAACTTCATTGCCTGACAACCTAACCAAATAAAAGTACGTAGCTTAATATCTGCCGCATTTTCAAAGCCATGTGGCGTGACAACGACAGGGATATTTGCTTTATGTGCGGCAATGACGCCCAAAATATCTGATTTATATCCATGGGTATGAATGACGTCGATATTGCGTGTTTTGATCAGCTCGACAAGCTTATTGATTACCGATATATCGAATGGATGTCGCATAGGGATTTCATGTGCAAGGTGACCCTGTGCGGCAAACTCCTCGACTAATTTAAGATCATGAGAGCCTTTTTCTAATGTTACGGCTAGTTCACTGTTGTAAGATGAAGGTAAGTGCTTACTAAGAGCCAATATCCACCGTTCTGCGCCATAAAAACCAGTCGGACAGATAAATTGCAAGATATTTACTGTTGATTTCATACGTGACTGTCCGTTGTGATTGAATAAAATGAACCGCGAATTGTGCCAATTGCCCGAGCGGGGAAATACACACTGTAAAACTTGACTACATCCCACCAAGAGACACATTGGGGCACTAATCGAATGAGGCGAATACAATATGCCAAAAAGGGAATGATGAATCCGATTAACGCACTACAGCCTATGATTAAGGGCAATGTGAGTGTCGTTATCGCAAAGCTCATAAGGCACACTGTCGCGATGCTAAAAGTAATAACTAAATACAGTGGGATAATGAAACTAGGCACTTCTCTCAGAGGCAATTTACGGCCTTTTAATGACGCAATATTGGATTGCCCGCGCCAAATTTCTTTGCGATACATCTCATGTAATATTTTATCTTCACCAAGGTGAATATAAGCGGTATCGGATGAATAAAAACAAGGACCAATTTGACTCAGTGATTGAGTAAAATAATAGTCTTCACACGTCGCTAAATGCTCAGGAAACCCACCGACAATATCGCAGTGACTTCGGCGGAGAAATAGATTACGTCCAGGTAAAAATGTCACGTTAGTATCGAGTTCAACATTGGATAATGAAGTACGGATATGTTCTAAAATTAGAGCATTAAGAGGTGCTTGTTGGTGAGCGCTAACTAATACTCTGTTATTTTTATGTAATGCACTAAAGAGTATTTGTAGCCAGTTATTGGATAATTGGATATCGGCATCAATAAATGCTAAATAAGTTGCTTTTGATAGGGCAACACCTCTATTTCGTTGTGCCGAAATGGTTACCGTATCAGGAGCTTGAAGAATGCTAAGTGTCAATTTCTCTTGCAGTTCATCGGGTATAGTCAACGGCGTAATATTCTTCGTAACAACGATGACATCAACCGCAAAGCCGGTTTGATCTTGAGCCGCGATAGATGCCAATGTTTGAATCAACATGGTTTCGCGGCCTTTATGAGGGATCACAAAAGATACAGTATGCAAGGTACTGGTAGATCTCGATGATATTTTTTCAGAGCGTTCCATGCTTAGTGTATCCATTTATTGAAGCGTTGACTGCGTTTTTTTAATTGATTTATTTCATGTTTTATCGACCAATCACGTAAATTGTGCAGCGCTATTTGATGAATTGGCGTTTTTTTGTGTATATCTAAATAGTGCGCAGTGCGCGCTTCATCATGTTTATTGATATTGAGCTGAGACTCAGAATTTAATGCCGTATACAACGTGTTACCACCATAATTTTGCATGATTAACGCTTGGATCCGACTAAAACCCGTTTCCTCACTAGCACTTAATTTTGTTAACACATATTGTTCCAGTTCCGTCGCTTTTTGTTGATATACCTTTTGTTTGGTTGGATTGATATACGCAGCAAAACTTAAAATATCTACTTTACGTAAATCTTGCCCTGACCAAGTCTGATTCGGGTATTCAAGCACCTCAGGTTTTGTCAGATAAGGATATTCATATGCGACCATCCAATCTGCAAATTTGATGACAAGCTGCTGGCAGTGCAGCCAGAGTTGATGCTCTTGCGTGGTAATCGGAAATGTTTGGCACAAGCGCATAAATCGACAGACGGCTTGCAAAAAGACGGTGTAAAACCAATTGTGTTCGACATCATCGAGCCGTCGCAGTGTTAAATCCTCTGATAAGTTTACCGTGTGTAAAATGACATCAAATGCTTTATGCAAATAATATTGATCATGTAATAACAGATACATATCTAATGTCGCATTAATATAGTTGGCGGTACCTCGGTCAAGAGGGTAAGTGTTCGTGGTGATGTTTTTAAGATCGACGCGATGGCGATTTTTTATTGCTAATATCAAACCAACCATCGAATGATCACCATCGTAAACCTGCTCAATCCAACGATAAAGACTGATGACGGCTTCTTTAGCATAAGGATCGCCGGTCAAAAAATAGTAATATAATAAGCCGGTGCTGTAACAATGTTGTCCGCCAGGCCCACCGCCTCCAGCATGGTCTTCATACGCATCCGCTTGGTGGTGTTGTGAGTAGGTTCGATGCGTACTTGATAATGCGGGCAAATAATGGTCGGTATGCCAGAAAAGTCCGCCATTGTATTCAGGCTTGTCGAGTTGGGTGTGATAAATATCAATATGCACGATATGTTCGGCTAAATCCTGTGCCAAGGTCATATATCGTGGATCTTGAGTTAACAATCCTTGTTTAATGAGACCGAGTAAAGGATCGTATTGGTTGTTATAAAAGCTGATAAAGGCCTTGTCACCAGTATGATGTTCAGCTTCATGATCCGCATAAATTTCACCAAAATGGCGAAAGCCGAACATATCAGCCGTTTCGCGTTTATTATAATAATGGCTTTTACCCGTTAAGCCTTGGCTCAATAAAGGCTGTAATGGACTATCAAGTTGTTGCTGATGAAATAACTCTAATGCACCTGTGGTGCTTAAATAATGAGGCTCTAAAATGACGGTGATAGCAGTGATTACTGCACAAGGTAGATGTGTTAGTAATAGTGTTCGCTGCCAACGCTCACCGGGTTGCAGTTCGTTTAATGGTGCGATAGCTGCTGAGTGGAATCCCCAAGTAATACACCAGTCGTTGTGTGACTGCTTGATATCTAGAGTGCTTGGGAATTTTTGCCAAAAATGGGTTAACTGGCAATACCAAGACAAGCGTTGTTCTGAAATATGTACTGTTGGCTCGACACGCGTAAATGATGATGGCTCACCATCAACTAACGTGTAAGGATGTGTAATGGGGGAAGTGAGCGATTGATCGATATGGGCATCACTATCCCAATGTTTGCCACCGCTACTGAGTTGTTCTACTTTTAATTTTGAAGCACTTGAATAGGCACTATCTGCATGTAATTGGGTTGTGATAGTATTGCTTCTGTTACATTTTAGCAGGCATCCCCAATGATCAATCATGACACCATTAGGATCACCTAAGTCCCAAGTACCATTAGGATGTTGTGCTGCTGCCGGATTATGTAATACGGATTCAATATACACCTCGCCAGTCGCATAAATAACTCGAATATGGATATTGTTGATAACGCATTGTGTACCGCAATACACACGTAACGCACACTGCACATCACAAAATAGTGCTGCTTGTGCGATATATTCTTTGATTGATATGATTGTAAAATCAGTTCGCTCAACATCCTCAAACAATAATATAAAGTTTAGTGACCACAGCTCATTGGTAATGCCATTGTGATTGATGTTAATGACTTGCTCGGCGCAGTGGATGTTAACCGTATTTTCTTGATCGATATTGCAAAAAGGTTGACTCGGTATGACGTCATTAATTGATTGGTGTAATGAAAATGTATGTTGCGACTGTGCCGCTAAGGCGACGATTGTGTTGATCTGTAGCCAACGAATCGACTGATCCGGCCAAAAGGCTAAGGGTTCGACGTGGACGGGGTAAATCGTACCTAAATGATCCACTAACACAAAATCCATACTTAGCGTTAATTGCCCCTGTATACAAGCGAGTCCTTGCTGCAACACATAATGTTGCACCTCAATATCACTGGGATTATTAATGGCAAATATATTACTAAGCTTTATCATTTTTCGTCCTGAAATCATGCATAGAGATCGATTGCGTCATGCGGGTTTAGTTAGCAATGTTTGCACTTTATGGAGTGACCGCTTAATTTGGTAAGTCATCGAATTACGCGACAAATGAGTCGAATAAAATCGATACTGATGGTCACTTAAGGATGTTTTATATGGGCTTTCTCCGCCTAAGAAATCATAGCTGTTGCAGTTTAATCTTGCATAATATTGCATGGCTAACGAATGCATAACCAACCCAACTTTACATTTATTATCGGCACTGACGTAATTAACACCAGATAAATAAAAATAGACTTTACCGTTAGACTTAAAATTATACAAATACCCCAAATTAATCTTGCCAGCAGTAAATTCTAATAGGTGAATATCTTGTTTGGGGTGTTGGAGTAACAGCAGTTGTTGATGAAATTCAACAAATTTAGGATTATCGAATCCGCTCCCAAAATCGCTTTCCCCCCATCTTGATTTATGTAGCACGCCAAGTGGGTGTAGATGTTCTAGTGCATCTATACCGGTGTGTTGAGTGATAACAATGTTTCCATATTCACTTTCAATATAACGTAGAGCCCGTTTAATTTGAGCGCGTCGATTTTTTGAAAAACTCCCTAATAGTGAATGTAAATCAGCAAATTCAGGAGTGAGGTGTTTAGCAAACCCTTGAACAATTTCTTGTTCGGTATTAAACAATCCATTATCTGACCAATCACGCGCTTCAATTTTACTGGTATTGATAATGACGCAATCAATCTTGTCATGGATAAAACAATGGTTGATCCATGCATTGCGACAAGCTTGAATATCTTGCTCATTGGCTAAAATATCGTTGTATTCAATCCATGCTTGATCTAGAGGTTGCTTACCGCTTTGATTGAGATAAAGCTGTTTATAGCCGATGCCAAAACCAGACTTGGAGATTTCACCTGCAATACAGATCCCAATCGGGCTTTGCAGGTTACCTGTCCGATAAAATACAAATACGTGGAGTGGCTGAGATAACGTCAACAACCAAGTGCCAATCCACGACCATGACAAAAAGAACGAAGTGCTCTCATGTTCTATATCTTGCCAAATTTGGGCAATTTCAGGCAGGCTTAACACTTGCCTTTGTACCAATATTTCGGTCATTACATTACTTAACCGCTGATCTTATTTTGCAATTGGGTTAACCGAGAAATGAGTTCAGGCTCATTGGAAGAAATACTATCGAGTATTTTCTTCGCTTCTTTTTGATTGCCGGCTGCAATTAATACTTCGGCATAATTTAACACAATCGGTACATCAAACGGGGCTGTGCTATAAGCAATTTCTAAAAATGCAAGGGCACTGGTTACATCGTCTTGTTTATATTTAATCATTCCCAAAGTATCGAGCACCTTTTCATTACTCGGATCGACATCTAGCGCTTGCTTAGCATAGTTTTCAGCATCTGCATTTTGTTCAAGTAGGTAGTAGCTGTATGCCAGATTATTTAAAATAAATACATTTTTAGGTACCCTAGAATTTAAATTCAAGAGCACATGTACTGCTTTAGGCGTGTCATGTTTGATTAAAAAGGATCCTAGCATGCCTGCGGCTGTTAAATCATTTTTGTGAGTGTTGGTGTGCTTTGTTAACAGCGAAATGGCATCATCGATGCGTCCTAAATGATATAAACTTTGGCTATATTTATGTACGATTGGATCGGAAGGGGCAGTCTCATACAAGACTTTATAACGGTCGACAGCCTCTTCATAATATTGTGTATAAAAAGCAATATGGGCTAACGCTGTTTGTGCTTTTGGATGTTTTTCTTGCTCCTCATTGAGGATCAATATCGCATTCTTGGCTTCATTGTATTTTTTTAGTTCGATCAGTATATTCGCTTTGATGATCTTGAACATTGGAATTTGTGGATGCTGACTGATCGCTCGATTGACTAAGCGTTCGCTACTTATCCAATCCCGATTAAGCTCTAAAATACCCAGCTCTGCAATATACGGTTCAACGGATTTTGGATGGGTATTACGCCATTTTTCGTATTCTCGTTGCGCGCCCATAAAGTCATTTTTGGCTATTTTAGCACTCGCAAGTAACGACCAAAACAAAGGTGGAGTGGTGGGATTGGTGACATAACTGCCCAATAACGTAATCACCCCATCGAAATCTTGAACTGCATAACGCGCACTCGCCAGTAATAAACGGTATTCGATACGTGATGGAAAGACCTTAAATGCACTCTCAATCTGACCTAAGTATGAACGTGTTGTATTTAGCCCTAAACTGGCATTGTACAGATGATTTAAGCTGCTTAAGTTATACGGGTCTATGGTTAGTACTTTTTGAATATAACCGATTGCTTCATCATAGTTGGTGGCAGTAATATGAAAATCACTAAAAAACTGTAATGCAGTGATATTCTGAGGATCAATTTCGAGCACTTGTGCAAAAGCATCTTTCCCTTCGGAAAATTCATTTGTCGAAAGTTTAATGAGTGCTGTAAAAGTCAGCCCAATAACAGCTTGTCCATCAGCAATGACTGCTTTAGCTAATGTGAGTGCTTCAGCGTATTGTTTATTTTTGTAATAGCCGAGTAACAATAAACGTCGGTTATCGGCTACGTTTTCACCATTTTCGACAGCGTTTTCAAGTTGTGCTATCGCATTATTGGTATTTAATGCGATATTTAATAATGCTGATTTAGCTTTCATATCTTCGGATAACTCAACGCCAGCAGAGTCTAAGCGCTGGAGAAGTTTGGATGCCTCTTTCGAGCGACCATCTGCAGATAGTTTGTATGCCGTGGAGGTGATTAATTGCGGATCAATTTTATTAAAGTCCTTGGATAATAATGCTGCAACTGAATCATCGCTGTAACCTAGTTTCGCATTGGTTAATAGACGCGCATTGGTAATGGGATGATCATCAGGGAAGGTAATGTTAATCGCGTCAAGATAACGTTTCGCTTGCTCAAAATCGCCAGTTTTAATTGAACTTAATGCCGCTAATGAATAACTGGAAACTGAATAGAGTTGACCATCAATGGCTTTTTCGGCGTGCAGTTTAGCGGTGACATAGTCTTGATTATGATATGCAATGACGGCGATGAGTTGTTGTACATAACCATTTAGCGGTAAGTCAACGACCAATTCATCTAACAACGGTTTAGCTAAATTGTAATTTTCATTTTTAATCATAGCTGCGGCATAAAATAATTTAAACCGATTGTTGTTGGGTAAGGTGCTATGTATTTTCGCAAACACATCTTGTGCTTCGGAGAAACGCAGTAATAACGTTAATAATTGACCTTTGAGTAGCTGTGCTTCAGTAAACTTAGGTTGAATAGTGAGTACTTCATTAATCAATGCTAAGGCATCTTCATTTGCCGCTTGGGTTGCAGCATTGACCGCTGCTCCCAGATTGCTAAATACGGTTTCGGTCGTAATGTCATTGGCTAGCTGAACACTCGACATTGCACCTTGGGTATCATTTTGTTTGTAGTAGGATAATGCTTGATAGATATAAGCAGTAGCCAGTTGACCTTCGGTAATTTGTTGCACATGCTCTGAAGCCAAGTCATTCACAAACGAAATTAATCCAGAGTATTCAGCCATTAAATACTTGGCCTGCATTAAACCAGGGATCACGATGTTTAATTGATAATTATCGGCAAATAATTTGTTCCATTCTTTATCTGCACTGCGGTAATCGCCTAATTCCATATAGCGAAGTGCTAGTAAAAAGCGTAATTTTGTTGATGTTGGATCTTCGGCTAACCCATTTTTGATTAACAAAATGGCCGTTCGCACGTCTTGAGCGCCAGGTTGAGATACCTGTTGAATAATTTGATCGGTCGTAAGTTGTTGTGTACATCCTGATAACAATGCAATTGTGCACACAGCGATGGCTGTTTTTTTCATGAATTATCTACTCCTTTAGATATAAAACATAATATTGCACAAATTGTAGTCAAAAAAAAGCCCGCTTGCGCGGACTTTTTCAATTAATCGGTAAATTATTTTGCTTTGCGTCTTAAACCCGCTAGTGCTAACAAACCTGCACCGAAGATTGCAATTGATGAAGGCTCAGGAACATTAACAACAAATGTACCATCTAACGTTGTTTGACGAACCGCTACATCACCATTAGCATCCGTTAACGCTAATAACTGATAATCTTGTGGGAGCGGAGGGTTGACGTTAGTATCAAGTCTGATTGTTGGTGTGCCACCACTCGCTAACATATCAAATACATCAACAAAACCACTGCCAGGTGCATTCACATACAAGAAGTTATCAGCTGCTGAAGTAATTTCAAAGAATAAATCTAAATTTGGACCAGCGATATTAGAACCGGTTAATGATGCTTCTAAAGCTACAAATGTTGACGCAGAGATTAAGCTCTCAAAAGTGATTGTAAAAGATCCTGACGTATACATAGGACCTGAAGCTGAGATAACACCGTTTAAGAAATATTCAGACGTTAATTGCCAAGTATTACCAAAACCTTCAACATCATCACTGTCTGTTAGTGGGCTTAAGTTATCCACATCGACTTGACCTGGTAAAGGTTGTGTTATGGTGACTGGTGTTATAGTGTCTAACGCTGTACCTGAAATCGTTGGATTAATGCCTAATGCAACGAAATCACTCGTTTTATTCGTATCATAAAAAGTAGTACCTAAACCAATCGGACCCATCGTTGCGTCATATACAGATGTTGCTAGTAACTGACTGAAACCAAATTCGGTAAAAATTGAAGTGGTAGTATCTGCATCAAATGCGGCGCCAGTAATCTGCGTTGAATTTGGAAGAATGACCGTGTCGTCATACACATTAGAGCCTAGGTCAATGTACATGTCTGTTGCTAATGCTGAAGCGGATGCTGCCATCGCAGTCGCTGCGAAGATTGATAATGCTAATTTATTTGTTTTCATTACTCGTATCCATGTGTTGTAAAGTTCAAATTAAATATTGCAGGTGGCGTGCCACTTTTTTAAGTTGTTGTTTATTATAATGTATTTTGCTTTGATTGTAGTTTGTATGAGTTGTGTGTAAAAAAATCAGACAGTTATTTAAGTACTACTTTTTTAGCGATAATCAACTTAAGACGTTGTAACCAGCCTTTATAACCAAACGGGCAATATGTCGTGACGGCTTTATTCAAATACGCATCAACGTGAAAGCCTTTGGGGGCACAAACGATCTCGCCCCGCTCAAGCACTATTTTAAGTACCGTACTTTGTGCGATACCTGCACATAACTTGATTGCGACCGCTAATGAAGGACCTGTTTCAGAATGGAAATCGGCTTTTTCGGGCATCACTAGATATTTGGTTTGCAGCAGTGAGGGGGCTAAGCCCACCATAAACTTAAGTAACTTATCGGATTTGTGATGACTACTCGAAAACCCAAAATAATCATCAAAATCCATTTTACCGGGTAAAAAGGTTAATAAAGCACAACCCATTCCGAGTGGGGCTGCAGTAACAATCGGAATCGATTTCTGCGTACAGGCACGGAATATCATTTCCCGAGCTTCCATCGCAAAAAAATCGAGACTATCGACATACACATCCACCCCTAATAAAAAATCGTCAACATTCTCGGCCGTCACGCCTTGGGCAAAATTGTGAATGTGTGCTTGAGGATTAATTTTACTTGTTATATCAGCCATGACTGCGGCTTTAGGCTGGTTAATTGTATCGGTAAATGCGCCGGCCTGGCGGTTAAAATTATGTTCTTCAAATTCATCAAAATCAGCAATGTGAAAATGCTGAAAGCCTAATCGTGCTAAGGTGGTTAAATGTTCTCCGCCCACACCTCCCATTCCTGCAATCGCGATTTTTTTAGTACTAATAATGGCTTGCTCTGCAGGTGTGACCCAGCCAATATTACGTGAAAAGGCATTGTCATAATTGAACATTATTTTTTCTCTAACTGCTTGATAATATTGTTAAACATAGATTTAAACCCCGGTGATAAATGAGTGAAGAACAAATGGGGATTAATGTAATAAGGGGCACGTTTGCCATGATAATCAATTGTCGGACCAATCTTTTCAAATTTGATCCCAATAAAACTCATACTCCTAGCTAATCGTGGCTCCATCATTACATAGGTATGAGAAATGTTATGGTTTAACACAGTTGAAGCCGCAGCTAAATATAACCCCACCGCAATGAACGGAAAACAACGTAATTCTTTTTCCGAATAAACTTCTTGGTTGATGACACCGGTTGCCGCTCCACTAAATTGATCAATTTGACGACGGCGGTACTCAGCGGGTACCGCAAGGCGTGAGAGTTCACATATTTGCTCTCGTGGGAATAGTTTTGGATGCAGTGTTTCATGGGTAATACTGTCACTACAAAATTTTTCAATGGGTAATAGTTCAGCCTCCTTTGTAGGACGCACAATCCTAACCGTCCCAGCAAAAGCGTCTGTCGACAAATGTTTGAGCAAACAATGAATAGAATATGCATCAAACTCATCTTGCTCAAGCGCATTTTCCTGAATGGGCTCAAAATGTAATTCTTCGCAATAGACGCGATGGCGGATATTAAACGCCTCATGTTGTAGTGATAATTCAGAGGCGATAATGGGTAAAAAATATTCAGCAAAATGCGTCGAAATTCGATTTGCTTCGCGTAATTGTAAAAAAGCTCTATACCCTTTTTTGATCGCAGAGAGTATCGATAACTGATGCTGTGGATGTAGTACAAGTGTTTGCACAATTCTTTACGCTAAAAACTAAACATATGGAAAGTGTAGCAATGATCATCAAATCCGCTAGTAAATGTCCTAAAGCTTCCTCTTTAAAATCTCATTTTAATGTGAATTTCTGCTGCAAATACAAATAGAGTAATGCGATGTATTCATAAATTGCTCGTTCAACGTGTGCAATGCTTATGGCTGATGGGTTGTTTAGACTGAATGTCCACGTTGAGCTGGATAGATAATCAACCGGAAAGAATCGGACCTGGGCATTGGGCGCAATCTTGTTGAGTATCATCGCAATCCTTGTGATATGTGTGGCTGAACTAATAATAATCGTCGTTTCACCTGCTAATAATGGTGCAACGGCCGTCAATTCTTCATAGGTATTGGTACCGGTATTAACTAATATTAAATTATTTTCAGCCACCCCGCGCCTGAGATAAAAATTTGCTACCGCTTCGGTATAGTTTTGCTCGGTGTCGCGCAAAAAATTTCCTCCGCTAATGATTAAGGGAATATCCCAGTACTGACTTAAGAACAAGCCATTGCTAATTCGTTGATATGTGGCATCTGACCAGCGAGTATGTTCGGGCAGTGTGGTGCTAGTTTGATAATACCCCGCTAAAATATAAATTTGGGTCGCGGTAGACAACGTCCTTGCTTGCAACGCTTGAGCAGGATATCGGTGCTCGATAGGTTGTAATAATAAACTAGAAAAAAAATACTGAGAACACAGTGATAACCATATTATAGCGATAAATAATAGTGACTTAGCCAGGCCTTTTTTATGAGTGAAGCGGGCGTAAAAGCCTGCCATACAAATCAAGATAATCACTTGTGTAATCGGGGAACATAAAGTTTGGATCAATTCACGCATAGCACAACCTTGTTAAAAAGTGACTGGATGATTAGTAAAAGCAGACTACACTTAAAATAGTACATTAAAGGCTCGATGTGTCGATAAATTATATTGCCACGATTTTTCAGTTAACAAAGGATTGTTATGCGTCTAGTTAGTTTTTCTAAAAGTTCAGTCATGAGTATTTGGTTCAGCGTGTGTGTTATTGCTGCCTTTACTTCTGTTTCGGCTTTGGCCTTTACAGAATTAACCAAAACGATTAAAGCGGTCAGCCCAAGTGTTGTCGGCATTGGCTTGATGACTCCAATTAATGCCCGTTCGGCACAATTGCGTGGCACAGGATTTGTGTTCGGTAATGGTCAGTACGTTGCAACTAATTATCATGTGGTCTCAGAGGTGCTAGATCCTACCATTGTGCAGTATTACGCGGTGTTACATGGTTCCGGTAAGCGACCAGATGTTTTACGTGCGGAAATTATAGCAACGGATCTGGTGCATGATATTGCGATTTTACACATTACTAAATCGCTACCATCTTTAAAGCTCGCCATTGATGAATATTATGAGCCTGGGTTGGAGATTGCGTTTACTGGGTTTCCCATAGGGGCTGTGTTGGGATTATATCCTGCGACGCATGCTGGGATTATTGCTGGATTAACTCCTGATTCCACTCCTGCCCGAAATTCTGACCAGCTGACACAGACAATTATTGAACGTTTAAGTCAAGCATTTTTAGTGTACCAATTAGATGCGACGGCATACCCAGGTAATAGTGGTAGTCCATTATATTTACAGGAATCTGGTATCGTAATTGGAATTATCAATAAGGTTTTTGTGAAGGAAGGAAAGGAATCAGCATTGACCAATCCAAGTGGAATCACGTATGCGATTCCGATTAGGCATTTAAAGCGTTTGGCAGAAAAACATCAAATTGCTTGGCAATGATAAATTCATTGTCGGTTTATTTTACATGTATGCATAGTTTGAAAAATAAACCCATTTCAATTCAGTGGTTTATGATATGGCAAGAATATTGCTGATATTAAGTAATAATCATTTTATCAGTTAAATTTTAGAAGCGCAGTGCACGTCAGGGGAATTCCGGCTGCATTGAACACACATGGAGTAGTTAAATGAGCGAACATGAGCAACCTTCAGGGCAATCGACAGTATCAACCGATACTGCACGTCGCAAATTTTTAGTTAAAACATCAACAGGTATTGCTGCAGGTACCATCATGGCTACCTTACCAACCAAGTCTGTTTGGGCTACTGGAATTGGCAATTCAATGGCTGCTTCAGGTCATGGTTCAGATACGTTTGGTGGGATCACTCTACAGTTACAAGGTGCAAACTATTTAGCCAACAATACGAATTCGAGTGTTAATACCCAAACATTTAAAAGTGTGTTTGGTATCAATGCATATAAATTTAGCGGTGGCAGTGTTAGCACTTATCCTGATAACACAACGTTGATTCAGATTTTAACCGGAATGGTCGATACAGTTACACAAGATTTAGACTTATATGGTCCTGATAATATTAATTTGAATATGGTTGTTGTTTATTTGAATGCATTATTAGATCCGATAGATGGCAATATAACTTACCCAATAATACAGATGTCGAATAGCTTTCCATTTAATTCGATCTCAAATCTTGCGAATTATCTAGGTAACGAAGCCGCCGCTAGACGCTTGACTACTGCGAGTCAACTCGCTGCGTTAGTTGCGAATCCGAATCAAAGTTTAATTTAATAGGTTACGGATACCACTGCATAATAAGGATGTTTATGCTGATACAATCAATTTTAAAAAAAGGGGTGTATTTACACCCTTTTCATGACCAAAGTGGTATATGTTTATTCAATGATAACACTACTGAAATGGTGACATTGTTTATGCAAGTGGCACAGATCGAAAGATTGTTGGATGGGTCAACACGAAGCTCTAGAGAGGAGCGTAGAATGTTACAATCATTAGAAGATAAAGGATTTATCTATGAGCATTCGCTATCATGTCTAACACCTTTGAATTAGCGTTAGCCCCGTTTCATTTTAAAATTTATACTGATATGCCATTAGTCGCGGATAATCTCCGTTTGATGTATGGCAACAGAGTCCATGATGTAACCGGTCAATCTGGGGTGTTGCCGTATATTGATTATATATTGCATATTACTCATACTAACGGAATCCGCCGCTATTTCCGGCCTCAAGCTCGCTTTAAATGTGATCAATATGAGCCATTTAAACCGCTTAATCACTCCCAAGCATTTGCGATGCTTGAATGGGGCATGAATTGGGCGGTAGCAAGTTATGAGATGGAGCATGTTGTGATTCATTCTGGAGTCCTTGCATTGGGTGATGATGCCGTACTATTTCCTGCTCCACCTGGTTCCGGTAAAAGTACGATGACTGCTCACTTGGCATTTAATGGCTGGCGTTTACTGTCGGATGAAATGGCACTCATTACACCGTTAAGCCAATCCGTGACTCCTTTCGTTCGTCCTATATGTCTAAAAAATCAATCTATTGAATTAGCTAAACAGTGGTTTGCCAATGCACAATTTTCTTCTATAGCTAAAGATACACACAAAGGTGATGTTATTCATTTAGCACCACCAATCCATCAACCTAGCGATTTACATCGACCTGCGATGATAAAAGCGATTGTGTTCCCCCAATATCAAGCTGATACAGACATTGATATTATTGAATTAAACCAATCTCAAGCGATGCATCAATTAGCGGATAATTCGTTTAATTATTCGGTATTAGGAGAGCGTGGTTTTAATACCTTAATCGGGGTGGTTGAAAAAGCCCGCTGTTTCCAGATTTCGTATTCACATGCTAGCGATGTTCAGGAATTTCTAGAGCAAGAAGTGCTGCACCATAATGTATTGGAGGTCGCAGTTGAATACAACGATTAATAGACGGTTATTAGCGCAGCTGTTTGTCCATCCTGAATTGGCTGAGTCCTTAACGTTGTCACAGTGGACCGAAATGCTCACGGTATTGCGGCATGAAAAATTACTCGCAAGATATGCATTGTTAATTAAGTCTGATGCTGGTTTTTCTCGGTTACCTGAGTTTGTACAGCGACATTGTAACAGTGCCATTACCTTAGCTGAGCGTCATGCAAAACAAGTTCATTTTGAGTTAGGCCAATTGCGCGACACCTTGAATGCAACAACGGATACTTGGTTAGTCTTAAAAGGCGCAGCATATACTGCTTCAGGCTATTCAGTGGCTATGGGGCGGGTCTATAATGATATCGATATATTGGTTGATAAACCGCATTTGGCGATCGTAGAACGACAATTGATTATGAGTGGCTGGATGCCACAAGAGATTGATGATTACGATGAAGCTTATTATCGCCAATGGACTCATGAAATTCCTGCATTACAGCATGGCTATCGTGGCACTGTGATGGATCTCCATCATAACTTAGTGCCCCCAGTCTCAGGGCGTGCGCCAGATATGTCATTGTTGTTTGAACATATCGTGAGGACTGATGCCGGGATCCCTGTGTTGGCGTTACCAGGGATGGCATTACACAGCGCGATCCATTTATTTTTTAATGATGACTTTGCTGCTTCATTTAGAGATCTAACTGATTTGTATTTAATGTTTGATGATATGACGAGTGATCAATGGCAAACGGCTTATACATTAGCAACCCAAACGGGATTTGCAACAGAGCTGGCATTGGCAATCTATAGTACTAGTGAGATATTTCAAATTTCATTAACCGCCCAGCAAAGTCATTTTGTGAGTGCACACACCAACCCTCGCCAAGCTCGGTGGTTATGTCACGCAATGTATTCAAAACATCCGTTTGTTATCACTCCATCACAATGGGTATACACGACTTATGCATGGTTACGTGGTCACGTATTGAAAATGCCGGCCAAAACGTTACTTTATCATTTGAGTATGAAAGCCTATCGTTTTTGTGTAGAGCGTATTTTAGGTAAGCATATTTTTACAAAGCAGGACAAAGGAACCGATCGAGTCATGCCGTAGGTGTGATGCAGAACGTCTTTATTTAAAAAAAGGAACGCAACATAACATGAAAGTATTAGTCACTGGCGCCGCTGGATTTATTGGTGCACATGTCGTTCAATCGTTATTAGAACGAGGTGATACCGTTGTAGGTGTAGATAATATTAATGATTATTATGATGTCGCTTTAAAGTATGCGCGACTTGCTTGGATTGCTGAAAATCCAAATAGTCAGGCTTTTCGCTTCGTCAAATTAGATGTAGCAGACCAATTAGGGATGCAAACATTATTTGCTGAGGAGCAATTTGATAAAGTGGTTCATCTAGCCGCTCAAGCGGGGGTTAGATATTCCATTGAAAATCCTCATGCCTATATTAGCTCGAATGTAGTCGGGTTTATGAATGTACTAGAAGGCTGCCGCCATAACCAAGTCGAGCATTTAGTATATGCCTCTTCCAGTTCAGTTTATGGTGCGAATGAAGCGATGCCATTTTCAGTTAATGATAATGTCGACCATCCTGTGTCATTGTATGCCGCCAGTAAAAAAGCCAATGAATTAATGGCACATACGTATAGTCATTTATATGCGTTACCGACCACAGGATTACGTTTTTTTACCGTCTATGGACCTTGGGGAAGACCGGATATGGCACCCATTAAATTTACCAAAGCAATTCTGGCCGATGAACCGATTCAGGTGTTTAATTATGGTAATCACCGTCGTGATTTTACTTATATTGATGATATTGTTTCGGGTGTCATACATACGCTTGATCATACGGCACAATCCAATCCAAATTGGCAGGGCAGTGCGCCTGATCCAGCGACTTCGAAAGCGCCTTGGCGTGTCTATAATATTGGCGCGCAAACTCCTGTTCATCTATTAAGTTTTATAGAAACATTAGAGCAAGCTATTGGCAAAGTAGCACAAAAAGAATTGTTACCAATGCAACCTGGGGATGTGCAGGATACGTTTGCCGATGTGGAATCGTTAGTCAAAGATGTGGGTTATCGCCCAACCATCGATGTTGCTGAAGGCGTTAGCCGCTTCGTTGATTGGTATAAAAGTTATTACAGGCAATAGCGGTATAAAGTCTGCTCAAATTTTTCGTCAAGCACGGATTTAAATCAATATATCATAGGACTGGATTCAATATGAAAAACCCTAGTAATTCAATAAGTTGGATGTTGTTTGGCATTTCGGTTTGTATTTTAATGATTGGCTGCAGTAGTCAGATGGCTGCGTCCATGCGAAAAGTCACTTACCCACCTGATTTTACTTATACAAAGCAAGCTGACTTACGTACTGATATGGATCAATTAGCTAAGCAAATGGTAATACTAGAGCAAGCATTGGTTGCACCATCTACCGATATTGACAATGCGAAAGAAATTCAGCGGCAACAAGTGCTTAGCACGTTACGGAATATGGGGCGTATCGCTGCAAGTTTACATGCGAATGACATTGGGACTAATCACCCGTTTATGCAGGACTATATGCAAGAATTTATTGGCAAGATTGATGAAGCCCGGGTAGCGGCATCGATTGAACCGCCTCGTTATTATTTTGCCGGTAAAATTTCTGGTGGGTGTACCAATTGCCACAAGGTTAATCGCTGAAACTCGCTACAGATAATAAGGACCAAGCAATATGAGACACGCAGTAAAATTTATTTTAAACAGTTTGAGTCAACTCATCGTTTTACCTTTTGTTATTCTCACTCGATTAGAGCAGTATTTACTCCCTCGTAATACCGAAGTGTTATTTAATTTGTGTACCAATATTGTCGCTCTGTTTCCTGGGGTACCTGGCGTCTTTTTACGTCGTGCATTTTATACTTTGTCATTGGATAAGTGCTCTCTTCATTGTCACATTGGCTTTGGCACGATCATTTCTCATCGCTGCACCATCATTCATAAACACGCGTACATAGGCAATTATGCGTTAATTGGCAATGCAGAACTGGGCGAGTACTGTCTAATTGGCAGTCGAGTGAGTATTTTAAGTGGCGAGGCGCTTCATGAACTGGATGAAGATGGCATGTGGACTCCATTTTCCTCTGACTTACTCAAAAAAGTAACCATTGCTAAAAATGTATGGATTGGTGAAGGGGCGATTGTGTCTGCTGATATAGGCGAATCTTGCATGATTGGCTCTGGCTCTGTCGTGAGTTCGCCGATTAAACCTAATATTATGGTTGCCGGTAATCCAGCTCGATTTGTTAAGCATTTAGCGCCAGCTAACCCATCAGAATCTAAAGGTTCGTCTGATTCCAAAGGGGACGGCCATGCCGTTACTTCATAATATATATCACCGATAATTGGTAAAAAATATTAAATAAAGGTATTTTTTAGGAAAGGGATTATGCAAAGACAGGGATTTATCGATTGGATGAAAGCGTTAGGGATGTTGCTAATAGTAATAGGTCATATAGTTGGCGACCCGAATAACCTTTTTAATTTAATCAGCCAACCTATTTATACTAAGCAGTTAGGCGTTTGTTTGTTTATTTTTATAATGGGATGGAATTTAGCGAACACACGACAGACGGATTTTAGAGTTGTGTTTAATCGTCTTGTTCCTATCTATTTTTATGGCTTGTTGTTTACGTTAGTGCTGAGTTTTATATTTATCTTCACCAAAGGAGATATAAATGAAAGTAATTATGTCCCGTTTTTCTTCGGTCTCAATGTACTGTTCAATAGTTTCCCGGCAAACCCAACAACCTGGTATATAGGTACGTATTTACACATTTTGTTGTTTTGGTTTTTTTGTTTACGCGGCAAATCGATTACTAAAAAAATAGTCATGCAGGGGTTTGTTGTTGAATGTGTCACTCGTGCGGTATTGCTTGCGATGAATCAAGATTTTATCGCATATATGATTTTGCCTAATTGGTTGACAGTATTCCTGTTAGGGGGGTATTTATGGGATAAAAAAGACACTCAATGGCAGCCTAAAGCGATAGCTATCATTGTGTTGTGGGTACTCATATTGGCAATTTGGGCAAGTCCATGGAATGTGTTTTTTAATAGTGGAACGTTACCTTTTCGAGGTTTGACATTGGCTGATGAAGCTTCTTCAGTATGGTTTACCCCCGCATATTCATTGTTGATTTCCATTGTTTATTTGGTTAATACATGGGCGTTATTTGAATTATTAAGACGGCTACCAAAACTGCAATGGGTTGAATTTTTTGCTCGTAACAGTTTAATTACTTTTATTATTCATATGCCGTTGATATATGGATTAATGCGCGTCGTTTATGCACAATTTGAGCACGCATGGATGGGGAGGCTTGCCTTGATCATGATTATTTTTGTCGGCTGTGCATTGGTGTCTGAATTGCTTCAACGTTATATTAATATTAAGTATATTCAAGAAAAATCGTGGCAAATCAGCTCTAATGTTCTGGCACATTTACGGCTATCGAAAGATCTGTAATGGGGCGAATATTATGATAAACCCACTACTTTCAACTATTGGAGTCATCCATCATACCGGATCTGAGCACTTAATGAGTTTTGGCTTCCCTTTATCCAAAGGGACGCTAACGGATGTTCAGACATTATCATTGAGGCAACACGGTATCGAACTCGATACCAACCTAACCGCTGTTGCGTATTGGCATGACAAAAGTATTCGCTGGATCCAATGCCAAGCGATTGTCTGTCAAAGTGGGGCGATCGAATTATGCAACAGAACACGATTACTCTGTGCGCGGGTCCCATCGCTTGTCAATAAAGTTGACGATACGAGTAAACCGACTGAATTATTTTCTCATCCAAAGCACGATTTGAGTATCACTGTGGATTTGCAATTAAAAGGAATCACAACGCCACTTAAATTTGTTTTGCATAGGCATGACATCTCCTCTAACCCGTTAACTCAACAATACATTAGCGATGGACATTTTGAGTTTGCTGACCAACAACTCAATATTCAACTGTCCGTCATTGTGTGTGACTATACTGATGAAATCAGCATCATACTTCGTGCGCACAATCCTAATGCCGCTGCCCATCAAGGTGGGAAGTGGGATTTGGGTGATCCTAATAGTTTGTATATTAATGATTTATCAATTGTTTTTAGCGCTAACCATACTCAAGCTAGTGTCGATGTTATGGATGAGTATGTACCGACTACACAACACAATAACCATTGTCATGCACAAGGTGAATTTAAGTTAACTCAATTTGGAAGTGGTGGCAGACATTGGCAAAGTCCAATTCATTGGGATCAGAACCGGCGATCTAGCGTGACCAAACGAGGCTTTGAGTTATGCGTTGGAAATGACAGGGTTTTTCAAGGAATGCGCGCCCAACCACAATTAACGTTGTGTTCAATACCTCAAGCAAACATCCATAATAATAAAAATATATCCTTTACGTTAGAGATGGAGGATTTTTGGCAGAACTTTCCTACCTCATTATCTGGGCATAAAGATGGATGCCGCTGGCAATTGTTTGCCCAGAACACTGAATTACAAGGTGGAGAAAGTAAAACGTGGCGCTTTAACGGGCGCTTCAAATGCAACTTCAAGGCAAACCTCAAGGCAAAGGAGCCCGCTCCTAAAAATGTCGTCTTAGCTACAAGCACGTTGACATATAATGCTGATTATCTCAGTCAGTGCCATGTCATACCATGGGTTAGCTTGGCGAGTCCTCCTTCTAGCATCGCAAGTATTATCGAGCGTGGGCTCAATGATGACGATAATTTTTTCAATAAACGAGAAAGAAAAGATGTGTTTGGATGGCGTCATTATGGTGAGATTGATGCCGACCATGAGGCGGTCAATGCAGACGTTCCAGATGAATTTATTTCACATTATAACAATCAATATGACCCTTTATTGGGTATGACTTTGCAGTTTTTGCAGGGTGGGGACTTACGTTGGCTAGCGTTAATTAGACCGTTGCAACAGCATATTCAAGATATCGATATTTACGATACAGATAAAGATAAAGCCGAATATAATGGTGGGCTAATGTGGCACACTGATCATTATTTATCAGCGCAAACCTGCACACACCGTTCTAATTCCAAATATCATGAACATGCCTATGATGGGTTTTTAGGTGGCGGAGGCCCTGGTGGACAGCATTGTTATACGAGCGGATTAACATTGCAATATTGGCTTTTTGGCGATCCATCTGCCAAACAAAGTGTGGCTCAGTTATGTGCTTGGCTCCGAAATTTTTATAATGGCAGTGGTTCGCTATTGGAGCGTACATTTCGTTTATTAACGATTGATATCAAATCTAATCAGCTGACTAATATTGGTTTTAAAGCACCGGGCTATAAATACCCACTGGATCGTGGAACGGCTAACTTTATTATTGCCTTAATTGATAATTATGATCTTACCGCTGAACCAGCATTAGTGTTAGAGATGGCGACAATAATCAGGCACACCTTTCACCCGAATGAAGATATTGGATTAAGAGAGCTAAAAAACGTTGAGCAATCGTGGTTCTATACCATATTTTTACAAGCAGTCGTGCGTTATTTATTACTCAAAGAATCACTCGAAGAGATTGATTCTGATTATTGGTATGCCCGAGATGGATTGATACATTTCGGCCGGTGGATGCTCAACAATGAAAGTTACTACTTAGATAAGCCTCAACAGCTTGAATTTCCCAATGATACCTGGTGTGCTCAAGAGATCCGCAAGGCTAATATTTATTATTATTGTTACTATTTTTGTAGTGATCATAACCCGCAGTATTTGCACCAAGCAAAAGCGTATTATGAGTATATTACGCAACGACTCTCGACATCAAGTGAAGCAATATATACCCGAGTTCTTGCAATTTTAATGCAAAATGACGGTGTTGAACAAGTGTTTCGAAGTCATCCCCCTCAGTCGGCAATACCCTATCAACGTATTGAACATGGTGCGCCTCCTAAATTGACTTTAACCACAACGATTAAGCATTTTTTATTTGACCTATTTCGTTTATCAGCAAATTTCTCATTAACAAGAGAATATCGTTGGCTAGCCATTAGATTAAAAATGCTCATGAATACATAAAACAAATAGACAAAGAGATACATATGAACACCACACAAATCCAAGAAATTATTTTCAGTGCATTGACAATGACTAATCATACTCGTGAGGACAATAACCAGATCCCGATAGCACCGATAACAGAATTGTACAGCAAAAATGGCTATTTAGATTCAATGGGACTCGTGGCTTTTTTGATTGACGTTGAAGAGTTATTTTTAGATGAAGATATCAAAATTTCATTAAGTGATGACCGTGCTATGTCTCAAACAAAAAGCCCGTTTCGTTCCGTAGAAACATTGACCCAATATATCGTTGAACTCCTACAGGAATAACGACCTATGACAGAAAAACACATGCTTATTACTGGAGCAAGTAAAGGGCTAGGTAAAGACATTGCTGAGTATTTTTTACAACAAGGCTGGATCGTGTATGGTTGCGCTCGTTCTGCTGGCACAATAGACAATCCCAATTATCATCATTATCAACTAGATGTGAGCTCAGCTGAACAAGTCAGTGAGTATTTCTATAGCTTGCGTAAAAAAATAAAACACCTTGACGTATTAATTAATAATGCGGGGGTGGCAAGTATGAATGCCTTTGCCTTAACTCCGCCAGAAACCTTTCGAAAACTGTTTGGGATCAATGTTGAAGGTACGTATTTATTTTGTCAAAAAGCGCTAGGGCTGCTTAAACGCTCAGCAGCGCCCAATATCATCAATATGACCACGGTGGCAGTCCCGTTAAAGTTAGAAGGTGAATCGATTTACGCAGCCAGCAAAAGTGCAGTAGAAACATTAACGCAAATCATTGCTAAAGAATACGGTAATTTAGGGATCCGTTGTAATGCGATTGGGCCATCACCGATCGCGACAAGTTTAATCTCAGGCGTCCCTGGACACAAAATTGACAAGTTAGTGCAATCGCAGTCAATTAAGAAAATGGCAACACCTGCTGATGTCATCAATTTGGTGGAGTTTTTTCTACGCCCTGAAAGCCGCATGATAACTGGACAAATTATTTATTTAGGAGGAATAGCGAGATGATTGAATTTTTTATGCAAAAAATGCAAGAAAACCCAACAAATGAAGCGTTACTGTCATCAAAATTCGCATTAACGTGTGGCGAATTACTACTATTAACCTATGAGTTTACGCAGTGGCTGCATAAGCATAATATTCCTTCTGGTGCTGTTGTTTCATTTGATGGCGATTATTCACCTGAGTCGTTAGCTCTATTTTTGGCACTGGCCAGCAATGATAATATTATGGTGCCTTTATCCAATGACTCCAAGCATCATTTTGTTGAATTTAGAGAGATTGCACAAACTGAATTTGACATTTCTCTCAACCACCACGAACCGCATTTGACATGCACGGGTAGACAAGCTGGAGGGGATATTTATGGGCAATTACGGGCGCAACAGACACCGGGCTTAGTCTTATTTTCATCGGGCTCTACTGGTAAAAGTAAGGCTATCGTGCAAGATCTGAATAAGCTGATGAGTAAATTTACGACCCCGAGAAAAGCGTTACGGATGTTGATATTCCTGCAACTTGATCATATTGGGGGCGTGAATTCGTTATTGTATTCTTTGGCGAATCAAGGCACGGTCATTGTTGCTGATGACCGGACTCCAGATAGCGTGTGTCGTGCAATCGAAACCTATAAAGGAGAAGTGCTCCCGACATCACCGACGTTTCTTAATTTGTTGCTTTTATCCAAAGCCTATGAACATTATGATTTAGCTTCGCTGAAATTAATTACTTATGGCACCGAACCGATGCAAACAAGTACCTTGATGAGACTCAATAGTCTGTTTCCGAATAGTACGTTGCAACAAACGTATGGCTTATCCGAAGTTGGGATTTTACGTTCCAAATCACGGTCATCAGGATCATTATGGATGCAAGTCGGTGGGCGTGAATTTATCACTAAAATCGTCAACGATACGTTATGGGTGAAATCGGATTCTGCCATGTTGGGGTATTTGAATGCACCTACGCCTTTTGATGCTGAAGGTTTTCTTGATACAGGAGATGTTGTTGAGCAAGATGGAGAGTGGATCCGGATCCTTGGCAGAAAAAGTGAAATCATTAATGTCGGTGGCTTAAAAGTATATCCAGCCGAAATAGAAAGTATTTTACTGGAGATTGATAATGTTGAGGATGTGGTGGTGTTTCAAGAACCACATCCCATCACGGGAAGCATTGTGTGTGCTAAGTTTAAATTGGTGGAAGAGGAGTCTAAGCGTGACTTTAAAGCCAAAACGTTTACATTTTGCAAAGATAAACTAGCGAGCTATAAGATCCCAACAAAAATTGAGATCACCCTCGATAATACCTACAACGAACGTTTTAAACGGATGCGCAGATAAGTAAAAGTGACAAGTTATAATGATGCAATCCCCTTTCACTGATGAGTGTGGGGGGAGTGCATAATGATACCTGGATGACTGACATTAACTTATATTAATTTACGCTAAGGTTGCTTTCATTTCGCGCCGACGTTCATGTAACAAGGGCTCTGTATACCCACTCGGTTGAGTGGTGCCGAGCACGATTAAATCGCGCGCCGCTTGAAAACCGATGGCGGCGTTATAATTTGGACACATTGGAATGTACTCAGCATCATCTGTGTTTTGCTCATCAACTAATTGTGCCATCCGTGCCAAGGTTTCATCAATTTGCGCGATGGTCACTACTCCATGGGTTAACCAATTAGCGATGTGCTGTGCTGAGATCCGCAATGTTGCTCGGTCTTCCATTAAGCCGACATTATGAATGTCGGGTACTTTAGAACAACCAATACCTTGGTGTACCCAGCGGACGACGTAGCCTAAAATACCTTGAATATTGTTGTCTAGCTCGGCTTGGATCTCTGCCGAACTCAACGTACGATCTGCTTCAAGTAATGGAATATCCAAGATGGTATCAATGCCATCAAAATCACTGTTATTTAATGTTTTTTGGACTGCATATACATCAACTTGATGATAGTGCAGGGCATGCAATGTTGCAGCAGTAGGAGATGGGACCCAAGCTGTATTCGCACCAGATTGTGGATGACCTATTTTTGCACTCATCATATTAGCCATCTGATCAGGGATTGGCCACATGCCTTTGCCTATTTGTGCTTTTCCTGACATACCTGCATGTAATCCAGTAATAACATTGGCTTGCTCGTAAGCATGGATCCAAGGGCGTTGTTTGAGTTCTGCTTTTGGTGCAAATACTCCTTTTTGCATCGACGTATGAATTTCATCACCGGTTCGGTCAAGAAAACCTGTGTTGATAAATACAACACGAGCTTTAGCTTGTTCAATGCAGGCTTTTAAATTGACTGAAGTACGGCGCTCCTCATCCATGATCCCGATTTTGATGGTGTAGCGTTTGAGAGATAACAGATCTTCAATCGCGTTAAACAAATCATCACTAAATTTAACTTCCTCAGGCCCATGCATTTTAGGTTTTACGATATAAATACTGCCGGTTCGTGAATTGACAAATTCGCTGTTCCGATTAAGGTCGTGTAAAGCAATGAGTGAAGTGATCACGCCATCCATAATCCCTTCATAAATGGGTTGTCCATCAAATAAAATCGCATCGTTTGTCATTAAATGACCGACATTTCTGACAAACATCAAACTGCGACCTTTTAATACGATTGGCTGACTATTTAAGCCATGATATTCGCGATCAGCATTCATTCTACGGATGAGACTCTTACCGTTTTTTTCCATTGCGATAGACAAGGTACCTTGCATTAATCCAAGCCAATTCTGATATACCAGAGTCTTATCTTCAGCATCGACTGCTGCCACAGAGTCTTCACAATCCATGATAGTACTCAGTGCTGATTCAACTAATATATCTTTGATATTGGCAGGATCAACCCCGCCAATTGGATGGTTAGCATCGATTTGTAGTTCGATGTGTAAGCCATTATGTTTAATTAAAATAGCTGTAGGTGCGTTGAGTTCACCTTGGTAGCCGACACATTGCTCCGGAGCTGCCAATGTTGTCTGCGTCGCATCTTGCAAAGTAATGAGTAGGCCGCTCGGTGTGAGTGTATAGCGAACTGCGTCGGTGTGTGAGCCATGTGTCAGCGGCGCTATATCATTTAAATACTGACGTGCTTGGCTGATAACTGCTTTGCCCCGAATAGGGTTATAAGATGATGTCTTTTCTGCACCATTTTCTTGCGACAACACATCCGTACCATATAACGCATCATATAAACTACCCCAGCGAGCATTGGCAGCATTTAGTGCATAGCGTGCGTTATTAATTGGCACAACTAATTGCGGGCCTGCCATTGTCGCTAATTCTGGGTCGACATATTGAGTCGTGATGGTGAAATCTGTGGGAGCAGGAACTAAATACCCAATTTTTTGCAAAAATGCTTTGTAATCTGCAAAGGGTTCATTCGGGTGTTCTTGATGGTACTGATCGATTTGCGCTTGTAATTGGTCGCGTTTTTCGAGTAGTACATGATTACGAGGAATAAACTCGGCTAAAAGTGTCGCAAAGCCATCCCAAAAATCAACACTATTAATATTCGTCATAGGCAGTGCTGCGGTATTGATAAAATCAGCCAGCGTTGCGTCAATTTGTAGTCGACCGTGAGTATGATAAGCCATCATCGTAATCCTATTTTTTGCTTAAGATAGAATCAGTATATGTTGTAAAGTCGATAATGTTTAGATTATAGTATCTATGACTAGCATTCATGTAATTTATGGGTAAATTCCCATTTATGTGATTATGATTGGGTCATACGATCCGCTACTTCTCCAATTAATCGGCGTAACCAAATATGCCCAGCATCATGATGTAACAAAGCACTCCATGCCATTTTTAAAGCAATAGGAGGGATGTCAAACGGGGGGGGCAGCACCATGATTTCAGGGTCGTCTTTGAAAATTTTAGCTGCGCGACTGGGTAACGTAGCAATTAAATTTTGGGTTTTAGCCAGTTGTAACGCGGCATGATAATGACGAGTAAAGACACGGATTTGGCGTTGTTTGCCGAGCTTAGTCAATTCCGCATCGACCCATCCTAATTTTTGTACTTCATTAGGATCGATTCCCACACCTATACCAAAGCCAGTCTTACTAACCCAAATATGCTGGCCAGATAGATATGCTTCTAAGTTAAAGTTCTCACATCGTGGATTGTGTTTATTGAGTACGCAAGCAAACTGATCATACCAAATGACTTTTTGATGAAACGATAACGGTAATTCGTCAAAGCGGTTAATCGCCATATCAACTCGACCTTGTTCAACATCATGAAATGTCACATCAGATGGCGTGATTAAATCTAGTGTAATGTTGGGGGCTTTGAAGTTGAGCTCTTCGATTAACTCTAATAATAATGTGGACTCAGCGTAATCTGAGGTCATGATTCGAAAGGTACGCGTTGAAGATTCAGGACTAAACTCTGTTTCAGGTTGAATTGACGATTCAAGTTTACTCAATACATCACGAATTGTGGGTTGTAGTTCTAAGGCTCTCTTGGTTGGCGTCATCCCTTCGCTGGTGCGGACTAATAAGGGATCTTTGAACAGATCGCGTAATCGCTTCAAGCCATTACTCATTGCCGGTTGGGTGATACTCAATTGATTTGCCGCTTTGGTTACACTGCCTTCTCGCAGTAAGACATCCAAATAGACGAGTAAATTTAAATCAATTTTGGCAATGTTCATGAGTTTGCAATCCTAAATAGATGTATGTACCCATTATAAACAAAAAACATTAAATTTCACTGAGCAATTAGTCTAATGAATACTACTTATAAGGAATGGTGTTATTAATGCATAAAAAAACCCAGCCTAGACTGGGTTTTGCGACACGAAGTATCGTGCTTCGATTCGTTCAGTTCAGTGTGATAAATTAATCAAACTGATTCATCGTATTATCTTCACCAGATGCTTTAAGTGCTTGGTCACCAGAGAAGTATTCTTTATGCGTATCACCCATATCAGAACCAGCCATTGCTTGGTGTTTAACACACGCTAAGCCTTGACGTAATTCTTGACGTTGTACACCTTTAACATAAGCCAACATACCTTGGTCGCCGAAGTAGCCTTGTGCTAAGTTATCAGTCGATAACGCTGCAGTGTGATAAGTCGGTAAGGTAATCAAGTGATGGAAGATACCTGCTTCACGTGCTGCATCAGCTTGGAATGTACGGATTTTTTCATCAGCGATTTGCGCTAATTCACTCGTATCATACTCAATCGACATTAACGCTGCACGGTCATAGGCAGACACATCTTTGCCTTCTGCAACCATCGTATCAAAAATTTGCTGACGGAAGTTTAGCGTCCAGTTGAATGATGGCGAGTTGTTATACACTAATTTTGCATTTGGCACGGTCTTACGGATCGCATTAACCATTTCTGCAATTTGTCCAACGTGTGGTTTTTCTGTTTCAATCCACAACAAATCAGCACCATTTTGTAATGACGTGACACAATCTAAAACAACACGGTCAAAACCAGTATTATCTTTAAATTTGAACAAACCATTGGGCAAACGTACAGGCTTAACAATTTCGTTATTCAGTTTCATGATCGTGTCGCCATTTTTAAGCGCAGCTAGATCTGCAACTGGCGTTACTTCTAAGAAGGCATTGTACTGCTCGGCTAAATCACCATCATTGGTTGATACTGGGATCTTTTGTGTCAGGCCAGCACCTAATGAATCGGTACGCGCGACAATCACACCATCATCAACTCCTAATTCTAAGAATGCGTACCGTACGGCATTAATTTTCGCAAGGAAATCTTCATGTGGAACGGTTACTTTACCGTCTTGGTGACCACATTGTTTTGCATCTGACACTTGGTTTTCGATTTGGATACAACATGCACCCGCTTCAATCATTTTCTTAGCAAGTAAATACGTTGCTTCTTCGTTACCAAATCCAGCATCGATATCAGCAATAATTGGTACGATGTGTGTTTCAAAGTTATCGATTTGTGCTTGAATCGCTGCAACATCACCGCCATTGGCTTGCGCTGCATCTAGTTGATTAAATAAATTACCTAGTTCACGTGCATCAGCTTGACGTAAAAATGTATATAACTCTTCGATAAGTGCCGGCACTGACGTTTTTTCATGCATTGATTGGTCAGGTAATGGACCGAATTCTGAACGAAGCGCTGCAACCATCCAACCTGAAAGATACAAATAAGATTTATCTGTTGTACCTTGATGCTTTTTCACGGCTAACATTTTTTGTTGACCGATAAAGCCATGCCAGCAACCTAAAGACTGCGTATATTGTGCTGAGTCTGCATCATAATCTGCCATGTCCTTGCGCATGATGCCAGCAGTGTACTTAGCGATGTCTAAACCGGTTTTAAAGCGATTTTGCGTTTTCATACGAGCCGCAAATTCTGGGCTGATTGCATTCCAAGCAGACCCTTGCTCTTTAATTAATTTTGCAAATGCAGCTTGATCTTGTTGATATTGAGACATAGTCGTTATCCTTTTAATATTCTGTAGGGCGATGTATTACGCGGTGCAAGCTGGTATAAATAACTCACTGTGCAACTGACCATTTCATGTTAGGGAGTAAATCCAAATAATTGAAATTAATAATTTGCATTGTCTTCATTTACTTTATGAATGATTTGTCGTCGTGTTGTGATTACATTAAGATCTAAATTGATCTATGTTTTTATTGTAGTACACGACGTTGAGTTGGTCTGTAATCAGCTAGTTACTCATCCTATAGGACTAGATTGGTGTTATTTGATATAGATTGTGTGAATGGTGATTATGTTATTCATTCATGATTTTTGTTTTTCACAGGGTGAATTACACAATCCGAAAATAATATTCACCACTTTGTTATCGATGAAATGCGCAATATAAGTTTGCTGGTTCAGCGTAAGTGGTTACAATAAAGTCCTATTTGTTTCAGTATTTGTTTACGTATTAGCGTACTCAACTCAATTTAGGACTTCAACGATATGCAAACTCGATTAGTAAAGTTATTGGCGCTCAGTATCAGTGCACTGACATTAAGCGCTTGTGTGATCGTCACACCGGATATAAATGTACAACATGATCTCGACACGCACATCTTTACGAAAAGCGAGTCGACCCCAAAAAACATTATTATGATCGTCGCCGATGGCATGGGACCAGCATACACCACGGCATACCGCTATTATGCTGATAACCCAAATACACCTGAGATAGACGCCACTATTTTTGACCAATGGCACGTTGGGAATGCATCTACTTATCCTGCGAGCGTTTCAGGTGTAGTGACCGACTCTGCCGCGAGCGCCACGGCGTTAGCTTCCGGTATAAAAAGCTATAATGGTGCTATCGGTATGGATGTGAACAAGCAACAAGTGACAACGGTATTGCATCGTGCCAAAGCGAAAGGTATGAAAACGGGTTTAGCCGTTACTTCTCAAATTGTCCACGCGACTCCTGCAGCCTATGTTGCCCATAATGAATCACGCCAAAACTACAATGCTATTGCCGATAGCTTTTTTGATGATCGAATTAATGGTGAGCATAAAGTTGATGTAATGCTCGGTGGCGGTACGGATTATTTTATTCGTGATGACCGTGATATTCGACAATTGTTCGTTGACCAAGGTTATCAATATATTGATAGCTATGCGCAGCTATCCTCATTAACTAACGATGCTGGTGCACTAGGTTTGTTTGCTCCAGTAGGTTTACCTTGGGCATTAGATGATAGCGATCCCTCTCGCTTACGCACTATGGCTCAAACAGCCACGCGTATATTAGAAAACAATCAAGGGTATTTTTTATTACTAGAAGCCAGCCAAGTCGATTGGGCTGGGCACGGTCGTGATATCAATTCTGCGATGGCCGAAATGCAAGATTTGCATTTGATGCTGGAATGGTTGGTTGAATATCAAGCTCAGCACCCTGACACATTAGTTGTGTTGACCGCTGACCACAGTACTGGTGGATTGACGTTAGCCGCTAATGGTGAATACCGTTGGGAGCCTGCATCATTACACGCGATAACCACTTCTGTTCCTGCCATGATTAAACATTTAGTCAACAGTCCTGACGAACCGACTAAACGCTTAGCGTACATTAAAGCTCAATTAGGTTTTGAGTTGACGCAAGCCGACCAAGATGCCGTGCTTGCCATGGATATGAATGCCAAATCTCGTTCATTAGAAGATGTGATTAAACGAATTATTGATCGTAAAACCAATACCGGTTGGACAACTTGGGGTCATACTGCCGTTGATGTGCAAGTATTTGCAGTCGGACCAGGTGCAGAGCGCTTTGCCGGACATCAAGATAATACGGATATCGCGAAGCGCATATTTGAACTGTTAGATTAAGCGTCAGTCTGAGACGGAGTAAAAGCAGCGATACGTTTTACTGGTTTAAAAACGTATCGACTTCTTGTCCGGTTATTTTTTTCATTTGCATGAAAATGTACATGATCGCCGTGATCAACATTAACATGCTCGGGATCACAATAACTGGATAGCTGAGTGCCGTCATACGCCCTAATTCTTCTGTATAAGCTACCGAACCTGGCTCGGATACCAAAATCCATTTTGCCAGCCCATAGTTAAGCGCTGAAGATACAAAAAACGACGCCGCGACAATGTAATTACTTACACCAATTTTCTTTTCAAACTCCTCTGTTTTATTGATATCAGCTAAGGCTTTATTAAGTTTTGGCCAGTTGATGATGACATCATTGAGCACGAGGATTTTAATCAACGGTTTTTTCATATAGCGAGTCACTAATACCGCGATCCCAATTAAACCAGGGATAGCAGCTTCTTTGATGGCGATATATTCCGCAGGTAGCTTTAACAAACTGATGCCACCCGTCAATAAGACACTGATGATCCCTAATACTGAGAAGAAATTCACTTTTTTGGTTTGCAGTAATTCATACAAGCCATAACCTACAGGAAATGCTAAAGCAACAGCAATACTCCACAACGGCCCTAGGTATTCAGGTGCGCTAGCGTAGGACATAATTACTACAGGAATAATGATATTGAAGGCTAGATTCGCCAACATGTTCTGTTGCTGCGGTTTAGGTTTCCCTGGAGAGCTCGCAGGTGGTGTAGCTGGTGAATTGGTTTCTGGTGATTGTGGCACAATAATATCCTATATAATTCAGCTAGTAGTTAATTAATCAGCAAACTAGAGAGAAAAAACAACGGTAATACAGCAGGTGACTGGGCGAAAGATTGTGCAGTTTAGCCTAAAATAATATGCGGTACAAACCGAGATGTGTCTTGTGTGATTAAAGTATTATCTTCACGCACTGAGATCCCCGCAGGCATATCATTAACTAGCCATGAACCAATCAAGGTGTAGTTATCGGCAAATTTTGGAAGGGGGGTAAACTGCTGGAAGATAACTCCTTCATCGCCATACTCACCGCCCGTTTGCGCGATGACATCACCGTTATCAATGATCATGATATTGGCACCTTCTCGCGAAAATATGGGTTTTTTGACCCATTTACCCGCTTTATCCACCTTGTCTAAATCTCTATGTAAATAACTGGGTAATAAGTTCGGGTGGTTAGGGAACATTTCCCATAACAAGGGAAGTAAGGCCTTATTAGATAGCACACTTTTCCAAATAGGCTCGACCCATTTGGTGTCTGAGTAGGCAGCGATTTCGCCAAATTCTTCTTTGAGCATAAACTCCCAAGGATAGAGTTTAAATGCCATATCCATCGGATTATTATCCAGATCCATGAAGCGATGGGTATCTGTTACACCAATATCATCAATAAATACAAATGGGGTACTTAACCCCGCTTGGGCTGCGCAATCTTGCAAGTATTGCACCGTTCCACGGTCTTCATCACTGTCCAAACAACATGAAAAATGCATGTTTTTTTGTTGGTAATGATTGGCAATATCACGAAAGCGCATGATGAGCTTTTCTTGCAAAGAGTTAAATTGGTCACTAGCGTTAGGCAAGGCGCCGCTATCAACTTGTTGCTCTAGCCATAACCATTGCCAAAATCCAGATTCGTATAAGCTAGTCGGGGTATCGGCGTTGTTTTCTAATAACTTGGCAGGACCGGTGCCATCGTAGACAAGATCTAAACGCGAATACAACGAAGGCGCTTTGGCTTGCCATGAATCACTCACTGCTTCATGAAATGCTTCAGGAATACAAAAATCGTTTAATAGTGCTTGCGATTGCACGACTTTATCAACCACATGTAAACACATTTCATGCAGTTCTTGAGTAGGATCTTCGATGTCGTTTTCGATTTGTTCTAGCGTAAACTGATAATACGCGCTCTCATCCCAATAGGCTTGGCCATCAATAGTATGAAACGAAAATCCGTATTCTTGAGCCGTATCGTGCCAATCAGTGCGCGCTGCAATATCCCTGCGTAACATGAATTAGCCACCCCAGCTGCGTGAGCTTGCTTGAGTCCGCGCGACACTTTTACCAAATCCACCACGTTTAACGGTGTTATTCACGGTCGGCTTAGGTTTAAAATCTGAACTATAAACTTTGGCACTGCGATTACGTTGACTACCATAATCTTTACCGGTAGCGCCAAACCAGCGACCACGTAATGCAGAATTACGCGAATTAGACGTGTACATGGGTTGGCTAAATTGACGATTTCGTGAATTTCCACCAAGCATATTACCCATCATGTAGCCCGCCATGAGTGGCATAAAAAAGCTACCTGAACTGCTTTGATTGTTTGCGTTAGAGTTACCTGGTACTGGCTCTTCGGTTCGCGCTACATACTCACAATTATCTTGACCAAATTCAAATTCACAATCGGCTTGTCCTAAAAATTTAGGGCCTGTGCGCAGCGCTTCATCTTTGGCTTCTTGATAAGCGACTTTGCACTCTTGCATATAGTTTGGATTGTTACTGGAACATTCATCCACACTGGTATAAATCGATGCGATTTCAGGCTCTTCGCCACACGCACTTAAAAACACCACACTCATACTCACGGCTAATGGGCGAAAGGCAAACCATTTGCGCATTGAGGGCAGGGAGATATGCGCTGTTCTTTTTGTCGCTGACTTCGCGGCATTAATTGATTTAGTCATAGAATTTTTCACTCCTAATAAGTCATGCAGGCGGCGTTAAGTAGACCTACGGCTAACGATACTGCCGCTAGCATAATCCCAGCTGAGACTTCGTTATTTTCGATACGCTCGGCTATTTTGGGCATAAAAGTAAAGCGTAATAATAGAAATGCGAGGCATTGTGCTAATAATGCGACAACTGCCCAGATAATAAAGTCGCCAAACGATACGGCATTGGTCGCCGCACCCGATAATGCAATCGCAAAGCCGATTAATGCACCACCAAATGCAATCGCGGCTGCGGATGATTGTTGTTCTTTGATTAGGTGCCATTCATCATGCGGTGTGACCAGTGCATAGATGATTTTAAAGATAAATAATAGCGCAATAGCACTAAAAAAATATAAGGCAAAATTACCTAATCCAGCGAGTGATGCTAAGAATGTGTCCATGGGGTGCTTCCTTTAGTGTCTTTTAATTTAGTGGATTGGAATTAATGAAATAGTGTCCAATCAAAATGATTGATACGTTTGTTGGCAATATAGAAAATACGATCGCCAGCGGAGACTTGTTCACTAAAATCAGGATTAACATGAATATTACTTTCATTCCCTCTTTTGGCAAAACCAACAAAGATAGCATTGCGATGTGATTTTAAGCCGAAAAATAAATGTTCAACAGCCATTACCGGCGTATCATCTGGTACGATAGTTGAGTATTGCTCTTGGCCTGCATCAACACTTAATAGGTCATGATGCAATAAGCTTGAGCCGGGGTCAAATGCCGATTTGACTAACATTTCAACCGCTACACTAGGCGTACATTCGACGTTTGGACAGTGGTCTTTTAATAACCCAACCAAACTTTCATCATTAAAGTACGCCACAATATGTGCATTAGGATTTCGTTTAGAGCAATATAGCGCACTAGTCATGGTGATGTCATCATCAGGGTTATCAATTAAGATGGTCTTGGCATCGCTGACGCATGCACGATTCATGTCTTCATCGCGATTAAATGAGCTCACTTTGACAAAATCAATTTGCCCTGGCAAGGGGTTAGAAATGTCTTTTTTAACACATAAAATAATATCTGCTTTGACGTCGTTCTGGGCATTTTCTTTGATTAATAAAGTGAGTAGTTGCATGGTACGTTCTTCGTTCCAGCCCATGACAATAATGTGATTCTCAGCCATATGATCTTTTAATCCTCTGTTATCTTTGTGCCATTGATATGACACCCAAGTCGCGATACGACCTACAATTAACGCAAAAATACTTAGCCCTAGCGGGATAATATACAAGGCAACTACCAATTTACCAGCACTTGAACTAGGTGATAAATCACCATACCCGACGGTGGAGCCGGTAACAATCAGCCAATATATAAAGTCAGTATGATTAGTTAGCGCTGTTTCTCCAGCAAGGTGCAAAAAGTACCATGACGATGCCGAATAAAATAATAATGCAAATACAATGGTGTACCAGCTAGTTTCGGAGAAAACCCGTACAAGTTTTTTTTTGAGTTTGTGCCAAATCAGCATTCGTATCCCTCTACAATAAGAACGCCTATTAACCGAGATCTGTGCTACAAAATCAAGTGGTTTATTTGACTGATAACGTTAAAAACCACCAAAGCTAAATAATGGGCAAAAAAAAGCCCACTTGCAGCGTGGGCCAAACATACATAGGAAAACACATATTTCATTTTAAATATTAGACGCTGTTTATTTTTGCACTGTATCGCAAGCAATACATGCGTATGGTTTTTCATATGTAATAAATGATGGGGCACGAATGCTAACGAAAAATCGAATTTGGCAAGAGATAAGTGGATTGGGTACAATACCACTATGCTTTTATCTTTTTACTCATGTTGACAATAAATAAATGAAAACGTCAGATTTTGCTTTCGAATTACCCGAACAACTCATTGCTAAATACCCTACTGAGCAGCGCACCGCCTCGCGTTTATTACATTTAGATGGTGTGACTGGCGCATTAGGACATCATGCATTTACTGATATGCTGCAATTTGTGGATGCTGGCGATCTATTAATTTTTAATAATACCCGTGTCATCCCGGCTCGTTTACTTGGTCAAAAATCCACCGGTGGTAAAGTGGAAGTCCTTGTTGAGCGCATGCTGGATGATCATCGAGTGCTTGCGCATGTTAGAGCCAGTAAATCACCGAAACCCGGTGCGACGCTACTATTAGAAAATGCTATTGAAGCAACTATGCTTGGCCGTCATGATGCGTTGTTTGAATTGTCTTTTGCAGGTGAACAAACCGTACTGGAATTATTAGAAGCACATGGGCACATGCCATTGCCACCCTATATCGACCGACCCGATGAGGATAGCGATAAAGAGCGTTATCAAACTGTTTATAACGAAAAACCTGGCGCGGTAGCCGCACCAACGGCTGGATTGCATTTTGATAATGCCATACTGGCTAAACTTAAAGCTAAAGGCGTACAGACAGAATTTGTTACCTTGCATGTTGGTGCGGGCACATTTCAGCCCGTCAAAGTTGATAATGTCGAAGAACATGTGATGCATGCTGAGTATGCTGAGGTACCTGAAACTGTAGTGGCAGCAATTAAGGCAACCAAGGCAGCAGGTAAACGCGTGATTGCAGTAGGCACAACATCGATGCGTTCACTTGAATCAGCAGCAAAAAAAGCCGATGAGACGGATGAATTAATTGTGCCTTTCTACGAAGACACTAGCATTTTTATTTATCCTGGCTTTACCTTTAAAGTGGTTGACGCAATGTTTACCAATTTCCATTTACCTGAATCAACCTTAATGATGCTGATCAGCGCATTAGCTGGGCAAGACAATGTAATGCATGCCTATGCAGAAGCGATAAAGAATGAATATCGCTTTTTTAGTTACGGTGATTCTATGTTCATTGAAAAGGCATAATCACATATTTTAAGTGAAAATTTTATAAGGTGTGTATCGGTTTTTAGTTTGCTATAATGCGCGCCATTATTGATAAGTAGGTGATATTTGCGTGCAATTTAAACTTCTTGCTACCCAAGGTAAAGCGCGTCGTGGACAGTTAGTGTTTCCACGAGGCATAGTCGAAACACCCGCATTTATGCCGGTGGGGACTTATGGTACGGTCAAGGGCATGACGCCTGAAGAACTGACTGAAACTGGAGCACATATTTGTTTAGGCAATACCTTTCATTTGATGTTGCGTCCAGGTACCGAAATTATTCAACAACACGGTGATTTGCATGACTTTATGCATTGGGATAAACCGATCCTGACTGATTCAGGTGGTTTCCAAGTATTTAGCTTGGGTGCAATGAGTAAAATCAACGAGGAAGGTGTGACCTTTCGTTCTCCGATTAACGGCGAGAAAATTCTCTTAACACCGGAAAAATCAATCGAGGTACAGCGTGAATTAGGCTCTGATATTGTGATGATTTTTGATGAATGCACGCCTTATCCGGCAACGGAGCAAGAAGCCCGAATTTCGATGGAGCTATCTCTGCGTTGGGCGCAGCGAAGTAAAGACGAACATGGTGATAGTGACTCTGCATTGTTTGGTATTGTTCAAGGTGGCATGTATGAAGGTTTACGTGATATCTCGCTCGAAGCGTTAGAGAAAATCGGATTTGATGGCTATGCAATTGGCGGTTTATCAGTTGGTGAGCCCAAAGAAGACATGATTCGAGTGCTGGATAATACGGCGCATAAATGCCCAGAAAATAAACCCCGTTACTTGATGGGGGTGGGTAAGCCGGAGGATATCGTTGAAGCGGTTCGCCGTGGCATTGATATGTTTGATTGCGTGATGCCAACCCGCAACGCACGTAATGGTCATCTGTTTGTGACGGATGGTGTGGTGAAGATCCGTAATGCAAAACACAAAACGGATACAGGCCCATTAGACGAAAAATGCGATTGCTACACTTGTAAAAATTATTCTCGGTCATATCTACATCATTTAGACAAGTGTAATGAGATCCTCGGTGCACGTTTGAACACCATTCACAATTTACGTTATTATCAAATTGTGATGCAGGGATTGCGTGATGCAATCGAACAAGGTCAATTAGACGAATTTGTGACAGAATTTTATCAGCAAAAAGACATGCCAGTGCCGGCACTAGAATCGGCATAAGCCATTATTTTTAACTATTAAGGAAGTACTACTATGAGTTTATTTATTTCAACAGCACATGCACAAGCAGCCGGCGGAAGCGCACAAGGTGGCGGTTTTGAAATGCTAATTATGTTAGCTGTATTTGGTTTAATATTTTATTTCTTATTATACCGTCCACAAGCTAAGCGTGTAAAAGAACACAAAAATCTTGTTTCTTCATTATCTAAAGGTGATGAAGTGCTTACACAAGGTGGCCTAGTCGGTAAAATTACTAAAGTGACTGAAGACAAAGATTTTATTGAGATTGCATTGAATGAATCAAATGAAATCATTATTCAAAAATCAGCGGTAACAGCCATGTTACCAAAAGGCACAATGAAAGCTGTCTAATCCTTATAATGGCTCGGTAATCGAGCCATTTTTTTTATATTCGAAGTAGGACTAAGAGTTGTGTTAAATCAAACTCCGATTTGGAAATATATTTTAGTGTTGTTGATAGTCGGTGCTTCTGCACTGTATGCTTTGCCTAATATTTATGGTGAAGATCACGCAATACAAATCTCTGCAGGACGTAATGCGCAAGTGACGCAAGCGATGGTGCCAGAAATTGAAACTATCCTAAAAGCGAACGATGTTGCGACTAAGCGTATTGATTACGCCGATGGTAAGATCTTAGTCCGTGTCAATAGCTCTGATAGCCAGCTAGTTGCGCGTGAAGTGTTAGAAGCACAGCTTGGCGATGATTATTTTGTCGCGATGAATTTAGCCCCTGATACGCCACAATGGTTGGCAGCATTAGGTGGTAGCCCGATGAAGCTAGGTCTAGATTTACGTGGTGGTGTTCACTTCTTGATGGAAGTGGATATGAATTCAGCAATCGCTAAAGCGACCGAAGATATGGTCGGCGATTTCCGTACTGCGTTGCGTGAAGAAAAAATCCGTTATCGTACTGTTAAACAAGTAGGTGACGCTGTCACGATTCAGTTTCGTGACCAAGAAACACTTGATAAAGCGCGTTTTTTCTTACGTAACCGTAATCCAGATTTAGAATTTAACGAACGCGATGGCTTAATCATTCGTGTGACTTTCTCTGAAAATCGCCTAGTTCAAATTCGTGATTATGCGGTAAAACAAAACATTACCATTATCCGTAATCGAGTCAATCAATTGGGTGTGGCTGAGCCATTAGTTCAAAAGCAAGGTGCAGAACGTATAGTTGTGCAGTTGCCCGGTATTCAAGATACGGCAAAAGCGAAAGAAATTCTTAATGCAACTGCGACCCTAGAATTTAGAATGGTGGATCAGGACAATGATGTGCGTGATGCCGTCAATGGTCGTATTCCAGCATCGTCTATTTTAGTTAACGACCGTAGCGGTCGTCCACAATTGCTTAATAAACGCGTGATGCTAACCGGTAACCATATAATTGATGCTAACAGTGGTGTTGATGAATATGGCATTCCACAGGTTAATATTTCACTGGATTCAAAAGGTGGCACTAAGATGTCACAAGGCACCAAAGACAACATTGGTAACCCAATGGCGACTGTGTTTATTGAATACAATGCGACCGGTGAACGTGATAGTAACGACAAGCTGATTTTTGAGAAAAAAGAAGAAGTCATTTCGATTGCGACTATTCAAGCTCGTTTAGGCAGTAACTTTCGTATTACGGGTTTAGATTCGCCCAAAGAAGCGCGTGATTTAGCCTTACTATTACGTGCTGGTGCATTGATCGCTCCGATCACTATCGTTGAAGAGCGCACGGTTGGACCAAGCTTAGGGGCTGAAAATATAGAACTGGGTATGAAAGCAATCCAAGGTGGATTGTTATTAGTGTTGTTCTTTATGCTGGTTTATTACAAAGCATTTGGTATTGTCGCAAATATTGCGTTGGTAGCTAACTTAGTGATGATTGTTGGCGTGATGTCGATGATCCCTGGTGCGACTTTGACGTTACCTGGAATGGCGGGTATTGTATTGACCGTTGGTATGGCGGTAGATGCGAATGTTCTTATTTTTGAACGTATCCGTGAAGAACTTCGAGATGGTCGTTCACCACAACAAGCGATCCATCATGGTTATGACAGTGCATTTTCAACCATTTTAGATGCAAATATAACGACATTTATCGCGGGTTTAATATTGTTTGCTGTCGGTACTGGACCAATCAAAGGCTTTTCAATCACGTTGATGATCGGTATTGCTACATCCATGTTTACTGCAATCGTGTTAACACGCTTAATAGTGAACTTAGTTTGGGGCGGTCGTCGCCTTGAATCTTTGTCGATTTAAGGAGCTCAAAATATGCGTTTATTAAAAATTAATGGCACTGTCAACTTTATGCGCTTGCGCATTCCTGCATTGGCGTTTTCCACGTTACTGATTTTAGCGTCAATTGGTTCTCTTGCAGTAAATCAACTTAATTGGGGCTTGGATTTCACTGGTGGTACATTAATCGAAGTGGGTTATCCAGACAAAGCGAATCTTGATGAGATCCGTCAAGAGCTAAATGCAGCAACGTTTGGTGATGCTGTGGTACAAAACTTTGGTTCGAGTCATGATGTCTTGATCCGTTTAGCGCCACGTGATGGCGTTAAATCGGCCGATGTTGGCGACCAAGTTATGCTTGCATTACGTGCTACTGGCAAAGAAGTCGATATGCGTCGCATTGAATTTGTCGGTCCAAACGTGGGTGAAGAGTTGACGGAGCAGGGTGGTCTAGCAATGCTGACTGCACTTATTTGTATTTTGATTTATGTAGCGATGCGGTTTGAGTGGCGCTTTGCGTTAGGCTCAGTCTCTGCATTAGCTCATGATGTCATTATTACATTAGGTTTGTTTTCATTGTTACAATTAGAGTTCGATCTAACTATCCTTGCAGCGGTTTTGGCCGTGATAGGGTATTCACTCAACGATACGATTGTTGTATCGGATCGTATTCGTGAAAACTTCCGTAAAATTCGTAAAGCGGAACCTGAAGAAATCATCAATATTTCATTAACTCAGACCTTGAACCGAACTATTATCACCTCTGTAACGACTGCCTTGGTATTGTTAGCATTGTTCTTTGTTGGTGGGGCACTGATTCATGGTTTCTCCACAGCATTGTTATTTGGTGTGGTTATCGGTACTTATTCATCGATTTATATCTCAAGCTCAGTCGCCTTACTACTAGGTATCAGTAAAGAAGATTTGATCCCTGAAGAGATTGAAAAAGAAGGTGAAGATTTAGAGCCAATGCCCTAAATAATTAGGGTCAGAACCAATTTATAAAGCCAACCTTAGCGTTGGCTTTGTTGTTTATAAATCACGACTTTATTTTTACCTTGATGTTTGGCTTGATAAAGCGCTTGGTCGGCACGTTCGAGCAGGGATTCTCGGGTATCTTCTGGCTCCATTTGTGCGACGCCAACACTGGCTTTGACGTGCAGCTTAGGGTTCTTCAATAATGAGCGTATGTCTTGTGCAATAAGCTTAGCTTGTGTTGCATTGCAGTCCGGACAGACAATCATAAATTCATCCCCGCCATAGCGACCTAAAAAGTCAGTTTCACGCACCCGCTTTTTGATGGTTGATGCCACCCATTTAATAACTTTATCGCCGAAAGGATGGCCATATCGGTCATTGATCGTTTTAAATTCATCAATATCAATAAATATAATTGATAGCAGTAAATGGTGACGGTTACAGCGTTCAATTTCATCTTCTAGGTGTGCGAGGATGGTCGTCTTGTTCGATATTTGGGTAAAGTTATCGAGATTAACTTGAGTTCGCATTGCCTCTTCTTTGGTTTGATCTTTAAACGTAATCACCGCTCTAAATTTACTGAAAATTTGAATTAACTTAATATCCAAAACCATGGGCTTGATCCCTTGAGCCGTGCTAATACTCATTTTGTAATTAATACGACCATTTAACACCGGCTCAGCAGGATCAAAAACGACTGCGAGCAGTCGTTTTATACTAAATGGTTGAACAGCGAATGGAATGAATAATTTGGATAAATCATACCAATGATTTCCGATGATTGTTTTGATGTGCGTATCATGTTTACGAAGTGAAACATGGCTAAATACCTGTGAAAATACGGGATTGAATTGGGTGATATTACCGACGCGATCTATTGTTAAAATCGGTCGAGTTGATTGTTGATAATGACCACGAATATGCTGGTATAAGTAGGTATTTAAATAAAAGAAATAGGAAATCGCGCAAATGGTCAATAGTAATATCGCCATAGACCCCATCAGTAATTTAAAGATGAACTGCTCGGAAACGATAAATTCTGCACTTTGTGTGGCGGTCAGCGCTGCGCTATTTTCAATGATATAACTTTTTAATTGCTGTAAAAACTCAATAAATTCAATGCTTATTAGAGAGTGAAAATGGAGCGTTGGTGTGATTTGTTCTTTAAATACATCAGCAAATTCAAAGCTACTGATTACACGTGTTTGATGCTTGATGAGTGTATCGTGATAAGACTCAAGTTGATTAATTTTAATGACACTAATATAAGGAATTAATGAGTTAGGATCTAAATCAGTAAACAGTTGTAAATATTTAGAATTAAATTGGGTATAAAATTGGAAATTTTGAACATTATTAACCGTTTGGGTATTAAGCATACGCTCATGATTCAATAAGATATGTTGTTGTAGCTGATCTAATTTGAGTAAGGTGTTGTTGACGAGATTAATGTTGTTGACGAGATTAATGTTGTTGACGAGTTGCTCAGCGTTGCGAGTGTGTTCGATTTGTTTTATCAAACCATATACAAAGAACATAATAATTCCTAACATCAAAAAGATGCTGAAATTAACTGTTCTTGATTTGGTTAGCACTGATAATCCATTAGTATGACTTACATGAATTTAGCCTAAACCATAAAGCAGATTTTGCCATTTTTATTCTTGCTCAAATCGGACATTTTTGTGATGAAAGCGGTATAAAAAACCTTTCATCGAAATACAGGCCCAGTAAAATACAGGGTAGTGATGTGCAATAGTAAGAAGAAGAACGCTTAGGAAGATAGACACCACTCTAATGTAGAATAGAGTGGTGATATATTTTATTGAGATACTTTGCTAGCGTTACTTTAGGTATTTTACAAGTTGCTGCACAACACGTGGGTTACCCGCGACAATTTCACCTTTATGCATTGGGTCATTACCACCAGAAAAGTCAGTGACTAAGCCACCCGCTTCACGCACAATCAGCTCACCGGCAGCCATATCCCATGGTTTAAGACCACTTTCAAAAAAGCCGTCATATTTACCAGATGCGACATACGCTAAATCCAACGCAGCTGAACCTGAGCGACGAATGTCACCGGATTGAATAAATATTTGAGTAAATTTAGGTAAGTAGTTAGCGACTAACGTTTTGTCTTTAAATGGGAATGCAGTGCCAATAATGCCACCTTCAAGATCTTTATTTTTACCAACACGAATGCGGTAACCATTTAATTGAGCACCAGCACCACGAGAAGCAGTAAATAAATCGCCACGGATTGGATCATAGACAACAGCTTGGTCAAGGCGACCTTTGTGCATAAGGGCAATTGACACACAAAAATGTGGAATGCCTTTGATAAAATTAGTAGTGCCGTCTAACGGGTCAATAATCCATTTGAAATTAGGATCGCCCTCAATCACACTGCCTTCTTCACCGACAAATGAATGCTCAGGATAAGACTGTTTGATTTTTTCAATGATTGCGTATTCAGCATCCTTGTCTATTTTGGTTACAAAGTCATTTTCACGTTTTGTGGTAATGGTTAAATCATCACGGTTTTCAAAACCACGGGTGATTACTGAGCCAGCACTGCGAGCAGCACGTATGGCGATATTTAGCATAGGATGCATATCAAATCTCACTACTTAAATTGTCAAAGAACTATCTTCTATTAGCGCTATACAGATGACAACATACAGGGCGTAATAGAAAATCATTGCGCAATATTATAGCAAAACAACGCGGTAAAACCTAATAGATATTATGTTTGGCACTATTTCGGCGCTATAAGTAACGACCAAAGCGTCAACTGACCTATTAAAACGACAAAGCAATGCGTATAATGTGACACGAAATTAATTTAATAAGACTCACTATGCTTGAAAATATCCGTATCGTATTGGTCAATACTTCCCATACTGGCAATATAGGCTCAGCTGCTAGAGCGATGAAAACAATGGGATTGAGTGATTTATATTTAGTCGACCCTATTACTGCTCCGGATGGTAAATCCAGTGCATTAGCAGCAGGGGCTGGTGATGTCTTAGCGAATGCGAAAATAGTGGACAGTGTTGCTGAAGCGGTTAAAGATTGTTCACTGATTGTTGGCACATCCGCGCGCTCACGCACTTTACCATGGCCAATGTTAACGCCTCGTGAGTGTGGTTTACAAATGATCCAAGAGGCCCAAAAAGGACCTGTAGCATTAGTCTTTGGCCGTGAAAATAATGGCTTGACGAATGAAGAACTGCAATTATGCCATTTTCATGTGTGTATTCCGGCAAATCCAGAGTACAGCTCGCTTAATTTAGCTGCTGCGGTGCAAACATTATGCTACGAAATTCGCATGGGCTTTTTAGCACAAGAAACATTTCCGGAAGTGGAACAAGAATATCCATTAAGTGACGATCTTGAACGTTTTTATGTACATTTAGAAAAAACACTTGCGGACACGGGGTTCATTGTCAAAAACCACCCGGGTGTAGTGATGACCAAGCTGCGTCGATTAGTCAATCGTGCGCGCCCTGAATCATCAGAACTGAATATACTTCGTGGCATTTTATCTGCGATAGACAAAAAAAATCAATCCTAATTAGAAACAAGGTACGGACAAGGAACACCATGTTTAAGCATTTACGAGAAGACGTAAAAAGTGTATTTCATCGCGATCCTGCAGCGCGTAATACCTTAGAAGTATTAACTAACTATCCAGGCTTACATGCGATTTGGATACACCGTATTAGTCATAAGCTTTGGGGTTGGGGATTCAAGTGGATTGCACGTTCACTCTCGACATTTGCTCGATTTTTGACGGGTATTGAAATTCATCCAGGAGCAACCTTAGGTCGTCGCGTATTTATAGATCATGGCATGGGAGTCGTGATTGGCGAAACCGCAGTCATTGGTAATGATGTGACGTTATATCATGGCGTTACGCTAGGTGGGACAAGTTGGCAAGCAGGTAAACGCCACCCTACATTAGAAGATGACGTTGTAGTGGGTGCAGGGGCAAAGGTGCTCGGTCCGATTACTATGGGCAAAGGCGCTAAAATTGGTAGTAACTCAGTTGTAGTTAAAGATGCACCTGCAAATTCAACTGTTATTGGGATCCCTGGTCGGATTATTTTGGCGTCCGCGCAAACAGCTCATGAACAAAATGGGAAACGTGCCAAAATAGCTAAAAAATATGGGTTTGATGCCTATGCAGTAGCGGTAGATAATCCTGATCCTGTTGCTAACGCCATGGGCATGTTATTAGAACACATGCACTTAATGGACAACAAGCTTCAAGAAATGTGTACGGTGATCCAATCAATGGGCGGTGATGTATGTACTGATTCGATCCCTAAAATGGATATGGACGAATTTGCAGCGACGGGTATATCAACGCAAAAGCCCGATTCCCCCGATGATCGCCCTGAAGAATTCGACCCTGTAATCTAAACCTAACAGGTTATTTGTAATACTTGACTAATTTAGTAGGTTAAATACTTGACTAATTTAGTCGGGTAAGTAAAATAGTTAGTGTAGATTATGATTTAGGTAGCACGTATATGAAATTGACATCAAAAGGACGCTATGCTGTTACAGCGATGTTGGATGTTGCTTTGCATTCCCAACAAGGACCTGTGTCGTTATACGATATTTCAGTTAGACAAGAAATTTCATTATCCTATTTAGAGCAGTTGTTTTCCAAATTGAGAAAACAAGCTCTGGTTGAGAGTATACGTGGTCCAGGTGGCGGTTATCGACTTGGCAAAGATGCCAATGATATCGCAGTTGGAGAGGTTATCGCTGCGGTTAACGAATCCATAGATGCCACCAAGTGTAATGGCAAAGCCGATTGCCAAGGTGGTGAAAAGTGCCTGACACATAATTTATGGCAGGACTTATCAGATCGAATTAGTAATTTTTTAAACAGTATTACCTTGGGTGAGTTAATGGCAAAACAAGATATTAAGACCATTGCAACCCGTCAAGATGGGCAGCAGTCAAGTGCTGCTGTAGACAAAATTAACATTAGTTTTCAATTGTAACCGGAGCGCAGAATGAGCGATTTGCATTTACCAATCTATTTAGATTATTCATCCACTACACCTGTTGATCATCGTGTAGCCAAAAAGATGACCGAGTGCCTCGAGATGGAAGGTAACTTTGGTAATCCTGCGTCACGTTCACACCGTTTTGGTTGGGTAGCAGAAGAAGCGGTGGATATTGCCCGTAATCAAGTCGCTGACTTAGTGAATGCAGACCCACGTGAAATCGTTTTCACATCAGGCGCCACTGAATCAAACAACCTTGCGATTAAAGGTGCTGCTAATTTTTATCATAAACGTGGTAAGCATATTATTACGCTTAAAACAGAGCACAAAGCAGTATTAGATACATTCCGCCAGTTAGAACGTGAAGGCTATGAAGCGACTTACTTAGAGCCAGAAGCAAATGGTTTGGTTGATTTAGCTAAACTTGAAGCCGCAATGCGTGAAGATACCGTATTAGTTTCAATTATGCATGTAAACAATGAAATCGGTGTCATTCAAGATATCGCCGCAATTGGTGAGCTATGTCGTTCACGTAAAATTATTTTCCACGTTGATGCAGCACAGTCTACCGGTAAAGTAGAAATTGATTTGCAAAAAATCAAAGTCGATTTAATGTCTTTTTCAGCGCATAAGACTTATGGACCTAAAGGTATTGGTGCACTTTATGTGTGTCGTAAACCTCGTGTACGTATTGAAGCGCAAATTCATGGTGGTGGCCATGAACGAGGTATGCGTTCAGGTACCTTAGCGACACATCAAATTGTCGGTATGGGTGAAGCATTCGCCATCGCGAAACAAGAAATGGCGTCTGAAAATGAGCGTATTCGTATGCTGCGTGACCGTTTATACAATGGCATCAAGGATATCGAAGCTGTGCATGTAAATGGTGATTTAGAACAGCGTATCCCACACAATTTAAATATTTCTTTTGCGTATGTCGAAGGTGAATCTTTAATTATGGCATTAAAAGATATGGCAGTGTCGTCAGGTTCTGCATGTACTTCTGCGTCACTAGAGCCAAGTTATGTATTACGTGCGTTAGGCTTAAATGATGAGCTAGCACATAGTTCAATTCGCTTTAGCTTAGGTCGCTATACGACTGAAGCTGAAATTGATTACGTTATTGGTGTTATCAATAACTCTATCGATAAGTTGCGTGAAATGTCTCCATTATGGGATATGTACAAAGAAGGCATCGACTTATCAACGGTTGAGTGGGCACACCACTAATTAGACGTTCCTATTATTGAAACAACGTTGGCGATGTGTACAATACGTCGCTAGCACTAACAGAGGCAACAACAATGGCTTACAGCGAAAAAGTAATTGATCATTATGAAAACCCACGTAACGTTGGGCAATTTGACAAAAATGATAAAAACATAGCCACAGGTATGGTCGGTGCACCAGCATGTGGTGACGTAATGAAACTACAATTAAAAGTAGGTGAAAACGGCATTATCGAAGATGCTAAGTTTAAGACTTACGGTTGTGGTTCTGCGATTGCATCTAGCTCACTAGTAACTGAGTGGGTTAAAGGTAAAACGTTAGACGAAGCAACGACGATTAAAAATACCGACATTGCTGCAGAACTTGCTCTACCACCAGTAAAAATTCACTGCTCAATCTTAGCTGAAGATGCCATTAAAGCAGCAGTTAAAGATTACAAAGCTAAAAACGCATTATAAATTAGTTAAAAATTAAGGAGTACCTTGTGGGAATTTCAATATCAGACGCCGCTGCTCAACGCGCTCGCGATTTTTTAGTTAATCGTGGTTCGGGGATTGGTCTGCGCTTAGGTGTGAAAACAACAGGGTGCTCTGGTTTAGCCTATGTGCTTGAGTTCGTTGATGATCTTAACGAAGACGACACTGTCTTCGAAGACAATGGCGTAAAAATCATTATCGATGGTAAAAGTTTAGTGTACCTTGATGGCACACAATTAGATTTTGCTAAAGAAGGCCTAAATGAAGGTTTTCAGTTTATTAATCCGAATGCCAATGGCGAATGTGGTTGCGGCGAAAGTTTTAACGTTTAATTACGTATTTGTGTGCCTGACGAGAGACGATGAATTATTTCCAATTGTTTAATTTACCTGCAACACTCGATATTGATAAACAACAACTGAGTCATGCTTATCAAACTCTGCAAAAGTTGACTCATCCTGATAAATTTGCGTCAGGGACAGATCAAGAAAAGCGCATCGCTCTGCAAAAAAATGCGCAACTCAATGATGCCTACAGTGTACTCAAACATCCTTTATCCAGAGCTCAACATTTACTTGCATTACGCGGCATTGAAATTAATGGCGAACAACAAACGATGCAGGATAATAATTTTTTAATGCAACAGATGGAATGGCGTGAAGCGCTTGATGATGTGCGCGGCGATGAAGATGCCTTAGAGCGTTTTAGTGATGAATTAATCAGTGATATTAATGCACGAATTGCGCACCTTAGTGCATTATTTTCCGATAGCGAGCAAGCGTCAATAGCATCACATAATGAAGTGATCGCGCATGAAATTCGTAAACTTACATTTATCTACAAATTCCAGTCTCAAGTAGAACAATACCTCGAACAATTAGAAGAGTAAGCAATGGCATTATTACAAATTGCAGAGCCTGGCCAAGCTGCCGCTCCGCATCAGCGAAAACTAGCAGTCGGTATTGATTTAGGTACGACCAATTCTCTTGTTGCTACGGTACGTAGTGGACAATCACAAACATTACCCGATAGTGAAGGGCGCTCCTTGTTACCTTCCATTGTCAATTATCATAATGATAAAGTCACTGTCGGTTATGATGCGTTAGCACTGGCAGACGCAGATCCTGTCAATACAATCGTTTCGGTAAAGCGATTCATGGGACAGGCATTAAGTGATGTGACCGCACAATGGCGTCATTTGCCCTATCAGTTTGCACCATTAGATAATGATCAAGTTGCTATTATTGCGGATGGACAAGTGCGTAATCCCGTTGCTGTGTCTGCTGACATATTACGTGCGTTAAAAGCCCGCGCAGAAGCGTCATTAGGTGATGAACTGACCGGCGCTGTAGTAACTGTACCGGCTTATTTTGACGATGCCCAACGTCAAAGCACCAAAGATGCGGCCCAACTAGCGGGATTAAACGTATTACGATTATTGAATGAACCCACTGCTGCAGCGATTGCCTATGGATTGGATTCAGGTCAAGAAGGTGTCATTGCGGTATATGATTTAGGCGGTGGGACGTTTGATATTTCGATTTTACGACTCAACAAAGGTGTGTTTGAAGTATTAGCGACCGGTGGTGACGCGGCATTAGGCGGAGATGATTTTGATCACGCGATTGCTGATTATTGGATTGCACAATGGCACTTATCCGATAACCAGCAAGATGCGGTGTACCGACGTTTAATTACGTTGGCTAAAGCGACCAAGCAGCAACTTACAGATATCGATGCGGTACAACAAATGTTTACGCTTGATGGTGTTGAGTATGATGCTTCATTAAATCTTACGCAGCTTACCGTGTGTATCGAGCCGCTGGTTAAAAAAACAATTAAAGCCTGTCGTCGTAGTTTGAAGGACGCACAAGTGGACAAAGATGAGATCGCAGAGATCGTGATGGTTGGCGGCTCGACTAGAGTGCCTTTCGTTCGCGCTCAAGTGGGAGAATTTTTTGGTAAGACCCCGCTTACATCGATTGACCCTGATCAAGTTGTAGCTATTGGTGCTGCCACGCAAGCGGATATCCTGGCCGGTAATAAACCTGACTCAGATATGTTATTACTCGATGTTTTACCGTTATCGTTGGGACTAGAAACAATGGGGGGATTAGTTGAAAAAGTGATCCCACGCAATACCACTATACCTGTCGCTAAAGCACAAGAGTTTACGACATTTAAAGATGGCCAAACGGCAATGATGATTCACGTCTTACAAGGTGAGCGTGAGTTAGTTGAAGATTGTCGATCTTTGGCGCGTTTTACATTAACAGGTATTCCGCCAATGACAGCTGGTGCCGCTCACATACGCGTGACATTTCAAGTTGATGCGGATGGGCTGTTAAATGTCACCGCAATGGAAAAATCCACAGGTGTACAAGCCCAGATCCAAGTTAAACCATCATTTGGCTTAGCGGAAGACCAAATCGCCACAATGCTCAAATCATCAATGAGTCATGCCAAAGCCGATATGCAAGCACGTATGCTAAAAGAGCAACAAGTGGATGCCGATCGCGTATTAGAAGCATTGGTCGCAGCCTTAGCACAAAATGGCACAAAGCTGTTGACAGCGACTGAATTAAGTACATTACAAGACGCCATGGCTGCACTTGCAAACACCGCTAAAGGCGACGATACTCAAGCGATTAAAGACGCGATAGAAGTGGTGGATAAAGCATCACAAGATTTTGCATCTCGACGAATGGACGAATCAATTCAACAAGCATTAGCCGGTCAATCGGTTGATGATATTTAATTAGGCAGAAATAACAGATGACACAAATAATCTTTTTACCCCATGACGAATTGTGCCCAGATGGCGCAGTCTTAGAAGCCGAAAAAGGGGAGACGGTACTTGATGTTGCATTAAAAAACGGCATTGGTATTGAGCATGCCTGTGAAAAGGTGTGTGCGTGTACAACTTGTCACGTCATTATTCGCGAAGGATTTGACGCACTTGCAGAAAGTGATGAACTAGAAGATGATTTATTAGACAAAGCATGGGGCTTAGAGCCTGAGTCTCGCTTAAGCTGCCAAGTGATTGTGACGGATGAAGATCTAGTTGTGGAAATTCCTAAGTACACCATCAACCATGCAAGTGAAGACCACTAAACATAAATCGACAAAATAATTAGTCTTTTGCTAGGGTTTTGCTTATAATCACGCAAAATTAGTCTAACGACACAAACTTATAATATTGGAGCCCATCATGGCATTGGAAAGAACTTTTTCTATCATCAAACCTGACGCAGTAGCTAAAAATGTAATCGGTGCAATTTACAATCGTTTCGAATCTGCAGGTCTACGTATTGTTGCATCTAAAATGGTACATTTAAGCAAAGAACAAGCGGAAGGTTTTTATGGCGAACATAAAGAACGTCCTTTCTTCGGTGCATTAGTATCGTTCATGACGTCTGGCCCTGTAATGGTTCAAGTACTTGAAGGCGAAAACGCGGTTGTTAAAAATCGCGAAATCATGGGTGCAACTAACCCAGCTGACGCTGCTGCCGGTACATTACGTGCTGACTATGCTGATTCAATTGATGAAAACGCGGTTCATGGTTCAGATGCACCAGAATCAGCGGCTCGTGAAATCGCTTATTTCTTCTCTGACGAAGAAGTTTGCCCACGCACTCGCTAAGCACTCAGTAACATGTTAGATAAAAGGGAGCGTCTAGCTCCCTTTTTCATTTGTAGCAGTAAGTTAAGCGTCAACATTGGTAATGATTAGGTAAAATAAAATGACAACGGTTTCGGTAATACCTCAACAAGAAGAACAAGTAACGCCCATCAAAAAGGTTAATTTGTTGGATTTAACCCGCTCGGGTATGCGTGAGTTTTTTTCGTCGATTGGTGAAAAACCATTCCGTGCTGATCAAATGATGCAATGGATTTATCATCGTGGCGTTAGCAGTATTGATGATATGACCAATCTCAATAAGACGCTAAAAGATAAATTAAATCGTGTTGCAGAAATTAAAGCACCAGAAATTGCGTATCAAAAAAATGCAACAGATGGCACCATCAAATTTGCACTGACCTTAGAAGGCGGGCAAGAAGTTGAAGCGGTGTGGATCCCTGAAACAGACCGAGCTACATTGTGCGTGTCATCGCAAGTTGGCTGTGCGTTGGAATGTACATTTTGCTCTACTGGGCAACAAGGTTTTAACCGTAATCTATCTGTCAGTGAAATTATTGGTCAAGTTTGGCGCGTAGCCATAACGATTGGTTTGTCAAAGGATACGTCAAAACGACCAATAACGAATGTAGTTATGATGGGTATGGGCGAACCATTGCTAAACATTAAAAACGTTATTCCTGCGATGGAACTGATGATGGATGATTTTGGTTTTGGCTTATCCAAACGCCGTGTAACACTCTCTACCTCAGGTGTTGTACCTGCATTAGATATGCTAGGTGACCAAATTGATGTGGCATTAGCGATTTCTTTACACGCACCAAATGATGAATTACGTAATGAAATTGTCCCTGTAAATAAAAAATATAATATTGAAACTTTTTTGGCCGGTGTACGTCGATACTTAGACAAGTCTAAAGCCAATCAGGGCAAAGTGACTGTTGAGTATGTGATGCTAGCGAACATCAATGATAGTACTGATCAAGCACACGAACTAGCGAAAGTGCTAAAAGACACACCGTGTAAGATTAACTTGATCCCATTCAATCCTTATCCGGGTTCGCCATACACCTGTTCGAGTAATTCTCGTATTGACCGTTTTTCTAAGGTGTTGATGAGTGAAGGCTATACGGTAATGGTACGAAAAACCCGCGGAGATGATATTGACGCGGCTTGTGGACAATTAGTGGGTGACGTTGTTGACCGCACCAAGCGTATGTTAAAAAAACAGTTAAAAGGTGAACCGATTTCGGTTAAAGTAGAAAAACAGTAAGCCACTAACGGCTTTCGTTAAAGGTAAAACAGATATGTGGAAAGTATTTAGCACTGTGGTACTAGTGGTCTTGTTATCGGCTTGTACAAGCACGGTTAGTGAGCGTAATAGTATTCCTGATCCACTAGCTGCTGCCAAAAATCGCTTGGCACTAGGATTAACCTACCTTAAATCTAATAACTTCCAGCAGGCCAAGTTCAATATCGATAAAGCGTTAGATTTTGCTCCACGGTTCGCTGGCGCTCATTATGGCATCGCTTATTACTACCAAAAGGTAGGAGAAAACGCATTAGCCAATGAAAGTTACTTAGTCGCGATAAACCTTGATAGTGAAAACCCAGAGATTGCTAATTCATACGGTGCTTTTCTATGTACTCAAGGCGAATACGAGAAAGCGAAAAACTACTTCTTTATCGCCATTGATAATCAAAATTATTTATCCACCGCCCAAACTTATGAAAATTTAGCAATCTGTAGCCAAGTTCAAGGGGATATATTTGCTGCGATTGAATACCTCAACAAAGCGTTAAATTTTGAACCTACACGTCAAAATAGTTTATATTTGTTAGCTGAACTTTATGCTTCTCAAAATGAACATGATAAGGCACTCATTACGATAAAAAGCTATGAACGTGTGGTTGGACCTAACCCTGACTCCATGTATTTAAGCTTTGATGTAGGCTTGTCGCAAGGTGACGAAGAAAAAGCACGTGGCTGGTTAAATGTCCTTAAATCGCGTTATCCATCCCATCCAAATACGCTCCAAGCTCAAACTAAACTCGATGAATATATACTGCAAGTAAAAAAACAAACACAAGCAATTCGTCAGACAACAAATACGCTGACAGACACATCCTCAGCGGCAATGTCTAACCCAGTAACGCATACCTTAAAAGCAGGGGAAACCTTGTATCGATTATCGCGCCAATACAATATTTCGGTTTTTGATATTATGACGTGGAATAATATTTCACAAACTGATAGCTTACCCGTTGGTATTAAACTCATTGTTGGTTACAATTGAACCATCACCACCTAGCTTGTCATTTTGGAAGGAAACCTAACGGATTATGACAGACTCCACTGAAGTAGATACACAGTTTGATACACCGGGCTCATTACTCTCACAAGCTCGAAATGCAAAAGGTTTTACTGCTGCTGATATCGCTCAAAAATTACGTTTAAAAGTTGGCATTATTGAAGCGCTAGAACGTGATGAAATCCTCTCTACGATTTCATTAACATTTACCAAAGGCTATGTGCGCTCTTATGCAAAGCTGCTGGGATTAAATGAAAATCATATTATTCAATTATTCAATGAGCTGCATATAAGTGATGATCTGACACCTAAAAAAATGCAAAGTTTTTCACGTAAAGTCTCTCGAGAACATAATGATTCACGGTGGATGATAGTGACCTACAGTATCATTGCATTGGTCATTTTATTGAGTATTTTGTGGTGGGTTCAGCATCAATCTGAACCGTTTTTTGCAGCAAAAAGCAATGTGCCGGAGGCAGAGCAATCTGTCTCTGAGTCTTTGCAAACACCTGTTTTTGATGCCATTGAGGACGATTCTTTTACGCTTAATGCTGTCGAGATTGACTCTGAATTAACGGATCTTACAAATGCAACTGAAGCTGAAGCTGAAGTTGAAATTGAGACGGGCTCGGATCTTGCGCCGTATGAACAAGCTGAATTCGCGGACGAGACAACAACGGCGATCCCTGATTTTATTCCAAATACCAATCCAGAGAATATCAATCAGGTATTAACAGTATTAGAAAATAATGATCCGGATGTAGAGTCTGAGTTACGTTTGTTTGCCGATGACAACGAGTCCATGCAAGATAGTAACGAGTTGGTTGAATTGATCTTTAGTTTTTCTGGCGATTGCTGGATTAAAATTACTGATGCGACAGGCAATGATATTGCTTATGGTGTTAAAAAAGCCGGTCGTGTCATGCCTGTAATTGGGCAAGCGCCATTTTCAGTTATATTAGGCGCCCCGCGTTCTGTGAATGTGCAGTACGATGGTGAACCGATTGATATATCTTTTTTACCTTCAGACCGAACTGGTCGCTTTGTGTTACCGTTACAGGATTAATCGTTATGTTTGCTGATTCACCTATTACTCGTCGTAAGTCTATCCGCATTAATGTCGGGAATGTCCCGATAGGTGATGGTGCGCCAATTGCCGTGCAGTCGATGACCAATACCCCGACTACCGATGTAGCAGCAACGGTTGCACAGATTAATCGTATTGTTGCTGTGGGTGGCGAAATTGTGCGCGTATCAGTGCCGACGATGGAAGCGGCTGAAGCATTTAAACTCATTAAACAACAAGTCAGTGTGCCGTTAATTGCGGATATTCATTTTGATTATCGTATAGCCTTAAAAGTGGCTGAATATGGGGTTGATTGTCTACGCATCAATCCTGGTAATATTGGCAGTATGGACCGTGTCCGCGCCGTTGTTGATTGTGCCAAAGATAAGAATATCCCGATCCGCATTGGTGTGAATGGCGGTTCGTTGGAAAAAGACTTACAAGAAAAATATGGTGAACCGACGGCGATGGCGCTCGTTGAATCAGCTATGCGCCATGTTGATATTTTAGATAAATTAAATTTTGACCAGTTTAAAGTTTCAGTCAAAGCATCCGATGTTTTTTTGGCGGTTGGTGCGTATCGTGAACTGGCAAAACAAATTGTGCAACCGCTGCATTTAGGGATCACTGAAGCAGGCGGAATGCGTGCAGGTTCAGTAAAAAGTGCGGTCGGCTTAGGCATGTTGTTAGCCGAAGGTATCGGCGATACCTTGCGCGTGTCCTTGGCAGCAGACCCGGTTGAAGAAATCAAAGTAGGCTTTGATATTCTTAAATCATTACGTATTCGTTCGCGTGGGATTAACTTTATCGCATGTCCGAGTTGTTCTCGCCAAGAATTTGATGTGATCAGTACCGTCAATGCGCTAGAGCAGCGCGTAGAAGATATTTTAACACCGATGGATGTGTCGATTATCGGGTGTGTGGTGAATGGTCCGGGTGAGGCAGAAATCTCTGATTTAGGCTTAACAGGCGCACGTAATATGAGTGGCTTTTACTTAGATGGTAAACGTCAGCGTGAACGCTTGTCGAATGATGATTTAGTCAATCAGTTAGAACAAAGGATCAGAGCGAAAGCGGCGCAATTAGATCCACAAAAACGCATTGCAATCCAAGAAGTCGATTCTTAATAATTTATTGACTATACGAACCAACATAAAGCCCCTATAATATGGGGCTTTGTTATTTGTGCTTAGAATTTAGCGATTTTGGGTGCGAACTTTGAATTTGATAGTGAGACATTTCTGTGGCAAAAACCATTCAAGCAATTCGCGGCATGAACGATTGTTTACCTGAACAAACAGGTATTTGGCAATATGTTGAGGATATTTTACGCACGACAGTCGCGCAGTACGGCTATCAAGAGATCCGTATGCCGATCGTTGAAAGCACCGAGTTGTTTAAACGTTCGATAGGTGAAGTCACGGATATTGTCGAAAAAGAAATGTATACCTTTGCCGATCGCAATGGTGATTCGTTGACTTTACGTCCGGAAGGAACAGCCAGTGCCGTTCGCGCAGGCAATCAACATGGGTTAATTTATAACCAACAGCAGCGTTTGTGGTACATGGGACCGATGTTCCGTCATGAACGTCCACAAAAAGGTCGTTATCGTCAGTTCCACCAATTTGGTGTCGAAACTTATGGTTTAGCGGGGCCTGATATTGATGCTGAAGTGATTAGCTTAAGTGCGCGTTTATGGAAAGCATTTGGGATCAGTAAACATGTCACGTTAGAAGTGAATTCATTAGGCTCGAACGCGGCTCGTGCTGTTTACAAAACTAAGTTGATTGCTTTTTTAATTGAGCATGAAGCACAGTTGGATGAAGATTCAAAACGTCGCATGCACACCAATCCTTTACGTGTTTTAGATTCAAAAAATCAAGATGTCCAAGCGTTATTAGAAAATGCCCCTAAGTTACAAGATCATTTAGATCCTGAAAGTGCTAAACATTTTGCACAATTATGTGAACGATTAGACCACTTAGGTATCTCATACCGAGTTAATCCAAAATTAGTGCGTGGTTTGGATTATTACAATGCCACGGTATTCGAGTGGGTTACTGATACATTAGGTGCGCAAGGGACAATTTGTGCCGGCGGTCGTTATGATGGGTTAGTCGAGCAGTTGGGTGGTAAAACAGCACCAGCGGTTGGCTTTGCATTAGGACTTGAGCGTTTGGTATTAATGCTAACAGAGTTATCACTTACGGATGCCGTTCCTGCACCGGTTGATGTGTATATTACCGCTTTGAGTGAAGATGCGTTATTATATGCACAGACGACAGCAGAACGACTAAGAGACGAGACTCGTTTACGCGTGCAAATGCATTGTGGTGGCGGGAATATGAAAAAACAATTAAAACGAGCTGACACAGCGCAAGCAAAAGTAGCATTGTTGATTGGTACAGATGAAGTCCAACAACAGCAAGTGACAGTCAAATATTTAGGTGGCGAGGCCGAGCAAGTGACAGTGGCATTGTCAGCGTTGAGCACAGCGCTCAATACATTTTTTAACCCTTAATCGACGGTATTTATTAATACCGCTAAAGAAGTAGGAATATCCATGGAACAGTTCGCAACAGAAGAACAACAAGTCGAAGCGATTAAAAAGTTTTGGAAAGATAACGGCAGTGCCATCGTGATTGGTGCTGTATTAGGTTTAGGTGGTTTATGGAGCTGGCGTTACTATAACGACACTCAAGTCGCAGCCAAAGAAACTGCGTCTGCGCAATATCAAACCTTAGTAACGTCATTATCAGAAGATAACGCCATTGAGAATGCTAAGGCATTTATTACTGCTCAAGGGACCACTGGCTATGCGCCATTAGCGGGCTTTATAGCTGCGCAAACGGCAGTTGAAAAAGGTGATTTTGTTACTGCAGTGACACAATTGCAGCAAGTTTCAACGTTAACGACTGACCCGATTTTGTTGACGGTTGCAAATTTACGTTTAGCGCGTGTGCAGTTTGCTACTTTAGATTATAGCGCGGCGTTAGCCAGTTTAGCTAAAGTTCAAAATACCGCTTATACTGCTGAAAAAGAAGCATTACGTGGTGATATATTGGTCGCTCAGGGTGATTTTGCACAAGCACAGAATGCATATACGGCTTCTATCGCGGCGAAAGAAGACCGTTCAGTACAAATTCGATTAGATAATATTCCAGCGCTGATGGACAGTGCTGCCAACTCGACTGGAAACTAATTTATGATGTTTGCTTCACGTACCAAATTACTCAGCGCGCTATTGTGTCTAATGATACTCTCTGGTTGTGAAAGTGTCACCGATTGGTTTGAAGATGACGAAGTGCTTGAAATTCGTAATCTTGAGCCGCTTGAAAATAAAGTCAATTTGAATGTGCTATGGGAGCGCGAAGTCGGTAATGGCATTGGCGACTATTTTTCTCGCTTACAACCACAAGTGTCAGGCGACAAGGTATTTGCTGCGGATAGACAAGGTCTAGTCGTTGCATACAATTTGGTGGGCGAAAAAATCTGGCAACAACGTATCAATACTGGCGGAAGTTTCTTTTCTGCTGGCACCTCAGCGAAGCTTGCTGGTGGATTAGCCGTTAGTGCTGAGCATGTTTATGTTGGTTCTGAAGATGGCCGTTTACTTGGCTTAAATCAAGAGACGGGAGCGATTGATTTTGATATCAAGGTTCCTGGTGAGATTATTGCAACACCGTCAATTGGTGATGGTATGATTGTAGTCAATACAACAGCTGGCCGCTTAATTGCGTATGATTTAGTGACCGGTAAACAAACGTGGATCCATGAATCTGATGTTCCGCCTTTGTCGTTGCGTGGCACTTCTGCTCCGCTAGTCGCAAATGGAGGAGTATTAGTTGGTACTGCTGCGGGAAAATTACAAGTTAATATTGCTGATTCGGGTTTAGTTGCGTGGGAAGCCACAGTGACAACTCCTTCAGGGGCAACCGAGCTAGAACGTATTATTGATGTTGACACACAGCCGGTTATAGTCGGCGCGAACGTTTATATTGTATCATTTAACGGCGCATTAACGGCCATTGAATTACGTACAGGTCGCGTGATTTGGAAACGTGAATATGCGAGTTACCGTAATTTAGCGATTGCGGGTAATCGCATTATTGTCTCAGATGTATCTGGCAATGTGTTCGCGTTAGATGTGCGTAACGGCGTTGAAATGTGGTCACAATCAACATTTAAAGGCCGAGATATTACATCTGCGGTACTATTTAATGGCTTTATCGCGATAGGGGATAACTTTGGTTCGGTGCATTTAATTGACCCAACTGATGGTACACTCGCTGCGCGACTTAAATTAGGTAATGACAAGGATAAGCGTTTTTATGCGCCAGGCGTCGTTACAAACAACACTTTGTTTATGCAAAATGCTCAAGGTACTTTATTTGCGCTGGGTACTGAATAACTCCGCGCAAATTACTTTATTAAGGTAACACCATGCTTCCGGTCTTGGCCCTTGTGGGTCGTCCAAATGTAGGTAAGTCTACATTATTTAATCGTTTAACGAACTCTCGAGATGCACTCGTCGCTGATTTTCCAGGCCTCACACGAGATCGTAAATACGGTACTGCTAAATTTGAAGAGCGCCAGTTTATCGTCATTGATACCGGTGGTATTACTGGTGATGAAGCTGGTATTGATGCTGAAATGGCAAACCAATCCCTATTAGCGGTTGATGAAGCCGATGTGGTGATTTTCTTGGTGGATGCGCGCGCCGGATTGACTGCTGCGGATCGTGGCATTGCTGAGTACTTACGTAAACAACAAAAAACCGTTCACGTCGTTGCTAACAAAGTCGATGGCATTGATGGCGATAGTGAAAGTGCCGATTTTTATACGTTGGGTATGGGCGATGTAAAACAGATTGCGGCAGCACATGGTCGTGGTATTGCGCAGTTGTTAGATTTGACTCTGGAGCCGCTCGAAGCCGATTTCCCAGATATGATTGCTGTGGAGCCTGTGCGTAACGATGATGATGCCGATGCAGATAAGCAATTAGAATGGTTACAAAATCAACCGATTAAACTGGCTATTGTTGGTAAACCGAATGTAGGTAAATCCACCTTAACTAACCGTATATTAGGTGAAGAACGGGTTGTGGTGTTTGATGAGCCTGGTACGACTCGAGATAGTATTTTCATTCCGATGGAACGTGATGGTCGCGAATATATTTTAATTGATACTGCCGGTGTTCGTCGCCGTAAAAATATCAATGAGGCAATCGAGAAATTCTCTATTGTTAAAACCTTACAAGCTATTGAAGAAGCCAATGTTGTGTTGTTGGTCATCGATGCACGTGAAGGGATAACTGATCAAGATCTAAGTTTACTTGGCTTTGTATTGAACGCGGGGCGTTCATTAGTTATTTCCGTCAACAAATGGGATGGTCTTGAAAGTCATGTCAAAGAAGATATAAAACGTGAATTAGATCGTCGTTTAGGATTTGTCGATTTTGCTCGCTTGCACTTTATTTCAGCTTTGCACGGCACAGGTGTTGGTCACTTGTTTGAATCGGTGCAAGAAGCCTATGCATCAGCCACACGACGCATCAACACCTCTATGTTGACGCGTATTATGGAAATGGCACAAGCAGACCATAATCCCCCATTGATTCGTTCTCGTCGCGTTAAGATGAAGTATGCGCATGCTGGGGGCTATAATCCGCCTGTGATTGTGATCCACGGTAACCAAGTTGAAGATTTACCTGATTCATACAAGCGCTACTTAATGAACTACTATCGCAAAGCATTAAAAGTGATGGGTACGCCTATTAAAATTGAATTTAAAGGTGGTTCTAATCCATTTGAAGGTAAGAAAAATACTTTATCGTTATCACAGCAACGTCAGCGCAAACGCATGATGTCGATGCATAAAAAGAAATAATTTGAGTCAAAATAAAGGGGGTCAGATCCGATTTAATTAATTTGGATCTGACCCTCTTTTTTATTATTTTGATTTAGCTAATGGCGCAACATATTCACGTGAACGGGGACCAGGAAGCAAACCATTGATGCTGTCTTTCGAGAGTAGGCGATTCGCTGAGATTGCCGCAATGTTAAATCCAGAATCAGACACCGTTTCAACAATCTGATTCACTGCTGCAATAACTAACATACCAATTAAACCACCACTATTATTGTTACTACGGGTTTCAGCACTAGACGCCGTCGCACTTTTTTGCCACAACACATTTCCAGTCTTAAGATCAACTAAACGAGCGGATATTGATACAACTGTATCGCTTGATATGATGATGTAACTGGTACCGTATTCATGTATATCTAAATACAAGGCCGTATCAGCACCAAATATTTCATGCAATTTTTCTTTAGGTAATGCATGTATATCATTAGCGACTGTTAAACCATTATTACGAAAAGTCTGTTCTACAAGTGCGACCGGTAACGTATAAAACCCCGCTTCAGAGATAGGCGCAATGACTTGTGCCATGACACTGTATGGTGCAAGCACTTCAGTGGTATTATTAATAGGTGGCAATACCAATATGGATAACGGATCTGCCTGCCTAAATTCAGTGTAATTGAAGCTAGATACCTTAGTATTAGCGCAACCAAACATGACGAGTGACACCAATAAAACAACAGATAATTTAAAAAATTTCATGGTTACCCCTTATGCTTAGCAAGTAAAAAATCAATAAACTGGCTAGATTCAGGGAACAGTGTTTTTTCTTGTCTGAAGTGAAATTCACCTTCCGTTGGATTACCACTCTCAAAATACAACATACCCAAATGAGCATGGACACCTGGAGCTACATGTTGATCATTGTCGGTAGATTTTGCGATCACGAGCACCATTTTCTCAATTTGCTCTGCGGTACTTGTTTCATCGGATTTAAAAAATTGGTAAACCGTCGTAGGGTAATCACCATAATAGTAAAGTGGAGGCGGTGCAGTTGCACCACAGCCAGCAAGTAGCAGCACAAGGGAAGCTGATAACAACTTAATTGTCATGTTTGAGCTCCTTGCTCTATGGACGCCAAGCGCCACTTTCTATGCCATCATCAAGGTTATTAACCGCTTCACGTAAGGCTAAATCCAGCACTTTGCCATTAAGTGTTGAGTCATAGCCAGCCGTACTGCCAAAACCAATGACTTCTCGTTCAGATAAGCTATATTCACCGGCACCTTGTGAAGTAAACACTAATTCAGAAGTGGTGACATCGACAATATTAATGGTAACTTTGGCGTATGCAATTTGCGATTTACCTTTACCTAAAATGCCAAAAAACTGTTTGTCACCGATATTCTTACGCCCAAACTCAGTTACATCACCAGTGATAATATAGCGAGCACCAGATAGAGTTTGCGCAGTACCGGCAAGCTGAGCTTCATTTTGTAGCATGTTCATGTTGTCTCTGTCTAAGACGACAAAGCGGTTTGTTTGTTGCAAATGACTCATGATTGAGGTTTTTGCTTGGCTACCTAAACGGTCACTACCATTAGAAAAAATACCATTTTGAAAACTTGAACGATTCACAAACTGACCGACAGCTAGTTTACTTTTGGTACCTGAGTAATCGGATTGATAGCTATTGACTTTCGGGGTGTCAATAACGGTGGAGGTTGTTGTTGCACAACCGGCTAAGGATAATGCTATAGCTAAAGCCGAAACAGAGATAATACGGGCAGATAATTTCACGACAATTCCTTGTAAATTAATAAATTTGGTACGTTCAAACAATAGCAAATAAAGAGGGTCAGATCCAAATAAGTTCAAGCTAAACCCGCATTTAGTCCAGTATCTTTGTAATGAAATATGTCTATTCTGTATATTTTGATGAAAGAGTATAATGATGCCTAGAAAACCACGTGTTTCAATAATTGGTGTAGCAGAACATATCATCCAAAGAGGTAATAATCGGCAAGTGATTTTTGCACATGATAGCGATATGAAAGCTTATATAGCATGGTTGAAAGAATACGCCGAAAAATTTGATGTTGATGTACATGCATGGGTGCTAATGACGAATCATGTACATCTATTGTGCACACCAAACTCAAGTTCAGCCGTGTCTTCGATGATGCAGTCTTTGGGGCGCAAATATGTGCAATATTTTAATCGTCGGTATGAACGGTCTGGCACACTGTGGGAGGGAAGATTTCGCTCGTCGTTGGTGCAAAGTGAAAAATATCTGCTGCAGGTGTATCAATATATAGAGTTGAACCCTGTCAGGGCTGGTATGGTTAATGACCCGAGTGACTACAGTTGGTCGAGTTATCAAATTAATGCATTAGGCAAACACAGTCAGTTAATGACATATCATCCATTGTATCTATCATTGGGCAATCATGATTTTGTGACTCAAGTCGAATTACTCACTGGTCGAAATTTACAAGAGGGGCAACGGGGAAGGCCTAGACGATTCCAATAACAACTATAATTTGTGATGAAAAGAATTTGGATCTGACCCTATTTATCCGTATTATCAATTTATAATTCCAATAAAAAATATGGATACCCCTATGTCTGAATCTAATCAACCCCATTCGTCACCTTACCCACATATGTTAGCACCACTTGATTTGGGGTTTACGACTCTTAAAAACCGTGTATTGATGGGCTCAATGCATGTTGGTTTAGAAGAAGAAAAAGGGGGATTTGCCAAATTAGCCGCTTTTTATGCTGCTCGAGCTAAGGGTGGAGTAGGTTTGATTGTTACCGGCGGGATCAGTCCCAATATAGCCGGTTGGGTGGCACCGTTTGCTGGACGCATGAGTAGTTCACGTCATGCCAAAAAACATCAAGTGATCACCGATGCGGTTCACGCCGAAGCTGGTAAAATTTGCATGCAGATTTTGCACTCAGGTCGCTATGGTTATCATCCGTTAAACGTCTCAGCATCAGCTGTTAAATCACCCATTACACCATTTAAACCCAAGTCTTTATCGACACGTGGAGTATATAAAACTATCAATGATTACGCTCAATGTGCCGTTTACGCGCAATCAGCAGGGTATGATGGCGTGGAAATAATGGGCAGTGAAGGGTACTTAATCAATCAGTTTTTTTGTGAACGGACTAATTTCCGAGATGATGAATTTGGTGGGAGCTTAGAAAATCGTGCGCGTTTGGCGATTGAAACCGTCAAACAAACCCGCGCAGAAGTAGGGCCTAATTTCATTATTATTTATCGCTTGTCGATGCTCGATTTAGTGGAAGGTGGTGCGCCATGGGATGAAGTGGTATATCTAGCTAAGGCAATTGAAGCGGCAGGCGCAACACTTATTAACACTGGCATCGGTTGGCATGAATCACGTGTGCCTACGATTGCAACCTCGGTACCGCGTGCCGCATTTACCTGGATCACCCAGCGCATGAAATCCGAAGTCACTATCCCGCTGATTACTACCAACCGTATCAATACCCCAGAGGTGGCTGAGCAAGTGTTAGCTGATGGACATGCTGATATGGTATCGATGGCACGCCCCTTTTTGGCCGATCCTGATTTTGTGGCCAAAGCCATGCGCAATCAATCAGACCAAATCAACACCTGTATAGCGTGTAATCAAGCGTGTCTCGATCATGCTTTTGAACAAAAGCGCGCGAGTTGCTTAGTCAATCCACAAGCCTGTTATGAAACTGAGTTGATATTTAAAACCGTAGGACAAGCCAAAAAACTCGCCGTGATTGGTGCTGGTCCTGCTGGCTTAGCTTTTGCCACTTATGCTGCTAAGCGAGGGCATGACGTACATTTGTACGAGCAATCAAGCGCAATAGGCGGACAGTTTAATTACGCCAAACAAGTCCCAGGCAAAGAAGAGTTTTATGAAACCTTACGCTATTACGCTCGGATGATTGAGGTGTTAGGTGTGCAGTTACATCTCAATACACGCGTTGATGCCAAAGCACTTGCTGGACAAGGTTTTGCTGAAGTAATTATGGCAACTGGAATTAAGCCTCGTGACTTAACGATCCCAGGACACGATCATACTAAGGTGATGAGTTATATTGACGTTTTACGTGACCATAAACCAGTGGGGCAAAAAGTCGCGGTCATTGGGGCGGGGGGGATAGGCTTTGATGTGTCGGAGTATTTGGTCGAACATGAAAACCTAACGACTAATCTAGATAAATGGTTAACTCATTGGGGGATTGATAAAAACTATACTACGCCAGGCTCACTGACTGAAAAGCATATTACACCGACGACGCGCGAAGTATATTTACTGCAACGTAAAACCTCTAAAGTCGGTAAAGGCTTAGGTAAAACGACAGGCTGGATCCACCGTACTTCGCTAGCACATCACCAAGTAAAAATGATGAGCGGTGTCAGCTATGAAAAAATCGATGATGCGGGTTTACACATTATGGTCGGCGATGAGTACCAAATATTAGACGTAGATCATGTGATTGTCTGTGCTGGTCAAGAACCGTTACGGGAATTAGAAACGCAGCTCCAAGCATTAAGTATACCGCTACATATTATTGGCGGGGCATATGAGGCGGGAGAATTAGATGCGAAACGCGCGATCCGTCAAGGCGCTGAATTAGCGGCGAAGATTTAACGCACTGTGATCCGTTATAACATACACGTTGATAAAAATGCGCCTCGATAAATTTATTTGCCAGAGCACGGAGTTATCAAAAGCAGATGTAACCGAGCAGCTTCTTGCTGGTTACGTTTCTGTTAACGGTGAGATAAAGACTGATGGCTCGACACAAGTTCATGAAAACAATACGATTACGCTTAATGGAAAAGTATTAACTCCTCGTGCGTTTCGCTACATCATGTTACACAAACCACCCGGTACGATCTGTTCCAATGTAGATGAACATTATCCTTCAGTGTTTAATTATGTAGATATTGATTATCCCAGTGATTTGCATATTGTGGGGCGTTTGGATGCGGATACAACCGGCTTAGTATTAATTACCGATGATGGGCGCTGGTCTTATGGGGTAACGCATCCTGATAAACATTGCCCTAAAGTTTACCGAGTTGGCTTGTCTCGTCCTATAGCCTGCGATGTTGCAGAAAAATTTAAAACAGGTATCGCCTTGCAAGGTGAAGCACAATTAACGTTGCCGGCGTCATTAACCGAACTTTCCCCTCAAGAAGTGCTACTAACCATCACACAAGGTAAGTTTCATCAGGTCAAACGAATGTTCGCTGCCGTCGGTAATCGTGTTGTGTCATTGCACCGTGAGTCTATCGGACCGGTACAATTGAATATTGCAGAAGGGCATTGGCGTTACTTGACCGAAACGGAAGTGCAAGCACTACAAACCACACCACCCCTTTCCACTTCAACCTCTTTTACTACACCACCTTACTCGTAATTTCCCCATTGGCTAATTTGGTTTTCAGTATATCACCCGATTGCACATCTTGAGGATCCATCACCACCTTATCACCCACAAAACTAATACTATAGCCGCGCGACAATGTGGCTAATGGGCTAACCGAATTAAGAATGCCGGTAACACGGGCAAAGCGTTGTTGTTGGTATTGTAATTGGCTATCCATTGCTTTAGTTAGCCGCTGCGCCAAGGATTGTGACTGTTGCTGAGCGTTTGCCACCTGATGCACCGGTGAAACACGTTGCAGGCGATGAGCCAGAGACTGGTGACGCTGCTGGCTGCGGTGTAAGCGATTACGCACCGCATGTTGTAACTGGATAGTCAGTTGATCAACGCGCTGTGTTTGTTGTTCTAGACGGTGTTGCGGGTGATTTTGTTGTAAACGCCCAGCGACTAACTGATGTTGGTAATTCAGTTGCTTCATCTTACCCGTCATAGCGCTGTGTAAGCGTTGTTGCAAATTGGCAATGGAGGCTACGATTTCACTTAAATCATTACTGACAAATTCAGCCGCTTGTGAAGGCGTTGCTGCACGTATATCAGCGACAAAATCGGCAATAGTGACATCCACTTCATGACCCACAGCGCTAACAATCGGTAGTTGCGAACTAAAGATAGCACGGGCGACGATTTCTTCATTAAAACACCATAAGTCTTCTAATGAACCACCACCACGGCCAACGATCAATACATCGACTTCGCGACGCCGGTTAGCGATAAATATCGCATTGACGATTTGTTCCGCTGCACCGCCGCCTTGTACCTGACTTGGATACACAATGACATTAATCATCGGGTTACGACGTTTTAATACCGTTAGTATGTCGTGTAAGGCCGCACCCGTAGCAGAAGTAACGATACCGACAGTGTTGATGTGGCTTGGGATTGCTTGTTTAGTTTGAGTCGCAAACAAACCTTCTTGCTGTAAACGGTTTTTGAGTAATTCGTATTGTTGCTTTAATGCACCTTCACCATCAAATTCTAAATGTTCAACAATGATTTGATAATCGCCACGCGGTTCATATAAACCCACGTTTGCGCGAACCAACACACTATCGCCTTCTTTAGGACGTTGTTTTACGCGACCATTGGCACCTTTAAACATGGCTGCTTTGACTTGAGCATTGCGGTCTTTTAAGGTGAAATACCAATGTCCTGATGATGCTGCCACAAAATTAGATATTTCAGCACTGATCCATACTTGGCCAATTTGCGTTTTGAGCAAGCTGCCAACCATTTGATTTAGTTTACCCACACTTAAAATATTGCGTTGGGTTGCTGCTGATGCCGAAGCTCGTGTCGAAGAAGTTGAATACATTAAAAAAGAATTTCCCACTTTACTAAAATTTAGTTTACCTTAAACCCAAAAACCACTACAATCACACCGCAATTAATACCTGATACCAAACTGATACAGAAGGTTACTTGCATGTTACGAATTGCTCAAGAAGCACTCACATTTGACGATGTTTTAATCGTTCCTGGACACTCTCAAGTGCTCCCTCACACAGCACAGTTAAACACGCGTTTAACTCGTAAAGTGAATCTTAACATCCCACTTATTTCTGCCGCTATGGATACGGTATCAGAAGCACGTCTGGCTATTGCGCTGGCGCAAGAAGGCGGCATTGGTTTTATTCACAAAAATATGTCTGCAGAGCAACAAGCAGAACATGTTCGCCAAGTTAAAAAATACGAATCAGGTGTTGTTTCAGACCCTGTGACTGTTCGTTCTTCCGCTACTATAGGACAAGTGAACGAGTTAAGCCAGCGCTTAGGTTATTCTGGTTTTCCGGTGACCGATGATGAAAATAATCTAATTGGTATTGTTACGGGGCGTGATTTACGTTTTGAAACTCACCTTGATGCGTCAATTGAAACTGTGATGACCCCAAAAGAGCGTCTAGTGACGGTTAAATCAGGTGCACCTTCAGACATCGTTCTCGAATTAATGCACGAACACCGTATTGAAAAAATCTTAGTCGTGGATGATGCCTTTAAACTACATGGTTTGATTACAGTCAAAGATTTCCAAAAAGCAGAAAATAAACCCAATGCATGTAAAGATGATTTAGGTCGTTTACGTGTAGGTGCAGCTGTAAGCGTCGGAGCAGGTACTGATGAGCGAATCGCTGCATTAGTTGAAGCTGGCGTAGATGTATTATTGATTGACACTTCGCATGGTCATTCTCAAGGGGTTATAGACCGCGTTGCTAAAGTGCGCGCAGATTATCCAGATTTACAATTAATTGCAGGTAACGTGGCAACCGGTGCAGGTGCTAAAGCACTGGCCGATGCCGGTGTTGATGCGGTGAAAGTGGGTATTGGCCCCGGTTCAATTTGTACGACTCGTATAGTGACAGGTTGTGGTGTGCCACAAATTACAGCTATCTCTGATGCCGTGGATGCATTAGTTGGCACTGATATTCCAGTCATTGCTGATGGCGGTATCCGTTTTTCTGGTGATATTGTTAAAGCATTAGTGGCTGGCGCAAGCTGTGTCATGGTTGGTTCAATGCTTGCTGGTACTGAAGAAGCACCTGGCGATGTTGAATTATATCAAGGTCGTTATTACAAATCTTATCGCGGCATGGGTTCATTAGGTGCGATGGATCAAAGTAATGGTTCGTCAGATCGATATTTCCAAGATAGCAAAAGTGCAGAAAAATTAGTACCAGAAGGAATTGAAGGTCGCGTTGCTTATAAAGGTCCAATCACGAATATCATTCACCAACAAATGGGTGGATTACGTTCAGCAATGGGACTAACAGGTTGCGAGACAATTGTAGAATTAAATACAAAACCAGAATTCGTAAAAATAACGGCAGCAGGGATGGGCGAGTCGCACGTACACGATGTGAGTATTACTAAAGAGGCGCCAAATTACCGTTTAGGGTAATTATCTGCGTGATTTATTCAGGCTAGCTAGATGCTAGCCTGTTTTGTTTATCCATACACCTAATTCATAGAGACCTATCCATGACTGCAAATATTCATTCTCAAAAGATCCTAATTCTTGATTTCGGTTCACAATACACTCAACTAATCGCTCGTCGTATTCGTGAAATTGGTGTCTACTGCGAATTATGGGCATGGGATGTGACTGAACAACAAATTCGTGATTTCTGCCCAGACGGCATTATCTTGTCAGGTGGTCCTGAATCGGTCACTGAAGCTGGTTCGCCACGTGCACCACAATATGTATTTAATGCCGGTGTACCCGTATTAGGTATCTGTTATGGCATGCAAACAATGGCACAACAACTTGGTGGAGCAGTACAAGGCTCTACTATGCGTGAGTTTGGTTATGCGCAAGTTGAGTCTATCACCCCTAATGCACTATTCGATAAAATTGAAGATCACATAGGTACTAACGGCAACGCTTTACTAGATGTGTGGATGAGTCATGGTGACAAGGTATCTGCTATTCCTGATGGGTTTGTTAAAGTCGCTCAAACGGATAGCTGTCCGTTTGCAGGTATGGTTAATGAAGCGAAGCAATTTTACGGTGTGCAATTTCACCCAGAAGTCACGCACACTCGTCAAGGTGAGAGATTACTATCAAACTTTGCACTAAATATCTGTGGTTTACAAAAGCTATGGACACCTGATGCCATTATTGAAGATGCGATTGCACGCATTAAAGAAAAAGTCGGTGATGATGAAGTTATTCTTGGCTTATCAGGTGGTGTAGATTCATCTGTTGTAGCCATGCTAATCCATCGTGCAATTGGTCCAAAACTAACCTGTGTATTTGTTGATAATGGTTTGTTACGTCTCAATGAAGGCCAACAAGTCATGGATATGTTTGGTGATCATTTTGGCTTAAATATCATTAAAGTTGATGCCGAAGCGCGATTTTTAAACGCATTGGCTGGCGAGTCGGATCCAGAAGCTAAGCGTAAGATCATTGGTCATGAGTTTGTCCATGTATTTGATGAACAGTCTAAGTTGCTTGATAATGCAAAATGGTTAGCACAAGGCACTATTTACCCAGACGTGATTGAATCAGCCGGTTCTGCCACCGGTAAAGCGCATGTCATTAAATCTCACCATAATGTTGGCGGCTTGCCAGAAGATATGGAAATGGGTTTGGTTGAGCCGTTGCGCGAATTATTTAAAGATGAAGTACGCAAGATTGGTTTAGAACTAGGTTTACCTTACGATATGTTATATCGCCATCCTTTTCCTGGTCCAGGTCTAGGTGTACGCGTATTAGGTGAAATCAAAAAAGAATATTGTGATTTATTACGCCGTGCTGACGCGATTTTCATTGAAGAGTTACATGCTGCGGATTTGTACCATAAAGTGAGCCAAGCCTTTACGGTATTTTTACCTGTGCGCTCTGTCGGCGTGATGGGTGATGCGCGTAAATATGATTGGGTAGTATCATTACGTGCTGTTGAAACGATTGATTTTATGACTGCACATTGGGCGCATTTACCGTATGATTTCTTAGGTAAAGTGTCCAATCGAATCATTAATGAAGTCGACGGTATCAGCCGTGTTGTTTATGATATTTCGGGCAAACCACCTGCAACTATTGAGTGGGAATAGCTATCTATTTGTAAGCGCTTTCATAGTGTTAATAATTACTTTATAATATTGTTAAATAATTATTAAAAAAGTAACATTATGTCTTATAAACATACCGCTAAACACCTAGTTATTGCCATCACCTTAGTCTCAGTATTAGGTTGTGGTGGCAATAGTGCACCTGTTTCTTCTTCTGTCCCAGTAAATAACACGCCATCGACAACACAAACAACTACCCCAGCGGCATCGCCAAGTCTAACAACCTTTGCTTTTTTAACCACCCAAAACTCTCAACTTGCTAATGATGTTAATTTGCAAATTAGTGGCGAGCGTATTACTGGCCGTTCAACAAATAATGCTAGCGTGAAGGAATTAGTGGCTACGTTTACGGTGACGAATGCACAAGTTTATGTCGGAAAAACGTTACAAGAGTCTGGTGTAACGGTCAATGATTTTACCGCCCCGATAGCCTACAAAGTGATGGGTAGTGATAGTTCAGAATTAAACTTCACGGTTGATTTGATGCAGTTTACTGGCTTACCTATTATCTATCTCAACACCGAAAATAATGTTGAAATTGTCTCTAAAGATGAATACATCAATGGCAATATTCGCGTTGTCGGTGGACGTAATTTTCCATCTCTAGAACTGATGGACATGGAGATCCGTGGTCGAGGCAACTCAACGTGGGAACACCCCAAAAAACCCTATCAAATGAAACTCGATAGCAAACAAGAATTTTTGGGTATGGCTGAAGATAAAAAATGGTTATTTTTAGCTGAATATTCAGACAAAACCATGTTACGAAACCGTATGGCATTTGAGCTTGGTTATTTGAGTTCGTTAGCATGGACACCAGATACTGAGTTTGCTGAAGTGTATTTAAATGGTGTATATAACGGTACCTATCATATTTCGCAAAAAGTAGAAGAGGATGGTGATAGAGTTGATTTAGGTGATAGTGGTTTTTTATTGGAAATTGATCAACTTGAACGCTTAGACCAAGATGATGTGTCATTTAATACGGATAGATATTTAGTCAACATTAAAGAGCCTGAGTTAGTCTTAGATGATGCTCAGTATCAGTATATTTCTCGTTACATTAATGAGTTTGAAGATGCATTGTTTAGCGCTAACTTTGCTAACCCAACTACCGGCTACGCAGCCTATATCAATATAGATAGTTTTGTTGATTGGTTCTTGATTAACGAAATTGTCAAAAATGTGGATGCACAGTGGTGGTCGAGTATCTTCTTTCATGTCATCCCTGGAGAAAAGATCAACATGGGTCCTTTGTGGGATTTTGATTTATCTTTTGGTAATGTTGATTATGCTGATAGCCAATATGCGCAAGGTTGGTGGGTTAGAGACAATGAATGGATAGAACGTTTGTTAGATGATCCTGCGTTTGTTCAGCGAGTCAAAACACGCTTCGCATACTTCAAATCTAAGCAAACACATATGCTCAATCAAATTGACGATTATGCCGCCTACTTACAATATGCCCAAGCTGAAAATGATGATAAATGGCAGACGTTCGGTGAATATGTGTGGCCTAATCCTGTGTTTTTCGACACACATCAAGAAGAAGTCAATTATCTTAAAACTTGGTTTACCAATCGTATGACTTGGCTTGATGGGGCAATACAAACATTATAAAAATCGTAATTGCACCCCTAGACTAAATCGTGATTGGTGACTGTTATAATCAATTAGTGAATCACCGTAACCGTTAAAGTATTGTAATAACAAATCATAGCGTTGGGACAGTGGGTAGGTGAGGTTCACTTGTACACTGCCCCTGTTTTGTGAGCCACTTAGGTTATTGCGAATGCGCGTAAAGATTTCTATATTGTTAACTTGAAATGCGTAGCCTAATTCGACACGACCAATGTAATCATTAATATCAGGATTATCATCGCCTGTAGGATCATCTATTGAGGTTTTGGTATCTTCGGGGAAGCGCCACCAAGAGCGAACATAATAAGCCGAGTCGGCATCACTAAATAACGCAGTAAAGATAACACGATTCCAACTACGTGAGCGTAACCCACTTTGCCCATTCGACTGATGGTTAACCCCAATTTGCAAGGCATTAAAACGATACTTTAATAAACTAAGATCTGCTTGCCATTGATAAAACACTTCTGGTTCGTAATTGGTTTCTCGGAAAGGTTTGGACACTTCGTCATTGTATACTTGCCAAAAAGAACGAGCTGTAAAGCCAAAGTAGACGCCAGATAGCGCCTCTTGTTCTTCATCTATTTCTAAATAAATAGGGATTTTAGTACTGATTTGAAAAACCGCTTCGACCTTATCAATGTTCTCACTGGTTAAATCTTGTTGAGAAGTCGGATTAGGATTAGATACATAGGAAATAGGAAACAAATAATTGGTATTGTGTTGGGCAAGACTAAATGGATTAAGGTTGATTTGTTGATCTGCTAGGCTGCGTTTATCTAAAATAGAAACAGCTTGTTTGTTTTTTTTGTTGGCTTTTAGTTCAGCCTTAAGCTCGGTAATCTGTAACTTAGCTTGTGCAATTCGCTGTTCGATGGTTAAAGAAGGAGAGTCTGTTTCCTGAGGCGAGTCTATTTCAGGAGTCGTAGGGATCGTGTCCTGAATATCATTGTCCTGAGCCAAATTAAAAAAGCTTATACCAAGCAGTATAATACCGCTCAGTATAGCCTTTAACGTTCTTTCAGATAGATACGGCATAACTTACCTTCCTTGGATAATTAATGCTGATGTGATAGCGGATTGTTATAAACTCCCAATAAATTCACTTAAATCAGCAATGTCGACTAGGCGTTTTTCACCTGTACGACGGTTTTTATATTCAACTTGCTGGTTATCTAAATTACGCTCACCAATAACAATGCTATGTGGCATACCTATCAACTCCATATCAGCAAACATAACGCCAGGGCGTTCCTTACGGTCATCAAATAACACTTCCACACCTAATGCTAAGCATTCGTCGTATAGTTTTTCTGCGACTTCTTTGATACGGTGAGATTTATGCATGTTCATTGGAATGATCGCAATGCTAAATGGCGCGATGGCGTCAGGCCATTTGATCCCATATTTATCATGGTTTTGTTCAATCGCTGCCGCCATAATCCGGGAAACTCCGATACCATAACAACCCATGGTTAAGGTTTGATGCTTACCGGTTTCAGTTAACACACCACAGTTCATGGCTTTAGAATACTTGTTGCCGAGTTGGAAAATGTGACCCACTTCGATGCCGCGTTTTATTTCTAATGTACCTTGACCACAGGGTGATGGATCGCCAGCTTGGACATTGCGTAAATCGAACACATCATATTTAGAGACATCTCGTTCCCAGTTAGTACCAGTGTAGTGCACATCATCGGTATTTGCACCACAGACAAAATCAGCCATTGCACCTGCACTTCTATCTACAATGATAGGTAAGCTTAAACCAACTGGACCAATGGAACCAACACCACAACCTACGGCTGCTTCGACTTGCTCTTCGGTCGCCATAGCAAATGGCATAGCAATTAATGGGTGCTTTTCTGCTTTTAGTTCATTAAGTTCATGATCACCACGTAAAACCACGGCGACTAAACCTTGTGAGCCATCTTCCGCGACAGTACCTAATACAATTAAGGTTTTAACAGACGTGTTTTCAGGGACGTTTAAAAACTCACTGACTTGAGTGATGGTTTTTGCATTAGGTGTATCAACTTTAGTTAATGCTTGGCTTCCTGTACCTTGTGATTCAGGTGCAATCGCTTCGGCCATTTCAACGTTGGCGGCATAGTCAGAACCATTTGAAAAGGCAATGTCATCTTCGCCAGAATCAGCTAAAACGTGAAACTCATGTGAGCCACTGCCACCAATGGATCCGTTATCAGCAATCACCGGGCGGTATTCTAAACCAATGCGTTCAAACACGTTGCAATAGGCTTGGAACATTTTGTCATAGGTGCTTTGCAAACAATCTTGATCCAAGTGAAACGAATAGGCATCTTTCATTAAGAATTCACGGCCACGCATGATCCCAAAACGAGGGCGCACTTCATCTCGAAACTTAGTTTGAATTTGATATAAGTTAAGTGGCAGTTGTTTGTAGCTTGATACTTCATTACGCACTAGCGCAGTAACAACTTCTTCATGCGTTGGACCTAATACAAAATCACGATTGTGACGGTCTTTTATACGTAACAGTTCTGGACCATACTCTTCCCAACGACCGGATTCTTCCCATAAGTCGGCAGGTTGGACAACCGGCATTTGAATTTCGATGGCACCGGCTTTATTCATTTCTTCGCGTACGATGTTGGCCACTTTATTGAGCACGCGTAAACCCGTTGGCAGGTAGTTATACATCCCTGCTGCGACTTTACGGATCATACCCGAACGGAGCATAAGTTGGTGTGAAGCGACTTCAGCTTCGGCTGGCGTTTCTTTTTGCGTCGATAATAAATATTGGCTGGTGCGCATAGCGGCTAATTCCTTAAAAATGTTGCGCGTATTCTACCATAAGATCTCCAGGACAGAAGCGTTAAGCATTGCAATTATCGATTAATTGTCATGACCTTAGCTTGACCATTATCCTCAACGATAAATCCGATGTCAAAATCGTATAAGCGTAACTGATAAATTTTATCAGGATGTAGTGCTTGATACTCTGGACGTTGATGATATGCAGGACGAGGATCGAGGCTGATCACCTGTGTTATCAGAGCTAACATTTCCTCAGTTTGTGCCGGAAGGTCTGGAGAAAATGTCACTGAAAGTGTTGCTTGAGGTTGTTCCTTGGCATAGCCGCTGACAGCATTAGGGTGACTATCGGCATAAGGCACATACGGTTTGATATCGAGTACTGGTGTGCCAGATAGGCAATCAACACCGCTGATATGCAAGCGTGTTTGACCTGATACACGCTCTATTTTGACAAATTTCACCAGAGACAAACCAATGTTATTCGGTCGAAAACTACTGCGAGAAGCAAATACGCCCATTTTGTCATTGCCACCTAGACGAGGCGGTCGGATCAATGGACTATATGATTGAGTTTGCTCAATACTTTGATGAAACTGAAACACGATCCACAAATGGGAAAAGGCATCGATTCCGCGAAACCCATTAAGATCATCATATGGAGGTGTTAGGGTAATGTACCCTGGAATATCAGTCAGACCTGCAGATTGACGCGGGATCCCAAATTTTTGTGAAAAAGGGGAGTGGAGTGAGCCAATCGGCGTTAACTCAACGCTCATCTGGCAGCTGTGCGCGTGCTTGGGTTAAAATTTGTTCAAAAAACGCTTTGCCTAAGCGCTGTGCTCGCGCCACATTATCTTCAGGGATAGTGTGTGCATTGGGCATGTTATCAAGTACTTGGCTTAAGCTATCTTCACGTAATATATGATAAATAGGCAACGGCGAACGATTGGTATAATGACTCGGTGATGAAGCCGCTTCACCTTCAAATTGATAATCAGGATGAAAACTCGCGATTTGAAATACACCTTCAAACCCTGCATTTTCAAGAGATTGCTCCAATAACATCAAGCCATCTAAATAATCATAAAAATCTAAACTAGCCCAATCCACAATAAATAGGGTCGTATCCACATTATTGTGTGTATTTAAGAAATGTAGCTGTTGCGTAAAATCTTGCTGAATATTCGCCCAATCCTGCGAGGCATTAACATGATAGCGAATCGCACCTTGAGTAAAGGGCTTTTGTGCGAAAGGGCAAAAGTTTTGCCCAATCACCATTTCCGTTAACCAATGCTGGGTGGCTTTTATTATCGCATCAGACATAATTTAAGAGTGCGCCTTAACATATGCTTCTAGTGTATTTTCAATGAGACTAGCAACAGTCATCGGACCTACACCACCTGGAACCGGCGTGATCCAACCGGCTTTTTCGGCAGCTTTATCAAATTCAACATCACCCACTAACGAGCCGTCAGCTAAACGGTTAATACCCACATCGATGACAATTGCATTTTGCTTGATCCACTCACCAGGAATAAAGTTAGGTTTACCCACGGCAACCACTAACAAATCAGCACGTTCGACGTGGCTTTTTAAGTCTTGGGTAAATTTATGACAGGTTGTTACCGTACAACCGGCAAGTAATAGCTCCAGGCCCATTGGACGACCGACAATATTAGATGCGCCGACGATAACCGCGTCTAAGCCTTTGACATTACGCTTAGTGGATTTAATCATGGTCATTATACCTTTAGGGGTACAAGGACGAATAGCCGGGATACGCTGTGCTAACCGACCAATATTGTATGGATGAAAACCATCTACATCTTTATGTGGGTTTATGCGTTCTAAGATCAACTCAGAATTTAATCCAGCGGGTAAGGGTAATTGCACCAAAATACCATCAATGGTGTCATCTACATTTAAGGTATCAATTAATTCAAGAAGTGCTTCTTGACCTGTTGTTGCTGGTAAATCGTAGCTTTTTGATACAAATCCTACTTCATCACAGGCTTTACGTTTATTATTTACATAGACCTGAGATGCAGGGTCGCTTCCGACTAAAACAACGGCTAAACCTGGTGCGCGCTTTTTGGCTGCGACTGCGCCAGTAACGTATTCAGCGACATCTTTACGGACATTTTTTGCGATGAGTTTGCCATCAATTAGGTGAGCTTGCATGAAAAACCTTGAGTGAATTGAGCATTTAGTAGGTATATTGTTTCACAAGTAGCATAAATTGCCAAAAAATAAATTGACCTTAATGAGTCTAATCGGTAATATGCGCGTCCTTAGTCGGTGAGTGGCGCAGCTTGGTAGCGCACTTGGTTTGGGTCCAAGGGGTCGTAGGTTCGAATCCTATCTCACCGACCATTAATTCCCAGAGATTCCTAAGGTTCCTTAGCTCAGCTGGATAGAGCAACGCCCTTCTAAGGCGTGGGTCGAAGGTTCGAATCCTTCAGGGACCGCATTCTCTCCTTACGTCTTCTTTTCTTTGTGTCCATTAATTTAACAGTTTATTTCAAAAATATCGGATTTTTATTATTCTTTGAAAGTTTGTCTTTTTTGATTCAACTAATTAAATTACTGATTTTATTGTTTATAATGCCTGTGTATAAACTTAGATCCCTCATGTTATATTGATTTATTTGACCAATGAAGTATGTCCAAATATTTTACACATCCTGTTCTCTTTTCTAGCTATTCACTCAAATAAAGTATTAACCACTTGTTTAGTATGGACATTTATCACCTGTCAATTTAATGGCGTGAAATATGCTTTATCCATCTGAATGCCTTACGAATTGGGAATCAAGCAGTATCTCGAGGTGACTAATTATAGTATCTACACGAGGAACGCTCTTATGAAACAATTTCATAAAACAGGGAATTTATTCAAATACTCTCTTACTTTTAGCGCACTTGCAACTTGCATAAGTGTTGCAACTGCAGCCCCCATCACTCTGGTCAATCAAGGCTTTGAAACGGGTGACTTAACTGGTTGGTCTACCGTCGGCACTGTTGTTGCGGCAGGACAAACCAATGTAACCACTAATAATGGTACCAACTATTTAATATCTCCTAACGACACGACGATGGCATTTTTGGATTCGTTAGGGGCGAGTATCAGTGATATAGAGTCTTTTTTTGGTCTGTCTAGCGGCACATTTGTTACCGCTGTGGGCCCTGTATTTTCTGAATCAGGTGGCGAAGGCGGTGGTGACGGTGGCGAGGGCGGGGACGGCGAACCTATGGCTATGGCAGTCATTGATTTTGAGGAAGAGATAGATGATATTTCTGAAATGGTCGATATTAACTTAACGAATGGTTCTGCAATCTCACAAAGCTTCATGGGCTTAGCGGGAGATACTGTCAGTATGTCGTGGAATTATGCAGCCCGCGATTATATTCCCTTCACTGATCCGGCTTTTTCAATTTTAATTGCACCCGATGGCACCGCTATGGTGGATGTGTTGGCAAGTACGACTGGGCCTGGTTTGGTGACGGGATCTGATGGTATTTCTGGGGTTTTTACCTTTGCCGAACAATTAACTCAAACAGGCGAGTACACATTAGGTTTTGCCGTAACTAACTCTGGTGATCAGATTCTCAATGCTACTTTATTTATTGATGATGGAGCTGGGGAGTGTAATCCATCTTGTAATGAACTTGGTTCTCCTGAAAATCCATTATTACCAGAGGAAGATGACACTCCTGGATCGTTTGATTTTTCATTTATAGTCACTGAACCTGCGACACCTATTTTTATCGATCCAATTATAGCGATTGGGTATGACTATATTGTGTCTAGTGGACCGAATATTGCCAGTGTAATATTACCTAATATTGGTGATGGAGAATATGATATTTTTGGTTGGGATGGAGCTGACTTTACCACTTTCCTAGGTGATGCATTTGCGGGTATTGCATTTGATTTTGGAAGCCTTGGTGTCGATCAATTTAGGGTCTTAGGTATCGAAACTGCGGCTATGCTAGATCCGCTTGATAATACAGCGTTTGTTACTGGATTAACTTTTGTGTCTGCAGGTGCGATTGCGATGAGCCAAATTCCAGTGACGTTTGATACGGATAGTGTGGTAAATAATGTGTCTGCGCCAAACATCGTTTCGTTAGTCGGAATTGGTTTCTTAAGCTTGATGTATATTCGTCGTCGTCGGAACCTAGTGATGCACTAAGTTACAGTTAAATGCAGATATAAGAGATAAGTGCTATCAGTATGTCGAAGCCAAACATGAATAAAAAACCTTGAGGTAAGTATGTTTATACGTAGTCAGTTGCAATCACATTACAACGGGGTATTCATGTTAGCTTTATTGATGTTATTGATATCGGTAAGCGCTGCTACTGCAGCGACCGAAGAGCCATCAATATATGGTGCTTGGACGGTAAATTGTCAATCAGCAACTAGCAACACAGCGCCTGTTTGTGTTGCTACTCAACTGGTCACAAAAGGTAATGATGCGCAACATGTCGTGATCGGTGTCACGGTTGGGTACGAAGCACAACATGCTTTACCACATATTATTTTTCGGGTTAGTCCAGGGGCTAATACTCATAAAGGAGCAGCGGTTAAAATCGACCAGCAAGCACACGTTAGTATTCCTATCTCCGATTGTGATCAACAAATCTGTGAAGTGCGCTCGTTTATTCCAAAGAGCCTACTTGAACAAATGCAGCAAGGTAGGTTGTTGCAATTTGCTTTTTTTATAAAAAACCAACAAATTACTTATCCTGTTTCGTTAGATGGCTTTGCCCAAACTTATAAAATATTGGCATCCAACCATACTGGATAGCAATTTTAGCATTCGTGCGGCCACACCCAATCATTTATTTCTGGGCTATCAATGCCATGTTCATGGGCTTAATGCTGACATTCAATTTGTTTATCTTGGCATGTAATTTCCCTGTCAAATAGCCCTCTAGCAGCTTCACTAATTATGACTGATAAATTAATGTATAGTTCGAGACACCCGTTTGTGCAACAAATACTGGTAAATGGATCGAGGATAAAGACAGTTTTACCTGTGCCTTAGTCTAGAAACATTAGCGTAAACTTTCGATTGCTAATACACCTACTGTATTCATTTTAAATTAACGAGTGCAATATGGGATTATTTCGACAACAAGCGATTAATACACAGCGACCCAGTGTCATCGGAGAGTTAATTATTCCACCTAGTCAGTGGATAGGGCGAACTGTCACTGGTGCATTACTATGTTTTGTCATGGTTAGTGCATGGACGTTAACTAGACAATATCAACAAACGCATGCTGTCAGGGGGATAACACAATATACCCAAGGTGAGTATGCGATTGTCAATCAACACTTAGGTGAAGTCACCGACATTTATGTGCAACCTAATGAGGTCGTGAAACAAGGACAAGCCTTGTTTAGTTTAAGCCATATAGCGAGTGCACGGTTCTCGAAGGCCGATTTGGATGCGCAGGTATTACAATATCAAGCGCTGCATCATCAACTTGAAAATAAACAAAAAGAGTTACAAAACGCTTTTGCTGCAGAAGCACATTTTGTCCATACAAGTCGTAGCAATACACAGCAATTAATTGATAATCTGAGTGAACAAGCGCAAATTTTCACACCAGAGTTGGCATCCTTACAAACGCAGTTTGAGAAAATGACTCACCTGATGAAGCAAAAGGTAGTGACGAATCCACAGTGGATCCAAGCAGGTAGTCAGTTGAGCGCCGCAAAAGCCAATATGCTGCGATTTGATCAAGAAAAAATACAGCAGCAATCACAACTCGCTTTATACACTCAGCAACTCGCGTTGATACGTTTAAAATATGCTGCGCAGCAAGATTCACTACAAGCGCAAATCACACAAAATAGCGCACAGTTGCAAGCGCTAGCACATCAGCGTTCATCCACTATTTATGCACCCAATGCTGGAATTATTACAAGGTTTACATTACAAACAGGGCAAACACTGGCAGCTCAAGAACAGATTGCAATGTTGGTGCCTGAATCTGGACAATTAGTGGGCACGTTGCATATACCGAATTATGCATCTGGTAAAATTTACTTAGGGCAAACCGTGCAACTGCAAATGAATGCCTACCCTTACAAACTCTATGGCATGGTAGAAACCAACATAATGCATATTGATACTGCAAGTATCTTATCTTCGAATGAAAACACATACCAACAAAATACGTTAAGTACCCAAGTCACTTTACCTAAACGGTGGGATCAGCAACCGGCACAACCGAATATTGAATTTCGCAGCGGTATGACCTTTACAGCGCATATCGTGACGCAGACGATGCCTTTATGGCAAAAAATATGGATTGGGATCTCCGGCAACACGGAGAACTATCATGGTTAACCGTCTTACGTTTGCATGGGGTAAAAAGACACCACTGATCCTCCAACAACAAAATACAGAGTGTGGACCTGCATGCATCGCGATGGTGTGTTCATATCATGGTTTACAACTCGACATGGTGAGTATTAGGCAGCAATGTTTGTTGCATAATTTAAGCTTACAAGGGATGAATTTGCTGCAGCTGAATCAATTGGCTGCACTGAATAAGTTGACACCGAGAGCGGTACAGTGCGAAGTCGAGGAGCTAGCGCAACTCCCGTTACCCTGTGTGTTACATTGGGACATGCAGCACTTTGTGGTGTTAACCAAATTGTCAGGACGGGGCAAAAATGTGGTATTCCAGATTAATGATCCTGCTGGAGGTACTAGTCAGCTTACTCCTATACAGCTTTCAAAGCATTTTACGGGGATCGCACTAACATTGATACCTAGCATTGATTTTGTGAGAGATAACGTGACACAACCCGTCAGGATCCGGGATCTATGGCAACGAGCACCTGGCTTGATGGGCGCATTGTGGCAACTAGGCGCATTAAGTTTAGTACTGCAATTGTTAGCCTTAACCACCCCCTATTACATGCAATGGATCATGGATGAAGTGTTACTCACCTATGATGTACAACTATTGCTGGTGTTGGCGATAGGCTTTAGTGGCGTGCTATTGTTTTCTACCTTAATCGGCATGTTACGCAGTTGGTTAGTCGTTCGGTGTACAAACTTTTTGGCATTGAGTTTAGGCAGTGGTGTGCTGCGGCATTTGTTACGCCTCCCTCATGACTTTTTTGTCCAACGACATTTGGGAGATATCGCGTCTCGGTTTGATTCGGTACACGCGATAAATGAACGCATCAGTTCCGGTATTACTGAGACTGCTATTGATGGGGTTATGGCATTAAGCATTTTGATCGTGATGTGTTTTTACGGCTGGGAATTAACGTTCACGGTATTAGGATTTATGTGTGTATATGGCATATTGCGTTGGCTTTTTTATCAACCATTACAAACCGCAACACATGCACAATTAGAGACTAAGGCAAAAGCAGATAGTGTATTTTTGGAAAGCGTACGCACTAATCAAACCTTAACGTTATTTAACCAAACGGATGCAAGGCACCAACAATGGCAGCACAAATATGTTGATTCATTAAATACAGGGATCGTGTTGAGCCGGTGGAATATCAGTTTTGATGCAGTCAATAAACTGTTATTTGGTATTGAAAATATCATTGTCATTGTGCTTGCGACTCATATGGTAATGGCACAAACCATCACTTTGGGCATGCTGATTGCTTTTATTGCCTATAAAAATATGTTCACCGGGCGCATCGCGAGTTTAATTGAACATTTAATTCTATTTAAAATGTTGGGAATGCACATGCAGCGTTTAAGCGATATTACCCATACGCCTATTCAGCCACATTTGGAGGCTAAACGTGCCTTGGTTATGACACAACAAACAGGGACTGGGGGAGCATTAACACTTGAAAATGTTACGTTTCACTATCCCGGCTCAAGCCTAAATATTTTAGAAAACGTGAATTTACACATTAATGCTGGTGATAGCCTTGTACTATCCGGACCTTCCGGTGGCGGAAAAACCACATTATTAAAAATTATGCTTGGATTATTAACGCCTACTTCCGGGCAAATTAAATATAACGGCGTGGATATTACGGACATAGGTCTTATTGCTTATCGTAAGCAAATTTCGACAGTCATGCAAGATGATGTATTGTTAGCGGGAACAGTATTGGATAATATCACTTTTTTTGCAGAAAATATCGATACTGAACGTGTACAAAACGTGATCAAGCAGTGTCAGTTACAAACAGTAATCGCCCAATTAGCTATGGGGTTACAGAGTTTAGTCGGCGAATTAGGCGCACAATTATCTGGTGGGCAAATTCAGCGCATTTTATTAGCACGGGCATTATATCAACAGCCACAAATATTGTTTTTAGATGAGGCGACAAGTGCATTGGATCAACCTAATGAAGCGCTAATTGTTCAATCATTAGCAGATCTTAGCATCACTAAAATTCATATTGCTCACCGCCAAGAAACCATAGCGCATGCGCAGTTACATTATGAAATATCGATGGACGGATTACATTTAATGAATAAAACCTAATATTTGTTGCAAATACCCCTTGACACTTTTTGCTACTCGTCTTACTATGCGCACCGCTTTCAACGGCGAAGAAGAACACTGTGGTGGGCGTAGCTCAGCTGGTAGAGCTCCGGATTGTGATTCCGGCGGTCGTGGGTTCAAACCCCATCGTCCACCCCAATCTTCTAAGAATGTTGGTTGCGTGCCAGAGACTCTCTTCTCTCGGGTAATGCGGGAGTGGTGGAATTGGTAGACACGCTGGATTTAGGTTCCAGTGCTTCACGGCGTGAGAGTTCAAGTCTCTCCTTCCGCACCATGTTTTAGGCTTTTTTCACAAAAGCTGTTTAAAGCGCTGTTGTAAGTGCTTTTTAAGTGTTTTGTTAAGTATTATTGTCGGTGAGTGGCGCAGCTTGGTAGCGCACTTGTTTTGGGTACAAGGGGTCG